>ENA-OSEO01000014-OSEO01000014.1-sediment-metagenome-genome-assembly--contig:-NODE-14-length-452309-cov-78.958784_pt1 | contig 452309 bp, 416 predicted proteins | sample MGYA00237883_ERZ534232 | MGnify/ENA metagenome assembly ERZ534232
TCGTCGAGGAAGAGAATTGGTGGAAAAGAATGGTTATGTGATGCGGCGAGACTAAGGGTAGGCCGATTCATAAATTAATGTACGTCCCCTATTTCCCACTATTTCCCAAAGCTCGTTGCCGGCTTGCGCCCCCTGTCCAGCACGATCGTTCGGTCGTGCAGCGCTTCCAGGTCCGGATGGGAACGGAAGGTGATGGTGACCAGGGTGGCGTCGGGCAGTTCGCGCCGAAGCATTTCGAGGATGAGGCGCTGCCCCATGGGGTCGAAAGCGTCGGTGGCCTCTTCCATGAAGATCCAGGCCGGTCGCTGGAGCAGGACGCGGGCGAAGCCGACCCGCTGCTGGGCGCGCCGGGACAAGACCTGTTCCCAGTCGTCCCGCTCGTCGAGGCGCGGGACGAGCCAGGCAATGCCGGCGTGCGCCATGGCCTGGCGGATGTCGGCGTCTGTGAAGTCTTCCGTCGCACACGGGTAGCAGAGCACCGCCCGCAGGGTCTCTTCGGGCAGGAACGGATGCTGGGAATGGGGAACATTCGGCGACGTTGTGGACTATTGGGACATTTTGCGGGAGCAATCTGGCCGTGAAAAAAATGACCAACTTCAGGAGTCCTCATGCCCAGTTTTTTGGCCTGTAAATTGATAGACGAATTGGGGTTGTCTTTTGCTGTGGCCGCAAGGCTTCTCGGTGTCTATACATCGACAATCAATAGTCGCTCCAGAAAAATAACATTACCCATTAAATTTATTGGATAAAACAGCAATATATGATATGAAAGTTTGCAAGCTTTCGGAATCAACCACCCAAAAAACCTGCAAATTTTCACTATCACATGACACCAAAGAAGCCAGCGAACAAGGACCGACAAAAGGAGCTTTTTCGTGTTGGCCAATTTTAATTACGAATCATTCAAACCACGCCAATCTCGCAAAGACGCCCCGGGGCATCGCACCATGCATTTGCCTATGTATCAACCAGCGGTTCGTCGTGGAAGAGAATTGGTAAAATAGAATGGCTATGTGATGCGCCAGGACCAAGTGTAAGCTGATTCATAATTTAATGTACGTCCCCTCTTTCCTCTTTCTACTCTTTCCTCCTCGGACCTCCTTCAGACGAGGCCTCGCGGCATCGCCCTTGTCGTCGGCTAATGTTTGGGTTAAGATCCAGAAAAAGCAAAGGAACGAAACCGGGTTCACACATAAGGGACTTTCACCCCATAAGTTCACGCCCATGCCGGGCGTACACAAGCCATTGCTGTGGACTCGGTTCCCTCGCCACAGATTGGCGGCGTTCGCCTTTCAATAAAAGAAGGATAAGACCGTGGATGATTGCAGACTCTTGATCGACCTACACAAGCAAGGCCGTCGCCAGGGACCGGGCGGGGATGCCGAGACAGAACTTGCTCTGAATCTTGCCATGATCGATCGGGCGGCACCGCTGAAGATTGCGGATATTGGCTGCGGTACGGGGGCATCCACCATCGTGCTTGCCCGACTCTTGAATGCCCGGATCACGGCAGTGGACTTCCTTCAAGATTTTCTAAATGTGCTGGTGCAAAGGGCGGAAAGCACAGGGGTGGCGGACAGGATATCGCCCCTTGTCCGGTCCATGGACGACCTGCCTTTCGCCGACGAGGAATTGGATGTCATCTGGTCCGAGGGCGCAATCTACAACATTGGATTTGAAAAAGGCGTAGCGGAGTGGCAACGCTTCCTGAAAGCGGGTGGTCTATTGGTTGTATCCGAGATCACATGGCTCACGGACTCCCGACCAGCCGAACTCCAGAAGCACTGGGATAGTGAGTATCCAGAAATCGATGTGGCTTCGGCGAAGATAAGGGTTCTGGAAAAACAAGGATTTTCGCCAGTCGGGTACTTCGTGCTACCAAAACGTTGCTGGATGGATGAGTATTACAAACCCATGCAGACCAGGTTCGAGGACTTCCTGAATCGAAACGGGAACAGCGAAGAAGCACGCCAAATAGTGACCGCAGAGCAAACCGAAATTGACCTCTACGAAACCTACAATTCCTACTTCAGTTACGGAGTGTATATTGCTAAAAAGCTGGGATAGAAGGCCTTGCTCCTTGAGCCAATGATTCGTCATGCCGGTTTTGGTCGCAAAGGTCCGCCCAAGGTCCGCGATAGATGCCATGGTTTCCCACGACTGATCGACGTCAGAATGGCATGCGCCGGAGGTGCCGAGCTTGAGCGGGTTGCTTTGATACCATTCTTAAGGTCAGCAGCGCGCTTGGCTTAAATCAGCGTGCGGAGGTTACACGGAGTTGGCTCAACATGCAACGGCTGCGGACTCGGATCCCTCATCGTGGAGTGACGGCGTTCTGTTTAAGCCCATTATTGACGATATTGGATATATTCATGATACACACAACCTGGTTAAGTCGAAAAAGACATTACCGAATTGCACTGGATTCGAATGGGATCAAGGAAAGGACATTCTTCATCTGAAAACCCTTACTGCGCGCTTCGCCGTAACAATATGAATCGATTGCTTTTTGCTGTTTTTGCGGTTCATAATGAAAATATTCGGATTTTCCTCAAGAGATTAGATCAAGGCGGATACGGAAAGGTACTCAAAATGAAAAAAGGACTCCTAAATTCAAGACTGAAGCTGAGAAGCGCCTTTTTTGGCAAGACAATGATTCTTCTGAATATTTCGATTGGGCTGATGCCGAAGAAGCCATTTTTTCAAAGTTAAAGCCATCGACTCGCACAATATCAATCCGTCTTCTGGAATCAATGATCGAAGAATTAAAATTGTTGGCTAATAAGCGAGATGTCCCTCTACCAATCTCTATTGAAAATTTTTCTGTCTGAACGACTCGATTCTGGGTTGCATCGTTAATATAAAGCGATACAGCACCTTGGTTTTCACCGGCCCAATCAACCCCAAAGCCAAGAAGGAGGCTCGGACATGGACAGAAAAGCGTTTATTGATAAAATGTCTGCCCAGTTGAAAATATGGGATGCTGAAATTGATAAATTGGAAGCAAAGGCAGAGAAGGCAAAAGCGGACGCCAAAGCTGACTACAAAAAAGAGATTAAAGATCTGCGGGCCAAAAAGCAGGCGGCCAAGGACAAATTGGAGACAGTAAGGCAATCTGGTGAAATGGCATGGAAAGAACTTAAATCCGGAGCCGAGAAAGCCTATGACACGATGAAGAATGCTTTCCAGGCAGCGATGTCCAAATTCAAGTGAGAACTGAATGTTGCATGTCTTAGAAGAGCACACCAGACATCTCCGGCAACTTCTACAGCGAGGTTTTGTAACGAACCGAAGATGTTATGGAATAGGGCGGACTTGATTACGGAGCGAAAATTGTCTGGCATCAACGTCTCAACGGAGATCGACATTGAACCTGTTATTTGAACCAAGCGCTATCAACCGGATGGTGCTGAGGAATAGATTTGTGCGAGCGGCCACTTGGGAAGGGATGGCAACAGCAGAGGGAGAAGTCACCCCGAAATTGATCGAAATGATGGTCTCACTCGCAAAGGGTGGCGTTGGCTTGATTATATCTAGCCATGCATATGTCTCTCGGGAAGGCCAGGGCACGCCCTGGCAGCTGGGCATTTATGATGACAAACTCGTCCCCGGGCTGCGGGAAATGGTTTCAGCCGTCCACGAAACCGGCGGTAGCATCGTCGTGCAACTGGCGCATGCCGGGCAGTACGCCGAAGTTCCGTTGACCGGCCGACCGGCATTGGCCGTGTCAGATCCTGTGGATCAGGTTCAGGGAAACATAAAGCGAATCACCTCTGCGGAAATTGAACGTCTTGTTTTTTGCTACACCCAGGCGGCCAACAGGGCTCAATCAGCTGGTTTCGACGGCATCGAAATCCATTCAGGTCATGGTTATCTTCTGAGCCAGTTTCTCTCCCCTGCTTACAACCGGCGACAGGACGAATACGGCGGGTCGATCGAAAACCGGGCCAGGATCCACCTGCAGATCTATCAGGCCATCAGGGCGGTGGTCGGCGCAAATTATCCCATCCTGATAAAGATGAATGGTGCGGATTTTATCGAAAACGGACTGACTATCGACGACTCATTGCAGGCCGCCGGACGCTTTGCCGATGCTGGATTCGATGCCATCGAAGTCAGTGGCGGTATCATCCGGACCGGCAGGCTCTCGCCCAGCAGACCCGGCATTACCACAGTGGACAAAGAAGCCTATTTCAAAGAATACGCTGGCAGATTCAAAAAAAATATAAAAATACCATTACTCCTCGTTGGTGGCTTGCGATCCTTCGAGGTTGCAGAGAGAATTATTGCCGAAGGTATTGCCGACTACATTTCCATCAGCAGGCCGTTTATCCGGGAACCTGATTTGATCCATCGATGGCAAAAGGGAGACCGGCGCAAAGCCGAATGTAAATCTGACAATCTATGCTTCAATCCCGGCTTCGAAGGCAAAGGCGTATATTGTGTCACCCGGGAAATTGAAACAATAAACTCGCCCATCAACCGATGACAAGTCGCTTCAGTTAGCGTAAAAGCCAGTGGTGCAGGCCAGACATATCCTTTGAAACAACCCGTGAATAGGTGCCTGCAGCCAAAAAAACGGTGGCCTTTTCACACCGGAGGATCCTATGAGAAAGGAGGATACCATCTGGTTCAGGGCAAAGCGTTACGGTGCAGGCTGCGGGAAAGAGCGCGCATCTGTCCGGCGCCGCCCATTTCACCAGACCCATCATCGGTGTCGGCGAATCTTATCCCAGGTGAAATGAACGCCCGGTTCCGCACCGGTCCAACGGATCGGTGCGGAACCCTTGAGCATCAGCATTGATCGCCGAAGTCGGCCTTGAAGGCCTCCACGATGTTGCTTCCCCAATCCTCTCCCACCGGTTCCAGCTTGCCGAAGAAGAAGCGCATCACCGGGGGCTCCTCCACGAAGCGCAGGCCGCCGATCAACTCTCTGTGGCGGTGGAGCCAGGCGACCCGCTCGGCCACATATTCGATGTGGCCGAGGGTAAAGGCGCGGCGCGGAATGGCCAGGCGCACCAGCTCCATTTTGGCCGTGATTTCATTGCCGTCCCGGTCACGGTCCTCGGACATGGTGCCGCGCTCGACGCCGCGCGCGCCGGAAGCCAGGTACAGGGCGGCATTGAGCGCCTCGGCCGGGTACTGGAGCGGCGGCACATGGGGCAGGAAGGCGCGCGCGTCAACATGGCAGGCCAGGCCGCCCGGCGGGGTGACGACCTGGACGCCGAGGGCCTGCAACCGTTCGGCGAAGTACTGAATCTGTTCGGGGCTGCTGCCCGCCACTTCGGTCTGGGTCATCTCCTCCAGGCCCACGGCCATGGCCTCGATCTCCTTGGTGGACATGCCGCCATAGGTCGAAAAGCCTTCGTACACCGGCAGCCAGGTGAGCAGTTGGTCGAAATGGGGTTTGTTGTTGGTGGCGATGAGGCCGCCGCGCGCGCCGCCGCTCTTTCGGCCGGACATGTAGAAGATGTCCACCATGGCCATCATCTCCAGCAGAATGTCCTGGATGGATTTGTCCGCATAGCCGGCCTCGCGCTTCTGGATGAAATAGGCGTTCTCGCCGATGAGGCTGCCGTCGAGGATCAGCAGGATGCCGTGCCGGGTGGCGATCTCCCTGACGTCGCGCAGGTTCTGCATGGAGAAGGGCTGGCCGCCGATCAGGTTGGTAGTGGCTTCCATGCGGATAAATGCCACGTTTTCGGCACCGTGATCTTTGATGGCCTTGCGCAGCTTGTTCAGATCGATATTGCCCTTGAAGGGGTTGTCGCCGCCCGGCACCATGGCGTCGTCGGCCACCAGGTCCAGGATATGGGAGCCGACGAGGTCCACATGGATCCGGGTCGAGGGAAAGTGGTAATTGGTGATGACGACCTGGGTCGGTTGGACGAAAACCTTGGCGAGCAGATGTTCGGCCGCCCGTCCCTGGTGGACCGGCAGGGTGTGCGCGTAGCCGAATATCTTCTCGACCACTCTGGCCAGCTTGAAGAAGCTCTCCGAACCGGCATAGGCATCGTCGGCCACCATCATGGCGGCCAGCTGATTGTCGCTCATGGCATTGGTGCCGCTGTCGGTCAGCATGTCGAGAAAGACTTCCCGGTTGGGCAGCAGGAAGGTGTTATAACCCACGGCCCGAAGTGCTTCGAGGCGTTCGGCGACCGGTATGAGGTTGATCTTCTGAACGATCTTGACCCGGTGCATCTCTACCGGAACGCGCCTGCCGTCGGACAATGTGATGATCATGGAATTCTCCTTGTGATGGGGGTTATCGACTGCGTCTTCGCAGATCTACTCGGTCGTTAAGGGTATTCCGGAAACATGTCCTGGCTTTACCTGGGGAGCAGGACGCCCGCATCGATGGCCTGGGTCAACTGCCGCAGGTCGTGATCCAGGCGGCGGTCGGCGGTGAGCACGGGCGAACGGTCGCGCACCGCTTCGAGCAGCCGCACGGCGCCGGCCGAGAACCGCGTGGAGTCGCGCAGGGCGGCCGCGTTGGAGAGGGCCACGAGCAGCGCGGCGAGCACCTGCTGCAGCAGGGTGATCACCTCCGCGGCATTGAGCGCGGCATTGAGGCCCATGCTCACCTTGTCCTGGTTGTTGGCCTCGGTGGGCCGCGAAAGCACGGTATCGGGCGCCGAGCGCTGGGTGGCCAGGGCGGTCAGGGCGCTGCTGGTGATCTGCAACGCCTTGACCCCGCACCCCTCGTACGCCACCAGTGTTTCGGGCAAGCCTTCGTTGAGCCGGGCGTCGAGAAGCAGGGCGAACTGGCGGTCCAGCAAGTCGGCCACCGAGGCGGTGGCGATCTTGAGCAGGTCCATGGCCAGGGCCACGTGGCCGCCGTAGAAATTGCCGGCAAAAAGGGTTTCGCCGTTCTCCAGGTCCACGATGGGGTTGTCGTTGACGCTGTTGAGTTCGCGGTGAAGCACCTGGCGCACCCAGGTGAGGCTGTCCCGGGCGGCCCCGATCACGTGGGGCGCGCAACGGATCGAGTAGGGATCCTGGATGATGCGCCCCTCCTCCTTGCCGCTGTCGATGAGCCGGCTGCCGGTAAGGGCGGATCGGATGGCGCCGGCCGACGCGATCTGGCCGGGGTGGTGCTTGAGCTGATGGGCGATGGGGGCAAAGGCCTGGGAGCGTCCGAACATCACCTCGGCGGCCAGGGCCGCGGCCGACTCGCAGGCCGCCAGGGCGCGTTCCAGGCGAACGGCGCCGATGGCGCCGATGGCCGTCATCACCGCCGTGCCGTTCATGATGGCCAGGGACTCCTTTGGCGCGAAGAGGTGAACTCCCAGACCCGCGCGGTCCAGGGCCTCGGCGGCCGGCAGGATGTCGCCCTGGTAGTAGACCTCGCGTTCCCCGGCCAGCACGGCCGCAACATAGGAGAGGGGCGTCAGGTCCCCGGATGCACCCACGGAGCCCAGTTTTGGAATGACCGGCACGATTCCCTGGTTGAGCAGCCCGCACAGGGCCTCGAGGAGCTCGGGCGGTACGGCCGAATGGCCCTTGGCCAGGCTCACGATGCGGGTAAAAACGATGGCGCGCCCCTCCTGTTCGGAAAACATCTCGCCGAGACCGCAGCCGTGCTGGCGGATGATCTGGTAGGCGAACGCCTGGAGGTGGTCCGGATCCACTGTGCGATGCGAGCTGTAGCCCACGCCGGTGGAAACACCGTAGATACGGTGCCCGGCGGTGAGGGAGCGCTCGAGAATCTCCCGGCTTTTGCGCAGCTTTGCCATATAGGCCGGATCCGGCGAAAGCCGCACGCGGCGCCCCTCGAAGGCCACCGCGTTCACCTCATCGATCGACAAATCGCCGTCCGATACGACGATCTCGTGTTGCGGGGACCCGGGATCCGGGTCGCGCGTTGCGTTCATTGGGTCTCCTTGATTCTGTGGTCGGGCCATGGGGCGGGTTCGATTATGCTGCCGCCGAATCTATGCCAAAACGCCCGGGGCGTGTCAATGGGCGCGCTGGCTTGCCAGGGATTCTAACTGAATGCCATTCAAGGTGAATCACATTCGGTTAGAATTCCTGCTCGCTTGCGCGGCCTTTCGACACCCGTCTTGACACCCCTGGGCGCATTGGACTAATTCTGCTCCGTCAGGAACAAGATGTTTATTTCAATGCGTGGAGTCCCATGACACCAGAACGCGTCGTCGTCACCGGTCTGGGGACCGTCAATGCCGTGGCCGGCCATGTGGCCGATTTCCGCCGGGCGCTGCAGGAGGGCGTCTGCGGCATCGGCCCGGTGACGGTTTTCGATACCGCCGAGTTCCGCACCCACACCGGCGGGCAGGTCAACGGCTTCGATCCCCGCCAGTCGATCCCCAACCCCCTATCCATCAAGCGCATGTCTCGTTCGGATCAACTGGCCATGGCGGCGGTCCTGGAGGCGCTGGCCGATGCCGGGGTGTGGCCGTTGCCCGAAGCGCTGCGGCAGGACACCGGGGTGATCATCGGCGGCGGGGCCGGCGGCATGCTGGCCTGCGAGGCGGAATACGACCACTGGCTCAAGGGCGACCGCCAGCCAGTCTATTCGCGCTTCGCCTCGTTCTGCTGCGCCAGTTCGGCCGACCACATCGCCACCCAATTGGCGCTTCTGGGCCCCAAAACCACATTCATGACCGCCTGCTCGTCGGGCGCCACGGCTATCGGCTATGCCCGAGACATGATCCAGTCGGGCCGGACGCCATTGATGATCTGCGGCGGCACCGAACCGCTGTGCCGCATCACCTATGCCGCCTTCAACGCCCTGCAGGCCGTGGACCCCGAATTCTGCAAGCCCTTCGATCAACATCGCATGGGCATGTCCCTGGGCGAAGGGGCCGGGATCCTGATTCTCGAAGCACTGTCCCACGCCCGGCGGCGGGGCGCCCGCATCCTGGCCGAACTGCTCGGCTACGGGGTGGGTTGCGACGCCCATCACATGACCGCGCCGGACCCCCAGGCCGGCGGGGCGGTGCTGTGCATGCGGGCGGCCTTGGAAGACGCCGGCGTGGCGACCGACCAGGTGGATTACATCAATGCCCACGGCACAGCCACGCCCGCCAACGACGCCATGGAGAGCCGCGCCATTCGTGAGGTGTTCGGCGAGCGGGCCGGGATCGTGCCGGTCAGCTCCACCAAGTCCATGACCGGCCACACCCTGGGGGCGGCCGGCGCCATCGAGGCCGTGGCTTCCGTGCTGGCCATCGCCCACGGATTCCTGCCGCCCACCGTCCATCTGCGCACACCGGACCCGGCCTGCGACCTGAACCACGTCACCGGCAGCGCCCGGCGGGCCGATGTGAACATGGTGCTCTCCAACTCGTTTGCATTCGGAGGCAACAACACCGCCCTGGTTCTGGGAAAGTTCACCGAAAAGGGGATCGGCCATGCATAGGCGGGTGGCCATTACCGGCGTGGGCGTGGTGACGCCCCTGGGAACGGGGGGGCCGGCCTTCTCAGCGGCCCTCTTCGGCGGCGCCACGGGCATCGCCCCCATCGAACGCTTCGATGCCGGGCGATTCTCTTCCCGGCTGGCCGCCCAGATCCGGGGGTTTACCCCACGCGATTTTATTTCCCCAACCACCCTGCGGCGCATGGACCTTTTGTCGCAGATGGCCACCGCTTCGGCCGTGATGGCCCTGACGGACGCCGGGCTGCAGGTGAAGGCCGCCGACCGGGACCGGATCGGGGTCATCGCGGGCACCTGCTTCGGCGGCACCGACGTGGCGGCCCAGTTCGGACGGGCGCTTTTCACCGAGGGGCCCCGGCGCGCCAATCCCATCCTGGTGCCCAACACGGTGATGAACGCGCCGGCCGGCCATGCGGCGGTGGAGCTGGGGCTGCGAGGGGTCAACGCCACGGTCAACCACCGCGAAGCCTCGGCCGAGGTCGCCCTGGCCTACGCGGCGGAGAACATCGCACGGGGCCGGGCCGATGCGATCCTGGCGGGTGGAGGTGACGTGCTGTCCGAATTCTGCTTCGAGGTGCTGAGCCATTTCAAGGCCATGTCCCCCCAGGATGGGGAAGATGAGGCGGCGCGGCCCTTCGACGCACGGCGCAACGGTCCGGTCATCGGCGAGGGATTCGGTCTCTTGTGCATAGAAGATCTGGAGAGGGCCAGGTCGCGCGGCGCACGGATCTATGCCGAGATCCGCGGCTGGGGCATGAGCAGCGCGCCCTCGCCTCACAATGACTGGCCCTTGGACCCGGCGGGACCGGTGCTCGCGCTCGGGCGGGCGTTTTCGGCAGCCGGGCTCGCCGCCGGGGCCATCGATGCGGTCTGTGCCAGCGCCAACGGCGGCCGCCGCCTGGACGCTCTGGAGACCGACGCTTTGAGCCGTGTTTTCCCGCCGGCCCAGCGGAGCCCCTTGATCACCTCGCTCAAGGGCGCCCTGGGAGAAAGCTTTGCCAGCGGCGGCATGCGGGCGGCGGCCATGGCGCTGGCATTGAAAGAGGGGCGCCTGCCGCCGACCGTGGGCCTCGAGACGCCCATGGCGGACCTGAACTTCGTGCGGAAGCCCCTGAACGTGCCTATTGGGCATGTGCTGGTCAATGGATTTGCCTCCGGCGGCACCTTCGCCGCCCTTGTTCTGAGCCGGCCCGATAAGGACGAGGACCAATCGGCAAAACCAACCGGTCAACGACGGATGTGGTCATGAACATCGGAGATTGGATCTATAAGCGGGCGCGGACCTTTCCGTCGCGGCCGTTCTTAACGCAGGACCGGCTGACGCTCGACAACCATGCGTTCGACGCCCGCGTGGATCGCATGGCCCGGATCATCGCCGCCCTGGGGATTACCAAAGGCGATCGGATCGCCACCTTGATGGTCAACTCCAGCGCCTTTCTGGAGGTTTTTTTCGCCTGCGCCAGGACCGGCGCCATGATCGTACCTCTCAACGTCAACCTGGCCGCGCCTGAACTCGTGCGCATCCTCGGCGATTGCGAACCCCGGGTGCTGATCTACTCCGCTCCGCGATTCGGTGCGACGGTCGAAGCGATCCGGGAGCACCATCCGGACATCCTGTACCGGCCGCACGGCGATGCCGCCATGCCAGCGGCCGCCGCCTTTCCAGAGCAGGACGGCGCCCCGGCCGCGGCGCCCGAACCTGATGCGTCTGTAGCCCTCTGCGACCCCCTGCTGATCATGTATACCTCGGGAACGACAGGCAGCCTCAAGGGCGCCGTGCTGACCCATGAAAATTTCCTCTTCGGCGCCATCCATTCGCTGATCAGCTACGGCCTCGACGCCCGCTGCAAATCCCTGGTGGTGGCGCCGCTGTTTCACATCGGGGCCCTGGCCGCCTCGGCCACACCGGTGATCTATGCGGGCGGATCGCTGGTGATCCAGGATTTCGACAACCCGTCGGACATCCTCCATCTGATCGTCCGGGAAGAAATCAATTACATGTTCGCCGTACCGGTGATGTTCAAGATGATGGCCAAATCACCGGCCTGGTCGGACGCCGATTTCTCCCGGGTCAAATTTTTCATCGCCGGCGGCGCGCCCATGCCCGTGGCGTTGATCCGCAAATACCAGGAGGAGAAAAATGTCGTCTTCGCCCAGGGATACGGCATGACCGAAACCTTGCGGTTGACCTCCCTGGATCTGGCCGACGCCCGGGAAAAGGCCGGCTCCATCGGCAAGGAGGTGTTCCACACCCTGCTGCGCCTGGTGGATCCCCAGGGCAACGAGGTGCCCGATGGCGAGGTGGGTGAAATCATCGTCAAGGGCCCCACCGTCTTCTCCGGCTATTGGCGACAGCCGGAGGCCACCGCCCAGGTGATGCGCCGGGGATGGTTTCACACCGGGGACCTGGGCCGGCGCGACGGGGAAGGGTTCATCTACCTTGCGGGGCGCAAGAGCGAGATGATCATTTGCGCCGGGGAGAACATCTACGCGGTGGAGGTGGAACAGGCCATCGAGTCCCTGCCCCAGGTGGCCGAGGCGGCCGTCATCGGCGTGCCCGACGACCAGCGCGGCGAAGTGCCGGCGGCCTTCGTCGTCCTGAAGAAAGAGGCCCGCCTAACGGCGGTGGATCTCACCGCCGCCCTGCAGGGAAGGATCGCGGCCTATAAAATTCCCCGGAAGATCCGCTTCATGGAGGCCCTGCCGCGCAACAGCGCCGGAAAAGTGATCAAACGCGAGTTGAGCATTTGAAAAAATGTAACCAAAAGTGAGACGATCAGCACCATGCCCAAGACAGAACCCTTTGAAAAACACGCGGATCGCTATGATCAGTGGTTTCAAGACCACCGCGACCTCTATCTTGCCGAATTGGAGGCCGTGCGGCAACTCATGCCGTCCCATGCCGCCAATGGTCTGGAAGTCGGCGTCGGTTCAGGCAAATTCGCCGCGCCGCTGGGCATCCGAACCGGTGTGGAACCGGCGGAAGAGATGGCGGCAAGGGCCGAAAAGCTCGGCATCCAGGTCTATCGAAATGTGGCCGAGGCACTGCCGTTCCCCGATGCCGCCTTCGATTTCGTGCTGATGGTCACCACCATCTGTTTCGTGGACGATATCCGCTTGTCTTTCCGGGAGGCATTCCGGGTCATCCAACCCGGCGGATGCATCCTCGTGGGATTTGTGGACAGAGAAAGCGAACTGGGCCGACGCTATATGGATCGACGCGATGAGAGCCTCTTTTACAAGGACGCCACGTTCTTCTCCTCTCAAGAGGTGTATGATCATCTCATCCAGGCCGGTTTCGAGGACTTGAGCGCCCGGCAGACCCTGATTCCAGGTGAGCCGGAGGAAACAATGGCAGACGGCTTCGGCAAGGGAGCCTTCGTCGTTTTCAAGGGATTGAAATCAAAATAGAAGGCGGTGCCAATGGTACGTCGATGCGTTGCCATGGGTTGCGGTCTCATAGCGTGTTTGATGGCGCTGCGGATCGAGCTCTTCCTCAGCCGGGCCGGCGCTGACATGGCCGCCGGTTCGGGCCGGTCCGGGCCGGTGTTGGCCGCGAAACCACTCGCACTGGCCGTGGGTGCGTCGGTCCTGCTGGCCGCCATGGTCGGCGGTTGCGCCACGCCGCCCTACGTGAAAAGCCTCGATACCATCCTCGATCAGAAGATCAACTTCAACCGCATCCGTTACCAATACATGTGCACCGCCGGCGCCCATCGCGGGGCATCGGTGGACCACCGGGAAAACACCCTGGCCGCGCTCGAGGCCGCAAACCGGGACGACAAATACGCTTTTATCGAGTTCGACGTACAATATTCCAAAGACGGCCGCATCGTGGTCTATCACGACAAACGAATGCTTCGCCTGTTCCGCAGCCTGAAGGCCATCGGCGAGACCGACTTTACCGACCTGGCGGCATTGTCCAACGGCGAGATCGTGACCTACGACCAGGTCATGGCCGTGTTGAAAAAGAAGCTCAACATCGAAATCAAATCCCAGGGCGACCTTCTCGAAGACCAGCGCCTGGTCGATGAGATCGTCGCCGACATCCGGCGCCGGGACCGTGAAAAGGACGTTTTGATCAGCTCCATTTCCAGCGATGTGGTCAAGTACGTGAGTCGAAAATATCCGGAGATACCCACCGGCCAGGTCTTCTGGCTGACTTCGTCGACCTACCTGCATTTCGACCAGTTGACACAGAAACTGTACGAGGATATCGATGCTTCACGGGCCGACTATCTCATGCTGCATGTAGCCAACCTGCGCAACATCGAGGACCTGATCAAGTACAAACCCAAGGGAAAAACGATCGTCTTCTGGGATTTCGACGACACCATCTTCATCGTCCACAAGGACGCCTCCGACCGTCTCTGGGGCCATTCCGGCATCCGGACCTATTTTCAACTGCTGCGCTTTAAGCTGGCATCGTTGCTCTGACCCGGCGCGCGGCCTCCTTTTTTGCCTCTGCCCGGCGCCGGCCGACGCGGCTTCGATCCAGACGATCCCTTCACGAGAACGGCCTTTTGCTCGATCTTGCGGCGCAGACTTCTTTCGACGAACACCGACTCTCCGGTGAAGGGGTCCTTGCCCGTGCAATACATCAGGGTGGCGTAGGTGGAGGGCGAAGGGGTGAATATCTGCACCTGTTCGGGCACCAGGCGCAGTTCGCGGCTGGCGTATTCTCGCAGTTGGCGCATCTCTTCGAGGGTGCAGCCGGGGTGGGCGGCCATAAAATAATAGGTGAGAAAGCACTTGGCCGCCAGCTGCCGGTTGCGCTGTTCGAACAGGCGCACGAATGCGTCCAGGTAGCGGCGTCCGGGCTTGCCCATGCGCTGGAGCAGGGGATCGCTGATGTGCTCTGGAGCGATCTTGAGCTGTCCGGAGATGTGGTGTCGCAACAGGGCATCCAGGTAGGCCGTGCCCGAGCGGCGGTCTTCGAGAATCAGGTCGTAGCGGATTCCCGACGCCACGAAGACCTTGCGCACACCGGGGATGGCGCGCAGGGCCTCCAGCAGCTCGATCTGGAGGCGGTGGTCCCGGATCAGCCGCCGGCAGACGGCGGGAAAAAGGCAGCCCTTCTGGGGGCAGGGCGCGTGCGGGTCGGTTCGGCCGCACCCCATGGCGTACATGTTGGCCGTGGGACCGCCCACGTCGGAAACGATCCCCTTGAAGTCGGGATGCCGGGTGAAGGTGTCGACCTCCCGTACAATGGCCGCCGGCGTGCGGGATATCACCTGGCGCCCCTGGTGCACGGCGATGGCGCAAAAACGGCACTCGCCGAAACAGCCGCGATGGGTGGTGACCGAAAACTGGATCGTGTCCAGGGCGGCCACGCGTCCGGCCCGGGCGTCATGGGGGTGCACGGCCCGGGCGTAGGGCAGGGCATAAACCGCATCGAGGACCTGGGGGTCGGACGGCAAGGCCGGCGGGTTGTGGACCAGGTAGCGGGTGTCCTGCTGCTGCACCAGGCGCCGGGCAGTGGCCGGCTCGGCATTGACGTAAAAGAGGCCGAACATGCGTCTGTAAGCATCCCGGTCGGCCGCCACGTCGGCATGGGGCGGCAGGATCACATCGCCGCCGGGGAATCGGGGATCCGCGTCGGGCAGTTCGCGGCTGATATAGCACAGGCCGCGCAGACCACTGACGTCGGTCCGGTCGCCCAAGCCGCGGGCCAGCGCCACGACGCTCTCGTCGGCCATGCCGTAAAGCAGGTAGTCGGCCTTGGCGTCGAACAGGATGGATCGCCGCACGTTGTCGGACCAGGCATCGTAGTGGGAGACGCGCCGCAGGCTGGCCTCGATGCCGCCCAGCACGATGGGCCGGGTCTGTTTGAAATGGCGCCGGATAAGGTGGCTGTAAACCAGCACCGCCCGGTCGGGTCGACGGTCGTTGACCCCGCCGGGGGTCATGTCGTCGCTTTTGCGGCGCCGTCCCGAAGGGGTGAAATTGGCGATCATGGAATCGACGCTGCCGGCCGTGACGCCCCAGAAGATCCGGGGTTCGCCCAGGCGGGTGATGTCGCGGCCGCTGTGGGGGTCGGGCTGGGAGATGATGCCCACCCGGAATCCGGCCGCCACCAGCGTGCGGCCGATCAGGGCCACCCCGACATGGGGTGCGTCGATGTAGGCGTCGCCCGTGACCAGGATCACATCCAGGGTGCGCCAGCCCAGGGCATCCAGTTCCTCGGCGGTGGCCGGCAGGAAGGCCGGTTGGTGTACGGTGTGCGTCATGATTGTGGTTTCTCGCTCCAAAAAGCGTCATCCTATGCCATGCCCCGGTGCACGTCAATCCTCGCCCCATGGAACCGGCGATTCTGGCTGAGGCTGTTCCTTATACCCGGCATGGCCCTTGCCATGCGAATTTTATATCAGAATATTATTGGAAAACGCGCCCTCAGGGTGAATCACGTTCAATAAGGATCACATCAATCGGACCGGCGATTCTATTCAGACGATCTTTATACAAAAACGTCTGCTATGTGCGGAACGCCCACGCATAAGTTGTTGCCAACCGGGCATGGCATGGTATATGAGGTGGTATATCCATTGATTCCAATAGGCTGGCGTCGTCTCTGATTTTTTTCACCAACCGTCGGACACCATCCGAGCAGCGGAGAACTTTGCCATGGAAAAGAGCCAAACCCTCCTGGAAGCAGTCGAGATCGACCGCATTCTCAAACGCATGGCCTACGAAATTCTGGAAAAGCACAAGGGCAATAACGTGGCGCTGGTGGGCATTCACACCCGCGGCGTGTTCCTGGCCCGGCGGCTGCGGGACAATATCCGCGTTTTCGAAGACTCCGAGGTGCTGGTCGGCGAGATCGATATCACCCTGTACCGCGACGACTGGACCCAGTTGAGCGCTCAACCGGTGGTCAAAACCACGGATATCCCTTTTTCGGTCGAGGGAAAAAAAATCATTCTGGTCGACGATGTGCTCTACACGGGCCGCACCATTCGGGCGGCCATGGATGCCATCATCGACTACGGCCGCCCGTCTCGCATCGAACTGGCCGTATTGATCGACCGCGGCCACCGTGAACTACCCATCCAGAGCACCTACACGGGCCACTGCGTGCGCACCGAAACCTCCGAGACCGTCAATGTGATGCTCAAGGAGTGCGACGGCGAGGACCGGGTGGTCCTGGAAAAGAGTTGAGGCATCGATCATGGGACACCACGAACACCGTGCCGCGGCGCCCGAATCTGTGAGTGCTGCGGTCTTGAGCGTATCGACCACGCGAACCCTGGAAACCGATACGGCCGGTCAGTGGATCGCCAAACGCGCCGAGCGCGAGGGTCACCGGGTGGTGGCCCACCAGATGGTCACCGACGACCGCGACGCCATTCGAGAGGCCCTGCTGCACATCATCGCCGATGCGGCTCCCCAGGCGGTCATCGTGACCGGCGGCACGGGCATCACTCCTAAAGACGTCACCATCGAGGCGATCCGGCCGCTGTTCAACAAGGAGCTGACCGCCTTCGGCCCCATCTTCGCGCAACTCAGCTTCGAAGAGATCGATTCGGCCGCCATCCTCTCGCGCGCCACGGCCGGCGTCATCGGCGGGTGCGTGGTGTTCTGCCTGCCGGGAAGCCTGAAGGCCTGTCAGTTGGCCTGCAAGACTTTGATTTTCCCTGAGATCGGACACGCCTGCGGCCATATACGATAGTGCCCATCCACACATGGCCAATTTGCCTATTTGTGGACGCGCACGAATATGAAGATGGCGGGTGGTTGCGCCTGCTATCCTGTCTGCTGCCCCATATATTCGGTGAGCCAACCGGGCCGATCGGTGAGAATGGCATCTGCGCCCAGCCCAAGGGCCTTTTGTACCTGCGCCGCCGTGTTACAGGTATAGGTGCAAACCTTCAGGTGGCGATCCGCAGCCCACTCCACCAAACGGCGGGACAGCCGGCCGATGGGCACGTCGATGGCCCATAGAAAATCGACTTCCTTGTCTGATAGACGCATCACTTTTTCGGGTTGCCGCCCCGGCACGTTATAGACATAGCGCCATTGGGGGGCAAGGCCATGGGCCAGGCGCAACAACGCCAGGTCGAAACAGAGCACGAGAATATGCGCCCGCGGCGTCCCGTCGGGCAGGCTGGCCAGTTGGGCCACCACCTGGCGGGTCATGCGGTCGTTGTCGGCCTTCGGCAGCGCCTTGATTTCGATCAGCAGGCGGGTTCGGGCGGCAAACCGGGAAAGGGTCTGTTCCAGGGTCAGTAGCGGCTCACCGGTAAAATCAGCATGGAACCAGCGGCCCCAGTCGAGCTCGGCCAACTGTCCGGCGGTCATCTTCGCCACGCGGCGTCGACGGCGCATGATTCGCCACAGGGTCGCGTCATGATAGATCACTGGAACGGCGTCGGCGCTCATCTGCACATCGAGCTCGATGCCGTCGATGGGATAGGCCAGCGCCCGTTCAAATGCCGAAAGGGTATTTTCAGGGGCTTCATCCCGCGCACCACGGTGGGCGAGGAGCCATGGGGTATCATCCTGGGCTTGGTTTCGCATTCCGACCATCCTCTTTTCAGTCTGAGGTCAATGACAATAGGCAAAACAGGAACAAAACAAATTTGTATTTTTATATTGTACTAAGTACATTTTTGTTTTGTAACTTAGAAATAACAATTCTCGTGCATAGCTGTCGATTTTATGTTAACAATTTGATATTTTTACAATAAACGCCTCCCCCAATCGCTCTAAATCGTTTTGGCACGCAACCTGCTTTGAATGTGATCAACTGTCGTCGGAAATGTGGGCCGCTGGATTGCGCTGGAAAGGAGGTGACGCCGCTGATAGAACGTTCCCACGATCGCCAGGCGCGACGCCGGTCGGCAAGCCATATCATCATAAAAACCCGTTAAATTTCACAATGAGGAGAACCACACACCATGAAACGACTTATTCCTGTTATCGCTTTGGCAATGGTTTTGGCAAGTAGTACGATTTGGGCAGCGGATGCAACCCTGAGCATGGATGTCAACTCGGCATACGTATGGCGCGGCATGACGCTAAATGACGAGATTGTGGCCCAACCGAGTATCGATGTCACCAACGGCAGCTTCGGCGTCAATGTGTGGACCAATTATGACATCGGCGACTATGACGGTGCCGTGAATGACAACGAATTCTCGGAAGTCGACTTGACCGTCTATTATGGCTTCAGCGTCCAGAACCTTGAGATCAGTTTAGGCCTGATCGAATATCTATTTCCGGCCGGCGGCGATAGCACCCACGAAGCCTACGTGAGCCTCAGCCATCCGATCATCGGCGGCCTGTCCATAGGCGCCGACTTTTACTACGATTTCGATGAGGTGGATGGCTACTATGCCGATCTGGGACTAACCTATGCCATGGATCTGGTCGAAAAACTCAGCCTCGAGGTCGGTGCCCGCGCGGCATACGCGGACAAGGATTTCGCGGAATTCTACGGGGGCGGCACGGACAGTGGGTTTCACGACTACACCCTTTCCTTGGGCTTGACTTATGGGCTCACGGATGCGCTAAGCGTTGGAGCCAGCATAAATTATACAGACAATCTGGATGATGATACCCTTCCCGATGGGTCCGTGGACGTCAACACCTACGGCGGCATCAGCATCGCTTATACCTTTTAAACACCAACTTCCTGTTTTGCCGTCCTCCGCGGCAAAAAGCTCCTCCTTATGCCCTCGGGATGCGGACGAACCGCCGCATCCCATTTTCTTTTTGGACAGGGCTTAGCGCAGCTCAAACCGAACCGGCACCTGGACCCACATCTCGATGGGTCGACCGAAACGGCGGGCCGGTTCGAATCGCCACTGGCCCACGCTTTTAACGGCGCTGCGGTCGAGCATGGCGTAGCCGCAGCTTTGGGCCAGCCGGACCTGGGCGGCACGCCCCTGCCGATCCACGAGCACATCGAGCTGCACGGTGCCCTGATAGTTTCTTCGGCGGGCCACGGCCGGATACGCCGGCGGCGGGTTAAGGTGGTAGAGGGGAACCGACGCCTGAACCTCGGCCTGGTCCGGCCCCGGCATTTGGGCCTCTGCGGACGGGGAGGCGTTTTCCGGCGACGGCCAGGCGGCCGCCGGTTCGGCAGGGGCCTGTTGGGTCTGCGATCCTTCGGAGGGGGCCGGTTCCGGAGTGGGCACCGCCATGGGGGCCGGTTCGGGCATAGGGGGTGGTTCGGGTTTCACCGGAGGCGCCTTCTTGGGCACCAGTTGAGCCAACGGCGCGATGGGATCGGGTGCATCGACCGGCAACGGCCGAACCGGTTTGCGAGGTGCGGGCGCCGGTGCCTGGACCAGGGAAATGGTTATGGTGCGGTTTTCGTGCATGGCCATGACCGGTGGTGTGGCCACCAGATCGAGTTTGAAAAAAACCGCGTGACACGCCAGGGCAATCAGCACGGGAACGATCCAGCGCTTCATGGCGTCCTCTCGGATTCGGCCTGCAGGCTGATGCGGGTCAACCCGGCCCGGCGCACCTCGTCGAGCACCCGGAACAAAGTTTGGTAGGGCAGGTTCCGGTCGGCAAAGAGCAGAACCCCGGTTTCGTGCCCAGTTTCGGCGCGTTGCCGCAGCAATGCTGTCAGATCGGCCAGGGCCACCGGCATCTTGTCGACAAAAATGTCGCCGCCGGCCGTTACCGTGATAGAGACCGGCTCTGAACGGTCCAGCTCGGCCGACGACGATGTGGGCAGGGCCACCGGCAGCCCCTTGTGCACGGCCATGGAGAGCATGGCGTAAATGAAAACCACGAGCAACAGGAAAACCACATCGATGAGCGGCAGCATCTCGATGCGCGGCGATCGGGTCTCGATGGGTTGAATCTTCATGGCTCGGTCGGATCTTCTGTTTTCAATTTGAAGGACGCTTGCCCATGCACCAGCTTTTCATACACGATTTCCAGGCTGGTGGCGTATTTTTCGATCTCCAGGGTGGCCCGCCGCACCTTGGAGTTGAAGTAGTTGAATGGAAACACCGAAAAAATGGCGATGGCCAGTCCGGTGGCCGTGGTGATCAGCGCCTCGGCCACACCGGCGGTGACCGCCTCGGGATGATCGATGCCGCTGGCGCCCAGCATCTCGAACGAGGTGATGATGCCGGTCACCGTACCGAAGATCCCCAGCAACGGCGCCACGGTAATCATGGTGTCAAGCACGGTCATGGTGCGCCGCATGCGCTGGATTTCGTCGGCCGCGGCCGACTCCATGGCCTTGACCATGGAAAATTCGCGATGCAGGATGCCGGTCACCAGGATACGCACCACAAAATCGCGGCTGCCCATGGTCTTTAGCCGCACCGCCTCCCAGTTTCCCGAACGGCACAGCTCCAGCACCTCGTCCACCAGGGCCGGCTTGCGCTGCAGGCCGACACGGAGCCAGAAAATGGCGCGCTCGATCACCACGGTGAGCACGATAAACGAGCAGGCCAGCAAGGGGTACATGACCGGCCCGCCGCTGCGAAAAAATTCGTTCATGCTGGCCCCCGAACCTATATGGACCCGAAGCGGGCGCTCACGCCGGCCAGGACGTTGAATTCGGGCGAGGGGTAGTATCCGGGGATGTTGGCCCAGTTCAGCCCGCCGTAGGAGGCGTACTCCTCATCGAAGATGTTGTTGAAATTGACAAAAAATCCAAGCCAGCGCCAGTCATATTTGATCTTGGCATTGATCACCGTATAGTCATCCTGCTTCGAGAAAGCATTGTTGAAATCGCTGATCAGATAACGGCTGCCCGTGTAAACGCCATCGACGCCCAGAAAGAGTCCCATGTCGAAAGCATAGCCCAGATTGGCCGAAATCCGATTCTCAGGTACATTGGGAATTGCACTGCTGTCATATGCGCCGCCATCGATTTCGGTCTTCATGTGGGTGTAGGCGGCCCCGGCCAACCAGCCTTTGTATGCGTAGTTCCACCTCATCTCGATCCCCTGGCGAACGGTATCGCCGTCCAGGTTTTCATTGGCGCCGAAACCGAACGGCCCGCCGGCGGGATTGTAAAAAATCTCATCCTCGGTTTCCAAACGGAAAATGTTGACAGCGATGGTCATGCCCTCGATCAACCCGAACATGGCCCCCACCTCGATGTTGTTGGACTTCTGGGGCTTCAAACCAGTGGCCGCGGAATTGTCGATGAAATTGAAGATCTCGTCGAGCACCGGATATCGAAAACTCGTGCCGTAGCTTGCATAGGCCTTGGCAATGCCGAAGGCGTAGTTGATGCCGACGGTGCAGGACTCTTCGTCGAACTTTTTGTCATCCTGGGAGCCCGAAGAAAAGCTGTATTCGGCACGCTCGTACCGGTACCCGCCGGAAAGCGTCAAATTGCGGGTGATGCCCAGATCGTCTTGGACAAAATAGCCGATGTTTTCCCGTTTCAATTCATAACTGGATCCGCCGCTCAAAGATGAAAAGTTGTCGATGTCCTCTTCAAACCAGGAAAAATCTCCCCCCATGATGAGCCGGTTGGACACTTCGCCGAAATCCTCCTGAAAGGTAAATCGCGGCGAGACCGCCATGGTCTCGATGGCGGTATCGCCGGTAAAAAAGCCGCCGAAAAAAGAGGCATACTGGTCCACCGAGCGTTTGCGATAGGATAGATCCAGACGAAAAGCATCGTCTGTGAGGAAAAAAAGCTCCAGTCCGCCTTTGGCATAGTAATCTTCGGTGTCCGCATAATCATCGGGATAGAATGTGTCGGTCGGTTCGGCGCCAGCATCGAGTTGGGTTTGCAGCAATGAACCGGGAAGACCGGTTTCGTCTTTGTGGTAGCCCCCGCTCAGGTCGAGGCTGACCGACTCGCTGGGATCGATGCGCAGGGTGGCGCCTACATCCTTGGCTTCGGTTTGACTGTTGTCCCGATACCCATCCGAGTCCAGATAGCTGGCCGACATATCGAAGGACCAGACATCCTTGGCGCCACTGAAGCCGGCCGAGCCCTTATAGGTCTCATAGCTGCCGTGTTGCGCGGCGACTCGACCTGCGAGGCCGGTGCCCGTCTTGGTAATGATGTTGATCACACCTCCAGTGGCATTGTCGCCATACAAGATCGTTCCTCTCGAACCCGGCAGCACCTCTATGCGTTCGATACGGTCCAATGGAATCAGGGTCCAGTCAGTGCCGCTCAGATCGGCCTGATTGATCCGCCGGCCATCCACCATGACCAGTAGATTCTGTTGCGCCACTTCACCGAAACCGCGCAGATCAACGATATAGGCACGCTGATTCCCCCCGATATCGCTGACATGCAATCCGGCCGACGACAGTACCTCGGGCACATTTTTGGCGTTGGAACGTGCGATCGTTTCCGCATCGATCACCGTCACATGGGCCGGCACTTTGGCTGTCGGCTCCGCCTCCCTGCTGGCCGTCACCACCACCTCTTTCATGGCCACTTTCGTTTCCTGCGAGCCGGTCTGTTCCGCCTGGACCGAGCCCCAGGCACCCCCGGTCAATATCAAAGCCGCCGCAACCACTTTCATCACACCGTGCATCTTCTCGTCCTCCGTTTCAGGCTCTTGTAGCGGGGATGGCCGTGCATCGCCCGTGGTCCGGCATAAAAAAATCCCGGACCGATGAAACCCTCGATCCGGGATGTCCCTTTTTATCCGCTCGATCCGTTCGGCCAATGGTGGTCCTCGCCATGCTACTGGCCGTATTTGCCCAGGCAGGTCTTCTGACTTCCCCGCCCCACACGCGGCCTTCCCATCCAGATCGAACAGTGGCACACAGGGCGCATGGGGTCCCCGATGCGTTGGCATCGGGCGGGGTCACAGCGGCGGGCCCGTCCCCGATTTTCACGGGGTTCCCTCTTCAGCTCCCGCAGGAGCACCTGAACATACAATATGCACATGGCCCTAACGTATTTGAGAGGCGATTGTCAAGACGGCAGAAGTCGACGCTATCGATTCAGATATCTGCCCGGCACCAGGTGGACGGTGGGATAGTCGCCCAGTGGACTTTTGTCCACGAGCAGGGTGCAGCCGTAGACCCGTTCGAGCAGATCGAAGCGCAGCACCTCTGCAGGTGGACCGATGCCGGCCAGGCGGCCCCGATCGAGCAGCAGAAGCCGGTCGGCATACATGGCCGCGAGGTTCAGGTCGTGGGAGACCATGATCACGGTCATGCCCTGTTCGGTCTTGAGCCGTGCCATGAGGTCCATCACACGCACCTGATGGGCCAGGTCCAGGGCCGCCGTAGGTTCATCGAGCAGCATGATCTCAGGCTGCTGGCAGATGGCGCGGGCGATGAAGACCCTTTGACGCTCTCCGCCGCTGAGTTGATCCAGGCGCCGGTCGGCCAGGTGGGCCACGCCGGCCAGTTGCATGGCTTCCCGGGCCAGGGCCAGATCCTGTTCGCCTTCGAAGCCCAGCATGCCCAGGTGCGGGGCGCGGCCCATCATCACCACCTGCAGCACGGTGAAGGCAAAGGTGACCGGTACGCTCTGGGGCACATAGGCCATGCGGCGAGCCAGCTCCCGGGCGGTGTAATCGCTAATCGCACGCGAATGTACCGCGATTTGACCGGCCTGAACGGTCAGCAGCCCGGCCGTCAGCTTCAGCAGGGTGGTTTTGCCCGACCCGTTGGGGCCGATGATGATGAAAAAGCCGCCCGTCGGCACTTGAAAGCTCAGGTCCGCGAGCACGGCCTGCCCGTCGAAGGCATGGCCCACTGCCCGGACTTCTATGGCTATGGATTGGGGGGGATCAGCCATCGCACCACCTTCAGCCGTTATTGGACTTGCGCAACAGATAGATGAAGAGCGGTGCCCCGATCATCGCCGACACCACGCCCACGGGCATTTCGCCCTGGGAGGGCAAGGTGCGGGCCAGCACGTCGCATACCACCATGAAGGCCGCCCCGCCGAGGATGCAGGCCGGTGCCAGCACCCGATGGTCGGGACCCAGGATCAAACGCAGCATGTGGGGCATCACCAGCCCCACGAAGCCCACCAGGCCGCAGTAGCTCACCGTGGCGCTGACCATCAGGGAGGTGACGGCCAGCAGCAGGGCGGTGGTGCGCCTGATGTTGACCCCCATGCTGTGGGCCATGTCGCTGCCCAGGGCCAGCAGGTTCATCGCATGGGAACGCATGAAAATGAGCACGAAGCATGGAATCACGGTCAGGGCCAGGCCGCCGACTTTCGAATTTGTGGCGGCGGCCAGGTCTCCCATGAGCCAGAAGATGATGTTATGCAGCCGGCTGTCCTGGGCCATGGAGACCAGGAACATGATCACCGCCGCGCAAAAGGCGTTGACCATCACCCCGGAGAGCAGGAGAGTGTTGGCGCGCACGAACGATCGGCCCGGGGCCATGAGAAAAAGCACCCCCAAGGTGGCCAGGCTGCCGGCAAAGGCGCTCAGCCATACGCCGGGAAAGCGGGCCAGGCCCATGAGGATGCCGATGATGGCGCCAATGGCCGATCCGCCCGAAACCCCCAGGATGTAAGGTTCGGCCAGGGGATTACGCAGAAGGGCCTGAAACACCAGGCCGCCCAGGCTCAGGGTGGCGCCCAGCAAGGCCGCCAGAAGCACGCGCGGCAGGCGCAACCGCCAGATGATGTCATGCAGCAACTTGTCCTCGCCACCGCCGGCCAGGCTCCGCAGGACCGCGCCGAATCCACCCCCGGTGGAGCCGGCGCCCAGTCCGAGGTAGAGCGCCAGCAGCAGCACGGCGGCCAGAAGCCCCAGCACCACCGCCATGCGCCGGGTGACGGGGGTAGCGGCGATATTCATGGACGTGCCTCGAACAGGTTGGGATGGATGACACCGGCCAGCACTTCGAGGGCATCGACCAGCCGGGGCGAGGGCCGATCGAAAAGGTCCGGCGGGGCAATGAACACGGCATCCCGTCGGACGGCCGGGATCACCGGCCACTGCATCCATTCGGCCTTGACCTGCTCGAAGACGGCCTCGCGGGCCATCGAGGAGATGACGATCACCTCCGGTGCCAGGGCGATCACCTGTTCCCTGGAAAATCGCGGGTAGGGGGTTGGCCCGGCTGCCAAATTGGTGCCGCCGGCCATTTCGATCAGGGTATGAATAAAGGTGGAACTGCCCACCGAAACGATGGGCGAGATGCCGATCTGGAAAAAGACGCTGGGACGCAACGGTGCCTGGGCGACCCGCGTCTCGACCCGTGCGATGCGTTGCCGCATGTCGGCCACCACGTCCCGTGCCACGGCGGCCGCATCGATCAATCCGCCGATGGCCTCGACGCTCTGCATCACGGTTTCCAGGTCGAGCGGGTTGACCGCGAAGACAGGCAAGCCGAACGCTTCCAGCTGTTCGACCACGGCAATGGGGTTGCCGTCCTTGACCGCGATGCAAAGGTCGGGCCGCAAGGCTATGATGCGCTCGACATCCAGATGGATATAACTGCCGACCTTGGGCAGTTGCCGGGCCGCGGGCGGATAGTTGCTGAAGCGCGTCACCCCGGCGAGCCGATCTTCCCGGCCCAGGGCATAGACGATCTCGGTGACGCTGGGCGCCAGGGCCACCACCCGGCGCGGATCATGGGGCACATTCACGGTACGGCCGGTGGGATCGACCACCGTGCGCAGCGGCGTTTTGTCCGCCGGGGCCGCGCCGGCCAGGGCGAACACCAGGACGGCGGCGATCGCCACGACAAGGCGTTGGACCCGGTTCAAGTAAATGCCGCTCATATAAAACATCCCGATTTAATTTGAAATGGCGTCATCGATGCAATCGCCAGGCATGTCCAGAGCTCAATTTGGCCTGAACATAAACCTGTTGTTCGATGGTCAGGGATTGCCGGCCGGCACGCAAGGCGAAAAAGGTCTCGCTTCTCGAAGATCCGGATGCGCCGCCGGTGGGAATGACCCGCCGGTAGAGAAACGCGACGACCTGATCGCCCAGCTCGATCAACTCCACATCGCCGGCACCGGTGTCATGGTCGATGCGCAGCCGGTTGTTGTTCACATAGAGTCGCAGGGTTTTTTGATGACGCGTGCGGTTGACGGGATCGTAAAATTCTGCGGTCATCAGCAAATTACCGTAATAGTCCACCTCCACATCGGCCCGGACCTCGAGATGGCCGCGATCCACATCACGGGGGTCGGAAATGCTCCGGCAAAAAAAGGTGTCGGCCGTACCGCGCCAATCCCCTGCCAGCGATTTGAACAGCGTAATCGTCTGCCGATGCTCTTGGGCGGTGAGCTCACGGGTTTCGATGGGGTCGTAGCTCTTTTTGCCGCTCAGGGTGGTGGGCGACGGAGAGAGGCACTCCTGGGCCAGGCCGATGGACACCGGCAGCAGACACCAGGCGCACAATCCCAAAAGCCATTGCAGCCATTGACAGGTATGCCTCCCGGTATGCCTCATCGATTCATTCTCCTGTATTGCATTTAGGCCCACTGCCGGAAACGGCACGGCGGTGGCATGCCGTGCGCGCGATACTACGGCCAGGCCGAGAGGTTTGTCAACCACCGGCTTGGACCGGCAGCGATTCCAATTGAATGTGATTCTCTTGCCGGGCATGCTCTCCGCAAATGGCCTGATAACGGCATTCGCATCGTAACGGGAATGGCAGGCGTGGGTGGGCGTGTGGCATCGGATACCTGTCCCACCCACGCCGGGTTTAATGAAAATGTTTCAGTTGAAACTGCTGTTTGGCCGGCCGCCCACTTGCCCCGACCTTGCGAACACGTTATAAGATAGGGCCATAAATTGACGCCACCGTAAAAAGCCCAATATCTGCGTTGTGCTCATCCCGTTGTCCTTGCGGCGTACGACAAGCACGCCTCAGGACACGGAATTTCCCAAGCCTTGATCTCGAACTTTTTACGGCGCCGTCCGACAGCAACTTTTTACACAGCCATCATAAATTCAATGCGATCAGGACCGGCGCCACTGCTGGCCGACACCGGCGAAACGAGAGCCCCGGTACAATGCCCCATGGGATATAACGCCGTAATTTTCGACTTGGATGGGACCCTGCTCGACACCCTGGACGATCTGGCCGCCGCCGCCAATCGGGTGTTGAAGTCCAAGGGGTATCCCACCCATGAGCACGATGCCTACCGTTGGTTCATCGGCCATGGGTCCGCCGTTCTCATGGAACGCGCCTTACCGCCGGAACGGCGTTCGCCCGGGATCATCGCGGCCTGCCTCGAGGCGTTGCTCGACGACTACAACCGCAACTGGCACAGCGCCACCCGACCCTATGACGGCATCGGCGAGCTTTTGGCCGATTTGCTGCGTCACCATCGCCCCATGGCCGTGGTCACCAACAAACCCCACCACTTCACAGGTCAAATGATCCGGTACTATTTCCCGGAGGTGCAGTTTCAGGCCGTTCTCGGTCAACGGGACGGCGTGGCCAAAAAACCCGATCCGGTGCAGGCCCTGGCAGCGGCCCGGGCCATGGCCGTCTCACCGAGGGCTTGCGTCTTTCTCGGGGACAGCGCCGTGGACATGGAAACGGCCAGAAGGGGGGGCATGCTGCCGGTGGGGGCTGGCTGGGGGTTCCGGCCGCGCGCCGAACTGGTCGATGCCGGCGCCGTTCGGGTGCTCGATCACCCGCTTGAGCTCACCGACCTGCTGGACCCCCTGGGGCCCTAAGATTGAAGACATCGTAAGAAGCACCATATCTGCGTTGCGCTCATCCCGTGCTCCTTGCGGCGTTCCACAAGCACGCCTCAGGACCCGGAATTTCGCGCGCCTTGATCTTGAAGATCTAAGGAAGCGTCATGCTTGTGGGCCGCTTCCTGGGATGAAATGTTTCATCGCGAAGCGGGGTAAACCGCTTTTTACGAATTGATCTATTTTAATTGACCCCCGCTTTTCGCAGCAACATTGACCCGCGGGCTGGCACATCTGCAAACATGCCTTATTTTGATTTTGTTTATCCCTCTCGAACCATATCCGTGTCCGTCCACAAACAGACCAATTTGGTCGAGATCAAGGCGCACGGAAAATTTAACCAAAGGCATGTGGTCGATATTCCGAGGATTAAATTTTTCGCGCAACGCCGAAATCGGGCAAATTGGACGTTTGTGGATGGGCACCAACCGAAGGAGGCTGCCATGGGAGAGTTGGTACATCGATCGGAAATCGTGATCACACGGGAAAAAGGCCCTACGCGTAAAGCCATCATCAAGGGATTTGAAGAGCCGGTCTACTACGGCGTACACGGGGGCATAAAAGGCTTTTACCGCATCGAACCCGAAGAGGAGCACGCGGCCACCCTGGATCATCTGGTGGGTGCCGTTGGCGGCTGAATGATGGGGACATTCGCCACGTTGCTGGCGAAAAGCAAAATCGCCACTCCCAAGGACCGGTTTCGGGCCGATGTGAGCGGCGACATCGAAAACGTCGACGGAGTGCTCAAAGTCACGCGCATCGACGTAAAATATACCTTAAGGCTGGCGCCGGATCAGCGGGCGGACGCGCAAGCGGCTTTCGAGGCCTATCTACCCCACTGCCCGGCCGCCCAGAGCGTCATTGCGGCCATCGAGCTGCATCATGCGCTGGTGCTTCAGGACAAATAGGGCTCACCCCCGATGCCGGAGGAAAGCTGGAGGAGAGCGGCCGTCAGTCCATGCCCATCTGGGCTTCCAGCTTCCTGATCTCTTTTTCAAGCTTCGCTTTTTCTGTGGGATCCAGGGAAGGGTCCGCCAGGCGCCGTCTGAGGCCCACCAGGACCATCTCTTCCCGGTATTCATTGCAGGTGTATGTTTTCATGTCTAATTTCAGTTCGCCTTGGGCGCCGACAGCAGCGTCTTCAGCACATCCTCTTTTCCTATAATGCCCACCAGGGTCCCTTGGTCCACCACCGGCAGGGTGTGAAATCCGCTGTCCACCATCAGACCGGCGATGGTTTCCAGGGTGGTGTCCGATTGAACGGTGACCGGGTTGGGTGTCATGGCTTCGGCCACGGTGAGGGCAGCGATCTTGCGCACCTCTTTTTCGATCTGTTTGGAGGAGCTCAGGGATACGTAGCTGTCCAGCAGGGTGAAAACAGTCGGCATGGGCAGCCGTTTCTGCTGGGCCACCAGATCGCTTTGGCACAGAATGCCCACCACGCGTCCCTCGGCATCCAGCACCGGCGCGCCGTTGATGCCCTTTTCAAGCAGGAGCTGTGCCGCCCTTCCGATATCGGTTTCGGGCGTCAGGGTGATCACATCGGTGGTCATGATCTCTTTGGCTGTCATCATCGCGCTTCCCCCTTGGTTTTGACGATCTTTAATGCCTTCATAATCTAAGAGAGAACCTTACGCAAGGCCGGTCCGATGTCATCGATCATGTAGGGTTTGCGAATGTAGGCGCCGACCCCGAGGCTGAGGGCCTGTTTGACCCGCTCGGTCTCTGAGAATCCAGTGGCGATCAGGGCCCGCATGCCGGCCCGCAGCTCCAGAACGGCCTGATAGGTCTCCAAACCGTCCATGCCGGGCATGATCATGTCCAGAATCAAGGCATCGACCGCACCGCCGACCTGTTTCAGATATTCTATGGCCGCTTCACCAGATGCGGCGGTGACGGCCCGATAACCCAACCGCGTGAGGATGTCGGCGGCGATCTGGCGCTGCTCGACCACATCGTCGACCACCAGAATGGTTTCACCCTTTCCCATACAGGATTCCAAATCGACGTGGTGCTGGGGCGCAGGCACGGGCAAGTCGCCGGTCACCGGAAAATAGAGGTGGAAAGTGGTTCCCTCGGATGCCTTGCTTTGGACCGAAATGTATCCTTCGTGATCCTGAACCGTACCCCACACCACCGCCAGGCCCAGGCCGCTGCCGCTGCGGCCCATCACTTTGCGGGTGAAAAAAGGTTCAAAAATGCGCTGGAGGTCCGCCTCCGGGATGCCGTTGCCGCAGTCCATGACCTCGAGACAGACATAGGCGCCCGGCGGCATCTGGGAAAGCGCCGGCGGCGGCGTGCCGAACCGACAGTTACGGGAACGGATCACGATCCGGCCCCCTTGCGGCTGGGCTTCGGCGGCGTTGAGCACCAGATTCATCAATGCCTTTTTCAAGTGGATGGCCGAACCTTTGATGTGGGCCAACCCGGAATCCAGCTCGGTTTCCACCGTGACCCCGGTATAGCGACCGATCATCTCCCGGTGTTCCGCGGAAGCGAGGTGATCGGCCACCACCTGGTTCAGGCAGATGGCGTTCATGGTCTGAACGCCGCGTCGGGCCAGGGTCAACAGATCCTGGACGATTTCGGCGGCCTTGTTCCCGGTTTTGCGAATGGTTTCCAAGGGTCGGCGCATGGGGCTGTCGTCGGGCAGATCGATCAAAAGGAGGTCGGGATAACTCACGATGCCCGAAAGGACATTGTTCAGGTCATGGGCCACACCGCTGGCCAGCAGACCGATGGCCTCCATTTTGCGGGATTGGGCCAGGAGGGCGTGGAGGGCCTCTTTTTCCTTCTGGGCCTGGATCCGCTCGGAAATGTCCCTGGCCGTTCCGAGAATCCCGATGGGCCGGCCCGATTCATCGAGCATGAACGCGCCGCGCACCTCGGTGTGCAGAACCCCGCCGTCCTTACGGCGCATCTCCAGCTCGATGGTCGCCGACGTATTGTAATCGCCCTTGCTTTCGGCTACGGCCAGCAGGTCGTCCACCAGGGCCTTGGCTTTTTCCAGCGACCGGGGAGAAAGAACGTCTGGGACCCGCATGGTCCCGAGTTCCTCCTCCGACCACCCCAGCAAGGTGCGGGCCGCCGGGCTGACGTAGGTCAGGTTCATGGCCATGTCCAATGACCAGAGGATGTCGGAAAGGTTCTCGGCCAGCAGGCGGTACTTGGCCTCGCTCGCCTTGAGAAATCGTTCGGCCTGCCTGCGCACGTCGACCTCTTTGAGCAACGCGTCGCGCGCCTCTCGACCGCGTGCGATAGCCGCCTGGAGTCCCCGGGTGAGCCCGGCAATGGATAGGGCGACCAGGGCATTGAGAAAGAGGAAATTGAAGCCGGCGGCAAGAGCCCGTCCCAAGGTGGGGAAAAAGGGTTGCCCGGCAGCCACCAGCCCCAGGGTCTGGAGCCAGCCCAAACCGGCCAGTGTCATGGCGTTGATGGCAATGGCCGCCACCGCGGCCCTGAAGCCGAGCAGGATGCCCGCGATCACCGCAAAGGTGAAGAGCCAGGCCGGACCGCCGCTGAGCATCCCCAGATTCACCGTGACCCACAGGCCGACCAGGTAGATGGTCGCCAGGACCGCACAGGTCCGGACGCTGAAGGTCAGCTTGGGAACCAGCATCATCCCGGCGATAACCGCGTAGATGGTGATGTCGATCGCGGCCATCCACCAACGCCCCTCGGAGAGCAGGATAACAAAGGTCGGCACCATGATCAGAACGGCCGCCAACAGACCGGCCGCTATTAGGTACTGCAAGACTCGATGCCGCCAGAATGCGAGGCTCTCGCTGTCGGCCAGCCCCGGCGCAGAGAGACGGGAAAGAAAGGCAACCCACCAGCGGGCCAGGGGGTTGAAGGTTTTCCGGTTATGTGTTTTCATAGTCCTCACAGCTTCTGTTGAACTCATTTCCGCCTATATCGGCTTCTGTAAGAAAAAATTGAACCGTTGCCGCTGATCTCCATCGACGCCGTCCATCATTCACTTAATAGTGGGCTTTTTTCCTGAAATGGCAATGACATGGGTTTCGAAAACCCCACCCCTTGGAGGCCATGGCACACACCCACCTTTTTTTGACCCTGTCCCAGGCATTGACCGCCATCTGCCTGGACTTTCGCGGGTACGAGCCGCAAACCATGCTGTTTTGCGAGGTGCTGCGAGCCCTGGACGCACCGGGCGTCAAGTATAGACGCGAACCCGGCAAGGCAGGCTTGTGGTTGTCGTATGGGAACCAGGGTAAACTGCGCTGGCTGGAGAGAGAGGCGCTTGTCGACTTCATGTGCCGGCAGATCGAGAACGCGAACCTGGACCCCGAGCGCCTGGCCGCCATCTGTCGAATGATCTTCCAGACATCCTGCCGGGTGGACCGGCATCCAGACACGGGCCAACCGGGCATCGCTGTCCAAACCGATATGGCCGCCTTTCAATGCCGGCAGTGCGGGCATTGCTGCCGCCGATTGGATTACCGGGACGGCATGACCGAGGCCGACGTGGAACGGCTGAAACAAATGGGCCGCAACGACATCCTGGCGTGGGTGCGCACCACGCGAACCGTCCGGGGCGATATCGCTCACCGGATCTGGGTCATTCCAGGCACCAATGAATTCGCACCGTCCTGCCCTTTCCTGAAGAGAGGCGGCTCCCCGCACCAATGGATCTGCAGCATCCACGACGAAAAACCCGACATCTGTCGGAACTATCCAGTCAGTCGTAAACATGCGCTGATGACCGGATGCCCGGGATTTGATATAAACGCGACCGGGCACGCCCACCCGGGCAACCTACCCAATAAATAATACATTCAACCTGGAAGGTAGATCGGGACGCTATGAAGAATTCAGCGGTTCATGCGGCGCCGGTGGTCACGGTGTCGCCCAAGGCCGAAAAATCGATCGCGCGTTTTCATCCCTGGGTCTTTTCCGGCGCCGTACGCCGATGTGACCGTGACATCCCCCCGGGAGGCACCGTGCTCGTGCAGGCGGCCGACGGACGCCGGCTGGCGTGGGGCGCCTACTCGCCTCAATCACAGATCCGTGTGCGGATCTGGTCGTTCGACACCGGCGCGCAGATCGACGCCCCTTTCTTCAAACGTCGCATCGATGCCGCCGCGGCCGCCCGGCGCCGCATGCCCAGGGTCTCCCCATGCACCGCCATGCGATTGATCCATGGGGAATCAGACGGGTTGCCTGGATTGATCGTGGACCGTTATGGAGACTATCTGATCTGTCAGTTCCTGTCGGCCGGGGCCGACCGGTGGCGGGACACCATCGTCGATCAGCTGCGAGGGCTGCCGGAAATCAAAGGGATCTACGAACGCTCGGATGTGCAGGTCCGCGACAAGGAAGGCCTGTCGCAGCGCGCGGGTTTGTTGTGGGGCCAGGATCCACCCGGGCGCGTCGACGTGCAATTGGGCCAGGTGCGCCTGCGGGTCGATGTGTTCAAGGGTCACAAAACCGGCCTCTACCTGGATCAGCGCGAAAACCAGGCGGCCTTGGCTGGTATGGCCTCCCAGGCCGACATGCTCAACTGCTTCTGTTACACCGGCGGTTTCGGCATATGGGCCTTGCGAGCCGGCGCCAGGCGGGTCACCCAGATCGACGCCTCCCCGGAGATGCTTGACCTGGCGCGTGAAAACGCCGAGGTCAACGGCGTGGATGCCGAAGCCTTGGATTATATCACCGCCAACGTGTTCGAACAGTTGCGCGAATTTCGCGACCAGGGGCGCAGCTTCGACCTGATCGTGCTCGATCCGCCCAAGTTCGTGGCCGCCATGGGGCAGATGAACCGCGGCTGCCGGGGATACAAGGACATCAACCTGTTGGCCATGCGACTGCTGCGACCGGGGGGTATTCTGGCCACCTTTTCCTGTTCAGGCCTGGTTTCCGCACCGCTCTTTCAGAAGATCGTGGCCGATGCGGCCGTGGACGCCGGCCGGCGGGCGCGGCTGATCCAACGCCTCCACCAGGCGGCCGATCATCCGGTGGCTTTGAATTTTCCTGAAAGCGATTATCTGAAGGGGCTGATCTGCCTGGTCGAATGAGAAGGGTTAATAGGAAAACCGCGTCACTCCTCTTCGAAAACGATCTCCACCTTGTTGAATTCGGCAGGTTCGAAACTCTCGATGTTTTCACTCTTTTCCAGAAAATTGGCCATGTGCCGATACCCGCTCTCATAGACCCCCATGGCGGCGTTCAACCGCTGGGTGATCACGTCATCCTCACCCAGGTCGCCGTAAGCCTCTTCGAGCAGTTTCCGCCCTGCGGCCAGATGGGCCTCGATCTTTTCGAAGACGGCTTTTCGCTTGGCATGGCGCCGGCGCTCCTGGGAAATAATCGGCAGAAGACGCTGCACCGACAGTTCGATGAGCATATCCCGGGGCGCATTGAAACTCTTGGCCGTATCTTCGAGGCTCACCAGCGCACCCCGACTGAGGACGTAGGTTTTCTGGATGCGATTGGTGGAGGATTCAAGCCGAGCGTTGCGAAACTTGCGCGCAAGGCTGTTCAAGGTCTGGGTATCACTGAAGAGATGATCGAATAGCGATTTCTGCTTGATGCCGAGTTGGGCCGCGACGATGCTGATCGCCTCGATGCAGCTGTCGGTCAATTTGAACGTCGCCCGCACCGACTGCCGTCCACGCAGACTTGAAAATGTCGATGCGGAACGCGACGACTCCTCTTCCAGGTTCAGATGTTCATTGTCAGCCATAGCTACCTCCCTGCCCACGGGGTCCAAGACATTACCAATATAGTCATACACAATTAGTAATGCAATCTATTTCCGTCAGCAGGAGGCCAGCTTATCGCCCGAAGTGGTCGCGGGCAAAAATATAGTGACGCAACGAGAGGGTCGAGGCGCCCGTCCCGCAAGGCGGGAGAAGCGAGAATAGCGGGCCTATTTGAACGCCGAGCAACGCAGCCGGGACGGGATGCATCGTCCATCGAATGCCGCTGTATTAATGCCTGCGACCACTAATGGGTGTCCATGGACCCGGCCGGCAGTTCGCAGGTCTCGGCACTGAGCTTGGCCTTTCGGCCTTCTACATAATGTGCCGCCGAAAGGGCTGCCATGCAACCGTCTCCGGCCGACAGCACGATCTGGCGGGCATATTTTTCCCTCAAATCGCCGATGGCATAGATGCCGGGAATGCTGGTGCGGCATTGATCGTCGGTGATCACGAACCCTTCGGCGTTCAGACGCACGCCGGCGGGCACGAGTTCATTGTTGGGAACGAAGCCGACGAAGACAAAAACACCGTCTATGGGCATGTCGCGCAGCTCACCGGTTCGGGTATCCTTCAACTCGACGCCATTCACGCCCTCGCCGTCGGCCTTGATCTCGTTCACCACCGAATTCCAGACGACCTCCATCTTGCATTCGGCCTCGACGCGCTGCTGCAGGATCATGCTGGCCCGCAGCGCGTCACGGCGGTGCACCAGGTAGACCTGTTCGGCCAGCTTGGCCAGGTAGAGGCCCTCCTCGCAGGCGCTGTCTCCGCCACCCACCACGATAACCCGTTTGCCCCTGAAAAAGAAACCGTCACATACGGCGCAGTAAGAAACCCCCTTGCCGTAAAGCTCATCCTCGCCGGGCACGCCGAGCTTGCGCGGGCTGCCGCCCGTGGCCAATATCACGGCATGGACGCCGATCACGCGACCGCCGGCCGTACGCACGGTGTGGTGCTCCAGACCGGGCTCGATGGCGACCACCTCGTCGTTGAGCTCCTCCAGTGGGTAGGAACGGGCGTGTTCGGCAAACCTCATCGACAGTTCCGCGCCGCTGACGTGCACGAATCCAGGATAATTTTCGACCTCATCGGAAAGGTTGACCTGACCGCCGGGCGCGGCCTTTTCGATCAGCATGGTTTTGAGCGCGCCGCGCATGGCGTAGATCGCCGCCGACAAACCGCCGGGGCCGGCACCGACGATGACGAGATCGTACAATTCGGCTTGAGACATCTGTTTTTCCTCCGGACGCCCCGTGGTGGCGGGGTGCCTTCTTACTTGTCGCTCTTTTTCAGCGCACGGGCCAGTTTCTCGCCCAGGGCGCCCATGGACGTGTGTTCCGAATCGGCCTTGAACTGCTGCCATTGGTCCTCGTCACCGGCATCATGCGGTTTGAGTGAAATGCGCCGGTCGGCCTTGTTGATCTCTTCGACGACGACGGCGATGGCATCACCGGCCTTCAATCGATCGATTGTGGCGGCATTGGGCGAACGGCTGATGGCCGATTTGGGCAGCAGCCCGACAATACCGGGCGCCAGGCGGACGAATATGCCGAAGGCCTCCTGCTTTTCCACCGTTCCGTTGACCGGTTGCCCCTTGGCCACCTTCTGGTCCACCTCCAGCCAGGGATCGCCCTCTGCGTCGCGCAGGCTCAGACCGATACGCCGCTTGTTCATATCGACCTCCTTGACCACAGCCGAGACGGCCTGACCGGGAGAGACGACGTCCTGGGGTTTGTGCACCCGTTGGGTGTAGCTCATTTCGCTGATATGCACCAATCCCTCGATGCCGGGCACGATCTCCACGAAGGCACCGAAATCGGCACAGCGGGTCACCTTGCCGGAGATTTTCTGGCCGGGCCGGATGGTTTCGGGCAGGCGATCCCATGGGTCGCCCTCGATCTGTTTGACAGACAGGGCGATTTTGGGGCCCTTTTTGCCGGGTTCAATGCGCAGGACCTTGACCCGGATCGTCTGGCCGGGCTTGACGGCATCTTCCGCCTTTTCCAGCCGCGACCAGCTCAGCTCGGAAATGTGCACCATGCCCTCCAGGCCCGGCGTCAGCTCCACGAAGGCGCCGTAGGGCATCAGGCGCGTCACGCGGCCGTCGAACGTCTGACCCGCTTCGAGTGTCTCCATGAAGGCGGCCTGGATCTTTTTCTGTTCGGCCTCGAGCAACTGACGCCTAGACACCACGATGTTACGGCCGTTTTCGGTAATCTGCTTGATCATGAATTGAAAAGTCTGGCCCACGTACTTTTCGCCATCTTCCACGTATTGGGTGTCGATCTGGCTGATCGGGCAGAAGGCGCGGCGCTTGAGTACCTCGACCTGAAAACCACCCTTGATGGTCTGGACCACCTTGCCTTCCACCGGAATGTTTCCGGCATGGGCATCCCTGAGCATCTCCAAACCACCGACTCCGGCAATGGCGCGTGATAGACGGATCTCACTCTCGTTGGCGGCCACCACGAACAGATCCAGTTCGTCGCCTACTTCGTAGGGCAGCTGCCCCTCCTCGTCCTTGAGCTCCTCGATCTCCACCACACCGTCGGTCTTGGTGCCTGTATCCACAAAAACCGAGCTGTTGGTGATGGCGATAATACGCCCATGGACCTTGTCGCCGATCCGCAAGTCCTCTTTCATGCCGGCGCTGTAAGCTTCGAACATCTCGGCGAAGCTCTCTTCCCCCTCTTCGCCATTGTCTGGGTCGTCGTTGATGGAATGGTCGTCAACCATACAAATATCCCTGATATTAAATTGGTTATGGTCCAGCGCAACACCATGTTGCGGCACGAGGGGCCCCGGCTCATGCGTGCCGCCCTGTTGGCACCGCACCCTTGGACGGATCGAACAGGGCTTTCAGCAGAAGAAGCGTCATATTCACCAAAAAACGGTGCACTTTGCAAGAAAGAATCGGTGTCCGACGGTTGCGAGACCGCCTCTCGATTGAAAGCTCTCGCTTGCAACCGGGCCGGTGATTCCTATATTTGGTTTGTATGCCAGTCCCTTGGTCGGGACAAAGCTTCAAACGACAAGGGTCAAACCGTTTCGAAAACAGGTGACACAAGGAGCGAATCGACAATGGGCAACCAAATACGCACGACCTTACTGCTCGCCGTTATGACCGTCCTGATCATGGTGGTCGGACATTTGATCGGCGGACAACAGGGCATGTTCATCGCCCTGATCATCGCCGCCGGGATGAACTTTTTCAGCTACTGGTTTTCGGACAAGATCGTTCTGAAGATGTATCGTGCTCAGGAAGTGACCCCGCAGCAATCCCCCGACCTTTATGAGATGGTTGCCACCCTGGCGCGAAACGCGGCCCTGCCCATGCCGCGGGTCTATCTCATACCTCAGGATACGCCCAATGCCTTTGCCACGGGCCGGAATCCCGAACATGCCGTGCTGGCCGTCACCCAAGGGCTGCTGAAACTCATGGACCGGGAACAGATCAAGGGAGTGTTGGCCCACGAGATGGCCCATGTCAAAAACCGCGACATTCTCATCGGATCCATCGCGGCTACCATGGCCGGCGCCATCATGATGCTGGCCAGCATGGCGCGCTGGAGCGCCATCTTCGGCGGCCATCGCGACGACGAGGAAGGCGGCCTGGGCGGCATCGGCCTGATCGTCATGTCCATCATCGCCCCTCTGGCCGCCATGATCGTTCAGATGGCCGTGTCGCGCTCGCGCGAGTACCTGGCCGACAGCACCGGCGCCCAGCTGGCCGGCAACAGCCGCGGCCTGGCCGATGCCCTGGAAAAGCTGGGGGCCTACAGCCGACGGCTGCCCATGCAGGCCAACCCCTCCACGGCCCACATGTTCATCGTCAACCCCCTGGCCGGCGGCAGTCTCATGAGCCTTTTTTCCACCCATCCGCCCATCGAAAAGCGGGTGGCCCGCCTGCGCGGCACCCAACCGCCGGCCGCACCCGGCACCGGCGACGAAAGCGGCCGACCGGATGCACAGGATCCCCTGGCTCGGGGGAGGGCCTTCTGGGATAACATCAAATAAGACGACACCGTAAAAAATCCAATATCTGCGTTGCGCTCATCCCGCCGTCCTTGCGGCGTACGACAAGTACGCCTCAGGACACGGCATTTCGCGCGCCTTGATCTTGAATTTTTTACGGCGCCTTCCAGCAGCGACTTTTTACATAGCCATCAAATAAGTATCCCCGGAAATATTAAAACCCGGCCGTTGAACGGCCGGGTTTCGTTTATTGTTCAATGCGGGTGTGCCTGCGCTACAGCGCGCACTCCTTGCTGCTAGGGGAAAAGAGAAAAAAGCCGGCGGCTACGAACACGGGAAGTGCCAACACCAACCCAAGCACCGGCAACACCGTAATGCCGATGACGCTCAGCCCCATGGCCATGAAGAGCAGCGCCACGGCCACCCCCACGCTGGATACCCGTTCGAAAAGACAGTCGATGCGTTTCATATCTCCACCTCCTTTGGAGAGGTACATTCTGCCTGGACTTGCCGGGAACAGCGCCTTGGCTGCCCCCAGCACACGCCGCAACGCTCGTCGCTGCAACGCTGGCAGGCGAAACAGTCCGGGCAGCGATGTTTTTTCTGGCCCGCCTCAGGCTCGGGTACGAATACCTTGCCGGCCAATCCCGGAACCGTTTGCCATGCCATCCCAGCTATCCTCTTGAAAATCGCGTTTAATAATTAAACAATTAAACCGGGATCAGGCGTTGTCAACGTCGCTGCCCATTGCCGGGGTTTTCGATGCACAAGACAAACGACTTTGACTTTTTGAGAATCGGTCGTAATATCGGCCTGCTGCCTCGAGTCATGCCATGATCGACGCATGGCGGCCGGATCGGCAGCTCGCCCGCAAAAAAGGGTGTTTCGACGAACCCGAAATGAACAGCGATCGACGATGACCATCCATCCAAATGCCGGCAATACTTTACAGCGGCTGCGCAACGACATACCGGCCGCCGCAGATGCCCTGTGTCTGGACATGCCCGAAGGGTGGCGACGCTGGGCCCACGCCCTGGATGTGAAGCTCCTGCCCAAGCTGCAAGCCGAATTTCCGCTGGTGATCGCCATTTGCGGTGGCGGCTCGGCCGGAAAATCGACCTTGTTCAACAGCCTGATCGGCGATCAGGTGTCGCCCACCGGTGGAAAGGCGGGTTTGAATCGCCGGGTGTTGGCGGCGGTTAACGAACGGCATCGGGACAACGAGTCCCTGTTCGCCACCCTGGCGCACACGCTGGGCGGACCACTCAGCCCCATGCGCGATGCGCGGCAACTCGCCGCGCCGGGGGATCCGGTCTACTGCGTCCAGACCCATCTGCCCGAAAAGTTGGTCTTGCTCGATACGCCTGACATCGACACCGGCGCGCGCGGCAATTATGCCAACCGGGAACTGGCCCGCAGGAGCCTGGAGAGCGCCGACGCTTTCGTCTATATTTTCACCAACGCGACTTATAACAACCGAGACAACACCGATTTCATCGCCGAGCTGCTCACCGGCATCGGCACCCGCCCTTGCTTTCTGGTCTACCGCGTCTATCCCAGTTTTTCCGATGCCGAGGTGCGGGAGCATGCCGCGACAGTGGCGCAAAACCTCTACGGCCCCGGCCATGCCGCGCATGTGCTGGGCATCTTCCGGGCCGATGACGACAACCGGGTGGCCGCCGGCCAGCGGCCTATGACCCTGAGCGCCATCGACGGCGGCCGGGGCCTGCGCGACGCCATGGTCTCCATCGATGGGGCGGCCTTGCGCCAGACCTTGCTGGGCTCCATGATGGCCGACGCTGTGCACCAGGCGCGTCAAATGGATGAGGCCCTGCATGCGGCCCATGAACGGCTGGCCGCATACATCGAGGCCCTCGAAGCGGCCCAACGCAACGCTGTTCAGCAGGCCCTCTCCCATTTTCCAAGCGATCAGGTGCTGCGGCGCTTTGCCGATATCTGGCGGGCCACGGACCCGACCCATATCAAGGTGATGCGCCGCACCGGCCAAGTGGTGGAGTGGCCCTTGAAACTGGTGCTCTCCGCGGCTCGCAAACTGCGCTCGGAAGAGCTGCCATCCCCGCCGGAAAAGCGCCGGGGGGACCCGGGCGCCCTGCTCGAGCTCGACCTGTTGCAGGCCGCCAATGCGCTCTACCAGGCCACGGTGACCGAACATATCCAGGACGGCACCCAGGATCTGGCGGCGCCGCCCTGTGTCCGGGATGCCCAAGCCAACCTGCGCCGCAGGGATTGGCAGGCTGCCCTGACCCGCATCCAGGCCCAAAAGGAGTTGATTCTCAGCTGGTCCGGGGGGTTGGAGCAGGATCTGAAGGTTTTGGCCGAAGAGTTGCGCGGCCGCATGGGGCTGGTGGACCAGGTGCGCCAGACCTTTGCGGCCTTTCTCAACGTGATTCCGGCCACGGCCGCCATCACCTATATCCTGCACACCGGCGACCCGGCCGGGGCGGTCGGCATCAAGGTCAAATTGACCGGTCTGCTGGGGCTCCATGATCTGTACGCCCTCATCGCCATCCCGGCCACGGCCGGCATGAAGAAGGCCGATCAGCAGCAACTGGAACAAATGCTGGCGCCGGTGGCCCGAACCTGGTTGGCGCATAAGCTCACCGCGGTACAGCAGTTGTTCGAGGCGCAGATTACGGCAGAGGTGCTGGACACCGCGCGCGCAGTGCATGGGACGGCCGGAAAATTGATCGGTGAGATCGACGGACACTTGAAGATGGTGACCACCGTCGGCCTATGAACCGTGTATCCGAAAGGAGAAGGCCAGATGTTGGACCGCGAACTGGCAGCGATGGAGGCCCTGGGGAAGATTGAAGAGGATGTGCAGGCGGTCAAACTCCTGAACGAAAGGTTGGGAAAGGCCCCCTTGTGGCAGCCGGGCCCGGTGTTGGCCAAGCAGGCCGCCCATGCCCTCGAGCTGATCGGACGACTTCAGGCGCGCATGGACCGCCGCCTGGTGGTGACGCTCATCGGTCCCTCGGGAGCCGGCAAATCCACCCTGCTCAATGCCCTGGCCGGTGTCGACGATCTCTCGCCCACCGGTACCCGGCGCCCCACCACCCAATCGCTTGTGGTCCTTTCCAACGATCCGGCGACCGCCCGCCAGTTGCTCGGCCCCATGGATGAAAATTTGATCCAACTCCGTTCCAGTCCTAAAGCGGAATTGCTCACCCATGTGGTGTTGGTGGATACCCCCGACACCGACAGCACCGAACGCGAGCGACATTTGCCGTTAATCGAGCAGGCGGTGGAACACTCCGATCTGCTCATCTGCGTGTTCGACGCCCAGAACCCAAAGCGCCGCGATCATGCCGATTTCATGGCCCCCATTGTGCGACGGTTCCACGGGGCATCGCTGGTGGCAGTGGTGAATCAATGCGACCGTTTGAGCCCGGAAGAGTTGAGCGAGGTGGTCGGCCCCGATTTCGACGCCTACCTGCAAGAGGCATGGGATGTTCGTCCGGAGGCTGTGCTGATGGTTTCGGCCCGCCAGCACCTTCAACACCCCCGGTGGGACCCCCAGGCCGGTCCAAGGCACGACCTGGACCAGTTCGATCAATTGCGCCGGTTTGTGTTCGAGACCTTCAACCGGGCCGGCTTCGGTCCGGATCGGCGCTTGGCCAATTCCCGCCAGATCAAGACCTACCTCTTCGAGCAGGTGGATCGGGCCGTGGCCCGTGACCGCGCCGCCCTGGAACAGGCCGCCGAACGCATCACGGTGGTCGAACAGGAGGCCCTGCGCCAGGCCGTGACCAGCCTGCGCCGCGAAGATCTGCGCATGGTGCTGGGGGTCAATGCCCGACTCTACCAGTCTCTGGCCCAGCGTTGGATGGGGCCGGTGGGCTGGTTGGTGGCCATCTGGTCCCGGATAATCCTTTTCGGCACCGGACTGGCCGCACTGATCCGTTTCGGCAATCCCCTGCGTCAGATATGGGGATTGATTTCATCCTGGCGGCATTACCGGGAGAGTAGTGCCGCAATAGGTTCTCTCGATGACCAGACGCGCATCGATCAGGCCCTGCAGACCTTCCAGAAGGTGTGGTGGACCCACTGGCCCGACATCGCCGAGCTGCTGATCCAGGGTCGCTTCGATCCCGAAGTGCGTCGTGTCAATGTCGACCAGGACAAGGCGGTGGGAGATCTGGTGCGTGGATTGTGGCGCGACAGCTTGGATACCGAAATCGAGCGCAGCGCCGCATCGTTGAGTCATTTTCTACTTCAAATCCTTTTCAACCTGCCCAGCCTGGCCCTGCTCGCCTATATCGGCTGGCTGACCGCATCGCACTTCTGGGCCGGCACCTATCTCGGCACCGACTTCTTCCTGCACGCCCTGCTCACCCTGGCCGCAGTGCTCCTGCTCAGTTTTTTTATTTATCAACTGTGCCTGCGCCTGGCCGTGAGCCGTGACCGCATCCAGCGACGTGCCTTTCAAGCCATGGAGCAGCGGGCAGACGACAGCCCGCTGTTGGCCGGCCGCGAAATGACCGATCAGGTGGCGCGGGTGCTGGCGCTGGCAAGGAAATAGAGCGGGCTGGGTTCGTTGGGTTTATCGGTTGGGCTGGGCGTCGGCGAAATGTGCTTCCAGGGCGGTCATGATGCGCCGGGTGTGCACCCCCGGCCGGCCGTCGCCGATGGTCGTGTCGTCCACCTGAACCACGGGCACCAGCCCCTTGTTGGTGCCGGTGATGAAAATTTCGTCGGCCGTCAGCAATTCGGTCAAGGGGATATTCCGCATGTCGATGGGCATCAGCGACCGGGCGATATCCAGCACCACCTGGCGTGTGATGCCGGCCAGTATCCCGCTGCCGGGCGTGGCCAGGCGGCCGCCGATGACGGCGAACAGATTGCTGGTGGTGCCCTCCAATGCGTTGCCGTGGCGGTCCACATAAAGGGCCTCGACCGCATCGTTGGCGCGGGCCTGGCGCAACGCCATGGCCGCCGGCACATAATCGATGCTTTTAGCGCCGGGGATGCGGCGTTCGAGGCGCATGGTGACGACCTTGACGCCGCGATCGTACCACTCGGCCGGCAGCCTGGGCAGGGGCGTGATCAGCACCAGGAGGCGCGGTTTGCCCTGGGGGGTCATGAAGTCGCTGCTGGAGCCGCCGGTGGCGATGATGCGGATGTTGGCCTCGTCCATGGTGTTTCGGGATAGGGTTTCCAGGGCGATCCGGCGAACCTCGTCGCGCGACCAGGGGAGATCCAGGCTGATCTGGCGGGCCGATTCGAAGAGCCGGTCGACATGCTCCTTTAGAAAAAGCGGTTTGCCGTTGTAGGTGCGCAACAGATCAAACACCCCGATGCCCCGAATCACGGCCAGATCGTCCACCGGGATAACGGCCTCTTCGGCTGGCAGATATTTTCCGTCTACATGATAGATGGCCATCCGACTCCCTCCTCATGGAGCTTATAGAAGCCCTCTCTTTACCCCAAGGCCGATCCAGACTCAAGCCGAGTCTGCCGATGGACAGCGATTTGATCTGAATGCCATTCATTAAATCCGGCCCGGGTGAGGCAGGTTGCCGATGCCATGCGAATTTTTTTATCCAATAACTTCTGGAATGCATGCCCTTCAGGTTGAATCACATTCAGTTAGAACTGCTCGCCGATGGGTTTTTGCGGGCATAGCCCATGGCCAGCAATTTTTGTTCGAGGGCATCGCGCCGGACCGGCTTGACCAGGAAGTCGTCACACCCCTTGGCGCGCGCCTTGACGAGGTTGTCCCGGGTGCCCGATGCGGTGATCATGATCTTTTTGGACGGAGGCACCTTGGCGGCGGATTCCAGTTCCATGATTTTCTCCAACAAGGTGTGCCCGCTGGCATTCCCCAACCGGATATCGATGGTGATCAGGTCGAATGGGAAGCCGCTCTGGATGGCCTTGGCACACAACTGCAGCGCCTGGTGGTTGTTGGTGGAGAGGGTGCAATCACCGTATGGCGAGAGCAGCACCTTCATTTTGCTTAAGGCGGCCATTTCATCATCTACGATCAAGATCTTCATGTCACTCTCCTGAATGTCGTTTTGCGTGCATCGTTGACCATGACCTTCGACATCGCGTCACCACGCCACGGTATCCACGAACCCCTTGAGCTGTTCGAAGGCCTGGACCAGGCGACCGATGGCCGGCGCAAGCTCCTCCTGCGCGGCTCGCTGACAGAGCGATTCCAGGTCGGCGGCGGTATCCGCAAGGGGCCGCGCCTCCACGGTCAGCGCCCCTCCTTTGATGGCATGTGATTTGGCCTGGATGCCCGGCAGATCGCCATCGGCCTCGGCCTGCCGGATTTGGGCGATCTGCTCGGCCACGTGGCCGATCCATTCTTCGACCACATCGCGAACCATGTGGCGGTCGCCGAACTCGTAAGCAGCGGTGTCGATGTCGATGGGTGCCTCGGGTGGAACCTGGACCGTCAATTGACCCGGCCCCTCGTTGGGGCGATCCGCCGACACGCCGGCCACCGCCTCGTTCCGTTCCGGTGTCGCTTGGGAAGCGCCCTGGGACTTGGCGGACGCAGCCAGCCAGCGGCGAACCTCCGCCAACAGGGCGGCCCGCCGGATCGGCTTGGTCAACACCATATCCATACCTGCGGCTTCGCACTCCCGCCAGGTCTTGACATCCGCGTTGGCCGTCAGGGCCACCACGGGCGTGGGCGCATGGTCGGCGAACATGGATCGGATCTGCCGGGTGGCTTCCAGGCCGTCCATTTCAGGCATCTGAACATCCATGAGAATCAGATCGAAACGCTCCTCCCGGCAGGCCGCCACCGCCTCCCGGCCGTTGCCCGCGATACGCACCGAATGGCCCTGCTCTTCGAGATGCTTGCACAGCACCATCTGGTTGACCGGTGTGTCTTCGGCCACCAGGATGCGTCCGGGCACCGGTGGAGCGCCCATCCATTCGTCGCTCCCGGCGGCCTGGGCCGGTTGGACATCGGCGGTCCGGCCGGTGTCGACGGCAGGCGCCAGATCGATGGCGAAGAAAAAATCGGCGCCCTTGCCGGGTTGGCTGCGGACTTCCAGCCGCCCCCCCATCAGTTGCACCAGTTGACAGGCGATGGTGGTGCCCAGCCCGGTGCCGCCAAACCGCCGGGTTGTGCTGTCGTCGGCCTGGACGAAGCGCTGGAATATGGCCTTCTGGCGCTCCTCGGCAATACCGATACCCGTATCGATGACCGAAAAGCGCAGCGTCTGACCGCCGACCGACTCCGGCGATGGCCGCCGTTCCACCCGGATGGTCACCGATCCCCTTTCGGTGAATTTGATGGCGTTGTTGACCAGGTTGATCAACACCTGGCGTAATCGCAGGGCATCGCCAACCACCCGGGGCTGCAGATCGCCCATATACTCGGTCTTTAGGGTCAGTCCCTTTGCACCGACCTGGCAGGCCATGCCGTCGGCGACGGAACGCACCAGGGCATCGAGATCGAAGGGGCGCTGTTCCAACTCGATTTTTCCGGCTTCGATCTTGGAATAGTCGAGCACATTGTTGATCAGGTTCAAAAGGTGCTCCGACTCGTTGAGCGAGATGCGCGCCAGATCGTGACACTCATTCAGGTCGGTGGATTTGAGGGCGATTTCCGTGCATCCGATGATCCCGTTGAGAGGCGTGCGGATTTCGTGGCTCATGTTGGCCAAGAAGAGGCTCTTGGCCCGGTTGGCCTGGTCGGCGGCCTGGGCCAGGCGTTCCTGGCGCAGCATCGCCTCTTTCAATTTGGATTTGGAGGCGTTGAGTCTGCGGGTCCTTTCGGCCACCTTCTGTTCGAGCAAGGCGTTTTGATTCTTGACCATCCGGAACAGGTCCATGCTCTCCATCAAAGTGGCCATATTGAAAAGGGCAATGGAGAGCAGGGTCAGGGAGGTGTTGGCAATGGCGCTGCGCCCTTTTTCCAGCATTCCGACGAACATCCCTTTAACCCGGGAGTTGTTGGCGATCACATGGAGGAGAAAGTGGGCTCTGTGATCCTGGGAGGCCACGTAGAGGCCGCGGCGCTCCCGGATGGCCAGAGCAAAAAAGCCCTCCTCGATCATGAACTCCACCTGGGATTCGAAAAGAGCGGACAGGGAGGCCGGGTTGCAATGGGCAGGCAAAAACTCGGCGCTGTCATCATCGACCTGGTACATCATGCACCCCTGCAGCGGGATGGTCTCCTTGATGCGCTCGGCGGCAATGGAGAGGAGCTGACCATTGCCCGCCGCGCTGATGTCGATGTTGAAATCCGCCATGGAGAGAACCATCTCCAGGGCATTCTGGATGAACCGGCGGTTCTCTTCCAGATGATCGATACGCGCCTGCAGGCGCTGGATCGTTCTCTCGGACTTGCCGGTTACGGATTCGGTCATCGTTCAGCTCCGGCGCATCAGATCGCGGAAGGTTTCCACCTGGTGCGCGGCCTGGTGAGCCAGGGCCTGAAAGGCGCCCACAGGAATGTTGATCCGCTGCCAGGCCTTATCATCGAAGCAAGGCACCTTGTTTTCGCCGCTGTGGCCGATACCCATGCCGTGAACGATCATGTCGGCCATCTGGAGCACAGCCGCCATTTCCGGGTCGGGCGAGGCCGACGGCTGATGGTGGTAGGCCACGCTGTTTTCCAGGGCATAGGGCAGTTTCCACTTGCGCAGCAGAAGCTTACCCATCTGGACATGGCTGCAGCCGAGCATGTTGCGTTCGATGGTCAATAGCGAATCGCCCGACTGTTCGGCCGCGGTAAAGGCATACCGGGCATTCTGGGGGAAATATTTGCACAATACGAGACGTCCGATGTCGTGTAGCATGCCCGAGACAAAAACCTGCTCGGTGTGAATCAAATTACCGTGGGCCGCCATGATACGGGCCACCATGCCGCAGGCCAGATTGTGTTCGAGCAGGGAGGCGACGTCGATCACCTCTCTGGGAATGGTCCTGAAGGTTTCCATGATGGTGATCCCCAGGGCCAGGCTGGTCAACTCCTTGGAACCGATCAGCATGATGGCCCGGGAGATGCTGTCGATTTTGGAACGGAACCCGAAAAAAGCGGAGTTGACGATCTTGAGCAGGGTGGCGGTGAGGCTGGGACTCTTGTTCACCACCTGGGCGACGTCGCCGGCCGAGGACATGGGATCGGCGATGATCTCATTGAGCTCATAGACCAGTGAGGGCACTTCGGGCAGCTGGATATCCAGCCGGTCGAGCTTGGCCAATATCTCCCGCCGAGACACCATGGTCGGAACCGCCATCGGCCGAAGCGCCGGTCGCCGCTGCGCCTGCGGATGCTTCATGCGATGCGCGATGGAAAGCCGCACCACCTCCTTGACCGCCGGATGGGAAATATCCACGGCACCGAAAATCTCTCCGACCTCACCGGCGACGACGGTCAGGCGTTCGCCGTCAACGGGTTCCGGCCTGTTTTCGGTTGGGGCATCCTCTCCCTGCACATGCACTTCGAACACCCCCCACATCTTGAGGATGCGAAAATGCTTATCCTCCAAGGCCTGCCCCTTGGAGAGCAGCAACCTGGCATTGGCATCCCGGACCTCTTCGGCCAGAACCGCACCGGGTGTCAGCTTGTCGACCTTTACCAGACCCATTGTCTCGCTCCCACGCAAGCGCGCGGTCGATGCGGACACCGCCGCATCGACCGCCGCATCGAATTAAATTCACATTACTCCGCCTGCGAGGGCGGTTTTGGGTGTCTGCAAATCCAAGATGCCGCAGCCGACATCGCCTCTGAGCCGCAAACGGGTATTTAGATCGGAGTTTCTGAAAAAATCTTTAGCCGGAGGTGGTTGGAAACATCGTTCCGGCGGTACCGCCCGGGCTGAACGGGGTTCGGCCTCCACGAATTATTACGACCGTCAAAGAGCCCTTTACATTTCCCGTTTTTGTCTGATAGCATGCCCATCGCTCGAATTTTGCGACGCTGCATCACCTTGCGGCAACCGGCATCCCTGGCCCGAGGCAGCCCATGTCCATTTCGTCGCGCACCCGAAGGAACGGACCCGCCGGTGATCGAAAGGTCAAAATGTTTCATCTATAATTTGCCAATTTGAAAAAGGAGATCAACGAACATGGCCCAAGTCATTACCGATCGCAGAGACATCGACTTCATCCTTTATGAACAGCTCGATACCGAGGCGTTGCTCAAGGAAAAAAAGTATGGTGCGTTCACCCGCAAGACCCTCGATCTGATCATCAACGAAGCGCGCTCGTTCGCCCTGAAGGAGCTGTTGCCCATCTGCGCGGAAGGCGACCGCCAGGGCGTGACCTTCGACAATAACGAAGTCAAGGTCCCGGCCTGCTTCCATCGTGCCCACAAACTTTACCTGGAAGGGGAGTGGACCTCCCTGACCGAGCCGGTGGAGCTGGGTGGCCAGGGCCTGCCGCCGTCGGTGGCGCGAGCCGTGGCGGAGTATATGGTGGGCGCCAACTACACCTGTGTCAACTATGCCAACTTCGGTCACGGCACGGGCAAGATGATCGATCTGTTCGGCACGGAAGAGCAGAAAAGGCTCTTCGTGAAAAAACTCTACACCGCCGAATGGACCGGCGGCATGCTGCTGACCGAATCCGATGCCGGGTCGGATGTCGGTGCGCTGACGACCGAGGCGGTGAAAAACGATGACGGCACCTATTCGATCACCGGATCCAAGATCTTCATCACCAACGGCGAACACGACCTGTCAGAGAACATCATCTCGCCAGTGCTGGCCCGGGTCAAGGGCGCTCCCGAGGGTACCAAGGGCATCTCGATCTTCATCGTGCCCAAGTTCTGGGTCAACCCGGACGGCTCCCTGGGTGATCGCAACGACATTTACTGCACCGGCATCGAAGAGAAGATGGGCATTCACGGCAGCGCCTGCTGCACCATGACCATGGGTAGCAAGGGTCAGTGCCGCGGCATGCTGCTCGGTGAAGAGAACCAGGGCATGAAAATCATGTTTCACATGATGAACGAGGCCCGCCTGGGTGTCGGCTTTCAAGCTTTCGTGCACGGATCCGTGGCCTATCAATACGCGCTCAACTACGCCCGTGAGCGTATCCAGGGCAAGGACATGACCGCCGGCAAGGATTCTCCATCGGTACCGATCATCCGCCATCCGGACGTACGCCGCATGCTCATGTGGATGAAATCCTATGTGGAGGGCATGCGCAGTTTCATCTATTATACCGAAAGCCTGTTTGCCAAAGCGGACTTGGCCCCCACGGATGAAGAACGCAAGCGCCTGAAGGGACTGATCGGGCTGTACACCCCCTTGATCAAGGCGTTTTCGGCCCAGCGCGGCTTTGACATCACGGTCCAGGCCATGCAGGTTTACGGCGGCGCCGGCTATTGCAAGGAGTACCCGGTGGAACAGCAATTGCGGGATTGCAAGATCGCCTCGATCTACGAGGGTACCGACGGCATTCAGGCCATGGACCTGTTAGGCCGCAAAATCGTCATGGACGGCGGAAAGGCGTTCGGCGATTTTCTCAAGGAGATTCAGGCGGTCGTCGATACCGCCAAACAAAAAGAGGGACTGGCCGGTCTCGCTGGTCAGGTGGAGGCTGCGGCCGGACGTCTCGGCCAGGTGGCCATGGCCCTGGGCAAGACCATCATGAGCCCCAACGTGAAACAGGCCTTCGCCCACGCCTTCCCGTTCCTCGAAGCCATGGGGGATGTGATCATGGCCTGGATGCGGTTGTGGCGTGCCAATGTGGCCGTCGATGCCATTGCCAAGGGCGTCAAGGCCAAGGATGAAGCCTTCTATCGCGGGCAGATCAAAACCAGTGAGTTCTTCATCCAGACCGTGCTGCCATGCACCCTCGGCAAAATGGCCTCCATCGAGCAGATGAGCAACGCGGCCGTGGATATGGAAGAGGCTTGGTTCGGCAATTAGGAAATCCGACCGAAAGCCGTCGGCTGAGGGTCGAGTTCATCAATTTCAGAATGGAGGAAACATGGCCGGAAAATTCATCAGCATGCGCAACCTCAAATTCCTCATGTACGAGGTTTATGATGTGGTCGCGCTCACCCAAACAGACTATTATCGTCAACACAACCAGAAGGCCTTTGACATGGTGCTGGATGCATCCATGAAGCTGGCCCAGAAGCTGCTGTACCCGCTTTTCGAGGATATGGACCGCAAGGCGCCTTACCTGGAGGACGGAAAGGTGCGGGTTCATCCACAGGTATCTGAAATCATGAAAGAATTCGGAGAGGGCGGCTGGATCGGGGCCTCCTTTCCCGAGGCATGGGACGGGGAACAACTGCCCGGACTGCTGCACTGCGCCTGCCACTTGATCACCGCTTCGGCTAACTATTCGGCCGGCGTCTACTCAGAATTAACCTCTGGTGCGGCCCGTTTGATCTACTCGTTTGCAAACGAGGAGCTTCAAAAAACCTATCTGCCCAATATGATGGCCGGCAAATGGCAGGGCACCATGGCGCTGACCGAACCCCAGGCCGGCAGCTCGCTCAGCGATATCACCACCACCGCCTTCCCCACCGATCAGGGGCATTACCAGTTGAAAGGCACCAAGGTGTTCATCTCGGCCGGAGATCATGATGGCGTGGACAACGTGGTGCACATGCTGCTGGCCCGCATCGACGGCGCGCCGGCCGGGGTCAAAGGCATCTCCCTATTCCTGGTGCCCAAGCTGCGGGTGGAAGGTAAAAACCTGGTTCCCAACGATGTATCGGTTTCCCAGGTGTTTCACAAGATGGGCTACCGCGGGGCGCCCATCACGGAACTGAGTTTCGGCGACAAAGACGATTGCCGCGCCTTTCTGGTGGGCGAGCCCAATCGCGGGCTTTCGTATATGTTTCAGATGATGAACGGCGCCCGCATCGGCGTGGGACTGGGCGCCGCCGCCATCGCCTCGGCCGCCTATTATGCGGCCCTGGACTATTGCAAAACCCGTCCCCAGGGGCGCAAGTTGGGGCAAAAGGATCCAGCGACACCCCAGGTGCCCATCGTGGAACATGCCGATGTGCGCCGCATGCTGCTTTTCCAGCGCGCCGTGGTCGAAGGCGCCGAGGGACTGCTCATGCAGTGCGCCATGTACGAGGATTACCTGAACTGCAAACCCAAAGAGGAACACGAACGTTACCACTTGCTGCTGGAGTTGCTCACCCCCATGGCCAAGACCTACCCGTCCGAAATGGGGATTCTCTCCACCAGCGCCGCCATCCAGTGTCTGGGCGGCTACGGCTACTGCGAGGATTTTCCGGTCGAACAGCACTTCCGGGATTGCCGCATCCATCCCATCCATGAAGGCACCACCGGCATCCAGGGCATGGATCTGCTGGGCCGCAAGGTGATCATGAAAGAGGGTAAGGCGTTTCTCTTCTTCCAGGAAGAGGTGCGCAAAGACCTCGAAGCGGCCCGCGGGCTCGCCGCTCTCCAACCCCTGGTGCAAAAGCTCGAAGCCGCCATGCAGACCCTCGAGCAAACCACCCTGAAGTTGGGCGGACTGTTCGCACAAAAGGGCGTGGAGGTCTTCCTGGCCGACGCCACCCTCTATCTGGAAATGTTCGGCATCATCGCCGTGGCCTGGCAATGGTTGCGGCAGGCCACGGCCGCCCAGAAGGCCCTGGACGGCAAACCCAAATCGGCGGACCTCAATTTCTACAAAGGCAAACTGGTCACTGCCCGTTACTTTTACGCCTACGAACTGTCCAAGATCCACAGCATCGTCCTGCGCCTCACCGACGGCGATCCATTGACCGTCGAAATGGACAGCGCCTTCTTCAACGATTAATTGACATCACCCGCCCAATGTGTTTTGTGACGCGGGACGGCACCTCCAAACGGTGGCGTCGTTCCGCGTTCTGACACAGACAGATAGGGTCCCCTTAGATAACATCACGTAACCGTGGAAACAGCGAGGCCACCATCGGCACCATCGTTGTCATATCGGCGCTCTTCTGGGTGGGTACCCTGATCGCGGTTCCCATGATCCTGATCTGGCTGCCCAACGACTATCTCTCGGCCCAGAGCCCGGTGAGCGTGGTGCGTCGAAGGGGCGTCCTATGGCGCTATCCTTACTGGATCATCAAAAATCTGTTCGGCGCGATCTTCATTGTCGCCGGTATCGCCATGCTGGTGCTGCCGGGCCAGGGCATCCTGACCATCGTTTTAGGCCTGGCCCTGATCAACTTTCCCGGCAAGCGCCAAGTGATCCATCGCATTTTCGGCCATCCCCGCGTGTTTCATGCCGTCAACCGACTGCGCGTGCGGGCTGGTAAACCTCCTTTAGAAAAACCGCCGACCGAATCTCACGGCCCCACCTGACCCCCACAGCAGTAGTTCTAACTGAATGTGATTCGCCTTGAAGGGCGCGCCTTCCAAAAGTTTTTTGATATAAAAATTCGCATCGCAATGGAGATGGCAGGCGTGGGTGGGGCAGGTGGCCAGGGCCACGTGAGCCTGCGGTCCTAATGCCGGTTGAATGCAAACGGTGGACATGCGGCCCAGACTGTCTGACCCCGGCGCAGGCCGGGGAAGTTTCCGGGCCGCCCGCCGTTCATTTTACCGGCACTTGACCGCTTGGCGTGTGGCATCGGCCGCCTGTTCCACCCACGCCGGGTTTAATGAATGGCATTCAGTTAGAATCGCTGCCCCCACAGGAACGCTTTTTACATGGCACCTTGAACACGGTCGGGTTGCTGACCGACCTCGATGCCTTGACGATTTGGATTTGGATGGAAATTTTGGTCTGTAATGGTTTATGATGCGTGACGCTTTGAGATGGCGGCATCCGTGGCCCGTGATTAAAGAAATGGGGCCAAACGCCGATAAAAATTGAACCATGACAGGAAAAGATCCATCAACAATGTGCCAGAGCGCCGATACATACTTACCCCTGAACGGCAACGCCAAACGGCGAACCTGCCTGGCATGCGGCCGGGCCCTTCCGCCGCGCCACCGGCGATACTGTGCCCTGTCCTGCCGGCAGCAACTCCTGGCCTCGCTCAACCGGCGCACGGGTCTGTTGCGCGCCCTCAACACCCGCTACGCCACCTTTTATTTCACCGATTTCGTCATCGTCATGGACCTGCTCACCTATGGCAACGAACAGATTTACAGCTACGTGCTGCCGCGCGGCTTTGGCCGTAAGCCGGTGGATGATTTTTGCGACCTGTCCAACATGTTGGGCACCGAGTGGTGGAACGAGCGCAATCGCACCAAGAAGCGGTATGTGGCCTCCCAGCATGTGCTCGAACAAGCGCGCCTGGCCGGGCAGGCGGTCGGCACCGTGATTCCCAGCACCCTGGCGGTTCCCGCAGTAGGGGCACGCCACCTGATCACCCTCGAACTGAGCACCGAAGAACTGACGCCGTCCAATATGCAACAGCGCATCAAGCAGGCTTACCGCCATCAGGTTAAGCGGCACCATCCCGATCTGGGGGGCAGTGCCCAGGCCTTTCTCAAGATCCAGGAGGCCTATGAACGCCTGATCGACTGGACCAGGAATCCCACCTACATCCGCAAGAGCGGCTTTCCCGACAAATGGCTCTACGAAGGGGCCAACAATCGATGGCTGCAACCGATCGTGCCGCGCAAGGCCCGGTAGTTCAAGCAGGCACAAATAAGCTGACCTATATTTCGACCTGATCAGCCCATGGAATTGATTCTTAGCACACTCGTACGCGTACTTCAGCGCAGCGGTTCCCGTACTCGATCCATCCTGGAATCGTTTACACAGGCAGGTGAAACTCCCGAGTACGAGTACGACTGCAAGCAAGTGGCCCATTATGTCAGCGTAATTATGAAATCGTGTACTTAGTTGTCGCGGCCGGCCTTCAAAACCACGAAGAGGTTTTTATCAGATAATCCGCCTCGTCGCTGTCCACCCGATCGGTGTCAAAGCTGCCCGGGGTTTCAGGGAGGAGGACGAGATAAGGCCAGGGTGCCCTTTTGGCCAGCTGAGCCGGTATCCCGGGCTTCTGGGCATGCCCGACGCCGGCCAGGATAACCAGCACCGTATCGGCATTGGCCTGCAGGAACTGGGCGGCGTTCACCGCCATGGCCGTATCCCAGAGCAGTTGGGCTTCGCAGAAATTGTCGAACTGCATCTTGCCATGCACATGGGCATCATAGGCCTGACGGATATAGTCCCGGTAAGGGGGGGTCACATCACAGGTCACCGCGCCCAGGGCCGCCTTCTGGTCCTCGCTGAGGGAGGCGAACCCGTGATAGGCCACTTGCCTGGTGACGCCGCGATCCACGTTGAGGCCGATCATGGGCAGGCCCTGTTGCCGGGCATACCGGAATATGGGACGGTAGAGTTCCCAGTCAAAGTTCCAGTTGTCCAGATAGATCGTCTTGAAATCCGCCTCTTTAATTTGACCGCCGATCCATCGATCCAGATCTCCCTGACTTTCCCGGCGGAACATCTCCAGGGCCACGGCCACCTTCTTGCCACCCTCCACGAGGGTGCGAATCAACTCCAGCTGCGCCCGGTGGTGCGATGTCACGGCGTGATGCTCCCCCACCAGGATGACCCTGGCCTCGGCCAACCGCTCCATGGATACGACGGGATCGAGCTCCCGCTGTTGTTTCAGGTCGTATAGCCGCAAAGCCTCGCCGCCCAGCATGGCGCGGCAGCCCAGGATCAACCCCAAAAAAGCGACGGTCAAGGCCATTTGCGATTTTTTCATGCACCCCCCTTTGCGATGATGCTGATCGATCGGTCTCTCTATCAGGCCGTGTCTCCATTGAACTGGATCAAATTAAGCGCGCCGATGCCGGCTGTCAAAATTGAAAACCCTGCCCTTATCCGTGGTTATCGTGCTATATTACTTTTACCCCATCGAAAGGAGGCCCGCCCATGTACAGCCACATGTTTTCCCAAATCACCATCCAGGGGGTGACGCTGTCCAACCGTCTCACAATGGCGCCGCTTTACCTCGGCTATGCCGGCGAGGGCGGAACGGTCAGCCCCATGCTGCTGGACCACTACTGCCTCATGGCCCAGAGCGGCGTGGCCATGGTCGTGGTCGAAAACGCCACCGTGGATCATCCCGGCGGCAGCGGCTCCAACCGCACGTTGCGGGCTGACACCGACGAGAACCTCGATGGCCTGCGCACCCTGGCCCAGACTATCCAGAAGGCGGGCGCCCGGGCCTGCCTGCAGATCAACCATGCCGGACGCTTCGCCCACTCCGCCCCCGAACCGCTGGCGCCATCCGCCGTGGAGACCTTCCGCCGAATGCCCAAGGCCCTGGACGAATCGGCCATTCAGCACATCATCGGCTGCTATGCCCAAGCCGCGCTACGGGCCAAGGCCGCCGGCTTCGACATGGTCGAGCTGCACGGCGGCACCGGGTACCTGCTGGCCCAATTTCTCTCTCCACATACCAACCGACGCACCGACCGCTACGGCGGCAGTCTCGACAACCGCCAGCGCTTCGCTCTGGAAGTGCTGGGGCAAGTGAAAGCGGCGGTGGGCCAACTTCCGGTGGGCTATCGATTCCTTGCCGATGAATGGCTGCCAGGCGGTCTGCAATTGGAGGATTCGCGCCGGTTCGCCAAAACCCTGGCGGATGCGGGCATCGCCTACATCTCCGTGATGGGGGGGACCTACGAATCCTTTTCAAGTCCCGAGATCGTGAAAAAATCAAAACAGACCGGCTATATGCTCGATCTGGCCGCGGCCATTCGCGCACAGGTCGATGTTCCGGTCATCGCCGCCGGCCGTCTGGCCACGGGCACCATCGCAGAACAGGCCATCGCCCAAGGCAAAACCGACTTGATCGGCCTGGCCCGAGTGCTGTGGGCCGATCCCCAATGGCCGCAGAAGGTCCGCGACGGCCGGGAAGACGAGATCGTCCACTGCGACCCGAGCTGCGGCGAGGCCTGTATGCAGATGGTCATGAAAGGGCGACCGGCCTTTTGCGTGCGCTGGCCCGCAGAAAAAATGAAGGCCTGGAAGGAAAAGTTCGTTTAGCGTCGTGGACCTTTTCTGGAAAAACAAAACCCTGGGCCAGCTCACGCCGGCGCAATGGGAGGCCCTGTGCGACGGGTGCGGGCGCTGCTGTCTGCAGAAACTCAAAAATCCCACCACCGGCAAGGTCTACTATACCTGGGTGGCGTGTCATCTGCTGAACATCGAAACCTGCCGCTGCGATAATTACGATCTGCGCCACGTTCTCGTCCCGGATTGCCTGGAACTGACGCCGGAAAATATCTGCAAGCTCCACTGGCTGCCGCGAACCTGCGCCTATCGCCTGGTGGCCGCCGGAAACGATCTGCCTCCCTGGCATCCGCTGGTCAGCGGCACACCGGAAACGGTGCATACGGCCGGGATTTCCATTCGCCACCGTGCCATTTCGGAAGCATACGTCCATCCCGAGGACGTTGAAAATTTCATCATGAAAAAACGCTTTTAGACTGCGGCGTCTACATCGTCGCCTGGTAGGTGGTGATGTCTTCCGCCAGGTAGGCACGGCTGCCATAGAGCTCCGGAGAAAGGGCCGGCCAGCGGGCTGGATACATGGCGGTGAAGACTCGCCGGAACATGGCGTCGAGCAACTGGTCGGCGGTGATGGTGGCACTGGGAGCCTTGATGGCCGCCTCGGCCTGCTGTATCTTTTCCAGACGCGTCTTGAGCCTTTCGAGCAGCTCAAAATAGAGCAACACTTCTTCCCGGTGCTGGGGTTTATCCTCTCCGCTTTCCATCTCCTGGGTGAGCTTGCTTCTCATCTGGCCGATTTTTTCGGCAGGGGCCTCTTTAAGATAGCGGCGTTTATCGCCACTGCTGAAAAAGGATTGATCGCTGATCGCTTGGCCCACCATATTTTCGATCTCCTCTAGATCCGCCTTCAGCCCGGCGGCAATGTCACCGACCAGCGCCTGCGGCACGATTACATCCACGCGGGTGAACAGGTCGGCGTGCATGGCCATGTTGGTTTGAAACTCGGCCACGGCGCTGTTCCAGAAGAGACGGGTGATGCGGATCACCTCGTCCATCAGGTCCGGTCCGGCCGGATCGACCACCTTGAGCCGGTTGAGGATCTCTGGAAAGACGTGGGCGGTGGTGGCGAACAGGTTTTCGCCACTGATCAACTTGAAGATGATGGCGATGGTGGCGAACCAATCCTGAAGATGCAGGATGGTCGGCAGGTCCTCGTAGGCTTCCAGCAGAATGGCATTGGACATGAGATGGGTCGGGGTGGCGTACAGGGGGGTTCCGGCCAGTTGGGGCTGGGGTATCAGGATCGGATCTTCGGCATCGGTGAATACGGCCGTCTCCACGTCGATCAGGCCGATGGAGAATTTGTCGGGATGATTGAGAAAGACGGGATAGTCGTCCGGATTTCCGGCCACGAAGAGATTTTCCGGTTTCAAGTCGCGCAGGGCCAATCCGCGTTGACCGATCCAGGCCAGCAGGTCCAGCATGTTGGTCGCCAAGCTCTCGAACTGCCGTCGATGCTGGGAAAATCTCGTTTCGCGAATGTAATCGGTCAGGTGGCGACGATACAAGTCGACTTGGAAGCGATGCGTGCGGACCACCTCGGCCAGCAATCGGTTGAGTTGTTCGACCGTTTCGGCGGGCAGCGCAATCTCCTCTCGCCGGAGGGATTCCCCGGCCATGTGGGATAGAAACCACTGTTTGAGGTGGTAGGTGGGCACGGTTTTGCTGGCGCCTGCCTGTTCGAGCACGTCGCGCATCTGGCCTTCACACTGATAGTAGGCATCCTGGAGGGCTTGACAGACCGGCCCGGCCGCCTCGCCATAGCGACAGATGAAGCCGTGCTGGTCCCACAGCAATTCCGGGTGCTGACACGCCTCGACCATGAGCTGGTGGTAACCGCTGTGAATCTCCTCGAGGGTGGCGCTGAGAAAACAGTGTTTGGCCAGATCCATGAAAAAGGCAAAGGAATCATCAATTTTTAGGTGTTCCTGCAGCTCGCCGTCAAACTGCAACAGGCGAGCATACCTTTCTTCCAGCACCTCTTCGGACAGCTTTTCGCTGTCGGCAAACGAGTGGACCGCCTTCAGGATGACCGATACGCGCGGCACGATGCACGGCCTGGGCGCCAACCGATCGACGATGCGCCCCTCCGCCGCGATCTGGCGCTTGTAATCGCTGAACCGATTCATCGGCACGGGGGGAATTTTAATCACCATATGGGAGTCGTAGATCACATAAAAGCACCTGCTGCGGCTGCCGCCACCCTGGCCCAGCATGCCGATGGACATGCGGCGGGTCACCCACTCGTCGTTTTGAAGGATGCGCATCTCGTAGGTTTCGTTGGGGCAGGTGAGACGCATCTCCGTGCGGACGAGCTGGGCGGGCGCATCCGGGTCCGCCCCCTGCTGCCGTTTGAACAGCTGAAGAAAAAAGCGCAGCACCTGCTGCTGGTCAGAGAGTTTCGCCGTCGGGCGGGAGGTTTTCCGTGGCAACATGGTTCTGGGAACGGTGGTGCCTGTTCGCCGGGGTGCACTCAGCGGAGGAGAGGCGTGCCTGGCGTCGACTTCCGGCGTGCGGCGTGGTCGCAACAGCATGGCAATCAGGATGGCGACCACCAGCACGGGCGCGCCGATAACCCATTTGGCGTAAAGCTTCACAGCCTCCTTGTCCACCTCGATTGCGCCGAGCAATTTTCGGAAAACGTTTTTTCCGGCGGACCCATCCAGGCCGGACGGGTCGGACTGGGCTGGGCGCTCCAACTGAACCTGGGCTGCCAGGCGATCTTCAACCGGCCACTCTGCTGATATTACCGGAGAAACACCACCCCACACTGGTGGGAACAACACGAGCACGGTGATGAAACTCATGAATAGGATAAGGCGTTTGGGCATCGTCGTTTAAAATATTATGCTCACATGGCAGCTCAAGCCATGATAGGGAATCGGTTCATACCGGCGACGGGTCACGCGGCTAGCCGCTCGCACAATTGCACCTCGAGTTTGATCGGCCCCACCTCCAGCACATCCTCGTGGTTGAGTTTCACGGTGCCCTTGACGCGGGCGCCGTTGCGTTTGGGCTTGATCCATCCGCCGGCATATCTCAAAAAATAGTCTCCCGCCTGTTTGGTGATCACCGCCGCCGGACCGCCCATCAGCACGGCCCACAAGCCACCGATGACGATATCCGCATCCGGGTTGATACCGATGGCCAACTGCCGTTCCGGCAAAGCGCGGATGCCCTCTCCGCCGGCCAGAAAAGCGAGACAGTCTTTTTTGGGGCGCACCGTTTTGGGCTTTGCGGATGCCGACCTGTTTTTACCGGCTTTGGCATAGGCGTCCGTCATCAGGATCGTGCTTGCGGTGTCCAGATTGCCGGGAAGGGTGTCGAAGGCCTCGTCCGATCGCTCCACGACGATGGTATCGGACCAGTCGGCTTTCAACACATGCTTGCCGATGGTGACCTCGTCGTTGTTGTTGAGCACGATCTGGGTGATGCGCTGGCCGTTGCAGAATGTCCCGTTTTTACTGTCCAAATCAGTTAACAAAATACGATCGCCCTGATGATCGACCCGGGCGTGGTAACCGGATACCGCCAGATTCTCGATGACCATATCGTTGTCGGTCCGCCGGCCGATGGTCAGCCGGTCCCCCGCACCCAAGGGGTAAGCCGACAGGATTTTGTCTTTGAACGTCAGTATAAGTTTCGACATCGTCGGGTTTCCTCGCGCTATCGTGTCGTGCCACCGTCGGATCCGGGTCGCGCGGTGACAAAATTTGTCTCGCGGGCCGGTACTCATGCCGGTGGCCCGGCATCCCGATTCCGACGGTCATCATCATGATCGCCTGCCGATTCGGTGCCATAGCAGTTTGACAACCTATCGGACATGATTAATCTCTCTTAGCGTTCATGCAAAAAACAGACCATTGATTTTGGGGAGGAGATATGCGTTTCGACAAGTTTACCATCAAGTCCCAGGAGCTGATTCAAAGCGCCCAGGGACTGGCCCAGCGTTTCAACCATCAACAGATCGAACCCGAACATTTGCTGGTCACCATGCTGGCCGAGCGGGAGGGGGTGGCCAACGCCATTTTGCGCAAACTGGGCGTCAGTCCCGGCGCCATCGCCCAGGAGGCCACCGCGGCGCTGGAACGCCTGCCCAGGGTCACCGGTGCCGGTGAGGCCTATTTTTCGTCCCGGGCCAAGACCGTCCTAGAGCGGGCCTTCGCCGAAGCCGACAAAATGAAGGACGAGTATGTCAGCATCGAACACATCCTGCTGGCCGTGGTGGACGAAAAGAGCGGCGATGCGCGCAGGATCCTGCAGCGTTACGGCGTGGATCGGGACGCCCTGTTGAAAGTGCTCATGGAGATCCGAGGCAGCCAGCGCATCACCGACCCCAATCCCGAGGAAAAATACCAAGCCCTGGACAAGTTCAGTCGGGATCTGACCGAACTGGCCCGTCTGGGCAAGATCGATCCGGTCATCGGCCGCGACGATGAGATCCGGCGCATCGTGCAAGTGCTCTCCCGGCGCACCAAGAACAACCCGGTGCTCATCGGCGAGCCGGGCGTTGGCAAGACGGCCATCGTAGAAGGGCTCGCCCAGCGCATCGTGGCCGGGGACGTTTCCGAGAGCCTCAAGAATCGACGTCTGGTGGCTCTGGACATGGGTGCCCTGATCGCCGGCGCCAAGTATCGCGGCGAGTTCGAAGACCGGCTCAAGGCCGTTCTCAAGGAGGTGGAAAAGGCCGAAGGCGAGGTGATCCTGTTCATCGACGAACTGCACACCCTGGTGGGAGCCGGCGCGGCCGAAGGGGCCATGGACGCCTCCAACATGCTCAAGCCGGCCCTGGCGCGCGGCACCCTGCGCTGTGTGGGCGCCACCACCATCAACGAGTACCGCAAGCATATCGAAAAAGATGCGGCCCTGGAGCGGCGTTTCCAGCCGGTGCTGGTGACCGAGCCCACGGTCGAAGACACCATCTCCATCCTGCGCGGCCTCAAGGAGAAGTACGAGGTGCACCACGGCGTGCGCATCAAGGATTCGGCCATAGTGGCCGCCGCTACCCTGTCGGACCGCTACATCGCCGACCGCTTTTTACCAGACAAGGCCATCGATTTGATCGACGAATGCGCCTCCAAGCTGCGCATCGAGATCGATTCCATGCCGGTCGAAATCGACGAGGTGCAGCGCAAGATCACCCAGGCCGAAATCGAACGCCAGGCCCTGAAAAAGGAGACCGATAGCGCATCCCGTGAACGGTTGGCCAAGCTGGAGAACGACCTGGAGGCCGCACGCGCCAACCTGGCCCAGATGAAGGCCCATTGGGACCGCGAAAAGGCGGCCATCGAAACCATCCGCAAGATCAAGGAGGAGCTGGAGCAGGTGGGCATCGCCCAGCAGAAGGCCGAACGCGAGGGGGATCTGGCCCGGGTGGCCGAGCTGCGCTACGGCCGGGCCATCGAACTCAACAAGCAGATGGAAACGGCACGGGCCGAACTGGAAGCCCTGCAGGCCGAACGAAAAATGCTTAAGGAAGAGGTCGACGACGAAGACGTGGCCGAGGTGGTGGCCCGCTGGACCGGCATCCCGGTGAGCCGCATGCTCGAGAGCGAACGGGAAAAGCTGGTGGGCATGGAAGATCGCCTGAGCCGGCGGGTCATCGGACAGAAACGGGCCATCGAGGCGGTTTCCAACGCCGTGCGCCGTGCACGCTCGGGTCTGCAGGACCCCAACCGGCCCATTGGTTCGTTCATCTTCATGGGGCCCACCGGCGTGGGCAAGACCGAGCTGGCCAAGGCCCTGGCCGAATTCATCTTCGACGACGAACAGGCCATCGTGCGGGTCGACATGTCCGAATACATGGAAAAGCATTCGGTGGCGCGGCTGATCGGAGCGCCCCCGGGCTATGTGGGCTATGAAGAGGGTGGGTATCTCACCGAGGCAGTTCGGCGGCGCCCTTATTCGGTGGTTCTTTTCGACGAGATCGAAAAGGCCCATCCCGAGGTGTTCAACGTGCTCCTGCAAATCCTGGACGACGGCCGCATGACCGATGGCCACGGCAAGACTGTGGATTTCAAGAACACGATCATCATCATGACCTCCAACGTGGGCAGCCAGTACATCCAGGAGTTGGGCAGCAACCAGCGCAGCGAAATGGAGCGGCGCGTCACCGAGGCGCTGCGGGCCCAGTTCAAGCCGGAGTTTCTCAACCGCATCGACGAGACGATCATCTTCTTCAACCTCTCGGCCGATCAAATCGGGGCCATCGTAGAGATCCAGATCGGACGCCTGGCAAAACGCTTGGCGAACCGCAAGATCACCCTGGAATTGGAAGATAGCGCCAAACGGCTGCTGATCGAGCTCGGATACGATCCGGTGTACGGCGCCCGGCCGCTCAAGCGGGCCATCCAGCACCACATCGAGAACCCACTGGCCATGGCCATCTTAAGGGGCGAGATTGCCGACGGCGCCGCCTTGCGCGTGGCGGCCGAAGGAGACCGGATGGTGTTCCGGCCAGTGGCGTGAGCCGGTTGGGGGTTGGGTGCCTTGCATTCCCTGGACGGGAGGAGGATTCCCGCCCAGATAGACCCATCCTGATGTACGTTGGTGTCCGTTCACAAATAGGCAAATTGGGTCGAGATCAAGGCACACGAAAAATTTAACCGCAGGCATATGGGTCATATTCCGAGGATTAAATTTTTCGTGCAACGCTTATATCGGGCCAATTGGTCATTTGTTTACGGACACGTTTAACAACAGCCGACGCGCCGCGACTGAATCTCCTTGACGTAGGCGCCGATGTTATCCTTGGGAAAGATCCCCTCCTCGGTGACGAGAAAATCGACCATGTCCAGATCCAGCATGTCGTGGGAATAAGTGGTCAGGACATAGTTGGTGTTGTTCTGGACGGTCGCCACCCGTTTTTCGTGGATGCACTGATCTTCGCTCAACCCGTGGGAAAACTTGAGCGTGTTGGCAAAAAGGTAGACCGGAATCTTGTGAAAATGGCACAGGCTGGCGACGTTGGCCGTGCCCACGGCCGAGACCACCTTCATGTCGTGGGTGATGGAGAGGGCGCCGGTGAGCATTTTGTTGGCCTTGCCGATATAGTGGCTCAACGAGAATTCGGGCACGGTTTCCAGTTCGACCTGCGCCTGCTTGAGGATGTCGATCAGCTTCTTGGTCTTGATGAAGTCCTGTTTCAGCACGATCACCTGGAGCCGTCGTTCCATCACCTCTTTGGCCAGGGCGATCATCCTGGTGACATCGGAGCTGGCCGTGTGCATGACGATCACGTCGCCGTCGTCGATGCAATCGAGCCCGATCTGGATGATCCGGGCCACCTTCTCTTTTATCCGATCATGTTTGGCCTGCAGGATCTCGCACGCCTTTTCCCGCAATTGATCCGCGTCCGCGCCGAAATGGGGAGCCACTTCGGTTTCGAACTCCTCGATGAGGTGAATGAGGGGAACGATCTTGGGCCGGGTATTTTTGATGGCATCGGCCAGGGCGGCATATTGGTTGGGGATCTGCTCGGGGGCACACTTGAGCTCCTGGATGGAGGCCTTGAAGGCCTGCAGGGCCAGCATGGTGGCGCGCGAAGAACCCACCAGATCTTCGTGATCGCGGATCAATCGACACAAAATGGTTTTGTCTGCTTCGTTCATAGTTCTCTCACAAACTTACCTTTGGTTTGGTTCACAATTAAGGCAGTGTCAGTCGCAAATAGATCATCAGATAGATCGACGAAATAATCAGGGTGATGATCGTAATGACGGCGCTGAACTTCATAAACTGGATAAAAGAGATATCGACCCGGAAACGCTTGGCCATGCCCACGGTGACGATGTTGGCCGATGCGCCGATCATGGTGAAGTTGCCGCCCAGGCAGGCGCCCAGGGCGAGGGCCCACCACAGGATATTGTGGGGAATCGGCGTGGTTTCCAGGATCAACCGGACGATGGGAATCATGGTGATGGTGAAAGGGATGTTGTCCAGAAATCCCGAAACGATGCCCGACACCCAAAGCACCATCAAAACGATCACGTAGGGATTGTCGCCCACTTGAAGGAAAATGTTGCGGGCGATCCATTCGATGACGCCCTTCTCCTCCAGCACCCCCACCAGGATAAAAAGGCCGGCGAAAAAGAGCAGGGTGCTCCACTCGATCTCCTCGAGCATATGCTCGACGTTCACGCGGGTGATGACAAACAGCACCATGGCCATGAGCAGCGCCACCACGCCAGGTGACAGCTTGGTGATGGTCTGGGTCACAAAGAGCAGGATGGTGATAATCAGGCAGCCGAGGCTTTTGAACAGAAAGACCCGGTCGATTTTGGTCGCCAGGAACTCGTAACGGATCTTTTCCAGGAGCAGCTGAACGGAAAAAAGCTTGCCCAGGTTCGTGTCGATGGGTTTGAACTTGGATCGATTGGCCAGCCAGATATAAAACAGGACCACCACAAAACAGACGATGATCGGCGGCGTCAGGTTGAAGATGAACTGGTTGAAGGTCAGGCCCACCTTGGAGCCGATGATGATGTTGGGCGGGTCGCCGATCAACGTGGCCGTGCCGCCCACGTTGGAGATGACCGCCTGACTGATGACATACACCTTGGGGTCCAACCCCATGCCCCGGGTCAGCTCGATGACGATGGGCACGATGATCAGGACGGTGGTCACGTTGTCCAGAAAGGCGGACAACATAGCCGTGACAATGGAAAAAAGGAACAGGATCTTGAGCGGGCTGCCCTTGGTCAGTTCGGCGATTTTGACCGATAAAATCGTGAAAAAGCCCGATTTGCGAACGATGGCCACGATAGACATCATGCCCAGCAGCAGCATGATGGTCTCGAAATCGATGAATTCGACCGCCTTGTGCTCGGACACCACGTGCAGCACCAGCAGCACCATGACGCCCAACAGCGCGGCCACCGCCTTGTTGACCAGTTCGAACGAGATCAATGCATAGACGATGACGAAAACTACAACCGGAATTAGCGCCCCTTCCATGATGGTTCAACCTTCCCTGTTGCGAATGGAGATAATTTAGTACAAATATTCAGTGGCTTAAACAAAAACGGGTGATATATCCTCAAATCCGACAGGTGTCAATGTTCGATTTTGTTCAATTGAACGTCCCTAACTTCCAGACCGAGGACGGGTTTTGCGGGGGTTGTCAAGGCACAATTAAGCCTATAAGTTAACGATTAAAAAATATCCAATTTCAGAAAAAGGCAAGAGACTCATGCCCCTTTCCGCCAAAGAGCGCCTGAGACGCTTCTATAGCCGGTTCAACGGGGATGATCATGTCTTGATCCCCATCGTGGCCGACCCGGACGCCATTGCCAGCGCCATGGCCGTCAAGCGGTTATTGTGGCGCAAGGTGGCTGGCGTGACCATCTCCAATCTCAATGTGATCCAACGCACCGACAATCTGGTGCTGATCCGCCTGGTGGGTGTCACCCTGGTTCCGTTTGCACAAATCGACCTGGCTCGCCACGAGCGTATCGTACTGGTCGACGGTCAGCCCGACCACCATGAGCTGTTGCTCGGTCTCAGGCCGGATGTGATCATCGATCACCATCCTCCGAGTGCCTCGGCCCAGGCCCCTTTCGTGGACATTCGACCTAAATACGGCGCCACGGCCACCATTATGATCGAATACCTGCGCGCAGCCAAAATCAAGCCATCCGCCAAATTGGCCACCAGCCTCTATTACGCGATCAAGACCGATACCAGCAATTTTGAACGCCACACCGTGGCCGAGGACCTGCAGGCCTTTCAGTTCGTGTTTCATCTCTCCAATATCGCCTTGGCGCGCCGCATCGAGTGCGCCGAAATCCGGCTCGACTTTCTGAAATATTTCCGAAAAGCACTGGACGAGATGCATTTGCACAAGGGGCGCGCCTGTGTCTGTCTGGGCATGGTCAAACATCCGGATGTGTGCGTGCAAATCGCGGACTTTTTCATGCGCATCGATTCGGTCAACTGGAGCATCGTGGCCGGGGTGCACCAGGGAAAGCTGGTGACGATTTTCCGAAACGACGGCATCCGCAAAGATGCCGGCAGCCTGGCTAAGAACAGCTTCGGTCGCTGGGGCCTGGCCGGCGGCCACAAGAGCGCGGCGAGGGCCGAAGTGCCCCTTGATGCCATCGCGTCCTTCGTCAATGTCAAAGATTGGAATGCGCTTTCCGACTGGATCCGCCTGCGCATCGAGCGGGGCATGCGGGCCGGGCACCAGAAGGCCCCCGCATCTGAAACCGCGATCCCGGCGCAAACCAAGCGATTGAGATCACAATGAAAATCACGATCCTGGGATCGGGCACCTGCGTGCCCCGTCTGAAGCGCAGCGCCAGCAGCGTGCTCGTTGAGAGCGGCCGGGCCAAAATCCTGGTGGATCTCGGTCCGGGTACCATGCATCGGCTGTTGCAATACGGGTTGACCATCTTTGACCTGACCCACATTTTTTTGACCCACTTTCACCCCGATCACACCGCCGAATTGGTCCCGCTGCTTTTCGCCACCAAATATCCTGACGCCGGCGCGCGCACACACCGTCTGACCCTTGCCGCGGGCACCGGGCTGAAACGGTTCTACCAGGGATTGCGGGCGGTCTACGACCATTGGATCGTCTTGCCCGACAATCAGATGGCCCTGCAGGAAATCGATTCCCTGACCGGCGAGACGATCCGCTATCCTGAAGATTTTGTGCTGACCGCCCGGCCGGTGGACCATCGCCCCGAAAGCCTGGCCTACCGCATCAGCGATCCGGACGGTCGCTCGGTGGCCTGTTCGGGAGATACGGATGTGTGCGATGCTTTGGTCGACGTGGCCAGGGACGCAGACTTGTTCATTTGTGAGTCGGCCATGCCCGACGGCCACAAGGTGCCGGGACACCTCACCCCCTCGCTTGCCGGTCACGTCGCCGCCCGGGCCGCTGCCCAACACCTGGTGCTCACCCACCTCTATCCCGAATGCGACGGTCAGGATCTTGTCAAACAGGCCGCCGGCACGTATAAGGGGCCGGTGACCGTCGCCGAGGACTTGATGTCCTTCGTTTTGTGATCATAGTTTTTGGCGTTTGATAGACAGCGGTCGGTGACGGTGAGCGCGGTCCGACACCCAACCGAAGCAAAGGAGGCTTATGAGATACTATCCGGTATGCCTGGACATACAGGGTCGCGCCTGCCTGGTGGTGGGCGGCGGCCAGGTCGGCTCACGCAAGGTCGGCACACTGCTGGCGTGCGGTGCCCGGGTCACGGTGGTCAGCCCCCAGGCTACCGAGACCATCACCAAACTTGCCCAACAGGGTCGCATCACATGGAAATCGCGCGCCTACCGCAGCACCGATCAGCAGGAAAGCTTTCTGGTGATCGGCGCCACCAACGATGAGGCACTGAACCAGCGCATTCATGACGATGCCGAACAAGCCGGCCGTCTTTGCAACATCGCCGATCAGCCCCAACGGTGCAATTTCGTATTGCCGTCGGTGGTACGCCAGGGGAACCTGACCATCGCCATCTCCACCTCCGGTCAGAGCCCGGCCTTTGCCAAATACATGCGTCGGCAGTTGCAGGCCCAATTCGGACCCGAATATGGCCGTTTCCTGGATCTCATGGGGGCATTGCGCCGGCGACTGCTCGCCGAGGCACATGCCCCCGAGGCACACAAGCCGATTTTCGAAAGGCTCATCGACGAGGGACTGCTGGCGCTGATCCGCCAGGACGATCACCCGAATATCGATGCCCTGCTGGCCCGGGTGGTCGGGCCGGATGTGACCTATGCGGGCCTGATGGCGGACGATGCCGTGGATGACCACCATCATCGTCCCGAAAAGTAAGGAAATCCTTATGCAGATCGCCTTCATCGCGGCCATTCTTTTGTACATGCTCAGCAGTGCCGCCTATTTCGCCTATCTGTTCATACAGCGCGATCGGCTGCAGCAGATCGGCGGCCTGTTGCTGATGGTCGGATTCGCCTTTCACACCGTCTCCATCGGCTGGGCATTCGCGGCCACCGGCCAAGTGCCGGTCAACAATCTTCACGAAACGCTCTCCATGACGGGCTGGGCCTTGGTCGGCGCCTTTCTGGTACTGAATCTGAAATTTCGAATTAAAATATTGGGGGTTTACGTGGCGCCGCTGGTGGTCTTCATTCTTTTGATCGCCACCCAGTTTCCCCGCGAACCTCTTCAACCGCAAAACATGCTCAAGGGCATCTGGCTGCTGGTGCATATCATAACTATTTTTGCGGGTGACGCGGCCTTTGCCCTGGCGGCCGGAGTGGGCGTCCTCTATCTGCTCCAGGAACGCAACATCAAAGCCAAGACGCGCGGTTTCTTTTTCAAGCGTCTGCCGTCCCTGGATTTGCTTGACACAACCGGATATGCATGTATTGTCTGCGGGTTTACCCTGCTGACCATCGGTTTGATCTCGGGTATGGTGTACGCCAAAATCCTATGGGGGCGGTTCTGGAGCTGGGACCCAAAGGAGGTGTGGTCGGCCATCACCTGGATCTTCTATGCCGTCCATCTGCATGTCCGTCTGGCCATCGGCTGGCGCGGTCGACGCGCGGCTGTCATGGCCATTGTGGGGCTGGGAGTGCTGCTGTTCACCTTTTTGGGGGTCAATTTCCTGCTTTCCGGCCATCATGGTCAATTTACGCAGTATTAGTTGAATTTATGGACAAACTCATCCTAATCGGCCTGAACCACAAAACCGCACCCATCGAGATCCGGGAGTGCTTCGCCTTTTCCGATGAGGATGCCCGCACCGCCCTTGCCTTGCTGTGCGCCGACCCAGCCATCGAAGAGGCTGTGCTCCTGTCCACGTGCAACCGCGTGGAACTCATCCTGGTCACCGGCCGGAACGCCAATGCCATCGAAAAGGCAAAACAGTTTCTGGCCCGGACCAAGCAGGTGCCCCTGGAACATTTCGACGCCAGCCTCTATATTCATCGGGGTGAAGCGGCGGCCCGCCACCTGTTTCGGGTGGCCGCCAGCCTGGACAGCATGGTGCTGGGCGAACCCCAGATTCTCGGTCAGGTCAAGGCCGCCTATCGCATGGCCACCGAACTGAGGAGCTCCGGCGTCATTCTCAACCGTCTCTTGCACCGGACCTTTTTCGTGGCCAAGCGAATTCGCACCGAAACCGGCATCGGCGATCATGCCGTTTCCATCAGTTATGCCGCCGTCGAACTGGCGCGTAAAATTTTCGGCGATCTGGAAGGTAAAAAGGTCCTGTTGATCGGTGCCGGTGAGATGGCCGAGCTGGCCGTGGAACATCTGATCCACAACCGCACCGGTAGTGTGTTTGTGGCCAATCGGACCTTTGAAAGGGGTATGGAGCTGGCCGACCGCTATCATGGCACGGCCATTCACCTCGAGGAGATCGTACCCCATCTTCAGAAGGTGGACATCATCATCAGCTCCACCGGTTCACAGGACTATATCCTGCGGACGCTCGACGTGAAAGGCATCATGCGCTACCGTCGCAATCGCCCCCTGTTTTTTATCGACATCGCCGTGCCGCGCAACATCGATCCGCGCATCAACCAGATCGACAACGCCTATGTCTACGACATCGACGACCTCACCCAGGTGGTGGATGACAACATCCAGGATCGCCAGCGGGAGGCCGTAAAAGCCGATCGCATCATCGACTCGGCCGTCATCCAGTTCAGGCAGTGGTATGAGCGTCTGGATGTGGTACCCACCATCAAGGCCCTGCACGCCAAAGTCAGGGGGTTGGCCCACTCGGAAGTGGCCAAGACGCTCGGTCAGTTGCCCCATCTCACCCCCCACGATCAGGCGGCGATTGAAAAAATGATGGAAGCGGCTGTTAAAAAAATTCTGCACGATCCCACCCAGTTTCTCAAGGGCGACGGGTGTCACGGCGATCGATCGAACTCACTGGACGTCGCGCGTAGACTGTTTAAATTAGACGATTAGGAGATACAAAGGAGGGGTTCTTGAAAAAGATTGCATTCTTGTTTCCCGGGCAAGGTTCGCAAAAGGTGGGCATGGGCCAGGATCTTTACGAGGCCTTCGAGGATGTAAAAGCCATTTTTACGGCGGCCGACCAGGCGTCGGGGCTGCCGATCACAAAACTGTGCTTCGAGGGCCCCATGGAGACACTGACCGAAACCGTCAACCTCCAGCCGGCCATAACCGCCGTCAACCTGGCCTGTCTGGTCGGCATTGCAAAAAAAGGGATCACCCCCCAATTGTGCGCCGGACACAGCCTGGGTGAATACAGCGCCCTCTATGCCGCGGGGGTGGTCTCGGCCACCGATTGCATCAAACTGGTATACAAACGCGGAGAGCTCATGCAGCGCGAGGCCGATCGGCACAAGGGCGCCATGAACGCCGTCATGGGGATGACCATCGATCAGCTCCGCCCCATCGTCGAACAGGCGGCAACTGGCGGGATCGTAGCCATCGCCAACCATAACAGCGCCGAGCAGATCGTCATCACCGGCGCACCCGACGCGGTGCAGTCAGCCGGCGATGCCGCAGCGGCCCAGGGTGCTCGGGCCATTGCGCTTAAAGTCAGCGGAGCCTGGCACAGCCCCCTGATCCAAGGTGCCGAAGCGGACTTCAAGACCTTTTTGGATGGCGTGACGTTTCATGCCCCCGTATATCCGGTCATCCACAACGTCACCGCGGATACCGCCGCCGAACCCGAGCAGATCAAGCGTCTCATGGCGGCCCAACTGTGCAGTCCGGTTCGCTGGTACGATTCGGTCTTGAAGATGCTCGCCTGCGGAATTGACGTGTTCGTGGAAATCGGCCCCGGCAAAGTGCTCACCGGATTGGTCAAAAAAATCGTCCCGGCCGGTCACGATGTCCAGCTGTTTAATGTGTACGATGTGAAAACCCTCGAAAAATTTCTCGATGCGGTGGCCTGAGACAGTTGGATTGAAATCTGATGGACAGGGGTGCCATGACAAACATGCATTGTGCAACATTTCGCTTTACATCGATAATTTTAATATGGTAATCGATCTTTTTTTAATTGGCGAAAACCCAATGCTCAAAGAGAGTTGCCTATGAAAAAGAAAGAACTGAAATATTTTGAGGAACTTCTGCGCAACCGACTCCAGGAGCTGTTGAGCCAGGCCGACCATACTGTTTCGGGCATGACCGAGCAGAAAGAGAACTTTCCAGACCCCACAGATCGTGCCACTTTGGAGTCCGATCGAAATTTCATGCTTCGCATTCGGGACCGGGAACACAAGCTAATCAAAAAAATCAAAAAAGCGTTGGAACGCATTGAGAACGGCACTTTCGGTATTTGTGAATCCTGCGGCGAAGAGATCTCCATCGAACGTCTCAAGGCGCGTCCGATGACCACCCAGTGCATCGAGTGTAAAACCAAAGAGGAGGCATTCGAAAAGTCCCTGGGTCTTTAAATGTGCCCTCTTTTAAGTCTTTAACCCGGCTTCGGTCGTCAGAAAAGAACCGCGGTCGTACCCCAGCGATCTCCCCGGCAGGATCGCCGTTGACTGAACATTCTCGGAAACGCCATTCAACTTGCACACGAAGAAGTTTTCCGTTCGCCACCCTGGCGCTTCCATGCGCCGGGGTGGCGCTATTTTGCGTGAAAATAGAAAGGCCGTCTCATGGGCATAGAACCGTCTGGAAATATTGATCTCCACATCCACACCATCGCCTCGGACGGCACCTTCACGCCTTCGGAAATCATACAGATGGCCCTGGGAAAAGGGTTGGGGGCCATTGCCATAACCGATCATGACACCCTGGCCGGCAGCCGGGCCGCGCTGGCGATGCAACCGCCCGACCGCCTGAACATCCTCAGCGGTGTGGAAATCAGCACCGCGGCCCCGGAGGGATTTCCCATGGCCGGCAGCCTGCACATCCTCGGTTACGGGGTGGGCCTCGACCACGGGCCCCTCGAACAGGCCCTGGTCGATCTTCAACATGCCCGGGACGAACGCATTCCCAAGATCGTCACCTTGCTTAATCGGGCGGGCATTCCCGTTTCCATCGCCGATGTGATGGCTATTGTTGTTGAGGGCAGTGCCGGCCGCCCCCATGTGGCCCAAGCCTTGATCCGTGCCGGCATCGCAAGGGATGTCAACGACGCCTTCGACCGCTATCTGGCCAAGGGGCAGCCGGGTTACGTGGAGAAACGACGTATCGATTGCCGGCAGGCCATTGCACTGATTCGTGCCGCCGGCGGCATCGCAGTGCTGGCCCATCCCTATCTGGCGCCTGGCGGACAGTGCGAGGCCCTGGCCGATCTGCTTGCCACCCTTTGCGACATGGGCCTACAGGGGATCGAGGCCTACTATTCGCGCCACACTCCCCAAAACGTGGCCCTCTACCTCGAGATGGCCCGCCGGTTCGATCTGGTGGTCACCGGGGGCAGCGATTTTCACGGCGATTTGATACCGGACATTCAATTGGGAAACGGCGAGGGCGGTCTTTCGATCCCCTACTCGGTATACGAAGGCCTCGTTTCCAGAATCGCTAAGCAAAAGGCGGCCTGAGCGGACCATGGACACCGGCAACGATTACCTTCAACTCCAGCACCACCTGCAATACGAGTTCAACGACATCACCCTCCTGGAAGAGGCGTTGCGTCACAGTTCCTATGTCAACGAGCAGGCCGGCGGCGGATTGCGCGACAACGAACGGCTCGAGTTCCTCGGTGACGCAGTCCTCAATCTGGTCATCGGGCACCTGCTCATGAGCGCCTATCCCCAGATGAGAGAGGGCGACCTTTCCCGCATCCGCGCCAACATGGTCAATGAAACCCAACTGGCCGACGTGGGCCGCCACATGGATCTGGGGCGCTACCTGATGCTGGGCAAGGGGGAAATCCAGACCGGCGGCCAGGAAAAAAACTCCATTCTGGCCGATGCCGTAGAGGCGATCATAGCCGCCATCTATCTGGACGGCGGCTTTGAACATGCTTTCGCCGCCATCGAAACCCATTTCGGCGATCTCATCGCTGCGGCTCCCGAATTGATTTCCGGGCAGGACTTCAAAAGCCGCCTGCAGGAATCTATACAGGGAAAAATCCAGGCCCTGCCCAGCTACCGCGTCGTCGATGCCTGCGGTCCCGACCACGACAAGACCTTTTACGTGGAGATGACGGCCGGAGAACTCAGGACCCAAGGCGTCGGTAAAAGCAAAAAGCTGGCCGAACAGGACGCGGCCCGTCAGGCGCTGTCCCTGTTGGAAGCAGAAACAAGAAATCGGGGACCCGAGCCTTGAGCACGCCCACACCCTCGCCGCGACCGTTCATCGTGCCGGTGTTCATTCCCCATGCCGGCTGCCCCCACCGTTGCATTTTCTGCAACCAGCACGCGACGACGGGCAAAAAGGCCTCCATGCCTTCCCTGATCGACGTCCGCAAGCACATCGACGAATTCCTGGCTCACCGCCGGGACCCGAATCGCTACACCGAAATATCGTTCTACGGGGGCACGTTCTTGGGTCTGGCGAAGGAACAGATCCAACTTCTCCTGGCAACCGCGGCCGCCTATGTGCGCAAGGGACTGGTCGATGGCATTCGTTTTTCCACCCGCCCCGACACGATCGACACCGGGCGATTGGACCTGATCGCGCCCTATCCGGTCACCACCATCGAATTGGGCGTGCAATCCATGCAAGAGGACGTGCTGGCGCATTCGGCCAGGGGCCACACGGCCAAGGACACCCGCCGGGCCGTCACCCTGCTCGCCGACCGGCCCTATAAGCTCGGCCTGCAGATGATGATCGGGCTTCCCGGTGACACGGTCGCCGGAGCACTGTCCACCGGACGCCAACTGGCTGGTCTGAGCCCTGATTTTATGCGCATCTACCCGACCGTGGTGTTCAAGGGCAGCCCCCTGGCCCGCTGGTACCTGCAAGGGCGCTACGAACCGCTTTCCCTCGAGGCGGCCGTGGCCCTGTGCGCCGAACTCTACCTGATTTTCGCCCGGCATGAGATCCCGGTCATCCGCATGGGGCTTCAAGCCGGACCGGAACTCGAGGCGGACAGGGATCTGGTGGCCGGCCCCTTTCATCCGGCTTTCGGCGAACTGGTCCAATCGGCGATCTGGCAGGATGCCATCTCCCGGCATTTGGAAAAAGAGGGGCTCTGCGGCGGCGAAGTGGTTATTGAAGTGCATTCCCGCATGCTGTCCCAAATCAAGGGACAGCGCGACGACAACATCATCGCCCTGCTGAACAAGCACGAGCTACGGGCCATGGAAGTGCGGGCAAAGGACGCGGTGCCCGAGGATATAATCCTGGTGAACGGCATCGCCTGCCGGCGCTGGTAAAACGGCACCCGAAAATTTCCCAGAAAAAATCCACCCAAAAAAACCCGCCCAAAAAAATCCGATGGATCTCCAAGGTTTCGAGGAAATCCACCGGACGGTCTGACGCTTCATTATGGATTTTGGTTTGCAGCCCTATCAGCGGCCTGCCACGACATTCAACAAAAACCCCGGATGGCCGATCAGTGCCGAAAAAATGACATCGTGCGGGGAAACGCCCACGCGCACCGGCCGGGCATAATGCTGCCCGTAATGGGGCCGCGGGGGATGGTGACGATATGCGGGGTCATGCTGGGGCCCAAAATGTTTGGGCCCGTGGTGGGGCCGGAAGTGATGACCGCCATGGTTGAGATGCTTGTCCAAGTGGGACGGCTTGTTGAAGCCGCCGGTCCGGCCGTGGCCGCCGGGATGGTGGGGCGCGGCATGATAGCCGCCGTGGCCGCCGTTGAAGCTGCCGCGGTCACCCCTACCGTCGGCCCAGGCATTCCCACCGATGAGAAAAATCGCTGCAACCGCCGCTATCATCCATTGGATCGCTCTTTTTTTCATGATTCACCTCTCGCATGTTGCGTCCCTCGGCCGATGCTGTCCAACCATTGCGGGACGGTTTGGTTCGTATGACGCAAGAGGTCCGCCAAATGTCTACATGAAAAAAGCCATACTTGCCCTCATTAAATCCAACTGGTTTTTCATTCGTTGAAATTATTGGGGTATTGGCATTAGCCCAAGGAATTTTGCGACCCTGACACCCCTGGCAAACCCTATAGTTTTCCCGACCGGATGATCGAAAAGATCAGCCACAACCCGAGGATCGTGGCGATGCAGTAACCGGTCAGACCGAGCAGTTCGGTGAGGGGAATGCGGGTCAGACCGAACAGGGAAATATCGATGGCGAGCATGTCGGGGGCCGTGGCATTGAGGATCATCGATGCAGCGATGATGGAGGCCGACACCACGATGCCAATGGTCAGGCGGTTCAGGCCGGTCTCGAACTTGCTGGAGGCCTCCTCCAATCCGCCGTGCCGCAGGTCCAGGCGGTGTTCGCCGAGGGCCAGGCGGCGCAGGATGTCATGGGTCAACTTGGGCATCCAGCGCAGGTACCCGCCGGCCGACTTGGCGTCACGACCAATGTTCTTGAAGATTTTCTGCGCCTCGTACCCGCGTTGCAACAGTCGCTTGGCATAGGGGCGGGTCACCTCCAGCAGGCTGGCGTCAGAATCTAAAATTTTGCCCAGGGCCTCGGTCTGGATGAAAGTCTTGAGCAGCAGCAACAGATTGCGGGGCAGGGTGACGCGGTATTTATGCACCATCCGCATGATCTGATCGTAGACATCCTTGACCGCAATGGTTTTAAGGGCCCGGCCGTAAAATGGCTCGCTGATCTCTTTCAGGTCCATACGAAACTGGGTAAAATCCACCGCTTCCGGATGAATCAGGCCGGCGGCCTCGAAGGCCTCCATCACCATGTCGTAGTCGTGTTCGGAAAACCCCAGAAAGACGTTGGCGATCTGCAGCATGGTCTCTTCATCCAGGTAGCCCACGATGCCGAAATCGACCAGGCTGACGCGGCCGTCGTACATCACGATGGTGTTGCCCGGGTGGGGATCGGCATGAAAAATTCCCGCCTGCATCAGCTGCCGGGAAAACGAACGCAGCCCGATCATGGCCACCTCCTGGGGGTCGATGCCGTTTCGCCGGATCTCGTCGACCTGGTCCATCTTGATCCCGTCGATGTGCTCCATGACCAGCACCGATTTGGAGGTGTACAGCCAGTAGACCTTGGGAATGTAAATCTCGTCGTTGTCTTTGAAGTTCTGGGCGAAACGCTCGATATTACCGGCCTCCACCAGCATGTCGAGTTCCCGGAAGATAGTCCGCTCGAACTCCTTGACGAGATTGACGGCGCCCAGGATGCGGCCCAGCTCATAACGCTTTTCGATCCTGGCCGCAAAATAGTACATCACCTCGATATCCTTGCGGATAAGCTTGTCGATACCGGGGCGGATCACCTTCACCGCCACTTTTTCGCCGCTTTTCAAATAGGCCGAATGCACCTGGGCCACCGATGCCGCGGCCATGGATTGGGGATCGAAATGGTCGAAGATCTGTGACAAGGGCTGCTTCAATTCACTCTCGATGATCGTCTGAATCTGTTCGAATGGTACGGGCGGAACGCGATCCTGCAGCTTGCTCAACTCGTCGATGTAATCGGGGGGGAAAATATCGCCGCGCGTACTCATCAACTGGCCCAGCTTGATGAAGCTCGGCCCGAGCTCCTCGAGGGCCCGCCGGACGCGTGCGGGGTTGGGCAATCCCCCTTTGGTCATTCCAGCGGCATCCGTTTTGCGACGCCACAGGCGCTCGGAGACTTCGCCGAAACCGTGTTTGATCAATACGCGTGAAATGGCACCGAAGTGCCGGATACCGCGAATGCGGCGGCTGCCAAACGAAAACTCCATCTTCGCATCCTTATCTGGGAAGTGACGGTCAAGGATCGGTCCGACTTCAAATGTTATGACGTAAAGCGCAGCGGGTGTCAATTTGCTGGACTGGAGAGACGCGATTCTAACTGAACGCGATTCAATAAACCCGGCATGGCCGTTGTCATGCGAACTGTTTTATTAAACAACACCTTGGAAGCATACCCGTAATGATGAATCACATTCAGTGAATGCTCATGCCTGGGGAGTTTTGTGTGCACGGAAAGCGACGAAGCGCTTGCTTTGACGCGATGGCCGCGCTAAAAGGAAAAACCGTTCCCGCGGAAATGGCACGACCGCCGACTCCCGCAACACGCAGTATCGACAGCCACCTCCGGCAGCGGGCATCCAGGCCCTTGGCGGCGGTCGCGATCACCTAATGGCCGGGGAAGAGACTAAAATGATTCGGATTGAAAGCCAACCCATCAAAGAGAACCTCACCGTACAGGTGCCCGGCTCCAAGAGCTATACCCACCGGTTGCTCATCGCCGCCGCCTTGTCCGACGGCCGCTGCCGGATCAGCAATCCGCTTCGTAGCGAAGACACCCGGTTGACCTTCGAGGCCTTGAAACAGATGGGGATCCAGGGTGAGGATCTGGGCAACGATATGGTTATCGAGGGCGCCCATGGCCGCCTGGCACCGTGCGCCGATCCCATCGACCTGGGCAATTCGGGCACCTCCATGCGCCTGCTCAGCGGGCTGGCCATCCTGGGCCGCGGCGACTACCAGTTTACCGGCACCCCGCGCATGTGCGAACGCCCCATGCAAGCCCTGCTCGACAGCCTGCAGCAGCTCGGCATCGATGCCCGCTCGACCAACGGCAACGGCTGCCCGCCCATCGTCATATCCGGCGGCCCGCCGACCGGGCGGCACACCACCATCGATTGCGGCACCAGCAGCCAATACCTTTCCGCCCTGCTGCTGACGGCCCCCTGCCTCGAGCGCGGACTCGTCATCGACGTCACCCACGGGCCGGTCTCCCGACCCTACATCGACATGACCACCGGCATCATGAAACGGTTTGGTATCGAACTGCACCAGGATGGGTATACCCATTTCGAGGTGCCTGGGGGTCAAACCTACCACTCCGGCGATCATACGGTCGAGCCGGACGGCTCCCAGGCCGGCTATTTCTGGGCGGCCGGCGCCATCACCGGCGCCACGGTCAAAGTCCTGGGGGTTTCGCCGTCGTCCAGCCAGGGCGATGTGGGTCTGGCTGAGGTCTTCGGCCGCATGGGGTGCCGCGTGGCGCATGACCCCGACGGCACGGCCGTAACTGGAGGCGACCTGGTCGCCATTGATATCGACATGGGCCACATGCCCGACATGGTGCCCACCCTGGCCGTGGTGGCCGCTTTTGCCAGGGGCACCACGGTGATCCGCAACGTGGCGCACCTGCGCGCCAAGGAGAGCGATCGCCTGGCGGCCGTCTCCCAGGAGTTGGGCAAAATGGGCATCGCCACCCAATGCGGCCCGGACGAGTTGCGCGTCACCGGCGGGCAACCGCACGGGGCCACCATTGAAACCTATGATGATCACCGCATCGCCATGTGTTTCGCCGTGACCGGTCTGAGAGTACCGGGTGTGGTCATCACCGGCGAAAGCTGCGTGGCCAAGTCGTTTCCCAATTTTTGGGAAGTTTTCCAAACGCTGTATGCGTAAGTTTAAAGTGTAAAGTTTGAGAGTCTGGTAAAAAGTCCGAAATTCGCGTTTCCCGTCATCCCGGCGAAAACCGGGATCCAGTATTTTCAATAGGTTCTGGATGCCGGCGCTCGCCGGCAAGACGCATCTGCGACTTTTTACGGGTTCATCAAGTCTAAAGATTGATGGATATGTAAAAAGTCATTGCCGGACGGCGCCATAAAAAGTTCAAGATCAAGGCGCGCGAAATTCCGTGTCCTGAGGCGTACTTGTCGTACGCCGCAAGGACAACGACAAGATTAAAGTGAAGGATCCTGACATGTCCAGCACGCTTGGCACCTTGTTCCGCGTAACCACTTTTGGCGAGTCCCACTGCAAGGGGGTGGGCGCCGTGGTGGACGGCTGCCCGCCCAACCTGGCCCTGAGCGAGGCCGATATTCAGCCCCAGCTCGACCGCCGGCGCCCCGGACAGAGCAAGATGACCACCGACCGCCAGGAGGCCGACCAGGTGACGATCCTTTCGGGCGTCGAAAACGGGCGCACATTGGGCACCCCCATCGGTCTGTTCGTGCCCAACCGCGACCAGCGTCCCGGCGACTATAAGGATATGTTGCAGATTCCGCGGCCATCCCATGCCGACTACACCTATCAGATGAAGTACGGCATTCGTGCGGCCAGCGGCGGCGGCCGTTCCAGTGCGAGGGAGACCATCGGGCGCGTGGCGGCCGGGGCCATCGCCGAAAAGATCCTGGGCGAGCGTTTCGGGGTGCAGGTCGTGGCCTGGGTCAGTGCCGTGGCCGATGTACCCTCCGGGGCGGTGGATATGGCGACGATCACCCGGGAGTTGGTCGATGGCAACTCGATCCGCTGTCCGGACGAATCGGCTGCCCAGCAAATGATGGCCGCCGTGCGGGCGGCGCGGGACGACCAGGACTCGTTGGGCGGAGTAGTCACCTGCGTGTGCCGCAACGTACCCGTGGGGCTGGGCGAGCCGGTCTTCGACAAGATCGAAGCCCAACTGGCGCGTGCCATGCTTTCCATCCCGGCCACCAAGGGCTTTGAGATCGGCTCTGGCTTTGCCGGCACCCGCCTGCGCGGTTCCCAGCACAACGACCCCTTCGTTCAAAAAGAGGGCCGCCTGGGCACCCTTACCAACAACAGCGGCGGCATTCAGGGCGGGATCAGCAACGGGGAACCCATCTATTTCCGGGTGGCCTTCAAACCACCGGCCACCATCGGCAGCCCGCAAACGACGGTCGACTTCAGCGGCACGTCGGCCGTGCTGGCGGCCAAGGGCCGCCACGACCCTTGCGTGGTGCCCCGGGCCGTTCCCATCGTCGAAGCCATGGCGGCCCTGGTGCTGGTGGACTGCATGCTGCGCCAGGCGGCCCGCTGCGTCGGGAATCTGCAACCATGATGAGCGCCGCCCCTCATCTGGCCGAACGGCTCAAGCAGGTGAGCGAGTCCCGTACCACCCGCATCTCGACGCTCGCCCAGACCTTGCGCCGGCAAGGACGCGACATCATCAGCCTGGCCGTGGGTGAGCCTGATTTTCCCACGCCCGAACCGATCATCGATGCGACCCAACGCGCCCTGGCCGACCAGCAGACCCGTTACGGTCCGGTGCCTGGCGAGCCCGTCCTGCGGGAGCAGTTGGCCGAGGCGTTCGCCCCGTTCGGCTACGATCGCGATAACATCCTGGTGACCAACGGCGCCAAGCAGGCCTTGTACTCCCTTTTTCAGGCGCTGTGCGATCCCGGCGACGAAGTGATCCTTACGCGGCCGTGCTGGGTCAGCTTCACCGAACAAATCAAGCTGGCCGGTGCAACCCCGGTGCTGGTCGAGGCCGCCGCCGATTTCCAGCTCGATCCGGAGCGCATCGCCCGGGCCGTTACCGGCCGTACGCGCGCGATCCTGGTCAACAGCCCCAACAACCCCACCGGAGCGGTGTATGAACCGTCGGCCCTGGCCGAAACCTCCCGGGTGGCCGCTGAACGCGGGATCTATCTCATCGCGGACGAGGCTTATCACGCCTTTACCTATGACGGCCGCGAGCATCACATGGCTTTGGCGAGCAGCCCGGACCCCCGGCGGGTGATCACGGTGCGCAGCTTTTCCAAGCATTTCAACATGACCGGTTTCCGCCTGGGATATGTGGCGGCCGACAAGGCGATCGTACGCGCCTTGGCCCGCCTGCAGAGCCATCTGACCGGCAACGTCTGCAGCTTCGCCCAATATGGCGCCATGGCGGCCTTGCGCATGGACCCGTCGATCGTGGCGCAACGGCGCGCCGCGTTACAAAAACGCCGGGACACGGCCGAAGCCTTGGTTCGGACCCTTTTCCCCTCTGTCCGCGGGGCGGGCGCCTTCTACCTCTTTCCGGATGTGAGCGCCTGCCTGCGAAAGGGTGAAACCAGCGAGGACCTGGCCGAACGACTGCTTAGTGCAGCCGGGGTGGCGGTAGTGCCGGGGGAGGCCTTTCATGGACCGGGCCACATCCGCATCTCCTACGGCATCGACGAGGCCCTTCTGCTACGCGCATTCGATAAAATCAAAGAGGTGCTATGATCGGTCTGATCGGATACGGGCGCTTCGGCCGCCTGACCGTGCGCCATCTCTCCGGAGACATGGAGGTGGCGGTCTATACCCGCGGTGCGGAAAAAGCGGCTGATATCGCGGCCGCCGGCGGGCGGCTGGTATCGATAGAGGAGGCCTGCGCAAGCGACATCGTCATCGTCTGCGTGCCCATCTCGGCCATGCAAGCCACCCTGGCACAAATCGCCCCCTTGCTGCCGCCCGGCGTCACGGTGGCCGATGTGTGCTCGGTCAAGGAGTATCCGGCCCGCTGGATGCGGCAACTGCTGCCGGCGTCGGTGGAGATTCTGGCCACCCATCCCATGTTCGGACCGGACAGCGCCGCCCATTCGCTGCAGGGCCACAAAATCGTCCTCTGCCCGGAGCGCATCCGTCCTGAAAAATATGAAAAAATCAAAGCCTGGCTTGCCGCCAAGCAACTGCAAATCATCGAAACCACCCCTACTGAGCACGATCGCAAGATCGCACTGAGCCTCTCCCTAACCCATTTCATCGGTCGCACACTGTCCGAATTCGGTGCCCAGCCCCTGGATATCGACACCGAAGGATACAAGCGCCTGCTGCACATCCTCGGGGTGGTCAAAAACGACACCTGGCAGCTCTTCGAAGACATGCACCGTTACAACCCTTATGCCCGCGAAAAGCGCGAAGCTTTCATGGCGGCCATGGCCCGTATCCACGATCACTTGAAAGAAAAAGAAGATCAGGGCCCCAACCTCAGGGGGTAGAGGAAAGCCGCCGGGCCCAAAGGTAGGTATAGGCGGCCGAATCGCTGGCCGGGGTTGATTCCGCCGGGTCCGTGTTTAATTTTTTAATTTTAACCCAACCGATGGAAGCATAACCGAGCGGAGAGATGCATGACCGTCCAACAGCCGGACACAACCGAAGTCGTCAAGGAGGAGGCCCGGACCCGAACCCAGGAGCCGCCCATGTACCGGGTGATCCTGCATAACGACGACTATACCACCCGCGAGTTCGTGGTGGAGCTGTTGGTTTACGTTTTTCACAAATCCCGCGACGCCGCCATCGAACTGATGTGGCGCGTGCATCGCCATGGCCGGGGCGTGGCCGGGGTTTACGACCGCGACGTGGCCGAAACCAAAGTGGCCGAAGCCACCATGCTGGCCCGCCAGGCCGAATTTCCCCTCCAGGTCACCATGGAGCCCGACCCCTGATTCTTCAGTGTTGCGCATTCCCGCGTCTCCTCCGCGAAGTCATTTCCTCTGCCTTCAACCTTTATCAGGCGCCATCGTTCCCACCCCGTCGACGTCGCACAAGGATTTCGCCGAAAACGGCAACTGTGCGTTAAGGTCATCTATATGGCCCAGTTCGGCCCGATTGATCTCGTCGATAAAACGGTTGAACATCATTTTAAGACGCGGTTCGTAAAACCGGTGCAGGCTGGTGTTGGCCACGGCCTCGAAGCCGCGGTAGATTTTGTGCGGCGAGCCGGCGCCCGGATCGAAGCGCTGTATGTCGTGTTCGATGGCCCACTCGATGGGGGCATAAAAACACATGTTGAAGTGCAGGTCCTTGAGCGGCAAGGCACTGCCCCAATAGCGCCCGATGAGGGTTTGTCCCTTGTAAAGCAGCATGGAAAGGGCCAGCGGCTGCTCTCCGGCGGATGGGTGATAGGCGGCCGCCAACAGCAGCCGGTGGCGATAGCGCGCGAATAGGTCCTGAAAAAAGGCGGCGTTTAAATACCTGGCGGCCCAGGGGCCGTACTGAGCATTGGTGTTGAGATAATAGCGATACATGAGGCCGGCCATTTCCGGTGGGATCTGATCGCCGGTCAGCATGCGGATCGTGACCCCTTGTTGTTGCATGCGGCGGCGCTCGCGTCGAATGTTGCGGCGCTGGATCGATTTGAACGGGGCCAGATAATCCTCAAAAGAGGCATAGTTCCGGTTGCGCCACAAAAAACTCTGGTGACGCCAGGGCAAATAACCTCGCCCGGCGGCATGATCCATCCAGGCTGGATCCACAAACAGCAGATGGCAGCCGGAGAGGCCGGCCTCCATAGAATAAGCGTCTATGGCATCCCACATGACCTGTTCAATGGCGTGGGCAGGGCCCGTGGCGTCCACGAGAAAACGATAGCCAACTGCCGGGGTGGCGGGACTCATGCCGACCAGCTTGGGGTAATAGAGGATCTGTTGCTGCTCGGCCCAACGCGCCCACCACTGGTCGAAAACAAACTCGCCACTGCTATGGCTTTTACGATAGAATGGGGCAGCCCCCACGATCCGGTCACCTTGCCAGACGGTAAGATGCCAGGGTTCCCAGCCGGTGGCCGGCGCGATGCTGCCCGAAGCCTCCAGCAGGTGAAGCCACTGCCACTCGAGAACAGGTGTCTCCAGGGGCAGGGCCAGGCGGTCCCATTGCTCACGGTCGATTTCGGCCATGGCCGGGTACCAGCGGATATCGAAGCTCTCTTTAGCGCTCATAAAATTGACCTGGGCATTCCGGGGCGACAGGTTGACGCCGTTGTCCGATGATGATGATAATGAAGGCAAGTTAAGGACGGGGCTGTCGATTGTCACCCGGCGCCGAAGATGGCGCCTGGTCCGCCGTTCCCTGATCCCCGCACAGGATACAGGCGCGGTCGGGGTCGGCGTCCTTGAGCAGTTTTTCGACGACGATCGTACCGGGAGTGGCGATGCGCTGCAGGAGCTGGAGCATCAAACGCAACAGCTGCAATTGGCGGAAATGCTGGTTAGGGAAGCCGAATGGGTGGCCCAGGGGATATCCGGTGAACAGGGCCCGGGGCGGTTTGACCTTCTGGCTGATACCCCTGCTAAGGGTGATAGAGAGGGTCGGCAGGCCGGACGCTTCGATGACGCGCTGGATCAGCCCGACGGACTGATTGCAGATGCCTCAGGCCGGCGTCAACAACACCAGGTCCACAGCGTCCTGACCCAGAAGCCGGGCCACCTCCGGGGCCGTGCGATGCATGAGGGTATGAATGTGCGGCGGCAGGATATGCCCCATGAACGAGAAGTGGTGGGAAGCCACCGACCCGATTTCTCCGGACCGGGCCAGATCGCCCAACCGCTCCAGGGGGAAGACCACATTGATATCCCGATCGGCATCCGTATGGTCGTAATAGTTGTGGGTAATCTTTAAATCGGCCGGGTTGACGTCCCCCGGTATGGACCTGAATGTCGGATCTCCGGCCGGATCGCGCATGTTGTAAGGCGCGTCGCGCTTCAAATGGACACCTCCCGTGGTGACCAACGCCACACGGCTCTCGGAGATCCGGGTCGTCAGGGGGGCCCAAGGGCTGTCGTCAAACTCGACAAACTGGTGTTTGCGCACCCAACGTTGGAACAGGAACGGAAAATGGGTGAACAGTTTGGCAATCAACTGGTCTTTGGCGGTTTTGGCGTCGATGATGGTCCTCCTTATTGTCAGGATGGAGCGCCCTCTTATAGCTCGATCATGGCCGCTCGCGATTGGACATGACTGATAAACAGCCCATAGATAGCTTGAAAGGTAGGCATTTTCGGATGATTGGCAAACGAATTTTGATGGATTCTTAAAAAGCATTTCCAGGCCATCGGCGACCAAAAAGTCCCAAAAAGGAACTCGTTTTTGGTTATTTTGACCATTTGGTAAAAATAAAGGAATCGCTTTTTATAAAAGGAAGTTGCGCATGCTTTTGATCAATGAATTCCTTAGACGTCGTTGCCAGACTCCGCCGTAACATGTTCAAGATCAAGGCGCGCGAAATTCAATGTCCTGAGGATCACTTATCTTACGCCGCAATGACGGCGGAATGAGCGCAATGCAGATATCGAGCTTCCAAGGAACCCATAAAAGGAGAAACCATGAGCAAACAAACACGTGTCAGCCACCCCATATACAGTCTGCTGCCCATGGAAGTAAAAGGGTTCGATGACCTGGCGGAGCTGGCCCTGGATATGCGTTCGTCCTGGGATCATTATACCGACAACTTATGGCGGCGGCTCGATCCTGAATTGTGGGAAGTTACGCATAACCCTTGGGTCGTGTTGCAGACCGTCTCGCGCGACCGAATCGAGCATGTTCTGGCCGATCCCGTTTTCCGTAAAAGCGTTGATGAACTGGTTCAGGCCCGGCGGCAGGCGATGGCCTCACCCGCATGGTTTCAGCAGCGGCATTCCAAAAGCCCTTTATCTTGCGCAGCCTATTTCAGCCTGGAATTCATGTTGAGCGAGGCCTTGCCTATCTATTCGGGCGGTCTTGGCAATGTGGCCGGTGATCAGCTAAAGGCCGCCAGCGATCTGGGCGTACCGGTGGTCGGCGTGGGCCTGCTGTACCAGCAAGGCTATTTTCGCCAAGTGATCGGTAAGGACGGCACGCAGGAGGCCCTCTTTCCGTATAACGACCCTGGACAGCTGCCCATTAAACCGGTGCGCCAGGACGACGGCGAATGGCTGCGGCTGGAAATCTCTCTGCCGGGGTACGCGGTCTGGCTGCGCGCCTGGCAGGTCCAGGTCGGACGGGTGACACTTTACCTGCTGGACAGCAATGACGCGGCCAACTTCCCCGCTCATCGCGGGATTACCAGCGAGCTGTATGGCGGCGGGCCGGAGCTGCGCCTCAAGCAGGAACTGCTGCTCGGCATCGGGGGGTGGCGTTTGCTGAAGGCGCTCGGTCTCCAGCCGGATGTCTGCCATCTCAATGAGGGACATGCCGCCTTTGCCGTGTTGGAACGCGCTTACAGTTTCATGCAGGCGACCGGGCAGCCCTTCGACGTCGCACTGGCCGTCACGCGCGCCGGCAATCTGTTCACCACCCACACGGCCGTGACCGCCGGTTTTGATCGTTTCGCTCCGGACCTTATGGCACAATACCTCGGCGGCTATGCCGAGCAGAAGCTCGGCATCACCCTCCCCGATTTGCTGGCCCTGGGACGCCGGAACCCGGATGACGCGTCGGAAAATTTCAACATGGCCTATCTGGCCATTCGCGGCAGCGGAGCGGTCAACGGCGTCAGCCGCCTGCACGGCAAGGTCAGCCGGCATCTCTTTAATCCGCTTTTCCCGAATTGGCCGCCGGATGAAGTCCCTGTCGGCTTCGTGACCAACGGCGTCCACGTGCCGACCTGGGAATCGGCTCAGGCCGATGATCTCTGGACGGGAGCCTGTGGCATGGAGCGATGGCAGAGTCTGACGGAACCCTTGGGACGGCACATCCGGCGTGTTTCCGATGTCGACCTGTGGAAATTTCGTCTCGCCTCCAGCGCGTCTCTGGTGATATATGCCCGCGAACGCTTGTCCAGGCAACTGGCCGCCTGCGGCGCAACACTCGAGGCGGCAGACGAGGCCAACCACTTGTTTGACCCTAAGATTCTCACCCTGGGCTTTGCACGGCGCTTTGCGACCTACAAGCGGCCCAACCTCCTGCTGCACGATCCGCAGCGGCTGCTGCGGCTGCTGACCAATCCTGAATATCCGGTGCAGTTGATCATCGCCGGCAAGGCCCATCCGGACGACCTGGCGGGGCAGGCCCTGATTCATGAGTGGATCAATTTCATCCGTCGACCGGAAGTCCGTCATCACGTCATCTTCCTCAGCGATTACGACATGCTTTTAACGGAGAAGCTGGTGCAGGGGGTGGATGTGTGGATCAACACCCCGCGGCGGCCCTGGGAAGCGTGCGGCACCAGCGGCATGAAGGTGCTCGTGAACGGCGGGATCAATCTTTCGGAACTGGACGGCTGGTGGGCCGAGGCATACACCCCTGAGGTGGGGTGGGCCTTCGGGGACGGCCAGGAGCATGGCGATGATCCGGCCTGGGACGCGGCCGAAGCTCTGGCGCTGTACGACCTGCTCGAAAAGGAGGTGATCCCGGAATTTTATGCGCGAGACCAACAGGGCATCCCCAAAGCCTGGGTCGCGCGGATGCGCGAAAGCATGGCGCGGCTGACGCCGCACTTTTCCGCCAACCGCACCGTGCGCGAATACACAGAGCAACACTACCTTTTGGCGGCTGCTGCTTACCGCACGCGTGCTGCCGATAAAGGCGCGTTGGGCGAACGCATAGTACGCTGGCGCGAGGCATTGGCGCAGAAATGGGGTACATTGCGCTTCGGCGAAGTCAAAGTGACGACCGAAGACGGGCAGCATCGGTATGAGGTTCAGCTCTTTCTCAATGATTTCGACCCGCAAGAGGTGCGAGTGGAGCTTTACGCCGACGCTGTAAACGGCGGCGCGCCTGTACGGGAGGTGATGAAGCACATGGGTCAAGCCGCCGGCGCGTCGGGTGGCAGCCTTTACAGCGCGGCGGTGCGCGCGACCCGCCCTTCTAGTGACTATACCGCGCGTGTGATGCCTTACTGCGAGGGTGTTGCGATCCCATTGGAGGTACCAAGAATACTCTGGGAGCGGTAATTGGATCGACTGGAGGAAAAGCCCACAACGAACAGTTGAGCATGGTTCTCCACGATTCCACCACGGAAGTTCTTGCGAGGCAATCAACTATAAGTATAGCTATTTTGTCTTCTGGGGGTCATGCTGGCGGGCATCATCTAAAAGCGCAGCAGGAAGATCCTCAAGCCAAGCTGAAAAACTGGGCGGCGGGTTTTTTCGCCTTACGGCCCACTATGGATTCATGGAAGAACCCAAGCTGGACACCGTACTGGCGCTGGCACGCGAACAGGGCTTGGATCTGAGTCCGGAAACAACGAGTTTTTACATCGGCCGTGAAAGCCTTGTCGTCGCGGAAAACAGCGCCATGGCACGCTGGCGGGCGGGCCTTTTCATATTTATGTCCCGCAACGCTGCCGATGCCACTTCGTTTTTCAATCTTCCCCCGGACCAGGTGATCGAGGTCGGTGTTCGGATAGCGACTTGATACGATCATGGGTTGCCTGTCAATTGTGATTTTCAACCTTCATGACAGGATTAAACTAAAATTAATCGGTCTCCTTGCTGTTCCGTGAATTTTTATTCAGCGCGCTGCTCGGCGGCAAGGTGCTTACTAAAACCCAACGCCCGGTGTTGCTGGTGCCGTTATGATTCTTCGGGTATGATTCTTATTGAATGCTGAATCAGGAGCTGATCATGCTGATGGGATTTGCTGGATGCATCCTTTTGATATTGGGTCGCAAGCTGTTTTGGCTGTTTGTCGCCTTGGTGGGCATGGTGTCGGGCATGCAAGCCGCCGAGCAGTACTTCGGCACTCAACCCTATTGGGTGTTTCTGTTCGTCGGCCTGCTGGCCGCTGCTATTGGCGCAGTGCTGGCGATCTTTTTCCAAAGGATCGCCATCGCCTTGGCAGGCTTGTTGGTGGGCAGCACAATCAGCGCCCAATTGGGTTCGATGCTGGGTTGGCCGCCGCTGCCCCTGCTCAACTTCGTCGGGGGAATCATCGGTGCGGTGGTGCTGTTCTGGCTGTTTGACTGGGGATTAATCGTTTTATCCTCGATCGTAGGGGCCGGTTTGATCGTCCACGCCCTGAATGACCCTCCTCAGATCGGCATGCTGCTCTATTTGGGTTTGGCGATCATCGGCATCGCCATTCAGACAGCGCTTAAAAAGCGCACGGGAGTCCGACCGCCAATGTCGCGATAGGGCATGACAAGCGCAAGTTTGGGAAATGGCAATTCCCTGCTGAATCTAAAATCAGCAATGGGGAAAGGCTTGAAGAAACCATGACACTGAGCACCTTTCTGGCAAGCTATGGCTACCTGGCACTTGTGATTGGCACCTTTTTAGAAGGAGAAACCATCCTGGTGCTGGGAGGCATAGCGGCGCACCAAGGATACCTAAAACTGACGGGCGTCATCCTTTCGGCTTTTGCTGGCAGCTTAATGGGCGATCAACTCTTTTTCTTCCTGGGGCGCCGCCACAAAGACTACATCCTTAAAAAAAGACCTGCCTGGCAGATCAAAATAGAGCGGGTGAGTCGACTGATGGCGCGCTATGAAAACATCACTATTCTCATATTTCGCTTTCTTTATGGTTTACGGTCGGTGACACCTTTCGTTTTGGGTATGAGTGGCGTTCGATCCGCCAAATTCATAATACTCAATTGCTGTGGTGCGCTGTTATGGGCCGTGGTTGTATCAGTGGGGGGCTATCTGTTCGGTAACGTCTTAGAAGGACTCCTTGGTGAAATCAAACATTATGAAAAATTCGTCCTGGCAGGGGTAGCAAGTATGGGGGTTGTTTTGTGGATGTATCATTTTGGGCAACAACGCCGACACATATCAACCATTTCCAAAGAGGCTTCCTCTTTACAGGAGATCCGAAATGGTAATCCCGGAAAAAACAACCGAAACCAAACTAAATAGATGAATAACCGAATGGGGCGGCAATGATATCAAGGTTGAAACGTTTTCTGCCATTACTGATGCTTGCAGTCCTTGTGCTGGCCCTGTGGAGTGTCTACCACCGGCTGCATGGCTATCACTGGCATGACCTGCTCGACGGACTTCATCGCATACCGTTCGAGCAGTTGGGGTTGGCCCTGCTGCTGACGTTATTGAGCTACCTGGTGATGACCGGTTATGATTTTCTGGCGTTGCGCTACATCCGTCGACCGCTGGCGTTTGGGAAAACCGCCCTGGCCTCTTTCTTAGGATATGCTTTCAGCAACAATGTGGGATTTTCCATGCTGGCCGGCGCCTCGATTCGCTACCGCATCTATTCGGCCTGGGGGTTGTCGACAATGGAAATCACACAGGTGGTGCTGTTTTGCAGCATCAGTCTGTGGCTCGGGTTTTTGATGCTCAGCGGCATGGTTTTCCTTTCCGAACCCTTGGCGTTGCCCCAAAGCCTGCATCTGCCCTTTACATCAGTCCGCGCATTGGGCACGGTATTGCTGCTCCTGCCCCTGAGCTATCTACTGCTGACACGCTTCTCCCGCAAAGTCATCGAAACCAAGCGGTGGCGATTTTCGATGCCCTCCTTACCCCTGGCGATGGGACAGCTGTTAATCGCCGCGGTCGACTGGTTCCTGGCCGGCGCAGTATTATATGCGCTCCTTCCCCACCCGGCCGCCTTCTCCCGGTCCCATTTTCTATCAATCTATCTCCTGGCCCAGTTGGGCGGATTGATCAGTCAGGTACCCGGTGGTCTGGGCATCTTTGAATCCATTGTGCTGGCGCTGGCGCCTGCCGCGCTGGCCACACCCCAGCTGCTCGCTGCACTGATCGTGTATCGCGGCATTTATTACCTGTTACCGCTCCTGGTGGCCATTGCCGTGTTGGGTCTCGAAGAACTGTTGCGCGGCAAGGCATTGGTCAAACGGTTCAGCAAATCGGCCGGACGTATCTGGATCAACGTGTTCGTTCCCATCCTGAGCCTGGCCGTTTTTGTCGCCGGTGCGGTCCTGCTTTTTTCAGGATCATTGCCTGGCACAACCGGTCGGCTGCTCTTCCTTACCAAGATGCTCCCGCTGCCTTTGGTAGAGGTCTCCCACTTTATCGGCAGCCTGGCCGGCATGGGATTGCTGCTTCTGGCCAGAGGACTTCAACGGCGGCTGGACGCCGCTTACCTGGCGACCCTTATCCTGTTGGGGCTGGGCGTGCTCGCCTCTTTGATCAAGGGGCTAGATTATGAGGAAGCCATTATTCTGGCCCTCGTATTTGTGGTGCTATTGCCTAATCGCAGCCTCTTCTTCCGCAAAGCATCTCTCTTTTCCGAACCCTTCTCCGGAGGGTGGATCGCCGCCATTGCCACCGTGATAATCACTTCCGTATGGTTGGGTTTGTTTGCCTTTCGCCACTTGGATTATGCCAACGACCTGTGGTGGCATTTCAGTATCAGGGGGGACGCCCCCCGCTTCATGCGCGCCAGTGTCGGCACGTTGGCCCTGGCCTTGCTGGTAGCCCTGGCGCGCCTGTTCAGGCCGGCACCGCCAGAACCACAGCCGTCTGACGCTCAAGAGATGGCAACCATCCGGGCCATCGTGGGCCAATCCACCAACGCGACCGCCTATCTGGCGCTTTTGGGAGACAAACGCTTTTTACTCAGCGGCGCCAAAAACGCCTTTATCATGTATGGCGTTTCTGGCCAGTCCTGGATCGGCATGGGCGATCCCATCGGCCCCGAGCCGGAATGGCCGGAGCTAATCTGGCAATTCCACCGCAATGCCGCACGCTTTGCCGATCGAACCGTCTTTTACGAAGTGGACCACCACCACCTGCACCTCTATCTGGACATGGGCCTTTCGGCCCTCAAATTGGGCGAGGAGGCCCGCGTCCCGCTGACCGACTTTAGCCTGGAGGGCAGCGATCGCAAGGACCTTCGATACATCCAGCGCAAATTGACCAAGCTGGGATGCACCTATGAGATGGTGCCGGCGGAAGCCGTACCCGACCTTCTGCCGGTACTGCGAACCATCTCCGATGCCTGGCTGGCGGAAAAAAGCACCCGGGAAAAAGGTTTTTCCCTGGGCTTTTTCAAAGCCGATTTTCTATGCGAGACGCCCATGGCGCTGGTTCGGCTGGAGGGCAAGATCGTGGCGTTTGCCAACGTGTGGCCCAGCGCCGGCCAGGTGGAACTGACCATTGACCTGATGCGCTATCTGCCAGAGGCGCCCAACGGCACCATGGAGTATCTTTTCATCGAGATGATGCGCTGGGGGCACGATCAAGGATATCGCTGGTTCAATCTGGGCATGGCCCCCTTGAGCGGCATGGAGAGCCGCGACCAGGCGCCACTGTGGCACAAGATAGGTCACTGGGTCGCTGGTCATGGCGAGCACTTCTACAATTTTCAGGGCTTACGTCAGTACAAAGAAAAGTTTAACCCGGTCTGGAGCCCCAAGTACCTGGCCTGCCCGGGAGGTCTCGGCCTGCCCCGCATCTTGGCGGATGTTGGGGCGCTCGTTTCGGGTGGGTTGAAGGGAATTCTGCTTAAATAGACATGCACAAATAGCGATGCTTTCCCACAGATAAGGAAAGATTGGATATGAAGATTCAACGTTTCATTGCAGTGTGGTTGCTAATTTGTTGGGCGACACCAGGGTGGGCGGCCGACCTCGACGAGCGCACCATGAGCTTCGGCCGTTTCGGTGCGGTTCATCTATATCAGGGCAGTGGCGGCCATCCAGACCAGGTGGTGTTGTTCGTTTCAGGCGATGGCGGCTGGAATTTGGGCGTTGTGGATATGGCCAGGGCGTTGGCCGGATTGGGAGCGCTGGTGGTCGGGATCGATATGATCCGCTTTCTCAAGACCCTGGGCGCATCGTCGGAACCCTGTGCCTACCCGGCAGCCGATTTCGAGTCCCTGAGCAAGTACATCCAAAAAGAGCTCGGCTACCCGGATTATCGGCAACCGATTCTGGTCGGTTATTCGTCAGGGGCCACTTTGATCTATGCCGTGCTCGTGCAGGCCCCCGCCAACACCTTCAAAGCCGCCATCAGCCTGGGATTTTGCGCGGATCTGCCCTTGGTCAACGCACCCTGCAAAGGCGGTGGTCTCACTTGGACCAAAGATCCCCGCAAAAATGTCTACAATTTTCTACCATTTAGACAGTTGGGAACGCCCTGGGTCGTTTTTCAGGGCGATGTCGATCAGGTGTGTCCTGCCGGAAAGACCCGCGCCTATATCGAGCAGATACCCGAGGCGCAACTGATCATGCTGCCCAAAGTGGGCCACGGTTACTCGGTCCCAAAGAACTGGCTGCCCCAATTTAAACAAGTTTTTCGTCAGCTAACAGCCCCAGCGGCCCGTTCGGCGGCCGCCGAAAAGCTGGATCTGCCATTGGTGGAAGTTCCGGCCGAAAAGCCGGGCAGCCGGCTGATGGCCGTATTGGTCACCGGTGATGGCGGATGGGCCGGTCTTGACCAACAGGTAGCGCGGCAGTTGGCCGCCCAGGGCATCTGCGTGGTCGGTCTCAGTTCGCTGAAATATTTTTGGACTCCGCGAACACCGGACAGTGCCGCCCAGGATCTGGCGCGTATCCTGGAGCATTATCTGGCGGCCTGGCATAAGGAAAAAACCCTGCTCATCGGCTACTCCCTGGGGGCGGATGTCCTTCCGTTCATGGCCGCCCGGCTTTCCTCGGATCTGCGGGAGCACATCAGCCAGATGGCGTTACTGGCACCCGGCCGGCAAACTGCCTTTGAATTTCACCTGAGCGACTGGGTCGGCGGCGGACAGGCGCGCCAGTATCCAATACGCCCCGAAATCGACAAGCTCGCCGCACTGCCCATCCTCTGTTTCCATGGTGAAGAGGAAAACGACAGTCTGTGCCGGGATCGATTGCCGCCGAACGTAACCGTCATCCCCATGGCCGGCGCTCACCATCTGGGTGGGTCCTACCAGGCCATCGTGGAGAAAATATTGGCTGCCGCCAAATGAAATAAGGCGGTCAACCATAAAAGCGATACCTACATCTTTTTGCCCTCCAACCCCTGGCTGACGGTGGGATGGCGGCAACCGGAGCAAATTATTGTGCCCCTGTCCGGTGTGTTTAAAAGGCGAGGCATCGAATTCATTGCCAAGGCCGCCGAAAGCGTTCTGCCCGAAGACAACCAGGTGCGAGAGGTATGCGACACCAAAGGGCTGCCGGCGTCGGGTTCCCGTGAAAACGATATCAAGTGGATCTGCAATCAGCAATTCTAACTGAATGTGATTCGCCTTGAAGGGCGCGCCTTCCAAAAGTTTTTTGATATAAAAATTTGCATCGCAACGGACATGGCAGGCGTGGGTGGGGCAGATGGCCAGGGCCACGTGAGCCTGCGGCCTTAGAGCCAGTTAAATGCAAACGGCGGACAAGCGGCCCAGACTGTTTGACCCCGGCGCAGGCCGGGGGAGTTTCCGGGCCGCCCGCCGTTCATTTTACCGGCACTTGACCGCTTGGCGTGTGGCATCGGCCACCTGTTCTACCCTCGCCGGGTTTAATGAACAGCGTTCAGTTAGAATCCCTGATCTGCAATGCTCGGTATTGAAAAGATAAAGGGGGAGAAGGTATAGATCGAAACAGGCTCACAACCAGGCTGATCGGCCTGACATGCAGGAGTTAGATATGACACAGCCATCCAGATCAAAGTCGCAGACCAAAATATGCCGTATCTGCGGCCAATCCAAAACCGGCATGGTGCCGGTGGCGCTGGTCCGCCCGGCGATTTTCGCGGAAATTCAAAAAAGCCTGCCCGATATTGCACCGGAAGACTATCTGTGCATCGATGACCTGAATCGCTTTCGGTTCAACTATGTCCAGGGCCTGCTGGCATCGGAAAAGGGCGAATTGACCTCCCTGGACCATGATGTGTTGGAGAGCCTTCACCAGCATGAGCTGCTGACCAGCAACATCAACGAAGATTTTGACCAGAAGCTCACCTTCGGGGAGTCGCTGGCCGATAAAATCGCCAGCTTCGGGGGCAGCTGGCGTTTCATCATTCTGTTTGGCGGCCTTCTGTTCGTTTGGCTCCTGGCCAATTCGGCCGTGCTGATCTGGAAGCCTTTCGATCCCTTTCCCTATATCCTGCTAAACCTGATCCTCTCCTGCCTGGCGGCCATTCAGGCCCCGGTCATCATGATGAGCCAGAACCGGCAGGAGTCCAAAGATCGCATGCGCTCGGAAAACGATTACCGCATCAATTTGAAAGCGGAGTTGGAAATACGACATCTGCACGAGAAGATCGACCACCTGCTCTCCCGGCAGTGGGAGCGTTTGGTCGAGATCCAACAGGTCCAGATGGAGTTAATGGCTGAATTGGCGGACGCTCGGAAGGGACGAAAGTAACGTCACGTTCGAGGGAGAAAGAAAAGGGCGATCAAAAAATGGATTGGAAAACCGAACTGTTGACCCTGGTACAAAACTATCTCTGGGAGATTCTTTTGACGGCGACAACCCTGGTGGCGCTCACCGGGTATCACCTGGGCCTAATCATTAGGGTGAAGCGCACCCCGATGCAAACCGCCATCGGCATCACCAACCACGTTCGTGGCAAGTGGGTACACAGTGTCATGGACGGCAAATGCGATCTGCTGGCCGTACAGACCCTTCGCAACGGCGTCATGGCGTCCAACTTCCTGGCCTCCACCGCCATCCTGATCAGCCTGGGCCTTCTCAGCGTCGCTTTCAAACCAGGCTTGTTTCAGGAGATATCCCACAGCCTCAACCTGGTGGGCGCGCACAGCCAAACGCTTTGGATGTTCAAGCTCATGGTACTGGTGGTGCTATTTTTCTTTGCTTTCTTCAATTTTACCCTGACCATCCGCTACTACAATCATGCCGGTTTCATGATCAACATTCTGGAAGAACACGATCCCAGCGTCACCCCCGAGCTCGTGGCCGATGTCATCAACCATGGCGCCTTTCATTATACCTTGGGGATGCGCGGCTTCTATCTGGCGGTGCCGGTGGGGCTCTGGACGTTCGGCCCGCTATGGATGCTGGCCGGAACGCTGGTCATGGTCTGGGTCCTGAATAAGCTGGATCGCACGGCTTAAAACGTCCGGTATCAATCTATCCTGTACGTCACTTTTTCCGGGCCTTTTTGTAGTAAGACAGCGCCTCGGGCAGGTGTTTCTGAATATCCTCGATACGGGTGTTCGGGGCAGGGTGGGTGGAAAGGAACTGGGGCGGGCGCTGGCCGCCTTCCTGATTCATGCGCTGCCAAAAAGGAACTGCCTCCCGCGGATCATAACCAGCCATGGCCATCAGCACCAGGCCGATGCGGTCGGCTTCACTCTCATGCAGGCGGCTGTAAGGCAGGAGTACCCCCACGCTGGTACCTAGCCCGTAAGCGCCCATGAAGAGGGCCTGGGTTTGGGCCGGCTGCTGGGAAAGGGCCACGGCCAGGGCCGCACCCCCCAACTGGGTCAGCAGGCCCTGGCTCATGCGCTCGTTGCCGTGGTTGGCCAGGGCATGGGCCACCTCATGGCCCAGCACAACCGCCAGGCCCGTTTCGGTTTGTGTGTATTTTAGTATACCAGTATAAACCGCGGCCTTGCCTCCGGGCAACACCCAGGCGTTGACGGTCTTGTCGTCTTCGATGAGGTTGAATTCCCAATTAAACGTGCCGGCCAGGTCCGTGCGTCCAGATCGTTTCAGAAAATCCTCGGCCGCATTGGCGATGCTGATGCCCACCTCGCGCACCATGGCCGTTTTGGCTTGGTCGGTGGAAAGCTTGCTCTCCTTGAGTGTTTGCTGGTACTGATCAACAGCCATGCTGGCCAGTTGACTGTTGGATACCAGATGCAGCCCGCTTCGGCCGGTGACCGGCACGGTGGAACAGGCCGGAATAAAGAAAACAATAGCCAGTACCATCAACATGAGCCACCACCGCCCGTACCTTCTGTTCATGGTGTCGTCCTTTCCATCGAAGACTTGAAATGGGTTGCAACCAAATGGCTGCACTCTGGCCAATCGGGTTTATTCGGCCTCAAACGGGGTGTCGTAATCACCAGAGCGACCCTCTCCCCCACATGGCCTTTACAATAAACGTCGACGTCATAAAATAGAAAAAGGGTATTTTGCGCCGACACACCCGAAAAGTCAGCGCACATATTGAAAAAACATAAGTCAGGTCCAACCGCTTGTCTATGCATTGAAAGGACACGAAGGCAATGACAAAGCCACTCAATCCCTACAGTTCGAAAATCACCCAACCGATCTCCCAGGGGGAATCCCGGGCCATGCGCTATGCCGCGGACCTGACCGAAACGGACATGGACAAAGCGCAAATGGGCATCAGCAGCGTCTGGTGTGAGGGCAATCCAAGCAATATGCACCTCGGTGGATTTCTGGCCGGCGCCATCGATGAGCAGCACCGCCAGGCTATCAAGAACGTGAAGTCGGCCGCCGAAGGATAGGTGACGAACGAATGATGGGCGATCTAATGTTGCAGGGCGGCGCGGAATTCAAGGGCCGGATGGCCGCATCGGACAGTGCGGCCATGGCCCGTTGCGGTGGAAAGGATGCGCCGGTCTTTATCATCCCCACGGCGGCGGTGCCCGACAACAACCATCAGCGCGCGGGCGGAAACGGTGAACGGTGGTTTCGTTCTTTAGGCGCCACGCGGGTTCGGGTGCTCGAGCTGATCGACCCCCGCGCCGCCAACGACCAGGCGCTCGCGGCCCAACTGCAGCCGGGAAGCCTCATATATCTTTTGGGCGGTTTTCCCGGATACCTCGCCCAAACCCTGGCCTTAAGTGTTGTCTGGGCGGCGATGAAGGCGGCCTTAGCACAAGGCGCCGTGCTGGCCGGTAGCAGCGCCGGAGCCATGGTGCTATGCGACCATTTTTACGACCCTGTGCAGAAAAAAATCGTCGCCGGACTGGGGCTGTTGCCAAAGATGTGTGTGCTGCCGCACCACGACACCTTTGGCCGGCGATGGGCTTCCCATCTGCGGCCACGGCTGCCGCAAGCCACTCTGATGGGTATCGACGAAGAGACTGGAGCTATTGGCAACCTGCAAGGAAATGAATGGGTGGTATATGGTCGCGGAGCGGTAACACTCTATCGTCCGGACGGTGAGGAGCGGTTTTCGGACGGAATGACATTCCAACTATGACAGCAACAACTTCTGAGGAACTCATTAGTGGCGCATTGCTAAAACTAATTGATTTTTATTTTCTATATCCAGGCCAAAAACTTTCGCGTTGCGTCTCACTGTGCAAAGTTCCTTTCGAATGTGTGGCCACGCGTGGCCTGGAAATGCTTTTTATAAATCCATCAGCTATGATGAAACCGTAAAAAGTCAGGAATCCGCTTTTCCCGTCATCCCGGCGAAGGTCGGGATCCAGTACTTTCAATCGGTTCTGGATGCCGGCGTTCGCGGGCATGACGCCTTTGCAACTTTTTACAGGTTCATCAACTATGAATCAGCCCAAGAAGGGTTAGACATGCACAAACTGCCAGGTATCATCACCTTGATGGGCTCGGGCGAACTGACGACCACCATGGTCGAGGTTCATAAAGAGCTGCTCCAACCTTACGGCGATCGGGCTCAGGCCGTTTTTCTCGATACGCCGGCCGGGTTTCAGCTCAATGCCGACGACATCTCCAGCAAGGCTATCGACTATTTTCAAAACCGCGTGCTGCGGCCGTTGACCGTCGCCTCCTTGAAATCGGCCGAGGCGGGCCAGGAAACCGTCGAAGAGGCATGCCGTCGGGTGCGCGGAGCCGATTACGTCCTGGTCGGTCCCGGCAGCCCGACCTATGCCTTGCGTCATTGGAAACAGACCCACATCCCCGAACTGCTGGTCCAGCGTATCTCAGAAGGCGGCACCTTTGTCGCGGCCAGCGCCGCCGCCCTGACCGTGGGACGCGTCACCCTGCCTGTATACGAAATCTACAAGGTGGGCGCATCCCCTTTCTGGGCGGAGGGGTTGAACCTGCTGGCCCGTTTCGGGATGAATTGGGCGGTCATCCCCCATTGGAACAACGCCGAAGGGGGCAACCACGACACCCGGTTCTGTTTCATGGGCGAACCCCGCATCGCGCAGCTTGAGGCGCAGTTGCCGGATGGCACCGGCCTGCTCGGCCTGGACGAACACACGGCCCTGATCATCGATCTGGCACAGGAACGGGCCGAAATCCGGGGCATGGGGAGCGTCACGCTTCGGCGTCATGGCGGTGAGCAGGTGTTTACCAAAGGCGATCGTGTTCCTCTGGGACTGCTGCGCGGACAGGACGTGCTGGATGTCAAGGCGCCGAGGCCCGGCGAATTCGCGGGGCCATCAGCGGACAATAGGGCCGTTGCGGATGCCGAGGACCGCGTCTGGCAGCCGGTGGAAGATCTGGCGGACAAGGTTCAGGACCATCTGGTTGCCGGCCGGGTCGAACCGGCCACCCAGACGATGCTCGAACTCGAACGCCACATCGCCGATGTCCGCGATCAGCTTCAGGAGCGCAGCGCGGAAGGCGCCGCTCGCGAGGCGCTGCGTGGCCTCATCGTGCTCTTCGGGACCCATCTGGCCCGGCGGCCGGCCAGCCACCGCGACTGTCTGGCGCCCCTGGTGGAGCGTCTGCTGGCACTGCGGGTCCAACTCAGGGAGAAAAAGCTGTGGGACATCGCCGATGCCATCCGCGACACCCTGCAGCAGGCGGGCGTGCTGGTCGAGGATACGGCAGAAGGCGCGCGCTGGCACCTCACCCGTTGAGAAACATTATGTAACCATTCAGAAAGGGGGCAAACCGGATGATCTCGCATCCTATCATAGCCATTCTTTGGGTTTCATTGCCCTCATGCGACCGGCACCAGGCATGGATTTCCGCTCTGCAGGCCATGCCCCACATCCAGCTGGCGTGTCACCCCCGGCTGCCCGACAATTTGGACCCTTATCAGGTGGTCGTCACCGCCCAGGACGCCTATTCTCCTGCCGAGGTCAAACGTCTGACAGACTTTGCAAGCCGTCGGGGGCACGGCTGGCTGGTGTGGACCGAAGCACCCCAAGCGCCGCTTCCCCAAATATGCGGCGTCCAACCACAAGCGCTCGATACCCCCACCGAATTGCGGGTGCTCTTCGATCAAACTGAAACGCCCCTAGCCGCGCGTCTTGACGAGGCAATCTATGTCGCCGGCACCCGCCAGACGCTCGACATCACCGACCCGCAAGCCGACATCGTCATGTACGCCGACTGGCGCTATACCCATCAGGCCGTTCTCACTCACCGACCTGTCGGCAGCGGCGCCATCGCGACGACCACTCTCCAGGACACCGACCATCCGGTGGTCCGCAAGGTGCTTTACCGATTGATGCGTCAAATGGCCGGAGAACAACCCCTACCCCCGGTGATGGGGGCCGCCCTGCTCGGCTATGCACCTTCGGTGGGTCGCCTGCATGGTCTCGGCCTGATGGAAACCCAAGGGTTTACCCTGCGTGCGGCCTGCGATCTCGATCCCCGTCGCCGGGCCCAGTTTCAGACGGATTTCCCCGGCGTAACCGTCTACCCTCAAGCCGAACGGCTGGCCGCGGACGACTCGGTCGACCTGGTCATCGTGACCACACCGCCCAACACCCACGCCCAATTAAGCTCGCAGATGATCGCGGCCGGCAAACACGTGGTGTGCGAAAAACCGCTGGCCCTGACCCCCCATGAGACGGCCGCCATGGCCGACAGCGCCCGACGGCACCGGCGGCTGCTGTGCTGCCATCAAAACCGCCGGTTCGACGCGGACTATCTGGCCATCGAACGTGCGGTAAACGACGGTGTGATCGGCGACCTGTTCTACCTGGAGACCTTTGTCGGCGGCTTCCAGCACCCTTGCGGCTACTGGCACTCCCATACCCCGATCTGCGGCGGCACCACCTATGACTGGGGGGCGCACTATCTGGACTGGATCGTGGCGCTGATGCCGGAAACCGTGCACAACGTGCGGTGCACCCGCCACCAACGCGTGTGGCATGACGTGACCAACGCCGACCAGGAGCGCATCCAAATCCGGTTTGCGCACGGCGGGGAGGCGGAGTTCCTCCACTCGGACGTCGCCGCGGCCCGTAAACCCAAATGGTATCTGCTCGGCACCCGGGGCGCCATCGTGGGGCACTGGCAGGAGGTGTGCGTCCACCGGCCCGATCCGGTACACTACTATGACACCCATTCGATTCCGATCACCGAGATGACGCCTCGGTTGACCGCATATTGCCGCGACTCATACGGCCGGATCTATGCGCGCGATTTGCCCGCCCCGCGGCCGTCGCCCTTCGCGTTTCACCGCAATCTGGCGGACCACATCCATCTGGGTGAGCCCTTGGCAGCGCCGCTGGCCGATTCGATGCGGGTAGTGGCGATCCTGGAAGCAGCGTCCCGCTCGGCCGCCAACGGCGGAAGCCTGGAGGTGATCGATGGTTGATGTGGGCGTTGAAGCGGTGGCCGATGCGATCCAGTGGGGGGTCTTGGGCAATGCCACCATCGCCCGCAAATGTGTGCTGCCCGCCATCCGCAAATCGCGCAACGGCATCGTCCGCATGCTGGGTTCCCAGAGACCCGAACGGGCCGCCGAACAGATGGCCGAACTGGGCATCGAGCGGGTGGTCGCGAGCTACCAGACGGTGCTCGACGATCCGGCCGTGGATGCCGTCTACATTCCACTGCCCAACCACCTGCACTGTCCCTGGACGATCCGGGCCCTCAATGCCGGCAAGCACGTGCTGTGCGAAAAACCCCTGGCCTGCAATGTTCTTGAGGCCCGGGAAATGGCGGCGGCGGCGCGAGCCAATGGCCGTCTGCTCATGGAGGCCCTCATGTACCGCTTCCATCCGCGCAGCCAGCAGATTAAAGAGCGGGTGGAGCGGGGGGATATCGGCCGGCCGACCCTGGTCCAGGCGGCCTTTACCTTTCACATGGAGGACGCTGTGCTGGCCAGCGGCGCCAGTATGCGCCTGCACCCCGGGAGCGGCGGTGGCGCCCTGCTGGACGTCGGCTGCTACGCCGTCAGCACGGCCCGCTGGCTGATGGGCCGGGAGCCGCTGGCGGTCCAGGGTATGGCTGTCCGTAATGAGCGTGGCGTGGATTTGCTCTTTGCGGGACTGCTCGACTTCGGCGGACAGGCCCTGGCCACCTTCGAGGCCGGCTTCATCAGCGCGCTGCAGCAGACCTTTCGCGTGGTCGGCAGCCAGGGCGCCATCGAGCTGCCCCACAATGCCTATATCCCCTGGAATTCCGATGCCGGTTATGTGCTGCGGCGGGCAGACGAGGAGCTGGGCACACCCATTCGGGTTGGCCGTGCCGACGAGTACCAATTGATGGTCGAGCATTTTGCCGATGTGGTGCTCGAAAGAATCCCCCGGGCCAACGTACCGCTCGAAGAGAGCATCGAAAATATGCGAGTGCTCGATGCGCTGGCCGATGCGGCGGTCAAGGGCCGAGCCGTGCGCCTTTGACGGCCTCGACCCGCGCCGGATTCAATGCACATCGTGAAGAACCTGAAACGCAGCGCCAAAGCATTTGGTTTGGAATTAATGGATGCAAAACAAAAAACACATGATTATGCCAATTTTACGTCGAGGAGTGGCCCCCTGTCGAACCTCTCGGTCCATATCGAAACCCTGGATAGCTATGCGGACATCCTGCGCCGTTCCCCGGCCGACCTGTCCTGGAACTGCCTGTTTGTGCTGCCGTTCTGGCTCAAAGCCGTCTGCGACCACTTAGGAACTACCGGAGACCCATGCGTTGTAACGGTCCGAAAAAACGAACATATCATCGGCATCGCCCCGCTGGTCATCGAGAACAAAACCGCACGGTTTCTCGGCAGCCATGAAGTGTGCGATTACCAGGACGTGGTCTGCGTTCCCGATAAGGGTGTCCCGGCCGTGGCCGCCATGCTGGAGCACCTGGCCGCTCAGGGCATCCGGCGACTGGACCTGCGCACCCTGCATCCCGATGCGACCATTCTCCACGCGTTAAGAACGATCCTCCCGGAGCAGATCGAGGCTGGTCTCACACAGGACGATGTCACGTTCGAAGCCGATCTACCTGGAGACTGGGAAGCGTATCTCACGCAGCTCAACGGCAAGCAGCGCCATGAAGTGCGGCGCAAGGTGCGGCGTCTGGAAAGTCACGGCTCCCTCGTCTATCGCCTGGTTGCCGAAGATGGTGGCACCCTCACAGGTGCCGCCAACACCTTCATCGACCTGTTCCGGCGCAATCGCAGCGACAAGGCGGATTTCATGTCCGATGGCATGGCGGCCTATTTCCACGATCTGATCCGCGGCGCGGCGGGTGAGGGGCTGCTGCGGCTTTTCTTTCTCGACGTGGGTGGGCAGCCCGCGGCCACGGTTCTGTGTTTCGACTACCGCGGCGTGCGCTACCTTTACAACAGCGGATACGACGAGCGTTTCGACGCCTTGAGCGTCGGCGTGCTCAGTAAGGTGTTCAGTATCAAGGCCGCCATTGAAGCCGGTTGCCGCCGTTACGACTTTCTAAAGGGCGCCGAGGTCTATAAAAAACGCATCGGCGGACACGAGGTACCGTTGTATCGCCTCCGCGTCGCTTTGTAGCAGCGCCATTCACTTGAGGTGTTCGCGCTTTCATGCGTTCATGCTCAAAAGAAACGCTTGCCCCATGCACACCAAAAAACTCAACATCGCCATGCTCAGCCTCCACTCCAGCCCCATCGGTCCGATAGGCACCCAGGACACGGGCGGTATGAGCGTCTATGTGCGTGAGTTGTCCCGCTGGCTGGGGGCCAGTGGCCATCGGATAGACATCTTCACCTGTGTAGGCGATGGCGCACCGGAGGTCGAACTCTATCCCCGCGTACATCTGATTCATCTCGGCGGGTTCCCCGGAACAGGGTCCTCTAAAGCGGGGCTGCCGGCACGACTGCCCCAGGTATTCGAAGCCCTGGACAGCTATAAGCGGTACCATCGGCGCCATTATAGCATCATTCACAGCCACTATTGGCTCTCCGGTGTGGTGGGGTGCATGGCCCGGGAACAATGGAAATGCCCCCACGTGACCACCTTTCACACCCTGGCCGCCCGCAAAAACAGGGATTCATCCATGGAGAACGAACCGAACCTGCGCCTGGCGAGCGAACGGCGGGTAGCCGCCCTGGCCGACCGGATCATCGTTCCGGTCCGGGACGAGGGTCGCTTTCTCGAGGAAACCTGTGGCGCGGCGCATTCCAGAATCAGGCTCATTCCCGGCGGCGTCGACCTGGAACGGTTCAAACCCATGGATCGATTCGCGGCCAGACGGCATTTGAATCTGCCGGAAAATGCATTCTTGATCCTTTACGTGGGGCGTTTTGCACCGTTGAAAAGGGTGGACCGCCTGGTCTCGGCCCTGGCACGGCTTCGCTCGCAGGGCAGGGAGGTCCAACTGGTTCTCGTGGGTGGCGACGACCCTGGCACGGATAGCCGACAAGCGCTCGAAGCGGCGGCCGGACGATTACAGCTCGAGGATGCCGTGCACTTTGCGGGTCGGGTGGCCCAGGAAGCATTGCCGGCCTATTACAATGCGGCCGACATGATGGTCTTGCCGTCCGATTACGAGAGCTTCGGCCTGGTCCTGCTCGAGGCGCTGGCCTGCGGTACCCCGGTGGCAGCCACGCGGGTGGGAATCGCGCCGCAAATCGTCGAAGAAGGGATCAACGGCACCCTGCTGGCGAGCAACCGTGTCTCCGACCTGGTCTCCGGCATCGCCGGCATGATGCAGATAAAACGCGCAGCCGCCGATCGCATGCGATCCACGGTAACACCCTACGGCTGGCCGGGCATTGCCGATGCCGTGGTCGATGTTTACGTTTCCGTGAACGCCAACGGCACCGATCCTGCCGTGAGGGAACCCATATGATCTGAAAGGAAGCATTGTATCGTGAAAGCACCCGTAGACATTCTGGTCATTACCGCTCATCCGGACGACGCGGAGTACGGTGTCGCCGGCACGGTGGCAATGTGGGTCCGCGAGGGCCGTTCGGTGGCCTATGTGCTGTGCACCAGCGGCGAAAAGGGGACCACAGACCGCACCCTGACGCCCGAAAAGCTGGCAGTCATACGAGAGCAAGAACAGCGGGCGGCCGCCGAGATCCTTGGCGTGCATGAGGTGGAATTTCTGCGCTACCCGGACCAGAGCATCGAAGACACACCCGAGCTGCGCAAACACATCGTACAGATCATCCGCGCCTATCGACCCCACACGGTGGTGACCACGGATCCTTATCGCCGTTACGTCTGGCATCGGGACCATCGCAATATCGGCCAGGTGGTCCTGGACGCGGCCTTTCCCTTTGCCCGCGACCACGGCGCCTATCCCGATCTGATAGAAAAGGGTTATGAACCTCACAAGATCAAAGAGCTGTGGTTCTTCGGCGCCGAAGATATCAACCACTATTCTGACATCACGGAGACGTTCGATTTAAAAATGGCGGCCCTCAAATGCCACGCCAGTCAGATGCGGGAACTCAATATCGAAGACCTGGACGAATGGATGCGCGCGCGGTACCGAAACCTGGCCAAGGGCAGCGACTATGAACTGGCCGAGGCCTTTCACCGTGTCAAACTGCCCGGATAGCCCACAGCGATTATAACTGAATGTCATTCATTAGACCCGGCCCGGGCGGGACAGGTGGCCGATAACCCACAAGACATGGCATCAAGATTCGACTATACGGCGCATGGGTTGCCGGTTCACGTTGAGCTGCAGTACATCCGGACGCGAGTAATGGCCGCCGATATCGCAAATGGACTTGGCCGACAAAATACGAGACGGCGAAGCGTCCGCAATGACGATCGTCTCCGCTGCCTGGGTGGTGCTCGAGACGATCGTCCCGTCGGGGGCAATGATGCTGCCGCCCGCGTCCAAATCGGCCGGCTCGGGAAAGAGTGCGCTGTAGCGATCCGGAATGTCCTGGTCGCGCAAGAGCCCGCCGACCGATATCACATAGCACGATCCCTGTTGGGCAAATGCCTGGGCAAGGATGTCCTCGCTGCCGCTCGGCCAGACCGCCACATGAACCTGTGTTCCCTGTGCGGCCAAGGCATAACCGGGTAGCATCATGCGATGTTCCCAGCAGTTCAAGCCGCTGATTCTGGCATAGGGCCGTTCATACACCACCAGACCGATCCCATCCCCTTCGGCCCAGACCCTACGCTCGAAATCGGTCGGCTTGAGTTTCCGATGACGACCGAGAATCTTTCCCTCCCGCCCGATGAAAAGCAAGGTGCAGTAGACGCTGGACCGGGTCGTGGAATCGCGTTCGACCACTCCGATGACCACATCGATGCCGGCCTTTTTGGCCGCCTCGCACAGTTGATCCGTTTCTGGACCGGGGACCTTGATCGCGCTGGCGAGGTATTCGGCACGACATTTCATCTGAAGGCCGGAGGAAAACCCTTCCGATCGGATCCACCAGGGATAACCGGGCAACCAGGTTTCACCGAAAGCGGCCAGTACAGCACCTTGACGGGCGGCATCCTGGATGAGCAGGCACGCTTTATCCGCGGACGCGGCTGCATCGAAGTAAACCGGCGCCGCCACGATTGCCGCCAGCTTGAAGCTGCGCCACAGGGCGGGGGCGGGTGCTGGGTCGACTGTCTTGTTGGGCTCGTTGTGCATGGTCAATCTCTCACTCCGATTCATTTACGGGTTACCGCCAGGGCTGGCTGTAGACGATGTCCGGGCGTTCATCTTCGGCCGCGGAGCGAAAGACCAGGGTGGTCACAGAGGCGTGGGCCGGATAGCCGACCGGGTAGCCGGCCGCCTTGAGCCTGGCCTTGTTGTGCGGCGCCAATTCCCATCCCAGGGCCCACAAAACGGTGAAGGTGACCACGTCTCCGTGGGTGACCGCAGCCACCTCTTCTCCTTTGAATTGCCGCCGCATGCGACTTAAAAATTTCTCCACTCGCAAAAAAATATCCACCGGCTGTTCATAATCCGCACCCGCACCGGTATAGATGTCGCCGCGCTTGCGGTCGACCTGGTCGCTGGGTACGCCTTCGAAATAAGTATGAACCTCATTGAGGTGGCTGGAAATGCGCAGGGTTGGCCGCTGCTGGAAACCTAAAATTTCCTTCGCCGTCTGGCGCGCGCGCAGCAAGGGACTTGAATAGACGGCCTGGATGGTTCGCTCACCGAGAAAACGCCCGGTCTCCCGGGCCTGCCTGCGGCCGTTGGCGCTCAAGCCGAAGCGGGGCAGGCGGCCGTAAAGGATTTTTCGGGGGTTGTGCACTTCGCCATGACGCACGAGATGGATCTGTGTATTTTTCATGCCGCTACCATAATGATGAAATTGAGTTGTTGCAATATGTTCGCGGTGGGTTGACCGTGCAACGGACATGACAGGCGCGGGTCTAATGAGCACTCAGTCAGAATCGTTGCCTATCTGCCTTAATTGTTGACAAAATAGAGGCGCCGCACCTATATTGCCTCAAAGAGATGAGGGTTGCCATGAACCACACTATTGGCGCCGCGGCCGCCGCGCGCAGCACGGCTCGGGCGGAAGGCGGCGATTAAAACAGACAAATCGTTCACTTCACGCCACGGGCTGTAGCGGTCGGTCCGTGGCGTTCTCTTTAAGGCCCTGGATCGAAAGCAACGGTCCGGGGCTTTCGTTTAAAAGGAGATCATAAGATGGATCAAAAAGGGAAACAACCGATTCAATTTGCCCGCCGCATGTCTCAACTGCCGCCCTATCTGTTCGGCATGATCAACCAGATGAAGATGGAAAAGCGCTGGCAGGGCGACGATGTCATCGATCTGGGTATGGGCAACCCCGTGGACCCGGCCCCGGAGCAGGTGATATCCAAACTGGTGGAGGCGGCCAACGATCCCAAGACCCACCGCTACCCGGCGGCCGACGGCATGCGTAACCTGCGCATCGAAATCGCCAAGAGCTACGAAAAGGATTACGGCGTTACCCTAAATGCCAACACCGAAGTGATGTGCACCATCGGTTCCAAGGAGGGCATCTCCCACCTCTGCCTGGCCCTCATCGGCCCCGGCGACACGGTGCTGGTGCCGGCCCCGGCCTTTCCAGTGCACATCTACGCCGCTATCATCGCCGGCGGCAGTGTGCTGCGAATTCCACTGGACGAAGAGGGGGCGTTTCTCGAACGGCTGGAAATCATGTGCGCCAATGTCTACCCGCGCCCCAAGGTGCTGATTCTCAATTATCCCCACAATCCCACCGGGGTTCTGGGCAGCATGGCCATCTACGAACGGGTCGTCCAGCTGGCCAAAAAATACGGCTTCATGGTGATCCACGACTTCGCCTACAACAAGATCACCTTTGACGGCTATGTGGCGCCGAGCTTCATGCAGGTGCCGGGCGCCCGCGACGTGGGGGTGGAGTTCGGCTCCTTTTCAAAATCTTACAACATGGCCGGCTGGCGCCTCGGCTACTGCGTGGGCAATCCGGATATGGTGGCCGGTCTGCGCAAGATCAAGGGATATTACGACTACGGCATCTTTTCGGCCATCCAGGTGGCCGGCATCGTGGCCCTGCGCCACTGCGACGAGGATGTCGTGCGCCAGGCCCATATCTACCAGAACCGCCGCGATGTCCTCTGCGAGGGGCTGGAGCGCATGGATTGGCCGGTGACACGGCCCAAGGCCGGCATGTTCGCCTGGGTCAAAATTCCGCCGCCGTACGACCGCTTGGGCTCCATGGAGTTTTCCATCCAGATGATGAAGCGCGCCAATGTGGCTCTTGCCCCGGGCATCGGTTTTGGAGAAGAGGGCGAAGGATATCTGCGCATCGCTCTAGTGGAAAACGAACACCGCATCCGGCAGGCCCTGCGGCAGATGAAGCGGGCCATGAAGGAGCTGGAGGTTTAACATCGATTCGGCTCGGGCTCAGGCGATCCAGCTCCGGCTGATTCGATAGAGGCTCAGGCCGAACAAAACCGCACAAAAGGCGCCCAGGATGGTCAGATCGAGGGAGAAGGGCATGATGTTGGCGCCGTGTATGGAGCCATGAAGCACGTCGACCCCATAGGTCAACGGGAAGACATAGGACAACGGCTTCAGGTAGACCGGCAATTGCTCGATTGGGAAAAAGAGTCCGCACAGAAAAATCATGGGAAAACGGAAAAAGTTGGAGAAGGTCTGCGCTTCGAACACTTCGCTCACGGCCACGGCAATAAAAAGCCCCAAGAACGTGGAGGCCACGGAGATTAAGACCACCGCGGGAACGAAGGCCGCCCACGCCACCTGTGACAGGTCGCTCAAAAAGGCGGCCATGATGACCGGCACGAAAGCGTTAACCGTGCCGAATAGGATGGCGCCGGCGGTCTTGGCCAGCATCAGCAGTTCCAGGGGAATGGGCGCCAGCAGAAGCCGTTCGAACGAGTGGTTTTTTTTCTCGAAGGTCACCGTTACCGCCAGCATGGAGGTGGTGCCGAAAAGGATGGAAACAGCCACCACACCCGGCAACACCGTCGGAATGCTTCCCAGGCCGCTGCCGGACTTGACGAAGAACATGCCTGTCCAGGCCAGGGGAAAAATCAGGCCCCAACTGATATTGGGCGGTTTCAGGTAATAGGTTCGCAGGTCTTTGAGCAGAATATTCCAGAACGCGATCCAGCGCTTCATTTCTGGCCGCCCCCCTTTTCCTTGCGCATGGCATCCGCCGCGATGCCCGTAATTCGAACAAATATGTCTTCCAGCGACATCTGCATCCTTCGCGCTTCGGCGACTTCGGCCCCATGATCCTCCAAAAAACGAATCAGGGGTCCGACGTGAATCGGGGTGTCGGCCTGGACCCGGATGCGGCCCGGACCGGGAAGCGAAAACTCTACGCCCGGAAAGGCCTGGGAAAGTCCGGCATGCAACGCCTGGCTGGTATGGGTGCTGGTGATTTGAACCACGTGTTTTCCCTGGATCGGCTGAACCAGATGGTCGACCGTATCGACCCGGACGATGCGGCCGGACACGATGAAGGCGATCCGGTCGCAGAGCCGTTCCGCCTCTTCGATGTAGTGGGTGGTCAGGAAAATGGTCGTGCCGCTGTGGTTCAAGTCGTCGATTAGCTGGCGCAAGTGTCTGGCGCTGGCCACGTCGATACCGGTGGTGGGCTCATCGAGAAACAGGATGGCGGGCCTGTGGATGATCCCTGCGGCGATGGTGAGCTTGCGCTTCATGCCCTTGGAATAGCCGGCGAACTTGCGATTCGCCGCCTCGGCAAGATCGAAGCGGTCCAACAATTCCCTGGCCCGGGATTCTCTTTCGGCTTTTCCCATTCCATAGAGCGCCGCGCAAAAACATAGATTTCCGAAACCGGTGAGCTCCGGGTAGAGATTGCTCTCGTCCGGCACCACGCCGATCAGATTCTGGGCCGAGCGCGGACGGGCGGTACAATCGATACCGCCGATATGGATCGTTCCGGCATCGGGCCTTGCCAGGCCGGTGAGCATGTTGATGGTCGTGGTTTTGCCGGCCCCATTGGGACCGAGAAAACCGAAGAGTTCTCCTTCCCGCACGCTGAACGAGATGCCGGCGACCGCATCGACCTTTTCAAACCGCTTGGCAATATTTTCTACGACAATGGCATCAGTCATGTCGTGGCACATCCTTGGCAAAAGAAATTTTTATGGAATAAACCTTTCCTGGTAGGATTTGTCAATCAATCAAAGCCGGACTGCATGATACTGCCTTTTTGCTTGCCAAATCCACGCCGGCCCCATAATCTTCTCCACGCGTGCGGACCGCATCCACCAACCGTCCCGACCGATGACCCCATTCAAAAAGGAGTCTGACTTGGCCAAGCGTTTGACCCCCGCGGATATGGACAAGTTCTTCAACCCGCAAAGCATCGCCCTGGTGGGCGTCTCCCGCTCCGGCTGGCGTTTCGGGGGGTTGAGCTTCATGCGCAAACTTCTCGATGCGGGTTATGCGGGCCGACTCTACCCCATCAATGCCAAGGCGGACGACATTATCGGTGTCAAGGCCTGGCCGGACGTGGCCTCGCTGCCCGAGGTCCCCGACCTGGTGATGGTGGCCGTGGCCGCCGCCAACGTTCCCGCGGTGATCGAGGCCTGCGCTGGCAAAGGCGCACGGCACATTCATCTGTTGACCGCCGGATTCGACGAACTGGGCACCGCGGCCGGCCAGGAGATGGCCACGCGTCTCGTCTCCACCTGCGAGCGGTATGGCATGCGGCTGATCGGCCCCAACTGCATGGGACCCTACCGGCCCGCCGCGCGCCTCACCGCATGGGGCGCCATACCGGGCGTTGCCGGCCCCTTGGGGATCATCTCCCAGTCGGGCGGGATGACCCAGCGCTTGACCGAGTATGCCGCCTCGCTGGGCCTGGGCGTTGAAAAGGCGGTCAGCGTGGGCAACGGCAGCGTGCTCGGTGCGCTCGATTTTCTGGACGCCTTCGGCGATGATCCGCTGATCAAGGTGATCGGTATGTATCTGGAGGGGGTCGATGACGGAAGCCGGCTATTTGAACTGGCCCGGAAGATCGGCCGAAGCAAACCCATCGTCGTGATCAAAGGCGGACAGAGCGATGCGGGTTCCCGCACGGTGGCCTCCCACACGGGCGCCATGGCCGGTCGCGCGACCATCTGGGAGGCAGTGTTCCGCCAGGCCAACATGATCCCGGTGCAAACGCTGGACGGCTGGGTGGATGCCTTGATGGCGTTTGCTTTCATTCATCCGCCGCGCGCCAACGGGGTCTTCATCATCGGTGGCGGCGGCGGCACCAGCGTGTTGTACGGCGACACCTTGGTGCGCGAGGGGTTGCGCGTGCCGCCGCTGGGCCGCCCGACCATGGCGCGCCTGCGCGAGATCGTTCCCGAAGCCGGCTCCATCGCCGGCAACCCGCTGGATATGTGGCAGGTATTCACCGATACCGACTGCTTGGGCCATCTGATCGACATGGCCGAGGAGGAAACGGCTGTGGACCTGATCGTGGTGGACCGGCTCATTGCCCGAAATGCGTTTCACATGCCCGAAACCCCGGACTTGACCGCCGAGACCCTCGGCATGCTTGATACCCGATCAGGGCAAAAACCCATCGTATTCGTGGTGGACTCGGAAGGTGGCGACAGCCGGCTGGCTGCCGACGGGGCGGCCATCAGGGCCGCCTTCGGCAAGGCCGGCTATGCGGTATTTCCATCGATCGGTCGCGCGGCCCGAGCCCTTTCCCGGGTGTATCGCTACTATGACCGACGGAAAAAGCGAAATTGACGGCGCCGTAAGAAGGCCAATATCTGCGTTGCGCTGATCCAGTGGTCCTTGCGGCGTACGACATAATACGCCTCAGGACACGGAATGTCGCGCGCCTTGATCTGGAACTTCTTACGGCACCGTCTGGATATGCTTCCTGCGGATCCATAAAGATTTAAAGAGCGGAAGGAGATATCGCCATGGCGGATTCACTGGCGTTACTGGCCCTACTGATCGGCCTGGAACTGGTTCTTGGGGTGGACAACGTGCTGGTCATTGCGATCTTCGTCGGCCGGCTGCCGGCGGAAAATCGCCAGAAGGCGCGGGTACTGGGGCTGACCCTGGCTCTGGTGGCGCGGATTGCCATGCTCTCCCTTGTCGTCTTTCTGGTGGCCATGACCCGACCGGTGATCTGGACCCTGTCGGTTCGCGATCTGATCCTTATCGGCGGCGGTTTCTTCCTGCTCTACAAGGCGGTGCGCGAAATCCACCACACCCTGTCGCTCGTGGATGAACGGACGCCCCACGATGCACCCAAAAGCGGCGCCTTCGCAACGGTGATCGGCCAAATCGTGATGCTCGACATCGTCTTTTCCATCGACTCGGTGATCACCGCCGTGGGGCTGACTTCCGAACTGTGGATCATCGTCCTGGCCGTGGTGCTCTCGTTCGTGGGCATTCTTTTCTTCGCCCGGCCCATCGGCGAGTTTATCCTGAACCATCCGGCGCTGAAGATCCTGGCACTATCCTTTCTCATCACTATCGGCGTAACGCTCTTTATGGAGGGCATGCACAAACATGTGCCCAAGGCCTATATCTATCTGCCCATGGGGTTCGCCCTCTTCGTGGAGATGCTGCAGATGCGTTACGAACACAACCGTCGCAAACTGCAAAAGGGATAGGCCCTATTTTTTATTCTGTTCTTCCTCGACCAGCACACGCCGGAGCACCTTGCCCACGCCGCTCATGGGCAGTTCATCTCGAAAATCCACGGCCTGGGGCACCTTGTAGGAGGAGATGCGCGGCTTGGCCCAGGCAATGATCTCGTCAGCCGATATCTTTCCCATGAATTGCGGCTTGGGCACCACGAAGGCCTTGATCACCTCTCCCTTTTTAGGGTCGGGCGCCCCGATGACGGCCACTTTATCCACGGCCTCGTGGGTCATCAGGAACGTCTCCACCTCTTCGGGAAAGACGCTGAATCCCGACACCTTGATCATCTCTTTTTTTCGTCCCAGGAAGTAGAGAAAGCCGTCTTCGTCGAACTTGCCCATGTCGCCGGTGTAGACCCATCCGTCGACGAGCGCCTCCCGGGTTTCTTCCGGCTTGTTCCAGTATCCTTTGAAAACGGCAGGGTTCTTGATCACAATCTCTCCCATCTCGCCTACGGGCACCTCTTTGGCGCGATCTTCCCAGGAGACGATCTTGATCTGCTGCCCGGGGATGGGAATTCCCTGGCAACCGGCCGCGAATTTGGGCTTGTGGATGGGCATGAAGGTGTCGAAGGTGTGGGTTTCAGTCAACCCATAGGCCGCCTCCGCCAGCAGACAGCCGCCGGTATCGTCGGCCCACCGCTTGGCGATCGCTTCGGTCAACTGAATGCCGAAACTGGTGGTGAGGCAGAGCCGCAGGGAGGACAGGTCGTATTGGGGTCGATCGGGATGTCCCATGATGGCAATGTTCATGGGCACCGCCGCCTGGAAGAATTGCACCTTGTACCGTTCGATGGCCTGCATGGCGGCAACGGGATCGAACATCAGCATCAGGACTTGGGAGTCGCCCATGGCGATCATGGTATCCACGGCGCCCAGCATGCCGGCGATATGGAAGGTGGGCAGAATCGCCAGGCTGATCATGAACTCACCAGGAAGGTTCAGATACTGCCGGTTGCCCTCCTTGACGCTCATCAGGGCGGCCACCTTGAAGAGTTTGCCGCCGTGGGTCAGGATAGCGCCTTTGGGGAGGCCGGTGGTCCCGCCGGTAAACTGAAGCTGAACCGGATCGTCGAGTTCCACCATCACCTTGACCGGTTCGGATGGATAGCGAGTAAAGATCTCCATGAACTCGGTGGCATCGGGTATCGTGGTCTTGGGAACCGCCATCATGGGTGCCAGGTTCATGGTCGGTTGCGGGGGCAGAAAATCGTGCAGGCTGGTGACCAGAACGGTTTTCAGATCGCTCTCCCGGGTCGCGGCTGCGACCACCGGGTAGAGCAGGTCGAGGCTGACGATGGCCTTGGCCCCGGTATCGCGCAGCTGGTAGGCCAGTTCCCACTCTTTGAATAAAGGGCTGCATGGCACGATGACGCCGCCCATCTTACAGATACCGTAATGGGCGATGTGATATTGGGGGCAGCTGGGCAAAAACAGGGCGATGCGATCGCCTTTCTGGAAACCGGCATCCATGAGATAATGGGCGAATTGTTCGGACATGCGGTCCAGCTCGCCGTAGGTCACCACCTTGCCGTAGAACACTATGGCGGTACGGTCGGGAAACTCCCGGGCATTGTCCCGCAGATACTCGAACACCGGTTTGCGTCCGCGCGGGTAGCTAATCTCCTTGGGTATAAACGACGGCCATTGCTCGATCCAGATGGGTTCCATGCGGTTCTGCCTCCTTGAATGTGCGAGATGTTCCCGGTTTCGATTCTATTTGACCATCGAAACCGTGAGGGGTGTTGTTCGATTGCAGATTATGCCAAAGCGCCGAGAAAGCCAAGAAGCGTCCGGTTAAACACCTGAGCCTGCTCGATATTGAGCATGTGAGCCGCATCGGTGATGACATTGAGCTGTGAGCCGGCGATTCGCTCATGGATGAACCGGGCCACAGCTACCGGTGTCCCCTGGTCGTGTTCGCCGACCGTGATCAGGGTGGGGACGCGAATGGACCGGAGGTCGTCGCGCAGGTCCATGTCGCGAATTGCGGCACAACAGGCGCAAAACCCATCCGGTGACGTGGATACAATGGCATCACGAATCCCTTGCACCTCCTGGGTCAGGCGGGCCTGACCGGCCGAGGTGAACCAGCGCTCGATGGTGGCATCGACCACCGCGGTCAACCCTTGGGCAGCGACCGTCTGAATCCGCTCATGCCAGATATCGGGCGGCGGCATATGGGCCGAGGTGGAGCTGAGTGTCAATGAGTTTAGCCTGTGGCCATGGGCGGCCCCCAGGCGTTGACCGACCATGCCACCCATGGAGAGCCCCACGAAATGGACCTTATCCAGCTTCAAACCGTCCATCAGGGCCACGGCATCTGCGGCCAACCGGTCGATGGTGTACGGGCCGGGCGTCACGGCCGACCGGCCGTGGCCGCGATGGTCGTAACGTAACACGCGGTATCCCGAAGCGACCAGAGGGTTGACCTGTGGGTCCCACATATTCAGGTCAGATGCCAGGGAATGGGACATCATCACCACCTGTCCCGCTTCGGGGCCGTCCCACCGATAGTGGATGGCGGCATCGTCGATGGTCATCAGTGGCATCTCGTGCTCCTGTTTTTTCAGAATTTATCCCAAGAACATAAAACCGAAACGGGCCACCACGATTAGGCCGGGACTGATATGAGGCTTGGAAGCGCGTGTCGGTAAGGCTATACCGGCACGGGGCCATGACCGATGTGATTTAGGAGCCGCAAGGCGGCCTGTCGAACAACGGGAGAGGCATCCTGAACCAGGGGGAGCACACAGAGATCCATATTTTTTCGTCTCAGTTGTCCCCTGTCGGCGCCGGCCAGGTAAACCAGGGCCTGCTCTCGGATTCTCCGATCCGAATCTTCCAGGCACTGCAGATACAGGTGCAGCGGTTTTTGGGTGCCACACACCGAGTCCAAGACCACCAGGGCATCGTAACGCAGATCGGCATCCCCCTGCCCCAGGTAGTGGGCACAGATTTCGACCACCTCTTTGTGATGGGATTTAAAACAGCTCAGGTGATACAAGATGCAGCGTTGCTGCTCCTTGGTGCTTCGCCACATGGCATTGGCCAGAACGTCGAAAAGGCGCTCATCGCCGATATTGGCCAAGGCGCCGACAGCAGCCTGCTGAACCTCAGGATCCACGTCGCAGAGGGCGTCGACCAGAGGCCCCACGGCCCGCTGGTTGCCCTCCCATCCCAAGGCAAATGCGGCGGCGGCGCGCACGGCCGCATGATGATAGCCCAGATCGGCGATGAGGTTGTCCACCAGGGCGCCATGGTCCTTGGTCATGGCTCCCACCAGGCTCAATTGGGAGGCTGCGGCGTGCCGGATCGTATCGTTCTGGTTCAAATCGGTCATCAGTCGATAGAGCGGCCAGACGGCCCGGGCGGAGCCCATGGAACCCAACAGCAAAACAATCTTCAGTTTGGTCTCATCATCGGCGACATCCAACGCCTTGATCAGCAGGTCCATGGCCTGATCACCGTCTTGAATAAGCTTGTCCATGGCGTGCAGATAGCCCTTCACCTTGGCAATCAGGCGTTCATGTCCATTGAATTGGATTACGGTGTGACTCATCTTTTTTCGAATCCATCATGGGTCGGTGCGGAAAAAACGGACCGATATTGCCATGCAGGTCTTGGGTTGTCCAGTATAAATTCATCGGTTGTATCCTGGTGTTCGGACTTGATCAAAACAGAGAGAGCTGTTGTGGAGACGCTTTTTTAACCGGCTGAGAAAGGCGCTCCAGGAGCTTCGGGTCGACGGGATCCCAAAAGGAGGAGGGACGCCGCACTTCGGTCTTTCCGTAGAGCGTGCGCTTGCGTGCCCACGATAGATAGAGGCGTTCCTTGGCGCGGGTCATGGCCACGAACAGGAGGCGGCGCTCCTCTTCCAAATCGCACACCGCCTGGCCGGGCGGGATATAGGGCACCAGACCCTCTTCGCAGCCGGCGATGAATACCACCGAGAATTCCAACCCCTTGGCGGCGTGCATGGTCATCAGCGCCACGCGCTCGGCATCGGGCCGATATAGATCGGTGTCGCTCCGCATCACCTGACCATCCAAAAAGGCTTGCAGATCGCGATCGTAATGGGCGGCGAGGGAAAAAAGGTCCTGACGCTCCTGCGGATCGACCTGATGGGCCAGCGTCGTGCGGGCCAGCACCCACTCGATCATTTCGGGAACACTCAGGGTTGAACAATCATTTCTCAAGGATTGTACCCGGCGAATCAGATCGACCAGCCGCTGCTGCCGGGCGGTGGACAGACCCTGGATGGGTAACCGTATGGCGCTGTTCAGCGCGCGTTCCAGAGGCAACCCGAGGGTATAAGCCCACGCCTTGAAGATGTTCAAGGTATCGCGGCCGACACCGGGGGTGACGATATCGTTCAATTGGCACAGGTCCGCATAGCTGCCGCGCGAGGATATGACGCGCAGGAGGGCCAGTATTTTCACCATGACGCGCTGTTGGATCAGCACCTCCTTGCTGACGAACTGGCAGGGAATACCGGCCTTCCGCAGCACCTCATCGATGAGCCGACCCTGGTCGTTGGTGCGGAAAAGGACGGCAAAATCGGAGAAGCTGCGATCCTCTTTTTTATCCTGTACCTTGCCGAAATCGATGGCGTGAAAGCCGGTGCCGCCCACCATCTGCTCGATACATCGGCCGATGGCCACGGCCTCGGCGCGCGCTGATGCGGATTCAAGAATAGTGAGGGTCATCTTTCCCTGAAGCAGGGAATATGTCGTCTCCCGCTCGCCATCGGCGGATCCGCCGTTGCTTTTCAATGATTGATAGGCGGCCCTGAGAATTGCATCGGTGGATCGATAGTTCTGAACCAGGCGGATGCGCTGTGCGCCTGGATAGTCCTCGGCGAAGCGTGAAAAATAGCGGACGTCGGATCCTCTGAAGCCATAGATGGCCTGGTCTGGGTCGCCGATGACGCAGAGATGGGCTCCCGGCGGCGCCAAAAGCCTGATCAGCCGGTACTGACCGTGATTGACGTCCTGGAACTCATCCACGAATATGTGGGTAAACCGCGCCTGCAGTTGTCGGCACCACGCCTCATCGGTTTCCAGCGCATCGACCACCTCCAGAATCAGATCCTCAAAATCGAGCAATTGCTGCAACGCCAGCAAACGCTGATAATCGCGGTAGATAGCCCGCAACGGATCCTCGTCCTCTCCGCACGGCAACAGCGGCGTCAGGTCCCCATCGGGTCTCACGAGTCGCTGTTTGGCACTCACCACAAAATCGATCGCCCTAGCCAGGTGGACTTGGCAGGCCGGATTGACTTCTTTTGCCTGCGTCATGGCATCGGCCAGGATCGCTTCCCGCACGGTGTCATCGGCCAGCCCGAAATCGGAAAATTTGTCGCGCTCCTGCAAAAGGCGGCGGCAGAAGCCATGGAAGGTAGCGATGAACGGCCGCAGCGATCCGGGACCGAGCATGGCGTTCAGGCGCTGGGCCATTTCCCGTGCGGCCTTGTTGGTGAAGGTCACCGCCAGGATCGCTGAAGCCGGGACCTGCCGTTCGCGAATCAGGGCGGCCATGCGGCAGGTGATGGTGCGGGTCTTGCCGGTTCCGGGGCCCGCGGCGACGATCAACGCACCGCCCGGATGGTCGACAACCCGCTTTTGGGCGCTGTTTAAAGAAACGGTTTCCGCCAAGCTGGCCGTCGGCTTGACTGTGATGTCTTTGCGCAGCGGAGGCGCATTCACGGGGCAGGCTGATACCGGTAGGTTTTCTTTACTCCCATTCGTCTCGCGGATTTCACCATCCGTTATGGCGAATAACGATGCCTGGCCGCTCAATTCGCGACGTTCATCAGGCTCGAAAAGGCGCACCTGTCCGAATTCCCCGTCGAATCCCGGATCGAAAATGACCCGGCCCCCGCGCATGCGTGAGACGGCCTCGGCGAACAAGGCCATGCCATTTTGATTCAGCTCTTCGATCGGCACGTTTCGCAGGATATCGAATTCGCTGCCGTGGCGCCGAATCAGGCGCTGGTAGGCCTGTCTCACCCGTTTGGTGGTCACGGAGGTCTGAAAGGTTTCGGCCAGCATCTCCTCCAGTGGGATCAGGCTTTCGTAAGGTCTGGCCTTGGGGGGGCGATGACCCGATGGCCGATCGGACAACTGCTCCACGCGATAGAGGACACCCAGGACCAGGGGTTTGCCGCATATCGGGCAGATGCCGTTCAGTGTGCGCGTCTGTTCGGGCAGGCACCGGAAGTTGCATTTGCGATGGCCGTCCACGTGGTATTTACCCTCTTCCGGATAAAACTCCAGGGTTCCCAGAAATTGGTCGGGCGCCGCAGTCTCGAGGGCGTGTCGAATGGGCACAAAACCCAGCTCGACATCCAACAGGTTGGCCTCGCGACCCAGTTTGCCCGGAGAATGCGCATCCGAATTGGAAATCAGGGTAAAACGATCCAGTCCGGAAACGCGCCAATTCATGACCGGGTCAGAAGAGAGGCCTGTTTCCACGGCGAAGATATGATCGCTCAAATCTTCAAAGCACTCCTGGACGCTGTCAAAGCCCGATTTAGAGCCGAGCAGGGAGAACCAGGGGGTCCAGATATGGGCCGGAACCAGATAGGCGGCGTCGGATGTTTCCAATACGATTTCGAGTAAATTGCGGGCATCGAGACCGAGAATCGGACGGCCGTCCGAACGGATATTGCCGATACGGTCCAGTTTCTGGTTGAACTGCCGGGCGGCCGCCAGATCGGGCATGAACACGAGGTTGTGATTCTTACGCGTCCGGTCGACCTTTTTATAGATATTGCTGATCTCGGTGACCAGTATGAAGCGCACCGGACGGCGGCAGCTGGCGGGGACCTGTTCATCGCATGCGGCGGCTATATGGGACTCGAGAGCGAAAAGCCCGTCTTCGGCCGGAACCAGTTTGGAGGTGATCTCCTCCCACCAGCCTGGATGGGTGAAATCGCCGGTAGCGACGACCCGGATGCCTTTTATCTGGGCAGCGATGTAAAGATGCTCCAGATCGAGTTGTTGTGACGTGGCCCGCGAATATTTGGAGTGGATATGAAAATCGGCGATGAATGTCATGATCAGTAATAATACCAGATCGTCTTGTAATCGGCGACGTTCTCGCCGTCGGCCTTGAGCCGTTTCAGATAATCGTAGATTGGGACATCTTTATACACATAGGTGTCGACCAGAGAAAGCTTCTTCTCCCATGGATGGAATTCATAGACCCGCTTTCCGTCGGGCATGACCGAAATGATGTCGTGATGCTGAGAGGCCTTGAGATAGTTCTTTCCCAAACCCGGCACATTGAAGACGATCTCGTCGGTGCGCACGGTACCGGGCATCAACCGGGCCTCTTCCTTTTGCTCCTGTTCCAGTCGCGCAATGGGCACCCGGAAATCATCTGTCTCCTCCTTACCCTTGGTATTAAAGGTGTAGTAAGGCGTCACACCGATCAGGCGCAACTTTTGGCGCAGCAGGCAGGCCTCGAATTTTCTAGAATTATAATAAGTAAAGACAAGCTGATTATACACCTCCATACCGAAACGCCGGAATTGCTGAACGGCTTGCATGGCCTGGGGGGTGATTTCGTAAGGATGCTCGAAGTGGGTCACGATGATCACTTCCCTTTTACCGGGAATATGATATCGGCTGATAGCTCGCACCAGGGCGTCGCTGCTTCGCTGCGGCAAAGTGACCGGCGTACGGGTGCCGATGCGAATGCGAAGGATGTGTGGAATGGCGGCCAATCGTGCCATCAAGGCCTCGATCCGCTTATTGGAAAGCAGGAAAGGGTCACCGCCGGTTACCAGGACCTCGTTGATTTCGGGTGTCTCGGCGATCCAGTCGATCGCTGCATCGAGCTTGGTTTTGGAAACCACCGACTGGGGTGAATAGACATCTTCGATCTCCCAGTTGCGCTGGCAGTAGACGCAAATTTGCGGGCAAGTCAGGATCGGCTTGAGAATCAAGATATTGGGGTATCGTCGGGTGATGCCTTCGATAGGGGAGGTGTTGCGCTCGAGCATGAAATCCATGGAACGGTCATTACGTTGTTTGAGCGCCGCCAGGCTGCGGACATAGTGCAGACTGGGAATGACCTGGGCGCGCACGGCGCGGTCCCTCTTGCCACCGGTTTCATTATCCAAAAGGGAAAGATAATAGGGGGTGATGCCAAATGGAATGCGGTGCTGCCGTGCCAGGCGGACGGCTTTATACTCATCATCGGTCAACTTGATGAGCGAGCGCAGCGTATCTGCATCTCGTATGATGTGGCGCACATGCCATTGCCATTTCTCCCATTCAAGGTCTGTGGCGTTAAAGAATTTCAATATTCTGTATTTATTTCTACTTCTTCTTCGAACGGCTTCGTTGTCGAGGCCGCAGGCATAAATGTTCATATGGTGCTGGGCAGCCTCCGCCAGCCGTGAAAGGTCCCTGGAACGCAACTTGGCGGCCTTGACGCCTTCATGTTTGGTGAATGCCGGAATTTTATCTGCGTATATTCCGGATTTTCCTGAGATTCCTTTGATCAGGTGCTCAAACTCGGCCAGAAAAGCCGGTGATGGCTTATCAGCCGGTCTCTCGGCACGATTCGACAATAATGATTCAATATATTCAATCATGCTGTAGCCGGCCAGGTTTTCGTTGCGATCGGATATGATCTTGCGAAACACATCAATGGCATCGCGCCTCAAAATATACTCCAGCGGGGGGATATCAGGGTTTTCCTCATAAGTTTCAGCTAGCTGTAATGACAACCAATGACGAATGGCTTTCTTTTTGGCATCACTGTCCTGATCGGAGGTAAGGATAGTTTTGAGCTCCGGGCTCATGTCGAGAATGGTCGATAACCGTAATATTGCATGTTGCTTATTCATCATGCTCACTTTCAAAAGAACCGAGTTGGATGGTGTTACGGTGAGAATCGGCAACTGATCCCATTTATTCGAATTTACTGTTTCTTGAGTTGAGCTTATGAATATATGGTCCCGATTGTCAACCGTCACACGAATCGGCACGCAAAGGTGAACCACTCGCAGCATATTTAAAAACAGCTTGTTTTATTTAGTTAAAACAGCTATATTTAGTCGTTTTTATTGATAACCACTACACTATATTGTATTTGCAGGACGATCATGGGCTTATTGTCAGCAACGACTTCGGCCACCCGTTACCGGGTGGAAGGTCAACTGGAACACCCGATTATCGATGCGATCGCGGATGGACTCAAACGCTATGCGATTACCGATATCGATGGTCAACCATCCGACGCGGCCGTCGGATGGACCAGTTATCAGAATCCGTTCGAACCCGATTTCGAAGGATCCCGTTTTCTGATCGGCACACATGTCGTATTTTCATTGCGTATCGACAAGAAATCCATTCCACCGAAATTGTTTCAGAAATATTACACCGGCGAATCGTCCAAACGCTTGCAGGCCTTAGAACGTGAATTTCTCTCCAAAGATGAAAAACAGGCCTTGAAAGATCAAATCGTACAGCGATTGAATCAAAAAATTCCGGCAACCCCCAGTATCTATGATGTGGTCTGGCAATATGAAGCCGGCATCGTCTGGTTTTTTTCGAATTTGAAAAGCGCCAATGAACAGCTCGAAACCCTGTTTCATAAAGCGTTCGGTCTTCATCTGGTACGGATGATTCCCTACACAATGGCGCTGTTCGATCCATCTCTCACCAATGACCAGCGCGATTCACTTGAAAAACTGGCCTTCACCGAAGAAGAGGTTTAATCGCCACCGATGCTTGATATCGCCGTTGCCTATAATCGCTACCGATTCCTTGGAAATGAATTTCTGACCTGGCTCTGGTTTGCCATTGAAAACGATATGGAAACCCTTCGCAGGAGCGACTCGGATTTTCTGGATCTGGATGTGGGTAACCGCATGGTGTTGGAAAACCGGCTGGCCAATGGAAAAGAAAACATTACCATCAAAGGCGATGCCGCCGGATTGGAAGAAGCTCTCCTGGCCTTGCGAAAAGGTGCTCTAATCACCGATATGCATCTGATATACAAGAGCGGCACTCTGGAGTGGCAGTTTGCGTTAAAAGGCGAAAACCTGAGTTTTTCAGGTTTGAAACTGCCCGAAACCGGCCCCATGGAATCGGCGGAGGATAAAGAAGGGGTGATCCTGGAAAAAATCTATCTCTATGAAAAGCCATTTCAGTTAATCGACAAGTTGTTTCAGATATTTATAAAAAAGCGCCTATCCGGCAAATGGCAGGAGTTGATCATTCCGGGAATGAAAAAATGGCTGACGCCTGAGTAAGATGAACGTTCCGACAATTGCCGCACCAAAGGGCCACAGCAAAGTAAAAAGTTATTGACATGGTGTGGATCAAAGATTGTTCAAAACTTCGTCGTTATCCACAATAAAATGCTTATTATTTAAAAATGACAAGTTGTTGAACGATTATAAACAGCGTTGTGAACAACTCATACCTATTAAAAATACAATAAAAGTAAAATGTTATAGATTATATCAACGTTTGCACAGTCCCTATTAATAACAACACTCTTTTAATCTAAAAAATAGGGGAAAAAATGAAGTTTACGATCAAGAAAAGCGACATTGTGGATGTATTGGGAAAAATCCAGGGGCTAACCGGAAGACGAAGTAATCTGGCGATTACCGAATGTGTTTTGATCACGACTTCGGATGCAAACATTCATCTGAAAGCCACTGATCTTGAAACTTGTTTCGAAGGATCTCTGCCGGCTATCGTGGAGACGCCCGGTACCATCGCCATCAGTGCTCGGAAATTCTACGAAATCTCCCGTGAATTCCCCAGTTCCGATATTCTGATCGATGAAACTGAAAACCGCTGGATCAACATCAGTGACAAGAAGGTGCATTATCATTTGATGGGGATGAACGCCGAGGATTTTCCCGATACGCCGGTTTTTGAAAATGTCGCCTTGTTCGAGCTGCCGGCCGCCGATTTCAAACGCATGATCGAAAAATCAACCATGATCAGTGGTATCGGAGAAGATAAGAAACCCCATATCAATGGGGTGCTGTTCGAGCGGATCAACAATGCCAATGCTGCGACGATCCGCATGGTCTCGACAGATGGCAGTCGTCTTTCGCGGTTCGATCTGAGCGTTTCAGAAAACAGTATTTCATGGCAGGGACCGGGAGTCCTGGTGCCCAAAAAAGGGTTGCACGAGGTCAGTAAATTTCTGGATAGCGGCGGTACGGTTCACGTCGGTTTGCAAGACAGTTATTTTATTGTCAAAGGCGCATGCGAGACGATTGCCGTTCGGTTGCTGGAAGGCCAGTTTCCGCCCTATGCCGATTTAATTTCAAGGCAGATGGGCCATCGCATTCCCATGCAAAAGGATCTCTTCGTCCAGATGCTCAAACGCATGTCCATCCTTTGTACGGAGAATTACCGCGCCGCCATATTCACTTTTGAGGACGGGCGCCTCTCGATCAACGCCACCAACCCGGATATCGGTGAATCAAAGGAAGCGATGACCATCGAATTCGATGGTGATAAAATAGAGGCTGCGTTCAATCCAAAGTTTTTCATCGAGGCGGTATCGGGTGTGGATGATGAAAACATCATGATCAATATCGTCAGCGACGACAAACCCTGCCTGGTGGATGGGGTGGAAGATAAATCTTATTTAAGCGCAATTATGCCAATGAGGGTCTAAGTAAACGTATGGAAAAAAAATATGATGCCAGTAGTATTGATGTTCTGGAAGGTCTGAAGCCCGTTCGCCTCAGGCCTTCCATGTATATCGGGAACGTCGATGTGGCCGGGCTTCATCACCTGGTCTATGAGGTGGTGGATAACAGCATAGACGAGGCCATGGCCGGACACTGCGACCGGATCGAGGTCAGTGTTCACAAAGACAACAGGGTCAGTGTGGTCGATAATGGCCGCGGCATTCCAGTGGGAATTCATAAGAGTGAACATGTGCCTGCCGTGGAAGTGGTTTTGACGAAACTGCACGCCGGTGGCAAGTTTAACAACGACAATTACAAGGTGTCGGGAGGTCTTCACGGGGTTGGGGTTTCCGTAGTCAACGCTCTATCTTCCCGGTTGGATGTAGAAATTTACCAGGACGGTCAAATCTATTCTCAATCTTACGAGAGAGGTCAGAAAATCAACGAGTTGACCGTGATTGGGGAAACCGATCGACGCGGGACCAAGATTCGCTTCCTGCCGGACGACACGATCTTTAACAGTGTCGATTTCAACTATGAGATCCTGGCGCGCCGATTAAGGGAGCTGGCATTTTTAAACAAAGGGGTACGGATCACCCTGGAAGATGAACGCTCTGATAAACGCGATGAATTTTTTTATGAAGGGGGTATCGTCTCGTTCGTCGAATATTTGAACCGCCGCCATGTCGGTTTGCACCCGCCCATTTTCATCGAGGGGGAACGAAACGACACCCAAATCGAAGTGGCGATTCAATACAATGATACCTATACGGAGAATCTTTTTTCATTTGCAAATAATATTAATACGATAGAAGGCGGTTTTCATCTAATCGGATTCAAGACGGCCCTGACCCGATCACTGAATCAATACAGCACCAACGGCAATGTGCCTAAAAATCTGAGTGGAAAAATCAGTGGTGATGATGTGCGCGAGGGGTTGACCGCCGTGATCAGCGTAAGGATCAAGTCTCCCCAATTCGAAGGCCAGACCAAGACCAAACTGGGAAACAGTGAAGTCAAAGGATTGGTCGAGTCGCTAGTCAACGAGAAACTGAGCGCGTATCTGGAAGAAAATCCCGCAGTCGCCAAAAAGATCATCGCCAAGGCCGTGGACGCCGCCAGAGCCAGGGACGCCGCCAAACGTGCCCGTGATCTGGCCAGAAACAAAGGATCTTTAATCGATGCCTCACTCCCGGGAAAATTGGCCGAATGCCAGGTTTCCGATCCGAATTTGCGCGAAATTTTCATCGTGGAGGGGGATTCCGCCGGCGGTTCGGCCAAGCAGGGAAGGGACCGGAAATTTCAGGCCATCCTTCCGTTGAAGGGAAAAATTTTAAACGTCGAAAAGGCGCGTTTCGATAAAATTTTACAAAGTGAAGAAATAAAAAATATCATCACGGCATTGGGCACCGGTGTCGGCAGTGAAGAATATGACATCGAAAAGATTCGCTACAAGAAAGTGATCATCATGACCGACGCGGATGTGGACGGCTCTCATATCCGCACGTTGCTGCTCACCTTTTTTTACCGGCAGATGCCTGAAATTATCGATAACGGGTATCTGTATATCGCCCAGCCACCGCTGTTTAAACTTGGAAAAGGAAAAAATGAAACCTATCTAAAAGACGAACAGGAATTCAATGACTTCTTACTGAAAAAGATCTGCGAAAAACTCAAAATTGTGGTCAATGAAGGGCAAAAAGAACTGACCAATCACACCCTCTATTTGTTCGCCGGCAACCTGTCTGAGTATTATGAATCTGTAAATAGACTGGAACATCAAGGTATATCCCAAGATTTGGTGGATTTGCTGGTCGAACAGGAAGTGGAAGACAAGGTTTTTTTGCAGGACCGGGAGCGCATGGAAAAACTTTGCGTCCATTTGAAAGAAAAGGGTTTTGATGCCCAGGCGCCGGAGTGGAATGAAGAACGGGGGGTTTTTGAGATTGCCATTCACCGTACGATTGCCGGGAAAACTGTGCAAGCGGTAAGGGTCGGTCGGGGGCTGATTTACTCCTCGGAGTATCAAAAGTGTGTCAGCGCCGGAAAAATCATCATGGAGAACAACTATCCGCCATTTGTTGTCAAGAGTGGTGAAGGGGATGTGCCGGGCAGCGCGTTTGATAACAAGCGTGACTTGCTTAAATACCTCATCGAAGAGGGTAAAAAAGGAATATCGGTTCAACGCTACAAAGGTTTGGGTGAAATGAATCCCACGCAACTCTGGGAAACGACGATGAATCCGGAGAAGCGGATTCTGCTGCAGGTGGGGGTCGAAGACGCCGTGGAATCGGATGAGATTTTCACCATCCTGATGGGCGACCAGGTCGAACCGCGCCGGGAGTTCATTCAAAACAACGCACTGGAAGTCAGCAGTCTGGATATATAGGTACCGGCCTGGAGTGGATCATAGGACTGTTTTAGGGTGTTTTGGTATAAAAATACGGCACGTTTAAAAGGCGAACCCCTAAGGTCTGCGGCCGGACCTTAGGGGTTCTGAATAGGGTGCGCTTTCAGTCAAGTCAGTACATACCACTCCAGCTTCAGTTCAGGTCCAATTGTAACAACTCAAAATGAAAATGAGGAAGAATAGAACGGAATTGCAAGCGCAGCTGACCTTTCGCACAGATAAAGAATGCTGTCAAGCGAAAAACAGTTCTTTTTTTGTTCGACATAGTCGACAATTAAATTTTATTTTTTGCTGAAAATACTATCTTTCTCAAGTCAACGACCACTGTTAACCAAAGAGAGAATCAGGAATGCACATACACCACATCAAAGCTCGCGATCTCCCGGACCTATGGTTTCAAGCGGTTCACGACATTTTAGATAACGGCAGACGTTTTACTATAGACAGGGGTTCCTATGCCGGACAGACGCGACTGGAATATGACTATTTTACGGGTCACATCCTTTACCCGGGCACCCACCCGCTGATACCGGATATTCCGGCGGCCTGCGGCATCCCTAATCCCGTGGAAGAGGCTTATATTTACGGTGGAGAGGGTTACGAGCGCTCTTATATCGAATATCTCATGACCGGTCACAAGGAGCCGGGAGAATCCTATACCTATGGTGAACGCTTGACCCGGGTACCCATCGACGGTGAAAAATTAAGTTGGTGGAAATCAGAGAATAAAGAGATTATAGATCTGAGGGATATCGACGGCAGGATCGTTTTCGAGGAGGATGGCCATTTATACCTCAATCAGATCGAATGGATCATCGATACCTACCAGCGTCATGGTCATCGCAACAATCAGATGGTGCTGCAAATCGCTCATCCATCGGATGTCACCCTGGTCGATCCACCCTGCTTGAGGTCTATCGATACCCGCATCCAGGACGACAGACTGAATTTTTTCGTCTATTTTCGTTCTTGGGACCTTTGGGGGGGGTTGCCGGCCAACCTGGCCGGTATTCAAAACCTGAAAACGTATATGGCCGACGCCATCGGCGTCAAAGACGGCGAAATGATTGTGGAGAGCAAGGGGCTGCACCTGTATGGTTATGCCGAGGATCTGGCCAAACTCAGATGTTTGCGGGATTGATCGAACGACCCTTAGAAGGAGATGTTTTTCGGTGTCCGCGGAAAGGGAATCACATCCCGGATATTACTGATGCCGGTCATCAACATGATGAGTCGTTCGAATCCCAACCCGAATCCGCTGTGGGGTGCGCTTCCGTAATACCGGGATTGCAGGTACCACCAATAGTTGTCTTTTGAAAGTCCCATGGTCTCCATGCGCCGGACCAGAACATCATAACGCTCTTCGCGTTGGCTCCCTCCGATGATTTCACCGATCTCGGGTACCAGAAGATCCATCGACGCCACGGTTTCCTGATCATCGTTCATCCGCATGTAAAACGGTTTGATGCTTTCGGGAAAGTCATAGACAAAAACAGGCCGTTTAAAAATCCGTTCGGTGAGATAGCGTTCGTGTTCGCTTTGCAGATCCTGGCCATAAGAGACGGGATATTCAAACGCATGACCGTTGCGCTCGAGCAGTTCCAATGCCTCTTTATAGGGGATGCGGACAAACTCGGATGAAACCAGGAGATCGAGTTTTTTCATGAGATCTTTGTCCACGAACCGGGCAAAGAGATTGATATCGGCCGAACAATGGGTCAAGGCATGGTCGGTGAGATAACGGATCAACGTTTCGGCCATGGCCATGTTTTGTCCGAGGTCGCAAAAGGCCATTTCGGGTTCGACCATCCAGAACTCTGCGGCATGCCGGCGTGTGTTTGAATTTTCGGCCCGAAACGTGGGACCGAAGGTGTAGACATCGCCTAGGGAAAGGGCCAGCATTTCGGCCTCCAGCTGTCCGGAAACGGTGAGGTTGGCTTCGGTGCCGAAAAAATCCTCCGCCACGGATGTTTTCCCGGGAGGCAGCGTGGTGACGCGAAACATTTCACCGGCACCCTCGCAGTCCGATGCCGTCAAAATCGGGGTGTGCACGTAACGAAAGTCGCGCTCGTGGAAAAATTGATGAACGGCAAATGCCAGCTCGGAACGAATACGGAAAACGGCGCTATATTTATTGGTGCGGGGCCTCAGATGGGCGATGGTACGCAAGTATTCGTCGCTGTGGCGTTTTTTTTGGAGAGGAAAGTCTTCCGGTGCAGATCCGAGGACGGCTATGGCGGTTGACCGAAGCTCCCACTGCTGCCCTTTACCTTGGGAAGATACCAGGCGGCCTTGAACGCTCAAAGCCGTGCCGGTCGTCACCTGGTGAATCAGTTCGTCGTAATTCGGCAACGTCTGGTCTGCAATAATCTGGAGGTTGGCGAGGCAGGAACCATCGTTTAATTCGATAAAGGAAAAGTTCTTGGCGTCGCGACGGGTGCGCACCCATCCCTGGACCAGCACATTTTCCGCGGGCTCGGCGCGCTTCAATAATTTTGCAATCTTGGTTCGCTGCACGACAACTCTCCTGGTAAATGACTATGGCGACAATCGGACGGTGAGATAATAAACCCGGTCATCGCGCTGAACAAGGAGCAGAACGGAAGATTTTAGCCGCGACTTGATCACTGCATCGCTGAATTCGTCAAGGGAGCCAATGGTTTGATCGTCGAGTTGGACGATGACATCACCCGCTGCCACGCCGATATGAGACAGATGGGATCCTTCACGCAACTCCGTGATGACGACCCCGCGATCTGATAGAATTCGGAACTGGCGGCGCATACGGTGATCGACCGGTTGAACCTTGACGCCCAAACGGCGCCAGGCCAGATCCGCTGCACGTTCGCGGGGATAGGTGCGCGTCTTGATAGAGATGCGTTTGCCGACGGCATCTCGCAGGATCGAAAATTCAACCGTCTCACCGGTCGAAAGGGCGCGGACCGACGCGTAATAGTCGTCGACCGAGGTGATGTTGCGGCGTCCCATAGCGGTGATCAGGTCACCGCTCTCCATTCCGGCCCGGGCGGCCGGGCTACCCTCTTCGACCTGGGTGACTACCACGCCGTCGGTATCCTGAAGGCCGAGATAGGCGGCCATGCGGCTGTCCAGGTCCTGCACCACCAATCCAATCCAGGCCTGCATGACATGGCCGTATTGAATGAGGTCGGCGATGATGCGTTTGGCTTTGTTGATCGGAATGGCAAAGCCGATCCCCTGGGCCTTGGCGTAGATGGCCGTGTTGATGCCGATCAATTCGCCGTTGATATTGAGTAGTGGGCCGCCGCTGTTGCCCGGATTGATGGAGGCATCGGTCTGGATAAAGTCGTGAAAGACGCGTTCGTCCGTGTTGATGCTGCGGTTGACGGCACTGACCACACCGGTGGTCACGGTGTGCGAAAAACCGAAAGGGTTGCCGATGGCGATGATGGTTTCACCGATCATGATGTCGTCGGAATCCCCCATATCGATGGCCGGAAGCGCGGTGTCGGTATTGATTTGCAGGACGGCCAGGTCCGAATCCGGATCGGCACCCACGATGCGCACATCGAATTGGCGTTCGTCCTGTAGCGTCACCTTGATCGAGGTGCTGCGTTCGATGACATGGGCATTGGTCAGGATGAATCCGCGCCGGCCGTCGATGATGACACCGGATCCCAGACTGACCCGTTTTTGGGGTTGCTGTTCGAAAAAGTCGCGGAAAAAATTGTCAAACAGTGGATTTCCGCCAAAGGGATTGGGCCGATTGTGGACTTGGTATTCCGAACTGATGTTGACCACCGCCGGTCCAACCTTTTGAACCGCCCGGACCACCGGGGTTTGTCGGTCGAATGCCCAGGCCGGCAAGACCGAAACGACCGGCAAGAGAACCAGGGCGAGGATAAGGCCGGTTTTGCGCTTGCTTTGATGGCCAAAGTCTGCCAAAAATAACATTTTTTTCAATTTTCTCCAATAATTGGACCAACATAAACGGTGAATTAGAGCGTTCATATCATGCGAACCATATGCATTCAAGATCTCTTGGGCAACGTCGAAAAGCCGAGCCGCTACCTTGGCACCGAGGTCAATCGATGCGTCAAAAACCCTTCGGACGTCAAGCTCCACATGGCCCTTGCGTTTCCGGATCTATATGAGATCGGCACCTCTCATTTCGGTATTCAGATTCTTTATCATCTGCTCAATCAAAACCCCCAAGTGGCGGTGGAGCGGGTCTATGCCCCGGCCAGAGACATGGCGGAATTATTGCGTCAGCGTCAGGTGCCCTTGTGTAGCCTCGAAACCCAGACCCCTTTGAACCGGTTTCATGTCATCGGATTCAGTCTGCTCTACGAGCTCAATTACACCAATGTGCTCAACATGCTCGACCTGGCCGGAATTCCCTTCTACGCCCGACAGCGTGATGAAAACCACCCCTTGATCATCGCCGGCGGTCCATGTGTCAGCAATCCGGAACCCATGGCGCAATTTTTCGATGCCATGCTCTTCGGAGATGGAGAAGAGGCCCTGCCTCAAATGGCAGCCGAATGGATCGCCTGGAAAGATGCGGGAGGAGGCGACCGAAACCGGCTGCTGGAGCGGTGGACCGAAATCCAGGGGGTCTATATTCCATCCTTTTTTCATGCCGATTACGATAGCCGCGGTTTTCAAACACTGACGCCGAAGCATACCGATCAAGGCACCATCCGAAGGGCCATCGTCGCAGACCTGGATCGTGCCTTTTTCCCACAACGACCGATCGTGCCCTTCGGCAAGCCGATCCACGATCGGCTGCGCCTGGAGATATCGCGCGGATGTACGAGAGGATGCCGTTTTTGCCAGGCGGGCATGCTTTATCGGCCGGTTCGTGAACGATCGTCGCAGAACCTCCTCGATCTGGTGGACGCGTCTCTCGCGGCCACGGGCTACGACGAATTGTCGCTGCTCTCGTTGAGCACCGGCGATTATACGCGGCTGGTACCGCTCATGGAGGCGCTGATGCAGCGTTGCCAGTCGGATCGGGTCGCCGTTTCGTTGCCGTCCATTCGAGCCGGCACGCTGACCCCTCGCTTGATGTCCCTTATAAAAAAGGTACGCAAGACCGGGTTTACCATTGCACCCGAAGCGGGCAGTCAGCGGTTGCGGGATGTGATCAACAAAAATATCCTTTTCGAGGACGTGGAAGAAACCATAGCCAATGCCTTTGACCTCGGGTGGCGGGTCATCAAACTCTACTTCATGATCGGCCTGCCCACCGAAACCGATGAAGATATAGACGCTATTGTCGACATGGTGCAGGCCCTAAAACAGATCAAAGGTCCGCGCCAAAGGCGAGGACAGATCAACGTCAGTGTGACCACCTTCATACCCAAGGCGCACACGCCGTTTCAATGGGCCTCCCAGCTTTCAATCGATGCGTCCAGAGCCAAAATGGAACGCATCGCTGCCAAACTGCGACGTCCCGGCTTACAGATCAAATGGCAGGACCCAAGAATGAGCGTGTTGGAAGGGGTGTTGGCACGAGGCGACCGTCGAATGGCGGACGTCATCGAACAGGCCTGGCGCCTGGGTTGCACCTTCGATGGCTGGAGCGACTGGTTTGATTTCGGACGCTGGCAGCAGGCCATCGATGCTTGCGAGCTGGATTTTCGGTTTTTTACGGAGCGGGAACGCCAACTGGACGAACCGCTGCCCTGGCAGCATATGGATTCCGGCGTGACCGATGCTTTTTTGAGAGAGCAACTGCACGCGTCATTCGATGGCGAACGGCTGCCGGATTGCCGCAATGGTCAATGTCAGCAATGCGGCGTGTGTGATTTCGACACTATTCGGCCGCGCATTTATGAGGAAGGTCCCACGATTCGGGCAACGGAAGCGGAGGTGGCTGGTGAAGCCGAAAAAGACCGTCGCGAGCCGGTGGAATACGAAATGGTGTGGACCAAAATGGGGCCGGCGCGGTTTTTTGGGCATTTGGAAACTATCAAAATCATGAGCGCCGCCCTGCGTCGACTCGACCTGGCGCTGTTCTATTCCAAGGGGTTTCATCCCATCCCTCAGATATCTTTCGACAATCCACTTCCCCTCGGGATGGAGAGTCAAGCCGAACGGATGTGGGTGAAAACGGCGGTCCCCTATGACGAGCAGGCATTGATGGAGCGTATTAATTCCCAATTGGCGGAAGGTATTCGTCTGACCGGATGTCGGCGGATCGGCGGCCGTAAGGATAAATTCAAGCCCGATGAGGATCACTACAACGTTTTTATCGATCCACGCAGCATCAACCCCGATCTCATCGAACGATTCGTCCAAAGCAGCCAATGGCCTTACGAACGCAAGACCGGAAAGGGACGGGTTCGCGTGATCGATTTAAAGGATTGCGTCAAAAGAATCGAGTTTCGCGGCACCCAAACCCTTTATCTGGCCATCAAGCGAATGCCGCCCCATCTGATCCGTCCTGCGGTCGTTTTGCAGCAGGTGCTTTCGTTAACAGAGGAGCAAACCATTGGCATCCGAGTGGTCAGGTTGGATATGTCATCGTTGCACAACGATTGACATCGCCTCTCAAAAGGGGTAGAAGTTTAAAAACTCATATAAAATTGGTTAGTTATGACAAGCAAAAAAATTATAATCAACGATATGCCACATGAAACGCGGGTGGCGCTGATCGAGGACGGCAATATCGCGGAACTGTTTATCGAGAGGCAGGGGGCATCCGACAGTTCCGGGAACATCTACAAGGGGCGTGTCCAACGGGTTTTGCCGGGGATGCAGGCCGCCTTTGTCGACATCGGGTTGCAGCAGGCGGCTTTTTTATATGTCAACGATATTGTCCCCAATAGCTTGGATGGGTTCGGTGAAACCTACCTAGAAAACGGGCTCGACAGCGGCGAAGAGGAGTTCAATCGTCCGGAAATCGAAGGCGATAGCGGAAGCGCGGCAGCCTCCGGCCAAAAAGGGGTCGGCAACATTGTCGATCTGATTTCCGAGGGTCAGGAGTTGCTGGTTCAGGTGGCCAAAACGCCCATCGGCACCAAAGGGGCCCGCATCACCTGCCACATATCGCTGCCTGGACGGTTCCTGGTCTTGATGCCAAACTCGAATCATGTCGGTATTTCCCGCCGAATCGAAGACGAGGCCGAACGCCTGCGTTTGAAAGAGATGGTGACCACCTTACGTGGCGAGCAAAAAATCGGTCTGATCGTACGGACAGCCGCCGAAGGGGTTGGTTCTGAGAAAATTGCCCAGGAATTGACCTTTCTTCTCAATCTTTGGACCGGCATTCAAAGGAGATTCCAAAATACCAACGCACCGAATTTGATTCACCAGGAGCTCGACATCAGCTTGCGCGCGGTGCGGGATCTGTTGGTTCATGAAGCCGAGAAGCTGATCATTGACTCCCGTAGGGGATGTCAGGAAATTCTTAGCTTTTTGGATACCTTTATTCCGAACCTCAAGGATTCCGTCGAGCTTTACGAAGGCAGTGAGCCGATTTTCGATTTTTACAACCTCGAAGGGGACATTTTCAGGGCGCTGAAAAAAAAGGTGTGGCTCAAGTCCGGGGGCTATATTGTCATCGAACACACCGAGGCCCTGGTTGCCATCGATGTGAACACCGGACGATATGTGGGCAAGCACAATCTTGAGGAAACGATACTGAAGACCAATCTCGAAGCGGTCAAGGAGATCGCCTACCAAATCCGGCTACGGGATATCGGGGGCATCATCATAATTGATTTTATCGACATGGAAAAGCGCACTAACCAGGAAAAGATTTTCAATGCGTTGAGCGAGGCCTTTGCCAAGGATCGCAGCAAGACCCATATTCTGCCAATGTCCGATCTGGGGTTGATTCAGATGACGCGCAAGCGCATTCGCAAACCATTGACCCGGCAGCTGTGCGAACCCTGCTATTACTGCGAAGGGGAAGGCCATCTTCTATCGAGGAAAACCATTTGCTACAATATCCATCGAGAGATTTTACGAAACAGCAGGGACATGATCGGCAGTGGGCTGACCTTAAAAGTCCATCCGCAAATCGCAGAAATGTTGCTGGGCGAGGAAAACCATATCATCGCCACCCTGGAAAAAAGCATCGGGCGACAAGTGACCATCTATCCCGAAACGACTTTTCACCTGGAAGAGTTCGATGTGCTGGAGGCCTATACCTAAGGTCGCTTGAATGATTTTTCGATATGAGTATGGGTTGGCCGGTGTGTGTAGGGCGTGTGGCATCGGCCTTCTGGTCTATCCAAGCCGGTTTTAATGAATAGCATTTAGTGAGAATCGCTGCGACCGGTTTTTCGATATTGACAAGTCTGAAAGGTTATGGTTAATCTCACGGTTTCTGAACTCGTATTTCGGATAACAATACGTTTTGTTTGAAAATATTTGGGCGATGGCTCTGGCATCCCAATGGTAACGTGACAACAAGGGAAACAAATCATGAAGAGAACGTATCAACCCAGCAAAATCAAAAGAGTACGGACGCACGGATTTAGAAAGAGAATGTCCACTAAAGGCGGGCGCGCCGTGATCAACCGTCGACGTGCGAAGGGTCGCAAACGTTTGGCGCTCTAGTAGGCCAAACGTCCCACTTCTCTTGGACCCACAGCGACCGGATGGTTCAATCGGGTGTAATGGTATTGGAAGAGGCTATTACAGTAGCAAGGCACACATTCAGCAAGGCTGACAGATTGCTCGAGCGATCGGAGTTTCTTCGTGTCGGAAAGGCGGGCAAAAAGACTGGAAATCGGCATTTTGTTGCCTATTTTCTCGTTAATGAAAAAGATAGATGTCGAATCGGCATTACCGTCAGCCGAAAAGTCGGCAACGCCGCGACCAGAAATCGAATAAAGCGCCTCACTAGAGAGTTTTTTCGTCAGAACCGCCATCTATTCAAAAACCATTGGGATATTCATGTAATAGGCAAAAAAGAGGCGGCTCGCAGCACCAATAAGCTACTGTTTTCAGCTCTCGAAGGACTTTTTAAAAAGATTGTAAATTTCCATGAGGATTCACCGACCTGGGGTGACGGCCGCCAAGTTGTTGGTTAGAGTTTACCAACTCGTGCTCTCGCCCATTCTCGGGAGGTCGTGTCGTTTCGAACCGACATGTTCGCAATATGCCATGACGGCCATTGATCGATACGGTGTGGCCAAAGGCAGCCTCATGGCCCTCAAGCGAGTTTTGCGATGTAACCCGTGGTGTGCCGGCGGTTATGACCCGGTTCCATAGGGTGTGTCGAGCCATTATGATCTCTTGCCTTGCCGTTCCAACCCGATTCATCCAGCTATTAACAGCCTGTGTGCCGATGTGGCCGAAGGTGCCGTCCTGTATTCTATTCCGATCAACTTGAAGGAGTTTTTATGGAACAAAAGCGTCTTTTAATGGCCATCGGGCTCTCGTTCCTCGTCTTTTTTCTATGGAGCATTACCTTCGGTCCAAAACCCACTCAACAAGTGCCCGTGAGTGAGGAGGCGAGGAAGTCCGAGTCGGCCGCACCATCTCAGGGGGGGCCAAGTCAAGGCACAACAGCGGATGTACCGACTGCCGCACCGCCCGCCTTGCCACCCGCCGCAGAGACGAAGGATGAGGCCCTTGCAGCGAGGACGATAGTGGTCGACACGCCTCTTTTCAGAATGAAGCTATCGGAAAAAGGCGGAGCAGTGGTGAGCATGGTGCTTAAAGAGTATAAAGAAACCGTGGCCGACGACTCTGCAAACAAAGAGCTGGTGGCTCGTGAAATTGCTTCAGGTACGGTACTGTCCTCACTAAGTGCGTATGACCCAGATCTGTTGAGGAGGGGGATTTACAAGGCGCAGATCGCTCAAAACCAGGTGGTGGTCGATCAAGCCCCCCAGACGGTTCTTTTCCGGTACGATTTGGGTAACGGGATTTCCATCGACAAGAGGTATCGGTTTGTTCCGGAAAGTTATGTCATCGATCTGGATGTCACTGTTCATAACGGCAGCGAATTGCCGGTGAACACGGCCCTGCAGATCGCCCTGCATGATGTGGTCGATAAAGATAGTGGCGCTTACGGTTTTGTAGGGCCGAGCGGGTTGATCAACAACAGCCTGACCCAAGTTAAAATTAAGAATATTGAAGAAAACAGTGAGGTGGCCGGGAGCCTTCGCTGGATCGCCACAGAACGGCTCTATTTTATCACCAGCGTGATGAGCAAGGAGAGCATCGAGGGTCGGATGCTTCTGGGGGTAAATGATAATATAGTTGAAAACCAGATGGTTACAAAAATCCAGCCCCTTGCCGCAGGCGAGCGACACGAATGGCGTTTCAGCCTTTTCATGGGTCCCAAGAGCCTTTCGCTATTGAAGTCTGTCGGTAACGATCTGGATCGAGCGATCGACTTCGGTTGGGTGGACATCATCGCCAAGCCGTGTTTGTGGTTCATGAACTTTATCCACCGTTATATTCCAAACTACGGTATCGCCATTATCATCCTGACGATTATCACCCGGTTGCTTTTTTGGCCCTTGGCCAACAAGAGCTATAAATCGATGAACGACATGCGCAAGTTGCAGCCCTTGATGCAGGAAATCCGGGAAAAATATAAAAACGACAAGGCTAGGATTAATCAGGAAACCATGGCGCTTTACCGGACCTATAAAGTCAACCCCGTGGGCGGCTGTCTTCCCATGTTGATTCAACTTCCCGTATTTTTTGCGCTCTATCGAATGCTTTACCAGTCCGTTGAACTCCGGCATGCACCGTTTTTCGGATGGATCAACGACCTGTCGGCGCCGGACCGTCTTTTCAGTTTTTCGTTTAAAATCCCGTTTATGCAAGAACCCTATGGGATCCCGGTCCTGACGCTCATTATGGGGGCAACGATGTTGCTGCAGCAGAAAATGTCCCCTGCGCCAGGCGATCCGATGCAAGCCAAAATGATGATGCTGATGCCGATTGTATTTACCTTCATATTTATCAATTTTCCGTCAGGGCTCGTGCTCTACTGGCTCATCAGCAACCTCGTGTCCATATCGCAGCAATATTACACAATGAAAAAAGTAGCCTAATGTCTGGAGGTTTAGGCATGACAGATTTTATAGAATATGAAGGCAAGAGTGTAGACAAGGCTTTGGAAAAAGCCTCCAAGGAACTGGATCTGCCCCTGGATCAATTGACTTACGATGTAATCTCCTACGGATCTACAGGAATTTTTGGATTGGTAGGGGTCAAAAAGGCCAAAATACGTGTAAAAACAAATCATTCTAAGGGTTCTTTCCATCGAGAGGCCAAACAAAAAGCCAAGGATCTGGTCAGGAGCGCGTTTGGAATTGAAGAAAAGGCAGAAGAACCGGTTGTAGTGTCATCGGTAGAGTTGGATTGTGGTAAACAGGCCCTACAGCGCATCGTCGATGCCATATCAGAGGGGGCAGTGATCACTGCCGAACACAAAAATCACAGGGTTATTTTTAAAATCGAGGGGGGTAATAGTGGCCTTTTGATTGGAAAGCGAGGCCAGACCCTAGAGGCGATACAATATTTAATCGAAAAAATTGTTAACAAAAATAATGATACCCGGTTGAGAGTATTGGTCGATGTCGAGGGATATCTCGATACACGTCAATCCAACCTGAAGCGAATGGCCACCAAAATGGCTGAGAAGGCCCAGAAAATTAACAAGCCCGTGACCATCGGCCAGATGAACGCCTACGATAGACGGATCGTTCATTTGCATCTGAAAGACAATCAAGCCGTTAGAACCCAGAGTGTCGGCGATGGGAACTATAGAAAGCTGATCATTTTTCCAAAACGCAAGCGGCATCAGAGGTCCAATTGAGCGGGTATCGGCCCTCGATCGCGCAAAAATAGGGGGCGAGAGCCAAGAAGTCAGGCCGATTTTGATGACGAAGTTTGCAGGGGAATCCGAGTTCCGTAATGACACCATTGCAGCTATCGCTACCGCAGAGGGAGCCGGAGGTATCGGTATTGTTCGGATATCCGGTCCAGAGGCCTGTGCCATCGCGCGGAGGCTTTTTGTCAGAAGTCCGGGCAGCGGCTTGACGGCCGAGAACCAGGAAACCGCAATTCCATCCCACCGTTTAGTTCATGGATACATTCGGGAGCCGGCATCGAGCCGCGTCATCGATGAAGTCTTACTGGCGGCCATGAAGGCGCCAAAAACCTATACGCGCGAAGACGTGATCGAGATCCATTCCCATGGCGGCGCGCTGATCCTCTCGAAAATACTCGAACTGGTAATTTATTCGGGAGCCAGGCTCGCAGAACCGGGTGAGTTTACCCGGCGGGCCTATCTGAACGGACGAATCGATCTCAGTCAGGCGGAGGCGGTTGCCGATATCATCAGTGCAAGAAGCGATGGTGCCCTGGCGATCGCTGCCCGGCAACTTCAGGGCGGGCTCAGGCGTCAAATTGATGATCTGTGCGCGCTTGTGGTTGAGGTCTTATCAGATCTCGAGGCAGCTATTGAATTCCCTGAAGAGGTGGAAATAGACCTGTCCGGACAGAGGACTGGTTGGATTGCTTCGTTAGAGAATGGAATCATTGCGCCCATAAAAAACCTCCTGGAGACTGTTCATAGGGGGCGGCTTATAAAAGAGGGCGTTCGATTGGTGATCGTTGGGCGTCCGAACGTCGGCAAATCGAGCCTGATGAATGTGTTGGTAGGAAAAGAAAAAGCCATTGTCACCCCAATACCGGGGACTACCCGTGATACCGTCGAAGGGACGCTGTTTATCGACAACCATGCCATACACCTCGCAGATACGGCCGGATTAAGAGAAAGCGATGATCCGATTGAGATCATTGGCATGCGAAAGACCCGAGAGCGCCTTAATGAGGCTGACTTCATTCTGTTTGTAATCGACGCCCAATTTCCATTGGCCACCGAGGACTTGGCGATCCTACAGACCCTCGATCTTAAAAAGACCGTTTTAGTGTTCAATAAAATTGACCTGGTAGAAAAGAATTGGATTGCCCAGTGTCCAAAGGAAATGGCTCAGATTGATCGTGTCATGATATCCGCCAAAAATGAAATCGGGTTGTCGCAGCTTAAGGCGCTTATCTCTCACAAGTGTTTGCAATCCGGGGAATTTCAGGTACAAGAGAATATCGTCACCAGTATCCGACACCAGGGGCTTCTGGAAGTGGCGCTGGGCGCCATAATTCGGGCCACCGAAATACTGAAGCGTCATGACGGGGAGGAGCTGGTCTGTTTGGAGCTGGAGGAAGCCCTATCGGCCCTCGGGAGGATAACCGGGGATCGGTCGGATGAAAGGGTGCTGGATTCAATCTTTAATAAATTCTGTATCGGCAAATAGAGCCGGCACACAATTGTTTCACGTGAAACAGTCAGGAGATACCAGATGGATTTCGAGCCATTTTTAAAAGAATATCGCGTATTGGTCGAAAAAGTGGATGATGCGTTTCGCCGAGTCCAACAGGAATATGGCGATTGTGTCTTGTGCAAGGAAACCTGTTCCGATTGTTGCCACGCCTTGTTTGATTTAACGTTGATCGAGGCGATTTATATCAAAGAAAATTTCGATCGAATGTTTACAGGGGACCGGCGCGAGCAATTGATTGAACGTGCCAACAGGGCGGATCGAGATATTTGCCGTATCAAGAAGGAGGCTGTCCAGGCCTTGGAGAAAGGTAAACCGGAAGATGAAATTCTGGAAGACATGGCTTTGAAGCGCGTTCGATGCCCGGCTTTGGATGATAATAATCTTTGTGCCATTTATGAGGTTCGACCGATAACCTGTCGACTGTATGGGATTCCCACAGAGATTGGGGGGCGCGCACATACCTGTGGAATCAGCGGTTTTAAAGAGGGGGTTGCCTACCCGACCGTGAAGCTGGACGCCATTTATCAGCGCCTTTATGAGATTTCGACGGATTTGGCGCAGGGCATTCAGAGTCGCTATTCTAAATTGGCGGATATGCTGGTGCCTTTGTCTATGGCGCTTTTGACCGATTACACCGAGGACTATCTCGGCGTAAAATCGAAAGATAGATCAACAGAGGAAAAATAGGGGTCACGAGTATGACGCAGGATGATGCGGCTCAAAGGAAAAAGGCTATTTTCGATGCCATGTCACCACGCGCCCGCCGGAGAATTGAACGGATCGGCTATGATCGATGGGACCCGTTCGAGGTTCCCAAGGATCCCATCGACATTCGCCGCGATCCTACCCAGCGCACCACACAACAGCTGGTGGGCGACTTCCTCCAAACAAGAGCTCCTGAAAAGCGCAGCAACGCTTACAGCCGCGGGGTCCTGGAAATGGCGCTGGGAATCATCAATGCGGATGATCGCTTTGTTGGAATGTTTGAATTTGCGTCCTGGTATGTGGAGCAGCTCAAAGAGATCGAAAAGAAGTCCTAGCTAAAAGCGAAGCTTGGAAATGGAAATTGATGCCGTTGCCTTTCAGCGCATAGGACAACACATTTGCCATCTGTTGAGCCAGAAATACCTGCGCTTGACCCCTTCTGATCTGGCGCAGGCGCTTGCCGCCCATTTTCCTGATGTGCGCCACCCGATATTTAGAGCCATTATCCGTGAAATGGTCCAAAAGGGTCTTTTGACCTATTCAAACCATTTTTCATCATCCTACATAGAACTCGGCACGCGTTTCCGGGAGCCCATATCACCGGAATTGTCTTTCGGAACCCTGTCTTCTCAACAGTCATCAATGGTGGCTGCGAGTGAGGTTACGGTGACAGATGGTGCCGCTTTTGGACAAGGTGACCATCCCACGACAAGGTTGGCGATCGAAGGCATCGATTGGGTTGCCGGTATTTGCCAAAACAATAGTCCATCGGCGGTACCGGCGGTTCTGGATATCGGAACTGGAACGGGCATATTGGCAATGGTCGCGGTGCGGCGGGGTTTGGGCCCCGCCGTCGCTATAGACCTCGATCGGTTGGCCTGTTGTGAGACCATGAAAAATGCCCATTGCAATGGGCTGTCCATGCGGGTTCATGTCGTTGCGGGTGAGCTGGCTGCCATTCGTCCATCCCCTTTCAAGCTCATTCTGGCCAATTTGCGACCGCCGACCCTGGTGCGCCTAATGCCCGATATGGTGCGCCATACCGGGCCGGAAGGGTATTGGATCCTCACCGGTTTCCGGCCGGATGAAAAATCTCGACTGTTCAGTCGATTGCCGGTGGGTTTCGAAGAGGTATGGTTTGGTGAAAACCGCGGGTGGGGCGCTGCTGCGATTAAAAGGCGTTAATGGGAACAACAGGCCGTTTACGTGGCGATCCTGAAAAGGCGCCCTGTGACATGGGACCGGTGCCGATCGTTGAAAATTCGAGCCCTGGTGAAAGGGCCTCGCAAAGCCTTACAAATAAAGGCTTTGCGAGGGAAGGTCACTTCTGAAGGAGCCATTCGACTCTATTTGCACCTATTTTGCGCGAAAAACCAGTTTTCCACCATACCAGCCTGCAATGGCGCCGGCAGCCAAGTCAAACAGGTGAAGCAGGAAAAAGAAAAAATTGCTGAACAGACCTTGGGCATAAAGGTCTGGATCTACTAACCACCAGATGGCAAGGATGATGGACAAAAAGGTGACAATTCCGGCGCAAATCATTTTGATCCGGAAGACCTCTGTCATGCGACCATTGAAGGTGTTGATCCAGTCGATCAATCCGGTGACAATGACGATGGGCATGGTGAGGGCCACCATGATGATGTTCACCTTTGCGGCTGTCGCCAAGGCCTCTGAGCCAAAAAGAAGGGAAAGAAAAAGGAACAGCACGGAGATAGGTAGAACACCGTTTGGGATGTGGACGGCAATCGGGTGACCGTGCAATTGGGTCAGCTTCAAGCTGATGTCTCTAAATCGTTCGGGTATGAAACTGGATGGGTCTCGACCGGTGGGTTTCGGACCTTTATCATCGGTTATTGTGTCGTCAGCCGATGCATCCTGGCCCTGTTCTGATTCCGCTGGATCCTCTGGCAACAAGACGAATTGACTCTGGTCCGCACCACAAACCGGACATTTTTCCGGTGGGGTGCTGCCGGTATGAATATAACCGCATACAGAGCAACGCCATTTGGAGTTTTCGTTGGCGACTGCGCTCGCATCCCCTTCCGTCGGGGTTGGTGTGATATCTGCTGCTTCGTCTATCAATATGAAAAGAGACCGATCGGCACCGCAAACCGGGCACTTTTCGGGAGGCGTGTCGCCCTTGTGATTGTAGCCGCAGACCGTGCATTTCCATTGTTTCATTGGGTTGACCTCAAAGCTTAGGGGTGAGTGGGGTTCGGTGACCGGTTGAATTTTCCCATCTTGATACACGAATCCTTGGAATATTTCCAGCGCTTCTGTAGGCGCAACCCAAGAGCGCCATATTCCCGGCGTGCCCCATCCATTAGTGAAAGGAGCCTAAGCAATTGGGCACATATGACCGTCGGCCAAAAAGCGGTGGTGCTATTCGGAGCTGAGCGCGGTACCGAGCAAGAATTCTTCGTAATCTGTGGGGCGGGTTTGGTAAAGCTCTAAAATGGATTCGAGTTGTCTTCGCTCTTGGCTATCCCGCCACTCGTACCAGTGCTCGAGGCTCTGCCAGGTACTGATGACGATCAAATTCAACGGGAAGCCCTTTTTGGTAAGTGTTTCCCCTGAAATATAACCAGGCTGATGCATGGCGCGTGCACGAAGGTCGTTGAGCAGCGAAAGGATTTGAGGGGTCTTTCCTTCCTTGAAGCGTCTTTTGATTAAAATTTTGGCGATCATGGTGGGAGCTCCTTTGTGTCAACCCATCATGAAGCTCCACAAGATACCGGCGCAAATGGCAGAGCCGATGACACCCGATGCATTGCAGGCCATTGCGTGCATAAGCAAATAGTTGCCTGGATCTTCTTTCTGGGCGGTCAAGTGGACTTCGCGCGCAGACCCCGGAACCGCTGAGACGCCTGCGGCGCCGAGCAATGGGTTTATTTTTTCTTTTAGAAAAAGGTTCATGAGTTTGGCGAAGAGAACACCGGAGGCCGTGGCGATGGAAAAGGCGATGGATCCGAGAAAAAAGATGCCCAGTGCCTTGGGCGTGATAAAAACATCGGCCTGGGTGCTGGCACCCACAGTAAAACCCAGAAAAATGGTGGCCGTGTCGATGACGGCCGAACTGGCGGTTTTGGCGAGACGGTCGACCACCCCGGAAACCTTCAGGATATTCCCCAGGAAGAAGGGCCCCAGCAACGGAATGGATGCCGGCGCCAGGAAACAGCAGAGCAGAACGCCCACAACAGGAAAAAAGACGAGCTCCTTGCGCGATACATGCCGCTCGGTATCGGGCATGCGGATCAGGCGTTCTCGCCGGGTGGTCAAAAGCCGCATGATCGGTGGCTGTATGATGGGGATGAGCGCCATGTAGGAGTAGGCGGCGATGGCCACGGGTCCGATCAGATGCGGTGCAAGCTTGGCAGTGAGGAAAATGGAGGTCGGCCCGTCGGCGCCTCCGATAATGCCTACGGAGGCGGCTTCCTGGGGTGTAAAACCGAGGGCAAGTGCACTAAGCAATGTAAAGTAGATGCCCATTTGGGCGGCGGCGCCGAGCAGCATCAGCTTGGGCCTGGCGAGCATGGAGGAAAAATCGGTCATCGCACCCAGGCCGAGAAAGACGATGGATGGATAGAGTCCCGAGGTGACGCCGAAGTAAAGATAGTGCAATACGCTGTTGTCTTCATAGATGCCCAACCCAAATCCCTTGAAAAAAGGAATATTGCCGATGATGATGCCAAACCCGATGGGCAGCAGCAGCAGGGGTTCGTACTTTTTGGCGATCGAGAGATAACAGAAGAGAATCCCGACGAGAATCATCATCAAGTAGCGCCAATCGGCCATGGCAAAGCCAGTGTTTTTCAAGAAGTCTAAAGCCAGTTCCATATGTCAGGGTACCTCGATGGGTCGATGATCGATCGCTCATTGGGCGATCATCTGGTTAAGCGTTCTTCCAAGAAAACGTGCCGTCGCCGGTAGCAATCAAGAGACCGTTTTCTCTCAGGGTTCGCAAGGTAAGGTGAGGGTGGGGCAGCTGGTCGTTTTGGGCCAACCGATAAAGTTGGGCGAGGTCGAATCGTTCTCCCAAGCCGGCCGTCAAAGACTGGTAGAGTGTGACCGTGGCGTCCAGATCGTTGAGCAATTCTGCATGGCCGACCGGCGCCGGTTTGATCTCTTCCAAGGGTAAGCCCTTGGCCTGCTTTTCAAAAAACCCTATTATTTTATGTAGTTGAGATATAATAAGGGCCAATATAGACAACCCCAACATGACCAGGATGGATCCGGTGAAGGCCATTGCCCAGCCATTGTTGGCAGCGATTCTTGATAAATCAAAGATCATGGAGTCACACCCTCCGGCTTTTACTATTCGTGGCGTTTTATGATGGGTCGGTCCCGCTTTTTTACCGGCAATGTTGTATGCGCCAGGCCTTAGCTTCTACAAGCGGTTCGTTTTTCGACCATACTTAAGGCAAAAAGTCAACTGACAAATGGCCTTGATTACCTTAACAAACTGAATTTTCAATAATAATCATAAACATTGACAATGTCCTACCCCTCTTTTATGCTTTGCGTCGCATGGCCATCGCCCATCGCCCAACGCCCGGGGCCAAGATCACGTGACGATCAAAAACAAAGGATAGTGTCGTGGACGAAAAAACGAGTATTGTTTTAGACTACTTTGAGCGGATCAATGCCATTCCACGCTGTTCAAAGGCAGAGGGCCGCATACGGGAATGGCTCCAGCGTTGGGCCGTGCAAAGAGGTTTTTCAACGAAAGGAGATACGGCGGGCAATCTGGTCATACGGGTCCCCGCCAGCCCGGGATATGAAATGGCACCCTGCGTGGTTCTACAGGGTCACATGGATATGGTTTGTGAAAAGACACCCGATTCCGCTCATGATTTTACCAGAGACCCGGTTTGTAGCCACATGGAAGGGGATTGGCTGACCGCCGATCGTACGACGCTGGGAGCCGATAACGGCATTGCCATCGCATATGCCCTGGCGCTAGCCGATGGTGAAGCGCTGAAGCATCCACCTCTGGAGCTGCTTTTCACCGTGGATGAAGAGACCGGGCTCAACGGGGTCAAGGCAATGGCGAACGATCTGATCACTGGAAAAATCCTGATCAACCTCGATTCGGAGGACGAAGGGGTGTTTACCATCGGGTGCGCAGGCGGCAGGGATATCACCATGGTCTTACCGTTGCAGACAGAACCCTTGTCCAAGGGAAGCCAAGCGGTCCGTGTGGTGGTGGGCGGGCTCAGGGGCGGCCATTCGGGCATCGATATTCATAAACCACGTGCCAATGCCAACAAGCTCCTGGCACGGGTTCTCGACCATGTGTTGCAGGGCACGCCATGCCGGCTGATTTCCTTCGACGGCGGTACACGGCACAATGCCATTGCCCGGGACGCCACGGCCATCCTGGAGTGCGAAGCATCGGCGTATCCATCGGTGGGCCTGGCGTGCGAAGAAATGGCCGGCCGCATAAAACAGGAGAGTGAGGACAAGGAACCCGACTTGTATATCAAGGTAGCTCCTGAATCCCTGCAGATCGATAGGGGCGCCACCGCAGAGGGAACCCGACGGGCCATTGATCTCCTGCTGGCCTTGCCCCATGGTGTGGCCGGTATGTCAACGGCCATCGAGGGGTTGGTGGAAACATCGAACAATCTGGCAACCGTTCATCTTCAGAACGACCGCATGACGATCCTGTCCAGCCAGCGCAGTGCGGTTCCCTCGCGCCTGGACGAGATTTCCGGCCGGGTCCAAGCCGTGGCCCGTCTTGCCGGGGTCGAGGCAAAAGAGAGCAACCAATACCCACCATGGCAGCCGGACCTTGGATGTGACCTGCTGAAGCGGTCCGAAGCTGTTTATCAAGGGATTTATGGGCAGGCGCCGGTCATTCAGGTGATCCACGCCGGGTTGGAGTGCGCCATCATCGGAAATTTATACCCAGGCATCCAGATGATCTCCTTAGGCCCAACGATTCGCAATCCCCATTCGCCTTCGGAAAAACTATTCGTACCATCGGTCGCAAAGGTTTGGCAGCTACTGGTCGGGCTGCTGGCATCCTGGGATGGATGAGCAGCCGTTTTAACTGAATGTGATTCACCCTAAAGAGCTCTCTTCCCAAAAGTTTTTTGATAAAAAATCGCATCGCAACGGTTATGGCAGGCGTGGGTGGGGCAGGTGGCCAGGGCCACGTGAGCCTGTGGTCAACAGTGTCGGTTGAATGCAAACGGCGGACAAGCGGCCCAGACTGTTTGACCCCGGCGCAGGCCGGGGGAGTTTCTGGGCCGCCCGCTGTGCATTCTTACCGGCACTTGGCCGCTTGGCGTGCGCTTGGCGTGTGGCATCGGCCACCTGACCCACCCACGCCGGGTTTAATGAATAGCGTTCAGTTAGAATCCCTGCTGGATGAGGATAATTGTTGACCTTCTGTAGCCCCTTCCATTATCTTGCAAATTTCGCCATTGATGTCGGTTGGCGAACCGTCCGGCACACGACGGTAAATTCAACAGTGAAAGGTATTCGTGTTTGGCATGAAAGGATCTCTGGATGTTGATCTGAAAAACAAGATCAAAACCCTGATCGTCGAAAATTGCGATCTGGATATCGAAATTGCGGATATCGACGATGAGGCCCCTCTTTTTCAACGAAATTCACCGCTTGAACTCGACTCGATCGACGCGCTGCAGATTTCCATCGCCATTCAAAACACATTCGGCATTGCCATTCGAGACAGCAAGGAGATGCGACGCGTCATGACCTCGATCAACAGTTTTGCCGATTATATTCAACCGGAGTGACCAAACAATTGACCGAAAAGGCTTTCATCCGAGGCAAGGCGGTTCATTGTGCATTGGGGGAAGAGATCGATCTTGTGGTTGCCGCCATGCGCGCGCATCAATGCCATATCACCGATGTGCCGCTGTCGCTCATCAATCTCGATTATGCGCGGCCCTACTATCGGCTGCCCGTGAAGGATGGCGATCCACCGCCGCACAGCGAGGCCTTTTTCTACGCCGTTTTGTTTCGCACCGTGGAAAAGGCCATTGCCGATGCCGGCTTGCAGCCGCATGAAATAGAAGAGATGCCGATTTTTTTCGGCTCGACCTCCATCGATATTCCGCTCTACGAAGAGACATACAGAACGGCCAGCAACGTGCTTTCCCAGACGTCGTCGGGTTACGGCAACATCGCCAACGAGATCGCCCGGCATCTTGGGGTCAAGGCAGGCTGCTACACGTTTACCACCGCGTGTACTTCCAGCGCCAACGGTGTGCTTTATGCCTCGGCCATGATGGGCCAAGGCGCGTTCGATCGTGCCCTGGTGATCGGTTATGATTTGTTCAGCAATCTGGGGTTCTATGGTTTCGAGGCGCTCAAATTGATCGCGCCGCCACCTTACCGGCCTTTCGATAAACAGCGTATGGGAGTAATTATGGGCGAGGGGTGCGGCGCAATCGTATTGGATCGCTGTCGACGGGATGCCAACGATTTTTATTGCCAGGGAGGCGCCAATGCCTGCGATACGCATAGCGTGACGACCCACGACCCGGAAGGCCATGCCATCGCCACCGTGATGCGGGAGGCCTTGGCGAGCGCCGGTGCGAGGCCGGAGGAGATCGATGTGATCAAAGCCCATGCCACCGGCAGCTATCACAACGACCTGACCGAGTGCAACGGCCTTAAACAGGTGTTTGGCGATCATTTGCCGCCGGTGACCGGATTGAAACCCTTCGTCGGTCATACGGTGGGCGCCTGTGGCGCGATCGAGCTGGTTCTTTTGAGCGAGGCGGTCAAGGCGGGATTCGTACCGGCCACCTTGGGATTTGAAACGCCGGACGAAGAGTTGGGGGTCGTTCCCATGACCGATGATCTGGCGATTGAAAGCGGGACCTTCCTGCTCAATTACTTCGGTTTCGGTGGCAATTGCGTCTCCCTGGTCGTTTCCAACCGCGATTGAATTGATGCGGCCAAGGCATGCCCGCCGCAACACAGACAACATCAGGCGAGGCGAATATGTACATTCATAACCACGGAACTTTTGTCGGCCGGCCGGTGGCGGACATGAAGTACTACAAAGAAGACGTCAGCCGGTACACCCGGTTGCACTTCCGCAGAGCCAACCGCTTTGTACTGCTCTCGCTGGCCGGCGCCTGCCGCTGTGCCCATAAACAGTCGATCAAAAAGAACACCGGCGTCTATCTGACCACAGAGAACGGTAACCTGGGCGATACCGAGACCGTCCTGCACCAGATTTTTCAGATGCGTCAGTTCCCCATGCCCTACAATTTCATCAACACCATGAGCAACACGGCATCTTTTTATGTGGCCCAGAGCCTGGAGTTGCTGGGACGCAACATGACCTTCTCCAGCAAACTGCTTTCGTTTGAACGCGGCCTGGAGTTGCTGCATTGCGACATGGTTGCAGGGTCCGTGAACGAGGCCTTGATCGGCGGGGTGGATGAAGCGAGTTTTTCCAAGACGCAATTCGAGGCCAAATTCGATCGACGGTACGAAGACTACAACATGGTCGAGGGCAGTTGCTGGCTGTTGATCAAGAAACAATCCGACCGGGCCATAGGGCGCATCAGCGCTGTCGTTTCGTTCGCCGATTTTGGCCAGCTTCTGGGTTGGGTTGGACAACAGGTGTTCGAGCGGCCGGTTTTTTTCGCTCACGGTATCCTGGTGACCGTGGAAGAAAAGGAGGCGGTCGGACGTGCGCTGCCCGATGCAACCCTGTTTGATCCCATCGGCGATATCGGCTATTTCGATTCCGCCGCATCATCTGCGGTGACCCATTTTCTACAGCGCGATGGTGACGCCTGCCTGATCCATGTCAACAAGGATACCCGCGGCCAGTTCATGGCCATGCGGGTGGAGAAGTATTAGCATTAGCACCCGGTTACTCTTCGGCCTTGACCTTTCCTCTCTGGCGGTGCCGTTCCCCTATCGACAGGATGTTTTTACGCAACCGAATGGCCTTGGGCGTGATTTCCACCATTTCGTCTTCCCGAATAAAATGTATGGCGCGCTCGAGGGTCATGGGCTTGATCGGGCTGAGGATCACCGCCTCGTCGTGTCCTGAGGCGCGGATGTTGGTCAGCTTCTTCTCCTTGCAGGGGTTTGCGTTGAGGTCGGTTGGCCGATTGTGTTCGCCGAAGATCATCCCTTCGTAGACAGGATCGCCAGGCCGGATGAAGAGAATTCCCCTGGGCTCCAGGTTGAACAGGGCGTAGGCCACGGCCGAGCCCTGGCGATCGCTGACGATGGAGCCGGTGTAGCGGCTGGGAAAATCGCCGCGATAGGTGTCGTATCCGTCGAAATAGGTGTTGAGCAACCCGGTGCCCTTGGTGTCGGTGAGAAACTCGTCCCGGTAGCCGATCAGGCCGCGCGAAGGGATGGAGAACTCCACGCGCACCCGGCCGCTGCCGTGGTTGATCATGTTGATCATCTGCGCCTTCCGGGACGACAGTTTTTCGGTGACCACGCCCAGAAAACCTTCGTCGCAATCCACGAAAAGGTGCTCGATGGGCTCCAGTCGCTCGCCATCGCGTATCTTGAAAATCACCTCGGGCCGTCCCACGGCCAGTTCGAAGCCTTCCCGGCGCATTGTCTCGATGAAGATCGCCATTTGAAACTCGCCGCGCCCCTTGACGAGGAATACTTCGCGGTTGTCGGTTTCTTCCACCTGGATGGCCACGTTGCGCAGGGTCTCTTTCAGCAGTCGCTCGCGAAGATGGCGCGACTGGCTGTATCGACCCTCGCGTCCGGCAAAGGGTCCGGTATTGACCGTAAAGCGCATGCCCACAGTCGGTTCGTCCACGCGGATGCGTGTGAGAGCCTGGGAAGTACTTCGGGTGCAAATCGTGTCGCCGATGCGCACCTCGTCGATGCCGGCCAGCACCACGATATCGCCGGGGTCGGCCTCCGGCACGTCGATAAGACTCGGGCCCTGATAGGTTTGCAGGCTGGCCACCTTGAGCGGCCGTTGCCGGCCATCGGCGCCGATGCAAACGAGGCTGTCTTTGATGCGTGCGTGCCCGTTGGCCACTCTGCCCACGGCGAGGCGGCCCAGGTAATCCGAGTAGCCCAGGTCCGAGACCAGCATTTGAAAGGGTGCATTCGGGCTGTGGCTCGGTGCCGGGATATGGGTCAGGATCATCTCCATCAAGGGATCGAGGTTCCGGCCGCGTTCGTCGGGTTTAGCCTGGGCGATGCCGTCCCGGCCGATGGCATACAGATAGGGAAAGTCGAGCTGGGCGTCGGTGGCATCCAGATCGATGAACAGGTCATAGACCTGGTCGAGCACCTTTTCGGCCCGGGCGTCCTTGCGGTCGATCTTGTTGATCACCACGATCACCTTGAGGCCGGCGGCCAGCGTCTTTTCCAAGACGAAGCGGGTCTGGGGCAGGGGGCCTTCGGAGGCGTCGACCAGCAGGAGCGCGCCGTCGGCCATGGATAGGGCGCGTTCGACCTCGCCGCCGAAATCGGCATGCCCCGGCGTGTCGATGATGTTGATTTTCACACCCTGCCAGAGCACGGCGCAGTTCTTGGCGGCAATGGTAATCCCCCGCTCGCGCTCCAGATCCATGTTGTCCATGAGGCGTTCGTTGACGGCCTGGCCGTCGCGGATCAGCCCGCTTTGCCGGAACATGGCGTCCACCAGCGTCGTTTTGCCGTGATCCACGTGGGCGATGATGGCCACGTTGCGTATCTTATCGTTTTTAACAGGCAGAGTTGCCATAGGTTTTTCTCCTCAGCGAAAACCGCCATGTTTAATACATCCCCCACGAATTGTCCATCTTTGTTTTTCAACAATAGGAAAGAATGCCGGTCGAGGGAGCGGCCTCGAATTCAGACCCCTCTCGATGTTTGCCCTTTTGTAACTTTGTCGTCCGGTTTAAAAGGGCCAGAAGATCGGTACCAGGATCGTCCCCCCGACGATGACCAAGAAATTCAGTGGAATTCCCAGCTTGAGATAGTCGCTGAAGCGGTAGCCGCCGGGTCCGTAGACCAGCAGGTTGGTCTGGTATCCGATGGGTGTGGCAAAACAGGCGCTGGCGCCGAAGCAGACGGCCATGATGAAGGGTTTGGGGTCCACCTGCAGTCCGACGGCGGTGGAGATGGCGACGGGCAGCAGCAGCACCGCGGTGGCGTTGTTACTCAGGACTTGAGTGCTGATGCTGGTTAGCAGGATAAATCCGCCCAAAACCAGATGGGGCGACCATCCCTCCAGGGCGTTTAAGAACAGCTGGGCGTAGTACCGGCTCGTGCCGGTCTGGTCCATGGCGGTTCCCAGGGCGATGGTGCCGGCAATGAGCATGAGGACATTGCTTTGCAGGGCGCGGTAGGCCTCCTTGAGGGAAAGCGCGCCGGTCAGGACCATGAAGAACACGGCGGCCAGTGCGCACACCATGATATTGGCCAGGCCGGTGGCGGCCGTCACCACCATGGCGGCAAAGATGCCGGCGGCAAGGGGCGCTTTGCGGCTGTGGACAATTTCATGATGCACATCTTCCACCATGATCCAGTCGCTGCGGCCGCGAAACTTTTCGACCCGGCCGACGGAACACCACACCAGCAGGATATCTCCAATTTTCAGCCGGATATCTTTAATCTTATGTTCCGTATAATGCAAACCGCTGCGCTCGACGGCCACGATGTGCAGGTCCTCGTCTCGTGCCAGGTGGGTTTCGCCCAACCGTTGACCGAGCAGGTCGGATTGGGGCGGAATGATCAGTTCCATCACCAGCATATCATCCTGCCCGTTGAACGCGAGACCCTTTTCAGAGGGTGGTAGCTCCACGTCCTTGCCGTTAAGGATATGATTAAGGTCGTTCGGCGATCCCTTGACCAGCATCAGATCGTCGGGCGCGATGGTTACTTTGTCTCGGCAGGGATGGAAGATATGGGAATAGCGGATCAGTTGGAGCACTTCGATCCCCGGGTATTTGTCGGGCAGCTCTTTGCAGGGATCCATATGGATCAGGCCGCTGCCCCGGGGAACGGTCAATTCGGCCAGATAGCGACGTTTGGGTTCATTCTCCAGTTCGCAGGTGGGGTTGTTCAGGTCGGGCATGAGGCGCGGGGCGGCGACCAGAATCAGCACCAGTCCGGCGATGGCCAGAGGCAGCCCCACTTTGCCCAGCTCGAACATGGAGAGGCCGCCGAACCCGTACTGGGCCGATAGATCGCTAACGATGATGTTGGTGGATGTGCCGATCAACGTGCAGGTGCCGGCCAGAATCGATATGTACGAAATGGGAATCAGGTACCTGGACGGGCTGAAGCCGAGGCGGCAGCCCATGCTGATCACCACCGGAATGAAGAGCACCACCACCGGCGTATTGTTGATGAAGGCCGAGGCCACGGCCACGATCAGCAGCACCACCATCAGGGCCAGACCGGTTCGGCCCTGGGCCAGGGTCATGACCTTTTGCCCGATAAATCCTACCACGCCGGTGCGGATCATGGCCTGGCTGATGAGAAACATAGCCCCCACCGTGATTACGGCCGGATTGGCAAATCCAGCCACGGCCTCCTGAGGGGATAATATGCCGCTGAGGGTCAAGGCCGTCATGATGCCGATGGCAGTCAGGTCGATGGGGATGCGCTCGCTGATCAACAGGAATAGGGTGACCGCCAGTATGATGGTAACGATGGCAATGTCCATGGGTTATAAGCGTATCAACTCGTAGCTGCGGGATCCCAGGCCGATCTTTTCGGCATATTCCAGTTGAATCGGCCAATCCACCTCGGGATAGAGCCCTTTGAATTTATCGCCCCCGGGTTCGGTGTTGTTTTCCAGACGGCAATGGGCCAGCGCCGGTTCGGCATTCACCAGATCCACCGACGCCTGATCGATGGCCACCGGGTCCAGAGAGGCGACCACCCCGATGTTTTTCACGATGGGTGCGTCGTTGGCACCGTAGCAGTCGCAGGCCGGCGACACATCGGTGATAAAGTTGACGAACAGGGCCTTGCCGGCCTTTTGCTTGAGCACGGCGGCCGTATATTCGACCATGCCTTCCAGGAAAGCGGGGATCTCCTGGTTCCAGGCTAGCTCGATGGCCGAGTTCGGACAGATCAGGATGCACTCACCGCAACCGATACAGCGGGCCTCGTCGATGACCGCCTTTTCGTCGACAATCGAAAGGGCGTGTTGGGAGCAGTGGTCCACGCAGGCGCCGCAGCCGATGCAGTGCTCGGTATTGACCTGGGGCGATACGGTGGAGTGCATGGCCAGCTTGCCCTTGCGCGATGCGCAGCCCATACCGATGTTTTTGATGGTGCCCCCGAAGCCGGCCAGCTCGTGTCCCTTGAAATGGGCCAATGAAATCAGCGCATCGGCCTGCACGATTTCTTTGCCGATGTAAGCGCTTTCGAAATGCTTGCCATAGATCGGCAGGGCCTCTTCACTCTTGCCGCGCAACCCATCGGCGATGACCAGTGGCGCTTCGACCACGGCGTAGGCGAAACCGTTCTGGATGGCGGTGGTCAGGTGGCTGGGCGCATCGCTGCGTGTGCCGGCGTACAAGGTGTTGGCATCGGTCAGAAACGGGCTGGCTCCGATGCGTCGGATGTCGGCCACGACCCGACGCGCATAGATCGGCCGAATGAAGGCGGCGTTTCCCATCTCGCCGAAATGGATCTTCACGGCCACCAGATCCCGCGGCGCGATAACCTTTGAAAGGCCGGTTGCCTCGAGGACGTGTGCGAGCTTGGCCATAAAGTTTTTTTCCATATCGGCGCGGCAGTCGATAAAAAAGACCTGGCTGGACATGGGACCTCCTTTGGTGGTGAATGGGGTTGCGGTGCGGGAAAGCACAAGATAACATTCAAAACATACGGACCAATATCCTTCACGTCAAGAAAGACGATCCATCCATGGAAATAGAAAAACGAATCGCGCTCTTGGAAAAGATATACCGTGTTTATGAGGCGTTCTGCGCTGGTTTTCCTTCAGCATGCCGAAAAGGGTGTGCGTTGTGCTGTACGGCCAATGTGACCATGACGACCCTGGAGGGGGCCATGATCCAAAACCGTTGGCTGGCAGAAGGGGCGCCGCCGCCGGTGGGGCCGCTTCAGGCTGCCGCCCGCCGGCCCCGTTTTCAGCCCCGGATCACCACCAATCACCTCGCGGCCCTGTGTGTCCGACCGCAAGCGGGAGATCCCGAACTTCCCGAAGAGGCGGCCGACCCCCGAGTCGGCCCATGTCCACTGTTAGTGGGAAACCATTGCTCGATCTATGCCGTGCGCCCCTTTGGTTGCCGGGCCATGGTGTCGCGCAGTGACTGCGCCGCACACGGTGCCGCGGACATGCCCGATGAGGTGCTGGCGGCCAACACCCTTGTGTTGCAATTCATCGAAGCCATCGACGATGGCGGTCTGACGGGCAACTTGACCGATGTGCTGCTGCATTTAGCCCAGATGGACCGACGCGATGCTTATGAACTCCAGGAGAAAAGGTATTCGAGCGACGGGCTGGCCGCCAACCGACCCATGCCCTGTCTGATGGTGCCGCCCGAGCAGCGGGAACGGCTCGCCCCGCTGTTGCAAGCCATCCGACGAATCTTGACGACATCGTAAAAAGCCCAATATCTGCGTTGCGCTCACCCCGTGGTCCTTGCGGCGTGCCATCAGTGCACCCCAGGACACCCAGGACATGAAATGTCGCGCGCCTTGATCTTGAACTTCTAAGGAAGCGTCATGCTTTTGGGCTGTTTCCTGGGATGAAATGTTTCACCGCGAAGCGGGAAAAGCCGCTTTTTTGCATTGCCATCAATCTTGAACGGGCAGGACTGACAAGGCCGATCTCCATATTGAGCCGGACGCGGCCATCATGCTGGAACGGGAGACCGGACTCGCGTCATCGTTGGGCCTGCGCGTCGGTCTGGGCCGCATCGGCCGGGTGGCAACCGCCGTTGTCGAGAAACTTGTCCCAAAGACGCTTGAAGCTTTCGTAGTCGTGACCGCCGGGCACTGTGAATACACGGTCCGGAGGCAAAATCTGAGCGAGAAGGCGTTGGCCGTCCACGTAAGGGTCTTTTTCCCCATAGCCCAAGTAGATCGGCTTGGTCGGATGTTCAGCGACGTTTTGTTTGAGCCAGCTCCACAGCATCCGCTGCCACTTTTTTTCGGGATCGAAGTTTCCAGGCTCCCAGTGATGCACCCCGCCGGCCGCAGCGATCTCGTTGAGCAGCGAACGATAGCCGAGAAAGGGGGCCACCAGATAGATGCCCTGCACATCTTCGGGATGATCGATCGTATAAAGCAGCGCGCCCAGGCCACCCATGGAAAATCCGATCAACCAGATCTCCTTGTATCCCTGGGCATGGGCCGGATCGATGACGTCTTCCTTCATGCGTTTGATCAGGGAACGGTCGGCATAATATCCGAAGTGTGCGTTGGGCGCCACCATGTCATAAGGCGCGTGTCGCTCGAAAATATCGGCCACCAGGCCCTCTTTTTCGAAGCTGAAATGGTTGCCCCCCATGCCGCGCATGAAGACGATGAGCCGCTCCTTGGAGCTGCTGTTGGGGTGGTCGTAGGTCACCATATCCATGGGCGCCTTGTTGAACAGACTGCAGCTCGCATAGAGGGGAAGCAGCAACAGCGCCCCGAGCATTTGAAACGTGGTCTTCACGGCAAGCGGGTTCCTTTCATTCGAGCGGGGCGGCAGGTGCGGCAGCTGCCGTCGGTGCCGCCGGCAGGGGATCGATTTTCTCCACATAGTAGAGGGTGGCCCCTACCGGCGCAAAGGCGAGCAACAGGACGTTGAGTAGCGGAATCAAGAACAGCACACCGAACCCGAGATGAAAACCTATATGGCGGCGTAGAAAGGTGAGGCGCTGTCCGAAGGGTTCGAGGCGGCGGGCCGGCACCAGGTCGGTGTTGTCCCACGCCAGGAAAACGCCGGCGGCCAGGGGCGACAGAATGGTAAGCAGGGGGCCGATGGGCGTGAACCAGGCCAGGACCATGAGCAGCAAGGAGATGATCACGGGCAGTGTGGCGCGCGGAATTTCCTGACGCAGCAGGTAGAACAGGTATGAAAACTTTGCCAAATGGGTTTCTGAAGACTTCACCTGGCCGCTGACCTTTCGTTCCGTGATCTGGGACATGAGATCCATGATAAAGACGCTGAACAGCAACTGGGACACCAGAAAGCCGACCAGGGCCGAAATGGCGATGAGCACCAGGGCCAGCAGCCAGGAGGTCACATACCACAGCCAGGTAAGCCAGGCGCTTTCCGGCCGACGCCACATCAAGGCGAGAATTTCTTCATAGTTGACCAGAATCACTGCCGCTGCGACCACGGCGATGAGGATGATGACGATCAACCGGACCAGCCCGAGCAGCAGCAGCTTGGCGTTGCGCAGCCCGAATTTCAGTCCCTTGAAATTGTAGGCGATGCCTTGTAAAAAAGATGTCATCGGCGTGCCCCCCTGCAGGTTGGCCGGTTCATCGGCAGGCGAATCGGTTGATTCAGGCGCTTTTATCCTTACACATAAATCGGCCCCGTGGCAACACGCCCCATGGATTTGTCTTCGGCCCGGAACGTCTTATGGTAGACGTATAATCGACTGCGACGGGAACCTCGAGTTGCCCCGGTGCGCGGGGAGATCTATGAAAAGTGAAACGTTATCGACTCTGATGCCAGTTGGGAAAAGCAATCATGATATATGAAATGGCGGCTGTGGGTGGGCATCGTTATATCTATTCGCATCTGTTGGCGCGTCTGGCCGGAACGAACCTGGCCGCCGCGGCCGAAACGCTCCAGCTTGCGACGCATGCTTCGGGTGAAGTGGCGGTGCCGTTTCTGGGGGCGACCTTCCTCGCCTCACGACAGGGGGTAAGGCGCGCGGACGGCGGCCGTTTCCTGGATGCCGACGGGAGCGTAATTATCCACTACCTGCTCGCCGCCGGTCCCAGCCACCCGGCCGGGCATTTCGTAACCTTGGCCGAACTGGCCGGCCCCCTCTTTAAACAGGGCAGCTACAGCCAAAGCGCCCTGGAGCGACCGGTCGTTGAACGTTTTCAGGGACGCCTGCCCGAACTGCTTACGACCGCCGCAGCGCTTGGCGGTGGGGAAGGCGGCGAAGCCGCCTTGGGGGCGGTGAGTCTGATTTTCGAGCTGCTGCCGCATATTCCCTTGCAGCTCATGTTTTACGACCGCGATGAAGAGTTTGGGGCTCGGGCGACCCTGTTGCTGGATCGCAACGCCACTACTCAATTGGAGTTCGAAGTATTGGCCGTGGCGGTGACCCGTTTCGTGCAAACCCTGACCAAAGCGTAAGGAGAATGCCATGCTGAAGGAATCCTACCCGCTCTACCTCGGCAATCGGCCCGAGCTGCCCAACACCGACCTGGAGGTGGTCGACAAATATTCCGGACACGTTGCCACGCGGGTACCCCTGGCCGATGCAGCCACCATCGACCGGGCCATCGAACTGGCCCATGCCGCCGCATCCCATATGGCGGTTCTGAAACCCTACGCCCGGCAACAGATGCTCTATGCCTGCGTAACGGAGTTCGAACGGCGGCGGGACGATCTGGCCCTGAGCCTGTGCATCGAGGCGGGCAAGCCTATTACCGACGCCGAAGGGGAGGTGAGCCGACTCATCGACACCTTTCGGGTGGCCGCCGAAGAGGCGGTGCGCATCGGCGGAGAGACCATTCCGTTGGAGATCAGCGCCCGGGCTGACGGCTATCGCGGCATGACCCAGCGGGTGCCCCTGGGGCCGTGCGCCTTCATCAGTCCATTCAACTTCCCGCTCAACCTGGTGGCCCACAAGGTGGCGCCGGCCATCGCCGCCGGCTGTCCCTTCGTACTCAAACCGGCCAGTGCCACGCCGGTGGGTGCCCTGATCATCGGCGAGGTGCTGGCCGGGATCGGACTGCCGGATGGGGCCTTCTCCATCCTGCCCTGTCCGCGCGACGGCGCCGACCAGCTGGTGACCGACGACCGGATCAAGCTGCTGAGCTTTACCGGGTCGGATGGGGTGGGCTGGGGGCTCAAGGCCAAGGCGGGCAAGAAGAAAGTAGTGCTCGAACTGGGCGGCAACGCAGCCTGCATCGTGGACGAGACTGCGGACATCGATGACGCCGTGGCGCGCCTGGTGATCGGCGCCTTCTACCAGTCCGGCCAGAGTTGCATCAGTGTGCAGCGCATCCTGATTCACGAGAAGGTCTACGATCAGGTGCGCGAAAAACTGGTGGCCAAGGTCAAAGCGCTCAAGGCCGGCGATCCCAAGGAACGCAGCACTTTTATCGGCCCGATGATTTCGGAAAAAGAAGCCGTCCGGCTGGCGTCGTGGATAGAAGCGGCCGTGGCGGCGGGCGGGCGGGTGTTGTGCGGCAACGCCCGGGAAGGCGCCATGCTGTCGGCCACGCTGATAGAAGACGTGCCCGCCGACGAGAAACTCTGCCAGGAGGAGGCCTTCGGGCCGGTGGCCGTGCTGTCGCGCTTCGCCGATTTCGAATCGGCACTGGCCGAGGTCAATGCCTCGCGTTACGGCCTGCAGGCCGGCGTCTTCACACGTGATCTGTTCCGGGCCCAGATGGCTTGGGACAGGCTCGAAGTCGGGGGGGTGGTGGTGGGCGACATCCCTTCCTGGCGGGTCGATCACATGCCCTACGGCGGCGTCAAGGATTCGGGCATCGGCCGCGAGGGGCTGCGCTACGCCATCGAAGAGATGACCGAGATCCGGCTGTTGGTCATTCGAACGCCACCAACGGCAAAGTGATTCTTCTATCGCTTGGGCCGTCTAAGCCACCTGCTGCTCCGGCATGGCCTTCACGCCCGCCCGGAACCGCGTCTGAGATCAGTTCGGGTTGTACTCCTTGAACACCTTGGCGGCCAGATCGATGTCGTCCGGACAGAAGACGAACAGGCAGGGTTGGTCGGCATTGACCGCCGACCCATAGACATAGTTGATGTTGATGCCGGCCTCCCCGAGCTTGCCGGCAATGCGGGAGATTTCGCCGGGTTTGTTGGTCAGGGTCACGGCGATGACCGGCATCATGTCGAAGAGGTAGTCGTGTTCGGTGAGCAGGTCGATGGCTTGGTTGATGGTGCCGTGGGACGGCAGCAGCCGGATCAGGGCGAAATCCGCCGAGTCCTTGCTCATGGAGCTGTAGCTGGCCGCCGAAGCGATACGCTTGAGGGATCTGCCGCGCGCCTTGAACAGCTCCTTCACATAGCTGGAGGCGTCCTGGATCGTGATAGCGTCGATGTTGATTTTGGCCTCGCCCAGCAGCGCGGTGAGCTTTCCCAGCTCGCCGGGCACGTTTTTCAAAAAAAGGGAGATTTCGGTGCGCACCATGGCAACTCTCCTTGTGCCGTTCAGGACGGCGATTTGAGGATTACGGATTGTAAACCACCACCAACAGTTCGGCATCCTCGTCGCTGATATTGCGCATGTGGTGCTGGATGCCGGAATTGAAGTGTAGTGACTCGCCCGGCGACAGCCGGTTGACATGCTCGCCCACCGTCACCTCCACCGTTCCCTCGAGCACGTAGACGAACTCTTCCCCCTCGTGCCGGTATCCCACGCCTTTGTGCTCCTGCAGGGCCTTAATCTGGATGCGGAAGGCTTTCAGGTGTTTGTGATCGGCGCCGGGCGTCAGCGGCGTATAGGCATAGTTCTTGGTCCGCTTGGCATAGTCGGCGGCGCGCCGGTCGCGGCTTTTCTGTTCGTCCTGGAGCAGGTCCTCGGAATCGATGGCCAAGGCTCGCGAGATCTGCAGCAAAGTGCCGACCGGCGGGATCTCCTCGCCGCTTTCGATTTGCTTGAGGTACGCGATAGTGAATCCCGTGTCATTGGCCAGCTGATCCAGGGTCACCTTTTTACGGTTGCGGAATGTCTTGATGCGCTTGCCGATGGGCGAAGCTGTTTTGGCGCGTGGCATGGCGACTCCTTTGTCCGGTCAGTTGCCGGTCTGGTTAAAGGGCGCTTGGTGCGAGGAACTTACCCGACAGGATAAGCCATAGTCGCCGATAAGATCAAGTCCTGGATCCACAATTCAGGGGTTCTAACTGAATGCTATTCATTTACAATCCCATCAAACAGTTAAAGTTTCAATCGGACCGGCACGATAGTGCTTTCGGATTGTGGTTTAAAGTTCCAATGGCATGTACGAACTCAATTTAATCACGCTTATGGAGGAATCCGATGAACGGATGCATCAAGGTTTTATCTACGGTCTTTGCTCTACTGACGATCATGACAGCAGTCGTCCTTCCCGCAGGGGCGGAAAGCTCCAAGGCTCTTTTGATTTACTGGCGGGGGGAGACGCCCTGCGAAAAGGCCCTGAAATCGGGCCTTAAAGATCTCGGTGTCAATATCCAATTGTTCGAGTTCGACGCGCAACAGGACAAGGGCAGACTGGGCAATTATCTTGCCACCATCGACGAGAAAAAATTCGACTTCATTTATACCTTCGGTACCACGGCCAGTCTTGAAACGGCCAAGGTGGTCAAACAGACGCCGATTCTTTTCGGCATCGTCACCAACCCTGTCCAGGCCGGGCTAATTCAAAGCTGGGAATCTTCGGGCAACAATGTGACTGGCGTCAGCCATGCCGTCCCCTATAAGGATCAGGTGGATTTCATGATGCGGCTGGGAAAATACGAGCGGGTCGGTATTCTCTATGACCAGAATGCCGCCAATGCCCAGATCGCTTTCGATGAGCTGAAGAAGCTTCTGGGTGAGAAGGGAATCAAAATCGTCGGCGCTCCCGTGACGTCGGAGGCGGACCTGGACGGCGGCATCAAGACGTTGACAGATCAGAAGGTGGATCTCGTCTACTTGCCTTCGGATAGTTTGATCATTTCAAGGGCCGATACAATCGTCGCCGCACTCAATGCCCAAAAAATTCCGACCTATGGTGCCGTCGAATCCTTTATGCAGAAAGGCGCCCTGGCAGGTATTGTCAGCAGCTATGAGATGGTGGGCAAGGCTCTCGTGGAAAAAGCCGCAAAAATCTTGAAAGGAACACCGGTATCTCAAATTCCCTCCAGCCATTTGCCCTTTGAGATGCTGACGGCGATCGTCAATGCCAAAACAGCCCAGCAAGTCGGTGTCTCCATTCCCTATGAGGTGCTCAGTCAGGCTCAAATATTGGAGTAGTGCCCATCCACGAATGACGCTTTGGCCAGATCTCGGCGTTGCACGAAAAATTTAATCCGCAGAATATCAGCCTTACACCAGCGGTTAAATTTTTCGTGCGCCTTGCCTGTCCTGCCGGCCTTTGGCAGGGATCCCGACCCAATTTGCCTGTTTTAGGGATGGACAGGAGTCTCAGCGTATAATGCCATCACTCCTGCTCGGGAGTACAGCTGCTGGTGACGGCGTCGAAGGCACGAATCCGTTGGAGCAGTGCGGTCAGTTCGGTTTTGAGCCCGATGAACTGGTCTACGGTCAATCCGCTCCGACACAACAGCGTTTCGGGCACCGCATAGGCTTTCTTCTTCAAATCCAGTCCCTTTTGGGTCAGATAGATCTGCACCACGCGCTCATCCGTGCTGGAGCGCCGCCGTTCGACCAGGCGGGCGTTCTCCAGCCGTTTGAGAAGCGGCGTCAGGGTGCCGGAGTCAAGGTACAGTTTCTCTCCCAGAGTCTTGATGCTGATCCCGTCCTTTTCCCATAAAACCAGCATAACCAGATATTGGGGGTAGGTTATGTCCAGTTTGGCCAGCAGGGGCCGATAGGTCTTGGTCAATCCGCGCGAGCAGGCATAAAGGACGAAACAAAGCTGGTTATCCAACCTGAGAAGCGCATCCTTTTCCATTAGAGAAACCTCTGTTGTTTTTTAGTTGTTTTGAGTTTTGCACAATTTAATTGGAAAAACAATCGATAGGCCGGCACAAATGTATTGTGCGCAATTAAATTTTGTGATAGCCATTGATCCCTCTGGCGGATCCCCAGGTGGTCACGGTAAATTTTGCGTTTTCTGACAATCCGAATTCGATAGGAGGTGGCGTGATGCGGAAAAAAAAGTTGATGATAGGCCTTGCCGCGGCCGGTTTGTTTTTTTTTGGATGTGCGGCGAACAACCAGGCGCTTCGCCCCCACAATGTGGGCGACACAGCCGAGGATTTCACTCTTCCGGACCAGAATGACGATTCTGTTACGTTGAGCGGGTTGCTCGAGGGGCGCCGGGGTGCGGTGATCGCTTTTTATCCCAAGGACGACACCAAAAACTGAACGGCCGAATTTGTTGAGTTTCAACAAAACATCGCGCAGTTTGAATCGAGAAATATCCAAGTGATCGGCATCAGCAAAGATTCCACCGCTTCACACCGTAAATTTATCGCCAAGCATAAACTCAACGATTTGCCCCTGCTTTCCGACCAGGAGATGCGGGTCATTCGGGCCTACGATGCCAAGCACTGGCTGCTTCCGGTCGCCAGCCGGATATATATCATCATCGACAAGGATCGCAGAATTCTATTCAGGGAGAACACCGGATTTTCGCTTCTCGAAAATCAGACCGAAACATTGGTCCGAAACATCGACGAGCTGATTCGCTGATCACAGCATATCCGATATTACCCCAAGCGAAGGGTTTTATTACTGCTTGGAGGAAACGGAAAGAAAACGGCCCGCAGGGCCGCCGCTTTCATCTGCCGTCGATGAATCCTTGGCGGTGTGTGAAAGGGGTGTCCCGCGGGCCGGTCGTCGCTTTTTATCTTCCTGAAGTTACACATGTGCCGGTAAGGTGCGGTCGCGCGGGTGGTCCTAATACTCGTAGAATCCCTTGCCGGTCTTGCGGCCCAGCCAGCCCGCTTCCACGTACTTGCGAAGCAGGGGACAGGGCCGGTACTTGGAGTCCTTGAAGCCTTCGTAGAGGGTCTCCATGATGGCCAGGCAGGTGTCCAGGCCGATGAGATCGGCCAGGGTCAGCGGGCCCATGGGGTGGTTCATGCCAAGCTGCATGACCGTGTCGATGGCTTCGCGGGTGCCCACGCCATGGTAGAGGGCGAAGATCGCTTCGTTGATCATGGGCAGAAGAATGCGGTTGGCGATGAAGCCGGGGTAGTCGTTAGCTTCAGCCGGGGTCTTGCCGAACTTCACGGAGAGGTCCCAGGTGGTTTTGAAGGTCTCTTCGGAGGTGGCGATGCCGCGGATCACCTCGACGAGTTTCATCAGGGGCACGGGGTTCATGAAGTGCATGCCGATCACTTGGGCCGGGCGCGAAGTCTGGGAGGCGATGCGGCCGATGGGGATGGACGAGGTGTTGGTGCCCAGGATCACTTCGGGCAGGCAGATCTTGTCCAACTTGCGGAAGATCTCAAATTTCAGGTCTTCGCGCTCCACCGCGGCTTCGACCACGAAGTCTGCGCCGGCCATGTCGTCCAGGGATGTACTCGGTTGGATGCGTCCGAGGACATCACTCTTCTGGGCTTCGGTCAGCTTGCCCTTTTGAATCCCCTTGTCGAAGAATTTGGTGATCGTGTTCAGACCGCGCTGCACGAATTCGTCCTTGATGTCGTTCATGATCACGTTCAGGCCGCTCTGGGCCGCCACCTGGGCGATGCCGCAACCCATCTGACCGGCGCCCACCACGCCAAAGGTTTTGATCTCCATCCGCTTGCTCCTTTTTTGATGTTTTGATGTGTCGAGAATCGACTTATCTTTTTACGACCAGTGCCACGGCTTCTCCACCACCCAGGCACAGGGAGGCCACGCCGATTTTGTTGTCGCGCCGGATCATTTCGTAAAGCAGGGTGACCAGCACGCGGCAGCCGCTGGCGCCGATGGGATGGCCCAGGGCCACCGAGCCGCCGTTGACGTTGGTTCTGGACGGGTCGAGCTTGAGCTCCTGCATGACGGCGCAGGTGGAGCCGGAGAAGGCCTCGTTGATCTCGAACAGCTCCACCTGGTCGATGCCAATGCCCTCCTTTTTAAGCGCCTTGGGCACGGCCCAGATGGGGGCCACCAGCACGTACTTCATGTCGATGCCAAAGGAGGCCTGGGCCCCGACGGTAGCCATGATGGTGCAGCCCAGGTCTTCGGCCCGTTCGCGCGCCATAACCACGACGGCCGACGCACCGTCGCTGATCACCGACGAATTGCCGGCTGTGGTGACGCCGCCTTTCTTGAATGCCCCGGGCATCTTGGACAGGATCTCGAAGCTGGTTTCGCGCGGGCACTCATCGGTGTCAAAAATCTTGGGATCTCCCTTGCGCTGGGGGATGGCGACCGGCAGTATTTCATCCTTGAAGCGTCCCGCGGAGATGGCGGCCAAGGCTCTTTTGTAGCTCTGGTCGGCATAATGGTCCTGGGTTTCCCGGGAGATGTTGTACTTTTCAGAGCACAGCTCATTGGAGATGCCCATATGGAAGTCGTTGACGATATCCCACAGGCCGTCGTGGACCATGTGGTCCTGCATCTGGCCGGGGCCCATGCGATAGCCGAAGCGCGCCTTTTCCAGGTAGTAAGGCGCCATACTCATGTTTTCCATGCCGCCGGCCACGACGATGTCGGCATCACCCAGTTGAATGGCCTGGGCCGCGAGCATCACGGACTTGAGGGCCGAGCCGCAAACCTTGTTGATGGTGATGCATTCGGTTTCCCAGGGAAGACCCGCCTTGATGGCCGCCTGCTTGGCCGGGTTCTGGCCGTATCCGCAGGGCAGCACCTGGCCCATGATCGCTTCGTTGACCTGGGCCGGCTGGATACCGGCGCGCCGGACCGCTTCGGCCATGACCATACCGCCTAGATCGGTGGCCCCGATGTTGTTCAAAGCACCGTTGAATCCGCCCAGTGGGGTGCGAACCGCACTGACAATCACTGCTTCACGCATATTGTCCTCTCCTTATGGTTGGCATTAGAATAAGAGAATACTCTTTTTACGAAGCCGAAGCCGGCAATGCAAGCCTCTTTTTCAGCCGCCAGCGATTCTAACTCATTGCCATTGAGCAACCACCGTTTTCCCCTACGGTTCGATCAGGCCGTTCTGGATAGCAAAGCGGGAAAGGTCGGCATTGTTGCGCAGATGCAGCTTTTTGAGCAGCCGGAAACGGTAGGTGTCCACGGTCTTGATGCTGATGTTGTAAGTTTCGGCGATTTCGCGATTGGTGTGCCCCAGGGCCAGGCGGCGCAGCACCTGCAGCTCCCGGGTGGAGAGATCGTCGAGACCCGACGCGCCCCGGCGGCCCTTGGAGACCCGCAAGGCCAGGGATTCGGTGGCATCGTCGGTCAGATAGCGCGCGCCGCTTATGACCTTGCGGATCGCCTTGGCCAGTTGCTCGGGCGCCGACTGCTTGGTGATGTATCCCATGGCGCCGGCCTCGATGGCGCGCACCACGTATTGGTTTTCCGCGTGCATGGTCAGGACAATGATCGGCAGCTCCGGAAATTCGGGATGAATACGGCCGATGACCTCCAGTCCGTCGATCTGGGGCATGGAGAGATCCACGACGGCTACATCGGGGCGAATCTCGCGAATCATGCGGATGGCTTCCTTACCGTCTGCCGCCTCGGCCACGACCTCCATGTCGCCGCTCTCTTCGATCAGACGACGCAGCCCGGCGCGAACGATGCTGTGGTCATCCGCCAAAAACACTCTGATCATATGCTGCCTCCAAAGGCGCCGGTCAACCGCACCTGGAACTGGACCGCCGTGCCACGGCCCGGCAGGGAGGCGACATCAAGACGGCCACCCACCAGTGCGGCACGCTCCCGCATGCCCGCCAACCCCAGCATCTGGTTTTCCGAAAGCGCGCCCGGATTGAAGCCCACGCCATCGTCTCGCACATCGAGCACCAGGATATCGTCCGCCATGCGTAAATCCACCTTGGCCCGATTCGCCTTGGCATGCCGCGCCACATTGGTCAGCGCCTCCTGGGCGATGCGATAGGCGGCCGTGGCGATGGCGTTTTCTACGCCGGGAATGGCGCCGTGGTTGTAAATACAGACGATTTCGGCCCGCCGTTCGAATTCGGTCGTGTACCACTCCAGGGCCTCGACCAGCCCGAGGTCGTCCAGCACGCCGGGGCGCAGGCGAATGGCCATGGCGCGCACCTCTTCGATGGTGGTGTCCACCAGCTCGCAGATGGCCCGCGCGCGCTCTGCGGCCCGTGTGTCTTTGTTCTTGAGGTGCTCCTGCAGCCAGACCGCATCCATTCGCAATGCCGTGAGCAATTGCCCCAGTTCGTCGTGCAGCTCCCTGGCAATGAGCGCCCGTTCCTTTTCCTGGTTGGCCATGATCGACCCGGAGAGCCGGCGCAGCTGTTCCTGGGCACGCTTCAGGGCGGTGATGTCTGCGGCGATGCCGCAAACTCCCTGAATCTGGCCCGAAGCCCCGTAGATGGGAAACTTGACCGACAGGTAGGTCTGACGGCCTTCGGGTAGCGGAATCTGTTCTTCGACATGCAGGGATTCGCCCGTGGTCAGGACCTGTTCGTCGTTGGCGCTGAACTGCCGGGCCACCTCGGTGGGCAGGAGTTCCTCGTCGGTTTTGCCCCGGGCCTCGGCGCTGGTCACCCCGAACAGCTTTTCGAAACGCGAATTGACCAGAAGGTAACGTCCCTGGGTATCCTTCATGTAGACCACCGCCGGTGTGTATTGAAGGATGGCGGTTATTTCACTGGTTCGCTTGCGGACCTGTTGCTCCAGTTCCTTGGAATAGCGGCTCAGCTCCTCCTTTGCAATGCGCAGCGCCTCTTCGGCCCGGTTGCGCTCGGTTACGTCGATGGATACCGCCAGGGAGCGCTGGATGGTGCCGTCCGGGCCGCGGTCGGCGATGGCCGACAGCAAGATGTTGATGGTTTCGCCGTTCTTTTTGATCAGCCGGTAGGGCACATCCTTGACATGGCCGTATTCAAAAAACTGCGGCAGGCTCACCGAGGCGGCATATTGCCGGGATTCGGGCGCCAGAAAATCGGTGAGCGGCCGACCCAGGGCCTCTTCCCGGCTGTAGCCGGTGGTCTCCACCCAGTAATCGCTGACGCTGAGCAGTCGGCCCTGTCGATCGATGGAGTGCAGCATGGCCGGGGTGTGGTGATAAAGCGAGCGATAGCGGGTTTCGCTCTGACGCAGGGCCTGTTCGGCGGTGCGGCGGCGAAGTATCTCGCGGCTGGCTTTCTGATAGAGCACCAACACCGATATGCCGATCAGGACCGATAGCAGCAGGGCCACCGGCCGCACGATGCTCAGCAACGGTCCGGAGACCGATCGGGATATGGCACGCGTGTTGCGCAGATAAAGAATGTGCCAATCGGAGAAGCGGTCGATGTCGGCCCAGTGGATCAGATAGCGCTGACCGTTGCGATCGGTGACATAGTTCTCGTTTCGGATAAGGCCGGTCCACTCCCAGGGTCCCGGCCCGAACTGCCGGGTGTCGCGCAGATCCCGAAGTTGTTCGGGTGACAGGCGCCAAGCGAGATGGAAGAGCCATTCGGTCCGATTGGAGATAAAGATCACGCCGGCCTCGTTGATGACCAGGACGATGTCCTCCTCGGGCAGCCCCAGTTCATGTTCGATGATTTCGATGGAGGACTTGATCACCGCCACGCCGATTGGCCTGTCCTCGGGATCGGAATAGACCGGATAAGCATGGTAGACGCCGCGCTTGCCGGAGGTGACGCCCAGTGCCAGATAGGTGCCGTGGCCCCCCCTGAGCGCTTGCTGGAAATAGGGACGGAACCCGAAGTTTTGGCCGACGAAGCTGTCGGCCTCCCTGCGGTTGCTTGAAGCGACGGTCATCCCATCGCGATTCATCAGGTAGCAGACGTCGGCGTTGAGGGTGGCCGCGAAATGGTCGAGCATCACGTTGCCGCGGTACAGGGCATCGGGGGTGTCGACCAGCAGGGCTTCTTGCAGGGCCGGCAGACCGGCCAGGGTGACGATGGTGTTGTGGTGTTCGGAAAGAAACGAGGTGATGCTCTTATGGATCAACTGGCTCCGCGTGGCCGCCCCCTGCTCGGCTTCGGTGAAGGCGGCCCGGCGCAGGGCCGAGTAGTAAAGCACACCGCCGGCCGAAGCGGATAGAAACGCCAGCAGCGAGAGCACCATGAGAATGTGGCGAAGGCCCATAAACGGATTGTTTTACATGTCCAGTTTGAAAAACTGATCCGGTGCAGTCACCGTGCCGGGTTTGGGCGTGGATTCGGTCGGCACGGTGCCCTCCTTGAAACACTCGAAGATCGTGTGCTTGGATTCCGGGATGGGCAACAGGCCCGTATCGGCATCAATTTTGGCAAAGACCACTCCTTCGGGGACCTGGAAAATCCGCACCGGTTCATTTTTAAGTATCTGCTGCATGAATCCAAGCCAGATCGGACTGGCGGCCCGTGAACCGGTTTCACCCTTGCCCAGGGAGCGCTCCTGGTCGTAGCCGACCCAGACACCGGTGACAAAGCGTGGCGTGTAGCCCACGAACCAGGCGTCGAACAAGTTGTTGGTCGTGCCGGTCTTGCCTGCAACCGGACGCTTGAGCGCCCTGACGCGTTGGCCGGTGCCGAATTTGACGACGCCTTCCATCAAGCTGGTCATGATATAGGCGGTGCTCGGTTCGATCACCTGCTTGCGGATCGGATCCATCTCTTCGAGTACATTGCCGTCGCGATCCTCGATCTTGGTGATAAATGCGGGTTCCACCAGATAGCCCTGATTGGCAAAGACCGAATAGGCTTTGACGATTTCAAGAAGGGACACGCCCGAAGAGCCCAAGGCGATGGATAGATCCCGGCTCAGATCGGACTCGATGCCCAGTTTGCGAGCATAGTCGATGACATAGTCGATGCCGATATCCTGCATGATCTTGATCGTGACGACGTTGCGCGACTGGGCCAGCGCCTCACGCAGCAGGGTCGGACCGTAGAATTTTTTCCCGTAGTTTTTCGGTTTCCAGGTGAAATCGTGTTCTTCGTCTTCGAAGACGATGGGCGAATCGATGATGGTGGTGGCCGGCGTGTAGCCACGATCCAGGGCGGCGGCATAGATGATCGGCTTGAAGGCCGAACCGGGCTGACGGCGCGATTGGGTGGCGCGGTTGAACTGGCTCTCCATGAAGTCCCGACCGCCGACCATCACCTTGACCAGGCCCGTCCCGACCTCGATGCACACCAGGGCTGCCTGAACCTCCGGCACCTGGTCGAGATTCAGATGCCACAAATCCGTCTTTGGATCGTGCTGGACCAGTTCGACCAGAATCACGTCGCCCACGGACAGCGCCTGGCTCGGACGGGTGAGGCGGGCCGCGAAAAAAGAGACGTCGGGGTTGGGCTTGCGCGCCCAGCGCATCTCCTCGAATGGGATCACGCCGCGCCGGTCTCCCATGCGAACGGTCACGCGTCCGGCCTTGTCGTCCACATCGATCACCACACCGCGCAGGCTGGCGCCCTTTTCGGGAGGCTTTTCGGCGAACTCCTTGAGTAACCCCTGGGAAAAGGCCTCGATCTGATCGGGGCTCAGCTTCTCAAGGGGGCCACGGTAACCCTCCCGGCGATCCAGCTCTTTTAGCCCGTTTTGAATTTCTGCGCGGGCGGCTTTCTGCATTTCGATGTTCACGGCCGCATAGATCTTCAACCCGTCTCGATAGAGGGCCTCCTCGCCATACTTTTTCTCCACGTATCGTCGGATGTCCTCGGTGTATACGGGTACTTGCTCCAGGTACCAGTTGCGGCGTGGGTGGATGTCCAGTTGGACCGACATGGCCTCCGAGGCCTCGATCTGGGTAATGTAGCCTTCGTCCACCATGCGGTTGAGCACATAGATCTGTCGTTGCTTGGCCCGCTCGGGATAGTGAAACGGCGAGTAGCGGCTGGGCGCCTGGGGCAGGCCGGCCAGAATGGCGCACTCGGCCAGGTTGAGGGATTTGACCGGTTTGCCGAAATAGTTTTCGGCCGCGGCCTCGACGCCGTAAGCGCCGTGGCCCAGGTAGATCTGGTTTAGGTAAAGATAGAGAATTTCGTCTTTGCTGAAGGTCTTGTCGATCTGATAGGCCAACAAGGCCTCTTTGATCTTGCGTTCATAGCTGCGTTCCGGGGTCAGCAGAAAACTCTTGGTCACCTGCTGGGTGATGGTGCTGCCGCCCTGAACGATGGTGCCCGCTTCCAGGTTTTTGAAAAAGGCGCGCACGATGCTGAAGACGTCGATGCCCCGGTGTTTGTAGAAGCGGGCATCCTCGGCGCTGATGAAGGCCTGTTGCAGTTGCAAGGGGATATCCTCCAAAGGCACCACGATGCGCCGTTCGCGGTAGAACTCGGCGATCTTGCGGTTGTCGTCCGATAAAACGGTGGTGACGATCGACGGATGATAATCCTTCAAGGTGGAGATCTTTGGAAGGTCTCGGCTTAAATAAAAGAAGATGCCCACTGTGGTGGCGCCGGCCACCAGCATGAGCAGCAGAACCGACCACAGGGTCCACTTGATGATCCTGGACCAAGTGTTGCCGTTTTGTTTGCGTGCTCGCTTTTTTAAAATCTGCGAGGTACTGACGGGTTTTGCCATATGGGTTGACCTGACCGGCCCCCCGCGCGACCGCGTTGCCGCAATTGCCCTGAGGCGCCGCCTTCCGATACAGATTGAAATTTATTGAACTTATCAAAAAAGGAGGGTGACGGCAAGCTGTTCAAAAAATGTTCCATCCGACGCGTTAGCCGAAAAAAAATTTGACTCTCTCCGCAATAATCGGTACTTGACCTGTTTTTATTGTTGCATATGAACTCACAGGCTAGGAGATGGACATGAAGGCAGTGCTTGATTTCAAAAAAATGGGCGGATTGGTGCCGGCGGTGGTCCAGGACCATCAGACCGGCGAGGTCCTCATGGTCGCCTTCATGAACCCTGAGGCGTGGGAGACCACCCTGCGCACGGGCAAGGCCACCTTTTACAGCCGTACCCGGCAGACCCTCTGGACCAAAGGGTTGACGTCGGGCAATGTGCAACTGGTCAAGGAGATCCGTATCGATTGCGACGATGATACGGTGGTGCTCAAGGTCGAGCAGGTGGGTGGGGCGGCCTGCCACACCGGCCATCGGAGTTGTTTTTTCAAACGTGTGGACAAGGATCAAAATGTCGAAGTGGTCGGCGAACCGGTGTTCGACCCCAAGGAGGTCTATAAATAAAATGTCACTCCCATTGAAACTCGGTATTCCCAAGGGCAGCCTGCAGAACGCCACCATTGCGCTGTTCAAGCGTTCCGGCTGGACCATTGATGTGAACGGGCGCAGCTATTTTCCCGAAATCAACGACGCCACCATCGACTGCGCCATTTGCCGGGCCCAGGAGATGTCGCGCTATGTCGAAAACGGCACCCTGGACGCCGGTTTGACCGGCAAGGACTGGATCGCCGAAAATCGCTCGGATGTGCACGTGGTGGACGACCTGGTCTATTCCAAGGTCAGTTCGCGCCCGGCGCGCTGGGTGCTGGCCGTGCCCTACGATTCCGGCATCAAGACGCTCGAGGACCTGGCCGGCAAAAAGATCGCCACCGAACTGGTGGCTTACACCCAGCGGTTCTTCAAGGAGCGCCACATCGACGTGTCGGTGGAGTTCTCCTGGGGCGCCACAGAGGCCAAAGTGGTCTCCGGGCTGGCCGACGCCATCGTCGAGGTGACCGAGACTGGCAGCACCATCAAGGCGCACGGATTGCGCATCATCTATGAGCTGATGCAGACCAACACCCAGCTCATCGCCAACCACGAAGCCTGGAAGGACCCGGCCAAACGGGAAAAGATCGAACAGATCGCCCTGCTGCTGCAGGGCGCCCTGCGCGGCGAAAAGCTGGTGGGCCTGAAGATGAACGTCTCCAAGGAGAATCTGGAGACCGTGGTCAAGCTGCTGCCCAGCCTCAACGCCCCAACCGTATCCCCGCTCTATCAGTCCGAGTGGTTTGCTGTGGAGAGCGTGGTCGATACCCAAGTGGTGCGCGATCTGATTCCCAAATTGCTCAAGGCCGGCGCCGAAGGGATTATCGAATATCCGTTGAACAAGGTCGTGTAAGGGGGCCGAAAAGGTTATGGTTGCCAAGCGCGTCGACGAGATGACGCCGTTTATCGTGATGGATGTGCTGGAAAAGGCCGTGGAGATGGCGGCCCGGGGCATCGACATCGTCCACCTCGAAGTGGGCGAGCCGGACTTCGACACACCGGCGTGTGTGACCGAGGCCGTCTGCCGCGCCATGGCCGACGGGTTCACCCACTACACCCACAGCCTGGGGTTGCCGGCTTTGCGCGAGGCGATCTGCGCCGACTATCACGAAAAATACGGCGTGACGGTGGACCCGGATCAGATCGTGGTCACGGCGGGCAGCTCGCCGGCTATTTTCATGGCGTGCGCCGCCCTGCTCGAGGCCGGCGACGAAGTGATCCTGTCCGACCCCCACTATGCCTGCTACCCCAATTTCGTCAACTTCCTGCAAGCGCGCTGCGTGACCGTGCCGGTGAGCGAAACCGACGGCTTTCAATACCGTCCGGAAGCGATCCAGGAACGTCTCGGTCCACGCACCCACGCCATCTTCATCAATTCACCGGCCAACCCCACCGGCACCCTGCTTTCGGCCGACCGCATGCGGGCCATCGCCCAGATGGGGCCCTACGTGCTTTCCGACGAGATCTATCACGGCCTGGTTTACGAAGGCAAAGCCCATTCGATTCTCGAGTTCACCGACCGCGCCTTCGTGGTCAACGGATTTTCCAAGCTTTATGCCATGACCGGCCTGCGCCTGGGATATCTCATCGCACCCAAACCATTCGTGCGGCCTATCCAGAAGTTGCATCAGAATTTTTACATCTCGGCCAATGCCGCCGTACAGATGGCCGGTATCGCCGCCCTGACCCGGGCCGGAGCGGATGTGGCCCGCATGGTGGCCATCTACGACGAGCGCCGGCGTTTCATGGTGCGGCGACTCAAGGAGATCGGTTTTCATATCGCCGTGGAACCCACCGGCGCGTTTTATGTCTTCGTCAATGCCGGGCACCTTTCCCAGGACTCTTACGCCCTGGCCTTCGACATTTTGGAACAGGCGCATGTTGGCGTCACGCCGGGAATCGACTTCGGTGCCGGCGGCGAAGGGTTTTTACGCTTTTCCTACGCTAACTCCCTGGAAAATATCCGCGAAGGGCTCGACCGCCTGGAAGCGTATGTGCAGCGGCGTAACGGATAAGAGATATTTCGGAGCCGCCTCGTGAAAAGAAAAAATGCCGTTCCATCCGTCCGATGGCTCTGGCCACCCCTGGTGCGCGGAACGCTCGTCAAGCGCTACAAGCGTTTTCTGGCCGACGTGGTCCTGGACGATGGCCGAGCGGTCACGGCGCACTGCCCCAACTCGGGCAGCATGGCGGCCTGCAGCGAACCCGGGCGCCCGGTCTACCTCTCGTTCCATGACGATCCCAAACGCAAATTGAAGTACACTTGGGAACTGATCGATATGCCCACCTCCCTGGTGGGCATCAATACGTTGGTGCCCAACCGGCTGGTGGCGTTGGCCGCGTCCCACGGCGCCGCGCCGGAACTGACCGGATATGAAAAGGTGTCCACCGAGGTCAAGGTGAGCGCCCACTCACGACTGGATATCAAGCTCAGCGGCGGCGGCCGTCCCGATTGCTACGTCGAGGTGAAAAACTGCACCTTGGTGGAGCAGGGCGTGGCGCGGTTTCCAGACGCCCGCACGGTGCGCGGAAAGAAGCATCTGGACGAGTTGCTCGCCATCAAAAGCAGCGGCGCCCGGGCAATGATGTTCTTCGTGGTGCAGCGCTGCGATTCACAGGTTTTCGAGCCGGCGGATGCGATCGATCCCGAATATGGACAGCGTCTGCGGGAGGTCGTCTCAGCGGGTGTGGAGATCGTTGTATACGATGTCTCCATCGACCTTGAGGGCATCGCCCTGAACCAGCCCTTGCCTCGCCGTCTCTCCTGATCGCCGAGGATTACACCCCTCGCGCAACGCTGATATCGGACAAGTTGGCCATTTGTGGATGGGTACGCGTTAACGGACCCATATCAATTGACATTGCCATGGCTCTCATATAGATTTTCGATCGCTTGGACGTTTAAGGCCGATACCTTAAATACCCTTCGCACGTCGGATGAAACGCGGCCTGTGTGCAACGGCCCCTGGGTTGACCGGAATTCGATACCCCATGTGACCATGATGCCGGACAGAAAATTCGTCACCACCATTGCCAGTCGCGAAAACCTGGTCCACATATTGGACAACCTCAAAGAAGGCATCATAGCCCACGACTTGCAGCGGCGGATCTTCTTTTTCAATGCCGAAGCCGAGCGCATTACTGGATACCGCCGCGAGGAGGTGTTGGGCCGGGACTGCCATACGGTGTTTGAAGGCCCCTTCTGCGGACAGCGCTGTTCGTTCTGCGATGGAGGCCCCATCCTGCAGGACCACGTCTCCTATCCGATGACCATCGCCACCAAGAGCGGCGAGACGCGGCGGGTCGAGTTTCGGGCCACCATGATGCGCGGGGATGACGGAGAATATTCAGGGGTGCTGGCCGCCTTTAGCGACGTCACCGAGTTTCTTGAGTTGCAGCGCCGGAGCGGCGAATTGAATCGATTCGCCAACATCATCGGCGGAGACAGCAAGATGCGTGCGGTCTATCAGCAGATCGTCGATGTGGCCCAATACGATTTTCCGGTGCACCTGTTCGGCGAGACGGGCACCGGCAAGGAGCTGGTGGCCAATGCCGTGCACAACGAGAGCCGCCGGGGGGGCGCTCCGTTCGTGCCCATCAATTGCGGGGCGCTGCCCGAAGGATTGATCGAAAGCGAACTGTTCGGGCATGTCAAAGGCGCTTTTTCCGGAGCCATCCGGGATAAAAAGGGGCGCTTCGAGTTGGCCGACGGCGGTACGGTCTTTCTCGACGAGGTGGCCGAGCTACCCAGGTCGCTGCAGGTGAAACTGCTGCGTTTTCTGCAGGAGGGCACCTTCGAAAAGGTCGGCGGTGAACGCACCATCAGCGTCAATGTACGCGTGATCAGTGCCACCAACAAGGACTTGAAGGAAGAGGTGCGGCGCGATGCCTTCCGTGAAGATCTTTTTTACCGCCTCAATGTGATCCCCATCCACATCCCCCCCCTGCGCGAGCGCAAAACCGACATCCCGCTGCTGGCCGAGCATTTTCTGCGTCAGGTGGCCGAGCGAAACGAACGATCGGTGCCAACGATCTCAGAGGCCGCACTGGCGCTCATGATGGATTATGGATGGCCCGGAAACGTGCGGGAGCTTCAAAATGCCGTGCAGTTCGCCATCGTCAAGTGCAACGGCAAGGTGATTATGCCCCATGACCTGCCGCTGGAACTGCGCGAATTGGTGCGCGTCCTGCCGTCGCCGGCTCGGCCGAGCGGGGGCCGAACTCGACGCCTGGAGATCGGGGCCGTGCGGGAGGCGCTGGTCAAGACCGGAGGCAACAAGGCCGGCGCAGCCCGCGTATTGGGAGTAGGTCGCGCCACGCTCTATCGTTTTCTATCCGAGCATGCCGATATGCTGGAACGATAAAAAAGGGCGCCCCTGGATGGGGCACCCTTTGGTTTGATGGTGTGATTGAATCGAGATTGCGCCGTTAGGCCGCATCGATCGAGCGTCGATCGGACATATCCATCAAGACGCGTTCGCGCGCCTTGTCCAGACCTAACGCCTTGCGTTTCTTGTCGATGTGGGCGATCATGAGTCTGGCGATATCATGGGGATCGACGGCAAAACCCCACTTGCCAAGTCCCATGGTCTCGAGATCTCCGAACAGGTGTTTGTGGAACTTGGTGCCTTCAACGATGGGGAAGGTGACGCCGAAAACCGTGTAGACGCCCGAGGCTACAAAATAGTGGCCGATGGAAATCGCCTTTTCACTCATATATTCCGGTGCACAGCCGGCCACCGGCAGATCGGCGATGGTGTCGCCCAGCCCCCCGGTTCGGACCATTTCGGATGCGGCAATGAGAATGCGGCTGTTGTCCACGCACGAGCCGAGGCCCAGCACCGGCGGCATGCCTACGGTCTCGCAAACCTCCTGTAGCCCCGGACCGGCCAGATGGGCGGCTTCAGGGGTGGTCAGGCCGGCTTTGGCCAGAGCGATCTGGGAACAGCCGGTCTGCAGCACCAGGACATCGTTCTTGATCAGCTCCTTGACCAGCTCTACATGCACCCAGTCCTGCTTGATCCGTGGGTTGGTGCAGCCGACCACGCCGGCAACTCCCCGGATGCGGCCGTTGATGATGTTGTCGTTGAGCGGCGTATAGGAGCCGCGGAACGAACCGCCCAGCATGTAGTTGATATATTCATGGGAAAAACCATGCACGCCGATTCCCACATTTTTCGGGATTTCGATCTTGGCCGTACGGTTCTTGAATCGGGTGATCGCTCTAATGACAAGTTCGTCGGTGGTCTCTTTGGGCTTGTGATCATCGAATTCCACATGGGTGGCGCCCTCAATGTGGCATCGGGGGTTGGTGGTAATCAGCGGCGTGTTGTAGCATTCAGCCACCTTGACCAGCCCCTGCTTGATGCACTGCACGTCCACGGCCATCATATCCACTGCGCCGGTGATCAAAATCGCTTCGGTGGACATGAAGTTGCCGGCATGGGGGATGCCGTGACGCACGAGCACCTCGGCGCCAGAGCAGCACATGCCGACCAGGTTAATGCCCTTGGCCCCGGCCGCCTTGGCCGCTTCGACCAGGGTGGGTTCGTTGACCGAGGCGATCATCGACTCGAACAGGTTGGGTTCGTGACCATGGATGATGATGTTGACCTGGTCCTCCTTGAGCACGCCCATATCCACTTCGATACTCACCGGGGAAGGCGTGCCGAACAGGATGTCCGAAATTTCCGTCGCTACCATGGAGCCACCCCAGCCATCGGCCAGTGCGGTGCGGCTGCACTGCTTGGTGATATTGGCATAGTGTTGATCCACCCCGATATGGGTGCGGTGCATCATCTCCATGATTTCGCGCATGGCACCGCGCGGCACGATGCCGAGCTTGCGCCAGGTCTCAAGGGTCTTGGGCGGCACCCGTTTGGCAAAGGGGATTTCGCCTTCGACCTGGGTGTAGGTCCTTTCCAGCTCCTCGTATAGATCGGTGGCGATTTCCTTGACCGTGCGGCCCTCGGTTTCAATACCGATGGATTGGGCGACAGCTTCCAGTTTTTCAACATCCTTGATTTCGTAGTCCTTGATTTTGCCGTTGACCACGCCACGGAACACATCCACCATGCTCATGCCGTGGTCGGTGTGGGCTGCACAGCCCGAGGCCACCATGCGGGCGAAGTTGCGCGCCATGATGGTGTCGATGGTGGCACCACACACACCGACTTTGCCATAGGGGTCTTTGGCGTTCAGGCGGCATGGTCCCATGAAGCAGTGCTTGCAGCAGGCCGAATCCGAGCCGATCGGACAGGGCTTCATGTTCGCCGCCCGGTCGAAGGCGGTCTCCACACCATCACTGCGTCCCTTAATAATCATTTTCTGGGTTGCATCACAGATGGTCAGATCCTGCACGGGTACCTGTTTGGCCTCTTTGGCGACCTTTTCCACTTTTTCCTTGATGTCCATATTGTCTCCCTTCTTGGAAAGATTATGTTTGGATGGCATTATTCCGATGTTCTTTTCAAACGTGACTGTAGCGGTGTGCTTTCGAGTTTTCCATGGGGTCTCGGATATTTCGCCTTCCGATGAGATATGACGGCAACGACTTTCTGCAAATCCAATAAATGGTGTTAAGGTTTTTATTCTTAATAGTAATGATTCCTATTTTTTCTAAACTGGTTTAGGATGGGATGTCAAGCACTGATTCAATGGAAATGAATATTTTCGTTGATTTTTCAGGATGCCTGTCATTTGCATTCTGACAGGAGTTGTACTAAAGGAAAACGAAGTATCGGGTGCCCGGCGGTAGAGCAATGAACGTTCATATCCCCGTGCATTCGATTTTTAATATGCCAACCCCGTCGATACAATGAAAGGAAAGATGCCATGGCCCAAGAACCTGTCAAAATATTCAGTTTGAGCACCTGCAGCCACTGCAAATCCACCAAAAAGTTGCTCAATGACTGCACGGTCAAATATGACTTCGTGGATGTGGATCTTCTGGAGGGAGACGAGCGGAAGGCAATTTTGGAAGACGTCAAGAAATTCAATCCCAAATGCTCTTTTCCGACCATCATTATCGGTGACAAGGTGATCGTCGGTTACAAGGAGGCCGAAATCAAGGAGGCATTGGGCATATAATGGATACCCAACAACTTTACGAGAATCTGAAAAAGATTCAAGAGGCCAAGGGATATTATTTCAATAAAGATAAAGCACGCGTTTTGGAACTGCTGGACGCTTTGTTGAAGAACAAGGAGCGGTACGGCTATATGGCCTGTCCCTGTCGGCTGGCGGTAGGCGATCGCGAGGCGGACAAGGATATCTTCTGCCCCTGCATTTACCGCGAACCGGATGTCAAGGAGTTTGGCAGTTGTTATTGCAATCTTTATGTTTCCAAGGCATGGAACGACGGAACCATCCCCCACGACTACGTTCCTGAACGGCGTCCTCCCGAGAAGATGGGGTTTTAGCCCCTGCATGTTCATCCATCGGAGTTTGCGTCGACTCACCTTTGGCCGCCACGATGGTGAATCGACGCAGACAGACCTTAGGACAGCTTGCCGGCCACCGCGCGACCATAATCCTGGCAGGCTTTAGCGCCGTCCTGGGTCCCGATGACGTGCTCTTTCAGATTCAGCGCACCCAAATCCACCATATCCATTTTATACACGTGTTGCATGGTATCAAAAACCATGGGACCCGACTCACCGCTGTGGGTGTACGAGCAGAATGCCCCTCCCATTTTGCCGGTCAAGTTGGCCTTCTGGGCCATAAATAGAAAGGTCTTCATTCCGTTGGTCATGTCGCGATGATAGGTCGGGCAGCCGAAAATATAGCCGGCGTAGCCTTCCAGATCCTTTTCGCTCGATATTTCAGCCACCTTGCGCACCACAGCCTCTTGTCCGGCCATGCGCACCCCCTCGGCGATAAAGTTGGCCATTTTCTCGGTCATTCCTGTCCTGCTGATATACGCGATCAATACCTTGTGCATGCCTGCCTCCTCCTTATGAACGATTACATGTTAAAGCCCTGCGTTGATTAAATGGGAAACCACTACTTATCCTCGATGGTGAATCGTGCCAGATTGGATTTTTGGGGCACAAACTCACCAATTGGAACCAGCTTTTTATTGAACTTGACGCAGTCAACGATCGTATTCCACAGCTTTTCGAGATCGGCTGTTTCGAGCGTGTTTTCAGGCACAAATTCAACAATGTTTTTGTCTACCTTGATTTTCATGGGACCCCCTTGCATGTTTTGGGTTTAGGTGATGCTTATTGTCCTGGCGGATGGATCATCGTGTGGATGGTAGCCGCTATGGGTTCGTCCGTCAGTTGATCAAGAACTGTGCCAGGCTCAAAAAGCGCCTTGCTAAAAAATTAATAATTTAAAATCAGATGGATATCGATCTTCCGGTGGTGGCTGGACACCAGAATGTTTCGTCTGTTTCTGTTTGTGAGACACTTGTGTCTCAGACATTCAAGACAGCCATAGTGGGGTCGTGAGGCGTGTCGCAGCGCAGGTCGATCGGCCGAGCAGGTGAGGTGCGAGCGAATTGTGACTATCCGAATTTGTCGTAAGCGATCATGTCGTTTTCAACGCCCAAATCGTATAACATCTTCTCAACGGCAGCCACCATCGGCGGCGGACCGCAAAGGTAATATTCGATCTCGGTCGGGTCGGGGTGGTCGCCCAGGTACTGTTTCAGGGCCACCTGGTGGATGAACCCGGTGGGTCCGTCCCACTTGTCCTCGGGCTGTGGATCGGAAAGGGCCACGTGGTAGCTGAAGTTGGAAAAACGCGCTTCCAGTTCCTTGAATTCTTCGTCGTAAAACATCTCCTGCCGCGATCGCGCTCCATACCAGAAGGTGATGCGGCGTTTGGACCCTTCCCCCAGTAGCAGCTGGCGGATATGGCTGCGCAACGGTGCCATGCCCGCTCCGCCGCCGATAAAACACATCTCCCGTTCGGTCTGTTTGGCGAAAAAGTCGCCGTAGGGGCCGCTGATCGTCACCCGATCGCCCGGCTTGAGGTTGAAGACGTAAGAGCTGCCCACGCCAGGCGGCAAATCCTCTTTGCCCGGCGGCGGGGTGGCGATGCGGATGGTGAACTTGAGCAGGTCGGTTTCGACGGGCGGATTGGCCAGTGAGTAGGCCCGGTTGGCCGGTTCGTCGGACTTGGCCTTGAGGGTCAGCAGGTTGTATTGTTTCCAGGCGGCCTTGTATTTTTCGGCCACGCTGAAGTCTTTGAATTCGGCCTCGTATTCCGGAATGTCGATCTGTATATAGGCCCCGGCCTTGAACTGGATCGTCTGTCCTTCGTCCAGTTTGAGAACCAGCTCCTTGATAAAAGTGGCCACGTTGTCGTTGGAGATCACCGTTGCTGTGTATTTCTGGATGTTGAAAATCTCATCCGGGATCTGGATGGACATGTCCTGCTTGACCTTGACCTGGCAGGCCAGACGGACCTGTTCGATGCGCTCCTTGCGGCTGACCAGAGACAACTCGGTGGGCAGGATATCGCCGCCGCCTTCGAGCACTTTGCACTTGCAGGTACCGCAGGTGCCTTTGCCACCGCAGGCGCTGGGCAGGTAGATCTTGTTTTCGATCAGGGCGCTGAGAAGGGTTTTGCCGCCGGGGGTGGCGATGCTCTTGCTTTCATCGCCGTTGATGACGATACGGCGATCGCCCTTGACCGTGAGTTGCGATTCCACCACCAGCAGGAGGCCGACCAACAAGAGGATGACGCCTAAAAAGACCGCCAGGCTTATCAGATAAATTGCAGACATATTGAAGTCGTTTCCTTTTGAGGACGAACGCGATCTACAGGGTGATTCCCGAGAAAAGCATAAACGCCATGGCCATCAGACCGGTTACGATCATGCGTATTCCGAAGCCCTGCAGTCCTTCGGGCACGTCGGCATAACGCAGCTTCTGCATGATCGTGGCCATGGCCACGATGGCCAGCATCCAGCCCAGGCCGGAACCAAATCCGTAGACCATGGTTTCGGCGAAAGTGTAACGCCGTTCGACCATGAAAAGCGCAGCTCCCAGAATAGCGCAATTAACCGTAATCAAAGGTAAAAATACCCCCAAGGCATTGTAAAGCCCTTGGGAATATCGGTCGATGACCATTTCGACGATTTGCACGATGCCGGCGATCGTTGCAATAAAGAGGACCAGTTTTAAAAAGCCCAGGTTGACATCTGGCAGGCCGGCCCAGGATAGGGCGCCCGGCGCCAACAGGTAGTGGTAAAGCAACCAGTTGGCCGGCGTGGTGATGGTCATGACGAAGGTGACCGCCAGACCCAACCCCAGGCTGGTCTGAAGATTTTTGGAAACCGAAAGGTAAGAGCACATCCCCAGAAAATAGGCCAGCAGGATGTTTCCCACAAAGACCGAATTGACGAATATGCTGATCAGGTTTTCCATCATTTGTCCTTCAACAGGGTGTGCTCCAGCCAGACAAACAGGCCGATCATGATGAATGCGCCGGGCGCCAGGAGCATCAACCCCATATCGTGGTATCCGGCTGCGTAGAAGCTCTCCGGAACGATTTGAAATCCAAACAATTTGCCCGATCCGAGCAACTCCCGGAAAAAGGCCACCCCGACCAGGATCGAAGCATAACCGATGCCGTTGGCAAGGCCGTCCACGAAGCTGCGCCAGGGCGGATTGCCCATGGCAAAGGTCTCGGCCCGGCCCATGACGATGCAGTTGGTGATGATCAGTCCCACGAAAACCGACAGCTGCTTGCTGATGTCGTACATGAAGGCCTTTAAGAATTCGTCGGCCAGGATCACCAGCGTGGCGATGACCGCCACTTCTACGATGATGCGAATATTTCTGGGGATCTGACGGCGCAGCGATGAGATGACCAGGTTGGAGAAGGCGACCACGAAGGTGAGCGCCAGCCCCATGACCAAGGCGGTTTTCAGCTGAACGGTGACGGCCAGCGCCGAGCAGATTCCCAGGATCTGTTTGGAGATGGGGTTGGACTGCCACAACGCCTCGGCGATGGCTTTATAGGTCGGGCTCTTGGATAGTCTGGGCATTTTCCACGGCCTCTTGGAGTTAATCGGTTCTCAGGTAGCGTTTGTTCTTCTGGCGAAATTGCACGGCCACCGGTTCGTACTCTTTCAGGACCTCTTTCATGCCTTCGGTCAGGAACTTTCCGGTCATGGTCGCGCCGCTGATGCCGTCCACATAATTGATGCGCTTTTCGGCGGCGATCTGATCCTCGGCACTGCCCTTGGCGATTTTTATGGAAACGAACTCGCCGTTTTGATTCACGATTTTTTTACCTTCGAAATTTTTACGAAACCAGCGGCTTTCGATCTCGCCGCCCAACCCCGGGGTTTCCTGGTGCTTGTAGACCGTAAATCCCCGGATGGTGGCGCCGTCGTTTTCGATGGCCAGATAACCATGAATTTTTCCCCACAGCCCCCTGGAATCGATGGGCACGACATAAGCCTGCAGTTCATCATCCTTCATATAGGCATACAGCTGCAGATCATTGGGACCGCGGCTTTCCTTGGTCAGGATGCGGCCGCTGTCATCCACCACCAGGCTTTTGACATGGTTCCGATACATCTCTTGTATTCGATCGGCGCTGACCGACGCTCCCTCGGAGATGATGCCGAAGGCCAGCAGGATGTTTTTCTGGCGGTCCACTTCGGCGTTCTTTTGCTGAAACGACTGCAGGCCGGTACTGGCCGCCGTGAGCAAGACGCTGCAGACCACACAGAGTATCGTTGCGAACAGTAGTGATTTTATGGCGTTTGGCATTTGATCACCCATCGGGTCGCTACGGACCTGACCCTGTGTCCGATTAGATATTGGGTATTCTTTTGCGAATTCTAAACCTGATCACCAGGTGGTCCAGCAACGGTGCGAACGCATTCATAAACAAAATGGCGAGCATGATACCTTCGGGAAAGGCCGGGTTGAAGACCCGGATCAACACTGTCAGGGCGCCGATAAAAAAGCCATAGACCCAGCGGGCGGCATGGGTGTCGGGTGCTGACACGGGGTCGGTGGTCATGAAAGCGATGCCGAAAGCGGTGCCGCCGATGATTAGATGGTAGAAAGGGTTCATGCCCAAATAGGGCGCCGAGCCTTCTCCGGCAAACAGATTGAGCACATAGCCGAGGGCGAGCACACCGATGATATCCCCCAATATAATGCGGTAGCTGGCCACACCGATGATCATGAGGACCACGGCGCCGATCAGACACAGCAGGGCCGAAGAGGCGCCGATGCTGTCTGGATAAAAGCCGAGAAACAGGGTGCTGAAATCATATCCGGCGGCGGCCAGGGTCTCTTCGACCGTTTGCGTGGCGGGTGCTGTGGTGGCCAGTGCCAGGGGGGTCGCGGCCGTAACCGCATCCACGGCCTGGGCGCCATGTTTGTAGACCGCCGTCCAGACAGCATCTCCGGACATCTGGATGGGATAGGCAAAATAGAGAAAGGCGCGCCCGGTCAGGGCCGGGTTGAGAAAATTGCGGCCCGTGCCGCCGAACACCTCTTTCCCGAGTACGACCCCGAACGAGATGCCCAAAGCCGCTTGCCACCAGGGGGTCGTGGGCGGCAGGGTGAGGGGAAAGAGCATGGCGGTGACAAAGACGCCTTCACTGATCGGATGCCTGCGGATGGCGGAAAAGACGATTTCCCAACCAAAGCCGAACAGGTAGGAGATGATCACCAGCGGCAGAACGATTTTGGCCCCGAACAACATCATGGGCCAGAAGTCCAGGGGCTGGCCGGCGGCTTTGAACGACTGCAGGCCCACGTTATACATGCCGAAAAAGAGACAAGGCAGCAGCATGACGATGACCAGCATCATGTAGCGTTGCACCGTGAGGCTGTCACGGGCGTGGGGCGCTTGACCGGTCACCTGTCCGGTGCCGAAAAAGACGCGTTCCATGGCTTCATAAAAGGGTTCGAGGCGCGCCAGCGGTCCGTTTCCCTCAAAATGCCGGCGTTGGTTTTCGAAAAACTGGCGAATCGCTTTCATCGTCGCATGGCACCGTACGTTCGGGGTCGCTGAATTGTTCTCGACGACCTGATTTTCTGGGCGTTATTCGTGTTTAACGGCCTGTTCCCTGGCATAGGCCGCCTTGGTGGCGATAAATGTTCTGCTGAGCTCGATTTTGGATGGGCAGACATAGCTGCACAAGCCGCACTCGACGCAATCGAGCAGTCCAAGCTCGAGATACTCCTCGACCTCTTCGGCGAGGATAGACTTGTAGATCATTTGCGGCAGCAGATCCACAGGGCATACATCCGCACAATGCATGCAGGCGATGCAGGCGCGCAGATCGCCGTGCATGTTGCAGTTGTATACCAGGGCCTTGGGGTTGAGCCGGGATAAAAAGGTGCGTGAATAGCTCGGGCGGCTGACACCCGGGTTGAACAACGCCAGTAATTCCGGTTCACCGCCCTCGGGCACCACGTTGACCGCGGTTTCGTAAAACCCCACGTACCCATGGGGATCACTGCTATAGCCCCTGAAGAGGCCGCCGACCACGAAACGTTCGCCACCGCGCAACCTTGCGTCACCTACCAATTGGGATAGAGGTGCGCCCAGCCGGGTTTGGAAGTGGCGACGATCGGGCGCCGCACTGCCGGCCACGGCCACCACCCGGCGGATCGGATATCGCCCCTCGCGCAACAGGTGGGCCAGTGCGAGCAGGTCCTGGCCGTCCACAAACCAGGCGCGGTTTTGAGAGGCGTCGGATTTGATGCGGTACAGCACGGTTGCCGGGTCGTCACAAGGATAGTTACCGCTGACGACGTGTGTGAGCCACTGCCCGGCTTTCTCAATCACGCTGCTTTCGTCGGCATCGGCAAAGACCCGAACTTTTCCCGGGGCCAATACGTTCAGCGCCTTCAGGCCATAGGCCAGCAGCTGCTCCTGATCTTTCAGGTAAACGGCCGGCGACGGCTGAAACGGCTCCTTGGCGTTGAGCGAGACCAGAATAAAGGGAGGTTCCCCGTCCGGCGCCGGCAGGTCTCGAAAGGGCAGTTCGCGGAAGGCCCACCACATGCCGCCGTCCAGAATGCGGCCCACCAGCTCTTGTCGATCGATTTGCGCCAATTGTTTTTCGGAGACCGCTTGAAACCGGGTTTCGGGTTCGGGGCTATCCTTCCGGTCGATGACAATAGCTTGAATCACCCGACGCGGCCCGAACGAGATGTCGTGGATCGTCCCGCCTCCCGGAGATAGAAACTGGAACCGTGGATTGCGTTTGTCTTCAAACAGCGGTGATCCGATTTGGACCTGATCGCCCTTTTTGACTAGGAGGCGGGGTTTGATGTGGGGAATGCGCTCGGGCAGCACCGCCACGCGGGCCGGTGCCGGCAGGACGACCAGTTCATCCGCCGGTGCTCCGGCCATGCGGAACCGGTATCCCTTTTTGATGGTCAGCTTTTGCATAGCCTGTCAGCCCTGATGGTATTCTTCGGTCGGCCGGCCGTAAAGGTGCGCCATACGCGCTTTCACGCTTCGAACAACCGGTCGATGCGTTGGTGTCATCGGCAGTTTAAGGATAACCGGAATTTCAAGGTGGATGCCTCTTGACCATTAGCATTTTAAGGTTTTATTTTCAATACACACATGATAACGATTCCTAATCCGGCCGTAAAGCCGGTTTACCGTGACGTCGAAGATCAAAGGAGGCGATGATGGAAGAGGAATGCAAACCGACGATCAATACCGGTCTACGCGGTGTCACCGTCGCCAGCACCAAAATCAGCGACGTGATCGGCAAAGAGGGAAAACTGATCTACAGGGGCTACCTGGTGCAGGACCTGGCCGCTAGGGCGACCTTCGAAGAGATCGTCCATTTGCTGCTCTACGAGCGTCTTCCGAATACAGGCGAACTCGATGCCTTGAAAAAGAAACTGGCGGCGGAGCGCGAGATCCCCGACTCATTGATCCGGGCTTTGGAGACTCGGCCGGCCGATGCCCTGCCCATGGACATTCTCCAGGCCGCCGTATCGATGCTGGCCAACCACGATGCCGAAGCGGCCGATGCCAACAAGGAAGCCGCCCTGCGCAAGGCGATCCGGCTGATCGCCAAGCTGCCCACCATATTGGCCGCTTGGGAGCGGATTCGCAACGGAAAAGCGCCGGTCGCGCCGGATGCTTGCATGGGGCATGCCGAAAACTTTCTCTATATGCTTTTCGGCCAAAAACCCAATGCCGATCTGGTCCATTTTTTCGACGTGGCTCTGGTCCTGCATGCCGAGCATTCGTTTAATGCTTCAACCTTTGCCGCGCGGGAGGTGGCTTCTACCCGGGCGCATATGTACGCAGCCGTGTCAGCCGCCATCGGGTCGTTATCCGGCGAGTTACACGGAGGCGCAAACGTGCGCGTGATGCAGATGCTGATGGATATCGGCAGCCCCGGCCAGGTGAGTGCTTATGTGAACAAGGTCCTGGACGAAGGCCGCCTGATCATGGGATTGGGGCATGCGGTCTACCAGACCGACGATCCCCGCGCCCATATCCTGGCCCCCATGTCCAAACGCGCCGGCGAATTGGCCGGCAACACCAAATGGTATGAGATCTCCAGAATTTTGGAGGTCGAAGGCAAAAAGGCGTTCAAGGAACGCAAAGGAACCGATATTTACGTGAACGTGGATTTCTACAGCGCTTCGCTCTATTACTCAATGGGCATTCCGGTCGATCTTTACTCGCCCCTGTTTGCCATATCCAGGGTGGCTGGATGGACGGCCCATGTGATAGAAGAGCAATACGCCGAGGCAGCCCCGAAACCCATGCTCTATAGACCGGAATCCAAATATGTGGGGGAATACTGCGGTCCGGAAGAGTGCAGTTTCATTCCATTGGATCAACGCTAATCTGTTTCGTTGATGATTCCATGGATGGTCCCTGCCGAGTGAATGACGATGCATTGTCTGGACAAAAAAAACCACCTGGTAAGCAATGACAAGCTGCGCATGACCCAACAGCGGCGTGTGATCCTGGAGGAGTTGCGCAAGGAGAACACTCATCCCGCTGCGGATCAACTTTACGAGATGGTGCGCAAGCGGCTGCCCCGTGTCAGTCTGGGGACAATATACCGCAATCTGGAGCTTCTCACCGCCATCGGTGAAATCCAAACCCTCGAAATCGCCGGCAGCCAGAAACGTTACGATGGTGTCGCGCAGCAGCACTATCATGTCCGCTGCGTTTATTGCGGACGCATAGACGACGCTCCCATTGCACCGCTCAATCGCCTCGAAGATAAGCTCTACGGTACAACGGTGTACACCATTATGGGGCATCGACTTGAGTTTTTAGGTCTTTGCCCGGAATGCTCTCAAAACGAGGAGGCGGTCAGGTTTGCAGAGCACTTGCTCGCTCATCCAAACGGCCCGAACTGATCCGGTATCGACGGATTGTAAGAAGGGGCCGTTTAGGGAAGCGGTCCCCAAAAACCTCACGCCGCTCCCAGTTCTTTCTGCAGCCACGTTTTGACGATTCCCTCCACCGCGTACACACCCTTGAGTTGCCCGTGCTCCTTCATGAAAGCCTTCCGGATCCGTTCCGGCATCTTGATGTGAGCCAACTCTTTGGCCCCGTCGGAGTTGCGCCGGATTAGATAGATGGTCGGCGGCTCTTTCCATGTGCTCACGGTAAAATAGCACGTTTCGTCCTTTTTGGAACGAATGACATAATTTCCGCGAGCCCAGTTGTTGCCCCACTCCAGATAAAGCCTGACCGCCTCTTCGGGTGTCATCTCCCAATCAATGGTATTGAGTAATTCGGTATTTCTTCTGAGGCTCTCTATGTTTTCCATTTGGATTCCTTTCCGCTGGATATTTTTCTCGCTAAGCTGAATTCCTCCTTTAAAGTTAGCAATTGTCATGCCGATTTCAATCTGCCGACCGGCGAATCTTGTCGGGCACAAGGCGGCACCTTGCTTAAACCGTGCCGGTATGTTACGAGTGGCGCACGATACGCCCCGCAGGGCTGACGCTCACCTGCCTTTTGCAGTTCATTTTGTATTCGACCTGTTCATGGATGATCCCCTTTTCAAAGACCGCAGGGGCTACCGCTCCACGTACTGTTGCTCTCGGCGATCGTTTTGAGACACTAGTGTGCCATTTGCATCGAGAAGCGACATCAATTTTTTGTGAATCATTTAAACGAGATAGCTGGTGTACACGTGCAGATTTTGGCCGTCGCGACCATCGAGTGTATCAGCTACAAGGGGTGGCGAGGCAGTTGTGGGGCCGGGTCGCGGTGTTCCCTGGTCCTATTGACGCTTGTTAATCATGTGATTGCTTCATTTCTGCGGACTTGATGTTTCATTGGCATAAGTTTTGAAAATAACTGGACGGAGTATAGATTCTATTTTTAAGCCAATGAAAGCTGTCCGGTGAAACCCTGCGATCACAACATTAAGCTGACCATCTCACTGACCCAGGAAATGATCCGCCTGGCCGATCGTGGCGATGCCGACCGTGAGGATACCGGCTGTGGCATTCTCTATGGGATGCTGCGCGATTCGGCCTACAAGATATGGCGCATGGCAGAGGAAGAGAAAAAGCGTCACCAGGCCAAAGGGTGGTGGGGCGAGAACTGCCCGGTGTCGAGCGACCATGGCGTACAATCCATCAGTTCACCCATTCAATCTGTAAATGACAACAAAAAGGAGGACAAGTAGTGGCAATTTTAAAAGGATCCCAAACCGAAAAAAACTTGCTGATTTCATTCGCGGGCGAGTCTCAGGCCCGTAATCGTTATACCTATTTTGCTAGCAAGGCCCGCAAAGATGGCTTTGTTCAGATTTCGGATATTTTCGAAGAGACAGCCCATCAGGAGAAAGAACACGCCAAGCGGTTTTTCAAGTTTCTGGAGGGCGGAGAGATTGAGATCTTCGGGGCTTTTCCCGCAGGCATCGTTGGTTCCACCCTGGAGAACCTGAATGCGGCCGCCGACGGTGAGCGCCATGAGCATACCGAGATGTATCCCGGTTTTGCCAAAATCGCCAGGCAAGAAGGTTTCGATGCCATCGCCCTGGTTTGGGAGGCGATCAGTGTGGCCGAAAAACAGCATGAAAAGCGTTATCGCGATCTGGCCGCCAACATTCAGGCCGGCAAGGTTTTCAAACGCAGCCAGGCAGTGGTGTGGCGCTGTCGCAATTGCGGGTACCTGCACGAGGGTTACGAGGCGCCCCAAATGTGCCCGGCATGCGCCCATCCGCAAGCCCATTTTGAATTGTTGGGCGAAAACTGGTAAGCTTTTTTTTAATCGAGCCATTCAGCAATCGTCCATTTACCCATCAACGAAGGAGAGGAGAAAAAGGAAATGACCGAAAGGTTGGAAGTTTACAAATGTAATGTTTGCGGCAATATTGTAGAAGTGTTGCATGCTGGTCCCGGCCAACTCGTGTGTTGCGGTCAGCCCATGGTCTGCATGAAGGAAAACACCGTGGACGCGGCCAAGGAAAAGCATGTTCCCGTTATCGAGAAGATCGATGGCGGCGTCAAGGTGAAGGTGGGCAGTGTGGCTCATCCCATGGAAGCGAAGCATTACATCGAGTGGATCGAAATTATCGCCGATGGAAAGGCCTACCGGCAGTTCCTCGAGCCGGGGCAGACCCCCGAAGCCACCTTCATGGTCACGGCGTCCGACATTAAGGCCCGTGAATATTGCAATATTCATGGGCTCTGGAAGGCTTAGGCCGGCTGAGAAGGTCTTTGGTTGAGGCAGGCTATCTGGCCGATCTGCTCACTTCGGACATCGTCCAGGGTCTCCCGGATGGCGGAATCAGTCGCGGATTTTGAGTTGTCCATCCGCAAATGGCCAAGTGGCCATTTGCGGATGGGTACGAATTAATGGAGGGGGTGATTGTATGGCCAACTGGAAATGCGGCAAATGCGGTTATGAGCTGGAAGCCGAACGGCCACCAGAAAAATGTCCGTCTTGCAAACAATCTTGTGAGTTTTTAGACAACACATGCTATACGCCGGATTGTGCGGTGACTGGTAAGGACCCTCGGATCAAGTAGGGGATTGTCATATCGTTCACACAACGAAGGAGGAAGTCATGTCCACACCTCAACATTGTCCAGGATTTGAAAGTTTCCGGAACCTCAAGTCGTTTGTGTGCAAATGTCCGAAGTGCGGGGCACCCAAAGAAATTTTTTCGGATGAGTTTCACAAGCCGCACAAATGCGACAGCTGCGGTGAACCCATCGATTTCACTCAGTGCAAACTGGAAGGCGCCAGCTGATCGTTGGAGCCTTGGGTAGCTCTGAGGATCTCTGTGGCATTCTGAGGCACTCTGGACTTATATTTCTATGAAGTTGCACGGCAGCGCACGACCGTTGTTGGGCCAGATCCGGCGGAGCGTGCGGTGCTGCCCTGTGCATGGAGGGGTGTCGATTGCAAAAATCACCACATAAGGACCCCTTGGAATCCGTCGAAAAAGAGAAATCCATGATACGTGTCGCATTAATCCTGGTAATATTGTGGGGGGCAGTAGCGACGTTACCAACCGCTCAGGCGGAGATCAACAAGGGTGCCGCCCAGATGATGCTGGAAGGGGGGAGCAGCGGACCGGTGCCGTTTCCACATCAGGACCATCAAACACGACTGGCGGATTGTTTGATTTGCCACAATGCGTTTCCGCAGGAAAAGGGCAGCATCGAAAAGCTTAAAAGCGAGGGATTGCTGCAAAAAAAACAGGTGATGAACAAGCAGTGCATCAAGTGTCACAGGGCGGAAAAAACGGCCGGTAACCCGACCGGTCCGCTCACCTGCAACAAGTGTCATGTGAAGGAGTAGACCCTCATGCTGGCCCTCGGTCTTCAAGGCAGCCCACGAAAAAAGGGTAACAGCGACATTCTGTTGACCGCCTTCATGCAGGAACTGGTGCAACTGGGCATCGAGATCCAGACCATCGATGTGTGCCGGCGGCACATCGAACCGTGCAAGGAGCTGACGGTTTGCGAGAAAAAGGGTGTTTGCCCCATCGACGATGATATGGGCCGTGAAATTTTCGCCTTGCTGCGCAAGGCCGATATCGTCGTTGCGGCATCGCCGATTTTTTTCTACAACGTCACGGCGCAGCTCAAGGCCTTGATCGATCGCTGCCAGACCCTCTGGTCACGAAAATACATGCTCAAGCTCAAGGACCCCGGGCACGCGATACGGCGAGGCTACATGCTTTCCGTGGGGGCTACTTCCGGCAAACAGCTTTTCGACGGCTTGAACCTCACGGCCAAATACTTCTTCGACGGCATCAGCGCACGATTCGCCGGCAGCCTCACTTATCGGCGCATCGAAGCCCGTGGACAGATCAAGGATCAGCCCGGCCTGCATGCGGACGTGGCTCGGGCGGTCCGCGAGTTGACCCAGGACCTGATCGGGCGGCGGCGGGTGCTCTTCGCCTGCCGGGAAAATGCATGCCGCAGCCAGATGGCGGCTGCTTTCGCGCGCCTTTACGGTGGACATCGATTGGACGTGGCTTGCGCCGGAAGCGAACCGGCCGCTCAGGTCAACCCCCTCATGGTCGAGGTGATGCAGGAAAAGGGCGTGGATATGGGTTTTTGTATCACTCAATCGCTGGAAACCGCCATTGCGGGTCAACGTCCGGAGATCATCATCACCATGGGATGCGGTGAACAGTGCCCGTTCGTACCCGGCGCCGAGCGTCGCGATTGGGATCTGGCCGACCCGGCCGGGCAATCCATCGAGGTGATGCGGCATACGAGAGACGACATCGAAACGATGGTGAAGACGTTTATTAATACCCTTCCATAGTCGCGTAAAAGCGGCCGGGGGCGGCGGCTGTTTCGTGCAGGGGATGGGCATTGGCAACGACGAGGATGACTAAGACAAGGAGGTTGAGCACGATGGACCGTTATGTATGCACGATTTGCGGGTATGTTTATGATCCAGAACAAGGTGATCCGGACAACGGCGTCGAGCCCGGTACCCAATTCAAGGACCTGCCTGGCGATTGGGTCTGCCCGGTTTGCGGTGCGTCCAAAGACGAGTTTGAAAAAGAGGAATAGAATCGAAACGGTTGCCTTGGGGATGCCCTTTTTGCCAGCGTAAAAAGGGCATCCCCTTTTCTTAAGGGAAAGCCCCATGAAACCCATTGAAATCGAAAAAGATATTTATGACGTCGGTGTCAACGATTGGAATATCGATGATTTTCACGGTTATTCCACACCCTTGGGAACCAGCTACAATGCATTTTTGATCCTGGACGAGAAGGTGACGCTGATCGATACGGTCAAAAAGGAATTCGCCGATCAGCTGATCGCCAACATCGCTCAGATTGTGGACCCGCGCAAGATCGACTATGTGATCAGCAACCACACCGAAATGGACCATTCGGGGAGTCTTACCCGCGTGATGCATCGCATCGGCGAAGATAAACCGGTTTACTGCTCCAGGATGGGCGCCAAGAATCTGGCCCTTCACTTTGCGCCCCAACTCAATTACCAGCCCGTAAAAGATGGTCAGGAGCTGAGTCTGGGGCGACGGACCCTCTCTTTTCTGGAAACCCGAATGGTCCACTGGCCCGACAGCATGTTCACCTATTTGAAAGAGGATAAGATCCTCTTCTCGAGCGATGGTTTTGGCCAACACTACGCCGGATTCGAAAAGTTCGACGACGTGGTGGGCCACACGATCATGCCGCACGCCAAGAAGTACTTTGCCAATATTTTGCTCCTCTATGCCCCATTGATTCTCAAGCTCATCGAAAAAGTGGTCCAGATGGGATTGGAGATCAAGATGATCTGTCCCGACCATGGCGTGATCTGGCGCAAGGCGCCGGAGAAGATCATCGACGCCTATGTGGGGTGGAGCAAACAGACGCCCAAACGCAAGGCCGTGCTGGTATACGACACCATGTGGCACAGCACCGAAAGAATGGCCGACGCCATCGCCGCCGGGCTCAGCGCGGAAGGTATACAGGTGCGTCCCATGTATCTGCGCAAGTGGCATCGCAGCGACATCATGACCGAAGTGTTGGATGCCAAGGCCGTGGTCGTCGGCTCTCCTACGCTGAACAACGGGCTTTTTCCCACGGTCAGCGATTTTCTGACCTACATGAAAGGACTCAAGCCGGTGGACAAGATCGGCGCCGCCTTTGGTTCCTACGGATGGAGTGGCGAGGCCGCCAAACTCATCACCCAGGAACTTGATGCCATGAAGTTCGACATCATCGAGCCGGTTCGCCAGCAGTATGTGCCCTCCGATGCAGCCCTGGAAGAGAGCTATGCCTTCGGCCAGGCCATCGGGCGCAGCATCAACGCGCAGGTTCCTGCATGAAACGACCGGTCGTGGATATGGCCGTCTGCACCCTGTGCATGGGGTGTGTGGCGGTCTGCCCGGAAGTGTTCAGCCTGAACGACGCGGGTTATATCGCCGTGGCCGATCTGGCAGAGTATCCCCAGGCCTGCGTGGACGAGGCCGTCAAGTACTGTCCGGAAGATGCGATCTCCTGGGAAGAAGAGTAGGGCAAAATTTTAACCGATTATCCCGGTCTTGGAGTAAACGATGAAAAAAATGGTGTTGTTCGTCTTCAATGGCGATCCCATGTGTTTCATTCATGTGTTGCTCAACGCGCTGGACATGCAAACGCGCGGTGATGAGGGCCGCGTCGTCGTGGAGGGAGCGGCCACGCGCCTAATCGGCGAATTGGCCAAACCTGATCACGCCTTGCATACCCTGTGGGAAAAAGTCAAACAGGCAGGTCTGGTGGAAGGAGTCTGCAAGGCCTGCTCCCAGAAGATGGGAACCCTGCAGGCCGCCCAGGACCAGGGGTTGGCCCTGCTGGACGAGATGAACGGCCATCCGAGCATGGCCCGTTATCGCCAGGATGGGTATGAGTTGGTCACATTTTAGGGTCGATCCGGAAACCGTGTCCCCTGGAATAGGCATTCGGCCTCAATTCTTTAGTTCCCGATTATCTTTGCAATGGCCCTGCGTCAATTAAAGAAAGAGGTTCTTCGGCTGTTCCAGACCAAAGATCTGGCCACGGCGCTGAAGGCGGTCGCGGCGATGCCGGCGCGTCAGGTGGTCAATCCGCTTTTCGGACTGCTGTACCATGGCGACCCAGGGGTGCGCTGGTACGCGGTGGCGGCCATGGGCGAGGTGGTGTCGGCGCTGGCCGATCGCGACATGGAATCGGCGCGTGTGATCATGCGACGCCTGATGTGGAATCTCAACGATGAATCGGGCGGCATAGGCTGGGGATCGCCAGAAGCCATGGGAGAAATCATGGCGCGCCACGGCGGATTGGCCCGGGAGTACGCTTCGATTCTCGTATCCTACCTGGATCCGGACGGTAATTATCTGGAGCATGAAGATCTACAGGCGGGGCTGCTGTGGGCCATGGGGCGTCTGGCCCGCGTTCGTCCCGACTTGGTGGAGGACGCCCGCAAGTTTCTCGTCATCCATTTCACCTCCAACAATCCCCGCCTGCGCGGCATGGCTTTGTGGGCGGCTCTCTCCCTGAGGCCGACGCCCGAGGTGGGTCGTCGCTTGCAATCCTTGTGTGCCGACCCGGTCGGGATAGCGATATTACAAGATGGAGAGTTGATATCGAGGCGCATCGGCGATCTTGCCGCCCAATTACTCTCCGGTGATATGGAATAGGCGACAGGTGTTGTTCCAGGTGGCCGATGCCATCTCTTCTGCTGACACCTGGCGGATTTCAGCCAGCTTGAACAACACGGTGCGCACAAACGCGGGTTCGTTACGGCGAAACTTGTTGCGTTCCGGGGTGGGGGTCAGATAGGGGGCATCGGTTTCCACCAGCAGCTGTTCGACCGGTATTCGCCGCACCATGCGGCGGAGGGTTTCACCGCGGGTCTTGACGGTCAATATGCCCGTGATGCCGATGTAAAGCCCCATGGAGAGATAGGCATCGAGTTCGACATCATTGCCGGAGAAGCAATGGACGACCCCCTGGCGATGGGGTCCCCAATGGGGGTTGAGCAGCTGCAGGAACCGCCCCTCGCTGTCTCGTTCGTGAAATATCATGGGCAGGCCGGTGGCTTCGGCCGCCTCGAGCTGACGCACAAACCAGTGTTCCTGGTCACTTTGAGGCGAATACATGCGATTGAAGTCCAGTCCGATTTCCCCCCAGGCCTTGACTCGCGTGTCTTCAGCGAGCGCACCGAACGCCGCGATCCTCTCCTCACTGCCGCTTTTCGCATCATGAGGGTGGAGGCCAACCGAAGCGTACACGTTGTCGAACCGGTGGGCGATTGAGACCCCTTTTTGAGACGTGTACAGGTCGATACCGACCTGCATCATGGCACACACCTCGGCCGCATGGGCCCGGCGGATCACTTCATCCAGATCATTGTCGTAACTCTTGTCATCCAAATGGCAGTGGCTGTCGAATATCTTCATCGTTTCTCTGCGGGTGTTATATTTCTAAGCGTCTTCTCTGCAGGCCCGCCATCGGATACCATTGAACACGATTGGAATCAACCCGCTCCGCCAAGCATCAATCCTCAGCTATTCTAATTAAATTCTATTCCTTCTGTATTGCGTGTCCTTCAACCCCGGATAATTGGTAGTACCAATTATTCTTTAAAACCCTTATCTGTGCTTTTCTTTTTGGTTAAAAGGCGCTATGGAATTTCTGAATTGATGGTAACACCAAAGGAGGGATTATGTTTAAGATCCTGCGTCGCCAAGAGATGGCTCAAGGTACGGTAGTTCTCAATGAAATTGAAGCACCTTTGATTGCAAACAAGGCAAAGCCGGGGCAGTTCGTGATCCTCAAGGCCAATGAAACTGGAGAGCGGATTCCATTGACCATGGCCGATAGCGACCCCCAAAAGGGTACTATCACGGTGATTTACATGGTGGTCGGGAAATCCACGGCGCTTTTTCGTGATCTCAAAGAGGGCGAGGGTTATCAAGACGTCATCGGCCCCCTGGGACGCCCCACCCATATCGAAAAGGTGGGCAATGTCCTGTGCGTGGGCGGCGGGACCGGGGTGGCCGTTCTCCATCCCATCACGCGGGCTCTCAAGCAGGCTGGGAATCACGTCACCTGCGTGATCGGTGCCCGTAACAAAGACCTGTTGATCCTCGAAGACGAGATGCGCGCCGCCTCTACCATCCTGCATGTATGCACCGATGACGGTTCATATGGACATCACGGATTTGTCACCCAAGTGGTCGAGGCGGTCCTCAAGAAGGAGACCATTCAACAGGCCGTCGCCATCGGACCCGTTCCCATGATGAAGGCGGTGTGCAACATCACCAAAGCCTTTAATGTTCCCACCCTGGTGAGCCTCAATCCGATCATGATCGACGGCACCGGCATGTGTGGCGGATGCCGGGTCACGGTGGGCCAGAAGACCAAGTTTGCCTGCGTGGATGGGCCTGAGTTTGACGGCCATCAGGTCAACTTCGATGAGTTGATGCTGCGCCTGAAGGCGTACTGCGAAGAAGAGAAGAACTGCTACGAGGATTACTGCCGACTCACGGATTGAACAGGCGAGCGCTGATGTTGCTGCGGTGCCGATATTTATAAGGCCGGCATCCCAGCGGCGCTTGAGACGATTTATAACTGCAGCTGCAGGCTGATGTTTCCCGAACAGGAGGTATCATGGCGGAAAAAACTGAGCAAGCCGGCCGCGTACCCATGCCCGAACAGGCCCCTGAAATTCGCAAACGCAATTTTGATGAAGTCCCCACCGGCTACACCGTGAAGATGGCCCAGGAAGAGGCGGCCCGATGTATTCAATGTAAAAAGCCGGGCTGTGTGGCCGGCTGCCCCGTAGGGGTGGACATCCCCGGTTTCATCCATTTGGTCACCGTGGGTGACCTGACCGGGGCCATTCGGCATATTTGGACCCGCAACGCCCTTCCGGCGGTGTGTGGACGAGTATGTCCCCAGGAGATCCAATGTGAAGGCAATTGCGTCATGGCCAAGAAGGGAAAGCCGATCGCCATCGGCAACCTGGAACGCTTCTGCGCCGATTACGAACGGGAGCACGGGACGGGCGCATTGCCGCCAAAAGCGGCTTCCACCGGCAAGCGCGTCGCCGTGGTGGGCTCCGGCCCGTCAGGATTGACCGTGGCCGGTGATTTGATTCTCAAAGGACACGATGTCACCGTCATGGAAGCCTTTCATAAACCCGGCGGTGTGCTGGTTTACGGCATTCCCGAATTCAGGCTCCCCAAGGCCATTGTGGCCCAGGAGGTCAATTTTCTCGAACGATTGGGTGTCAAGGTGCAATGCGACACCGTCGTCGGTCGCACCGTTTCCTTGGACGAATTGTTCGAGCAGGGCTACGATGCCATTTATTTGGGGGTCGGCGCGGGACTGCCGCGTTTCATGAATATTCCCGGTGAAAACCTGATCGGCATCCTTTCGGCCAACGAATACCTAACCCGGGCCAATCTCATGAAGGCCTATAAATTCCCAGAAGTGGACACACCGATTCCCCTGGGCAAAAACGTGGTCGTGCTGGGTGCCGGCAATGTGGCCATGGACTCGGCCCGCACGGCCATGCGCCTGGGCGCTGATACGGTTCGCATCGTCTATCGCCGTTCCCGGGAAGAGATGCCGGCCCGTAAAGCGGAAATCCACCATGCCGAGGAAGAGGGCATCGAATTTTTCCTGCTTACCAACCCTGTCGAATATCTGGGCGATGCCAGCGGCCGTCTCACGGGTATGCGTTGTCTGAAAATGGAGCTGGGTGAACCCGACGACTCGGGGCGCCGTCGGCCCATGCCGATCAAGGGATCGGAATTTGAAATGGAGACCGATTTGGTGATCGTGGCGGTCGGATCGGGGGCCAACCCGTTGTTGACCCAATCCACATCCGACCTGGCACTTAATAAATGGGGTTACATCGTCACCGAGCCGGAAACCGGCAAGACTTCAAAAAGAGGCGTTTGGGCCGGTGGGGATATCGTCACCGGCGCAGCCACCGTCATCCTGGCCATGGGGGCGGGTCGCGCGTCCGCCAATTCGATGCACAGCTATTTGAACTTGGGGTGGTAGTCCTAAGAGATTTCTGGTGTTCGACGGCCATCCGGTTTGCGGGTGGCCGTTTTTTTGTGGAATGAACGGCAGGTCGGCGGGAATGCTTCATTACTAATATTTTCATATCAAAAAAGTAATGCAATGTTATTGACATGGCGCTACTCTTGTTTATTTTTTGGGTCAGACGAGTGAAAAAAAGGACTCTGTGAGTATCTAATTAAGGTTAACAGGAGGTGTGCTTATGGAACTGATGAAATGGACCCCCACGATGGATTTGTTCAACGCTCACAGCCGCTTCAATTCATTGTGGGATCAATTTTTCGCGCCTGGCCCGGCTTCGGCCAATCGAGAAAGCCTGTGGAACTGGAATCCAGCGGTGGATGTGTATGAAAACGATGATGCCATCATCGTGAAAGCCGAGTTGCCCGGTGTTGACAAAGATAAGATCGCAGTCGATGTTCAAGGACGCACATTGACGCTGAAGGGCGAGCGTTGCGCGGAAAACGAGGTGAAAGAGGAAAATTACTATCGAAAGGAGCGCGTGCACGGGCGGTTTGAACGTTCGTTTGCATTGCCTGCGGATGTTGATCCTGAATCCGTCAAAGCGCAATTCAAGGATGGTGTGCTGACCATTGAAGTTCCCAAGCCTGAAGACCGAAAACCCAGACAGATAACGGTTCATTAGCCTGTTGATGGCCTGACAGGGGTGCGAGCAGCGGGAAACTATGCATCGGCCGGCGGGTTAAAAAAGCCCCCGGCCGGTTTTTTTTGCGTGCTAGTTCCGGATGTGTTGTTGCAGGGCTGTCAGCTGGGCGCTGACGCGCACGGGAAATCTTGCCGGTGCCTCGAGAGCTTTAAAGGCATCTGGAATCGCCTTGAATTGACGACGGCAGCGGTCACGGATCTGGGACAGGCTCGGTGGGGCCTCGAGACAGCGACCCGATCGCATCATCGGCGCCAGCAAGGGTTCAGCATTCTCAATGGTTTCGCCGCGTGCCGCGATAATGTCCTCGACCATTTGGCCCGTCTCGGCCGAAAAGCGACGAAAGACCTGTTTTTGACCGGCCAGGGTTACCTTTCCGGTGGAAAGTTTGCGCACCGGCCGTTCATCGATTTGAACCAGTTTGTAGACCAGGTCCATGTAGGGGGCGTCGGCCGACACACCGACCTTGGTTCCCACGCCGAAAGCGTCTATGGGGGCGCCCTGGTCCAGAGCCTCGGCCAGGCCGAATTCATCGAACCCGCCGCTGGCAAAAATCTGCACCTCCCGGCAGCCACCGTCATCGAGAATACGGCGCACCTGGCGGCTCAAATCGATCATGTCTCCGCTGTCCAATCGAACCCCCTTGAGCTGGTTGCCTTTTGCTTTAATTTCATGGGCGACCTCAACGGCCAGACGGGCTCCCTGAAGGGTGTCATAGGTGTCGATCAGCAATATCGTTTTCTCTGGAAACAGCCGCGCATATGCGCGAAAGGCATCGATTTCGTTAGGAAACGCCTGGACAAACGAGTGGGCCATGGTGCCGGATACCGGAATTCCATATCGTTGGCCCGCGAGAACATTGCTGGTCGCATCGAATCCGGAAAGGTAGGTGCTGCGTGCGACGGTCATGCCGGCATCCGCACCCTGGGTGCGACGCAGGGAAAAGTCGATGAGCCCTCTCCCCTGGGCCACATGTACGCAACGTGCACCCTTGGTGGCGATCATGGTGGCCAATCCGACGGCGTTGATCAAATAGGTTTCGACCAGTTGGCTCTCGATGATCGGCGCCGTCACCTCCATGATCGGTTCGTCGGCAAAAAAAGGTGTGCCTTCCGCCAGCGCCCACACCACGCCGCTGAAACGCAGGTCGGCCAGGAAATCTAAAAAGTCGTTTGAAAAGAGCTTCAGCTCTGACAGATAGGCGATATCCTGATCCTCGAAATGAAAACTTTCAAGAAAATCCAAGGCCTTGTATATACCCGCAGCTACATAGAAACCACGGTGGGGATCCTTGCGCGTGAACAGGGAAAAGGTTCCCCTTCCCTTGACGCCACTATCGAAATATGCCGCCGCCATGGTCAGCTCATACAGATCGGTGAGCATCGGGCTGGATGGTGTCATTGGAATCTCTTATGAAATATCGGCTCCGTAGAGCTGTTTCATGCGTTTGAGTGCGAAATCATGGAACGTTGCATCGAAATCGGCCACACCCGCTTCCGGAATTCGCACGGCATAGTCTCGATTGGCGAGCCCGCCGACGGTATCCATGACGCAGATGGAGGTGCACACCCCCACCACCTCGACGTTATCTGGCTGGATCGCCGACAGGATGCGATCCAGATCAGTTCCATAAAAGCCGCTATAACGGGTTTTGGAAATGACCATTTCGCCCTCCCGTGGGGCCAGTTCGTCGATAATCCGGCTGCCCCAGGTGCCTGCCACGCAGTGCCGCGGAAACCTTTCGAATTCCTTGTCGTCCGCGTCATGGGCATCTTGAAGGTAAACCACCGGATCACCCGAGCGGCGATAATCGGCAAGCCGTTCCTTGATGAAGGGGATGATGGCCTGGGCCGATGCACCACAATAGAGGGCACCTTCACTTTGAATGAAGTCATTGAGCATGTCGATAATGATCAAAACCCGTTTGGCCATGGCCCTTTCCTCTTGTTGACGATCGATTTTAGGGAGCAAGCTTAAGGGAGCAAGACAATGGATGGCAAGATGATGGCTTGCCCCTTGAATTTTATGTTTGTTTCCGAATATAGTGCATTTCTGAAACAAATTTGAGCAGTATTATAATTTTAACCCTTTTTGACATAACCGCAACGGACATGGAAGCGATTTTAATATAAATGGATAAAATCCTCAGCCAAACCTACGATGATTATATCCAGGCATTGAGCGACATCAGCCATGCCATCACCTCGGATCTCTATCTCGAGGATCTGCTCAAGCTCATCGTCATGGTGACGGCCAAGGTGACCGGGGTGGATATCTGTTCCCTTTGGCTGATCGATGAAACGGTGGCTCCACCCAAAATTCGCCTGAAAGCCACCCAGGCCATCGCGCCCGAATATGTCAAAGATCGCAGTCTCAACCTCGACGAGGGGGTCGTAGGCTATGTTGCCACCCATCGCAAGCCGCTGATCATCAAAAACGTCCTGCGCAACCGCCGATTCAAGGAAAAGGAGATGGCGCGGCAAATGGGTTTGGTCTCCATGGTGGGGGTCCCCTTGATGCTCAAAAACGACAAGGTCATCGGCGTGCTCAACTGCTTTACCATGGAGGCCTATGATTTTTCCAAGACCGAAGTCAATCTCCTGACCGCGGTGGCCAACCAGGCAGCGGTGGCCATTTTGAATACCGAACTGATGGTCAAAACACAGGTGATCCAGGAGGAGCTCGAAACCCGCAAACTGGTGGAACGCGCCAAAGAGATTCTCATGCAGCGCATGAATATTCAGGGGGACGAGGCCTATCGCTGGTTGCGTAAAAAGAGTATGGATTCGCGTAAATCCATGCGTCGGGTGGCCGAAGCGGTGATGCTGTCCGAAGAGCTGAACACCGACAAATAGTGTCCATCCACAAATGTTCAATTTGCCCGGTAACTGCGTTGCGCGAAATTTTATCTTTGGAATATCAAAAAAATACCTGCGTTCAAGTTTTTCGTGCGCCTTGATCTCAACCAAATTTGCCTATTTGTGGACGGACACTGATAGCTCTTGAAGCAAGTCTTTTTATTTTAATCCATGGAGGCCTGCGAGGGCCTTTTTGCTTGACTAACGAATTAAGTAAAACTAAATATGGATGAAATTGTTTAGTGGCCGGTCAATGGAGACCGGTCGGCAGTTTCAGTAGATCGATTTCGCACATCGGCGTGCGCTAAAAATTACCAATCAAAGACAAAGGCGTCTGCGTACTCTCGTATCGAGAGGCAGGTGCCTTTTTTTGTCTGGTGGGCGGCTGAATCCAAGCGGCATCCTCCAGTCAACTTGTTATTCGAGCCGCAAGGCTTTGACGTATCAGCGATTTATAATTGCAGAGAGAAGGAGAATTGACCATGCGTTTTGACAAAAGAAATGATGTGCTCGGGACCGTGAACCGTGGCAATGTGGCCGAATCCGGCTTGTGCACCCTGTGCCGTGCCGATTGCGAAGGCAAGTGCGAAACCTGGCTCTCCAGCCTGGTGGGCCGCAAGCTGCTCTACCCCCGGGATTTCGGTTTGGTCACGGCGGGTGCCAACAACACGACCCATGTGGGTGTCTCTTATAATGCTCTGCGCATTCAGGGATATGCCTACGGTGCGCATGGAATCAAAGACACACTGTCCAAAGATCCCGACGATTGCATTTTTCCCAATGTCGATCTGACCGCCGAATTCGGCAACGAAATCAAGACCAAGGCACGTATTCCCTTGATGACCGGCGCCCTGGGCTCCACCTTCATCGCCGCCAAATATTGGGACTCTTTTGCCGTAGGCGGTGCCCTGGTGGGAATGCCCATCGTCATCGGAGAGAACGTCGTCGGTGTGGACCGCGGTTCGGAAATCAAGAAAGGAAAGATTTCCAAGGCGCCTGAGCTGGATCGACGCATCGACATCTATCTGCGTTATTTCGATGGTTTTGGCGGCATATTCGTTCAAATGAACGTGGAGGACACCCGCAACGGCGTGGCCGAGTATGTGGCCGAAAAATATGGTGACAAGTGCATCATCGAACTCAAATGGGGGCAGGGCGCCAAGGATATCGGTGGCGAGATCCAGGTGACCAGCATCGACTACGCTCTTTTCCTGAAGAAGCGCGGCTACGTGGTCGATCCGAACCCCGAATTGCCCGAAGTGCAAGAGGCCTTTGAAAAGGGAGCCATCCGCTCGTTCGCGCGCCACAGCCGCCTGGGAGGCACCAACCTGGACAGCGTGGATCTGGTGCGCGAAGATTTCATGAAAACGGTGGAATACCTGCGTAGCCTGGGTTTCAAACGGATCTCCTTGAAGACCGGATCCTACGGCATGGAGGAGTTGGCCATGGCCATCAAATTCGCCTCCGACGCCAAACTGGATCTTCTGACCATCGACGGCTCGGGCGGCGGCACGGGTATGAGTCCCTGGAACATGATGCAGAGTTGGGGCGTGCCCTCCATCCTCCTGCATGCCAAGGCCCATGAATACGCCAGCATCCTGGCGGCCAAGGGTCAGCGGGTGGTGGATCTCTCCTTTGCCGGCGGATTTGCCCTGGAGGACAGCATCTTCAAGGCCCTGGCCCTGGGAGCACCCTATACCAAGATGGTCTGCATGGGCCGGGCCGTAATGATTCCAGGGTATCTGGGGGCCAATATCGAGGGCGCCCTCCATCCGGAACGCAAGGCCGCGGTGAGCGGCAACTGGGATCGACTGCCTAAAAGCGTGACCGACATCGGTGCAACGCCGGACGAGATTTTTGCCAGCTACTTCGATATCCAGAAGAAGATCGGCAAGGACGAAATGAAAAAGATTCCATACGGCGCCATGGCCTTTTGGACTCTGGCCGACAAGCTCTCCTGCGGATTGCAGCAGTTGATGGCCGGCGCACGCAAATTCTCATTGAACCAGATTCGTCGCACCGATATTTTTGCGGCCAACCGCGAAACGGCTCGCGAGACCGGAATTGCGCATTGTTCGGATGTCAACGACGAATTCGCCAGGAAGATACTCGCAAGATAGCCTGGTTCGCTTGGATGGATATGCAACGCGCGTTGCCCGGCCGGGCAACGCGCGTTGTTTTTTCGACCGTCGGCTCAGTCGCCCTGTTTAAGAAGAGATTCTGTCAGGAGGTTGGCGGCCGCATGCCCGGCGTCTACCTGGTAGGTGCCTTCCTTGATTTGGGCTTTAATTCGATTCACTTTATCGATATCGACGTCAGGCAGCTGGCGTACCGATTGCTGTGCGGCCTGCAATTCCCTTGCCCTTTCAGACAACTGCACGCGGTCCGTTCCCGTTGCAGCAGCCGGCGGTGGGCTCCCGGTTTTCTGGGCGCCATGGCCCCGCGTAACCCCTTGTTTTGCATAAGCAGCCGGAATCTCGTTTGATATTTTCATGTAGGGCTCCTTCATGGGCTAAAAGGTGGTGCCGACCCCAATGCCGAAATGAAAACGGGGCCCGCTGTCCGTCTGCGGCGGCCACTTTTTGATCTCTTGGGGAATAATCACCGGATAGCGATACGGCATTTTACCGATGGTGCGCTCTTCTCCACCCTGAACTTGACCGACCACCGTGATCAAGGTGCCGGCCGGGTAAATGGCCGGGTCGAGAAAGTGCTCCGACCGGACGATGTATCGCCCCTCGGATTGATCGCTGTCTGTTGGCCGGTCCGAGGCGTTGAGGGGCAATTGCAACACGGTCAGTTCGGTTTGATGGTCCATGGGTTGAACCTCGATGATTTTTCCGCCCAGCATCACGATTTCACCCGCCGCCTTGTCCGGCGCTTGTTGAAGCGCCTGAAACGCTCCCGAATAGGTCACCTTCGAGCGGGCCTGCTCGGAGATGCCTCCGGCACAACCGATAATCCACCCCATCAGGAGCACCATGGGCAGTTTCCACATCACGGATTTTCGCATCGCATTGTCCTGCTTGTTGGGGCCGGTCTACGACATGCCCTTTTAGTATCCATGGCTCAAAGTTGTTATTCCCAATGAAAGCCACCGCTACCACCAATACGGCCGGTAAGGATAGCCCCACCCCCATGGTCGGTAAAAATAGGGGGGGCCCCAATAATCCCAGTAGGGATCATACGGCACGACCTTTTGCTCGGGCCACAGGTGAATATGGGTCATATCAATGTGAAGGAAAGGAAACGGGAATTTGCCCGGTTCGGTTTCTGAGCTGGCGATGATTTTGCCTGCCACCGTAATTTTTCGGTCTTTCTGGAACACCTCCGGGTCGACAAATCCCTTGTAGGTGATGATCAGGCGCCCCTGGGACAGATCCCGCGTTTTGGGTTCCTGGCCGCTGCCCAATTCGGTTTGCACCGCGATGATCCGGCTTTGATCCGCTTCATTGGACACTTCGACGACGTACCCGCCCACGATGACCGTTTGCCCGCGATATTGATCAGCTTCTTGAATCAATGTGCGAAACGGCAGGTCGGCAATGGCCTCGTCGGTTACCTCCGGCGGCATCACGGCGCAGGCATAAAGGCTGATCGCTAATGCAAGGCATATGGCGGTTTGGCGAAATATCATCGTTGCGGTCCATTGGTTAAAACTACCATAATTCTAAAACATCGCCGATAAAAAGCAAGAAATGGTTTGAATCTTCAAGAGGTCTCGAATGGCGAGGGGTGTGAAGATCAAAAGAAGCGGCAATCGAATCCCATCATTATACTACGGGATTCCCAGGTCACTTTGTTGAGCCGTGTGGTCCGGGCAGGGAGATTGACCTTGTACATAGTGGCGTCCCCTTGGTTGGTGGTCCAGCGGGTATAGCTGGCGGACAGGTTGATTCTCACCAGCTGATGGATAGGGATGTGACAGATGGCCGTTACGCTGCCCCCGCGGCCATCGGCCTCGTGCTCGAAGCTCTTCGGATGCGCCAAATCCTGCCTCAGGTTCCAATCGGCTTCGGCCTCATATTCCCCCCAAAAGTGATAGACCAGGTTCAGCTCCCATTCGATGGGTGGCACCTGGGTGGGCTGTCCCGCCATCGTATAGCGCAGGTCGCATCCGATCCACAAGCCCGTCCAGCGGGTGCAGTATGTGCTGTCCAGCCGGCTGTCCAGTGGGCCGATGTCCGGCGTCAAACCCGGTTTTTCACTGATCACCTGGTGTCCGTCGGTGATCCGGAAGTTCTGATAATGCAGGGATATGCCGATCATGGGTGCGAAAAAAAGCCGTTCGCTGAGAAAATGAAAGGCATAACCGCCGCCCACGCTCAAGTCGTATAGCTCATCGTCATCGGTATCGCTGATGGAACGGGAATACTCCTGGGTGCGATTGTCACCGTCATAATCCGAGTCCCGCACCTCTCCATTTCGGATCCAGGCCATGCCGGCCTGGCCACGCAAATATAAATGACGATTGATGAGAAGCTTACCGCTCAGGGTGAGTTGGTGACTCAGCACATCGTTCCATTTCAGCTCGGAACGGACGTTCGGGTGGGTTCCGTCGGCATTTCCCGCAATGGACCAATCCAGTTCATCAAACCGAAGACCTGCACTGAGTTGGATCCTGGCATCGACGTGTTCAGAAATGCTGCGGTAAAGGGTCGGCCGTTCACTCGAGGGAAGTTCGCTGCTTTTACCTTCGGCGGTGGGTTCGGTCGAAGATAGGGGCGCGGCAGCTACCTGTACGACCATCAGAATCCAGATGGTGAATGGAAAAACCCACTGAAAGGCTTTCACAGACCGATGGTGGTGCATCAGCTATTCGTTCCTTTGCCGGCTCAGCATCCGATTCTGGTCGCACGACACATTTACATCTGCAGACGTCATGTGCGTCAATGGAAACAGCGCCTGCCTTTAATGACATATTTTCTTAAGGGAATCCATCTCTTTCCTGGGAAAGCAGCCCAATTTGGCTTTTTCTTGACTAAACGCAGCCGAATCGCTTAAAAAGGATCCAGCCTTCTCGGCGGTGCTTTCAGAGCTGCGTAGAGCGAATGGACAGGAGTGATCGATGGGTCGATCTGGGAGTCGATGCGGGGCACCAGCGCAAGAGATGCGTTCGATGACCGATGAAGACATTTTCATCTTGCGGTTGAAATTGCTGATCGTTATGGCCAAAGCCTATCTGAATGGATATCCTTTTGGCGAACGACGCAAAGCGGCTGTGAGTGAAACTGCCCGAATGGTTTTCTATCAAGCCCTCCACCATGCAAACCGATGTGAAGCCATCCCCGACGATAAAGCAGAACGCACCAACGATGCTTACACCCATCTGTTTTATCAACGCATTCAGTTGCTGGCCGTCATGGCACGCTCGTTTGCGACCGGAAATCGGCTGGAGGGGTACCGGCGTCGGTCCTTGGAAGACAACATCGGCCATATCTGTGGTCGTCTGGCCGAGAATCCAAAGTTGGCGGATATGCCTATTCTAAAAGTTGCGTGAGGATCGCTATCATAGACAACGTCCAAATCGCAGTTGTTGACCACGAGCGCTTGACGCGGGAATTCATCGTCAACGTGATGATGTACAGTGTCAACCGGGATATTCTCGTCTTTGAGAGCGCAGGGGCCATGGGTGCCTATCTGCAATCGGGAAACCGGATTCATCTGATTTTCGTCCAGCTTCATCTGCCCGGCAAGAGTGGCTTTGAGTTGTTGCGCCACATGAAGCGAACGCATCCAGACATCTACCTCATCGCCCTTTCCGCCAATCCGGCCGATGAAATCGCGGCCATTGATCTGGGGGCGGACGTTTTTTTGGGGCTTCCGTTTGCGCTTCAGGATCTGTTCGATATCGTTCAGCGATTTGTCGTCGAAAACCCGAAGGCCCAAGTGGCCTGAACAAAGGGGCCCATGCGACAGGCCTCATTGGACAGCTTCATTGCTCGTGCAAAAAATACAAAGGCGGTACCCATGCGGGCACCGCCTTTTTTTGTATTAAATCAAGCCGTCGCTAATACCGATAGTGATCCGGCTTAAAGGGCCCCTCTTGTGGCACCCCCAGGTAGTCGGCCTGTTTTTTCGTCAATTGGGTCAGTTTTACGCCCAGGCGCTTCAAGTGCAGTCGGGCCACCTCTTCATCGAGCTTTTTAGAAAGGGTGTAAACCTTTTTATCGTGGAGTTCCGTGGCCAGTGCGATTTGTGCCAGGCACTGGTTGGTGAAGCTGTTGCTCATGACAAAGCTGGGGTGACCGGTGGCGCAACCCAGGTTGACCAGACGACCTTCGGCCAGCACGATGATCGATCGTCCGGACTTGAGGCGCCAGCGGTCGACCTGGGGTTTGATCCTTTCCCGGGTGCAATCGTTCGAGTTTTCCAGATAGCGCATCTCGATTTCACTGTCGAAGTGTCCGATGTTGCAAATAATCGCTTCGTCTTTCATCTGCTCCATGTGGGTGCCGCGAATGACGTCGCAGCAGCCGGTAGCCGTTACGAAGATATCGCCCTGCGTGACGGCCTCTTCCAGGGTGGTGACTTCATACCCCTCCATTGCAGCTTGCAAGGCACAGATTGGATCGACTTCTGTGATCAGGACGCGGGCGCCGTAACCGCGCATGGAATGGGCACAACCTTTGCCCACATCCCCGTAGCCACAAACCACCACCACCTTGCCGGCCATCATCACGTCCGTGGCGCGTTTGATGCCGTCCGCCAGGGACTCCCGGCAGCCGTAAAGATTGTCGAATTTGGATTTAGTCACCGAATCATTCACATTGAACGCCGGAAAAAGCAGTTCCCCGTCGCGTTGCAGCTGATAGAGGCGATGCACGCCCGTGGTGGTCTCCTCAGATACCCCGCGCACCTTGGCCGCGATGCGCGTCCAGAATTGGGGGTCGCGCGCATGGCTCACCTTAAGTCGCTCGATGAGCAGCCGCATGTCTTCACTGTCATAGGCTTTTTCCAAAAGGCTCGGGTCTTTTTCCACCGCCACGCCCTGATGGATATAAAGTGTGGCGTCACCGCCGTCGTCGACGAGAAGGTCCGGTCCACTGCCATCGGGCCAGATCAGGGCCTGTTCGGTGCACCACCAGTATTCCTGTAAGGTTTCGCCTTTCCAGGCGAACACGGCGGCCGAACCTTTTTCGGCGATGGCGGCTGCGGCATGATCCTGGGTGCTGAAGATATTGCACGACGCCCAACGGATGTCCGCGCCCAGAATCTTCAAGGTCTCGATCAGCATGGCGGTTTGAATGGTCATGTGCAGGCTGCCCATGACCTTCATGCCTTTAAGGGGTTTGGCCTGGCCGTATTTTTCGCGCACGGCCATCAGGCCGGGCATCTCTCTTTCAGATAGTGCCATCTCCTGGTGGCCCAGTTTGGCCAGTGCGATATCGGCCACCTTGTATTGCAGCGAAGGGTCCACTTCGAGGTGCCCTTCCGACCGGTTTGCTTTCGAAGCTAAAGGCATCCAAATTCCTCCTGTAACCCCTAATCGACCCACCGTGATCCGGTCGATCGGGTTGATATGCTCGAAAAAATATACTTGATGGTAAGGTCTAAAAGGAGAATGTCATCTCCTAAAGTCCCGCTTTTTCCCTCAGGATATCGACCTTGTCCGTCTTTTCCCATGAAAATTCGGGTTCGCTGCGGCCGAAGTGACCGTAGGCAGAGGTCTTTCTATAGATGGGCCTCAATAAATCCAACTGTTCAATAATGGCTGCCGGCCTTAAGTCAAACACCTCCGCAACGATTTGCCGGGCGCGGCTTTCGGCAATGTTACCGGTGCCCATGAAATCGACCATAACCGATACCGGTTGGGCCACGCCGATGGCATAGGCCACCTGGACTTCGCATTTTTTGGCCAGCCCTGCGGCGACCAGGTTTTTGGCCACGTAGCGGCCCATGTAACTGGCACTTCGGTCGACCTTCGATGGATCCTTGCCGGAAAAACAACCGCCGCCGTGACTGCCTTGCCCACCATAGGTGTCGACGATGATTTTGCGTCCGGTCAAGCCGCAGTCACCCATAGGCCCGCCGATCACAAAACGGCCGGTCGGGTTGATGAAATAACGGGTATCGCCATCGATCATGTCGCTCGGTATAACCTTTTTTATGACCTCTTCGATAATCGCCTCTTTGAGCTGATCATAGCCGACCTCGGGGATGTGCTGGGAAGAAACCACGATGGTGTCGACCCGCAACGGGGTTCCGTTTTCATATTCTATGGTCACCTGGGATTTGCCGTCCGGCCTGAGAAAGTCCAGAATGCCAGTTTTACGGATCTGCGCCAGCCGCTGGGTCAGTTTATGGGCATACATGATCGGCATGGGCATCAGTTCCGGCGTATCATCGGTTGCAAATCCGAACATCAGCCCCTGGTCACCGGCGCCTTGCTCCTTGTAAAGCCCTTCGCCCACGTTGACTCCCTGGGCAATGTCAGACGACTGCCGATCGAGGCTTGTGATCACCGAGCAGGTCTGCCAGTCGAAGCCCATTTGGGAAGAGTCGTATCCGATATTGCGAATGGTATTTCTTACGATATCGGGGATATTGACGTAGCAGGACGTGGTGATTTCACCGGCGATAAATGCCAGTCCGGTAGTGACCAGGGTTTCGCACGCCACCCGGCAGGCGGTGTCCTGGGTCATGATGGCATCCAGGACCGCATCGGATATGGCATCGGCGACCTTGTCCGGGTGTCCTTCGGTCACCGATTCGGATGTAAAGAAATAGTGTTCTTTATTCATTATGATCCGCTCCTTGATAATAATGAGGCGTTTTAAGCAGGGGGAGTGATCTGCATTGATTGTTTACAAGCCATTTTAAAAGAGCATTCGGGTTCAATTTTGATGTGGCTTATGGTGAGCCGCACTATCGGCGAATAGGGTACGGAATGATGACGGCACGCTTCATCGCCCTCATTCTGTCCGGAAGGTCCCTTGCCTCCAATCGACCGGCGGCAGACTATATCAAGGAGTGATGGCCTGTCAACGGGGATTCAGCGTTGGCGGTACGGTTGCGCGAAGACGTCTTGTCCTTCACTGTTATACCCCAAGAGAACGGTGGGGGTCTCTTCGCTGGGGATCAGGCTTCTGGATTGACCATCTGGACCACAAGGCGCTCGGCATCTTCCAGCGGTACGCGGGCGGTGTTGATGACCAGATGGTATAACTCCGGCTGGTCGTAGTCTTGTTTGCTCAGCTTGTGATAAAGGTTGGCCCTTCGTTTGTCGTTGACCCTGACCAATTGGGCGGCACGCTGTTCGGTCATGTTGTAATGCGCCATGATAAAACGAACCCGATTTTCAAAGCTGTTGATCAACAGCACATGATACGCTTTGGGCATGTCGCTCAGGATATACTGGCTCCCCCGTCCCAGAATCACCACGTTACCTTCCTCGGCCATATGGGAGATCAGCACCACCAGGTAATCCAGGTAAATCTGCTCATCAATATAACCGCGCTCGTCTTTAAGGATCCGATCCACGAGCGGTTTGGATACCATTTTGTTGATAATGCGGGATAACCGACCGCCGGCCTCTTTTTCCACGGATTCCACCCATCCGGAAGATACCCTGGCCAGTTCGGCGATCTTTTGAACGATGTCTTCGTCCGCGAAGGTGTATCCCAATCGTTTTGCCACATGTTCACCCAGGGTTTTACCCCCGGCACCAAATTGACGTGATATGGTGATAACGGCCATGTTCTTCTTCCTCCTGTGCCCCGATGGCAGCTGGTATGCTCTCGTTCAGCTTGGTTTGGGCGGCGGAACGATCAATGTCGGGTAATCGGATTTTTCGGCGATGTTCTGAGGCACACTGCCCAAAAAGCGTTCGACCCACTCCTGTTTCGCGGACGACCCCAGCACAATCAATGTGGCCTGGCAGTCCTTGGCGGCCCGTTCGATCTCTTTGATCGGATCGCCAACGTAGACGTGTGCGCGCGCATCGATGCCGACGCCCGCAAACCGGTCACAAATCTCTTCGAGCTTTTCACGTGCCGCTTTACGAACTTTTTGAACCGTCATGGAATTATCACCCTTGAGATCTTTTTCCTGGGCCACGTGTACCACATGGACCTGGTCCACGATGCCGTTCAACGGTCTCAAATAGGCTTCCGCCCGGACACTGGCCGGCGACCAATCCGTAGCCAGCAGGATCCGTTCAAAGGGTCGGTCAAGGACCTCAATTTTGTCGGGCATGGGTTTGTAGACCAATACGGGTATGGAGGCCTGGCGCAGTACCTCGGTGACGTCGGAGCCGGAATAGAGCTGGTCGATGAAACGCTTTCGTGAGCGGCCCACCACGATGAGGTCGGCCTCCTCCTTGCGAGCGGCATCGAAGACCTGGCGAACCATGTTTCCAACCACGATATAGACGCCCACCTCCATCCCCTGTTCGAAAAGGGTTTCGGCCCAATCGATGAATCGGATATTGGCGGTCTCGCGCAGACGTATCTCTTCTATTTTCTGGTATCCAAGGCCGCGATGCATGGAAACCTTTTCCCGTTCGATGACATTGACGAAGACAACATGATTCAATGACGCTTTGCGCAGTACGAGCAGGCTTTGCAACGCATCAAAGCTCAAGTCGTCAAACTTGGTGACAAATAGAAGTTTTTTGATATTCATGCGCAGGCCGATCTCCTGTTTTGCGGTCCGCTAGTGCAATATGTTCCGGATGGCCGTGGCGAGCTCCTCGGGTTCAACCGGCTTTTCCAGATAGGCTTCTGGTTCCGGCACCGCTGCCCCGCCGAATTCGGTCAGGGCTTTCTGGGAACGCAAAAAAGATTTCTGGGTGATACCAGACAAGATGATCACCGGGATTTTTTGGAGTTTCGGGTCCGTCTTGATGTGGCGAAACAACCTCACGCCGCTCTCCTTGGGCATCAACACGTCCAGAATGACCAGATCGGGTTGCTCGCTTTTGACGATGGCCAGACCCTGTTCTCCGTCGGTTGCTTCCAGCGGTGTATACCCATGTTCTTCCAGGACGGTGACGCTGAAGAGTCTGACATCCGGATCGTCGTCCACCACGAGAACTTTTTTACCCATATGATTTTCCTCCTTGGCGCCGATTGAAGGTGTTATTTCGATTTTGCCACTGGTCTCAATCCAATAGCCCGTTTTTGAATGCAAAGACAAATCGCGGGTAACATTCGCGATGGGCTTTCGTCACCGCGCGGGTCAGGTGCTCGATCCGGCGGCCGCTGCGCAGTGTCGCATGAACGGCAGGCAAAAGGTAAATGTAGTGCCGGCCCCTGGTTTCGATTGAACCGTGATGGTGCCGTGATGTTCCTTAACCAATTTACGGGTGACCAACAACCCCAATCCCGTGCCCCGGTGTCCCTTGGTGCTGAAGAACCGGGAAAACAATTTTCTTTGAACTTCCGGGCTCATCCCGCTTCCGTTATCGATAATTTCGAAGCAGATCCGATCGTTTTCCATGCGGTGCGTTCGAATCGTGACTCGCCATTGTTTGTCGGATTCCACCTCGAAGATGCAGGCATCCAACGCATTGGACATCAGATTGGACAAGCATTGGTGCAAAATATGAGGATCCATGCAGACCGTGCCGACGGTTGGATCCAGATCGGTTTCGATGCGAATGTTGTACTGATCGGCGGTCGTTTGAACCATCTGGTGCACTTCCTGAACGATGGCATTGGGTTCACAAGGCACATATTCCGGATCGCGTTCTTTGGAGAAGGAGAGCAGGCCCATGACCAGGTCCGAAGTACGCGTGATGTTGCGCTGAATGATGTCCCATCCCTTTAACAATTTTTCATTGTCGTTTTTGGCAATGCCCAGATTGACCAGATAGGAGCCGCCTTTGAATCCATGTAGCAGGTTTTTGACGCCATGTGCCACACCGGCCACCGTCTGGCCGATGGCGGCCAGTCGCTCGGCGTGAAGCAGCTCCGCCTCTAGCCGTTTGATTTCGCGCAGGTCCTGATAAAAAGAGACCGACCCCATCAATTTACCTTTTTCCTTCAAGGGAGCGGCATAAAAACGGACCGGAATTCGCTCCCCGTCATTTGCCGTGACGATCGTCTCCACCCATTCGGTTGGCTTGGCTGTGCCGTTAGATGCGGGCAGGTGAGAAAAAAAGCGGGCCAACTCGTCCGGAAGGAGTTCCGTGATGAACCTATCTTTTATATCTTCATCGGAATGGCCGAAAATACGCTGGGCACCCGGATTGTAAATCACGATGCGCAGCTGGTCATCGGTGGCGATGATTGCATCGTTGGAGCTTTCGATGAGCCGTGACAGAAAGTTGGATTGGCGGCGCAGTTCCTGGGTGGCGTGGGCCACTTTCTCTTCCAGTTCCTCGGTGTGGGCCTTGAGTTGACTGCGGATGGCCAGCTTCTCTTCGGCGCGACCTATGGCCACGGCCAGCACTTCATCGCGCACCGGTTTGTTGATAAAATCCGAAGCCCCCAGTTTAAGGGCTTCGATGGCGTTGTCGATGTCGCCGTGGCCGGTGATGATGATCACCTCTGCATCGGCTTCCAGGGATTTGATGTTGCGAAGTACTTCGATGCCGTCCATGCCCGGCATTTTAACGTCGGTCAAGACCAGATCGGGCGATTGCGTCTTGAACAGGCGCAGCCCCTCTTCTCCACTCTTGGCGGTTATCACTTCGTAGCCATCGATGCGCAGGCTCATGGATAACACACGCAGAATATCCTGTTCATCATCGATGAGAAGAATCTTATGGATTTGACGATTCGTTGGCATCGCTGCATATCGGAAAAGTTAAAGTAAAGGTCGTTCCCACGCCCGTTTGGCTTCGAACATCGATGGTGCCGTCATAGTCCTTGACAATGCCATAGCTGATGCTCACCCCCAATCCGGTGCCTTTGCCCACCTTTTTGGTGGTGAAAAAGGGCTCGAACAGCTTGCTTTTCGCCTCCTGGCTCATGCCGACGCCATTGTCCTCCACCGTCACAATGACTCTGTCTCTTTCAGCGCGGCTTTTAATGACAAGGCGTTTTGCCATGCCTTGGTGTTCCGGCTGCTCGGCCTTCTCGTCCATTGCGTCGATGGCATTGGTGACCAGGTTGATGAAGACTTGTTCCAGGCGATTGTGGTCGGCCATGATGAAGGGTATATCGTCGTTTAAATTCAGGTCAAGGGCTATCTCATGCACTTTGATCTGGTGCCCTAAAACTTTGAAGACATCCCGTATGGGGTCGTTGATCTTGATCCTGTTTTTTACGACTTCCGACTGCCGCGCAAATTCCCGCACGTGCCGAATGATGCCCGTAGCCCGCGATACATTGGCGGTGATATCATTGGCCATGTTGCTCAGGTCTTCGGACGGGATCGGCTGCTGCTTGTTGATCATTTTGAGCAGATAGTCGGCACAAATCTGGATTACGTTGAGAGGTTGATTGATCTCGTGGGCCATTCCGGCGGCCATCAATCCCAGGGTGGTCATTTTACTGGCCTGGATCAACTGGGTCTCTTTGTCGACGGTTTCCGAGATATCGGTGGTCGTGGCGATCAGGACGTCGCCTTCATCGTTCTGGGCGTGACTGACGTTGATGTTGACATAAAACGGCCGCCGGCCCTTGCGAAAATGGCGCCGTTTGGAAAAGAGAACGGATTGGCCGACGGCCAAATGCGTCAGCCCCGCTCGCACTTCGGTATCCTCCGGTTCTCCCAACTGCATGAACGGCATGCCGTTGAACTCTTCGCGCGAATAACCGTAGCACTCTTTAGCCCGTTCGTTGATGTCCAGAATGTTCAGCGACTGCCGGTCGATGATGAAAATCGGATTGGGATCATTGTTGAAGAGGGAGCGATATTTGGCTTCAGACTTGATGTACTGCTCCTGGAGTACGGCGTTTTCAAGTGCCACGCCGATGCGGTTGCCAATCAACTCCAGAATGTGGCGCTCCCCCTCGTCATACGTTTTGGGTGTGCGGCTGGCGATCTGCATGACCCCCAACGTCTTTTTGTGTTTGGCGCTGATAGGGACATAGGCCAGTGATTGAAACCCCTTGTTGGCAAGGTCGGCCAGCAACGGCTGTTGTCGGGGATCAATTTTGTCGATCAAGGTCAGCGTGTCGTTTTGAGCCACCTCTCTAATGAGACGGTCATGCGGCTGAATCACGGGTTGATCGGATCTGGTAAGACCATAGTGATACTTGAGATGAAAACCATCGCCGTTGTTACGCAAAAAAATAGAGATGTCATCGACCATTAGAAAATGCTGGATCTCTTTTAATGCTGCTTCGATGCGGAAATCGACGATCCAGGGTGCGCTCAGGGCCGTATAAATGGCGCACAGCGCGCTCAATTCTGAGGCATGCCGCTCTCTTTCCTGCTCGGCGCGCCTGTCTTCGGTTTTATCCCACAACGTTTCGATGGCGCCGACGATGGTGCCATCCGGCGCCTTTATGGGTGCCGCCGTGAACCAGAGCCATTTGCCGCCATCCCCCACTTGTGGAAAGAAAACCTCTGCTTCGTAGGCGCCATCGATCATGCCGGACTTACGCCACTGGCTGCCATAGAGCTTTTCAATTTCGCCTTCATCGATTTGATCGATGATGACGTCGGCCATGGTCGGACGCTCACGTCGCCAGAACGGTGCCCACTGCCGATTGGTACCGACGACCTGGTCGGCCGGAACGCCGGACATTTTTTCCAGCGCACGATTCCAGTGTGTGACGATATGGTCCCGGTTGATGACAAAGGTGGGGATCGTACTTCCCTGGATGATTTGGGACTGTGTCTTTTGAATCTCCAGTAGCGCCAGTTCCTTATCGCGGTAGCGTTCGTTGCGGCGCTTGATGATTTCGTTGAAGCAGTTGAAGGCCTGTTGAAATAATTCTTCCAGTTCATCCGGATCGTTGCGATGGGTTTCAAGCTCATCGAGGATCTGAAGTTGTAGGTTTTCCACCTGAATCGTATCCCACAGATAGCGGGCTACAGAATGATCGATGAGCTCCACATGGGCAGGTTTTGTTTTTTGGATGGCGGGGGCAAGGTCGGCGTCGTTGGTGATCTCCAAGATCACCTGTAACTCAGGGAAGGTGTACAATGTTTCGTAATTAGAGTTGGTGGCAATGCCGCACTGCCGGGCATACCGGGACCCCTCGGCTTCACGATCGATGTCCACGACGCACAGGATACGGGGCTTGATCGGATGGCGATCCTCTTCCTGAAAAAAATGCAGCAATATGTTGCAGAACTGGCCACCGCCGACAATGCCGACATTGGCCCCCCGCAGGCGCTTGATCACGCTGCTGGCGTTGCTGCAATTTTTTAACGTGCCCGGAGCATTCATGCTGTTATCCCGTGCCGGTTAAAAATAGATCCATGTCACCACAATAAGACAGGGGACTAGAAATACCAAGGTATAGCCCAAGATGTAACCGAAAAAGCTGGGCATCGGCGTACCGGCCTCTTCGGAAATGGCACGCACCATGAAATTGGGTGCATTTCCGATGTAACTGCATGCGCCGAAAAAGACGGCACCGGTGGAAATTGCCTCCAGAAAAATACTCTTTTCGGTCATGAGTAGAGGAACCGCCTGGGGTTCGCTCAAGCCTGAAAAGAAACTTCCCAGGGCGGTATTGAAAAACGTCAGGTAGGTTGGGGCATTATCCAGGAACGCCGACAGCATGCCGCTGACCCAGAAGTAATGCGCTGGTTCAGAGACCCGGTTGATGATAAAGCCCAGGGCACCCTGGGCGCCGGCTTTGAGGATCAGCAGGCATGGGATCATGGTGATGAAAATGCCGATGAACAGATAGGCCACCTCTATGATGGGAAACCAGGTAAATTCATTATCCTGACGGATTGTAGTCGAGGTGGTCACCAGAGAAAGCAGCCCAAGGGCAACGAGCAGCAGGTCGCGCAGCCAGCTTTGGATCTCGCGATGGACGCCAAAGGTGTTGATGGTGCCCAAATCGGCGATACCGCTGAACAGCACCGCGCCGATGATGCCCAGCAGGAAGAGAAAATTGAGCTTGCCTTCCAAAGACAAGGGGACACGATCCCCGGGATTTGCGGCGATGGACGCAACGAGGGACTGTTTCATATCGCTCTGGCCGAGTTCTTTCCTGTAAAAGTAAACGTCCATGGCCAAGTAAAGTCCCAGAAGCAAAACGGTCATGGTCAGCATGTGCGGCAGGATTTTAAAGGTCCAGAAAAAACTCACGCCGTGCAAAAAGCCTAAAAACAGCGGCGGGTCGCCGAGGGGAGTGAGGGAGCCGCCGATGTTGGCCACCAGGAAGATAAAAAATACCACCATGAAGGTGCGGTTTTTGCGATGTTTGTTGGCGCGTAGAAAGGGACGAATCATCAGCATGGCGGCACCGGTGGTGCCCATCCATGAGGCCAGCAGGACGCCGATGGCCAACAGGGTTACATTAAGCAGCGGTGAGCCGCGCAGTGTGCCGCGCAACAGGATGCCCCCCGAAACCGTATATAGCGACCAGATGAGAATAATAAAGGGCACGTAGTCGGCCAGCATGATGTGCAGTATTTCATAAATGGCCGTACCTTTATAAATCATGATGAATGGCAGGGCCAGACTCAGGGCCCAGGAGCCGGCGATTTTGCCGAAGTGATGGTGCCAGAAATTCGGGGCGGCCAAGGGCCACAAGGCAATGGAGAGCAGCATGCCGGCGAACGGCAGGCAACTCCATAAGGGGAGATGCCGCCCGAGATCCTCGTGGCCATGGGATGAATGGGTCTCCGCAGCCGAGTCCTTTCCCTCATGGTGAGGTGTGGCGGGGGCCGTCGCGGTCGGTCCGATGTCGGTGGCAGCAGGTGAAGTCGTTTCTGCCTGGGTCTTCCCGTATGCGGCTTCTGAAAATAGGCAGCAGGCGACGGCGACCAAAATGAACAGTCCGGCAAATTGGCGGACAAGTTGGCGGATAAGATGCATAGCGTCCGTCATATTCTTAGGGTTTGGCTTTGGCGAGTGAGCTGCTGCCAAGGATCAGGCTTTGAACGATCCCCGTGGCAGTATCCAGATCCACCCGGCTCATGTTGAGGGTGAGGTGATAATGTTCGGGCCGGTCATAGTCCGCTCGGCCGATTTTGCGATATAAATTGGTTCGTCTTTTGTCTTCTGCCGCAATGGCACGGATCGCCTCGTTGTGGGACAGGTTGTAATGTTTTTCCATGAATTGGACACGATACGCTTCGCTGGCAATGAGCAGCACGTGATAAGTGTCCTTCCGGTCTTTGAGGATGTATTGTCCGCCCCGACCGAGGATGACGCAATTGCCTTCGTCTGCGATTTTATTGATGATCTCGGAAAGCAAATCGACATAGATTTCTTCGTCGATATAGCCCTGGCGATCGTCCAGAATGCGATCCACCAACCCCCTGGGGACAATCGCGCCGATGAATTTTTGCAGTTTGCCGCCTGCCTCTCTTTCCACCGACTTGACCCAATCGGGAGAGACCTTGGCCTTTTGAGCCACCTTGGAAATGATCTCGTCGTTGACAAAGATATATCCGAGTAGCTCGGCTAATTTTTTCCCCAATGTCGCACCACCCGCTCCAAATTGTCTGGAAATGGTTAACACTGCCATGGGTGCCTCCTATGCGTTCGCAACCGGCTGTATGGGTGTCACCGCCCGAATCCGAAAATACTCATCAGGCCCGATAGTTGGGTTGTCGAATGAATGATGAAACAGGTGTTGCCGTTTTGAACCACAATTGCCCGTTTGCAGCGGTCGGGGTCGCTGGGCGAGTGCAACGTCGGGCCCGGCGGACATGCGCCGAAGGTGTCTTATCAACGCCTTCCGTTTGGGACGCCATTTTGAACGTAGTGAAAAATTGAGCGGGCGTCAATATTAATTCAGGATTCATCGGATGTATAAAATTCATTTGTTATGATCATCCCAACAGCTTGACAGCTATCAAATATTTTTGATAGTGGTTGAGTGCTCGTGTGGAATGAAAAAACTCATATTCCATCACTCGGTTCCAACCTTTAAGCCGGAAATGGTGTACCTTGCTTCATGTCCTGCTCCTATTCCTCAACTTGCAGATTGAGATGGCTTTGTTTTAACAATTGTTTTTTTGGGATGACCGATGGTTGTCCTGCTGATACGTGCGGTTTTTTACAGAATAAAACGAACCGGCCGGCAACGGTGGCCGACAAAATGCCTTAAATGGGTGCCCGACCCACTACTGTAACCTGGAGATATGGTTGGACACTGGATCCATGAAGCACAGCGAATGGATGGGGCAGGTATACATTGTCATGCAGCTGGGCCTTACCCTTGCCGGCTGTGTTGTGTTCTGCTTCTTTGTGGGCCGATACATCGACCGTTGGTTGGGCACCCGTGGGGTTTTTCTGACGATTTTCACGCTTCTGGGCGTGATCGGCGGAGCAAATGTCGCTTACCGCCAGATCCAAGAGGTGCTGAAAGAGGAAAAGGATAAAAAAGACAGATCCAATGACCAGTGACATTCAAGACCTTCAAAAAAGATATTGCTCGATAGCCATGGCACTGGCCATCGTCGGCGCCTTGCTTTTACTGGCGCTGGATGCCAAGCCCATGGCCAAGGGTCTGGTCTTGGGAACCCTGTTCAGCATTCTAAATTTTATCATGATGGCCACCCTGTTGCCGATGCGCCTCGATAAAGGTCGGCGGCAGACTTTCCTGGTCGGCCTGGGCGGCATCGGGTTCAGATATGTGCTGTTGGCGGTGCCGTTGCTGATTTCAGCAAAACTTGACACCATCAATTTCTACAGCACCGCGGCAGGCCTTTTCATGGTTCAGGGCGTGCTTATGGGGGATCATTTCACCAGGATAATTTTCAATAAAGAGTCATAGGACGGGGGCCATGCAAGAGCTCGGCAAAATTCACCAGCTGATTCTTACGATCGCCGGATACAATCTGATATTGAATTTAGAGGTCATGTTGATGACGTGGATTGTCATCGGCCTGCTGATCGTTTTTGGTTGGCTCTGCGCATCTCGCCGCGCCATTGTGCCCAATCGTTTTCAAATCGTGGGAGAGTTGCTGGTGTCTAAGCTGTACGAACTGACCGAGGATGCCATGGGAAAAACATTGGCCAGAACCTATGCGCCCATGATCGTCGCGCTGTTCATGTTCCTTGTGCTCTGCAACTGGATCGGCATCATTCCCCACATGGAGGAGCCGACCAAGGACCTGAACACCCCACTGAGCCTGGGCATCATGGGGTTTGTCATCGCGCACTACGTGGGCATCAAAACCAAAGGGTTCAAGGCTTACATCAAAGAGTATTTCGAACCCATGTTTTTTATGATGCCGTTGAATCTGATCGGCGAGCTGGCCAAGATCGTATCCATTTCCTTTCGTCTTTTCGGCAACATCATGGGCGGTTCGATCATCATCCTGGTCGTCTCCTATTTGACCTACAACATTATTTTACCGCCGTTCCTCAATGCGTTTTTCGGCCTGTTTGTCGGAGCGATTCAAGCGTTCGTGTTTACGATGCTGACCGTGGTTTATATTTCAACCCAAGCGAAGTAGTAGCCGATAGCCATGATAGACGACATTGCAGTTTGGGTAAAAGTGGGCGCCTATGCCGGCGGTGGATTGGCCATGGGCTTGGGGGCGATCGGGGCCGCCATCGGCGAGGGGCACACCGCGGCCCAGGCCAATGCGGCGATTTCAAGAAATCCAGCCATTTCGGGGGATATTCTCAAGTCCATGCTGGTGGGCCAGGCCATCGCCGAGTCGGCTTCCATATTTGCTCTCGTGATCGCCATGATTCTGCTGTTTTCTTCCTTCCCCGCCACCTCTTTTGTGATGGTCTGGGCCGTATTTTCGGCCGGGCTTGCCATGGGGCTGGGCGCCATCGGGTCGGGGATCGGAGCCGGGTACCCGGCCGGGGCGGCCTGCCTTGGCATGGGGCGCCAGCCGGCCATGAGCGGCCGTTTGACCACCAATATGCTGGTGGGATCGGCGGTGTGCCAGACCCCCTCCATTTTCGCCCTCGTCATCGGGTTCATCCTGATTTTCACCGACTATGCCACCCGGCCGTTGTCCCCGACCTGGGCGGCGGTCATGGGAGCCGGGTTGTCGACCGGGCTCAGTGCCATTGGATCCGGTATTGGTGGCGGTTTTGTGGCCCAGGCCAGCTGCGAGGGAATCGCCCGCAATCCCAAGGCCGCCGGTCCGGTGACCAATATCATGCTCCTGGGTCAGGCCATCAGCCAGACGCCGGCGATTCTCGGCTTGCTGATCGGCTTTATCCTTATCTTCAAGGGTGGGGCGGCCAGCGATGCACTGGCGCCGGCCATGGCCCTCCTGGCGGCAGGCATATGCATGGGAATCGGCGGGATCGGCCCCGGTATTGGCGAAGGGATTGCCTCGAGCGGTGGTGTCACCTGGATCGCCCGCAATACGGAAGAGATGGGCGTCATCGTCCGCACGATGCTGGTGGGTATGGCCGTGGCCGAATCCACGGCCATTTATGCGATGGTCATTTCTTTGGTGCTGATATTCGTGGTTTAATTAAAGTAAACATCCGCAAGGATCAACGTAACAACGTGGGAGGACTCAATGGCAATCGAAGGTGTGGATATTGTCAAAGCGGCGGCATTTTTGGGCGCGGGGTTGTCCATGGGGCTGGGCGCCATCGGGCCCGGCGTGGGCGAAGGGATGGCGGCGGCCAAAGCGTGTGAAGCCATAGGTAAAAACCCCAAGGAGGCCGGCTTGTTGACGCGTACCATGCTGGTGGGCCAGGCGGTTTCCGAGTCGACGGGTATTTACTCGCTGGTCATCGCGCTGTTGCTCCTGTTTGTCGTCTAACCAACTTCATACGGGTCCCTACTTATGGAAGTCATTGAAACCACAGCCTTGATCACGATCAACGCGACACTGGTGTTTCAGCTATTGTCGTTTTTGCTCTTTTTGTTCATCATCCACCGGATCATGATCCGGCCGCTCGACCGGGTCATCCAGGAGAGAAACTTTTTCCTGGATCAATTGAACGAAGAGATCACGGAAGCGGGAGATGAATACAAACAGCTGTTAAAACAGATCCAGCGCCAGGAAAACCAGGTGCGGGATAGCGCGCTGAAAATCAAGGATGATATCGAGGCGGCCGGACAGCAAACCGCCGCCGAATTGATCGCCCGCACCAGAGACGAGATCAACGCCATGAAATCGAAAGCCCAGCAGGAGACGGCGGCCAAATTGAAGACAGCCATGGCCGCGGTGCAAGATGAGGCGGTGTCGGTTGCGGAAAAGATGATCGCCCGTTTGCTGGAACCCAACGGAGAGCTGCGATAATGGGGCGCAACATGCATTACATCGGCATCGTGTCGACAATCGTCATTGGGTGGTGCGCCGTCGCCGGCAACGCCTGGGCATCCGATTCCTTTGAGTTTACACGGCACACCTACGATCTGATCATGCGGTATGTCAATTTCGCAATCCTTGCCGGCTTTTTCATCAAGTATGCACGCAGACCGATTATCAGTTTTCTCAAGGATAAACGAGCCGAGGTCCGGGGGGCGATCGATGATCTGGAAGAAAAAAAGCGCGGTATGGAAAATCAGATCGAGGAGACCCGAAAAGAGTTAACAATGGGGCAGGAGCGCCTGGATCTGGTCAAGGACAGAATCATCGCAGAGGGTCAGCGGCGAAAAGACGAGCTGATCGCCGACGCCAGAAACGAGAGCGAGGTTTTAATAGAAAGCACCCAGCATAAAATCGAAGCCATGTTCAGAGACACCAGCGCTCGTATTCGCGGCGAGCTTATCGACATGGCCGCCCAAATCGCCCTCGAAAAGCTGCCTCGGCGGGTCACCCTTCAGGATCACGATCGATGGGTCCAAAAATGGATGGAGGCTGCCCAGCGTTGAGCGACCCCCGTCCGGCCCTGTGAAAATCCGATCTGTTCACCCGATTTAATGGATTGACTTGTCCACCGACTCCGGCTAAATGAACCCTTTTGGTTTTATTTTGTTTTTTGGCCTGCTAACCGATTTGGGCTTAAGAAAAAGATTAAACAGCAAAGAGGTTCGATTATGGCAACGGTGGAACAACAGGACGAACAATCCGTTGAGCAGTTCGTCAATCAGCAGATCAAGAAGTGGCAGAAACTCTATACGGCGGACGAGAAGAAAAAGACCGCCAAGATCCCGGTCATCACGGTGTGCATGGAGCCGGGCGCCGGTGGCTGTCTCATCGGTGAACAAATTGCCAATCGGCTGGGATTTGACTTTTTTCATCGCGATATGGTGCACAGGATCGCCGAAAGCGCCCGCATCAGCACCACTGTGGTGGATTCCCTTGAAAAAGAGCGCCTGTCGGGCGTCCAGGATTTCATCGCCTCGGTGATCAAGGAACAATATATTCATCCCAGCATCTATTTGGAGCATTTGATGAAAGTGGTCGGCACCATCGGAAAGCACGGGCACGCCGTGATTGTGGGCCGGGGCGCCAACTTCATCATTCCGCCCAAAGATCGTTTTGCGGTGCGGGTCGTGGCGCCTCTCGAGATTCGTATCGAAAATGTATCCAAACGGTTTCGGGTTCCCACCGATGTCGCCAAACAGCGCGTGTTGATCCGTGAGAACAGACGCCGCGCCTTCATTCGCCAATCTTTCAATGCGGACATCGTGGATCCCGTGCACTACGACATGATCCTCAACACCGGCAACATGAATGTGGATGCCGCCGTGGAGGCCGTGATCGGCGCGGTGATGGGACGCTTGAAAAGCGGCAAGAAGAAATCGCGGTAGGGTTCACCGATCCTTAAACCCATGTCCATGCGGAAAGTGGACGGACACGGACCATCAGGCGCACTTGGAATAGCCGCAAACCGGGCAGTTCAGGCACCCCTCGCCATGAACCAGAGGTGAACCGCAATCCGGGCACATACCGGCCGGCTGGTGAGATTCGGCCGGTTCACTGGCGTTCACGTGTTGGAGCACCTGCGCCATGGCATCGGGGCAGGAGAGTACCATTTTCCCGTTTTGCCAGATGGGTGAGGGGCACCGGATCCCGTTGAGCTGTTTGATAATGGCCTCCGGCTTGACTCCCGAACGCAACGCCAGGGAAATCAGCCGACCGGCCGCTTCGATCTGAGAAGATGCGCATCCCCCGGTTTTGCCCATCTGGGCAAACACTTCACACATCCCCAAGTCATCGGAATTGATCGTCACATACAGTTTGCCGCAACCCGTGCTGATTCTCTCGGTGAGTCCGAAGGTGCGTTGGGGTCTGGGACGCGGGGCGATGCGATCGCTTTCCGTGCGGGAGTGACCGGCGCTGAGTACCTGATGCTGGCGGCTGCCGTCGCGGTAGATGGTGATGCCTTTACAACCCATTTTGGCGGCACTGAGAAAGACCTGGGCCACCTCTTCCGGTGTGGCATGGGCCGGGAAATTGACAGTTTTGGAAACCGCATTGTCGGTGTGCTTTTGAAAGGCAGCCTGAATATTGACATGCGATTGGGGGGCGATATCGTAGGCCGCTCGAAAGATGCGCTGGACCTTTTCGGGCACGGACGGATTGCCCTGCACGGAACCGCTGGCCGCTACCGATCGGACCAGGGCTTCGGAGAAAAACCCCTCTTTTTTTGCAATCTGAACGAACATGGGATGCATCTCTGACAAGACTTGATCTTCGAGCACATGGCGCGCATGGGCCACGGCAAACAGCGGTTCGATGCCGCTCGAAGCGCCGGCGATCAGGCTGATGGTACCAGTGGGTGCGATGGTGGTTACCGTTGCATTTCTCATGAAAGCATAGCGTCCCTCTAAAACGCTTCCCTTGAAGGCCGGAAAATTGCCCCGGCGTCGCCCCAGATCTTCGGAGGCACGGCGTGCCTCCCGATGGATAAAGGCCATGATGGTTTCGGCCTGCTCCACGGCTTCGTCTGAATCATAGGGGATGGAGAGTTTGATCAGCAGATCGGCGAATCCCATGACGCCGAGTCCGATTTTCCGCGTCAATTGGCTGGCCTTTTCGATTTCAGGCAAGGGGTATTGGTTGACTTCGACCACATTGTCCAAAAAGTGCACGGCCAACTGTACGCTCCGTTTCAGCCGGTTGAACATCACCCCTTTGGATGACACCATTTTGGAAAGATTGATGGCGCCCAGGGTGCACGATTCATAGGGCAGCAAAGGCTGCTCGCCACACGGATTGGTCGCGTCGATGGCGCCGAGGTGGGGGGTGACATTGTCCTGGTTGATGCGGTCGATGAAGATGACCCCGGGTTCACCGCTGCCCCACGCCGATTGCACGATGCGATCGAATATTTTCTGGGCCGAAACGCTGCGCACGGTTTTGCCGGTGCGCGGACTGAGGAGTTGGTACTCCTGACCGCTGGCCAGTGCATCTAAAAAGGTTTGGGTGATGGCCACCGACAAGTTGAAATTGGTCAGTTGGCCCGGCTGGTCTTTGGCTGCGATGAAGGACTCGATGTCCGGGTGATCCACGCGCAGAACCCCCATGTTGGCGCCGCGCCGCGTGCCACCTTGTTTCACCGCTTCGGTGGCGGTATCGAAAATGTTGATAAACGATAGCGGTCCGCTGGAAACCCCTGCGGTGCTCGACACGGTATCGTTGGCCGGTCGGATATGTGAAAAGGAAAATCCCGTTCCACCACCCGATTTGTGGATGATGGCCGTGTGTTTCACCGCATCGAAAATACTCTCGATGCTGTCGCCTACAGGTAATACGAAACAGGCTGCCAATTGTCCCAATCGGCGGCCGGCATTCATCAAGGTGGGCGAGTTGGGCACGAACCATAATTTGGAAAGCAGGTCGAAAAAGGACGCTTCGGTTTGAGCCACGTTTTTGGAAGATTCGAAAGGCCTGTCCCCTTCGGCCACATGGCGGGCAACACGCCGCATCATCTCTTCCGGTGTTTCGATGATTTTTCCCGAAGGGTCTTTGTCCAAATAGCGCTTTTCCAAAACGAGTCTGGCATTGGGTGAAAAGGCAATCTTCATCATCTGTACCTGCTCGTCACTCTAAACCGCTCCGGCGTTCGCAGAACGGCTTGTTTCTTTTCCGGGCGGCTATGCGCAACAGAAAGTATCCATTACAGCCATTTTTCAAATAAAAACATAACCATTTTCCAGCCTTAAGTAAACAGGTGAGCCTCGGCCCGAGTGATCAATGGAATGAACGCTGAAACCAATTGCCGTTTCACGGTTGGGTGTGGAGGGTTTCGATAAACGCCATGAATGCGCGGCACAGGGGAGATGGGGTGCGGTGCTTGTGACGGGTTAGGTAGAAGTGGCGTTTGAAGTCAAGTCCTTCAATTGTGAGGGTCTTCAACGTGCCGGCGGTCACATCGGCGGCAACGGCAATGGCCGAAAGAATCGAGATGCCGATGTGGCTCTTGATGCTTTGGCGGACGGCCTCGGTGCTGCCCATTTCCGCAACGACATGGAATTCATCCAAATGGTGGCCGGTTTTATGGAGATGTTGTTCGATAGCGCGCAGGGTCCCGGATCCACTTTCGCGGATGATAAACGGCTCTTGGATCAGTTCGGCCATGGTCACGCAGGACCGACCGGCCCATTTGTGGTCGCTGGGCACCACCACGCATAATACATCCTCCGTCAGCGGCGTTTGCTCCAGCTGGCTGTCGTCATGCCGGGCGCCTACCACGCCAAGTTCGATGCTTCCGGAGCTGATTTTTTCCAGAATATCCAACGTGTCGCCCACGACTAGGGCGATATGGACGTCTGGGTAGGTGCGGGAAAACTCGCCGATCAGCTGGGGCAGGAGATAGCCGCCGGGTATGGTACTACCCCCAATGGCCAGTCGCCCTTTAATTTTCCCTAAAAATTCGGCCAGGGCGGTTTCGGTTTCCTGTTGAAGGGCGATCAGGCGTTGCGCATGATCGTAGAGCAGTTCCCCGGCTTTGGTCGGAGAAGCATTGCGGGCCAGCCGGTCAATGAGCTGGGTGCCGAAATGGGTCTCCAGGTCCTTGATGTGGCTGCTGACCGTCGGCTGAGACAGGTGAACCGCTTCTCCGGCTTTGGAGAAGCTTTTCAGCTCGAGGACTTTGCAGAATATCTTAAGCTGCCATAGATCCATTGGGTTGCAAGCGTCGGCTATCGGGTCTTGGTGTATTTGGCTTTGACGCGCTCGTTGACCAGCGGTGGTACCATGTCGGTTATGTCTCCGCCGAAAATGGCGGCTTCTTTGATGATCGACGAACTGGTGAAAAACCAGCGCATGCCGGTCATTAAAAAAACGGTTTCGATTTCCCGGTTGAGTTTGCGGTTCATCAAGGCGAGCTGAAACTCTTTTTCGAAGTCGGATACCGCGCGCATGCCTCTGAGTATCGCGCAGGCACCGTGGGTTTTCGCATAATCGACCAGCAGACCGTCAAAACTGTCAAACGACAGGCCAGGAATATCTTTCATACATTCCCGAAGCATTTCCAACCTTTCGCCAATCGAAAAAAGGGCTTTTTTTTGGGGATTGTGAAGGATAGCGACGATGATGTGGTCAAAGATTTTTCTTCCTCTTTGAACGATATCCATATGGCCGAAAGTCACGGGGTCGAACGAACCAGGGTAGATCGCGATTTTTTTCATATTATCCTTCCATCATGTCGTGTACAGAAACCAGGGCAATAGATCGCCGCAGATGTCGGCTGTGGATGGGCACCTTCTAGCATGGAACGTTTCAAGATGCAATAATCTCACCGGTAACCGTCCAAAAGGTGAGCATGGTATCGCCATATCGTCGCTGATCCTCGCAGGTCAATCCCGGGACAACGGGCAGGACATCTCCTTTGGCAGCCTGCTCGACAACGATTCGGGCATCATCGACCAACGCCTCTTCACGTAGCAGATGCACAAGTGCCGGCTGGACCATGTTTTGATGATACGGCGGATCCAAAAAGACCAGATCAAACGCCTGGCGATAGGGGCGCAGGCAGCACAGGTTCTTCACAATGTCCCATTGAATGATCCGGCTGCGGGTTTCAAAACCGCAAAGGATGGTATTTTTGCGCAAGACCTGAATCGTTGAGGATGCCTTGTCTATGAAGACGGCCTGCCTCGCGCCGCGGCTCAAGGCTTCGATCCCCAGAGCGCCGCTACCGGCAAAAAGGTCCAGAACGGTGGCGCCCACTGGTTTTGATCCCAGGATGTTGAACAGTGCTTCCCGGACACGGTCGGTGGTGGGGCGGATGGACCTACCTCTCAAGGATACGAGTTTTCGTCCTCGCAATGTGCCGCCGATGATGCGCATGCAGTTAGTCGTTCTCTTCGGACAGCTTTTTGATTCTGCGATGCAAATAGCTGCGTTCCACGCCGATGGACTTGGCCGTATGGGTGATGTTGTTTTCGTTCTCCACCAGTTTACGTCGGATGAAATGCTGCTCGAATTGCTGCTTGGCCGCTTTTAGCTCCTGGATGCTGAAAAGGGATTCGATTTTTTCCGAACCCGGAGACATGGTCCCGGGATTGTAGGGTTTGGGGAGATCCTTCACGCCAATGTGTTGATCCGTACTCATGATCACCAGGCGTTCAATGAGGTTTTTCAATTCCCTCACATTTCCCGGCCAACTGTATTGCTTCAGCAGGTCTACCGCTTCCACAGACATGCTTTTTTTCGGCTCCCGGCTTTGCTGCGCTGCCTCGGCCAGAAAGACGTCGACCAAAGCGGAGATGTCCTCGGCTCGATCCCGAAGGCTTGGCACCTCGATGGGCACGACATTAAGCCGATAGTAGAGATCTTCGCGAAAGGTGCCTTGCCGGATTTCTTCTTCCAGGCTTTTGTTGGTGGCGGCGATGACGCGGACATCCACCTTCAAGGTCCTGCTGCCGCCCACACGTTGAAACTGCTTTTCCTGAAGCACGCGTAAAATTTTGGCCTGGGTTTTCAGGCTCATGTCGGCGATTTCGTCCAGGAAGAGCGTTCCTTTGTCCGCGAGTTGAAATTTTCCGATTTTCTTGCTGTTAGCGCCTGTGAAAGCCCCCTTTTCATGCCCAAACAATTCGCTTTCGATCAGCTCCTCGGGTATGGCGGCGCAATTGACCGCGATGAGGGGTTGGGCGGCGCGCTGGCTCATATGATGAATGTTCCTGGCCACGAGTTCCTTCCCCGTGCCGTTCTCACCCTTGATGAGGACCCAGCTGTCGCTGGGCGCAACCCTGGCGATGGCGGCCTTCAGCGCTTGAATCGGTCCGCTGTTTCCGGTGATGGCATGTTTGTCGATGGTCTTTTTGCGCAGGTATCGATTTTCTTCTTCCAGGCGTCTGAAGTTAAGGGCGTTGTTGATGGCCACGATTACTTTTTCGATGGACAGCGGTTTTTCGATGAAATCAAAGGCACCCAGCTTGGTGGCCTGAACCGCCGTCTCAATGGTGCCATGCCCGGTGATCATGATCGCTTGAATATAGGGGTGATTCTTTTTGATCTCTTTGAGCGTCTCGAGGCCATCGATGCCGGGCATCCAAATGTCGAGCATCACAAGGTCCGGCGCGTCTGCTTCGATCTGCTGCAGCGCTTCGTATCCATTGGAAGCGGTGGTCACCTCAAAACCCTCGTCCGCCAAGATCCCTTGCAGGGACTGGAGGATGGAGGGCTCGTCATCTACAACGAGTATGGTTGGGTACATGATAAACTTTCCTTTTACACTTTTTGCATCCGAGCTGTTTTTTTGTCATCAGACAGGCATTTCAACAACGAATTTGGCTCCCCTTGGGAAATTATCCTGAACGCTGATTCTTCCGCCGTGGTCGGTTATGATGCTGTTAACGATGGTCAGGCCCAATCCCATCCCGGTCTTTTTGGTTGAGAAATTGGGTTCGAAGAGCCGGATTTTGTCATCGTCGGATATACCCATGCCGTCATCGGTAACCTCCATGCGCACCATGTTGAGTATCGGGTCGTGGGTCACCATGATGCGCACGATCCCCTTGATGCGAATGGCCGAAACGGCGTTGTCGACCAGATTGATCATTGCCTGTTTGATCTGCTGCCGGTCGAGATTCATCGGCGGCAAGGCATCTTGTATCTCGATTTGAAAATCGATGTTGGGATGCCCTTCCCGGTAAAGCGCGACCGTCTCTTCGATGAGAGGTGCCAGGTCACACGGTTTGGGGTCAGCGGTCGGAAAACGGGCGAAGGCTGAAAATTCATTTACCAGATTGCGGATCAGCTCCACGTGGTTGATGATCATCTGGGTGCACTCATCGAAGATCGGTTCATTGATCCGTTCGGAGTATTTTCGTTTCAGTCGCTGTGCCGAGAGGCTTATCGGTGTGAGCGGGTTTTTGACTTCGTGGGCAATTCGCCTGGCCACCTCCCGCCAGGCGGCCATGCGTTGTGCCTTTTCCAGTTCGGTGAGATCATCGATCACCATGACGATACCAACGTGCTGGTTGCTTTCATCCTTCAGTGCATTGATGTAGACCAAAAAACTCCTCGGGCGTCCGGCGATGGCCACGCGGAGTGGAATCTCCATGGTCTCTTTTTGGCTGTGGGGCAGGTTCTCCATAATTTCTTCGGCCAGCTTGAGATGCGGCCCTTTGAGGAGCGTCTTGAAATTTTTATTGAGGATTTCGCCGGCCTTCAAGCCGAGCATACGTTCGGCTGAAGTGTTGAAGGTGATGATCGCTCCCTTGGCGTCCAAAGTGATGACACCGGCGGAAACATTTTTCAGCACGATCTCCATGTAGCGCCGACGGGCTTCGATCTCGATATTTTGCTCGCGAAGCATTTGAGCGGAAAGCTCGAGCTGTTCCCGTCCGGTGCGCAGATCGCGGGTCATTTTATTGAAGGCCGTCACCAGACTGCCGATTTCATCATCGGCTTGAACTTCGAGAGCAAAACTCAAGTCCCCTTCGGCCACCCGGCGGGTGCCGTCGGCAAGGCGGAGAATGGGGATGGTGATGGTTTTAGCCATATAAAATCCCAGCCAGACTGCGCAAAACACGACGAGCAGCGCCACCACGGACAGCGTGATGTAGTAGAATGTCTGGATCGGGCGTTTCAAGAGGCTGATCTGCTGATATTCTTCAAATCCGCGCTGAATGGATGCCATGCTCTCGGAAATGTCGCTCGAGACATAGGCGGAGATCACCACGAAGCCTGAGATTTTTTCGGCCGACGCGCCGAATGGAACGGTGCCGATTGTTCGAAGCAATTCCCCTTGCGCCATTTGGGTGGAAACGGTTTGAACACCGTCTTTTGCGGCAGGCTTAAGCAGATCACTGGCCCCGATATGCTCGAAGGATTCTTGCTCGAGCGTGGGGGCCACCGCATAGGTCAACCGCTCGGCTTTCAGGTCGTATGTTTCGATGGCGTCCAAGTTGAACTCGCGTTGCACGATCTGGATGTAGTTGGCCAACGCTTCATGTTTGTCGGCAGTGAATAGATTTTTCTTTTCGATTTGATAGGCGACACGTTCAAGCAGAAATCGGCTCTCCTGCTCGGCCCGCTCATACATCATGTGCCCGACGCGCAGTGAGTTTGCCAAGGCCTGTTCCACCGGCACATTGAACCAAAACTCGATACTGCTGGTGATGAAGGTGATTGAAAAAAGAAACAAAACCGTGGATGGCAGCAATGTCAGGGTCATGAAGGCCATGACCAGGCGGGTACGCAATTTTGCACCCATGACTTTGCGTTTGCGATCATAAAGCAGTTTGACTAGATTTCGGAATACGAGAAATATGAGGAGCAACAACAACAGCAGGTTGATGTTGATCAGGATGAACATCAAAATCTGGTTGGATACCGGAAAATCGGTTCGAAAGTAAATGTTGCGATTGAGAATAAACGCCAACAGTCCAACTATCGGTATAATCGCGAAGATCAGGATGAGCTCGCGTTTACGGCGCCGTTTTTCTTCGTCCGGGAGCTTGGTTTTCAATATTTGCTCGGAACGGTTCATGGCGGCAAATGGGTGCGATTGGATGGGTTTTGAGATGGATTAATAAATAAAGTCGATCGTATACCAATCGGTTTCAAAATCCCACAGGGACATGAAAAACAAAATATAATGCAAATAAAACGGAAGGGTCAGCTTGCTCAGCTTGGCTTTGGCCCGAATCTGGTATTGCCGGCCCTTTTCAAGTTCGCTCAGAGAAACGATGGATAGGCTGTCGATTTCCGACATCAATTTTTTGGCCTCATCAAAAGCTTTCACCACGTGCGGCCGATCGCCGTCCCATGAACGCGTGACTATGTATTCTTTCTTGAGGCTGTCATATTTGATGGTGTGCGTTACGGTGATTTCGTTGAGTTCTTTGTCCACCCAAAACCCACGCACGAGTTGTAAATTGATCAGAAAGCTGAAGGTGGCCGGCACGCCGCTGTGGATCGTCTCCTCGATTTCCGGTGGAAAAGCGTTTCTGACCGTCAGATAGAACAGCAAATCATCACGGGTGTTGGTCACGATGATGTTGGTCAGACTGGCATCCTGGGCATAGCTCAAGGGCGGCAGCATGCATATGATACCGCTCAAAAACCATATCAGTAAAGCGCAGGCTTTTGTTTTCATTGTATTTATTCGTTTACCTGTTAGGGGCATCGTTGGCGCTGTGCCGAATCGGCATCATAGAGGAACCCCGGCTAATTGGCAAGCTGTTTAACAGGTTTTGCGGTGAAGGTCGCGGCAGTATCGAAAGTGCGTGTTTGCCAAGCCCCTTTTTGTTGGAAGAATCGTTCGAGGAAGGCATGGTTGAAAGCATGCCCGGATCTTTGAGTTACGATGTGCGCCATGATGGGCAGGCCCAGCAGTGAAAAGTCCCCGATACAATCCAGGAGCTTGTGGCGCACGAACTCGTCAGGATAGCGCAGCCCGCCGGGGTTCAGGATCTTGTCATGGTCGACAACAATGGCTGTGTCGAGGGAGCCGCCCTGGCCCAGGCCGTATTTTTTCATGTATTCTACTTCATGGCGAAAGCCGAAAGTTCGTGCATCGGCAATTTCTTCTGCAAAACAGTCGTCTTGGATGATCGCATCATAGGTTTGAGTTTGTATGAGCGGGTGATCGAATGCAATGGTGCACGTCAAGCGGAAATGGGGCGCCGGGTAGGCGCCTACGAATTTCCCTTTTTCTTCCAACTCAATGGGTTTCTGGACCACCAAAAAAATACGTGGGGCAGATTGAACCTTGCGCCCGGCGGATTGAAGCATGCGGGCAAACGGACCCGCACTGCCGTCCATGATGGGCAGCTCGTAGTTGTCCACCAGTACAAGCGCATTGTCGATGCCCAACCCGGCCAGGGCGGCCATCATATGCTCGATGGTGGAGACAATAAAGCCATCCGTGCCGATCACGGTCGCCAGGCTGGTGTCCACCACTTTGTTAAAGCGTGCCGGGACGCTGGGGCAGTTGGGCAAATCCAGTCGGGCGAACTTGATGCCGTGGTTGACCGGCGCCGGTCGGACATGCAGGTTGACCTGCTTGCCCGAATGTACACCGATGCCCGAACAATGCACCTCTTTGGCAATGGTGGTTTGCAAATATCGATGATCCATGATGGTCTATTTCCTTGCCGCCTTGCGCGGATACTGGTATGTACGCCAGTATCTTAAAACGGCTTATGGGTAACACTCTTTTTTCCCATCTACGGGGCTCGGTCCAGCCGAATCGCTTTTTCGTTTCAGCATTTCTGGCCGCTGCTTGCGCGAATGTCAATTCCCGTCAGCGGTCCATCGGCATTGCGGCATCATTTCCAACTGTTTCCGAATCCGGTCGCTTTGGCGATCGGGATGATTTAAGCAAGGTTTATACCCACTTATCGTTGTATGTCCAACCCTTGAATTTTTTCTTATTTCAAGGGGTTATTTTGCTTGAGGGGGGGCTTGCGGCCCATCTCCCATCAGCAATGTGTTCAAAACGACACACTTATTATCCCAGTATGGGTCATTTATACAACAAAATAATGGCGGCATCGCCAGCTGCGGGCAAGACGCCGGGTTCTCGTGGTATCTACGGTCGTCAGCAGATATGAACCGCCATTTCAATAAGGAGACGCTGTGCTGGCAAAAGTGATGAGCAGTGCCGTACACGGTGTGGATGCTTACCCGGTGGAAGTAGAAATCGACATTTCCAATGGGCTGCCTTCGTTTATCACCGTGGGGCTGCCGGAAACCGCCGTGAAAGAGAGCAAAGAAAGGGTGAAGGCTGCCATTAAAAATTCGGGATATGGCTTTCCAGATGATCGCATCACCGTCAACCTGGCCCCGGCCCACCGGAAAAAGGAGGGAACCGGTTTTGATCTGCCGATCGCCGTCGGCATTTTGACAGCCACCGGCGTCGTTTCCCAGGACGCGACAAATGCATTCCTGTTGCTCGGAGAGCTGAGTCTGGATGGCCGCATCAAAGCTGTTTTTGGATCTCTTTCCATGGCATTGACGGCCAGGCAGAAAGGCTTCAAGGGCATCGTGGTGCCATTTGACAACCGCAAGGAAGCAGCTGTTGTAAAAGGTATCGATGTCTATCCCGCCAGGCATTTATCCCAGGTCATAGAATTCTTAAAGGGCCAAGGGAATATTGATATCGAGCCCCCCGATCCTATTGATTGGATGGTCAACAACAGAACGCCCAGTGAGGATTTTGGAGAGGTGAGAGGGCAGGAACATGCCAAACGTGCTTTGGAAATCGCGGCGGCTGGCGGGCACAACATCCTTATGGTCGGTCCGCCCGGAGCAGGCAAGACCATGTTGGCCCGGAGAATTCCTTCCATACTGCCGCCCCCGACCTTTGAGGAGGCTATCGAGACCACCAAAATATACAGTGTGGCCGGCTTGCTCGGGCGTGACCGGGCCTTGATCAGCCGACGTTGCTTTCGATCGCCGCACCACACCATTTCCGATGCCGGTTTGATTGGCGGGGGGGTGATCCCGAGGCCGGGGGAAGTCAGCCTGGCGCATCACGGGGTTCTTTTCCTGGATGAATTGCCTGAATACAAAAAGCATGTGCTTGAAGTACTGCGACAACCGCTCGAAGATGGCGAAGTAACCTTGTCTCGCGCCAGTTCGACGATTACCTATCCCGCTCGGGTCATGCTTGTGGCGGCCCTGAATCCCTGCCCCTGTGGGTATTATTTGGATCCGCAACATACCTGCCGGTGCACCGCCCAGCAGATTCATCGGTATCGTTCCAAACTATCCGGCCCCTTGCTTGATCGCATCGACATTCATATTGAGGTCCCGGCCGTGGCCTATAGGGACCTGATGGGAGAAACGGGCGCGGAACCTTCCGAAGACATCCGCAAACGCGTCGTGGCGGCCCGCACGCTTCAGCAGCTCAGATTCAGACGCTCGCGGATCTTCTGCAATGCCCAAATGCAGAATCGCCATCTGAAAAAGTGGTGTGCCGTCGATCCAGATGCCTCCGCGCTACTGGAGAGTGCCATCGACAAGATGGGGCTGTCGGCGCGCGCCTTGAACCGGATTCTAAAAATCGGCCGCACCATTGCCGACCTGGCAGGGCTGGAAGCAATTGTCTGTGAGCATATTGCAGAGGCGATCCAGTACCGCGCTCTGGATCGATCCCTCTCTGATAGATGATTGCTTTTCGCGCGTATAGCCCATAGAACCGCGACTGTGGCCGGCCGGGGTTGATGCCTCTCTGCCGTCGCCTTTGACCACAGTTTTGAGAGCCTGACGTGCCGTGGGCATATGGCGTTGTGCCGGATCAATTTTGGAGATCCTTGCCCCGCTTTGGTTGCCAGGGGGGGTAGATGAAAAAATCCACTAATGATCGGCACTTAGGTGTTGACAAAGACAGTATCAGGCTGTACATGCCTTATAATAGTAGCGTTGGCGGGTTATATCATTCTTTAAAAGGAGGAATTCAGATGACTAAAGCGGAAATCGTTGAGAAAATGGCCAAGGATGCCGGCGTCACAAAAGCAGCGGCCCAGACCGCCCTGGAATCTTTTGTGGACAGTGTGACCAAAGCACTGAAGAAAAAAGACGGCAAGGTCACATTGGTGGGATTCGGCACTTTTCAGAAGGCGCGCCGCAAAGCCCGAAAGGGTAGAAATCCGCAGACAGGGGAAGTAATCAAGATCAAGGCCTCCAATGTTGTTAAGTTCAAACCCGGCAAAAAGCTCAAAGAATCGATCTAATTTTACGCTTCAGGTTTTACGCTTCAGGAAGTCTTTTCGAAAGGCAGCCCACTATCGGGTCGGGCTGCCTTTTTTCGTCCTGGTGGGATCCTATCCTTAACGAACTGTTGAAGTAAACCAGCCCTCGAACATTTGATGGCCGAAACGGCGCTGGGGTCAACCGGTTTTCCGAAAATATCGCAAGGAAATTTCCAGCAACCGATATTCAGACCCCATCGAGGCCGAATCCTCCTGCTTCGTTCATGACTTTGATGATCACTTCACTGGCAAAACCGCGTTGTTGGAGAAAACGAAATAGACGAGATCTGTCGCGCTCGCAAAGGATCTTTGGATGGCCGGGGTCCTTCTGCGACATCAGCTTCTTTTGAAAAGCCTTTCGGCAATCGTCGATTTGAGATTCCTCCGGGCATTGGCGTTCGATGATCTTCTGGATATGAATCGCATCGATCCTCGTTGCCTTCAATTTCTGTACGATGCGCAGCACACCATAGCCCTTGCGACGCAACCGGACCACGCTGCCTTCACAAAAGCGTCCATCATCGAGGTATTTCATCTCAATGCAGGTGGCGATAACCGGTGAGATCATATCGTCTGAAAACCCCCGTTGCTTGAGTTTCTGTGAAAGCTCGAAGCAGCTGTGGTCGCGACGGCCCAGCAACCGCAATGCGGCCGAGAGGCAGCTTTTATCTGTTTGCCGATTCATATGGGGGATCGGTTCCTTCGTGGGCTGTCCAATAGACAACTATAAGATCCATTGTCAGGGTCCTCCTGTTTTCGTTTTCTATAACATTGACGATGGTACGCCTCAAGATGGAAGGGCTTGAATTCGGCAGGCGTGCGGGGCGAGGATGCGAATTTGACACTGCTTCATCAAGACTTAAATTAGCTTTTGGTGTTTGAAAGCCCGGGGGGGTATGCTGGTAACGGGCTATTTTGAGAATGGATCTGCAGGACCAATTCTGTGCGGCACCGGCAGGATGATCCAAAATAAAGTGCATTGGAGAGACGTATGGCCATAGAAACAAGGCAGGAATACATGGAACGGGTGATGGCGATGCCCAAACCTCGCTGTCCCTACTGCAATGAAGAGATGAAACTGTGGGAGGTGCCGCCGATCACCTTCTCGGATGGGCTGGGATGGGGGGTCCCCTACCTGTTTCTCTGTTTTAACGATGAGTGTCCCCTTTACAGCCAGGGATGGAAGGATATGGAAGAGAACTATGCCCAGCATGCCTCCATGCGCTGTTTCAACTATCCCGGAACAGAGCAGTTCGAGTGCATGCCGGTCTTCAGTCCCATGGGGGGGCAGGGGCAGATTATCGATGATGAGGCCCTCGCCCAGGAGGAGATGCTCAAAGAGCAGACCAAAAAAGGCTTCTCAATCCTTGCGGATTGTTATGTGAATAAAGACAATTTGACCATCATCCGATTGTTGAGCGATGCCTGTGAGCCGATACGTGTCCGCATCAAGGCCGCAGAGATGATCGGGGATATCGGTGAATTGGAAGCCATCGAGCCGTTGCGTTTCATGAAGGCGGCCAATCAGAAACTCCAGGAGGCCATCGACGCCGCTGTGATGCATATTCATGAACGCTTTTTCACCCGCGAATGCCCGTTTTGCGCGGAGATCATCAAAAAGCGCGCCAAGATATGTAAAAACTGCGGCAGAGAAGTTGCCGGACTGTAATACGGTAAGGGCACGCGCCAGTAAGGTTATCGTAAATGTGCGCGTGCCCTACTGGCCGGACGTCAGCACCCGCTTGTTCACGTTCATGTTGTCGTACGATCGAAAGATCAATTGCTGTCGCGCACGGCGCATTTCGGCCAAAGGCAATAAGCGCTTGGGATCGAATGACTGTCGTGCCTGCTGTTTAGATGGAATGGCCCCCAGACCGTCACCGATTTTATTTCCGCTGACCGTATCCCAGGCGATGGCCGTCCGACCATCCGATGCCACGGCCAGCGGAATCTGGTAATCACTCAACAGCCTGGCCGCTGCGATCACTTCCCGTTCACGTGAAGCCAGCGATCCGGGTGCGCATTTGATGACCATGTATCGCCATCCGTCGATGTTGACCACGAGATCGACAAACGAGCGGTAGTCTTCGTCACCCATATTCAGAACGATGGGTGCATCCACTTCGATATCTTCCCTGGCATACCCCTTTGATTCCAAAAGAAGGCGTTCCACCTCCTGACGATTGGCCTCCGCGCCCGAATCGGGAATTTCACGACCGGTGATATGATCGATTAGGGTCTCTTCCGTGCTGTCCATGATACTCAGATGCCTTTCCATCAAAGTGTATCGATAATCAACGGCCTGCCCATCATTTGGGCTGGCTGCGGGATCTTGAGCAGCTTCAGAATGGTAGGGGCGATGTCCCCCAAGACCCCCTCCCGGAGTTGTGCCTGCTTGTGCCGATCGTTCATATAGATGATGTGCACGAAGTTGGTGGTGTGGGCCGTGTGCATCTTGCCTTCGCTGTTGAGCATGGTTTCCGCATTGCCGTGGTCGGCGGTGATCAGCATGGCCCCCCCCTTGGATTGCACCGCCGCCACAATGCGTCCCACACATCGATCCACTGTTTCACAGGCCTTGATCGCCGCCGGGATGATACCGGTGTGGCCGACCATGTCCATGTTGGCGAAGTTGAGCACGATCAAATCGTATCGATCGGAAGCGATGCGGTCGAGCACCTCGGCGGTGACCGCTTCTGCGCTCATCTCCGGTTTGTGGTCGTAGGTTGGTACGTCCCTGGGCGAGGGGATCAGGCAGCGATCTTCATTCTCAAACGGCTTCTCTTCACCGCCATTGAAAAAGTAGGTTACATGGGCGTATTTTTCGGTTTCGGCAATACGCAGCTGTCGCAGGCCGGTCTTGCTGACCACCTCCCCGAGAATGCCTTCGAGGTGCTCGGAGGGAAAGGCTATAGGCAGATGGAAGCTTTCGTCGTACAGGGTCATGCAGACATAGTCGCTCAGTCGGGGGCGGATTTCTCGCTCGAATCCCTTGAACCCGTCGTCGGTGAAGGCCCGCGTGAGCTGGCGGGCACGATCGGCCCTGAAATTGAAAAAGAGAATGGCATCTCGATCGCTTACCGCAGAGAGCGGCTGATCGTCCGGACCGACGATCGCTATGGGCTTGACAAATTCATCGGTTTCACCGCGGGCATATGCTTCGCGTATGGCTTCCAGCGGATCGCGTTCGTGCAGCCCCTCGCCCAGGGTCAGGAGACGATAGGCCTTTTCGGTACGTTCCCAACGGGTATCACGATCCATGGCGTAATATCGGCCGCAGATGGAAGCGATGGCCCCGTTGCCGATGGTTTCGATGTGTCGTTGGACCTGTCCGACATAGCCGAGGCCAGCATCCGGGGAGGTATCGCGGCCATCCAGAATGGCATGCACATAGACCTCGGCCAGACCCTTTTGCTTGGCGAGATCCAACAGGGCCAGGAGATGGGTCAACTGGCTGTGGACGCCGCCGTTCGATAAGAGGCCGATCAAATGCAGGCGGCTGTTTTTCTCGATGACGCGCTGCATGCATCGGATAATAGCCTCGTTTTTGAAAAAGGAACCGTCCGCGATGGCGTTGTCGATGCGTAGAAGGTCTTGATAGACCACCCGGCCGGCTCCGATATTCAAGTGGCCCACCTCGGAGTTGCCCATGATGCCATCGGGCAGTCCCACCGATCGGCCGCAGGTTTTCAATTTAGTGTGGGGATATTCGGCAAGGAGTTTGTCCAGGTTGGGGGTGTTGGCCAAGGTGACGGCGTTTCCGGCACCCGGCGCATCGATGCCCCAGCCGTCCAGGATGACCAGCATGACGGGTTTGGGTCTTTGCATGTTTTTCTCCCTATTCGATAAAGACCTCTTCACCTTCGAACCCCTTTGCATCGGCCTCCCGTTGCTCGGCCATGCTTTTGGTGGTGATGCGTTTGGCATCGCTCCACAATCCTTCGAGGTCATAGAAGGCACGGGTGGTTTCATAAAAGACGTGAATGATCACGTGTCCGTAATCCATCAAGACCCACAATCCTTCGGTTTTACCTTCGACGCTCAAGGGCTTGATGGATTTTTTTCTCAAAAAGCGCTGAATATGATCGGCAATGGCGCTGACCTGCCGGTTGGAGCGCCCGCTGCAGATGATGAAGGTGTCGGCGATGGACGTCAATTTTCGCACATCCAGCACAACCACCCCTTGCGCCTGTTTACCCAGCACAGCCTGTACGAAGAGATCCAGGTCGGCCTCGCGCTTATCTTTCATGAATATAAACCCTTTTGGCGAATGTAGTGTGCGACCGGAGCCGCAACCCACTCATCGATTGATGCCCCCGCCTGGATGCGGGCGCGGATTTGAGATGAGGACATGTCCACAGGCGTAACCGATACCAGATAGATGCGCTGTTTTTGCGGATGCGTCAAGACAGTCCCATCCGACTCGAGTGCATAGGCCCTGGAGATGTGTGTTTGAACATAGTCCAGGAGCTCCTGGCGGGTGGTTGGAGACCAGAGCCCGGATCCCGGTCGGGACATGACGGCCATCGCCGTTTCCTCGAAGAGACGATCATACGCTTTCCACGTGTGTATCTCCATAAAGGCGTCCAGGCCGAGAAGGAAAACAAGCAGTTGCGTTCGGGGCAATTTGTTTTTGACCAGGCGCACCGTATCGATGCTGAACGAAGGCCCCGTGCGTTCGAGTTCCAGAGAACAGACGTCGAGTCCGGGCTGTTGATTGAGGGTTAAGCGGACCATCTCCAGCCGATGCTCGGCTCCCGCCAGCTTACCGGTGCTTTTGTGGGGCGGCAAGGCACTGGGGATGAAATAGACGACGTCCAGGTCGAGCTGCCGCCGGACATCCAAGGCGACTTGAAGGTGTCCGCGATGGATGGGATTGAAGGTCCCGCCGAAAAGACCGACTCGCTGGGCGCGGTCCTGCTGCCGTTCATTGGGTTTCATCCAGAGCGTCTAACTGCCGGCGAATGTGTTGTTTCAATGCGTCAAGTCCCTTGTGGGTCGCTGCGCTGATCCTGAGAATCGTGGAGCCCGGCAGGGCTTGGCAGAAAAGATCGGCCAACTGGTCGGCACCGGCCAGATCGATTTTATTCAGTACCACCAACTGGGGCTTTCTCGCAAGGGCGTCGCTGTACATGGCCAGTTCGTGGTTGACCATACGATACGGTTTCAGTGGGTCTTCCGGTATCAGGGTGCTGACGTCGATCATGTGCACCAGTATGCTGGTGCGCTCCACATGGCGCAGGAAGCGGATACCCAGGCCGGCACCTTCATGCGCCCCTTCGATCAATCCTGGAATATCGGCTACCACGAAAGGTTCGCCCTGGTGGGATGCGACCACCCCTAGATTGGGGATCAGGGTGGTAAAGGGGTAATCGGCGATTTTGGGTCGTGCCGAAGAGATGGCACTGATTAACGTGGATTTGCCGGCATTGGGCAGCCCGATGATGCCCACATCGGCTATGGATTTGAGCTCCAACTTCAACGTCAGGCGTTGGCCGGGCTCCCCTGGTTGGGCAAAACGCGGTGTACGGTGCGTGGCCGATTTGAATTTGGCATTGCCCTGGCCGCCGCGTCCGCCCCGGGCCACCACGACAGTCTGGTCGGGTTCGACGAGATCGAATAGCAGGTCGCCGCTTTCGGCATCGAAAATAGCGGTGCCAACCGGCACCGGGATGATCAAGTCTTCGCCGCCCCGGCCGCTGCGCTGGCTGCCTTGCCCATGTCCGCCGGACGGGGCTTTATACTCTTTTTTGAATTGAAGATGATAGAGGGTGCGTTTGTTGGGAGCGGCCTTCAGGAGGACATCACCGCCTTTGCCACCATCACCGCCGTCCGGTCCTCCCTTGGGAACGAAGCGTTCACGTCGGAAGCTGACGCATCCGCGTCCACCGTCGCCGGATTGAACGATGATGGTGGTTTCGTCGATGAATTTCACGCGGCATAAACACTGACCTTTTTGCCGGTGCGGCCCTTACGTTCAAAGGTGACGATGCCGTCGATCTTGGCAAAAAGTGTATAATCCCGACCCATGCCGACATTGTTGCCGGGATGGATTCTGGTGCCCAGTTGGCGTACGATGATGTTGCCGGCTTTGACCGTTTCTCCGCCGTAGCGCTTGGTGCCTCTGCGCTGGCCCTGACTGTCGCGCCCGTTTTTCGAGCTTCCGCCCGCCTTTTTATGTGCCATGGTAAATTCTCCTTACAAATCAAACGAATCGGATGCGGCTAGGCATCGATGCTATCGATTTTGACGGCTGTATAGAGTTGGCGATGTCCCTGTTTGCGACGATAGCGTTTGCGCCGCTTGTACTTGAAAACGAGGACTTTTTTACTTTTGCCCTGTTCTACGATGTGGCCTTTGACCGAGGCGCCTTCCACCACCGGTTGGCCGATACGAACCGCTTCACCGTCACCGAGCATCAGCACATGATCGAAAGCGACCTCGGCGCCGACATCTCCGGTTAACTTTTCGACGCGCAGAATCTCCCCGGTCTCGACTCTATATTGTTTGCCGCCAGTGGCAACGACTGCGTACATGTGTCAACCTCCCTGAAATCAAATGCCTGTCCTGAAAAATGCGGAATATTAAGCTATTGAATTTTTTTGTCAAGAAAAATGTGTTTTGACTTTTCGATTTTCCGCGTTGGCATTCGGGCCGAATTCCGATATTCGGGTATCGGATTTTACACGCGCCAGGATATCCTTAATATGGTATCCACACGTATGTGAATATAGATTAGGTATCAGGCGATTGACAATCCCAAACAATGAAAGCGACCCATCGTGAACGACACGCGATCAACGATCATCCAATGGCACAACGGTGAGCGGCGGCCGGCGGAAACCGAATTCATCGAAGAAGAGCCCCTTTCGATTCGCGTACAGGGCAATCCTTATGCCGTGGTCATGCGTACGCCGGGCGACGAACTGGCCCAGGCGGCCGGGTTCTGCCTGACGGAAGGCTTGGTGGACGAACCGGACGACATCGTCAACTTGGCCTCTTGCGATACGGACGACACCAACGTGGTGACCGTCACCCTGACACCTCAACGCAGCACCCAAATGGCCGGTCACCTGGATCGGCGCGGCTATATCAGCCAGACCGGCTGTGGGTTGTGCGGCAAGACCCTTATTGCCGAACTCTTTCAGCAGTTGCATCCCCTGGACGACAGCACCACCATGTCTTTGCCGGCAGCCGAGGCGTGCATTCGTCGTCTCGATGAATTCCAACCGTTGCGGCGCCGTACCCGGGCCAGCCATGCGGTGGCCCTGTTCGATGCGCAGTTGCAGCCCCTTGTGGCCATGGAGGACGTCGGCCGCCACAATGCCCTGGATAAAGCCATCGGCCGGCTTTTCCTCGACCGGCGCCTGCACCTGGCCAAAGTTGCGGTGCTCTCTTCCCGTATCAGTTATGAACTGGTTCAGAAGGCCGTTCGAGCCCGTATCCCCATTTTGCTCGCCATGTCTCGCCCCACCACCCTGGCCGTGGCGTTGGGTGCACGGTTGGGGATGTCTCTGGCCGGTGCCCGCCGGCCCGAAGGTCTTTACCTCTATTGCAACACCCACCGGTTCGTGGATGATGCCGATAGTCGCTCCCAATGAATCCTCTTCTTTCAGATTTGCTCGGCCGGCCCCTCGTCGTGGGTGGGCGCACCCTCCCCAACCGGTTGGCGCTGGCCCCCATGACCTGTTTGGGGCATGTGGCCTTCCGTCAACTTTTGGACGAGATGGGCGGCTGCGGCCTCTTTTTTTCCGAGATGTGCAGCGCGGCACGCATTCCCCAGGAAAATCGGCACACGTCGTCCTGCTTCCGCTGGCGGGACGAAGAGGCCGATCGGCTGGTGGTCCAGATCCTGGGCTCCGATCCCGGGCGCATGGCCGCCGCGGCGCGCAGGATCGATGCCGAGGGGCTTTTCGGCGTGGACGTCAACCTGGGTTGCGCGGTGAGCGAAATATGCAAGTACAACCAGGGGGCGGCCCTGCTCAAGGATCCGCGTGGCGCGGCCGCTCTGGTGCTACAGATCCGTCGGGAAGTGACGTGTCCCCTATGGGTAAAGTTTCGCACCGGGTGGCAGGACGATCCACGCATCCCGACGGACCTTGCCCGGCGGCTGGAGGATGCCGGCGCCGACGCCCTCACCTTTCACCCGCGCGTGGCCCCCGACGTCCGAAACCGCCCGGCCAAGTGGGACTACATCGGCCGGGTCAAACAGGCCGTCCGCATCCCGGTGTTCGGCAACGGCGATGTGTTTGACGCCGACGACTGCCTGCGGATGTTGCAGACCACAGGGTGCGACGGGGTGGCCCTGGGCCGCCTGGCCATCGCCCGGCCCTGGGTCTTTGCCCAGTGGACCGGTGCCGAGCCGCCGCTGAATCACACTCCAATCGATGCGGCCCTGCGATTGATCACGCTGCTCGAACACCATTTCGACGCCCTGCGCGCCTTGCGGCGCTTCAAACGCTATGGCGCCTATCTGGCTGCCAATTTTGCATTCGGCAACACACTGTACAACGCGATTCGCAACGCTGTCGACATGGAGGCTGCCCGCCGGGCGTTGATCGCTTTTTTCGAATCCGACCCTCGCCTGCTCAGGCGCCCCAATATGAATTTATTAAGATAGTCTTAAGTTTTAAGTGATAAGTTTGAAGTGAAGTTATGCAGCTGTATTAACAATAGTATTTTACCGGCCTCAACTTGAGAAACTGCCGCATCGGCCTTCCAGGATGCAGACTTTGATGAATTTTTTTTCTGCTTCCCGATAATCTTGGACCGAGTAATATTGGGTGTTTTCCCGTACGCGGAACAGTTCCCGGCCTTGCCGGATGAGCCGGCGAAGCCCCCTGTCGTGGGGCGGTCTGATTTTATTCATAGGCGCTTCCCGTCGTTATCTATTGGTTATTTGGAATGGGCACACAAATCTTGCATTGGCGTGTCGTCATCGAACATCGACTCTTACCATAGGCTTGATCCGGGAATTGGCAAGGGCGCTAGACGGTATAGAGTACGACCAGGCAGCGGGTGGGAAGGCTGGAGAGGCTTTTAAGTTTGTGGGGCACGTCGGAATTGAAATGGATCGACTCCCCGGTTTTGAGTACGTGCTGTTTAGCGTCCAGGGTAAGTTCCAGGTCGCCCTCCATCACGTAGATAAACTCTTCGCCCTCATGCTTGTAGGCCACCGGCTTATGGTCGTGCTGGGCTTCGATGGTGACCATGAAGGCACGCAGGTGGCTGTTGGCCGCTTGCGGGGTCAGGGTGGTGTAACTGTAGGCCTGGGTACGTTGGTAGTAGGCCTGGGCGCGGCGGTCGCGGATTGCGGCCTGGGTCTCTTTGTTCAAAAAGGTGGCGGGGTCGATCTTCATGGCCTGGGCCATGCGCAGGATAAAGCCGACGGGAGGCGAGAGCTGGCCGGATTCGACCTGTTCGATGAATTCGGGACTCTGGCCGGTGGCATGGGCCAGGTCTTCCTGGCGCCATTCGCGCGCCTCCCGCAGTTGGCGGACCAGGGTGCCGAATCCAGCCTTGGCTTCGGTGGCCGATTCGTCAGCGCCGATGCCGCAGGTGGCGTCGGCCAGGTGTCGCATGGCGGCCTGCTGGGCGCGCTGATTCAGCAGCGGCAGCAAAACGGTGGCGTCGGCCACAATGCCGATGTCGGCAATTTGAAAAACGGGCGCCGACGGGTCACGGTTGATGGCCACGATGGTTTCCGCGTCCATGATGCCCGCCGTATATTGAATGGCGCCCGACGCTCCTGCCGATATGAGCAGTTTGGGCCGGACGGTTTTTCCAGTCTGGCCGATCAGGCGCGCTTCTTCCACCCAGTGGTAGAGCACCGGCGGCCGGGTGGCACCGACTTCGCCGCCCAGTGCGGCGGCCAGCTCCCGGACCAGCCCGAAGCCGCGCATGTCGCCCAATCCAGCGCCGCCCACAACCACGGTTTCGGCGTCTTCCAGGCGTCGGGTATCACCGGATTCCATGGTCCGCCGGACGATCTGCAGGCCCGCCGGCAACTCAACGTTTTCCAGTGCGATTCGTTCGATTGCGGCTCGGTTGGGCTGGGGTTGCGCAACGGCGACGCCATGGGGTTGGACGGTCACGAAGGCCATGGGCCACCCGTCGGCCATGGTGATATGCGCAAGGATCTGACCGCCCCAAGCCGGGCAGCGGCCGACGAAGCGATCGTTGTCACAGGTCAGTTCGGTACAGTCGGCGATCAGGCCGGCCTGGCAGCGTTGGGCGCATATGGCGGCTGTTTCCCGGCCGAAATCATTAAGCGGCATCAATACCAGCCAGGGTCGCCGGGTTTGAATGAATTCGGCCAATACCTGGGCGTACAGATCGGCGCGGGGCACGCGCAGGTGCGGGTGTTCCAGGCAGATCACCGTCGTGACCCCCAACGTGGCGGCGTGTTCGGCGGCTTCTTCGATGGGTACGCAGGCCGAAAGATCCAGGGTCGAGCGATCGGCAACAATGTCGCCGGCGCTGGTGCCGAGCAGCAGCAATTGGATATCGGCGCTTGCCGTGCGCGCCAGCGGCAGCGCTTTGGCCAGCACTTTCTGGCAATCCTGCCAATGGCGTACAGTGCGCAGATCGCCGTATACCCAGATGGATCGCTTTGTCATGACGGTATCTTACCCATGGTCGTCAACTCCGCGATCAAGGCCTCGACCTGTTCACGGGGTTCGCCTGCGAGCATCCGGCAGGTGCGCTGGTGCTTGATCTTTTCCAGTTTTGCCACCCGCGTGGGCGAACCGGCCAGTCCCACATCATCGGCTTTCAAACCGATATCGGTGAGGCGCCAGGCCTGCACGTCGATCCGATCGTGCGCCTGGGCAATGCCGACTAGCGGGATGGGCCGAGGTGTGAAGGCGCGCGGGTGAATGGTGACGGCGGCCGGAAGGGTCACCTGCCACGTTTCCTCCCAGTCATCCATCTGGCGTTTCATTTTCCATCGATCCGTGCCGGGGTCGATCGCTTTCACGCCCCCCAGAAAGGGCAGTCCGATTACCGTGGCGGTCTGGGGGCCGACCTGCCCGGTGTCGCTGTCCGAGGTTCGGGTGCCGAACATCACCAGGTCGAACGGTGCCAAGTTTCGTATGGCGGCCGCCAGCACCCTGGCGGTGGCCAAGGTGTCCGACCCCGCCAGGGCCGTATCGCAGACCAGGACCGCCTGATCCACACCCATGGCACGGGCTTCGGCCAATGCTTCGATGCCCACCGGCGGTCCCATGGAAAGCGCCGTGATCCGCCCACCCGTTTGATCCTTCAAGCGCAGCGCCGCCTCCAACGCCGGACGGTCATAGGGATTGAGTTCGCTGTTTTCCGGCGTGCGTCGGCCGACACCCTGGGGCGCCTCACGAACCACCGACTTGATGCAGACAATCATGTGTACGGACATCACGCGACCCGAACCGTCTTAATATCCTTGAATGGTAAAAGACAAATTAAATCGATAGAATACCTTCACTTCAAACTATTTTTCATCCCAATACCTCCCGGGCGATGACCATGCGGTGCACTTCCGAGGTGCCCTCGTATATGCGCGTCACCCGCGCATCGCGGTAGTAACGCTCCACGGCATAGGCCTTGGAGTACCCATAACCGCCATGGATCTGCACGGCCAGATCGGTGACCCGGCAGGCGGCCTCCGATGCAAACAACTTGGCCTGGGCCGCCGCCCGGCTCACCGGTGCGTCTTGATCCTTGAGCAGGGCCGCTCGGTAAACCATCATGCGGGCCGCATCCACATCGGTCGCCATATCGGCGATCATCATCTGGATGGCCTGGTGGCGTGCCAGCGGAACGCCGAATTGCTGGCGCTGATTGGCATACCGCACCGCTTCGTCCAAGGCGGCCTGGGCAATGCCCAGGGCCTGGGCTGCGATACCGATGCGGCCGGTATCCAGGGCTGCCAATCCGATGGCCAGCCCCTGGCCTAGTCGTCCGAGCAGGTTTTCTCTGGGCACCTGACAATCGTAGAGACGGATCGAGGAGACCGGGTTGGCTCGCATGCCGCACAGATCTTCCAGATCACCGACCACAAAACCCTTGATGCCCCGTTCCACCACGATAACGCTGATGCCTTTGCGGCCCGCCTGGGGATCGGTGCGGGCAAAGATCAGGCAGACATCGGCAATGCCGCCATTGGTGACAAAGACCTTGTTGGCGTTGACCAGCCAATGATCTTCGGCAGGCAGGGCAGTGGCGCTGATGGCGCTGGCGTCGGACCCCACATTGGGTTCGGTGAGGCAAAAGGCGCCGATTCTGCGGCCGCTGGCCAATTCCGGGACCCAGCGGGAATGCTGTTCGGGGTTGCCGAAGGCCAGGATCGGGTAGAGGGCCACGCTGTTGTGAACGCTCAGGCACAATCCGATGGCCGCGCTGACGCGCGATACCTCTTCGATAATGATCGCATAGCTCAATGCATCCAGGCCGGCCCCTCCCAGTTTTTGGGGGGCCTGAATGCCGAAATAGCCCAGTGGACCCATTTTTTCCACCACCTCCCAGGGAAAGCGCGCTTCCTGATCGATTTCGGCGGAAATGGGGCCCAGTTCATCCATGCAGAACGCCCGGACGCTTCGGCGCAGCACGCGATGTTTGGCCGTTATGAAGGGTTCGCTCATCACACTACCTATATAGTGCCCTTCCACAAATGGCCAATTTGTCCGATATCTGCCTTTTGATCAAAATTTTATCCTCGGAATATCAGCCAGATGCCTGCGGAAAATTTTTCGCACGCCTTAATCTCAACCAAATTTGCCTATTTTTGGACGGACACTATCTGTGTTCATGCGGGCCGCAACCCACGGCGCGGCCGCAAGCACGGGTTATTACCTGTTTCGGTACGGGTTGTAAATAGTGTCCATCCACAAAAGGCTGAATTGCCGCTTTTCGTCAAGGTTTTAGCGGAAAAGCGTCCGGGCGCCGGGTCACCGACAGGAGGATTCGGCCCCATCTGGCCCACTACAGAATTTATAATGTCTAATAATAACAATTATATATTTTGTTTTTCGGTGGTTTTCCCAGGGATTGCGGGTTGGCCTGTTTTTTGCTGTTTTCAGGCCAGGGCGTCCGACATTCCGATGTGCGGCTAAATCGAGCCCTGGTGTCCGGAGGTTGCCATGTACCCGGCTATGAAAACGGTCATTGTCTACATTACCATCGGGTTCTTGATCCAATTTTCGTCCATGGGGTTTTTGTATGCCCAGGCCACTTCATCGGATATCGTCGTCGATGACTATTCACGCCTGCTGCACTTCATCAACGGGGATCATCTCGAAGCTCCCCTGCTGCTCCTCGCCGACAGTCAGGGCGAGTTCGATCAGCATCTGAATCGCGAAAACCTGGACTACCTGAATCATAACAAGAGCTTGCTGGAACGTATCCGGGGTCGGCTGAATGCCGACACCATGAAATGGGAGCTTTCCGGATCGAGCAAGCGTCTGCTCGTGGTGCCCGAGCATCGTCGGGAGTATGCCCGCCTGTTTGAGGGGTACTGCCGGCGCGCCGTCGATTACACCCTGAATCGCACGCAGTTGGCCAATCCCTATCTACAGATCGCCACATTGCAGGCGCCGGTTGCGCTGGAGAACGAAGATGCCGGTCGGGGTATCACCGCCTATCTGGTTCACAACATTGCCGACGAATATATCGAAGAGTATCTTTTTTATAAGCAAGAAGACCATCGAACCAAAATCAAGATCAAACTGAGCAATCGTGTTTTTACCGGCCGGATCGGCTCCTATACCTCGAGGCTGACCATCGGTCAGGACAGCCGCATCGAGTTCTTGCGGGATCCATACACATTGTGGCAAAACAGCGCCAAAAACCCCATCAACGTCCTGGTTGTACCCATCGAAGAGACCTTGCACATCGCCTTGCGCCCGGCCACCGAAACGGCGATCCGAACCCGCCTGGAACAAACCAAGCCGGAAAACATCCAGGATGTGGAGGCCGTGGTGCAAGAGTGGATGGCCGTGGAAGAGGCGATTGTGGGGGGCCTGGTGTCCCGGCTGATGCCCGAAATCTTTGCGCATCTGCTGTCCAGTGCCATGGAAAAGGAGATGGCCGACTCCCTGGCCGAACGTGATGCCCACGAACAATATCGCTATTTGCAACAGGGTATCCGTGTGGTGACCGACCTCGGCGTACGGCCGGCCATCGACCTCTATCTCTCAGAGCCGGTCCGCTTTCAGCAGCTCATTGGATCGAGGGAGCTGGCCGCGGCATTGTAAGTCTTGACGACACCGTAAGAAGCTCAATATCTGCGTTGCGCTCATCCCGTGGTCCTTGCGGCATACGACAAGTACGCATCAGGACACGGAATTTCGCGCTTCGATCTCGAACTTCCTACGGCGTCGTCCGACAGTGACTTTTTACCTATCCATCAAGTCTTTAAAGGGCGATAAAAAATGGGCAGGGAGTGGTACATTTCCCTGCCCTTTCTATTGAGTCTATAACGAGCTGGTAAGCGGGCTTTTGAGGATTTCCGATCGGGCCGATCAATCTTTGGGTTTAAGTTTGAGAATGGCCATGGCGCGTTCGAGCAATTGATCGCCTTTGAAAGGTTTGACCACATAGTCGCGAACCCCCATTTTGACGATTTTCATGACGTTTTCCTTGCCCGATTCCGCCGTGAGCATGATGACAGGAATTGCCTTGAGGTCTTTTTCGGATTTTAGTTTGGCCAGCATCTCGATGCCGGTCATCACGGGCATGGTAATGTCAAGGATGATCAGGTCGGGTTTTTCCTTGTTGGCGATCGCCAGGCCTTCCACGCCGTTTTCACCCTCGAACAGTTCGCAATTGTAAGGTGAGAAAGCTTTCTTAACGATCATGCGGATGGTTTTACTATCATCAACCGTCAATATCTTGTAGGCCATACATTTCCTCCTAAAAATTCAACATCTTGAAAATCGACGCGCGTTGGCCCGTGAGTCGGTCTGGCCGGCGGGCAAATGGCTGTCCCAAAAGCGTTCATAGTGATTAACGGCAATTTCGGGATTTTCTTTAGATTTTTCTGGTGTCGAATTGGGATTGTAAATCAGGAGTTTTGCGGGTCATGGCAACCAGGGCCGATAGGGGCCCCTTTTAGATCTCCATGGTTCTTAGAGCGATTTCCATGATCTGGGCTTTGCTGTATCGTCTGCCGTGACCGATACCCGGACATTGGCTCGCGATATCCCGCCAGCGGGACTCGGATCGTACGTTTCTGAACCAGAACGGAAATGTACGGCACTGATGGGGACGAACCGCATAGATCTTGCAGCCTTCGCAATAAAACAGGCAGTTGCCTTGGTTGTCTTCTTTGATGCTGAAGCTCTCTCGATAGGGATAAAGATAGCCTTGGATCAGTTCGGAAACCGAAAGGCCCAGGTGGACGGCTATGGACCCGATTTCTCGAGGGGCCACATAAATGGTGCCGGGCGCACCGGTGCAGCACGCGCCGCAGCGTTTGCATTCGAACGACAGACCCGCATCGAAAAAGGTTTTGGGTTCGGGACGCATAGGGGCAACCCCTCGTTTACAAAGCCGATATCATTATTATTATAGAACCCTTAAAACCCTATCGGCGAGTGCCGGGGTTTCGTAGGAACCTAAAGAGCAGGGGGTGCCCGCATGAGTTCGTCGATTGTCACCTGCCGCCACTGCGGCGCTAAAAACCGTATTCCCCCCGACAAACCCCCAGAGGATGCCAAGTGCGGCCGGTGCCACCAGCCGTTGATAGGACCATCGGCCCAACAGGGTGCGGAAAACCAGAAGATCACGCTGCGCTGCGGTCAATGCCGAACCAAGAATCGGGTCCCGGTGGACAAACTCCATGAAGGCGCCAAGTGTGGTCGCTGTGGTGCGCTGTTACCCCATGGAGATGTCTTGACCGGTCGGCCGGTCCTGGTGAGCGACACCAATTTCGACCACCTCGTCCTGCGCTCACCGTTGCCCGTCCTGCTGTACAGCTGGGCGCCATGGTGCAGTGTCTGCAGCGGCATCAATTCGATGGTGGATCAATTGGCCGACGAGGTCAAAGGAAAATTCCGCATCGGCAAGCTCAATGTCGATGCCAATCCCAAATTGGCTGGTCAATTCAATATCCTGAGTGTTCCCACTTTTTTTATTTTCGACGGCGGTGAATTAAAGCAGCACCTGCCCGGCGCCGTTCCCAGGCACGAATTGCTGCTCAAAATGGCTTCCTATATATATTCCTGACAACGATCACCACTTTTTGAAATAGTGTGTCCATCCACAAACAGGCAAATTGGCCATTTGTACATGGGTACATACCTAAAGTGCACTGCGAAGCGGACCGATATATATCGCATGTCAACGGCGAACCAAACCACCATCATCGAGCTGGTCAAGCGCATCAAGGCGCTCGAGGTCCAACAGGAAAAGACCCGCAGGGCGCAGGAAGCGCTCAAGGAGAGCGAGGAGCGCTTCCGCCTGATATCCGAAACCATCCACGTGGGCGTTTTCGAGATCGATGAGCGTGGCAACTGCCTCTACACCAACACCCGTTATCAGGAAATATTCGGGCTCAACCTGGTGCAGAGTCTGACCACCCACTGGCATGATTTCGTGGCTGACGAAGACAAAAGCGACATCATCCGGGACTGGCAATCGGCGTCGGAAAAAATGGGTACCTTTTCGGCCGACTGCCGCATCGTCAATGCTACTGGAACCCGTCGGTGGATTCACGTGCATGCCTCTCCGGTTTTTTCCGATGAAGGGGGGCGCTACACCGGCACGGTGGAAGATATCACGGCGCGCAAGGAAAATGAGCACGAGCTGGAACAGGCCAAGGAGGCGGCCGAAATGGCCAGCCGGGCCAAGAGCCAGTTTCTCGCCAATATGAGCCATGAGATCCGAACGCCCATGAACGGCATCATTGGATTCACGGATCTGCTACTGGAGACGCGGCTCAACGAGGTGCAGGCCGACTACACCCAGACCATCAAACGCAGCGGGGAAGCTTTGCTGTTGTTGATCAACGACATCCTCGACTTTTCCAAGATCGAATCCGGCGAACTGGAGTTCGAAGCCATCGAGTTCGACCCCGAACTGCTCCTCTACGACGTGTGCGAACTGGTGCGACCCAAAATCGGCAACAGACCGGTGGAGTTGATCTGCAACATCGGCGATACGATTCCTCCCCTGGTCAAGGGGGATCCCCTGCGGTTTCGCCAGGTGATCACCAACTTGCTGGGAAATGCCCCCAAGTTCACTGAAAAAGGTGAAATCTGTATCACGTTGCAGGTCGATGCCGAGACCGAAGACAAGGTTTTTCTGCATACCCTGATCCGGGATACGGGCATCGGGATCCCCGCAGACAAGCTGGCCATCATTTTTGAACCCTTTCAGCAGGCGGACGGCTCCACGACGCGCAAATACGGCGGAACCGGATTGGGCTTGTCGATCTGCAAACAGCTGGCCACCATGATGGGCGGCGATACCTGGGCCCAAAGCGAGGTGGGCGTCGGCAGCACCTTTCATTTCACCGCATGGGTGCATAAAGTCGTTCGCGAACCGGCGGCCAGGGTCATGCCGCCCCTGCTGAAGGACAAGCGGGTGCTGGTCGCCGATGACCATCCTGCCACCCGTCAGATTCTCGAGCAGATGCTGACCATGGCCGGGATGCAGGTCGTGAGCGTGGATGGGGGGCAAAAGGTGGTGCCTGCCTTGAGGTCGGCCGACATGCCTTTTGATGTGGGGCTTATCGATCTGGACATGCCGGACCTCAACGGTTATGCCGTGGCCCAACAGGTGCGCGGCGCAGGTTTGCCGCTGACCCTGATCGCCCTTTCATCGGCCCTGGAGCGCGATGCGGCCAGGTGCGAGGCGGCCGGTTTCGACGGATTTCAGGCCAAACCGGTTCGCCGGGAGCGATTGCTGCAAATGGTGGGGCGCCTCGTGGGAGAGGGTGCCAAAGATAGAACGGCGCCTCAGGTTCAGCGCAGGATGCACACCCAATATTCGATACGCGAGGCCATGAAACATTCGGTCAGCATTCTTCTGGTCGAAGACAATCCCGTCAACCAGAAATTGGCGGTGATGATGCTGGGCAAGGCCGGTTACCAGGTGGAAGTGGCCGGCAATGGCAAAGAGGCAGTGGAGAAATTTCACCAGGCGCCCGAGCGGTTCGACATGATTTTCATGGACGTGCAGATGCCCGACATGGATGGCAAGGAAGCCACCCAGGTCTTGAGGCAGATGGGATACGCACAGGTGCCCATTGTGGCCATGACCGCCCATGCCATGAAAGGGGACCGGGAGATGTGCATCGAAGCCGGTATGAACGATTACATCACCAAGCCGATCAATCGGGAAAAGGTGTTCGAGGTTATTTCCAAATATGTGTTCGAGGGAAGCGCTCATGGACTTTAAGGTGTTGGGAGAACAGTTGGGCCTGGACGAGGACGAGTATCGGGAGTTGATCGAACTGTTCATCGATTCCGGCGGTAGCGATTATCAGAAGGTACTGGATGGTCTGGCGAGCGGTAATGCCGACCTGGTGCGCAGCAGCGCCCATACGATCAAGGGCGCCTCGGGAAACCTGGGCTTGATGGAGGTCAGCGATGTGGCTTCTGCCATCGAGGTCTGTGCCGTGAATCATCAATTGGGCCAGGTGGGGCAAGCCGTCGAGAAGCTCAAAAGCCAATTCGAAGCCATCCAGGCCTATGTCAGGGCATAAGCGCCCACCTGGCCAAACGCAACCGCTTCTGGTATGCTGGCCCCATGAACACCATCGCATCACTGGCGGGACTGGCCCGTTGGATTCGTGATCGGCTGCAAGACGGTATCCGCATGGACCCGTCGCTCTTGGACCATCTGGAGGCCACCTTCGGGACCACCGACGTCGCCGCGGTTCTATTCGATTCCACCGGCAGCGAAGCGGCCTCTTTCTTGGAACTGCTTCTATTTCCGGATGCACGAACGCGCCTCGAATTCGAACGCCGGTGGGGCGGTAACCGCTATTCGGCACAAGATCGCGACGACCTGTTGCATGCCGTCATCGAGCGACCCGTAACGGTCGCCATTCATTCGGCCCCCGGATCCGAACCCTTCACGTTGCAGCTCCCAGAATCCGCAGTGACCGCTTTCGTTGAGAGATTGAACATAACCTGGCAGCCGGTGACAGGCTTGGGTGAAATGCTGGGGCGCACCCTCACCGGCGAGCAGCTGCCCGCGGTCCGCAGCCGGCTGCGTCACCTCCGAGTGATCTGGCACCCTTCCCAGATTGAACTGCTCGAACACTTCCTGACACGGTTCCTTGGAGATGCCCCCGATGTTGACGTCTCGTTTGATTTCCTGTCGACCCTTTTGGCGGAGATCGGACCGGACCAGGAGCCGTTCGCCTTTCTCGTGGCCCAAAAATTTACCTTTTTTCAAGCCCTTTGTAAGGCCGAGCGTTTCGAACGCCTGCGACAGACCAGCAACATGGAGACGCTCATGCTTCAAGGCGCCCGGGCCGCCCACGGCAGTATGGACGAGTGGCGCGAGAAGATGCGCCGAATCGATCGCATCTGTGAATCACTCTACGGACAGACCCGGTTTTTTCATGAGCCCGGCGAACAGTCGCTGGATGCCCCGCGGCAGGCCGATGACCGACAGATGGCCGATCTGGTCCGCTGGCTAAGCTAGCTATTTACAAATCCCGTTGAGTTTCTTAAAAATAGCTTTTTTAACCGTCTACCACGGAACGATCCGACTTGGAGGCATTTGGATGGGCCCATTAACAAACAGACTAACCAGGTTGGCGGCATGCTTGGCCCTGGTCGTTTTTGCTCCCCTCGTATCACCGGCCGATGCCGGTACCCCCTCATTGGATCAGATTCTCAAGGGCATCGAAAAACGATACGCCGGCAAAGGGTTTTCGGCCTCTTTTTTTCAGGAGTCGATGCTCAAGGCCATGCAGATCACCGACACGGCCGAAGGACACCTCACGGTCAAGCGACCGGGCAACATGCGTTGGGAATATACCATTCCCGAGCAGCAGAGCATCATCACCGACGGCAAAACCATGTGGATTTACCGGCCGGCCGACAATCAGGTCATGGTGGGCAAGGCGCCGGCCTATTTCGGCCACGGCAAGGGGGCCGGATTCTTGTCCGATATCCGGCTGATTCGCAAAAGCTTCACCATAGAGCAACAGCCGGCCGAAAACGAGGAGTACTACCGTTTGAAGCTTCTCCCCCGCGAACCCACCCAGGAGTTGGCCGATATCATTCTTTCGGTGGCCAAGCAGACCTATCAGATCGACCAGGTGGTTTCGCACAACGCCTATGGTGACGAGACCCGCATCGTGTTCAGTGACTTCAGCTTCGACATCGACCCGGCCGACGACTTGTTCCGTTTCACCATCCCCGCCGGTGCGGACGTGGTGCAGATGGACCAGTTCTAGCCTGCATTACCTATAGAAAGCGAGGGTGACACCATGCATACCGACTCAAAAGAGTGGGGCGCCGAGATCAAGACGTTGGCCCGGCAGCGCAAGGCCATTATCCTTGCCCATAATTATGAGCCGCCCGAGATTCAGGATATCGCCGACTTGTGCGGCGATTCATTGGAGCTGAGCCGCCAGGCGGCGCGGACCGATGCCGAGGTGATCGTGTTTTGCGGCGTTCATTTCATGGCCGAAACCGCGTCGATCTTATCGCCGGAAAAGAGGGTCCTGCTGCCCCGGCTCGATGCCGGCTGCCCCATGGCCGACATGATCACCGCCGAGGCGCTCACGGCAAAAATGGCGAGCCTGCCGCCCATGCCGGTCATCACCTATGTCAATTCTCCCGCCGAAGTAAAGGCGCTCTCCACGGTCTGCTGCACGTCGGCCAACGTGGTCAAGGTGGTTAACAACCGGCCGGAAGACGAACTGTTGTTGACGCCGGACCGCAACCTGGCCATGTATGCCGCAACCCAGAGCCGCAAAAAGATCCATCTCTGGGATGGGTTCTGCCCCATTCACGAGAGTCTCACACCGGAAGATGTGAACCGGGTCCGGGCCGAGCATCCCGAGGCGGTCTTTCTCGCCCATCCGGAATGCCGTCCGGAAATCCTGCGCATGGCCGACGTCGTCGCCAGCACATCGGGCATGTTGCGTCACGTGGCCGCAGCAAAGGAACGGGTCTTCATCATCGGCACGGAGCAGGGGTTGATCCATCCCCTTCAAAAAGCCAATCCAGACAAACGATTCTATTCGGCCTCCAAAAAGTTGATCTGCAAGGACATGAAAAAGATCGGGCTGGCGGATGTCCATCGCTGCCTCAAAGAGATGGATAACGAGGTGAAGGTGCCAGAGCATATCCGACAGCCTGCGCTCAAGGCCGTCGAGCAGATGATCGCCCTGGGGTGAAGGACGGGTTCGGTTGGTAGCGTTTTTTGGGGTGTTGGGTTCATTGGGTTTGTCGTACGGATGGGGTTTTAGGGAATCATTTGAGATGCAGATGGATACGTTTACCCTGGATGCGCTCGAACGTGTCAGAATCAGCGCGCCGTTGATTCACAACATCACCAACCTGGTGGTCATGAACAGCACGGCCAATATTCTGCTGGCCGTCGGTGCTTCTCCGGTCATGGCCCACAGCCCGGCCGAAGTTGAAGAGATGATCGCCATGGCCGGCGCCCTGGTGCTCAATATCGGGACCTTGCAGCAGGATTGGGTGGATACGATGATCCTCGCGGGCCGGGCGGCCAATGCCAGGGGCATTCCGGTCATTCTCGACCCGGTAGGGGCCGGCGCCACCCGTTTTCGCACCCGCGCCGTAAAGGCCATCATGGCCGGTTGTGCCATATCGGTGCTGCGCGGCAACGCCTCGGAAGTGCTGGCCGTGGGGGCGGCCGATATCCGCACCAAGGGGGTGGACTCTTCCCTGGCCCTGTCCGAAGAGATCGTCGCGGCCGCCAAGGCCATGGCGCTCTCCCGTAACTGCATCGTCGCCGTGTCCGGCGAAAGAGATTGCATCACCGACGGCAAAAGGGTATTTCGCGTGGGCAACGGACAGCCCCTCATGACCCGGGTGACCGGCATTGGCTGTGGGCTGTCGGCTGTTGCGGCCGCATTTTGCGCCGTGGCGCCCGACGTCCTCTTAGAAGCGGTGACGGCGGCGTTTGCCTTTTACGGCCGATGCGCGGATCTGGCTATCGGCGTGAGCGACCGGCCGGGCAGTTTTTATGTGGCGTTCCTGGACTGGCTCTATTCGGCGGGGAAAAACGAAATCGCCCAGGGGCTCAAGATCAGCATGGAGGGATAGCCAAGATGCGTGTCGATCTGGGATGGGACATGATCGTATGGGGAGACCTGACCCTGGCCCGGCTGCTGCAATATGCGGCCGTGGCCGTTGCCGCCTACATCCTCCTCAAGATCTTCAAGCGGCTGTTTTTCAAGAAGAAGACCAATCTGCAAAACACCGTTTACTTCGTATGCCGGCACTGCGGATGGGAAGGCCAGGTGAGCAAATTCGGCACCCACTGCCCCAAGTGCAACCAGTCCATGCGATGATCCTATGAAGCTTCTCATGCTGGTGAATCCCCTGGCCGGTCGCAGGCAGGGTATCAAGATTGCCCATGAAACCCGGGCCATTTTCAAAACTCTGGGTATAGACGTTCAAATCGGCTGTTCCCTTCACGTGCGGCACCTAGCGGCCATCGCCGAGATGGAGGTCGACAACGGCTGGGACGGCATCGTGGCCCTTGGCGGCGACGGGACCGTTTTTGAGGTGGTCAACGGCATGATGCGAGGCAATCCTCGTCCGAAGACTCCCCTGGGCATCATTCCGGTGGGCTCAGGTAATTCCTTTGTCCGCGACCTGGGCATCCGGCGTCGGGAAGACGCTATTCGCAAAATCGCCGCCGGCAAGACCCGACCTGTCGATCTGGGCCGATGCGACTGCGACGACCAGACGATTTATTTCATCAATATCCTCGGTTTCGGGTTCGTTGCCGATGTGGCCCTGAGGGCCGCCCGGTTCAAACGCTGGGGAGACTTCAGCTATCTGATCGGCGTGTTTTTCGAAACCCTGCGGTTAGCCCCCTGCCCCCTGGAATTTGAAATCGACGGACAGTGTTTTCGGCGTGACAACGTCTTCGTCGAGATCTGCAATTCCAAAAAAACCGGCGGCAACATGATCATGGCGCCCCACGCCCGTATCGACGACGGGCTCCTGGATGTGGTGCTGCTCAATCGGATCGGCCGGCCGCGCCTGCTCTCTGCCCTGCCGCGCATTTTCAACGGCACCCATCTTCGGTTGCCCGAGGTGGAAACATTCACCGGCCGCACGATGCGCTTTCGATCGGCCCGACCCCAGTCGTTGACCCCCGACGGCGAGATCGTCGGTCAAACCCCCATTACCGTAACGGTGTTGCCCGGCCGGGTGCAGGTGTTCGACGCATGATGGATCGAAGGATGCATTTCAGGGAGAGACTCATTTCCCTGCTGGCCTGGGCGAGCGGTCTGTGTGCTTTCGTGCCCATCGGCCTGGCGGTGATCCTGGCCGGGGCATTCGTCCACCCGCGACGTTTCGACCGCTGGACCAAACTCGGCTGCCGGGTCATCGTGCGCGCCCTGGGCATCCGGGTCGCGGTGACCGGCTGCGAACATTTACCCCGCAACCGCACCTGCCTCTATGTCTGCAACCATGTGAACATTTTCGACGTGTTCGTCCTCTATGGGTTTATCCCCCGCTTTTTCCGGGGGGTGGAGCTGGACGAGCATTTCGACTGGTTTTTCTACGGCCGCATCATCCGCCGGCTCGGCATGATCCCCATCAGCCAGACCAATGGCCGCCGGGCGCTTCAGAGCTTAAAGATCGCCGCGCAGGCAATCGAAGAGGGCGCATCGATATTGATCCTGCCCGAAGGCGGTCGCACCCTGGACGGGCGGCTCCAGGCCTTCAAGCCGGGTGCCTTCGTGCTGGCCAAACGAGCGGGCGTGGATATCGTGCCCCTGGCCATGGTCGGGGCCTTTGAGATCAAGCGCAAGGGCAGCCTGATGATTCGCCCGGGTCGTATGATCCTGCGCTTTGGCGCACCCATCGCCTATGGTGAGATCCAGGCAATGCCGGTGAAGGCGGTTTCAGCCCTGGTGCGGGAACGGATATCGGTATTGTGTGAAGGTTGATTTAAAAGGAGGTTTCGATGCAACAGAACCATGTCAAAAGCGCCCTTATACTGGGGGTATGCCTCTTGTTGGGGCTTGCCGCACTGGGTTACCTGCTGGGTACCAGCGCACTCAAGTTCAAGGCCTACGAGCGCACGGTCACCGTAAAAGGACTTTCGGAACGGGAGTATCCGGCCGATATCGTCATATGGCCCATCAGCTTCGTGGAGGCTGGAAACGACTTGACCGAGTTGTATCTCGTCACCGAAAGGCACACCCAGACCCTGATCGCCTTTCTGGAGGCCAATGGGATCGAACGGCAGGAGCTGACCGTATCGGCGCCCGGCATCAGCGACAAGCTGGCCCAGGGCTATGAAAAGGCGCGGATCGAATTCCGATACATGGCCACTCAGACCGTGACCGTGTACAGTTCCAAGATCGATACTGTGCGTGCGGCCATGAATAAAATGGGCGATCTGGGCAAGCAGGGCATCGCCATTGCGGACAATACGTATGAACATGCCACCGAATATCTGTTCACCCGGCTCAACGAGGTCAAACCGTCCATGATCGAAGAGGCCACCACCCAGGCCAGGGAGGTGGCGGAAAAATTCGCCAAGGACTCCAAGAGCCGGCTGGGCAAGATCAAGCGGGCCAGCCAGGGGCAGTTTTCAATCGGTGACCGGGACCGTAACAATCCGCACATCAAAAAGGTGCGGGTCGTTTCGACCATCGAATACTATCTCTCGGATTGAGCGGTTTTGGTCAAACGCCACTTGCCCCGCTGTGACCTTTTAAGGTATGGGAGTGCGGAAATACTTTAAAGCGTGTCCATCCAGAAATAGGCAAATTGGGTCGAGATCAAGGCGTGCGAAAAATTTTACCGCAGGCATATGTCGAATATTCCGAGGATAAAATTTTGGGCAGAACGCAGATATCGGGCAAATTGGCCATTTGTGATGGACACGCAACGAGGAGCATCTATATGGAACCATGCCCTTGCGGCAGCGGCCAGACTTACGCGGCCTGCTGCCGGCCATTGATCGAAGAGGGACAACCCGCACCAACGGCCGAAGTCTTGATGCGCGCACGCTATACGGCCCATGTCAAAGGGGCCGTGGATTTCGTTCAGGACAGCACCCATCCCCGCAAGCGCGGGGGCGTCAACCGCGACCAGGTGCTGGAGTGGTCCAAGACGGCCGAGTGGCTGGGGTTGGAGATCGTGGCCACCGAAGCCGGCGGCCCGGAGGACGAGACGGGTACGGTGGAATTCAACGCCCGTTACCGACAGAAGGGCAAGACTATCGACCACAGGGAAATCGCCGAATTCGTGAAGAAGGACGGCAAATGGTATTTCATGGACGGCAAGGCGCCCAAGACGGTGCAGTTCGTCCGCCAAGGCCCCAAGGTGGGCCGCAACGACCCTTGCCCCTGCGGGAGCGGGAAGAAATTCAAAAAGTGTTGCGGCGCTTGAGCGCCCACAAGCCGTTGAAATTGATGAGTGCCGTCAAAACTTAAAGAAAGGTGATTCGTTTGATGGATGTAAAGTATATCAATCCGTTCCTCTCGGCCGTGAAGAACGTGTTCGAAACCATGATCGAGGTCCCCTACACCCTGGGTAAGCCCACCATCAAAAAGGATATGACCTCGACCTTTGAGATCAGCGGCATCATCGGCATCAGCGGCGAGGTGACCGGCTGCGTGGTGGTCAGCTTTCCCGAGAAGATCGCCCTGGAGCTGGCGTCGGCCCTGCTGGGAGAGAAGCTGGAGAAGGTGAACTCGGACTGCACCGATGCCATCGGCGAGATCGCCAACATGGTGGCAGGCGACGCCAAGAAGGATTTTCCCCAGACCAATACGACCATCTCCGTGCCGAGTGTGGTGCTGGGCTTGCACCGCATCGCCTTTCCCAAGGGCGTTCCCATCATCTCGATCCCCTGCCAGACCGACAAGGGCGCCTTCGCCATCGATGTGGCCATCAAAATGACCTGATTTTAGGTTAGCGGATCAGGGGCAGGTCACAGCACCCCTTGGCCGGCAGGTCGCTTTTGCCCATGAGGTAGATATCCACCTCCCGGGCCGCTTCGCGGCCTTCGGAGATGGCCCAGACGACGAGCGACTGGCCGCGATGGGCGTCGCCCGCAGTGAAGATGCCCGGCGTATCGGTCATGTAGCCGGTGCGGGTGTCAATGGCGCCGCCGGCCGTGGTCTTCAGACCCAGCCCGTCAGCCAGCGGATGGGTTTCCGGTCCGCTGTACCCGATGGCGATGAGCACCAGGTCGGCTTTCCACACCCGTTCGCTGGCGGGTATCTCTTCGATGCGCGGCGGCCCGCCGGGTTGGGCATGCATGCGGACCTCCACCGTGGTCAGCGCTTCGACCCGCCCTTGACCCGAAAATTTCTTGGTCAGCACGCTCCAGTGTCGTTCGCCGCCCTCTTCGTGGGAGCTGCTGGTACGCAGCCGCATGGGATAGTAGGGCCAGGGTTGGTGCGCCGGCCGGTCCGGGGTGGGTTGAGCCGCGGCTTCGAAGTTGGTCACCGAGCGGGCGTTCTGGCGCAGGCAGGTGCCGATGCAGTCGCTGCCCGTGTCCCCGCCGCCGATGACGATCACATCCTTGCCTTCGGCGCTGATGCGTTCGATGCCCAGGGACGCCAGGTCGTCGCCGGCATTGATGCGATTCTGCTGGGCGAGGAAATCCATGGCGAAGTGAATGCCTGCCAGATCGCGGCCGGGAAGGGGCAGGTCGCGTGGCAGGGTGGCTCCCAGGCAAAGCACCACGGCGTCGAACGCTTTGAGTGTTTTCGGGTCCAGGTCGACGCCCACATGGGCGTTGACGCGGAATTGGACACCCTCCTGCTGCAGGATGTTCAGGCGCCGGTCGATCACATGCTTTTCCATCTTGAAGTCGGGAATACCGTAGCGCAGCAGGCCGCCGATGCGATCGCTGCGCTCGAAAACCGTGACCCGGTGGCCGGCCCGGTTGAGTTGCTGGGCGCAGGCCAGGCCCGATGGTCCCGAACCCACCACGGCCACGCGCCGGCCGCTGCGTCTGGCAGGCGGCCGGGGCTGGATCCAGCCCTGGGCAAAGGCGTACTCGATGATCTCCTTTTCGATCTGCTCGATGGTTACCGCCGGTTCGTTGATGGCGAGCACGCAGGCCTCCTCGCACGGCGCCGGGCAGAGGCGGCCGGTGAACTCGGGAAAGTTATTGGTGGCGCCGAGCCGTTCGATGGCCTCTTTCCAAAGCCCGCGGTAGACCGCATCGTTCCATTCGGGAATCAGGTTGCCCAGCGGGCAGCCCGAGATGCAGGTGGGCACCCCGCAGTCCATGCATCGCGCGGCCTGGGCGGTGAGCTTCTCTTTGGGAAAAGGTTCGTAGATCTCCCGATAGTCGCCGATGCGCACGTCCACCGGACGCCGTTTGGGCAGCTCGCGGTCATACTCCTTGAAGCCGGTCGGTTTTCCCATGTTGGTATAGCCTATTCCTTGCCCGGCCCGGCATCGCCGGCCAGGGCACGCTTGTAATCGACGGGAATGACCTTGACGAATCGGGGCAGCAACGCCTCCCATTGATCGAGCACCCGCCGGGCCACCGGGCTCTGGGTAGAGTCGAAGTGGCGCCGGATCATCTGCTGCAACTCGTCACGATCCTCATCCGTTGCCACAGGATCGAGATCCACCATATCGCAATTGCAGCGCAACCGGCCGAAATCGCCCGTTTCGTCCAGCACATAGAGGATGCCGCCGCTCATGCCGGCCGCTGTATTGCGTCCGGTGGACCCCAGGATCACCACCCGGCCGCCGGTCATGTACTCGCAGGCATGGTCGCCGGTGCCCTCCACCACGGCTCTCACGCCGCTGTTGCGCACGCAGAAGCGCTCGCCGCAGATGCCGCGAACATAAGCCTCGCCGCCGGTGGCGCCGTAAAAGGCCACGTTGCCGATAATCACATTTTCTTCTGCCGCGAAGGTCGCCTCCGACGGCGGTCGGATCACCAGTTTCGCACCCGAGAGTCCTTTGCCGAAATAGTCGTTGGCATCGCCGTGGACCACAGCTGTCATGCCCTTGACGCCAAAGGCGAAGAAGCTCTGGCCGGCCGATCCCCGGCAATTCAGGATCAGGCTGTCGTCGGGCAGTCCCGCCTCGCCGAAGCGTTCGCAGAGCTCGCTGCTCAGGCGCGTGCCAAAGGTGCGGTGGGTGTTGCGCAGAACCACATCGACACGCACCGGCCGGCGCTCGTCGAACAGCGGCGCGGCCTGGGCGCGCACCTGCTCTTCCAGGGTCTCGTCGAAGGGCTGGTCTTTGATATCGCCGCAATGGGCCATGACATGCACCGGCGTCCTGACCCGGCGCAGCACGTCGGTGAGGTCCACGCCCCGGGCCTTCCAGTGATCGATGGCGGGTGCGAAATCGAGGACCTGGGTGCGGCCCACCATCTCCGACACCCGCCGGAAGCCGAGCCCGGCCATGATATGGCGCAACTCTTCGGCCATGAAGCGCATCATGTGGATCACGTGTTCCGGGCGGCCGGCAAACTTCTTGCGCAGCTCCGGGTCCTGTGTGGCGATGCCCACCGGACAGGTGTTCAGGTGGCAGACGCGCATCATGATGCAACCCAAGGCCACCAGGGCGAGGGTGCCGAAGCCGAACTCCTCGGCTCCCAGCAGGCAGGCGATGGCTACGTCCCGGCCGGTCTTGAGCTGGCCGTCGCATTCGAGCACCATGCGGTCTCGCAAGCCGTTGATCACCAGGGTCTGGTGCGCCTCGGGCAGGCCCAGCTCCCAGGGGGCGCCGGCATACCGGATCGATCCCTGGGGAGAAGCGCCTGTTCCGCCCGTGTCGCCGCTGATCAGCACGCAGTCGGCCCCGCCCTTGACCACGCCGGCGGCAATGGTGCCCACACCCACGGTGGATACCAGCTTGACGCTGATGCGGGCCCGCCGGTTGGCGCGCTTCAGATCGTAGATCAGCTGGGAGAGATCCTCGATGGAGTAGATGTCGTGGTGCGGCGGCGGCGATATCAAGCCCACATACGGGGTGCTGTGGCGCGTCCGGGCAATCCAGGGGTAGACTTTGAAGCCGGGCAGCTGGCCGCCCTCGCCGGGCTTGGCGCCCTGGGCCATCTTGATCTGCAGCTCGGCGGCGCTGATCAGGTAGTCGCCTGTGACCCCGAAGCGGCCCGAGGCGATCTGCTTGATGGCGCTGTTGCGCCAGTCGCCGTTGGCATCGGGCTTGTAACGGTCCTCATCCTCACCACCTTCGCCGCTGTTGCTGCGGCCGCCGATGCGGTTCATGGCGATGGCCACCGCCTCGTGGGCCTCTTTGCTGATCGAGCCGTAGGACATGGCGCCGGTCTTAAAGCGCTTGACGATCTCGGTCCACGGCTCCACCTCTTCGAGGGGCACCGGGGGACGGTCAGGGTGAAAGTCGATCAGGCCGCGCAGCAGCCCTTCGCTGCGATTCTGCGCGTCCACCGTCGCCGAGTAGGCCTGCCATTTCTTCCAGTCGTCGTCGAATACGGCCTGGCGGAAGCGGGCCAGCATGGTCGGGTTGTACTGGTGCGTTTCACCGTCGCGGCGCCACTTGTATTTTCCGCCCGAGGGCAGCACCGGCGGTGCGGCTGCATCCCAGCGTTGGAAGGCGCGTGCGTGGCGGGAGAGGGTTTCCGCGGCGATGCCCTCCAGATCGGCGCCTTCGATGCGCGTGACCGTGTCGGTGAAGAAGCGTTCGACCACGGCAGGAGATACCCCCAGGGATTCGAAGATCTGGGCCCCCTGGTAACTCTGCAGGGTGGAGATGCCCACCTTGGACATCACCTTGAGAATCCCCTTTTCCACGGCATGGATGTAATTCTCCACGGCCGTCGCCGGGTCGACCACCTTCAGCTCGCCGTTTGTGACCATGGCCGCCGCGGTGTCGAAGACCAGGTAGGGGTTGATCGCACCGGCGCCATAGCCGAGCAGGCAGCAGAAGTGATGCACCTCCCGAGGTTCGGCGCTCTCCACCACAAGGCCGCAGCGGGTGCGCAGCCCCTCGCGGATCAGGTGGTGGTGCACGCCGGCCACGGCGAGCAGTGCAGGAATTGGCGCCTGCTTATCGTCGGCGGCGCGGTCGGAAATCACCAGCACCGTGGCGCCTTCACATACCGCTTCGGCCGCCGCCAGGCAGAGGGCTGTCATGCCCTGGTCCAGCCCTGAAGCACCCCTGGCGGCCGCAAAACAAGCCTCCAGCCGAACCGTATGGATGCCGGGTTGATCGCAGGCACACAGGGCCGCCAGCTGGGCGTTGGTCAGGATGGGGCCGTCCAGCCGGAGGCGGCGACAGTGCCACGGGGATTCGTCGAGCAGGTTCTGTTCGCTGCCCAGATAGGTGTGCAGAGAGGTGACCAGTTCTTCGCGGATGGCGTCCAGGGGCGGGTTGGTCACCTGGGCGAAGATCTGTCGGAAGTAGTCGTAGAGCAGTCGCGGACGGCGCGACAGGATGGCCGGCGGAATGTCGTCGCCCATGGAGCCGGTGGGCTCCTTGCCGTCGACGAGCATGGGCGGCAGGATCAGCTTGAGGTCCTCCTGGGTATAGCCGAACAGATGGTGCCGGCGTCGCAGGGTCGTGGCGTCGGGCGCCATCGGTTCTTTGGCCGGCGCCAGTCGCTCCAGGGTCAACTGGTTGTCGCGCAGCCATCGGCCATAGGGCCGGCGGCCGGTTACAGCGGCCTTGATCTCCTCGTCCGGCACGATGCGGCCGGCCTCCAGATCGGCCAGGAACATGCGACCCGGTTGCAGGCGGCCTTTGTGCAGCACCTGCTCGGGTGCGATCTCCAGAACCCCGGTCTCCGAGGCCATGACCACCAGCCCGTCGCGGGTCACGGTGTAGCGCGAAGGGCGCAGGCCGTTGCGGTCCAGCACCGCCCCGATGCAGCGGCCGTCGCTGAACGGCACGGTGGCCGGTCCGTCCCAGGGTTCCGAGAGGTGGGCATGGTACTCGTAGAAGGCGCGGCGCTCGCCGGCCATGGCCGCGTGGTGCTGCCACGCCTCGGGGATCAGCATCATGATGCAATGGGGCAGGGTGCGTCCGGCGTGGTAGAGCAGCTCCACCACGCTGTCCAGGCTGGCCGAATCGCTGGCGCCGGGGCGTACCACGGGCATCAGCTTGGCCAGGTCCCGGCCGAAAAGGGACGACGCCATGCGCGCTTCACGCGATTGCAGCCAGTTCAAGTTGCCGCGCAGGGTGTTGATCTCGCCGTTGTGGGCGATGAAACGAAACGGATGGGCCAGGTCCCAGGAGGGAAAGGTGTTGGTGCTGTAACGTTGGTGCACCATGGCCAGGGCGCTCTCCAGCTCGGCCTCGGCCAGGTCGGGAAAGAAACCGCCCACCTGGTCGGCCGTGAACATGCCCTTATATATAAAGGTGCGGCTGGAGAGACTGGGGATGTGAAATCTCTTCTTTTCCGACAGGTCGGACGCCAGGACCGCCTTTTCCGACTGGCGCCGGATCAGGTAGAGCCGGCGCTCGAAGTCGACCTGATCCGTTGCCTTGTCGCCGCACCCGATGAAGATCTGTTGGATGTGCGGTGCCGCATGACGCGACAAAGGGCCCAGCACCTCCGGCCGCACCGATACCGGGCGCCAGCCGAGCACCCGCTGGCTCTCCTGCCGGGTCAGGGTTTCAAGCTGGGTTTTGCAGAAGGTCTGCTGGTCGGCGGCATGGGGGAGAAAGACCAGGCCGCTGGCATATCGGCCGGCCGGGGGCAGATCGATGCCGTCGTCTCGGCAGAGCCGCCGGAAGAAGCGGTCCGGCATCTGGAGCATGATGCCGGCCCCGTCACCGGTCTCCGCATCGCAGGCCAGTGCGCCGCGGTGGGCCAGGTTGAGCAGAATCTGAAGGCCGTTGGCGACGATATCGTGGGAAGGGGTGCCGTCGAGGCGGCAGATGAATCCGACCCCGCAGGCATCGTGTTCCCAGCGCGGATCGTACAGACTCCTCCGGGCGGGCGCTTCTGGCGGCAGGTCGGACAACCGCTTCATATTCGGTCCTTATCCATTGGATTATTCGTCCATGATGTCATCGGGCAGGTCGGCGTTATTGTAGACTTTCTGAACGTCGTCGCAATCCTCCAGGGCGTCGATGAGACGGATCAGCTTCTGGGCCGTTTCGCCCTCCACCGGCGTCAGGTTCTGGGGCACCATGCTGACCTCGGCCACCACGAAGGGGATCTCTTTGGCGTCGATGGCCGCCTTGACCGCCTCGAAGCTCTCCGGCTCGGTGATCACCTCGAAATTGTCCCCGTCGTCGCGCACATCCTCGGCACCCGCCTCGAGGGACAGCTCCATCAGGGCGTCTTCCTCCACGGTGCCTTTTTCGATGACCAGGTAACCTTTCTTGTCGAACATCCAGGAGACGCAGCCGCTTTCACCCATGTTGCCGCCGTGTTTGGTCAGGGCGTGGCGGATTTCGGAAACCGCCCGGTTCTTGTTATCGGTGACGGAATCAATCAGGATCGCCACACCGCCCGGACCGTATCCTTCGTAGGTGTTCTCTTCGTAATTGACACCCTCCAGCTCGCCGGTGCCCTTCTTGATGGCCCGCTCCATATTGTCCTTGGGCATGTTCTCGGCCTTGGCCGCGATGATGGCCGCCCGCAGCCGGGGATTGGCGTTGGCATCGCCGCCGCCCAGCCGGGCGGCCATGGTAATTTCCTTGATCAGTTTGGTGAACACCTTGCCACGCTTGGCGTCGGCCGCGCCCTTGCGGTGTTTGATATTCGCCCACTTACTGTGCCCTGACATGTGTCGTTCCTCCTACTTTTTGCCCAGGCCGATGATGAAGATCTCACGGCTGGCTTTTCGACTGCTCTGGGGTTTGAAGATCTGCATGCGGTCGAACCGCATTTTGACATCGTCACAAAAGGCCTTGAAGTCCTCGCCCTGAAAAATTTTGCACACAAAGTGACCGCCGGGCTTCAGCAACACATCGGCCATGGCCAGTGCGGTTCGGCACAATTCGAAGGAGCGCACCGCATCGCTGAACTTATGGCCCGTGGTTTGGGGCGCCATGTCGCTGAGCACCACCGCGAACCCACTGCCCAGGGCCTCTTCCGGGTTTTGCGCCACTTCGTAAATATCGCCCACAATCGTGGTCACGTTGCCCGGCAGCTTTTCATTCACCGGCTTCAGGTCCACACCCACCACCCGGCCACCCGGGCCGGTCTGCTTGGCGGCGAACTTCAGCCATGAGCCCGGCGCGCAACCCAGATCCAGGATCCGGTCACCCTTGCCGATGATGCGATGCTTTTTCTGTATTTCATCCAGTTTGTATACTGATCGGGCCGGGTAGTTTTCTTTTTTGGCACGGCGGGTGTAGTGGTCCTGCCACTGGCCTTTTCGGCCACCCGCGCCGCTGATTTTCCGCTTCATAGTATTTCTGCCTGGGTCAAGTCAATGAGATCGAAAGCGTCAGGGGGGTTGCCGTTGAGATCATGATTTAAAAAAGTGCTTCCAAGGCCCGTTCCACCGTGTCCACCCCGATCAGTTCGATCTGGTCCGGCACCGCCACGCGTTTCAAGCTGCCCTTTGGCGCCAGGCAGCGGTGAAATCCCATTTTATGGGCTTCGGAAAGTCGGGCGGCCATGTTGCCGATGGCACGGACTTCGCCGGCCAGTCCCACTTCGCCGAGGACCAGGGTCTCACCGGTCACCGGCTTGTCCAGGAAGCTCGAGGCAATGGCCGCCAGCACGGCGAGATCCACGGACGGCTCGTCGATCTTCACGCCGCCGGCCACATTCATGAAGATGTCGTGTCCGAACAAATGCATGCCCAGCTTTTTTTCCATTACCGCCACCAGCAGGGCCACCCGTTGCGGATCCAGGCCCAGCACCGTCCGCCGGGCGGTGCCCAGGTTGGTGCTGCTGGCAAGGGCCTGCAGTTCCACCAGGATGGGCCGCGTGCCCTCCATGGTGGCCGTCACCACCGACCCTGCGGCATTGTCGGGCCGTTCGGAGAGAAAAACCGCTGAAGGATTGGGCACTTCGATCAAACCCCCGGCCTGCATTTCGAACACGCCGATTTCGTTGGTGGAGCCGAAGCGGTTCTTCACGGCGCGCAGGATGCGGAATACATGGTTGCGGTCGCCTTCGAAGTAGAGCACCGTGTCCACCATGTGCTCGAGCAGCTTGGGACCGGCGATGGCGCCCTCCTTGGTCACATGCCCCACCAGCAGAGTGGGGATGCCGCTCTTCTTGGCATTGAGCATCAACCGCATGGCCGAGTCGCGCACCTGGCTGACGCTGCCCGGCGCCGAGGCGAGGTCGCTGCTGTACATGGTCTGGATGGAATCGATCACCAGCACGTCGGGCCGGTGGGTCTCGACCATCTTCAAAATGGCGTCCAGGTCGATCTCCGACACCACCAGCAGGCGCGGCGCGCCGGCCCCCAGCCTGCGGCTGCGCAGGCGCAATTGCTGCACCGACTCCTCGCCCGACACATAGAGCACTTTGCTCGTATCGGCCGCCATGCCGTGCAGGGCCTGCAGCATCAAGGTGGATTTGCCGATGCCCGGGTCACCGCCGATGAGCACCAGCGATCCGGGCACCAGGCCGCCGCCCAGCACCCGGTCCAATTCCCCGATCCGGGTGGAGAGGCGCACCTGGTCTGCGACATCCACTTCGTCGATGGGCACGGGTGCAGGGGCTTTGAGCGCCGACGAAATGCCGCGCAGGGGGCCGCCGCGCGCTTTGTCGGCGACCTTTTCTTCGGCAAAGCTGTCCCACTGGCCGCAATCCGGGCATTTTCCCAGCCATTTGGGCGACTGATAGCCGCATGCCTGGCAGCTGTAAATCGTCTTTGCCATCGGTTTCACCACCGTCTTCATTCCGGCCGCCACCTGGTCTTCAGACCGTCGATTTCTTCAAGGAATCCAACCATTACCAATTGACAGCCCGCACCATAGCATGTCATGGTGACCCTATCAAGCGCGGCCACAGAGCCGCAGCCGCGCGAACCAAGACTTCCGGTCAGTCATACAGGACTTTTCATGAATCGAGCATGTTCATTCCTTGAATGCTGGATCAGGGCCTGGATCGTCCCAATTTTCATTATTCTGGGGATCCTGGCCGCCATACCGTCGACAGACGCCGACGACGGAACCGCCTCGTTTTTTGACGCGCTGCAAAAGCGTCTTGTCGCCGACGGTTACGACGCGGGCCGCATCCGGCAGCTTTACAGCAACGAGGAGGTCGTCTTCGAAGCCGGCAGCGTGGCCGCCTATTTCCAGCACAACGAGGCCAAGCTGGACTACGGCAAGATGACCCATCACAGCTGGATCGACGAAGCCCGCGGTTACATGGCCACGCACGCCGACATCCTGACCATGGCCCGGCAGAAGTTCGGCGTGGACCCCAAGGTGATCACGGCCATCATCCTGGTGGAAACCAAGTTCGGCCGCTATCTGGGCAAGCGCTCGATCCTCAACACCCTTTCGACCATGGCGGCCCTGACCGAACCCGGCCCCAGGGAATATCTCTACCAGCAACTGAATCAAAAGACCCGATTTCGCCGCGACGATTACGACAAAAAGGCGGACAGCAAATCCGACTGGGCCTATAAGGAGCTCAAGGCCTTTCTGACCTACACTGACCTGCACAAGGTCGATCCTGTTTCCGTGGTCGGATCCTACGCCGGGGCCCTGGGCATCGCCCAGTTCATGCCCAGCAACATTCTCGCCTACGGGCAGGACGGCGATGGCGATGGCCGGATCGATCTCTTCGTGGATGCCGACGCCATCTTCAGCATCGCCAGCTACCTGCAAAACTACGGCTGGAAACCCGGCATCGACCGCGACCAGGCCTTCAAGGTCGTCTACCATTATAATCACAGCAAGTACTATGTGAACACCATCCTGGAAATCACCGGTCTGCTGGAAGGATAAAACGGACATGAACGCAGCGGAATGGATCGTCCTGGGTGGCATCGCCTTTTACCTGCTCACCATCTGGGCCGTCATCGACATCTCCAAAAAAGACTTCGGCGGCATCGAAAAAAAGGCTGCCTGGGCTTTCGTCACCCTGGTCCCCTTTATCGGCCCGATCGTCTATTTCAGCGTCGGCATCCGAAAGGGGGTCAAAAAGACCGCTCCATGAGGTTTGCGATCAATTGATCCGGGCTTCTCGAGGGGATCACCGGTCGCCGGCGACCGGGCCGCGCCGCCAATTTTGGTTGACAAACGCGCGGCCATTCTATATGCCACGCACTACCTTTACCGATGTGGTCCCATCGTCTAGCGGTTAGGACACTGGCCTCTCACGCCAGTAACAGGGGTTCGAATCCCCTTGGGATCACCAAAAGAATTCAAGGGGTTGCATCAGCAACCCTTTTTTAGTTTGCGCCGGATGTAAAATCCGGGTGTAAATTCCCAGATTTTTATCCAGCGGCCGCTTCGCCTTCTTTTCTAAAAGGGATAACCTTACCTTCACGCTTTAAACCTTGTTCGAGCGCCTCTCGTACGTGTACCAAGCCCTGACTCCGTAAATATCGTTCGGTGGTGTAGGGATTTTGGTGTCTGAGAATGGTTTGGATATGTGCGATGGGGTACCCCTTATTGAATATCGTCGATGCGGTAAAGTGACGAATACCGTGCCAACCAAATGGTTTGATACCGACCTTGTTGCACCAACGACGCATGGCATGCTGTCTGTTGGTAAATGGTTTACCATAGTGTTCATCGCAGAAAGCTGTTTTATCGACACACACAAACACATTGTTCGCACTAATGCCTGGCAAGGAGCCCCTAATTTCCAACCACCGCAGCAGTACCGACCTCAGCTCTTTTGTCATCGGTAGCCAGTCGTACTCCATCACCCCGTCTTTGCGTTTGCGAGTCCACAGGCGGACCAAGTTCTTGCTGAAGTCCAAATCATCACGTTTCATCCGGAACATCTCACCACGGCGCGCTGCCAGCTGGAGGGCGACCATGAACATCGCATAGTCCTGCACCTGGGAGGGATCCTTCAACTCCGCTCGGCCCTTGAGCCAGTCATGCAGTTTCCAGAAATCCTCTGCCGGGGGCACATACCGAGGCTTCTTGGTGCGGGGATAGTTCTGGCTCGGAACTGCTAAGAACGGATTTTCCCCGGAAGGCCAGTCCGCAATGTTGGCTTTACCCCATGACCATGCAGCCCCCAGATTTTTGCGGTCTCTGATCACGGCATTACCCGTCCGGCCAGCATCAACCATCTGATCGAAGTGCCGTTTAACCGAGAATTTCGTAATGGATTCCACCGGTGTCTCAATGGTGAAGGGGTGCTGGCCATCAACCTTGTGGGCTGCAAGTCTCTTAAACGCCGATTTTTTTTCCTTATATACGAGTTTAGACATGCCACGGCGTTGGACATAGTCCAGGTAATCATTCACCCAGCTACCCAAGGTCAAAGACACCGTGGGTGTCTGGGGTTGCTCTACTAGTTGATTGCGTGTTTCTTCCTCCCAGGTTGCTGCAGCTCTTTGGCTCTTTTTGCTTGCGTCCGGGAAAATCTTGGTCTTTCTTTCCCCATTGACCATCACATCTGCCCGGACCCTGCGTTTCCCATTCTTCGTTACAATGTAAGGCATTGAGTCTCCTCCTAATCAGTTTTTCAAAGAACCTGAAGTTGCCAGGAGAGACTTCAACTCCTCCCCACCAGCCAGCATATTTGACAATAGTGCGGCGGTCAACACCAAGGAATCTTGCTAATTCCGTGGAGGTGAGGGCACGTCCAAATTGTGCTTCAAGATCATCTATGGCGCTGGTATTTTGGCACATCCGTTTACATACAATTACTGTTAAAGGTCAGAAAAACATCCCTTTGGATTTAACTTCTTATAACCAATACGCAGGCACTTTTTTAACAAGCGTTTTTGTGTTGTTAAACAGGCGCGCTTGGACGGCTTAAAGCGCTTCAAAGAGGACAAATCCGTAGCATTTGTAGTAAGGCATCACCTCCCGCCCAACTCGCGGGAGGATAACGCCTTGCAGCATATAGCTTTGCATGGATTGAAGCACCCCACCTGGATGATCGATGGATGGATGGGTTGGCAGGAAAAGGGCTTCATCGATGACGTACGTGATTTAAAGGGTAAACATTTGGCCGTCCCCGGCTACCGCCAGAGGCACCACGTGCCTGTCGGGTCTCCGGTAAAGGCGGCCAAGATGAGCTTGCGCGCGTTCCCGTCTTGCTTCTCCGCGCATGTTGCCGGCGATGGTGTATGCCGCATCGAAGCTAATAAAGTACTCGGTACGCTCGCAGTGAGCCCTCTGTGAAAACCTGCGGACAGTCATGTAGTCTTCTCCGGGCTCATATCCATTGGACCTGAGCCGGGCAGCGATCCAGGTGCTGAAGGCGGTCCCGATTCGCGCTGCATCGTAAAGATCGCGGGCGTTGACGGGGAAATTCACCAGCTTATTCATGTAGACATCTCCTTTTCTACTTGCGATTTTGTTGCGGACTGATGACGATCAGGGTGCTCACCCCTGGGTAATACCAACCCCTGGACTCGGTGCGATAGGTGAGGCCGTATTTTTCACAGAACCTGCTAAGCGCCTCGTAATCTCCCGCATCCATACTGTAGGGTTCCATCGTAAAAAGAACGGGTTTGCCGTCTTTTACCCAGAGCATGGTGTGATCTCGGCGGGGCAGTTCCCGCATAAGGTCGGACCCATCCCTTCCGACCAGCCGGTCGATGTACCGGCGTTCGGGCGCCTCTTCCACGCCACCATGTCGTTCCATAAACGATTTTCTCCAGTCATCCTTTACAGATTCTTCAAAGAACTTCTCAAGCCGGAGCACTTCATCGTCAACATCTGTGATGCCGAACCATTTTGCTATCGGATCTTTGGGGCTGACGATATACCCTACCAGGTGGTTGTTGCGCATGATCCCAAGGGCTATGCCCTCTTCAATTTTTTTAAACACTTCGGGTTGCTTCTTCGATAGATCAGAAGCAGATACTAGGTTGAAATTTTGCATAAACAAATCCTTCGAACTTAGAGATTAAGTATAGAGGGTGAAACCAATTTTCACCCCTTCATATACATATTGTGGTCAAACTGACGTTTAGTTAAGTCAATCAGAGACAAAAAATTGAAAAATTTTTGCCAATATTACGAATCAATCTTCAGGCCTTTGAGAAAGGCGTCAGCGTCGGCGACAATCGCGTTCACCATCTCCCGCTTTTTCTTGAATTCTGCCGAATAAAGGCCATGACGCTGGGCGTTGCGATTCCCTTTGGGGGCGCCCACACCGGGTGCGCCCCCGTGCGACCGGCAGCGTTTCTTGCCAGGTTCAGCAGTATTGGTGCACAGCGATCCATCCGGCAGTTTTGCACGGCATACGTTGCGACAGGGGCCGGCTATAGATTGTTTCCCAGGCATTGACCTACCCCCCCTGCCTCACGTTACCGACAATGGCCTGAGCGCCGTTGTGGACATCGACGCGTTGCACGGTGATTTTCTGTTCACCACCTCTTCGGTATTTTCTGAAGGCCTCGACCATGGATTCAAAAGCCCGGGATAGCTTCAAAGCCAAGTGGTAGTAGCTTTTCTGCAGGTCCGGATGTGACATCCTTGCCGCCTCTGCCAACAATTGAAGAGATTGAGAACTAAGGCACAGGATGTGGACGGCGAGAAGGGCTTCGGTCGGATCCTGGCACTGAAACTCCGACAAGGCCGCGATCGCTGCATTGATGCAGGGCTCGGTGGCCTCGGTGATCTTACCCTGGCCGCGGGCCAATTGGTTCAGCAGTACAATGGCAAAGTCCCGGCTTTGGGTGCCGGCAGCGTGCATCGCGGCATCTACAAATGCATCGTGGCCGACAAATTCGGCCATGTCAGGCACAATGCCGCCGTTGACCACCTTGATGCTGGGTGGCGGGTAGTTGGGACCCGGTTTTGCCTCAGTATTAACGACTTCGTTATCCATCAGGTTGCTTCCTTTACTGTTGGTCTGTGGTTGCTTCTGTATCTTCCTCATTTGGCGGCCACTCTGGATCCATACCCAACTGCTCGGCAAATAATTCACGGCAGCGTTCAAGATCGGGGAGCAGGTAAACGTATTGACGGCAATTTTTTTGCCCGATCCGCACCCGCCTTGTCTCCGAGCAGATCTGTACCAGGTTTTTACCCATCTGCCGTTCACCCCCCCGCCACTGAATCCCCATAGCCTTGGCGTACTCCACAAATTCGGCCCACATATTGCTGACCGGTACCTTGTTTGGCCAATCTCCCGGGTATGGGCCATAATCAGCGGTATTCCAGTAAGGTTTCTGATATATCAGTTTGAGCATTTCACCGGAGGACAGCTTGTCGTACCAGAACTTCTGAAACGGCGTCATCGTCTCCAGCATCTGGTCCATGAGGGCATTTGTTCGCGGAATATCGCGAAGATTGATGCCCTTCAGATCCACCTGGAGAAGGTAGTGTAGAAAGGCCTCCAGGCCACCGTTATCCATCTGATTCTGTATCGCCTTGAAGTATTCGAAATCCCGACAGCGAGCGTCGCTGACATCCAAAACGAGGAATCTTCGCTCTTGAAATCCGGCTGGCACGATCCAATCGTTGTTGCTCGCCAGGATCAAGCGCATGTGGTTGGTGATTTGAAAAGGATTGACACCTTTGGGCTCTATACGCAGGGTAGGTTCAGTGACCATGGCCTTCAGTTTGCCCTCTGCAGCTTTTTCCCCACCCCATATGGCCTCGTCGGCAAACGTTAAAATGGCTGACTTCTGGTCGTCGTTGAATCTGCCGGTCAACTGGTCAGGACTGGAAAGATGCAGATAGTAGGGCCCCAAAATTTTTCCAAAGTTATTGACCAGTATGCCTTTGCCGCAGCCTTGTGATCCCCGTAAAGCAATGGATGTGCCTTGAAGCGGGCCTCCGGGGTTCTGGACAATATCTGCCAGCCAGGCGATGACATAATCGCCTATTGTTTCATTTCCGGCGGCGATGACCTCGTAGATGTGTTGAATCATCAGTGAGCAGTCGCCCGCTCTGGGCTCGACAGCAAGCCCCTGGTAGAGGTTGTAGCAACCTTCGATGTCACGGTCCGGCTCAAAGACAACGGAATGATATTCCCGGCGTTTTTCCCACTCCAGCCACTTTGTGCTGGCATCTTCTCGCTTGGTTATTCCGTTTTTGCCTGTGACAAAGATGAACCTGTTGGCATAGAAGTTCTTGAAGTCTCCGACAGAAGAGAATGTGACTTTCGTCAAACCGGTGAGCGGGTCTTTTTCTTCATTTAAGACAACGACTTTTCCGCTCAAACGGACGACGGCATGAGATCGGTTGATCTCATAAAGGACATGTAGAGCGTTATCAATCAGTTCCGGCGCAGCCTGACTACCCGAGATCTTCGCAACCGCATCCTTATAGTGATAATTTTGGCAACTATCATGGAAGCACTGAAAGCCGACCTTGCCATCCGGATAGACGAGGAAGGCACTATTTCCATGCGTCGGGTTAAACGGGCACTCTGCAAGTTGGATTATGGTCTTATCGGGTTTCGGATAGATCTTGTATTTAACCTGGTGCTGATCAAGAAAGGCCTTGATACCTGATGCATTTTGCTCAAAGGCGTCCTCGCACCCACTTGATGTGGGTGCGGATTTCTGCTCCACTGAAGGACTGCCTTGGACCGAGGCCTTGAATTGTTCAAAGGAGATGACGTTGTCCACCTAATCATTCTCCCAGGTTGAAGATATAAGATTGTCGGTGGGGGCGCCCCACACAGTGGGGGCCCGGTGCGACTGGATCACCCTTCCGTGCAGTGGAACCGTATAGCTTTATGATCCTGGCCGGGTTAAACAGCGCTTTATCGACCTTGACGTGCTCGTTGCTGAACTTGTCGGAAAGTTCGGACAGTTGCGCCTTGACGTATTTTTTGACTTCTGGATCCTGCGCAGGGAAATCCGCCAGCGGATACAGTAGGTGATATCCATTACCCGACATTGCCTGTATGGGCTTTGGCCATCCTCGACCTTCGTTGAAGTCCAATATTTTCTCGGACAAGACGCAGGCATGTTCGAGTTCCTCGTCCGAAGATGAAATGCCGGCTGGGCGAATCGGATCCAGATCGATAGGCAACCAGCGGTAGGCCAATACATCGTGATCGGATGTCGTTTCGTTTGCAGGCAGGATTCTATTTAAAGCACGCCCTATGAGAGCTGGATTGATTACCTGAAGTGTGAAATAGATGCCCTTGCTTTTGACTTGTTCGTCTACCTTCATGAGCATTTTTGTGAAGTGGACAAAACAGTCATAGTCGTTGAAATAACCTGCCACAGTCCCTGTTGCATACTCATAATCCCAGGCCGCTGCATACTTGCGGAAACCGAGCCCCCGCAACTCCAACACCTCACCGGCTTTTTTGATAAAATGATTCCAAACCTCTTTGTCTAACAGTGTCCATTGCTTCATTGTCGTCCTCCTGCGATTAGTTTTAACCTGCTTATATTTAAACCAAACTTTACGATTCAAGGCGGCCTCCCAACTGGTGTAGTGGGCTGACGATTTGAGGCACCTTCGTCTTTGGGAACTAAAAATTAGAAAAGCTATTATATATTGTCTGGTAAAATTAGTTTTTTTAAGTTATAATAAAAAATTTTTTTGATGATTTGTTGATCTTCGTCATAAAAAAGAGGCTATCTGGCTGAATTTTTTTGGAATAATTTAAAAAAGAATCGGCCGTTGCCCATCTGGAGCAAGGGAAGGCTTTTTCCTAAAATGGCCAGAAGCCACGGATCGAAGGGTGCTTTGATTGAATGCAGGAAGACTAATACCTATTAGCTGGCGGCTTGGAGCACGTGCAAAAAGGAGAGAGGATCGGGTGTGTCCTATGGTGTCCTATTAACTTTTTTTACATAGGACACTATAACCTATTGGTATTATAATATATAATATATTATACCCTATGATCCCTATAATAATTATAGAAATCATATAAAAAAAAAGCCATGCGTCTGAGTCCGAACTCATCATTTTTAATAGGACACATAGGGGACTATCATCCAACGTACTGTAATAATGGGCATAATGTGTCCCCTATGAATTTTTCAATCTTGAGCCCCATAGGGGTTTCATCCCTCTTGCATGGTTGGAAGGGGGACCGCACTGCATTTGTACCTGAATCCCGCAACTCGAGGCTCTTCATTGAAAATCGATACTGCCTATTGGCATATACGGTCTGAGAGCACGCTCAATAGAGGATCTCCATTCAAGGATGCGGCCTTTGGCGGACCAGGCACTGCTCAATGTCCAATACCAAGCCCCCCAAGCCTTACCGTTAAATGGCCCGAATCAAGATCGTTCGATATTCAGCCCCTCAGGAGGCCGGTAATCCTTTAGTTGCCACACAAACGATGCAAGGTAGCACATGGCTTCAAAAGTGCTGGTGACCAAGATACCAGAGGCAATGCGGTGATGCGGGACAATAGGTATGCTTTTGCGATCCTGATGATGCCGGTACTGCTTGCTCAGGCCTTTCTTGTGCAGCGCAAGACGCCTCGGCTGCCTGAACCGCCAGGTGATCGCTCGGGCATTTTTGGCGCCGGACGAGACCTGCGTCTGTTGATCATCGGCGACTCGGCGGCTTCGGGCGTGGGGGCAGGGTGTCAACGCCAGGCCTTGTCGGGTCAACTCGTTTCTTTTCTCGGTGAGCATTTCAGGTGACGTGGAAGTTGGATGCCCAGACTGGCCGCACTATAAAGGATGTGGTGACCCTTCTGGAGGCGGTGGCGCCTAAAAGGTGGATGTTCTCGTGGCGTCCGTGGGCGTCAATGATGTCACCCGGGCAACTCCCGTGAAAAATTGGATCTCCCGCCATGAAAAGCTTATCGATATTGCGACAAATAAACTCGATTGCCGGCACATTCTTTGGATACGTGGGCAATTTGATGGTCAACGGTCCACCCCACATACGACCGATCATTAAACCACTTACCTATCTCAAGCCTAATTTAAAAAAATAGGCCCCAATGGAGTAGAGTCCCTATCGTACGACCGATCGGAGATATCAGGTGGTGCCAAGGCTTTTTCACCGAGGTTTCGCCTGGTACGTTTGCAGGCGCTTCGCCTGTTTATATCTGCGGACAAGATACCCTGGTGATCTTTCTCCCGAAAGCAATGCCCAACCTATCCATTCGGCTGCGCAGCGTGCTCGGATGGATGCCGAGGATGGCGGCCGCTCCGGCACTGCCCTGGATTCTGCCTTGGGTCGAACGCAGAACGACCTCGATATGCCGGCGCATGGCCGCATCCAGGGAAAGATGCGGATGGAGTGTTTCATCGGCGCTCACCGGGGCGGTGTCTTCGAGCCGATCGTCGACCAGGCCTGCAAATGAGAGGGGTTCCGCTTGGGGGCGGCTTTGATGCCGGATCAAGGCCCGCTCGACCAGGTTTTCGAGTTCCCGGACGTTTCCGGGCCAGGGGTAGGCCGCGAGCAGATCCATGGTGCCCGCCGCCAGGCCCGGATGCTTGTAGAGATTGAACGCCTTGAGTTTTCGGTCGATGAAGTGGTGGACCAAGGCTGGAATGTCTGATTTGCGCCGGCGCAGAGGTGGGATGTGAATGGGAAAAACATTGAGCCGGAAGAGCAGATCCTCCCGAAACCGCCCGCTTTTGACCATCTCGGCCAGGTTGCGATGGGTGGCTGCGACGATCCTCACATCCACCTCGATGGGATCAGTCCCGCCGACCCGCTCAATGATGCCGTCCTGAAGCACCCGCAAGAGCCGGACCTGGGCCGCCAGTGGTAGTTCGCCGACCTCGTCCAAGAAAAGTGTACCGCGGTGGGCCCGCTCGAAACGCCCCCGTTTGCAGCGGATGGCACCGGTGAAGGCCCCCTTTTCGTGACCGAACAGCTCGCTGTCGAGCAGGTTGTCGGCAATGGCACCGCAGTTCACCTTGACCAGCGGACGGTCGCGCCGCGTCGAGGTGAAGTGAATAACGTTGGCGATGACCTCTTTCCCCACTCCGGTCTCACCGGTGAGCATGACGTGGCTGTTCAGGGGGGCCACCTGCCGGACCATCTCCATCACGTCGCGCAGCCCATACCGAGCTCCGACGATTTCGTCTCCGGAAAGATAGCGCAGCTCCTGTTGCAGGTAGCGATTGTCATCGGCCAGCAGATCCTTGAACCGCAACAGCTCTCGGTGCTGGAGCACATTGGCCATGGCAATGGCGAAGGGATCGTGAAGCAACCCGATCAGCCGGACATGCTCGGGGGTAAAGCTGTTCTCGTCATCTGAAAAAACCTGCACGACCCCTAGCTTTTTCTCGTCAATTTTGAGCGGCAATACGATTTCGGAAAAAGGTGAGATCCCCAGGGCCTCTCCCACTTCACGGCCAATGGGATCGTCCGCCGAATGGGGTAACAGGAGAACCTCATCGCCCGAGGTCATGAGACGGGCTTGCGCCTCGGAGGTCAAATAGATCGGTTTGGTCCAGGCGGAGATGGGCAGGGTCGTGGCCAGGGAGAGCACACGGACAGCCCCCTTTTCCGGTTCATAAGTGCAAAGCATTATCCCCTTTATAGGGAGATAGTGTTTTAAATAGGCGAAGCATTCCCGGACCACCTTGTCGATATCCAGGCTGCCGCAGATTTTCAGGGTCGCCTGGTGAAAAAAATTCATGTCGCCATTCATCGCATTACCCTCGCATTCGAAATATCGAAGATTCTTTTGCTAAATGCCATATTTCACATTTAAAAGCACGATATTTCGCGGGAAATACCTTAAAATTACATAACTTATTGATTACAAATAAATTTTATCATGGCACGCTCTTTGAGTAAATCAGGGGTATGCCAAGAATTGATCGTGGCATCACATCATCGTTGCACGGTTTATTGAAAGCGAGGTCCACTTGCGGTGGGTTGAAATCATCAATGTCCGCGTTGCCGCGACCACGGCGCCTTCGATACTGGAGGGTCTATTCGGCGACATACGGCGCAACATCACTTCAGGCAACGAGGGCGTGCTGCGGCTGATCATCTACCGAGGCAGCCTGTTGGATAGCGATTGGGCCATCCACATTCACCGGGAAACCAATGAAAGCCCCATGGGTCGAACGGCGCTGGGGATCGAATTGGCGGACGAGGTGCGACACATGGGACTAGTGGATCATTCGATTTGGATTGAAGCGGAGGAGAGGGAAGCAGATGAAAGAACATCGTAGGTCGATACAAGCGGGGATTGTGGGGATCGCCACCCTCGCCCTCGTTCTCTGGGGCCTGGTCGGCTGCAGCCTGGAGGAAAAGCCAGCTGCCTTGACTCAACTGGCCGCATCGACGCCGGTGGCAACGGTACTGGTCACCCAAGTGGCGGCCAACCAGGTGGTGGCGGTCAGCGGGACGTTGACCGCCGACAAGACCGCGCCGCTGAGTTTTCTGGTGCCGGGCAAGGTGAGTCGCGTTTACGTGGATGAAGGTGATCATGTCCGTCGCGGAGATCTTTTGGCCACCGTGGAATCCCACGACTACCGCAACAATCTCGACATCTCCGAGGCGGCGCTGCTCAAGGCCGACGACGCCTATAACCGCTATGAACCCCTTTACCGGGAAGGCGCCTTTACGGAGAAGAACCTGATCGAGCTGAAAACGGGCCTGGCCCAGGCGGTTGCCGCCCGCAACATCGCGCGCAAGGCCCTGGCCGATACCAACCTGTCTGCTCCCATATCCGGCATCGTCGGATTGAAGGGCATCGAGGTGGGCCAACTCGTATCGCCCCAGGTCCTGGCGTTTACCATCGTCAAAACCGATGTGATCTTCGCCCGGGTGTCGGTACCCGAAGCGGAGGTCGGCCAGGTGGCCATGGGGCAGAAGGCGGAGGTCACGATACCGGCCCTGGCGGGCCGTTCCTTCAACGGCAAGGTCTCCATGATCGGCGCCGTGGCCGATGCGCGCAGCCGGACCTTTGCGGTCAAGGTTGAACTGGACAATCCGGATTTCATCCTGCGGCCGGGCATGATCGTGCAGACCGAGATCATGACTGACCAGCGCGTGAACCTGTTGACAGTCCCGGGCAGCGCCATCGTGCGCGACGCAGACGACCTCACCTATGTGTTTGTGGCCGATGCGGAGACCGGTCTGGCCCAGCGCAGGCGGGTCATCCCCGGCTCGGCCTTTGGCAACGAGATCGAAATCAAAACCGGAGTGACCGCCAAAGATGCCGTGATCGTTTCCGGCCAGCACAAGCTCACCGACGGTGCCCCCATCACGATCGCCAAAGCGAACAGCGACGCCTGATGATTCCATGTACCTGCCAACCACACTGAAGAGTGTATACCATGAAAATTTTTGAAGCCGCCCTCAAGCACCGGCAGATCACGCTGCTGTTGACCCTGATATTCGTCCTTGCCGGCATGCACTCCATGAAACATATGCCGCGACGGGAGGACCCTAAAATGACCATCCGCCAGGGCCTGGTCATCATGCTCTATCCCGGCGCCACGGCCCTGGAGATGGAAGAACAGGTGACCAAAAAGGTCGAAGCACTGCTCTTCCGCTACGAGGAGGTCAAGAAAGACGAAACCGAATCGACCACAAAGGACGGCGAGATGATCATCCAGGTGGAATTGCAGGAGTGGCTCTTCGACAAGGACCAGTTTTGGTCCAAGGCGCGCCACGATCTCAACGAGCTGAAGGCCGAACTGCCGCCCGGGGTCATCGGACCTATCATCAACAGTGATTTCGGCGACACCGTGGCCCTGCTGATCGCCGTCTCCTCCAAGCGCCACAGCTACTCGGAACTGGAGGACTTTGTGGAAATCATCGAAGACGAGCTGCGTCCCCTGGCGGAGGTCTCCAAACTCAAACGTTATGGCGAGCAGGCAGAGCAGATCTATGTCACCACCGATTCCCGCAAACTGTCGCAGTACGGGCTGACTCATGGCCAGGTGGCGGGGGCTCTGCAATCCATGAATACCATCACCTATGCCGGCGAGATCAAATCAGGCGGTGCGCAGATCCCGGTCCACACCACCCATTTGTATGCTTCTGTCGATCAGATTGAAAACCAGATCGTCGACATCTCTCCTCAGGGCCAGGTCGTGCGTCTCAAGGATGTGGCCGGGATTGTGCGGCGTTATGAGGAACCGGATGCATTCATCCGCATCAACGGGCAAAAAGCCGTGCTTCTCTCCGTGGAGATGCAGAATGGCTTCAATATCGTGGAATTCGGACACAAGGTGGACCAGCGCCTGGCGGTCGCCCAGGAGAGGATCCCTTCGGATGTGAGCGTCAAGAAGACCATCGACCAACCCCAGGTGGTGGATGCCAATATCAGCCATTTCATGAAAGAGTTCGCGATCGCCATCGCGGCGGTCATCTTGGTCACCATGCTGCTGCTGCCCCTGCGAGTGGCCTTGGTGGCGGCCCTGGCCATCCCCATCACCATCATGATCACCTTCGGATTCCTCGACTATTTCGATATCAACTTGCAGCAGATGACATTGGCCGGGTTGATCGTGGTGTTGGGCATGGTAGTGGACAATGCCATCGTCATTGTCGACGACTATGTCGAACGACTGGATCAGGGCGCCTCGACATGGCAAGCGGCCGTAAAGAGTGCCACGGATCTCTTCGTGCCGGTCTTTTCCGCCACCCTGGCCATCATCTGCGCCTTCATTCCCCTGAACCTGATTCTCACGGGCAACAGCCAGGAGTTTCTCCACACACTGCCCATCGCGGTTCTGGTGGCCCTGCTGGTTTCCCTGGCGGTAGCAGTGTTTCTCATTCCTCTGCTCTGCCACGTCTTCATCAAGAGGGGGTTACATTCGGGTCACGGCAAAAAACCCCGGTTCTCTTTTCTCGACGGGGTCCAGCGGTTTTACGATGCAGTGTTGACCAAGGCTTTCAAGTGGCCCAGACTGACCATCCTGCTCGGCATCCTCTCCGTGGTCGGAACCGTCGGTCTGGCAGCGCTCGTTCCCGTGCGGATGTTTCCCAATGCCCAGCGAGACCAGTTCTGCCTGGAGATCTATATGGACAAGGGCACCCGTCTGGAAACCACCGATCTTGCGGTCCGGAAGATCGAAACGCGGCTCGCCGCAGACAATCGCATCCTCGAGGTCACCAGCTTTATCGGCACTGCTTCGCCACGGTTCTACATGACCTATGCGCCTCAGTTTCCGGATAAAAACTACGCCCAGATCCTGATTGCCACCCGTTCGGCAAAGGATACCGAGGAATTGGTCGCCGAACTGGTTCCCGGGCTGCACCATTTTCTTCCCAATGGCGAGATCCTGGTCAAACAGCTGGTGCAGGGACCGCCGGTGGAGGCTCCCATCGAAATCCGCGTGAAGGGCAACGACCTGGCGGCCATTCGGCACATCGGCGAACATATCACCGCACTGCTGAAAAACACCGAAGGGACCAACTTCATCCGCACCACCTTTCAACAGGACTATTACGGCTTGCGCGTCAAGGTGAACGAGGAGGTGGCCAATCGGCTCGGGTTCGCCAGCCAGGAGATCGCCCGAATGCTGGGCGGAGGGCTCAAGGGCATGCTGGTCTCCACCTTGTGGGAGGGCGACCATCCGGTCGACATCCTGCTGCGCCTTGACGCGGAACAGCGCGACGCCTTCGATGACATCGACAACATCTACCTGGTTTCTCCGGTCACCGGCGCAAAGGTGACGCTGCGCCAGTTGGCCGACCTGAAACCGGAGTGGCAGCACGGCCGCATCCGGCGCCGAAACGGCGTGCGCACCCTCACCGTGCGTGCCGAAGCGCAGCTCGGACGCATGCCCAACGACATCCTGGCCGAAATTAGGCCCAAAATCGACGCCATGGAACTTCCTCCGGGAATCACCATCGACTACGGCGGCGAACTGGAAGACCAGGAGACGGTCATGGGCGAGCAGACGACCTCACTGCTCACCAGCCTGGTGTTGATCTTTATGGTGTTGCTTTTCCAGTTCAAGGGGATTGGAAAATCGCTGATCATCATGGCCGCCATTCCCATGAGCTGGTTCGGCGCCTTCCTGGGGCTCTATGTCACCGGCAACCCGTTCAGCTTTACCGGGTTCCTCGGGGTGATCAGCCTGAGTGGCCTGGTGGTGAGAAACGGCATCATCCTGGTGGAATACGCGGACAAACTCACGATTCAGGACGACTCCCGGGATCTGAAAAGCGTGGCCATGTATGCCGGCAAACGGCGCATGCGGCCGGTCTTTCTCACGGCCATGGCCGCAGCCATGGGCGTGGTCCCCATGATCATCAGCGGATCGCCGCTCTGGGGGCCTTTGGGATCGGTGCTGGCCGTGGGGCTGGTCTTCGGCATGGCCCTGACCCTGCTGGTGATGCCGGTTCTCTACTGGAAGGCGCTCCAGCCCGGCCGAAAGCGGGTTCGGAAAAAGGTGGGGATGGCCAAGCCGATGGCGGTTTCCGTGGCGGCGTTGCTCATGTTTTACGGCGCAGGCGTTCCTTCGGTCTCCGCCGATGACAGCGGCGCTGTTCTGACCCTGCCACAGGCCATCGACATCGCCATGGAAAGGAACCCGGCGATGGGAAGGTCCACGGAAAACCTGATCGGCGCCAAGCATGCCGAAAAGAGCGCGAGGGCGGAATATTTCCCGACCCTATCGGCCGATTACACCTATACCGCCCTCGACCGGGCTCCCTACATGATCACCGGCGGTCGGCGCATTCAAGTAGCCCACGACGACCAGTACCAATGGGGCCTTCGGCTCGTTCAGCCGCTCTTTACGGGCTTTGCGATCTCGTCGCGACATAAAATGGGAAAACTGGGCGTCGAGATCAAGGAAAAAGAGAAGCAGCAGACGATCCTCGACATCACCAGGGGCGTTAAAGGCGCCTACTATCGTGTGCTGCTCGCCCAGAAAATGGGGATTGTCGCCGATGAAGCCGTCCACACCCTCTCATCCCATGAAAAGGAGGCCCGGATGTTCTTTGATCGCGGCATCATTCGGCGCAACGATCTTCTGCGGGCTAAAGTGGCCCTCTCCAATGCCGTTCAGTTCAAGGAGCGGACCCACGCCGATTCCCGCATCGCCGTGGCCGACCTGAACCGTTGGCTTTGCTTGGACATTCATGCCGACACCCGAATCGCGGAGATGGACAGGGTCCGGTTCGTCGCCTGGCCGCTCGATGCGCTCATCGAAAAAGGGCTGCAAACCCGCCCCCAGCTCCAGGCCATGGCGCGGGTCCGGGAATCTTTGACGCATGCCATCAGCCTGGAAAAGAGCGCCTGGTACCCCCAGGTGGCGGCCGTCGCCGGTTACTGGCAACACGGCGACTCACCCGAAGCGTACAGCAACGACTATGAAAACGATCACAACGCGGCCATTGGACTCCAGGCCACGTGGACCCTTTTCGACGGCCGCAAGACCCGCTCCAGGGTGGGCAAGGCCGAATCGGAAAAACGCGCTTACGAGGAGACGATACGGGAGGTCCAAGACCGGGTCCGTCTGGAAATCAAGAGCGCCTATCTCGATCTCGGGGTGGCCGAAAACAACATTGAAACCGCCCGGATCGCCGTGTCACAGGCCGAAGAGAATCTGCGCATCACCAGACTGGGATATAGGCAGGAGGCGGCCACCTCCACCGAGGTGCTCGACGCCCGCATCGACCTGACCCAGGCCCAAACCAACTACTACACCGCTTTGTATAGTTACATGGACACCCTGGCCGCACTCGAGAGGGCGGTGGGACAAGGCTTGGGCGACCCGCTCGTCCGGAACCAATAGCCAGAATGTCCAATCGAAGTGAATGATGCTATGTGAGGTGCACCATGCATGACAACGAACTCATTGTCTCTTATCCCGGTTTTTTTGTCTCCGAATTTCGCGAGGACGCTCTCTGGCTGAAATTTTCGGGTAACTTCTTTCACAATTTTCTAATATTCGATCACAAGGATCTCTTCCCGGACTTCTTCGGCCGGATTTCCGCAAACGCCGATATCCGGACCATCGTCATCCACTCGGAATTTCACGAATCGGGCAGCGACGAATACCTGCGATTTTTCCTTATGGAGTGCCCCGAACGGAATCTCGGGCATTTCGGGTTTTCCAACACCATGGACCGTTACGAGTTGCATCGTTTCTGCAACTTCATCGACCAGACCCTGCTGCAAATCGTTGCCATGGACAAACCGGTGATCCATATCTGCGGGGGGGATGTGTTGTCTCTCTTCATGAACATCTCCCTGGCCTGTGATTACCGGATCATCTCCTCGGACACGGTCTTCCACAACATTTTTCAGGAAATCGGCATGCTACCCAAGGGCGGGGCGCCTTTCTTCCTCAGTAAAATCAACGGGCCGAGCAGGGCCAAGGCGCTGCTGTTGCTCAAACAGCGGATTACGGCCGCTGAAGCCCTGGAAAACCGAATTGCAGACCGGGTGGTTCCGCCGGCGGATCTCGAAGCGGCGGCATTGGAAGCCGCCAGAAAATTGGGCCAAATTCCCGACCAGACGCTTTTCGGCATCAAAAGGCTGGCCAATTTTACCTTCAGAGAACTGAAAAATTATCTCGAATACGAGACGCAGCAAATCCTGAAGCTTGGCCATCGCCGACAATTCAGCGATCAATAGTAGCTGCAGGAAAAGATGCGAAAGAAGAGACGCCAGAAGACACTAAAGATGTGGCCGGGCTATGAAACCCGAGGCTTTGCCAGACGGTCTCCCAGGGCGATCAGGGTGATTGAAGGCGGCAATCCCCAGGCTTGGGGAATAACCGAACAGTCGCAGACGTACAGGTGGTCATAGCCGGTCACACTCCTCCGTGACCGGTCCCATCGCGCCCCCCTGCTCCGGGCCCGCATTTTTTGATAATATGGCTACCACAGGCCCGCACTTGGTATCCATTTTTGTCTGAGGGGTAAAAAAATCTCCTCTTCAAAAAAAAACTGCCCCCGCCGGCAGCTTTGCCACCGACGGAGACAGTCCCCCCTCTCTATAGGCTCCCAAAACCGTTCCGGGGTGATTGCGCCTACAGTGATTATTGGCCTTTACGTGGTATCAAGAATCAATGTGGAAGACAGAGAAATGTGGTAAATCAATGCGTGCCTGTTCTTCAGCCGGCTGCCGTAGACCAGGACGTGATTGACCTTGTCCGCAGCCGCCGCACCTTGCACCAGGATGGCCATGCGCGGTGGAATTTGGCATCCCAGGGCTAACACATTGGCGTCCTCTATCAGCATTCCGCCGATAACCTTCAGAAATGCCTCGTCCTCGGGCTTATACGGACTTTGTTCCATTTTTGGTTCCAAAAACAGGTTTATCTGGACCTGTTCTATGCCTTTTATTTCTGGGGAGATGAGTTTGCACATCAGGACGAGCTTGTTGGTTTCATCTAGTGGCGCTTCGGTGGGATCCTTTTTCTCGGACGGACAGATCGCGATGCGGCTGAGGATCCTCCAGTCGACGACTTCGAAGCGGTATGGCACTCGTTCGGGGGCCTGTTGCGTTGTTTTTGATTTTTTGGTCATTTGATTCTCCTTGGGGATTTGATGGACTGCACGTGGCTGTATGCCGGGTAAGGGCTTGGTGAAGGCTAAAAACTCAAAAGGGGGTGAATCGGCGGCTTGCAGGCTGGGGGGTGTTGCTTTGGCGCTATTGAATCACCTTCTTATAACAGTGATCTGCCGGATTTTTGAATTCTGATGTGGTCGGATAGATGGAAGAAGCCCATCGCAGATATTACGGCTGCCACACGGCCTGTTTATTGCCTTTGCCCGGGTGGAAAAATACGGTATGAATTAAACATCCAGGGAGGATGATGATGCAGAAGCGTGGCTCAAACATGGTCCGAAAGACGATCCACATGCCGGCAAACCTGATAGCCAAGGTCGATCGTATCGCCCGAGAGAAGGGCATATCGTTTTCCGAGGCCGTACGGCAGGCCATCGACGCTAACATCGAGCACGAGGAGCTATTGGAAGCCATGGTGGAGATGATTATCAAGATCAACCAAGAGTCGATTGATAAAGTCGATACCCTGATGAAGCGCATGGATGAGACCCATGCCATGCTTCAGAAGAGGCCCAGAGCTTAAGGAGGGTGTCTTTTGTGGGCAATGGGTGTGTAACAGCCCCATAATGGTTCGGTTACATGCGGGTTACACATTTTTTCAATTAAACCATATAGATAATTAAGATGCAACCAGTGTAACCGATGTAACCCGCCTTTTGCGAGTTTTTTCAAAAGAGAATGTCTTCTTCGATCTCTCCCGTAAAAATATTTGGATGAGATATGGTTACATTGGTTACAAAAGAAAAATATTTATATAATATATTAATATTATTATATTATGTGTGTAACCGGAAGCGCAACCTCGTGCAACCCGCGTAACCTTTAAGGCTGATAAATGCTTTGTATTCAGGATACGAGATAGATAGGAGAAACGAGCGACTCATACCCGCCGCAACCGTGATTGTGCTCCGAGAGCAAAATGGTGTTCCTGAAACCCTACTGCTTCAACGCAACCAAAACCTCTCTGTACAAGGCGGTACTTGGGTCTTTCCAGGTGGGCAAATTGATCCGATCGATGGGCCGCAAGACGGCACGTTGGATCCGGATCGCAGCCGGGCAGTAAGAGAGGCTTTTAAAGAATCGGGGTTGGAGCTTTGCGTCAAGGATTTCTGATGTGATGGCCATAGATAGGTCATCAGCCCCTTAACCCCTTCAGGGGAGGCGATTGATGGCACTTAAAGTCGCGACTTGGAATTTAAAGCATGCCGATCGGCTAGTCGACGAAGCTGAAAACGACCACATGACCGACCGCAGGAGGCGTGTTTTCGATACCATCCTCCAAATCGATCCCGACATCCTGTGCCTCATCGAGGGGCCCAGGGGCGAACAGGCCATCAGCGATTTCTGCGCCGAGGTGTTCGAATATCGGTACGCTCCCGTCCTGCTCAAGCAGCAGAGCGACGGCCTTGGAGACCGCGACCGTGAATATCATATCAAGGGCACCCAGTGGATCTGGTTCGTCGTCAAAATCGATCTTCTGCCACGTTGCAAACTGCAATCCCCGACGGTGTGGCAATCGTTTACCAAATCGAAGTCATGGCCGGTCAATTACTGGGGAGAAGAAATTGCCAAAACCCATTCTCATTACCGGCACCCCCAGGTCATGCTGTACACCCTTGATGGCGGCCAACAGATCGAACTCATCGGCGCTCACTTAAAGTCCAAGATCAACCAAAAAATGATCAAATGGGACGACAAGGGTAACCTCACCGGCGATTACGTGACCGAGGCAATGGAATGCCGCGTGAAATTGGCTACCGAGGCGCATGACATCCGGCGTTACATCGGCGCAAAGTTCGAGCAATTGCCCAGCCCCGGTATCCTGGTCATGGGTGACTGCAACGATGGCCCCGGCCAAGACCACTTCGAGACGCGCTACCTGTTTTTCGACCTGATCGGCAATCTTCAAGGCGAGGTGCTGATGGCCGAGCGCTTCTTCAATCACGCCTTGTTCGACTTTCCCAACCACTTGCGCTGGACGGCCAGGTACGACGATAAGATTGAAAACAAGAAGGCTAGGGACAATCCCTTATTATTGGATCATATCCTGATCAGTCAGGCGCTTTGTCGCGGAGAGTTGCCGTTGGTCGTGAACACCCACGCTGGCAAGGTAGAGCACGAAGCCTTCGAACGGGCCAATGCCGGTGCAAACAACAAGACCCGCACCAGCGACCATCGGCCGGTGTCGTGCGTGTTGGGCGAGAACGAGCTTTAACCCTTTTTGCGCAGCCAGGGAAACAAAGTACCGACCTCTTCGGGGATTCTGATAGGTGATTAATGAAAATGATATGTAATCGAAAAAGGCACCGCTAATCTCATTGCTCAAAAACATTTAATTGTCTTGACATATCAACTTAAAATACAAATTATAAAATATTAATATTTACCCTTCTGGAGATGCTCATGATTTGCAAACTGCCAGAAGGTTCAAGCATTCGCCTCCGAGGGATCACTGCGTCCTTCAGGAGGCTTTTTGCATTTTGGAGGTAACCCATGACGCCACCCTACATACGATCAGAATTCCAAGACAGGCGAGCACGCCTTTTCGGTCGAGAGGGGGATTTGATCAATTTATTGAATCGCCGGGATAGCATTGGCGGTGTTACATTCATTACTGGACCTGGGCGCATCGGAAAATCATGGGTCACCACCGAACTGTGCCGCAGATTGCAGCAGGACCACAGATGGCTTGTAGGGCGTGCCGAGTCTTCGGGTAGCGGCAATCTGATGTTGGAGGCGTTGCGGGACCTTTACAAGCGGTGGCTCTCTGATGCGTCCTATTTTGAACAAGCTAAAATACTCTTCCATCAGCGAAAGGAAACCATTGTTTCCGACCTCGGTACAGCGATTGCCAGTTTCCTTGCTACCTTAATCGGAGGATCAGGGCCTTGGGTGGGGGTATTCAAGAAGGCTATTGAGCACCTACGTGATTTGAATCTAGACCTCAAGGATGGAAATTTAGGTTTACAGTTGCTGCCGTTCGATAAGTGGCGGGATATGATTCTTGCCCTGAAGTGGGTGAGTGATCCGCCTGGAATTGCCATCGTCCTGGATTCGTGGGAGAAAGAACCGGATCCTGAACATGACGAGGCTTGCTTCCATAAGTACCTCGACGCACTTGAGGATTGGCCTACCCTTCACGTATATGCTGTTATGCGAGACTTCCCCACCTACAAAAGGCACCAGCGTGTCGTCACCAGAGTCTGTAGAGATCATGCAACCGCTGCTCTATATAAACTGGGACCCATCTCCCTAAGTGAGTCCGAAGCAGAACATCTCTGGCAGTATCTATGCAGAGAGGTCCCCTCGATGGCTAAGCTGGGAAAAGAAACCGTGCTTCGAGAAATAGACGGCTTACCATCCGCGGTAGAACGCGCGTTATTCCGCGGACGGGCTGCCAGTGCTGACGGTTTCTCGGAAATCGATTTGGCTAACGCGGTCAAGGATGCTCGTGCGTGCCGGTATTCAGAGCTTGAGGAACTGATTCCCGAACAGGGTCGGCGAGAGATCGCTCTGATGGCACGTATTGCACTACTACCCCCGATGACTAGTGAGGAGCATTGGGAATCTCTTCGATCTATCGTCTACTCTGAAATCTCAGATCGTGATGCCGAGCTCCTTATCGCATCCTTAAAGCAGTGCCGCATTCTGGACAGCGAGAGTCCGTGGCCATCATTTGGTCACCAGTTTAGATGTGAGGCCGCAAGAGGCCTCTTCCTTGACGCTTTTCTCCCATACGTGACAACGGAAGCGAAGACCTTACTTTTGTCCTTGGCCAGGAATACACATTCTTATGAAGAGGAGTTTGGACTGTGGATCCAATCGCTTATTGATCTATGCGAGCCAATCAATCGTGCTAAGCTCGGGCCACTGTTTCACGCACTCACAATCGCAGCCCGTTCGTTACGGCTTGATCAAGGTATAATGCGCGTCCCAGATGATCCCAAGGTGTGGCAGGCATGGTCAATTTGCGCACGCAAGTATCCCGAAACCGCTCCGATCGTAAGTATGGCGTTTGTCAATCTGCTTGCCTCTGACATCTGGGTGGGCCAAGCCGACTCTTATTGCATCCAAAAAAACATAATGGTCGAGATCCGGAGTATCAGGGATATGAATCCAGAAAATCCAACCCTGAATATGGCATTGGCAAAGTCGCTTTTACTTCTGATTTGGAAAGCGTCCGAGCAGCAGTTGTGGTTGGATTGCAATACCGCCCTTGCGGAGCTTCGTTGTTTGGCCAAAACGAACTCCGGCAATAAGATGGTTGCCAGAATTTTACCTGTGGCTGTCTTTCTATTGTTTAGGTTTCCAATGTCTAGTGAGGAGAAGCTCCAGCACCCTTTTTTCAGGGAAGTGGTGAACCTGTCCTGTGATCCCTTAATGCTTGATTCGCTTCGAAATGCGGCTGCCACTGAGAAAGGTTCTATAGGAGATTCATTCGCCAATACCCTGGCGTTTGCTCTTATGCTAAATATTGGAGGGAATGGTCTGTTTAATTATAGTGAAGAGAGCATATGTAATGCTTACCGACGACCCGACCGTGATGCACTCCTCGAAGAAATGAAATGGCTGTCTACAAAAGGAGAGAAAAACACAAGCCTCTACTGCTGGTCCCTTTATCATGTCATGGAGGGGGCGCGGATCTGTGATGACATGCAAACCTACATGCGACTTTATGATGAGCTGAACACCGCTTCGAGGCGATTGGAGGACATCGCCTTTGGTCTCCGAGGCAACTTCGCAAAGGCGCACTTTGTCGCGCTTCACCACACGAACGACCACACAGCAGGGCTACCTTCACTTATCGAATTACACCGTCGCTACCCGGACGACGTTGACGTATGCAAGAATTTGGCCAATTCACTTATCCTCGTCCTCGCCTCAAAAGATGGTCCACTTACGCTAATGGAGATCCATGAAATCACGAAGACGCTTCGTACAGTTCTTGTATCAGTTTCTGATGAAACGGTCAGCGGCGGATTTGCGCGCGGTTTGATAGATGCGTGGTTGCGGCAGTTGGACTACGGGGACCTCAAGGGAGCTGCGCATCTTGCCAATGAGCTGCTCGCTGCTGCTCAAGAGCGCCTGAATGACGGTCTGCGGGCTGCAATTGCTTGGGACATCGCAATAGCTGTGGCAAAGCGGGCCGAAGCCGGCAAAAAGGTTGTGTGTGAAGCATTGCTGACTGGCATCTCCGCCCTGTGTATGCAACACCGGGATATTAGTGACGTCGTGACGAGGGGTGATATGGCCTATACAATGAATTTTCTCTACAGGTGGGACGCGACCGACCCGGGAGGCTCCGAGGAGCGGCTGCAGCGGCTCCTGAAGTTCGAGTCGGATTTCAGTCAGATCCTTCCTCAACATGATGGTGGCCCGGAGAGGGGAATTGCCCCGAGTGACTCATACGCCTTGGTGCATAAGATTGGCAATGAACACCCGGCATTGGTCAAAAAATGCTTCCGCATGCTCGCAGACGAAATGCTTGAGATAGCTGAGGCGGGGAAGAGAGATAAAGTGTTTTCGTTTGAGCTTCAACAAGTGATGTTAGAAGTCATATCGCATATGAACGAAGTCCTGTAGCTGAATAGGAGCTTGGGCCGGGTTGAAGACTTGCGACTACGAGTGCGTGTATCATGTCTATTCATTCAAAATTTTCAACGAGGTCATAGCTGGCAATAAAGTTTATCATCTGTGAAATAACAACACGATACCCTTCTGAAACCCCAATAAATCAAAACATCTTCTGATCTACTTTCTGCACACAAGGCCTCTGATGAGTCAATTTTCATGTTCACAGGTTGAGTCGACCGGAGGTATTTTTTTGATTAGTCCATGATAGCAGCTGATCGATGTATAGAAGTTTCAATGGATCTTGAAGCTGAAAATCTCATCTCCTAATATGGCGAAGTCGCCATAATTAAATTAGATTATGGAACCGCCCCCAAAATAATGCCACCACACGATACTGCCCTCCGCTATCCTAAACTGAATATACCTTCCATGATGTCTTTCGCGGTCAATCCTTCCTGAGGCCAGCGGACCTGCAAGACTTTCCCCAGGTACTCTGCTGCCAGTTCTTCTCCAAGCCAGAGTCTGGCGATGTTCGGGTCATGATCATTCTGCTGGGGTCTGGCATAGGGCACGGCCAGGTTTTTTTGCAGCAAGGCCTTGTACAGCGGCCGCTCCGCGTAAAGCGGTGCAAGACCTTTGGCAATTCGGTAGCTGTTAATTCTGATAGGGATGGCGATGCCGGTGGGGTCCAGGTCGCCGAAATAGGCGATGCCCGAGGCACCCAATCGAGTTTCGATTTCCAGCATTCCATCGTTGGTCCGTTCGGCTGCGCAGGCTTGAAATCCCTGGCCATAGACGATGGCCGCGTACCGGCGCAGGGCCTCGTTGGCCCGGCAGCAGCTCCAGTAGGTGTTTGAGTTTTCCACGACCAGCAACGGCTTGCCGCGGGTTTGGTTCCGGTCCAGGGAGAGTGGGTGAAAGGGAAGCGGTTCCGGGCAATAGAAGCAATCAAGGTCGGTCAGAGTGATGCGGCCGCCGAACAGGCCATGGCGGACGTGGCGATCCAGGGCTTTTTCGTCTCCGAAGATCTCCAAGGCCCTTTCCCGTTGGGGCACGGGGGTCGCATCGGCGCGGCGGTTGAGCAGATATTGGTTGACCTGCCTGGCGCGTTGGAGCTCCTCAAGGTCCTTGAGAGTGTGGGCGAAGGCCACCATGCGCACGGGTTCCCAAGCGGTTGCGTTGCGTAGTTCATCTATGATCTGTCTGCGTTCTTTCCTGGCGGCGTCGGCTTCGACGCGTACGGCCGTCACGTAGTGCGGCAGACCGGTTTGGCGGTCCCAGCAGCGCTTGGCTGCCGGAAGGCGAAGCAAGCCTTGAGCGGCCAGGTCCTGGAGGAGATCGAGGAGGCGATCACGCAGTTCAAAATCACTGTGGATGAGGATGGGCCGGCGGCGGATGGCAGCAAGGATCGTCTCGGTGGGAACACGTTTTTTGGGGCTGGAGGCGATCAGACCGGTCACGGTCTCAAGCAAGATACGGTCCATGACGGTTTTCCACGTTAAGTTCGATGATTTCGAGGCAGTCGTAGATGGCGCTGTCGATGGCGAGCTTTTTATCGGCTTTACGGATGGCCACGCGCAGCTCGAACAGATCCAGGGATTCGCGATCATTGATGCCAGTCAGATAGACGCACTGGATGCCCATGGACCGGGCGACTTTGAGTTGGGCATCCAGAAAATCGGCGCGGTTGCAGACCCCCAGGGGGTTGTCCAGGACCAGAAAGGCCGGAATGCGGTCGTGGATTGAGCCGCGGCGTCTTTTGCGCATCGAAATCAACAGCGCATAGAGCAGCACGGCGGTGGTCAGGGCTTCGCCTCCCGAACCCAGGTCTTTGCCCACGGCTTCGTAGTTGCGTCCGGTATCGTCGCATTTGAGCAGGCGGATGCCGAATTGCTTTTTCCCCGAGGCCGCGCCCAGTAGTCGCAAGAGAAGCTCTGATCCGAGACAGTTGCCGGCCTTGGGATTGACTTCGGGCAGGCGGTCCTGCTGCATGAGTTCGTAGAGCCAGTTTTCGACCGTCTGGCGGAAGACATCCTTGTGCTTGGCGAAATCGAGCCGCGTACCGGCCCGTAGGATGGGCTTGCCGCCGTAGATGAACACATCGGCGGGAATGGTTTCCTGGGCCGCCGCCTGGAGTTTCTGATGGTATTCGCGGCTGCGTTGGAGGAGCATGTCCACTAGGTTGTCCACCAACCGTTGCGAGATTTCCAAATCGGTTTCGATATTGCGGGCGATCTCCTCGCAGCGCTGCATCAGCTCCCGTCCCTGGGTTCCGAGGGATTCGGGGTCGTGGCGTCTCAATTCGTCGATCACCGCGGGCAGGTGCTGTTTGTAGGCATCGCCCTGCAAATCCAACTGCAACCGCTGATAGGCCGTACTCATTTTCCGCAGCGCCTCTTGCACGAGGGAGTGGTCCCGGCGTTCGGCTTCGAGCAAATCATGGACCTGCCGCCGCATGGCTTGGACCGTATCCATCCGTGTCTCTTGCCCTTCGGCCGCCCGCAGATCGGTCCATGGCACCCGCGGGGAGTGGTTGTCCCAGTGTGGCGCAAAGGCCTGGGTTTCGGCGGTTGCCAACTGGATTTCATGGTGCCAGGCTTGCAGGATTTTCAGTTGGCCGTCCAGCTCCCGGCAGCGCGCCGTGAGGCGTGCATGGGCCTCGCCGTGCCGGGACTCTTGACTTCGGAAGCGGTGAAGCAGCCCGTCTGCATCCTGACCGGCAAAGTCCACCTCGGCCACATCCGGAATAATGCCCTTTTGCGCCTCGTCCGCCAGTTGCGCTGCCAACTCCTGGCTTTGCTTGCCTTGATATTTGATTTCGGCTTCCAATTCGTAGGCCCGTCGGCGCAGTGTATCGAGAGCCGTCCGCAGGGTCCTCCGGCGCTCTTCACGCTCGGCAAGGCCCCGGGCGGCCCAGGCTTTGACCAGGTGTTCATCATAGGGGTTATCGCGGCCAAACGCTCTGAAAACGGCTTCCTCTCGGGCGATGGCCTCCTGGAGCATACTCAGTTCCTTTTGCAGCGCATCGATTCCCAGATCGCCGGCCATCTGACGTTGATCTTCGCGGGCCGATTCGTGCAGCGCGCGCAGAGATTGCAAATCCATTTCCAGGGCGTCTTCGCGGTCCGCTGCGGAGAGTGGATCTTCCCCCGGGCGGGGCACGTCGCCGGCACGGTCGTCCAGTCCGAGCAGTTTCGTTTCCTGCACGCGGATATCGCCCTTCAACCGACCGATTTCTTCCCGCGTGCGCGCCTGGGATTCTTCGATGGATGCGATGTGCTTGTCCGATTCGACGCGGGATGCGGTCAATTCGTCGTATTCCCGCTGCCAGGTTTCCAGGTCGGCATACAGTTCCAGCCATCTGGCCACCTGGTCCGAACGTTCAGTCAGCCGGGCCAAGTCGGCGGTCAGCTGACGATGCAACTCTTCCTGTCCCGCTCGGCGTTCGCGCCTGCTTTCCGTCGCTGCTTTGCCCGCCGCGATCTCATCGGTGAGCGTCATAAGCCCATTTTCCAGGGCCACCACCTGATCGGTCAGGCCCGTCACGGCGGCCTCGTCGGGATAGGTTTCCCGGTAGGCATGCAGCTTTCTGCTGGATTGCCGCAACCCCCATAAGACCGAGCTTTGCGCGTCAATCTCACGGCCGGCGACCTCCAGTTCAGCCCGCAGGCGTCCCCTAACGGCGGCCATGCGACTTTTGGAATAGATTTGGGGATCGGGGGGCCGGATAATGGTATGGGCCGTGTCAGAGATGGCTTCGGGCGCACAGGGGGTGGAGATGACCACGGGCCGTTGCAGCCATTCGGGCACCGGAAGGCGCTGCACGGTGTCGATGACCCCCGCGTTGGCCGCCATCATGCCGGTGAAGCGGCCGGGGTCGGCCTCGATGAACCGCGCGATCTTTTCCGGCGCTTCGTAGAGCTCGGCCAGGTACTCTGGAAAAGATTTGAGTTCGCCACTCGATACCCCGGTCTGATGATAATGGGCGATCAGGCGTTGGGTCTGCTCATCGGCGGCCAGGCTTTCACTGCGGGCCAGGCGCTCCAGTTCGTTTTGCAAGGCCAGGCGGTCGCGCTCTTTTTCGGCCAGGCGGTCACTGCCGCGGGCAATGGCGCCATCCAGTCGGGAGAGCAGCTCCGCGGCGGTGGGTTCGAAGGTCGGACTGCCGGCCATGCGTTTCAAATGCGGATCTTCCAGCAAACGCGAGCGTACGAGGGATTCCGCGGCCATGCGCTCCCGAGCCTGCCGCAGGCGTACTTCCAGATCTGATCGATCAGCCTGCATTTTAACCCAGCGGCGGTTATCGTTTTGGAGTTCCTCATCCAGGGCCATAAGCGTGCCGCGGGTGGCATGGATCCGCGCTTCGACCGCGGCGATGGCTTCCCGCAGGCGCTTTTTCGCGTCGAGGGGGTTTTCGCCCGCATCCAGGGCCAAAGCGGCGCACCTTGCTTCGGCCGCCTGGATGTCGGCGCCGATGCGCAAGTGCTCTTGATCGAGGGCATTGCGCCGCGACACGGCCGTGGTCCGTTGCTGTTCGATCTCCCGTCCGCTTTTTTCCGCCTCGCGCATTTTGTCGCGCAGGGCTTTGATGTTTCCCCCTACTTGATGGCGCTCATGGTCCAGGCGCACATGGTATTGGGCCGCCAGCGCTTCCACTTTGCGCAGCTTGGGAGCCAGTTCGGCATTGGCCTGGAGCAGGGCCGCTCTTTTATTATCGGCCTCGGCGCGTTTCCTGCGCAGATCGGCCTGATAGTCGGCGGCCTGCAACGCCGCGTCTTCAGCCGCTGATCGGTCAATTTCGGCGCAGTTTTTTTTCAATTCCTCCTGCGCGGTGGCAATCCTTTCATCCAGTTGAAAGCGGCGCACCGCCAGGATATCGGCACGGATGGTTTGCATCCGCGCCAGGGTCTGGTCGCGTTGCGCTTGGGCCTCCACCAGGGCGGGGGTCAGCGTTTGGCTTCGGCCTTCGGCCGTTTTTTCGGCCGCTTGCAGTAAATGAGCCGCTTCGCCCAGCTGAGCGTGGCGGTCCGCCATCGAATCCGAGGCAGCACGCCAATTTCGGGCGATTTCATCGAAATGGGCAATCCTTTCCCGCAGCCCCCGGGCGACTTTGAGCTGGGCCATCTTGCGGGGCCGGTCCGCCATCTTGCGTAGTGATTGGCCGATGGTTTCGCGCAGGCCGGCGGCGGCCTCCATGTCCGACACACAGCCTAGGAAAAAGCTTAAGAAATCGGATTCGGAGTGAAACTTGAAGGTGTCCTTGATGCCGCCTTCGGTCCGGGCGAAATCGATCTGGCGGTCGATGAGCCAAGGGTCCAGGCCGAGACGCTCCAGGTTGTCGGCCCACTCCTTCTGGGAGGTGGTCTGCTGGACGTGGTCGGCCATGAAGTCGCGAACACGTTTGTAAGGCTGGTCGCCTGCGAGCAGGTGATCCCACTGGCGACGCAGCAGGTCGAAGAATTGTTCGGAGCGGGCAATGAAAAAGGTGCGGTCCACTTTGTCCTGGGCGCCGCGGTGGCGGTAAATCAACTGCCCCAGCACCAGGTGTTCCATGGGCTGTTCCTCAAACAGGTCGGGTGGCAGCAGGACCGCCAAGTCCACCAGGGCCACGGCTGGTCGTCCCGGAATGAGATACTGCTCCAGGGTCTTGTCGCCTCCGGACTGCAAGTGCTGCACAAAGCGTCGCTGATCCGGGCAGAAGACATTGAGGATAAATGAAAGCAAAGTGGTTTTGCAGGTGCCGTTGACGGCGAATAGCACGCCGTGATCGGCCCTGGCGTTTTCCCTGAAGATGGGCACGAATCCGTTGCGCAGCAGGTTTTCTCCGGCGGTGATGTCGCTGACAAAGAGTCTACAGAGTCGATACATCCTTTTCCTCTCCCGGCCCGGCCGGCGCTTCCCGTAACTCGGCTTCCTTTAAAATATCGCGAAAGGCATGGAACGAATAGACGATCCCCTCGCGCATGGCCGTCTGGTAAGCCGGCGTGGGGCGATATTCGAGTTCCCCCGGCGTTTCTTCGAACATCAGCAGATAACCTGTTTCCACCATGTGCTCCACGACCCGGGTGATCAGGTCCAGCCAGCTGTTGCCCAACCCGGCACGCAAACGGTCCGGATTCTCTTCGGGTATCTCCCGCAGGCGCTGGGCCACGGTTTTGACCTGGGGATGCAGCCGGTCATCGTCTTCGGGCAAAAGGGCCTCGGCTCGGGAGAAGCGTCGCAAAATATCGACGACATCCTCGATGACGATCGCCCCTAGATCCTCCACTGGTGAATCCAGATCCGACTCGCTGGGAAAGAAGGCGGCCGCAATGGCGCAATGCACTGGAAGAACGTCCGCCGCCCGGAGATCGCCACGGGCGAGCAGGCGGCCGTAGTCGGTCAATGTGGTCGCAAAAAAACTTTCGGAACCTCTAGCCGACAGGCGCAGTCCATTGTCTTCGAGGGCCAACAGGCGCAAATCCATGGCCTTGAGAGCGGCCTCCACCATGCGGCGGAACGGCTCCTCGGCCCGGAAGCGCTGAATCAAGGCCGCCGCTTCGATACTGTTCTGGGCCGCCGTGCGCTTGTTGCCGCTGCTGTAAATCAGGCTCAAGCAGATCAGGCGGTTGACCTTGTAGATGGTCTTTTCACTCATCATGCATCCCCATTACCACCGGTTTGTCCATGGGAGATCGGGGGGAGATCGGTCGGGATTTCAACCATAGGTCATGCCCCCGGTAGCGCCGTCCGGCCGGCAGATCCAGTTCGATGCGATGCTCCGGCTCGGTCATTTCCACCTTGATGTGGAACTTTTGCGCCAGGCGCCGTTCCACCATGCACTGGAAAACCGCCATGGCCACCGCCACCGATAGCAAACCGTCGGCTTGGGCGGCCGCAGCATCCGCCAGCAAAGTGCTCAGCCGGATGGCGCCTTTACGGCCCAGCGCCAGGTGAACCATTTCGAAAGCCCTGCGCATGACCATTTCGTCCAGTCTGGCAACGAAGCGTTCGACGGGCACCCCGTCCACTTCAAGCACCGGCTGGCTCCGGTCTCCGGGAACATTCTGGCGTTCAAGGGCCCGATCACATGCGTCGATCACGGCGGCCGGATCGAACAAGGGCCTTTGCGCGGGCGGATCGATCCGGGAGATAAACTCAACACCGATCCGGGCGGCATCCACCTCTCCCATGCTGGCAATGCGGCCCAGCACCTCATCCATAGGTGGTAGGGTCCCTATAGCGCGTCTTCGAAACAGTTTGTGGCTGTGCGCATGGTAGTCATCCGGAAGGTGCTGCAATTCGCCAGAGAGGTTCACCAACTGCTGGTTGAGTTTTTCGAGCCGTTCGGCCAGGCGGTGCAGTTTGGCCTCGAATTTGTGCCCCTGGGAGGTGGTCAGGTTTTCAATGACCATGTTGTGCAGGCGGCTGCTCTCTGTCTGGATTTCGGTTGCCTGGGCGACGCCTTCCTGGGCGAGAGCCTGCACCTGGTCAAAAGCCACGGCCCGAATATTGCGAAGAATCAGGCGCCGGGTGTTCCGGACCTCCAGGGCTTTACGGGCGCACTGCTTGCGGTTGCCATCGGCCACGCAGATGGCATCGTCCACGTTGCCCCGTTCGATGAGTAGCTTGATCCGCAGGTTTCCAATGGCCGTCGCATCCAAAGCACTGGTTTCGTGCAATCCGAAATAGGCGGCATAGCCTTCGTCGGTGAGTGTGAACAGGGCCTCCCGGCCCTCACCGGTGTACACCGTTTTGATGAGCCAGAATTTTCGGGTCCGGTATTTTTGGGCGGTCCCCTCGAAATAGTCATATTGGAAAGGCAGATAGCGGTTGCGCCGGTTGGCCAAATGATCGAACACTTTGTTCAACACTTCATACAGTCCCTCATCCGTAGCCATCACCGCCGCGGATAGGGCCTGGCCGCGAGTCAGGGGCAGGATCTTTTCGAGTACTTCGGTGCGGGTGGCACCGAGCTGATATTCCGAAAGCTCCGAGATGGCATCTAGGATGGCGAAGGCGATCCAGAGAAGATCGACCCCTCCCCAGATGACCGGGGTGTCCTCCGTATCACCTTGAGGAAAACGGAGGGCTTCGAGCTCATATATGGGTCGCATGACCAGAGCGGAGTAAACCGCTCGGCTTACGTCCGTTGCAAAGTTGGTAGCAGGTTGACTCAATTGTTCAGATTGCGGGACGGGATCTGTTAACGGTTCGCCTCGTTTCTCCAGATTATTTATCAGATCGATAAGATGAAGTTGAATGGCCATGGTGTTTTTCAGTATTTGACGGGTCCAGCCATGTAGATCAAATTACTCGCTCATGTTTGGGTTCTTACCAAGGCTCCTGAGGTGGTTCGTCAAGCCAAAGGAATGAAGTCAGGATTCTTCGAATTCCCTATTCTCATATCACAGGTTGGGTTGAGCCTGAGATGTGAAAATAATATCCTGGCTGTTGACCGCCGAATTCAGTCCCAGATATGAGACCTCTATATAAACGATGGAATTGACGGTGGTTCATGGTCAATTGGCACTCATCCACAGATCAAACTAACCACAATGATATTGTAACCCTGCCTTAAACTCAATAGCTGGGAATTGAACCGGACAATCCACACCCTCGAACCGGGAATGATGTTATTCGATTGCAAACGAGGTCATCACACCTGATTGATGTGTGATTATGGGACACTCAACATCAATGGCGGCGCGCCTGCCGCTTCATGCTGTTATGTGGTAGTTGAACGCCACAGAGCAGCAGCTGTTCTGATATCTACCCAACACTTCCGGCGATCTGAGCAAACGATCGGATTAGAGGTTCAGAGCCTCTACGTAATTGTCACCAAACCAGTTGCCGACTGTCCGCATAGCAGCGGCCGAAAGCTCTTGAGTGAAAAGAACAGCCAGACGTCTCTTCGGTCGCGAGCAGGTGACGTAGAACAGATTCCGATTGCGCTCGAAGGTGTCCTGCTTATTGGCGGGAATACGTGATCCCTGCCCTACCAACTCGAGCATCTCGTTAAAGTTATACCTATTCCAGCCTCTGCCGACGACGACGAGTACATTCTCGAACTCGGCGCCCTTGACGCCATGCTTTGTCTCGAACGGAGAGTGACCTGACAGGTAGCGAGATAGGGCGACGATTTCCTGGTAGGAAACGGCCCGCAGGTCTCCAAGCTCCTTCAGCGCCCGCGGCATGTCCTCGCTGGCTTCTGGGTCGAATTCCCGCAACTCGCGTTCTCTCCGTTCCACCGCATCGGGAACCCTCGGCCGACATACCGCAAGCAGATGGTCCAACACTTTACCGACCGTTCCGGTTTCCCTCAGCTCGATGAGCTTGGCCATAGCCTCGGACCACTTCTTCTTGTCGGCCTGAGCACGGATCGCTGGTACTCTGGCTCCGAGCGCCTGGAACATCTCACCGTACTTGCCGGAAAGGTAAGCCTCGCAGGCAGGCTCCAGCGCGTCGGCGAAATAGGCAATATGCGGATGCTCCTTGTTAGTGAAAGATTCGTTGTAGGTGAAAACCGCCGGAATGCTGGGATATCCTTGCTTGCCAGCGAGGACGCGGTGCGTGAGCATCAAAATCTTGGTGCTCACGGGAGACAGATCCCAGCCCTCTTTGGTGAGGCGATCGATGACAGTCTGAAGTGCGCGGTCGGCGTCTTCGGTAGGAAGGTCTCCGCTCCAATGACTGCCGGTCTGTCGTGCACCAGTCCAGGTATTCGTGTGAAAGATTCGGACGCTGCCTTGCTCGTTCGGATCGACGACGAACTGGGGTAGTTCAGGCCTCATGCGGTTCAAGCAATCGACTACGGTCGAGACCGACCGGAAGTTCGCCTGCTTACCGATGACAGTGAGACCAGGATGATCAATTCTTCCGCATCCGCTACCGTAAATTTTCTGCCAGTGATCTCCAAAGAAGCCGAACTGTGGCGATTCTATCTGCCCTAGAAAGTGGTTCTTAATAGAGTCGATCCAATCGGAGTTGGTGTCTTGGTACTCGTCAATCAATATGATCGGGTACTTGCTCGTCAGGATGCGCCTGAACTTAGCATTTTCCATGAGAGCAATGGTGAGGATAAGAACGTCGTCGTGATGAATGGAAACACGGCGGTCGTTGATGCTTCGGTGCCCAAGCTCATATTCGATAGCCCGTACGCCGAGGGTGCCGATTTCGGCGATCCTGTCGGGCCAGTGCCTAAGGTTCGGCAGTCGTTCCCGGAGCTGACCCTGAAACCCGCTGATGAGCGACCAGCAGAATGCGTGGATCGTATTGCAATAAATAAGCGGGCTTCGGTCGGTCCGGGCGTCAATCTCGTCCTTCGCCACGTTAGTGAAGGTGATGCACGCGATCTTCTGATGCCGCTGTGGCAGAATGTGCTGGTAGCGTTCCATAAGGTAACGAAGGGCTTTGACGAGCGTGTAGGTCTTTCCCGCACCGGCACCGGCTTCGACGAGGAAGCTCTGTTTGCGCTCCAAGCAGCCATATACTTCGGCAAGGGCTTTACGGCTGGCCTCTTCAGCTGGGTTCAATTGTTCCACGATCTCAGTCATCTTGAGCCGCCTCTGCTTCGGGGAGGTCAGCCGCCACCATCTGGATGATAGCCTCATCCGCGTCGGGAATACCACCAGCTGCCAGCCATTTTAATCCGTCCAAGATATAGCCGGGTGGGGTCCAATTCGTCTCGTCGATAGCGTATTTGAGAGCAAACTGGGACTTCTTGATCTTATCGAGCTTGCCCCATGCGCACTGGGCCTGCTCCTCGGGCGTGGCACCTTGGATACCGAATATCGCCTGATTCGCCAGCATGAAAGCGTCCTCGAAAGTACGACCACACGGACCGCCTTCGACCTCTGGCCTTTGAAATGCGATGCGCCGGAGTTTCTTGACCTTGTCCGCGTTTTCCTTCGCAAGGAGGGTCTCGGGTGAGCAGTCGCCGACTCCAAACCAAGTTTTGAGACAGACGTTGCTTGTGGCGGTTCCCTCATGCACTGCACAGGCGGCGCCACCGGCGGCAACGACGGAGTCCAGGTCCGTGATGATGAGAGTCCGAAGCTCCAGAAAGTCGAGAAGGTCAAAGAAAATGTGCGCGTAGGCACCACCGACCTCTATAGTCGTCATATATTGGCTTGACAGTTTTGGCGCATCGGGTTCGGAATCTTCCAGCTTCTCGATGATCACTGGCAGCAGCAGCCGCTCACTGGTGCCCTCGATTAAAATGGCCTTGTCTGCGAAGAACAGGTCGCAACGAGTCAACGTTAAATACTGGTGGAGAAACTTTCTATGGTCTTCCGGCGTTTTGCGCAGCCCTTCGCGTAGGTCCTTGATCTCGGTCTCGCGAACGCCGCCAGATGCGGTAGGGAGAAAATACCGTATTGCCTCGAAGCCAGCGGCGTTTGAGACATGGGAGGAGTGTGTCGATACAATGAACTGAACCGGCCAGGGCAAGGGCGCGTTCTCCTGAGTGCTGAGCTGCTGAGCAATCTTCGATACTTGGCGGATGAACACTTCCTGCATCTGAGGATGCAGGTGTGCCTCAGGTTCCTCAATAAACACAAGATGGACGCCAGGTGCTGCCGGTTCCGCTCGAAAACTGCGATAGAAACTGACGATCCGAAGCAGGATGAAGATAAGATTACGTGTCCCAAGGCCGGTATAGGACTCCGGCAACAGGATTCCATGATAGCCCGCGTATCTTACCTTGGTATGGCGTGAAAGGAGGCGCTCTACGTCGAGAGTTGTCTCCGTCTCCAACTCGGAACCGTCGAGGCCAGGATAGCCAAACGTGCGTAACGTCGGTATCAGCTTCCGCAGCTCTTCCTTAAAACCACCCTCGATCGTTTGCTGAATGTCGCGCACGGCCTCTTGCAGAGCTTGAGCAATGGCCTGGTCAGCCTGATTGGCGGTTGGCGATTTCGCGGCGGTGAAGAGACCTTCCAGGATTTTGGCCAGAACATCGGGGTCCCTTGATGTTTCATCGTCGAGCCCGCGTTGGGCGTTCACGAAGCCGGTCTTCAGAAGTGCCCGGAGAGAACTCACGGTCATCTTCTTGCGGTTGGTAGCGTCGTTGGGGTCCTCGGCCCAAATGCTGGCGACGAAGAGAGCGGGAACGCGCTCGCGGAGCAGTTGGAAGAACGCAAGCCGGTCCTCGGAGGTCAGGTCGCCTGCCGGCTGATTGGCAAAAAGCGACTCGATTGCACCATCACGCAATTCATAGCGTGCCACGACGAGGGCTTCGTTGCAATCGGGGTCGAGGTCGATGACGAAGTCGCTGAGAGGGCCAAGCTCGGGCTGTTCCGGATGGTATCGGAACAGGAGTCGCAGCTCGATGCTCGGAATCAGAGCGCGAACCTCATCGTTTTGCTGTCCCGCGTTCTTGGCCATTAGCGCTTCGCAAAAGCCGTCATATGAGGCGCTTGAGAAATCTTCGATCTGAAACTTTGGGTTCTGATCTACGAGAAACCGACGGATGACCTCCGAAAGTGATGTCTTACCACTGTTGTTGCGGCCGACGACGAGAGTCGTCTGCTCCTCAAGCACCAGTCCCACGTCGGACAGAAGCCGGAAGTTTTTGACTGTGACTTTGTGGATGTGCATGTTGGCCCCTTATGGTCGATTACGCGCTTGACACATAACACTGTCGCTTACCGCAATAAGGTGAGTAGCTGAAAAGTTTTTATTAATCGTTCTTTGAAATAATGGTTCAACAGTCATTCATCAGAGGTAAAAAATTATCTCGGTTTTCCATAAAACCCAAGTGAGAAGTATTCCAAGAGCGGGTCAAGATCAAACTGAATGTCTTTCTTTCTGATATTACAAGATTTTATGACTTGCTGGACGATTCTCATGAACTTTTTGCCAATTGACCTAGATTTGCGACGGTTGAACCGGAAGACGTATTCATAACTCATCCTAATGTTCTAATCCCGGGACAAACCCAGCTGGTGGCGCTTTCCATTGGCCGACCGGTTGGTCGTTTTCCATACTCTTTGATCTTTCAACAAGTTTTCTCGGGCAAATTTCGGCGAATGCAATGGTGGCTTGGGGTTGGCCATGAAGATGAAAAACCTGGCGGTGATATGACTCCTGGTAAGGCATAAAAAAACTGCTACCACCGAACTGACCGTTATTAACAACGATTACCCCTTGGAACATATGAAAGTGCAGACCTTCTGACATTCGATCAAATGTACCTACATCACGATTCAATGCGCAGACAATGTAAAGGTCACTTCGAGAACGAAGGTCGGATGCTAATGCCAAATCAGTGGCATCGAAGCAAACAGATGCTGAAATGACCAATGGACGATTCATAACCTTATCGCTATGCCATTGATACTCAACTAACCATTGGGCAGGACGAAATCCAATGAGCCCTGAAATAGTTCTCTCAATTTCCGCCAGATGTCGTTTACCCTGCTCAATTCTTCGGATTTGAAACCCCCCAGCAGCAGTCCACTCGGGTATCATCCAGAGGCAGGTATTGATAAGCGGAACCCCTGATAGGGCGGCCTCTCTGTGATAAACTTGACCAAACAGCATGATGCATTTGTGCGTGCGGATAAATGGTACAATAATTGGATCAATATCAAAGGGATGAATCGCAAGCTCTGGAAAGACAAGCAAATCAATAACCCGCCCATCACATCGTTCCTGCTGCTGATGCGTGTCCCGCACACGCAGCATCTGAACAACGCTCTCCATTAAAATTGCCAAGTGGCCGCGTTGACGAGATCGAAAGGCTGGGTCATTTTTAAGCTCAGGATCATTACCATGTAATAGGAAATCATTAAAAGAGGGGATTACCGACTGCACGACCCCAATTCGTAAGGGCCGACTCCATGCCCCATCCGGCGGGCATACCGGCCAGCCTGCTGTTTGCTCCAAGAAAGTAATGGACGTGACTTCACCGCGCCTTTTGCGTAGATTTTTCAGTCTTGCTGAAATCGCCTCATTCAATTCAGATAAGGACTTCAAAGGGGTTAAAACGCCTGACCCCGGCCAACGAAGCAGCTGAAATAATAAATCTTCGGTGAATGAGGAAATAGGCAGCCAATCAGGTCCGAAAGCTGATCGCCCCTGAAAGCCTGAGTAACGTTGCTGCTCCCAATGGGAAATAGGCCTTCGGTATTGATGCCTTGCAGATGGCTTTGTGTGTTTAAAATTACCATAAAAATCATTCGTGCCCCGTAATGCAAAGCGAAGCAATTGCCCTACTTGCGCTTTCTGCCGTTCCTCATCCGTTTCACACCAATCGGGGGGAGCAAAAAGGTGCGCTGCCTTAGCTGCCCCCTTTACAAAACCATAGGATGAGGGTTCGATTTTCCCAAACCGATAGCCGTCGCTTTCTTGTGAGATAGCGCACTTAATTTGCCAAGGCGTTACAATTTCCACCGAGGCTTCACAGAAATGGTCTAAAAGCCAATGCGCAAGGCTTAAAAGGTTCTCTTCTTCAAAGAAGGGATTTTCGGTTCTTGCTGACAAATTGGCTAAAGTTGTCTCCAATTCCTGAGTCGCGCTGTCCTCAATACCCAGTTTACTGGCGGTATGGGATAATCGATTTTTTTCATCTGAGGACAACATCGACCAGAGAGCAGTCGCCACAGAAGGCGACATCTCATTTAATCTCGATAAAAATTCATCCGAAATGGATGAACTGGGTAATAGCGGCTTAATGTCCACAAAGGAAAAACTAGTATGGGACATTATTAAGAATATTGCCCGCTCTTCTAATGTCAGGGGAACTTGGCCGGCAATAAATTTTACGAATTTACGATAATGGGCCAACAATTGGCCACCTTTGGATCCGAGTCTAAAAAGAGAAATCGGCAAGAATCCTCTGGCAATAAGGTACAGGAACACCTGTTGCATTAAATACCAAGGGAACCGAGACCCGGGAAGTGACGTTGAGAGGAACTCGCTCACTAACATTTGAGCCTCTTTGGTAAGCCGGCCATGATAATCATCCAAAGAAACATCAGCTGGCAAGCACTCCTCATCGGCCACGATGCCGGTCTCAGTGGCGCTGGCCCGAAATAATTCGGCCAGACAATAGGCCCGCACTTCTCTGCGTGGGCCCCGTGCACCACGGGGCTGCCATCCTGGTCGTAAAACTGACAGAATTTGGTGCAAAAAGCCGGCATCTGGGTACATATCGAGTGCGATACGCAATAATCTCACGTTACCCGGGTTAGCCGTCCACTCTTCAATAAGCAGTGCCGCAAAAAGCTTGGCACGCTCGTCCAATTGCTGCTTTGACAGCAACAGCTTGGCCGGTAGCACACATCCTTCTTCATCATCGCCGTAGCCATTTTGCTCTTCCATATCACAGGCGTGTAAGACGCCTAGGAGCGGTCGAAGGGACCGGAAGGTCCGGCGAAACTTTCCGGCCGCGAAACGGGCGGCAGTATCATCGCGCATATCCGATGTGCCGATCAAGAGCCCCGTCCTGCCATTTTCTTCCGGTGTTTGCTCGCTGGAATATCTTTTTTGGGTATGAAAAAATCCCTCAATTGCTCCGATGATGTCCGACCCATGGAGCATGTCGAAGGGACCGGACACCACCTTTTGAATACGATCCGCAATCTTGGATTGTTCTACCAGAAAACGCCGCTCTCGGCCCTCGATAGTCACCTGGGTTTTGCTTTTTTCAACTAAAAGCCCATGGGCGAAATGATCGAGCAAGCTTTGAAGCCAATAGATGGCCTTTTCCTGTATGACTTTTTCATCCAACCCTTTATTAATCTTTAGGACCAATCGGATGTCATCCACATAATAGCAGGCATCCTTCAAAACGAGTTCACCTTCAGGGTCTATGGTATTGCCCAGTGCTCGCCGCAAGGCTGATTCAAAATCCCCCAACGCCACGTTGGCAAAAAACCCGGCGGCAACCAATCCCTGTGGTAAGGCCACCAAATCAAAATTTGAAATGCAGTGTTTCTTGGCATAATTTTCGGCGCGTTTGCAATCGGACCACCGCCAATCCAAGACGCGTTCAGCTAAATAAAAAAAGCTATCTTCCCCCGGATACCTTCTAAAGTTCTGCAGTTTCTCGATTAGCACGTACGGCCGCACGCGGTCGTAAAACTTGGAAAGGTCGCTTTGGACAATTGCAATTTCAAAGTCGCCCTTAGGATCATATAATTGTTCAGCCACGATTTTTGGCCGCTTCAAAAAGGTTTGATAGTCCTGAAAATATTGACGATAGGACTTGGTTGTGCCCCACCGATGCCTGAGATCGCCTTCCAATCTATCGCAAAACAATCGGTGACCATAAGCCAATACGTGCCGTCGATGATTTTCATCTTCAGGAGAAAGACGCGGGTCACCCATACTCGTTTCGACCCTGTCGGCAAGACACATCATCAAAGCAGTAGCGACCACCTGGTCTTGCAGCTCGACATGGGCCAAGGGTCTGATCTTAAGAGAGATATTTTCACACGGTTCCCATGCTTCATTTCGAAACCGCCATCTCTGGCTCTTAGGGGCGGGAATAAACTCAATGGGGGCCGGGATCCAACTTTCAGGATCACTCAATCGATTTTGGATATCTTTGACAAATTGCGGAAGACGCAGCGATTGATAATCAAGCCCAAGTGTATCCGCATACCAGCTATGGGAGCGCAGATACGCCGATGTCTTTTTCCACGCCTGCATGAGGACACATTCGAGCCTAAGGTCTTCGATTGATGGCGTGAGGTATTGTTTCATGACATCAGGCTTTCATTTTCGAGTAATGGCAGTACCTGCTTTTTGCCTGTTAACAGGTCTTGCATGAGGACGGTTTCAGCGAATTGAGTTTCGCTAAATTGTCTGTTGGTTTAAAAACCTTCATTTTAGGAATCCAATACTTTTTAATTACTTCTTATTCCTCGATGACCAGTACCTTTACCAATAGGTCTCGCATTGTCGTGTACTATCAGTGTTCATTGGCAGGCCAAACTGGATCAAAGCGGTAATTATAGTTTTATCTCATCACATAAGTGCCAGTCCTTTTTAATCAATCCACCCATTACACTTTTCATGTCCATGGCTTGCAGACGACTTACGTATGGTGTTGAATAACGATCCGCATGCACCAGGTTACGAAACCCCCGAGCGAGATCCATGATGTTGTACTCATGGGATGTGATAAGTTTTTGATTGCGGGCTTTCTTCAACAGATCAGAGAAACTATTCGGCTTATGAGATCTTGAGAAAAGTAGCCCCTCGTAAACGGCGCCACACATCACTGCGAAACTCAACCAGGCGCCATTTTTAAAAGCTATTTCCGATTCCCGGTAATAGCAGCCCAGCCTTTCTTTCAACAATTCATCGACCACATGAGGGAAAAGAAGCTTGTAATCGCGGATTCCATGATGGTGCACAATCAGCCGGTAAAGGTTATCAGTTGTAAATAGAGGTGGTTCAAAGCTTGTCCAAGCAAGCATATCAGTTTCAATGGTATAATCCCTGCCCTCCAACAATCGCTTTTGCCCATGATCCAGCTGATTTGGGGCATAAAACTCTGTGTAATCAAGTGCATAGGCCGGGAGGGTCGGAATCCTGAAGACAACAGGTTTGCCTGACATACGTTCCGGTGCATCCGTAGGATACTTGAGTTCGAAAAATACAGATTTCATGACAACTCAATCGTTTACGGGGTGCGTGAATCAATCAAGAACCATTTCAAAACAGATGGTTGCAATGAGTGCAATAGACTTGAAAATAGGGTGAATGTCAAGAAATCAGACTTGCCTGTCAGCCTTTTTCAGACCTGAAATGCAGACCAATTATCTGACCGAGTCCGGCGTGGTGAAAGAAAAAGGAACCGGAGTCGTCAATATCTGCTCGCTCCTGTTTTGGAGGGATTTGTCGATTTTATTGCAGAATATTGACATATTTCAGAGATATGTCGATAGCATCAGCGCATTCATAAAAGCAACGGTTTTGTGTTCAGGGTCGCAATTCGGCCTACACTTTCTCACTTTCGTGAAGGTTGATCTATCTGAAAGTGCCTGTGATATCCGCATGTTTTTGGCAGGTATTTCCTATTTGGTGAAACCCCAGATACGTCTTTATTATCCTGACTTTTTCAAAAAGTTGTGATATGCTTAATTTTCTTAAATAACACATAGAAGCAACAATCCCCACCAGATCAAAAACCTGGCGGGGGAGGCAGCTCTAACTCAATTCTCAATTCACTAGATACCCGTACAGTTTATGACATCCTTTATAGATCCCGTATCCGACACCGGCAGGCGCCACCTGTACACTACACACCGCAGCTCATAGCATTACCGGCTAGTGCTTGCAGTGTGTACCAAGACGATGCCGCATACGATAGCAGCGATTTGGAATTGCCTGGCCCGCGGCATCGTCTCTGGATGCGCATTTCAATCTGGACCTATGAACGGGATCCCGCATCGATGTGATCTTCTCCCCGCACCTTCCAGCCACCCAAAGTCCTTTCACAGGAAATTATTCCGCATGGATAAATGCATCATGGACGCCGCATTTCAGTATTCACAAAATGACTTACCCCTCGATCGGCTCGAGGTCTTGGCCGTGGACTACCGGCAACCTCCGCAGATCCCGGCAAGGGCGGTCTGCCGGAAATCGGTTTCATGGCCGGCAGCGCGGCAAGGCCTGTTCATACTAGCGCTTCCCGGCCCCATGTGATCCGCCAACCTGAAGGTTCAGCGGTCTCGGTGCATGTTTTGAAGATAACGGGCATTTCGGATCCGGACCTGGATCGGGGCATCACCGATAGCGAGGTATGCTATATGCTTTTTGAAGCAGGGTGTGATGTGGCCGCCCCCAATTCATCATCTCGGTTAATCAAAAAAGCTTTGAATGGCCCAGCATTGATGGGATATTATTCTTATATCACAGGTTTTGTCGGACCTGTGATATCAAAAGCAAACCAAAGGCAGTAATAGATCCAGTCCAATCGTCCAAAAGGCTCGGTTTTATCGCTTAAGAGTTGGCCTTTGCTAAGCCAATCACTTGTTTGAACCAATTATGAGATTGTCCACCACTTTAAAAACCGATGTATCCCAGGGATATAGATTTTTGTTATTTATCCATTCTTCTGCTTTGGAATGAAATGTAATATCCGAGGCAACGGGGATAAAAAATTGCGATACAATTTTTCTCATGGTGACCCATTCGGATTCCAAATCATTCCTGATGGTGGTGTTTCCGTGCAAGAAACGAAGGGTGTATTCTCGATCAATAGGCGGGATGATGTTCGGCAATATGTGATGCATGGCCTTTGAGTTGCCAACGAGGGAGGTTCCACTGGCCATCACCTTAATCCCGCAAAATATTTCTCTTAATACCGACCATTTGGCTTTTGAAATTTCTCTAAAATCAAATGCTTGGGCCTCGGCGATCCTGCTTTTTAAACTTTGTACGCTTTGGTAAAAAGCATCAAAACTGCGCATTTTGGAGCCACCGCTACCCATTCGATGCATGCCCCAGGAGGCGAGGGTCGCATAAACATATTCCAGGTGCGTCAGCGATGCTGGATCATGCCGGGTGGCAATAGCACGTTCATGAAAGAAAAGACTGGGGCCGCGAAAGGTTTCAGCTTTGTAGTAGGCATCATGATAAGTTTCAGCGTGTGATAATATTTCTCGAATTTTATCCCCGTAATCGAACATTTTTTCTCCACGAGATGTGTGGCGAGCTTTTTTTTCTGTGGTAACCTCTGAACTGTGTTCCTGGAGATCAGCGCCAGACAGGGAAATCTTCATGGGTTTGGTGCTTTTGTTGCAGTGAAAAATATCACTTGACCCGATAGTACTGTAGATTTGTGCCAATAGTGCGTGATCGAGATCCTTGTAATGACCTTTCTCAACATTTCTGCGATGTGTTGGGGTCCCATAGGAATCAGGGAAATTTTCTTTTATCTGCTCCTTGATCTCTTGTGGTGTCATTGAATGGGAGGATGATGACAAAATTTTTTGGACAACAGCTCTTAATCCCATTTTCTCCCCCCCTGTGACCTGAAATGGACCATCGAAGCATAACCCATATGCTACCAATGGCTTATTTTGAAAAAACATTATGCCTGTGCCATTCAAGGTAGAGTTCATGCTGTGGTGCGATCCAGCGTAGTGACAGGTTGCAGTTCAGATTCAACGCCGTGCGTGTTGGGTGTCCCAGTTTCGATGACAGGCATAGATCCCCGGTCGGGCCGAAGGTGATCAGCCCCTTGTCGAAGAGCGCGTCCAGGTTGGCGGTTAGAAGAAAACCGTTGAACACATCCAGGCGCTCTTCATCGGTTTGGCACTGAGCCCAGGGTTTGGCGTGACTGGCCCGTAAAATTTGTGGCAGGCTGATGCCGGTGACGGCGCAGGCGCCGCCCCAATAATCCAGAAGCGCTTCGCGGAAGGTTTCCTGGCCGATGCGCTGTTTGGTCAGGCACTCTACTTCGGTAGTGAGGGTAGATGATTTCATCGCCTCCTGGACACGATGAGCAAAGGTGCGGGCAGCTTGATTGGGAAGCGATTGGGCCAACTCCGCAGCGCGACGCAGAAGCATGGCCAATTGGTCCGTGGTTTGGGCGATGAACAAAGACTCGTTGCGGGCTAAAGCGGGAAAGGTGCGCGTCAATTCCTGGTGGATGAGCCCGGGAGGGGCATCAATGGCCCAGCCTGTCCCTGACAGCCTGACGCAGATGCATGCACGATGGCGGGCGGAGGTGAGGATGACGCCCCGGGGTTCGTTGCCGGCATTTTCCCATCCGTTTTCCTGGCCGGCTTTTTCGATCAAAGCGCGCTGAAGTGCATCCATGGCAACCGACTCCGTGACAAGCGGTTATCAAAGCGTGCGGCCGAACTTGGCTGAAGCGGAGAAACCCAGCAGGGTCTCCACTTGTCCGGCGGCGCGCATCACCTGGTAGATATCGAGGTTTTCGATGGTCGTGTGTTGATCGACATAGCTTGCGAGATAGGTTTCGGATTTGGAGCGAACCCCGTTGCGGGCGCAGACAAGATAGGAGACGGATTCGGCTTCGAGTTCCCGATGGTCATGGCCGGCCCCTTGCCTGCCCGGTACGTTCAACTTTTTGTCCGGCCCCAGATGACCGAGGAACAGATGACCGAGTTCATGGGCCAGTGTGGCAAATTGGACAGCTGGGCCATGGTTTTGATTGAGGGTCAGACCATATTCGGTTCTTTCTTTATCACCGGCAGCCCGGTGCAGGACTTTGATGGTGCCGGCCCGGCCGTCGCCGGCGTCTATTTCTCGACACCGGATGCTTTTCTTGTCGAGAAGACTTTTACATGAGGCCATCTGCAGCCGCTCAATGCTGCCTTGGGCAAAGAACGCCGCCACATCCTCCGGCAATTCGTGACCTTCGGTATCGGCCACATCATACACCAGAGCCACCGGGCCAAAGGGCCACAGGATCAACAAGGGGCGCGCTCCCTCTTTGGGCCGACGGCCGAAGCGTTTGAACCAGTCTTCGGCGGAAGCGGCAAAGCGCAATCCGGGCTTTTGGACTTGAAGGAGCATGGCATTGAAGGGCGCGAAGTTGCGCAGGCGAACGACAAAATCGAGCAGCGCCATGTAATCACTGCTCTTGGTGTACAGCTTGGCGTCGGTTAAAAGCTTGTCGAGCAGGGAGCGGGTTTCATCGCAGTCGAAGAGGCGCATCTGTGTGGTCATCGCTTCAGCCCTTGTGGAGTTGCTGCCAATCCAGGCGGTTCCATTGGATGGCGCGTTTGCGCCAGTGTTCATCGATGTTTTGGGTGAATTCGGCGCTGACCAGCTTGGCGCGGGTATTCAGCCGATCCTTTTCCTCGGTGCGCAGGACGATGCCCTCAATGGGGCCGGCATAGTAGTGGCTGGGATGCGTTTCCAAAAGTTCTTTTAATTGCACCAGGGTGAATCGACCTTTGGCCAGTTGCGGTACGGTGTGCAGGCCAAGTTGCCGGGCCAATTCGTCACGACGCCGGGTGCTGAAAAAGCGTTTCCCTCGCAGGTCATAGACATCGAAGTTTAAAAACCAATCCGGCAGCCGGTCATAATGAATGGAGTGACGCGCCGCGCACCATTCGCCGAACAAGATCAGGTCGGCCCCCAAAACATCGAATAGGCGGTCGCAGCGGGGCGACAGCCAGGTGTTGAGCTTTTCGAATTGGCCGTCGTAGGGTTCCAGCAGGTACTGCCCCCGGTTTTGCACCTGCAATTCACCGAAGACGCTTATGGAGATGCCGATGTTGGCGCCGTCCACCTTCTCCTCCACGATCAGGGGTTGAGACAGCAGCCCTTCGACCTCCGATGGGCTCAACACCTTATCGTCGCGCGGGGTGCCCTCGCCCAGCCAAGCCAGGTGGGGGGTATGAGGGAATCGGAAGAAGCTCATCTCCGTTTCTTTTGGGCTTTTCTCTGTTGAAACTTGCGGATATCGTCTTCACAGACAAAGATAACCTCCACACCGTGGCGCTTCAATGCATCGGCCCAATCCAGCCACTTCGAGTCGGCGGCTTCCAGGATAGCTGGGTGTTCGGGATGGGCGCAGGCCACGGCCACGAACATGCGATCATCCTGATCAAAGTTTTGGAGCTGTTCGTCCTCTGGAAAGCTGTCGTATCCTCTTTCATGATGCTCCTTAATTTCAACCTGATCGCATTTCGCGGGATTTGGTCTGTTTTGCAACACCCATTTGACGAAGGCATCTCCAGGTTCAGGCTGCCCCTTGCTTTTTGTCTTCTTCATCTTGGCTTGATATTCGCTGATGATTTCAAACCTTGCATCTATGGCTATCCGCCCGTTGCGCATGATGGCTTGTAGCTCTAAAGCGCAGTGTTTGATGCAATCCGGAGAAACGTCGGGATGCTGTCGATTGGCAACCCGAATGACATTGGTGTCGACCACTTTTGTTTTGCCTAACATCAGATTTGTTCCTTTTGGCGTTGCATGGCTGCCGTAGTTCGCGCAGTGAGATCGGCCATTTCATCACCGAAAAAATTTTCCGGCCAATTGGCGATATCGCCGAATAAATCGACCTGCAGAGGAACTAACTTGGCAGCTCTGCCGCTGAAGGTGCAAAAATAGATGGCGATATCATCGGGAGTGATCACTTTTTCAGCCACCCGTCGTTGAAGTCGATTCAGAAAATGCTCAGAATGGCTTTCCACGATCAATTGCACGTTACGATCCTTTCCGTTTTCGCGTGCCTTAATGGCTGAGATAAACATATCCGCAAGTTCTGATTGGACCTGAGGGTGTAGGTGAATTTCCGGCTGCTCCATCCATACGACCGATCCGGGCGGGCAGTAAAAGGCCTCCACAAGCGCTGGCAATACCTGTGATACGCCAAAACCAACATCGGAAATTTTAACTTCGCTGGAAGCGCTTCTAGTCTTTACCAACACCTCATATTCTTTGCGGCCTTTAGCCACCGGACTAACGGAAAAAGACTGAATAATACCAAGATCCTTCAGCCACCCCGCAATAAATTCATCAAAAGCCAGCAATCGGGCTTTAGGGCCTCGGTTGAGTTTCCTTTCATGCAGTTTGGCCGCCAGTATGGCGGCAATGGCATATTCACCCTTATGACCAACGTCTTCGGGTGTATCGCCAGACCATTGGTAGATGCGCTTGGGGTACTCTCGCAATGGCCCGATGTAATAGAACCGTCCGATCATCTCTTCCACTGCAAGCGCGAAATCCACCAGAAAATCAGAGTTCTGAAATTTGGCACGACTTTTATCTGAAATTCGATAAAACTTCTCGGGCTCATCCAGGGGCCAAGGCCGACCTTCTGTACGCACCAGTTTATATGGATTGGACTTATAGTCGAAATTTTTCGAAGACCGCTTTCTTGAATAATCGAAATCCAGTGTCTCTATGTCTTTGTCATATAACCGATACCTAAGCTCCGACAACTCTGGTTGTCCCATTTTGTTGGCGTTCAATCGGATGTTCAAAGAAAGCTGGTCCCCCGAGTATCGTCTTCCTTTCTGCAATGGGTCTTTTAACTCAAGTCGGTCCGATAATTTCCAAGCCAATTTGAAGGAAAGCGATTGGCTGATGTCATGGTTATGAATGCACTCTTCATAAGTACCTAAATCAATGAGAGAATTGGCATCCCCCAGATGTAGCGCACGGTGTCTGTCCGTGGAAAGCGCCGTCTGCTTCAGAGCCAATAACAAATGCCCCATGCTGCTTTTGCCCGCACTATTGGGACCAAAAATAATCGTAAGCGGCGCCAAACGCACGTTGTCTGTGTCCTTCCACGCTTTGAAATTTTGAATCCTCATGGATGTCAGCATTGCTTCGCCTCCCTTATTTCAAACAGCCCTGTTCCAGGGCGTCCCAAGCAGCCAGAACGAGACGCCGGGTGCGGTATTCACCAAAACGCTTCTCTTCATTGTTTTTAAGCACCCGGAAGGTTTCGGAGGGGTAGTCCGGTCCCATCACATCGGCCGGGTCGAGGATGTAGCGCAATTCATCGCGAGTCAAGCCATAGAGCCATGCGTAGTAAGCGTCCAGCTCGGCTCGAAGCTGGGCGCGGCGGTCCAAATTGAAAGCAAATGGCTCGCCGTCATATCCCAAATCACGAGCCCATGCCGCCATGCCACCACCAATGTAAGTCAACTCCAGCACCCGCGGTATAATATAGGACAAATGCTCACCAGAATAGAACTCCGGAGGATGAACGACGATTTGCTTTTTGACATGGTATTTAAGATGTGTGCCACCAACTTTTTGCCGAGCAACGAAGTCATGAACCAGTGAATTTTGATCAGCGAGCAGACATGCATTCAGCTTGGGATCACTTACAGTAGGGAACATCAAGAGAAGGGTATCACCTGTCGCCGCCCGTGGAAGAACCGAGGCAATTACGGTTCGTTCATCTGTTGCGCGGCAAATATCACGCCATCCCATTAACCACCGCGAACTACGCCCATCCATCAACGCATCCACCGCCTGCCATAGATCCCTGGTCTTTTTCAGGCCCAGCAACTCTTTTTTGCTCAAGGGCGCGTAGTTGAGCGCCTCTTTCTGGGCTTTGAGGTCACGCCACTCCTGGGGCGACGGCGACAGCGCGGTAAAATGATCGCCGCCGATGTCGATGAGGGCCTGCAGCGATTCATGAAAGGTTTCCAGGGCTTTGGCTTCACCGCGATGCAGGTCGATCCAGTTGGCCAGGGCATACAGCACGCCGCGGCCATCCTCATTGGCGTAGGCTTTGGATAGAGCCCGAGGTACCTTGGCGATGCGGGCCAGGACGTGGCGCTGTTTGACCCAGTAGCGGGGTGTGACGGAAAAATGTGGGTCCTGCTTGTCCTCCGGCGGCACGTCCTTTACCACGGGGGGATCGCCGTTTTCTTTATGATAGGTGGCCCAGCGGTGGTCGAACTGGTGGATCATCTTGGCTTCATAGAGCGGCAGGTGCTCGCCGCCGTCGTGGTCTTCGAAGAGATGGCTGTCGTTGGACATGTGAAACATAGCCATAAAGTTGATGCGCCAGGGATTGCTGCCGGGCTGCTTACCTTCGGCGTCACGGATCAGCACGGGCACGCAGCCGTAAATCTTCCTGGTGATCTCGGCGTCCCGGCGGGCACGGAAGATGGGGCAAGTGCGGGTGTTGGGATTGATCAAGGCGAAGTCTTGCGGCCGCAGGGTGAATCCTCGGCGCTCGTCGGCCAGTTGGCCGGGGTGGGTGAGGAAGAACTTGAAATGCGCTTCGGGAGCTGTGCCGAGGGTCAACAGGCAGAATTTGTAGCTGCGGTGCACCCCCGGAAAGATGGCATCGCGGTTTTCAAAATCGAAGAGACTGGCCAGGCGGCTCGACTGGGCCGTTCGGGCAAAGAAGGCCTTGGTAGAGTCGTCGGTGGCGATGCCTGTGGGGACGATGAAACCGGCCCGGCCCCAGGGATGCAGGATGCGGCTGTTGGTCTCGGCAAACAGGGCATAGGTGTTGACGTCGCCCACGCCGGTGAGGGGATAGCGACCGCCCTGGTCCTCCTTTAAATGAGCATAAAGGCTCACCGCTTCGGCCGTGCGTCGTGCGGTGATGAACTCGGCATGTAGACGTTTTTCGGCGGTGGCAACGTTTGCGCTTTGCTCCTCAGATTCATGGAGCGCAAGTTCCGGGTGCAGGTGTTGCGCCAGCATGCCTTCGGCCAGCCACTGGATGCGGCGGCCGCGTTCGGCCTTGTTTTTGGCGGCGGCGATTTCGGCGTGGCGGGTGGCAAAAAATTCCTCTTCCTGAAGCTTAATGCGCTCCCAAGGCGGGTTGCCCAGTACACAGTCGAAGCCACCCTTGGCAAACACCTGGGCAAAGGCCAGTGGCCAGTGCAGCACGTGGGCCTGGCGGCAGCACGCCTGGGCGGCCAGCAACCGTTCTTCATGATCGGCGTTGGACGGGCCGCCGAAGAGTTCAGTTTCGAGATGGAGATTGTTGGGCACAAGGTGAACGGTGTCGGCGTCGCTTTTGGGCATGAGAAAGGCGGCCATAAAGAGATCGGCGGCCCGGGCCAGGGGCGTGTGGTCGGCCTTTTCCAAAAAAACCTGCCAAGCGGCCTCCTTGGCGGCCACCTCCGTGGGAGTGGCATCGGGCATGGCATCGAGCGCTTGTAGGGGGGCCATGGCATCTCGGGTGGCATCCGCAAACAGGTCGCCAAGTCCCTTGCTGCGCTTGAAGAATTCGACCCCCCCCATGCGGTTTGCTTGAACCAGACCGGAGCAGAGGGATTTGTCGTCGCCGGAGAGAGGCTTGAAGGCCTCGTCCGGGATGCCGCCGATCATCTGGCGCAGGTCGACCAAGCCCACCAGGGAGTCGCCCTGGATCAAGTGGTGATCGAGGAAGGAGAGAGGCAAGCCCGGTTCGAAGCCTTCAAGCCAGAGGGCCGTACGGGCCAGCTCCAGGGCCAGGTGATTTTGGTCAACGCCGTAAATGCAGTGGGCGATGACGCGCCGCAGGGCATGGGGGTAGGCCTCGGGCCGGGCCGCGCCGTCGGGGGCCTCCAGGGCCACCAGGCGTTCGGCCAGGCGGCGGGCCGCAGCCAGCAGGAAGTGGCCGCTGCCGCAGGCCGGGTCCACCACGGCCAGTTTGAGCAGGGCGGCCACGGGCTGGTCGGGATGGTCGGCCAGGCATTTTTCGATGACCGGGTCCAGGGCGGTTTTGATCAGCTCGGCCACCAGAAAGTCAGGGGTGTAATAGCTGCCAGTTTTTTTGCGTTCATTACCCGTGGCCGCGCCCTCGTCGGGCAACCCGATGAAGTCAAATCGTCTGGCCACCAGGTCTACGTCATCCGGCACGAGCTCTAGGAGGCTCTCGTAAATGGAGCCGAGCTCTTCGGGTCCCATGTTGCGATAGTCCACAGCCGAAAGCCCGCTATCGGTACCGGCCCATCGCAGATCGCGCATGGCCCCGAGTAGGGCTTGATTGCTCAGCTCACAAGTGTCCAGATTGGGGCACTGGTCAGGGGCAAACAGACCGCCCAGGGCGGGCAAAGCCAAGGCGGGCTCTCCGGCGATCAAACAGCGAAAAACGATCTTGACCGATTGCCACAGGTCGGCGTGGCCGTCGATGCCGGCGCGGCGCAGGGCTTTGTCACGGAGGCGGCGCAGAGCGTAGCCCTGGGAATAGACTTGGCGGGCCACCTCAGCTGCGGGACCCTCATCGGGAGGGTGAAGCTGGCCGCGTTCCTCCACGGTGAAGAGCAGCAGGAAGCGGTAGATCAGGCGCAGTAACTCTTGAAAATAGCGGTGTTTGTCTATGCGCCCATCTTTGAAGTCCCGGCGCAAGGTTTCGTTGGCCGAATGCTGCAAAAACCCGTTGCCCAGTTTGAGCAGGGCCTGGGTGACACCTACGCGTAGGTCTTTTCGTACCCGGGTGCCCTGTTCTATGCCTTCGTTGCGCCACAGCTCCCAGATGCAGGCGCGGTCGGAATCGCTGGGATCGTGAAAACGGCTGGCGTGCAGGAGGCGCCACAGGGCGATAAAATCGGGGTAGCGCTTTTCCGAGAAGATGGTCTCCAGGTCGAATTCCAGGAAGCTGGGCCGGGTAAGAGTGGCGGCGTCGCGCAGCAGGCGGATGCGGCGGCCGTTGGCCACCAGGGCCCAGGTGAATTCCGGGGCGGCATTCAGCAGCTCCTGGGCCATTTGGGCGGCGCTTTTCTTGCGGCTGCCTGCGCCTTCCACGGCAAACCGGGGATCGGCGTCATCCAGTTCAAGCTGGTGCGCTGCCACGACAATGGGTAAATGCTCACCGGCCAGCAAGTGGACCGGATAACGGCGGCCGTGCAGGTCGATATGTTCCACGGCGCGCAGATCGCCATAGCCGAGTACATCGTGGAGGAACTCCTGGACAAAGACACAGGTAACCTCTTCGAGATCCAGATCCAAACGTTGGCGACCGGCGCAGAAAGCACTCCATTGGGCCAGTGCGATCTGGAAGGCTCGGCCGTATTCATCCTGCAGACGAAGTCCCTTGGGCACCTGGTAGTGCTTTTCAGTCTGGTGGCTGAGGGCCCCGCGGGCCGCTTTTTCCAGCAACTCAGGCACGAAGAGCCCCCCTTCCAGGCGGAGGGTGTCGTACATCAGGGCATGGGCGTTTCTGGGGGACATGGTCTGTTCCTATATTTCATCGGGCAGCAGCACATAGACCCCCACCAGGTCCACGGGCAGGCAGGGCCGCACCACATAACTGCCCACGTCCCGGGCCGCCTGACGTACGCGGCGGTGGTCGGCCAAAAGCGCTTCGGCACGGACGCGGGCCAAGATTTCCAGGCGCTGGGCATGGGTTTGCAAAAATTGCAAGGCCGCCTCGATTTCGCGGCGACCCACCTCCGGGGCCAGGTTGGCGCTGGGGGTGACGTTCATCAGGGCGGGCAGATCGCTTTCTTCCAGCCATTGGGGCGTTGCCCGGCCGCGCACGGCCAGGGCGGCGGTCTCCTCAGCCATGAGGGTGCGGCTCTCCTGCCGTCGCGCGAAGGTGAGCTGGTGGCGCAAGCGCAGCAGGTAAAGCGTAGTAACGATCTGCACATCGGCGGTCACGGTGGCGGCGGCCCGGGCGGCCAAGGCGTGGCCGTTGTTGAGGGCGCCTTCGAGCAGGGTATCGGCCAGCAGGGCCACGATGGGATGGCTGCGGTGCAAGTGATGGGTGCCGGGCACCTTGGTGCTGTCGTCGAAGTCCACGATGAGGGGCTTGCCGATGCGGATGTGCCCGAGACGTTCACGCAAGGCATGGGGCAGGTGCTGGGGCAAAAAGCGATAGGTGCCGTTCTTGTAAGGTTCCAAGGGGGCATTAAGGCGCGCGCAGGCATTGCGCACGAAACGCTTCACTTCTTTGGGGCCGCCGAGCACATGCACTTGCTTGCGCCATTCGGGCAGGACTTCCTCGGGCTTGAGGCGGCGCTGGGCGAAGATGGTGCGGTTGGCCTTGGTTTTATCCAGGGCATCCTGCCATTGGGCCTCCAGGGCGCCCAGTTCGGCGGCGGGGGCGTCGAAATCGAACAGGGGCTGCTGCACCGGCACCGGTGTTCTGTGAACCGGGCGTTTCAGCAGGGCGGCCTTGATCAGGGCCTGGCTGATGCGCTGCTCGTCCTCTGGCATGGGCACCAGCACCCCCAGTTCGCGGCGGATGGCCTCGGCCTTGCGCAGGATCACGTTGAGGATGAAGCCGTCCACAGGGTTGTCCTGGCCGTAGAGCATGGCGCAGCGCACCTCGGGAGACTTCTGGCCGAAGCGGTCCACGCGGCCCTCGCGCTGCTCGTGGCGGGTGGGGTTCCAGGCGAGATCGTAGTGCACCACGGCATTGAAGTAGTGCTGCAAGTTGATGCCTTCGGAGAGGCAGTCGGTGGCCACCAACACCGGTTGGTCGGCATCGCCCAGGTCGGCGATGCGTGCTTCGCGCTCTTCGGGAGGGTATTCGCCGGTGATGGCTTGCACGGTGTGCTTGGGAAAGGCCCGTTGCAGATGCTCGGCCACGTACTGAGCCGTGGCGATGTAGCGGCAGAAGACCACTGGTCGGAAGCTTTCAGCAAGCAGAGGCGTCATATGCTGAATCAGGGCCGTCAACTTGGGGTCTCCTTTCTTGCCGGCGAGCTGACGGGCTTCGGTGATCAAAGCCTCCAGTTGTTGGCTTTCCTCGGTACGGGCGGGCGGCTCCAGGTCGCTGGCGGACAGATTATCGGCTTCGCCGTCGTAGAGGCGGTCCTCTTCGGCCAGCAGCACCATTTCGTCCGTTTGGCCCATCAGGCGCGTTCCGAGCGCTCTTTCCGCCGCGGCCGGGGATGAGGCCACGCAACGCATAAGCGCCAGGGTGGCGTACCAGATCATTCGGCCTGCCTGGGAGCCCTGGCGTTCGGTGCGGCCAGCCAATTCAATACAGTAGGCCTGCACTTGATCGAAGAAGGCGCCCCAGCGGCCGGTAAGGGCATACGTGATCTCGGTGGTCAAGCGCCGGGGAAAGATGCCGGCATCTTGCCATTCTTCAATGTCCTTGCGCCGACGCTGGACGAAATGCAGGGCCAATTCTTCACGCAAGGCCTTGCGGGCAGAGGTTTCGCGGCCGCTCAGGTCGGCAAACGCCGGCTTAAGCAGGGAGAGTAGATTGTGAAAGGCCGCGTCGTCGCCGGAGTGGGGCGTGGCGGTCAGCAAAATCATGTGCCGGGCATCGTCTTCGACCAGACGGCGCAGCAGTTCGTAGCGCAGCTGGCGAGCGCGGCCCACGCTGGTGCAGGTGTGGGCTTCGTCCACCACAATGCATTCGGGGGCGATGTTCAGGAAGTGCTCGCGGTGGCGTTCACTTTTGATGTAGTCGAGGCTGACCACCACGATCGGGTAGTGGTCGAACAGGGAGACGCCCTGGGGCAGGCGGCGCTCCACCCGGCCCACGTTGGCAGCCGTGAGGGCCAGGGCATCGATATTAAAACGCTCTTGCAATTCCTGTTGCCACTGTTCCACCAGGTGGGGCGGACATAGGACGGCCACGCGGGCGATTTCACCGCGGTCTATGAGTTCGCGCACAATGAGGCCGGCCTCGATAGTTTTACCAATGCCCACATCGTCCCCGATGAGCAGACGCACGGTGGGCAGGCGCAGGGCAATGAGCAGTGGCACCAACTGGTAGGCGCGCGGCTCCACGGCGATGTTGCCGAAGGAGCGGAAAGGCCCGGCGCCGGCGCGCAGTTTGAGTTGCAGGGCATCGCGCAGAAGCACGGCGCCGTCGTGGGTGCCGATGGATTCGGGTTTGGGCCAGGGGAAAGCAGCTGGTTGCGGTGGTATCGGTTCCAGGTGGGGCAGCAGGACGATGCCGTCCTCTTCCGACCCCCCGAGGGGGCGCAGCCGCAACAGGTCGGGACCAGACTGGGGTTGTACCACCCACTCCCGGCCCCGGGCGCGGATCAGAGCTCCGGGTGCATAGTCGAGTTGAGAAGTAGTCATGGCGTTCCTGGCATGGGTCCGAAGATGTCCGGGTATTGTTGAAGTTGGGCGGGCCACTGGGCCGGGTCGGCATCGAAGACGACCACCCGATAGGCACGCTCCTGGGCATAGGTGACCGTGTCGTTATCCGGTGGCTGCAGAAATATCAAGGCCCGGGCGGCTTTGTAAAGGGCGTCGGAATGGGCGCGGCCGTAATTGATTTGGATATCGAATTGGTCCGGAGGCCGGAGATGATGACGGGCCAGTAGTTGCCGCCAGGCATTGATGGATGATTCGGCGGGAGCATCTCCGGGTTGGGCCTGGCTTTGGCCGTGGATGGTTTGGGGGATTCCATGGGTCCGGACTTCGGCTTTGGCCAGAGCCAATAGCAAATCCAGGCATTGATCGGCCAAACGGTTGATATGCTCGTGATCCGGTTGGTTGTAATAGGAGAGCAAGCATTGGTAACAGCCTGCTTCGCAGATGCGGTGGCCATCGGGACGACGTACTTCATTTTCAAGCAAGTGCTGCTTATCCGTCAGGTCGTCCGTTTTGAAGTGCATCAATTCCAACGCGCGGCGGGCCACCTCGGCCAGTTGATCGGTTTCGTTGGCCAGCCGGGTGAGGACGCCTGCGCCGCCTTCGGCGGCTTCGTAGAACAGCAAGGCCCGGCGATGATCCACGGTGGGGATGGGCTCAGCCACCAGTTCGGCCTCCTCGATCTGAAAGGTGCGTTCGATGCCGCGTTTGAGGGCTGCCTGCAGGGTGGCCATGACTTCCAGGGGCAGGTCCTGGGCCGGGGTGAGGATCAGAAGGTTGCGGTGATCTTCCACGAAAGGGACGATTCGCTGGCTGGGAACCTTTTCGTGCAACGTCTCTTCATTGCCGTTATTTTCAGGTTCCTGTTCAGGGTTTTCCTTCTTGCTCCAATAGCCGGTCACTGGATTGATGTAGAAGCCCAACACCTTTTTTTCTTTGCGCCGGCGCCAGCCACGGTTGATACGCCAGATGCGGGCTGCGGGCGCATAGGTGAGGGTGGCGATGGACGCTTCACCCTGAAACACATCGGCTTCGGTTTTTTGGATGCGCCCATCGGCGCCTGGCTCGAAACGATAGGTGGTTTGCAACTCAAAGCCCTGTCGCTGGCGCTCTTCATCGTTGATGGTGATGCGCTCCTCGGCCACGGTCTCCACGGTTTCGATGCGGTAGAGCTGATTGATGCGATCTTCATCGGTGAGGGGCGTTTTACAGTGTTCGCAGACATCGGCCTTGGGCTCGGGGCTGGTGTTGTCCCCTAGATGACCATAACCACACTGGGAGCAGACACGGGCGGTCAATGTGGCCAGATCGGCGGCGGCGGAGATGTGCTCGGCCGACACGTTGAGTTTGGCGCGCACCACACGGTAAGTGCGCCCTTCGTGGTAAATGAGGCTGCGGGGGCCAAACTCGGAGATGGCCAGAAAGCGGGGGCGGCTGACCATGTTGCCCTCTTCATCCTTGGGTGCGGCCTTGCCGCCGCGTGCGGGAATCCAGGCCATCAGGGGCAAGCGCGGGAAGTTATAGCCGGGTAGGAAGCCCTGACTGGCGAGATAGCGGAAGGTGTAGAAATCAGCATTTTGGGTGTTGCCCACCTTGAGTAGCACCTGGAGCTGACGTTTGGCGTCCATGTAGCGGCGGCCGGCGCTCTCCCGGTCTCTATGGCTGGTGGTGTGCGAGCGGACGGTCTCATCGGCCATTTTCATCTGGGCTTGGGTAGCATCGTACAGATTGCGCCAGCGGTCCAGGGCGCGATCAAACTCCTTCGGGGACTTGAGAATGGTCTGATCGACAAAGGTGTCATCAAACCAGGGGGCATTTTGAGGTGTCAGCTCTTTTGCTGCCGCTCGCATGACTTCACGGGCGTAGGCCTGGGCATTCAATATGACAAGGGATTCGGTAAAGCGGTCCATGAGTTCAGCCCTAATGGGCTTTTCGTCCGGTTCGAGGTCGAGCAAAGGAGCAATGCTGGTGTCGATTTCCTGTTCCACGGCAGGCAGCCATACGGCTTGGAGATGGCTTTTAATCAGGTCGCGATTGGCCAGGTCCAAAGTCGGTGGGCGCACCACCCCATGGACCATTTCCAGGGCATGGTTGAAAAACCATTGATCGTGGGGGCTCATGAAGGCGCAGTAGGTGATGACCAGGGCTGGTTGCCCGGAGCGTCCGGCCCGGCCGCTGCGTTGTGCATAATTGGCCGGCGTGGGGGGAACATTGCGCAGATAAACGGTATTGAGGGCTGAAATGTCCACGCCCAGCTCCATGGTGGGTGAACAAAACATGATCGGCAGACGCTGTAGCGGCCCTTCGTTGGCCGAGTCGGCGGCCCAATCTTCCTTGTCCTTGTTCGAGTAGCGGAAGCGGGCTTCCAAATGGAGGCGTTTGTCGGCAGCCACCTGGGCGGTATGCTCATGGGCTTCGAAATCGAATAAAGGGTGCTTGGGCATGGCCAGGATTTGGGCTACGGCGCGGTAGAGCTGGCGGAAAAATCGATTGGATTTATTCTCTTCCTGCTTGCCCGTATCAGTAACGAGGCGCCATTGCATGACCGAGGATTTCAGACGCCAGCCGAGCTGCTTGGTGTCGAGGGTTTGGTGTTGCACAAAGCCGTGCGGTTTTGCGGCTTCTAGCAGCTTTTTAACGATTTCCACAAACTCCTGCCCGTGCCAGGTGGCCGCCTGATCGACAAAGGGAGTTTTCTTCCAAAGATCATGGTATTTCAAACGCCAGATCAGCCGCGAACGCTCGCCGCCGGCCACAATGTCTTCCCGGGGTTTGCCGCGAAACTCGGGCCGTTTATCCAACACAAGGAAATTCCAATAATAAAGCCGTTCATCACGACCGAAGGACCAACGTTCATTAAGGTAGTTGTAGGCGTTTTTGCGCGCCTTTTCCTGTTCGATGGGGTCCAGATAGGGGGTTTCAATGCACAGCGATTGCCGCAATTCGTCAAGGATGAATCGCGTCAAAGCCTCACGACTGGCGGGGTTCATTTTATGAAGTACGGAATGGCTGTCAGCAAAATTTTTCTCGTTTCGGCTGAAATCTTCAAGACCGGCGTAATCGACCCTCAGCAAGTTTAGTTGATCCAGATTGGGATTGTTGTACCGCCATCCCTTGCGTAGATCGCGGATCAGACGATAGCCTAGTACATAGCGCAGCGTGCGCTGCGCTTCCTGGCGGGCAATACCCACCCATTTAGGGCTTTGTAGATATTCCACCAAGACCTCTTCATCTTCCCTATTAAAACCGAGGGCATTGAAGACGGCATCGGTCAAGTGCTCCTCGGTGAGCAGGCCATGGTTGGCCTGCAAGGCGCCGATCAATCCTGCTCGCAGGGTTAGCAAAAAGATGAAGTCATTGAAGTGGCCGGCCTGCAAAGCCGCATCCTGGCGATTGTCGGTGAAGCTGAGCAATTTGGGTTCGGGCAGATCTTGGGGCAATTCGTTTGGTTCGAAAAGACGTCGAAGCATGCCCAAGGTAAGCATGGTTGTAGCCGAGGAACGGCCTTCACCCGAGAGGCTGGAGAGGCGGTTGATATCCTTGCCGAGGGCTGAAAACAATTCGCCGCAATTCAAACAAAAGCGGAATTTTTCGGGGATGAACCAATAGTCGTCTCCCGAGCCCTCATATCCGGCGGCATCGACGGTCACTGGCTGGGGCACCGCTTTTTGATAACCATATTTCACTTTAGATTTGGCGCGCTTCTGGTCGATCCAATTTTCGGGGAGATCATCCTGGTTCCCCTGGTATTCCATATTCGGTCTGATGGGCGCCAAGAATCCAAATTGGGCCTTTTCTTTATTTTTCTTGGTCTGCTTTTCACCTTCTTCGACTGATTGGCTGGCAGTATCATCGATGCCTCGCGGCACGTAACGCGTTTGAGCCCCCCTTTCAACCCAGACCGGGTGGTACTCATATCCGCAATTGCGGCAAAAATGAGCGGCGTATAGCATCACACCCTCTTCTTTACGGCCGGGCGCGAAGCGCTGGGCATCAAGGGTGATGTGCCGCTGGTCTATGGGCTCCAAGGTGGTGTGGACCTTGCCGGGGCCGCTGATAAATTGGTGCAGTTTGAAGGCAAAAGGCGTGTTACCTTCGGAGTTGGGTAACGCACATGCGGAAATAAGAAAGGCCTGCAGGGCTTGACGCGCCTCATGCTCTTCAACGCCGGCATCATCTGCCAAGTTTATAGCAGCGTCTGATAGTTTTTGGGGTTTTGCCCTTTCGGGTTTTGAGAGCGCCGACATTTTGATACCGAGGTTGAGTTCCACCCAGACAGCCAACGGATCGGTTCGGAATGCCTCAAAAGTCGGCCACTCAAACTCACCGGATCGAATGCGCGCGGCCAAATGGGGTTGTACGGCTATGAGGTCCAAGGTTTTGTCGGTAACCCGCTCTAAGGTTTCTTCAATGACTTCATGTTCGGAAATTGTAGTGCCAAAGAGCTTGGTTGCCACGTTGGCCACCGTGTTTCGCCGCTCCTGGCTATCACCTATGCCGGCGGACATAGTGGCCGATGTACCGATGCAGATCAGGTTACGCGGTTCGGTGCGCTGCCGCAAACGGCGCACCAACATAGCCACATCCGCACCTTGTCGGCCTCTGTAGGTATGCAGCTCATCAAGCACAATAAACTCAAGCCCACGGCAGTTTTCCATGACCTGCCGATTGGTGGGTTCATAGCGCGACAAGATCAGCTCCAACATCATGAAGTTGGTCAGCAGAATATCCGGAGCCTTCTCTGCTATACCTTTCCGAATCGTCTCATTTTCCTGGCCGGTGAAGCGCTGCACTGTGAATGGCTGTTGCTCCTGCGCATATCCGTGCAGATAACTGTTCAATTCATTCAACTGGCTGTTGGCCAAAGCATTCATGGGATAAATTACGATGGCCCGGGTGCGTGGGGTGGGATCCTTTTCCTTGGCTTTCAGAATTCGATCCACGATGGGTATGAAAAAGGCAAGCGACTTTCCGGAGCCGGTTCCGGTGGTCACCACATAGCTTTTATTTTCACGGGCCTTAGCTATGGCTTGCAATTGATGCGTGAAAAGGCGCAGTTCAGTTGGACGATTGTCCTCTTTACCGAGCATGAATAGCTGAGCGCAGGTCGGATGGAGCAAGCCCTCCTTTACCAATTCCTGTATTGATTTTTCGCGGTGGAAATTGGGATTGATTTGGATGAGGGGTTCAGGCCAATAGCGACCGGCCTCGTATTGACGATCAACCTCGGACTTGATGTCAGTGGCCTCTATTTGGGTGAAACTGCGTGAAAAGGCTTCATATTCTTGGATCAAGCTGTCTCGGAATTCGAATACGTGTCTCATTTGGCAGTTCACCTAATCGCTATCCATGAAAAATACGAGTGTGGGCATTCAAAATTTTGTTCAATTCAAATTTCTTTATTAGCAAAAGGTGAAAATCATTGAAAGAAACATTGTGTCGCACCCTGAAAGCGATTTAACCTTTTGGATTGGATATACCCTTTAATATGCAAAATATTTCTTTAGGTATTTTGGATTTCCCAAAACCCCAGATACGTCTTTACTACCCGCGATCGGCTTCACGATCATGGGCTCCGTCGTTGCATCATCAATATTAAATCCCCACCAACCGCCCGGCGGTGACTTGCCGAACGGTCGATGGGGACTCCTATTTAACCACCAGGTTTGCGCGCTCCGCCTAGTGGGCTTCTTCGGTCTGCATCAGGATCACCTCGGCATCATCGGGATTTTCGGTTAAAAGGTTAACACCTAACGTATTTGCCTGATTAATATGATAATCGGCATCATCCAGGTGTAAATCGTAGAGTTTAAACAGGTCACCACCTTCGGCCCAGCTGGGGTCCCCAGAAACCTCAAAAGGGGTGGGCAGGGTCCGCTGGGTTGTTACCTTCAAGCACGCAATACCCGAATGCTTGGCATTTTTGGCAGTACGCTCATCGGCAAATGGTCTGCCTTGGGCATCGCACCAGACCAGCACCCCCTTTTCAACCAGAGGCGTCAACCACTTGGACACAGCAGGCCTCGAAATATTGAATGCCTCCGAAATCATCCTCTGGGTGGCTACGCCCTTGGCAGCGACAAACTGGATCCGCTCATCGGTAAACCGGCTCGTCTCGCCCAGGCTTTCCACAAAGGGTACCTCAAGCAGTTGGTGGGCCATTGCGTAGTCGGCCATCTCGGCGATCAACCGCCCCTGTTCATCCCGTTGGCGTTGATTCTGATAAAGGACGGCGATGGTCTTGATCGCAGAAAGAATGCGTCTGGATCCTCGCCGCGCTGAAGGAGGCAGATTGGGTATCATGGCCATTTGCTCGCCGATAACATCTGCAAATGGAACGAAGACTTCGATCGGTTCGAGCATATCGTGAAACATCCGCCAAGCCGCAATTTGGTTCGAGTCAACTTGAATCGTATTGCCCGAGGCAGCGCTGAACACCTGCCTGATGATCCGTGAGGTTTGCTCAGAGGAGATATTGGGGTGGATCGTAATCATGCGATCGTCCATTTGCTCCTCAAGTTTTTCTCGAATGGTCGTCGTGATCAGCGAGATCGGTCCATAGATTGTTTCGGTCACCGTTTTTCTCTGGCGACCGTTAGTCACGGTCACCTGGTAGGTCACTTGTCCTTCAGAGTACAGGGTACGCAAACTATAAATAAACGGGGTGTCTTGGCCCTTCCTGCATTCCAGGTCATGTCCCTCGGCCAGGATGATCGCCTTGTAGCTGAGGCAATCGCCCATGTAGTAAAAGCTTTTGGCGCTGCCACTGGATATCATGTGGTATGCCGTGGAGGAATAAAGCTTAAGGCTGCAAGACAAGGTGGCCGATTTTCCGGCCCCCTGATGACCAGAATTTTTTAACGCCAACGTTTCGGGGCCTCTTCCCATTATGGGCAGCAACCGACTGTCGATGACCAGTTGGCAGATTCCGATGTTGCGTCGCTCCCCCACGATACCGAGGCGTTGGACCGCATCGATCTTTTTCAAAAGCAACTGAGGGTCGGCGGCTATCTTACAGGCGGCGCGGCACGCCCGCATGGCGTCCAGATCTAAGGTGCAACAGTCGAAATCGATCCCAGAGCAAGGTTCCTCTTCAAAAATCTGGCAGGACAAATCTTCAGACAAGGCCTCGTAACAATCACCATTACAAATCATTTTAAGCTCCATTATGAAAGATATTTGCAAACATTTCAGTGTCTTTTCAATCGGCTATTTCCCTTGGACAGCCCAAAAAAATTATGGGAAGCACGACGAATTGTGGACACCGAATTACGCCGTTACAAGTTGTCAAAGAACGAACCGGGTTTGATGCTGCAACCACCATGACATTGTCTCATGGTGGTTGCGCAATAACGCGGGTGGCTACTTTTCTTTCCGAAGACCAGCGGGTGGTGAGCCCACTGAAAGTAGAGAGTCAAATACTTTAAATAAATACGGTGACTTTCCGGAACCCAACTGAACCGAGAGTTGAATGGCTAAGCCCACGGGCAATTCATTCACCAGGGGTAACATCTGGCTTTCCGGTTGCCGGCGGTCACCGACTATCTCCGGCCCCTTGACGGTAGCCAATTGAGCGATAAGGGCATCGATTTTCGTGTAACAGTTTCTGCGGTTGATACTCATTTGTGCTTCTCCTTTTGTGTACAGTCAGTTAAAATCCACCTATATGTTCAACGATGCCCGGCTTTGCCATATTAACCATCGATTATATTTGAACTTTTCTTGAAGTTTAATACTCCGTCGAACAGGCTGGGCTTGTATTGGAACAACGGCGTGACCAGGCCATGTTTAACGCCAAGGCAACTGAGCACCCCGAAGAGCATCCCCATCAATCCGGCCGCCGCCGGCAAACCACTTGAGTCTAGTGTGGCTTTAAATGCCTCGATGACCTTTTTATCCTCGGCGATATTGACCACTTGTTTGACCCGGTTTTTGTAAGCACCTGTGGGTTGCATCTCTCCACGCTCCCAACGAGCTACAGTATTCGATGTTACCTGAATCAATTGTGCCCAATCTTCTTGAGTGAGTCCCAGCTCTTCGCGCATTGCCTTTAATTTATTGATAATTATCTTTATCTCTTCCTTATCCATAAAATGTATCCTTTCCATTTTTTCGATGAATCAATGTGGGCGGTTCGATTTCAAGACGGCCAAAAATACGAACGTATAAAGCGTTGTCAACGACGTTAGTATAGTTTTTTATCCTGCGCCGCGATATTTTTTGCAATTATCTGGATTTGTTGTGAATAAAAAAATGGGCAGGCATCGAAGTTCAATAAAAGCGACGCCTTGAGCTGTTGACTCGATGAAGCAGCCACGAATCACCATGATGAGGGTTTTGCCCTACCAATGTCCATCCAATCGGTCCGCATTGCATAACGCCCACGCCGCCGCATCTTATTGGCAAATGAAACACGAACCAAAAACAAAACACAAAACGACCAGAGAGGTGACCTATGGCCGACAATAGAATTCAAGACTACTTTGACGACAGGAACGAGGGACACGTGGACACCCGTGAAGCCAATTTCAAATGCGATAACCCCGATGAGCATCTGGGCTGTGACATGGGAATTGACGTTCAGGGATAAGCAAAAGGAAGGTGCCTTATGATCGGTATCATGCTGACGATAATAGTTCTTGGCTACTCCATCAATCATTGCATAAACGGTCGAGCGGCCGTGGCAGCGTGCAAACTGTAGCCAGGTAGGGTTCAAGGCAGAGCTTCATCAAATAGGCAAACAGATATAGTCCGTTAATCAAACGGCATATAAAAAAGGCAGGGCCTCGATTGAGGCTCTGCCATCTTTGTTGTGTGCCAGACATGGCGTAATTCTATGGGGTGCAAGTCCCGACCAGGCCGCAGTGGTCGGAACTGCTAATCACCATCCACACGCTGTTTTAGTTCCGATCCCACCTTGAAAAATGGCAACCGTTTGGGCTTGACCTTGACGGGCTCCCCGCTTTTGGGATTGCGTCCCGTGTAGCTGTCGTACTCCTTGACCTTGAAAGAGCACCACCCGCGGATCTCCACCCGGTCGCCTTTAATGAGCGCGTCGGATATGTGATCGAAAAACAGGTCGACCGTCCGTTTGGCCTCCGCCTTGGTAAGCCCTTGCTGCTCGGACAGCATTGATATCAGTTCGAGTTTGTTCATGGCTGCTCCATCGATAAGGATAAGATGTCGAGGTTCTATTGCCATGTGAGCTAAAGGTCAAGAATATAATGGGAAAATGGTTTAAGAGGATCATTTCATTATGCCGCATTGCTCGAAAATATTTCACAATCCGTAAGACCTGAAATACCCCATCGATGACCCGGGGGTACCAACCATATGCACATCTGATATCAATCAAAAATCATCGTCTGAAAATCGAATGGGAAATCGGTCTCAAAGGTATTGAAGGAGCGATGGCTAATGAAATTTGAAACCAAATGCGAAACAGGGTAACTTCATTGCGGTATAATTAAAATTGCCGGTGACCTGGACAGGGATCAAACCATAATTTTTACCGGCAAGCCCTTCCCCAATGGACGGACCCATTGCGGAAGGGAAAAAGGAGTATGGACAATGGTGGACCGGAGTGTTGTAGAAGAGCAGTTAGAGCTGATCGAGCGCAACAAGGAGCTCTCCTGTCTATACGAGATCGCCAAGATCATCGCCCCTTCGGACAGGTCCTTCTCAGACGTATTACAGGCAATAGTTTCCATATTGCCATCGGCCTTTCACTATCCTGGAAGAGTGGGGGCTAGCATCCGGGTAGACGACCAAGTATTCACGACAGACGGTTTTAGTCCAACCACCAGCAGAATAAACGCCACACTGACGATTGAGGGGCGCCCCAAGGGAATGATCGAGGTCTTTTACAAGCAGTTTAAAGAGGATGCGGATGGTGATGGGCAAGGCCATTTTTTGACGGAAGAGACCAACCTGCTGCAAACCATTGCACGCCAAGTCTCCTTGATGATCGAGATAAAGCTGGCCAATGAAAAACAGGCCCGGCTGGAAAGTCAGTTGCGTCATGCGGATCGTTTGGCCAAAATCGGGCAATTGACGGCCGGCGTGGCCCATGAGCTCAATGAGCCGTTGTCGGGCATTCTGGGTTTTGCGCAGTTGGCATTGAAAAAGATCGATACCCCAGAGCAGGCTGCCCGTTATCTGGATCGCATCGTGCAGTCGTGCCTGCATGCCCGCGAAATCATCAAAAAAATGATGCTGTTCAGCAGTCCCATGCCCCAGCACATGGTGCGGGTGGATTTGAATCAGTTGCTGACTGATGGAATGTCATTCATTGTTCCCCGCTTCGAGGGATCCGGGATTCGGTTTGATGCTGATTTTGATCCCGCTTTGCCGAACATCTCCGCGGATGCGTCCCAGATCACCCAGGTATTGGTCAACTTGGTGATCAACGCGATCCACGCCATGCCCGATGGTGGCGTCTTGACGGTGAAAACCGTTTGTATTGAGGGCAAATCCTGCTTAATCGTGCAAGATACCGGCGTCGGAATGGATACAAAAACCCTGGAGCAGATTTTTTTGCCGTTTTTCTCCACTAAGGATGTGGACCATGGCACTGGCTTGGGACTGTCTGTCGTCCACGGTATTCTATCCGCTCATGACGCGACCATCGATGTTCAAAGTCAATTCGGTCGAGGTACTGTTTTTACCATCGCTTTTCCGGCTATCGAAGGAGGTGATTGCGGCAAAGGCGGCGATCCTTGACACAGACATACATTTACGTTTGCAGCGTACCAGGTTTTCCGGATAATTCTGCGCGGCATTTTTTAGGGACCATGGAGGAGGAATATGAGTGGCGCGGACGATTTTAATGCGCAAGATTTCAGCATCCTGGTGGTGGATGATTCGGTCGATGCCCGCGAGGTGATCCAGGCCAATCTGGAAGACGAGGGTTATGCCGTGCACACCTGTTCCAGTGTGGATCAAGCGTTACAGATGTTGTCCCAATACGACTTCGATATCATTGTCACCGATCTGAGAATGCCCAGAGTCAGTGGTTTGGCGCTGATCCGCCACGTCAGGCAACACCTGCCGGCCGTGGAGATCATGATGATCACCGGGTATCCCTCTATCGAGGGCGCCGTCGAGGCGGTCAAAAGTGGCGCCGAGCACTATCTGGCCAAACCTTTCACCGATTCGGAACTGATCGAAGCAGTGGGTGCCATCGCAAGGAAGGTGCTCCGCAAGCGATTGGCGCACGACAAGGTTACGCCTGCAGAAACCTACGGCATCGTGGGCCAATCGTTACCCATGCAAAGGGTTTTCCGGTTGATCAGCAAGGCCGGACTCACCGATGCGAATGTCCATATCAGCGGGGAGAGCGGCACGGGCAAGGAGATGGTGGCACGGGCCATCCATTACGCCGGAGCCCGCCGCACTGAGCCATTTGTGTCGGTCAACTGCACCGCAGTGCCGGAAAGCCTGATCGAAAGTGAGTTGTTTGGCTACGTCAAAGGCGCATTCACCGGCGCCGGCAATGCCCGCACCGGTTTTTTCGAAATCGCCAATGGCGGAACCCTGTTCATGGACGAGATCGGTGACGCCAGCCTGGCCATGCAGGCCAAACTGTTGCGCGCCATCCAGGAAAAAACCATTTACAGGGTGGGATCCAGCCGGGCCATTCATGTGGATACCCGTTTGATCTGCGCGACCAATAAGGATCTGCTCCAATTGATAGGCAATGGGCTTTTTCGTGAAGATTTGTACTATCGCATCAACGTGATCGATATCCCCCTGCCGCCCTTGCGCGACCGCGGCGATGATCTTTTTTTGCTGATAAAACACTTCCACGCCAAGTTCACCAAAGAGATGGGGGCGGATGCGCCGCGGTTCAGCGATGAGGTGCTGCGCCGCTTGAAGGCATATCGATGGCCGGGCAACGTGCGGGAGCTGGAGAACCTGGTGCAGAAACTGGTGTTGATGGCCGACGGCCCGAAAATCGATGTGGCAGATTTGCCGCCTGCCATGAAAAGCTGGGTCGAACCGTCCTGGCGATTGGACCGCAGCCTGGCCGAAATGGAAGCCGAGTACATTCGGCAGGTATTGGAAAGCGTCCATGGCAACAAATCAAAAGCTGCCGAGATCCTAAAAATAGACCGAAAGACGGTGCGCGATAAGCTAAGATAAGATAAAGCGACTACCGGCAACGCACAGATGGGGCAAATTCTCCCACTGGCCGCTTTTTTCCCATCTGCACCCTCCAGTGTCTCTCCGTAGTCGTCCATCCCACAAGCACCCATAGTCCCCCCGTCGGGGCTATCCGCAGATGGATCAACCCATTTTACTCTCCTTTACGATGGCATGATAACTGCTCTCATGAAAGGCATCCCGGCGCCCAATGCTTGTTTCGCGCCTTTCCCGCAATTTTTTGGTCGATTCATGGAGAGTGAAAATGGAAAAGATGAAAGTAAGAGAACTGATGCGTCCCATCAATGAGTTCCCCCGCATTTCCAGCCGCGCCACATTTATGGAGGCGGTGGAGAGCCTGGACAGCGCGGATTTGGCCTTCAGGGCCGGCAAGGCCCCCGAACGCATCGTGCTGGTTTCTGACGAGCGGGGAAGGATCATCGGCAAACTGTCTCCGATCGATGTGGTCAAAGCCCTCGAACCCAATTTCAGCTATATCAATGATCTGAAAATCGGGTTCCACAAGCATTTGGTGCAGGCGTCACTGGATTCCATGAAAGAACTCTATCGGGTTTGGCATAATCCCCTGCTCGACCTCTGGCAGAAGGCTACCAGTATCAGGATTCGTGATTTCATCAATAGGCCGCAACCCGACCAGATGGTTCACGCAGATGATACCATGGACACTGCCTTTCACCGTTTTGTGGAAGGACGCCATGGTTCGCTATTTGTGCGAGACGGTGGGGAAATTGTCGGCCTGATCCGATTCTCGGATGTCTATCGAAAAATTAAAGAAGCCATGCGACTGGCGCCTGTTGGTGAGGCTACGGCCGAAACGGTGTAATGACCATATGGGTGCGACTATCGCCCGGGCCACCAGGGCTCATATTCGCACCCGCTCGACTTTAGGGGGCTCGATCCAATCAATACCATTCAAGAAAAGACGTGCAGCTGGAGGTGACGCGTGAGTTACAGTCCCATCTATATTACTGCGGAAGACAGGGCACGCGTGGAGTGGTTGATGCTGTTTTACGACCTTTTGACGGAGGAGGAACAGAAAAGGATTCGACGTCTGTATTATGAGGTTTCCCAGGGCCTAGTGGTCAGTGCGGACCAGATTCCGAGCAATGTGGTAACCACCCATTCGCGCATTAAGTTGGAAGAAATAAAGGGCGACACGGAGGTCGCCCTTTATTTGGTGTTTCCAGACGAGATGAAGCAAGGCTTCGGCCGAGTTTCAATATTGACAGCTATCGGGGCCGCGCTTTTGGGACGCAGGGTAGGTGATATCGTCGAATGTCAGACCACCACGGGGGTCCGCCGATTCGCGATTACATCGACCAAACATTTCAATCGAGACAGTGTCTGAAGGCAAGGTCGGCGCTCGACAGGCGAACCGTCGGGCAACCATACAAATCTCTGCGCTACCATTGGGGTTGATTACCGATCCTCAAGCCGGTGACGTCGCCGGCCGTCATCATCGCTATGAATGCATCAGGATCCTTTTCCAATACGATCTTTTTTAACGAAGCTATGTCCTTTCGATGGATGACCGAAAACAGGATCGTCTTTTCGGTTCCGTGATAGCCACCCTTTCCATTCAGTTTTGTAATGCCCACCTGATAATTGTGCGTCAGAATATCTGCAATCGCATCGCAGTGATTGGAAATGATGATAGCAGCCTTCCGTTTTTTCATGCCATGATAGATGGCATTTGTCGCCTGCATCGCAACTATCGCGTATATGAGCGAATATAAGACCTTGTCGACGGGAAAAAGAAGTGCAGAAACTGCCAATACGCCAATATTGATCACCACGGCACCAGTTCCTATCGAAAGCGAGAAGAGCTTGTGAAATATGACACCGATGATGTCGCTGCCTCCGGTCGAGCCACGGGAGCGTAATATAATCGCCATGCCCAGACCGGTTATGCCGCCTGCAATCACGGCATTAAGCATTTGATCGGGGACTTCTATCTGAAAATCGACCAGGTAAAGCATTGCAGAATAAATCAACATGCCCCACAACGAATACAAAAAAAATCTAATGCTGACAAAGTATAACCCCAATAAAAAAATCGGGATATTCAGCAATAGGTAGATGGTGGTTAATGATATCGCAGGATGAAGATAATATAAGATCAAGGCCGCTCCCGTCAGTCCCCCCGATAAGAAACCTCGAGGGATCAGAAAGGCTTTGACGGCAAATGCGCATATGCTGCTGCCCAGCGTCAGCAATAAGGTTTGAAGTAGGCTGTCTTTCAATATTCTGATCATGATGCTCTCTTAGTTTTCTGCACAGGTGGTTTCCCAGTTCCGAAATGCAAGATAGGCGGTTTCGTCTACTGGATAATCCCAGGTACCGCTGTGATGCACAATTTGGCCGCCGAATCCAGATTTGAAGAGGTATAAGCCATAAAAGGTGAATTGCGGATCGGCTACGGGAGAGACGGCGCCCATATCGTACACTCGACAATTATATGCTCTGGCACACTGAATCGCTTTCCAGTGAAGTGCATAAGAGCCCATGTAATTTCTCTTGATATTGGCAGAAGCACCGTGAAGAAACAGCGCTCCGTTTTGGGAAATAACGATAATGGCACCCGCCAATACGTCGCGGCCATGGGTTGCCATAAGCAAAAATATCTCAGAGTTACCCTGGTGTTCTTTGTGGGCCGAAAATAAAGCCTCAAAAAAGCGGTATTCACTCATCTGAAAACCGTTGCGCTGCGCTGTTTGGCGATACAGGTCGTAAAAAATCGGCAGCTTTTCTACCGAGAATGCACTTACCCGCACACCTTTTCGATGCGCAAGTCCTATATTGTATCGAGTCTTGGGCTTCATTCGAGAAAGCACGTGCGCTTCATCACCCTCAATGTCTACAATGCAGCTGTGGGCAACCGTCATGTCCACCGGCGCTTTTTTCAACTTCCAGTTTCTTGTGCCAAAATTCATGCGTATTTCTCGAATTCTGGGGTCGGGGTAATCGTACCGCTGGCATTTTGCGATTTCACGTGCGTATGACGATTCCCAAGGCAGATCATAGCGAATGAAGGCAACATCCTTCTGCATCTGAGTGATCAAGGACTCTGACATGGATTCCAGAAAGCGTCCATAATCTTCCGGCTCCGGTGCGAACTCCGGTCCCTGTGGGACGTACAGACCAACCGTGTTGCGGCCAATCGATTTGGCCAACACGAGCAGGTCTCTTCCCGACTTTGCACCGTCCAAATCGAACGCATAGGTCTTCCACCCCAATTGCCTCTTTACCGTCTCCCAATAAATACTTTGGAAAAGGATGTCAGTTGGGTAAAGCTTTTGCGAATCCTTGGGCTTCAGAATCACGTCCACGGCCTATCACACTCCTCTTTTTGTTTTGCGCTTGCAATATTTACAACGCGTTTGAATTATTGAAAATTTTCCAGCCCTAAATCCTTATGATTAAAAGTCCTGAAAATGAAGAGCACCTCAAGCCGTCACCTATCGCAACTATTGTGCCTATTGTCCGCCCCCAATTTGTGTGACGATTGAATGGAAAGGTAACTTATTGTTATTAAACGCGATGATTCAATTTTACATAGCAGATAAGACTATGGCTATAGGTGATCGAGCTGCACATTGAAATTTGATTCGATGGATTGGTTGGGAGTTTTTTGGCCAGTGATCCTATTTTCCCCAGTCTCCATAAGATGATCAACTGTGAACCTGCAACTGACTACCGCCACGCTCCAATTTTGCCATGCAATCAACCTGATGGTTGGATTGCAATTAACGAACTCCGCGTTTCAACGCCTGATTTTCCATGTTGACAAAACTATGCTGAGGTTTATGATAGTAATTAATTACTATCTTTTTTGGAGGCGCACGTGAATACAACAATCAAGCATCTGCCAGCAGAGCAACGCCGGGCAGTGACCATAGAGGCCGTCGTCGAGTTGGCGGGCGAACAGAACCCGAACGGGATTACCACGGCCGCCATCGCCAAGCGCATGGGGCTGACCCAGGGGGCGCTGTTCCGGCACTTTCCCAATAAAGATGCCATTCTCAAAGCCGTCATGGAGTGGGTAGCCGACCGGTTGATGTCGCGGATCGAAACCGCGGTGCAGGATGCATCCTCACCGCTTGCGGCCCTTGAACGCATGTTTATGGCCCATGTGGACTTTATTGCCGAGCACCCAGGCATCCCCCGACTGTTGTTCGGTGAATTGCAGCACGCCGCAGAAACCGGCCCCAAGCGCATGGCGCAAACGCTTGTCCGCCGCTACGGCGAGCGCCTGCACCGGTTGTTCGAACAGGGCAAGGTGTGCGGCGAACTCGATGGCGGTCTGGATAGTGATGCCGCAGCCACCCTGTTCATCGGCACGATCCAGGGACTGGTGATGCAGTCGCTGCTGGCCGGAGACATTGACCGCATCCGGCGCGATGCCCACAGAGTTTTTGCCATTTACCGACGGGGAATCAGGAGCGCATCATGAAACAACTGCCTTTTCAAAAACGCACCTTGACCCTTATGGCGATACTGGTCCCGCTTTTTTCCTTATTTATTTACGTCGCTTTCAGCTCTGGGCCGCTCGCCCCGGTGCCCGTTGTGTTGGCCACCGTTGAAAACATGAGCCTGTCTCCGGCACTGTTCGGTATCGGCACGGTCGAGGCGCGCTATACCTACAAAATCGGCCCTACCTTTGCCGGCCGCTTGAAGAACATGGCGTTTGAAGTGGGCGACCGTATCCGGGCCGGGCAGGTGATCGGCGAGATGGACCCTGTGGATCTCGATGAACGCATCGCGGCCCAGGATGCCGCTATAAAAGAGGGGCTCGCTCACTTACGCGAGGTCCAGGCGCGCAAAGACTACGCCCAATCCCAGGCCCAGCGCTACCAGTTGTTGCTCAAAGGCCACGCCACCAGTGAAGAGACGGCCGCTGCCAAGCACCAGGAACTGCAGGTCGCCCAGGCCGCCCTCGCTGCTGCACACGAGGCGTTGTCCCGTGTGCGGGCCGAGCGTGGGGGCCTTGTGGCACAACGTCGACACCTGCTGCTGATCGCGCCGGTCGACGGCCTCATCGTCGCCCGTGATGTGGACCCGGGCACCACCGTAGTGGCCGGTCAGGCCGTGGTGGAACTGATCGATCCCGACTCATTGTGGATCGATGTCCGTTTTGACCAGATCCGTGCGCAGGGGCTGGCAGCCGGTCTGCCGGCACAGATTGTATTGCGATCAAGGGCGGACGTCTCAAGTACAGGACGCGTGCTTCGGGTGGAACCGTTGGCCGATGCGGTGACCGAGGAAATTCTGGCCAAGGTGGTCTTTGAGCATCTGCCCGATCCTCTGCCGCCGATTGGTGAACTGGCCGAGGTGACCGTCGAGCTGCCGGCCCGCCCGCCGGGACCGGTTGTCCCCAATGCCGCCATCCAACGCATCGATGGGCGACTGGGGGTGTGGCAGGTCACCGATGGCGGAGCGGATTTTACACCCATTCAATCGGTGGCCTCGGATTTGGACGGGCGGGTATTGATCCGAAAAGGGCTCGAGCCCGGTCACAGGGTCGTTGCCTATAGCCAGAGCGCCATCAGCGGGCACAGCCGCATTCACGTCGTAGAACGATTGCCGGGGGTGGCGCCATGATCAGTCTGGCCGGACGCGACATCCTGCATGCCTGGGGAAAATTCGTCTTCACCGGTGTGGGGTTGGGTCTGCTCATCGGCGTGACGCTGATCATGGCCGGCGTCTACCGCGGGATGGTCGATGATGCCAAGGTCCTGCTCGACAACAGCGGGGCCGACCTTTGGGTGGTTCAAAAAGACACGCTTGGTCCGTACGCCGAATCGTCGAGCGTCTACGACGATCTGTGGCGCAGCATCCGCGGCATTCCGGGCGTGGCCAGCGCGGCCAACGTCACCTACCTGACCATGCAGGTCCGCCATGGCGAGCGCGATGTGCGGGCCATGGTGACCGGCATCGGCGCGGACGGGCCTGGAACGCCTGGTTGGCCCCCCTATCTGGTAGACGGCCGCCAGATCACGCGCGGCCACTATGAGGCCGTGGCCGATGTGGCCACCGGTTTCAAACTCGGGGATCGATTGAAGATACGCCGCAACATTTACACCGTGGTCGGGTTGACCCGCCGGATGGTCTCTTCCAACGGAGATCCCATGGTGTTCATCCCCTTTAAAGACGCGCAAGAGGCCCAATTTCTCAAAGACAACGATGCCATCTGGCAGCAGCGCCGCCGCACATCGGAAAACCCGGTCTTCAATAACCCGGGGACCCCCGGCGTGCTCGATGCGGTGATCGCTTCCCAAACCAGCAGTCCCTATGTCAACGCGGTCCTGGTGCAGGTCGAGCGCGCCTACGCCCCCGAAGATGTGGCCCAGGCCATCCGCAGGTGGCAGCGCCTCACGGTGTACACCCGTGCCCAGATGGAAGCCATCCTGGTCGGCAAGCTGATCGCCACCTCGGCCAAACAGATCGGCATGTTTTTAGTGATCCTGGCGGTGGTCAGCGCCGCCATCGTGGCGTTTATCATCTATACCCTGACCATCGGCAAAATCCGCGAGATCGCCGTGTTGAAGCTGATCGGGACCAGGAATCGAACCATCGCCGCCATGATCCTCAAGCAGGCGATCGCCCTGGGCGCCATCGGATTTGTGGTCGGCAAAATCTCCGCCACATTCGGAGCGCCCTATTTTCCCAAACATGTCCTTCTTGTGCCCAAAGATTCGGTCGCCGGTGTTGCGGCCGTGGTCGCCATCTGCATCCTGTCGAGTATCGTGGCAATCCATGCCGCCCTCAAGGTGGATCCCGCCGAGGCCATAGGAGGCTGAGATGACCCGCAAAGGCATTGTCATAAAGGGGTTGAAAAAGCGCTACGGCAGTGGCGACACCGCAGTCGATGCCTTGAAAACCGTGGACATGAGCGTCGGCCCCGGCGAGGTGGTGGGACTGATCGGCCCATCGGGGTCTGGCAAGAGCACGCTGCTCAAATGTTTGGGCGCGGTGATCGAACCGACCGCCGGGCAGATGGCCCTGGGCGACGAGCTTATCTATGACGACGCCTGGATGGTCCGAGATATTCGTGCCCTGCGACGCGACCGGATCGGATTCGTATTCCAGGCGCCCTATCTCATTCCCTTCCTCGATGTCACCGACAACGTCGCGTTGCCATCGATGCTGGCCGGAAAATCCAACCCCGATGCACGCAGCCGTGCGATCGACCTTCTAAGGGCACTTGATGTGCATCACCGGGCCAGGGCCATGCCCGCGCAACTGTCCGGCGGAGAGCAGCAACGGGTGGCGATTGCCCGGGGCCTGGTCAATCAGCCTCCGGTGATCCTGGCCGACGAGCCGACCGCTCCGCTGGATAGCCAGCGGGCGCTTGCGGTGATCCGGATCTTAAACGACATGGCTCAGAAGTTCGAGACCGCCATTATCGTCGTCACCCACGATGAAAAAATCATCCCGACCTTCAAACGCATCTATCACATCCGCGACGGGGTCACCTATGAGGAAAAAGGCGAGGGTCGGGGTTTTGAATAAGGAGTGTGGAAAGGCTTACAGCTCTCGCCACTGCGGATTCGGTGAAAAGATCGCAGTGTGTTGGGACTATCAGGACGCTGGGTCTGAATCTGCTCCTTGTGCAACCATATCGCCAGGAGACAAACCTCGACTTGTTAGTCAGGCCAACCGGCTGGTCGACACCGTTGGGTTCTACCAGGCAAATGGCGGCGGCATAGACGAATCAGGACGCTTGGGGGGCGGTCCTTAGATAAACACTGGGATGAAGTTCGACAGCCTTGCCGCTGGAAACCCACCCCTGAATGTCGAATACCGAGTCGCCATACAGACCGGTCCTGTCAAATCCCCAACCTTTGATCCCATTAACATTGCCATCCCGATCGTACACCAGCGTGCGCTCGGATTGCATCCAAACCGGCGTTCCAGCCACCAGTCCCCCTTCGAAGAATGACAAGGGCTTTTTGGCATGTAGCGTGTGCTCATCGGCGATCGAAAGGGTATCGTGGAAAGTGCTGCGGCCGTGATGAGAGTCCTTATATTCGGCCGCAAGCTCTTGGTCGGTTTTGCCCAGAACAAGTCGGGTGACATCTGCATTGTCGCATACAGCTGCTGTTTGGGGGAGAAGAACCCTGCTGACCATGGCACGACTTGCAAATTTGTATCGGCCTGACAGGTCTTTGTACCATAAATATACACCGGAGTCGTGGATCATGGTCATCGCGAGCTCCACGAAATCCATCATCGCGTGAAACTCGGTTCTGGCTTTTTCGAAGTTGGCCTCAGATTCGGCCGTGGATTCCTCCAGTTTTTTGATGTCGATGGTTGAGACGGGGAACAAGCTTCGGACAATTGATTTAATAGATGCTAAGAGATTCATACTCACCCCAATACAAAAGCTGTTAGATTTCAATATAAACGGTATGATACATGGAATCGATGATCATAACATCATCCGTTGACTGGTCTTTTACCGAAAAGGCTATTTTGGACGAATGAAGCCGCCCCATTAGATCTGCTGGATGTAAATCCGGATGTAAAACGTAATGCCTATGATGTCTTTTTATGCCCCTATTGTATTGCTAAGTGACTGAAATTACATGGGGAGAAGGAGGAGTTGAGAGCCTCTCACGCCAGTAACAGGGGTTCGAATCCCCTTGGGATCACCAAAATGAAAACAAGGGCTTAGAGATCCATCTAAGCCCTTGTTGTTTCGGCTGATTTTTAACACCCAACACGCAGACTATAAATTAGGATAACCCCAAGTGAGTAGCGGTTGTCATTTTCAGAATATCCATCTCACCACCCAATAAACGGCGTACCCGACGCCGATGCCAACGGGCAACATGATTCATGGCCGGCATAGGGGCGTCTCTCTGAATTCCCAGGCATAGACGCCGATTGCGAGAATGCCGGATATGATGCCGATGATTTTGGGGAGCATGTGAGAATTCATCGAAGACTCTTTTATTTATAAATTACAATGAATTGAAAATTTTTCCACCACCTGGCGGACATCGGAAAGACATCAGCGCCCTTTGGGATTTTTAACAGCGCATTGACATCCACCAAGCTTTTTTTCAGCAATTATTTTTTCCAGTATGGTGGACTTGCCGTTTTGTCGGAGGTCCAGTTCAATATCCTTTTCGGTGTAATTGAAACAATGGCAGATAAGGTCTGTCATCAAGGCTTCCTTACTGATATTGGGGAGCATCAGGTCATTACCTCGTTTGCTCAGTCTGCGTTCAATCGTTCCAATACACCTATCTTGTCGGCCGCCGAGGTCTTTTTCAAACGGTATTCCAATTTCAATGCCTCGCTCCTTGTCATTTCTGAACTGACACCGACCAACTCTAAAGGCAACCGGGATCTTGTGTACTTGGCGCCCTTGCCTGAGTTGTGCTTCAATAATCGCTTTTCCAGGTTGTTTGTAATGCCGCAGTATAGAGAATCATCCACACACCGAAGCAAATACACCACCCAATTATCAGCGCCCATTTTTCATCCACACCGCCCCATCAGCGTCTTCACATTCGTACCACTTTAAAAAACGGCAGCTTCTTCGGTTTGACCTTGACCAGCTACCCGACTTGGGATTGCACCCTGCACTTCTTTGATCAATCCATCCTCCAGTCGATACTCGTCCATCACCTCGATCAGCACGCCATGAGCGTATTTCGGATGTACCCAGGCAAGTTGCAACTTCGGGTTGCTACCGTCCTTGAGGAAATTGTCGCCGTGCAGCTGCACACCCTGCTCTTTAGACTCTTGAAAGGTGATGGCCCGTGGTAAAAGCGATGTGGTGAACGCCCTCCCCATGGTCACCCAATCGCTGCGCGGCAGCCGAATCGGCGTTTACCGGCTGTAACAGCTGAATATCGCAGGCATCTCCAATGGCGGGAAAGAAGGCCGTCAGATAATGGTCATTGCCCATGTGCCCTTTCTGCTTAACGATTCTCTCCTCGAGCATCTGCGGTGCCACTGCCTCCAAGATGCGGGTGTAATGCTCGATGGCCGCATCGATATCCTTTACCATGATGTAGATGTGCGCAAACCGGTGTCTAATTGCTTTGGTCATGGGTTTTATCCTCAGAAAACGTTTGAGGATCCGCCCCCCTCAACGAGGATGGCTCGAAAATATCGCCACCTTCGTTTCAGCTCTAAAAAGCGGAACTATCATAGTTTAACAGCGGCCTATGTGGAGCATCAAGGCAAAATTGTGGAATCCCAATTTACATTCCCGAAGCCCATCTGTTAGAATCTTTTCGTTCGCCCGAAAATTTCTAAGAATATTTTTAGAAAGGAAATGCCGATGAAGATTTTAGGCCTGGTCTGCAGTCCCCGAAAAGGAGGGAACACGGAGATACTGGTAGAGGCGGCATTGAGCGGCGCCAGGGAGAAGGGGGCTCAAACCGAATTGGTGCGGGTGGCCGACAAACAGATCAGCCCGTGTGATGCGTGCGGGGCTTGCGCGGCCGATGGCATCTGTGTAATCGAGGATGATATGCAGGAAATTTATCAAAAACTTGAAATGGCTGATGGGATCATATTCGGCACGCCGGTGTACTTTATCAATGTGAGCGCCCAGGCCAAGGCGATCATGGACCGTACCTATGCATTCTATCGAACGGGAAAGTTGCGCGGCAAGGTCGCCGGCGCTGCCGTCGCCGTGAGACGGGTCGGCGCCGGGCAGGTGCTGAGTTTGCTATACAGCTGGTTTACGGCTCAACGGATGATCACCGTCGGCGGATGCATCGGGTACGGTCTGGAAAAAGGAGATGTGCGAGAGGGAACGGGCGGAGGCCCGGGAAGCACGGCCCTTGGCGAAGCCAAGTCCCTTGGAAAGGCCGTGGTGGGCATGGTCCATCGGATCGCACACTAAAAATGGAAAAGGGATTTCAGCTATCCACCTCAGATCAAGGAGCATGACAATGAAAAGCAAATCCTCCATGTGCAGCGACTGCCCCAAAAAAAGTTGTTTTAAGGGCGACCTGAGCAATCCTCCGCCCTTCTGCCCGTCGGTTCACCATTCCGATCTTCTGCACCAGACTAAAGAAACCTTGCAAACGGCAGAAAACCAGCGCATGGCCCAGGATGTGGCCCGGACTTGGAAGGAGTATGGCAAACTCACCCGGGTAGAAGAAACCGTCGAATATGCCCGTCTTCAAGGGCATCGAAAGATAGGCGTGGCTTTTTGTGTCGGCCTTTCGGAAGAGGCCCGTCTTTTTTCTCATGTGCTTTTAAACGCCGGCTTTGAGGTGGCTTCCGTGTGCTGCATGTGCGGCGCCTTGAGCTCCGATGATGTGTCTCTCCCGGAAGAAGAGAAAATCGTCGCGGGATTTCGCCAGCCCATGTGTAACCCCATCGGCCAGGCCGCGGTGCTCGATGCGGAAGGGTGCGACCTGCATGTACTGCTCGGATTGTGCGTCGGCGATGATACGCTGTTTATCAAGCACGCCAAGGCCCCGGTCACGGTTCTGGCGGTGAAAGACCGGGTGCTGGCCCATAATCCATTGGGCGCCTTGTATACGGCCCGGCACATTTATACGCGGATCAATACACGGCCCCCGAAAGACGCGGATGGATAACCCGGCGGCCTGTTGGCCAAGCAACTCCAGCAAATCCAGGGCAGTGGAACGGCAAGGTTTCCGGAATGGTCGATTTGTGACTGGCAAAGTTCATGGGCGAAGGTGTCGATCAAAATGAGCAAGTACGAAGAAATTTCCGCTGCCAGAAAAATTCTCGGGCTTCCGGAAACGGCGAACATGGCGTCGATCAAACGAAACTACCGGAGGCTTTTGGCCAAGTGGCATCCAGACAAATGCGGTGATAACAAGGAGGGTTGCGCCGAGATGACCCGCAAGATCGTTTCGGCCCATGAAACGATCATGGAGTACTGCCTTCAGTATCAATACTCCTTCTCAGAGAATACGGTGAGAAGGCACCGATCGGTCGAAGAGTGGTGGCTCGAACGTTTTGGCGAGGATCCGTTGTGGAGCAACGGTGGGCGGAGGAGATGAGTCGGCCTTTTCGGCAGAACCTTTTGAACGCGGTGTGGGGGCCCCATGACGCGGTCAGCGATGGCGGTAGAATGGAGAATTTTTTGTCTGAAAGCAGTCGTCGGAGGAGAAAAGCATGAAAGTGTTGTTTATCATTTGCACCGACGACGGAGAGACCATCTACAACGCCATGCGACTGGCCAATGTCGGTGTCAATAAGGGGGATGAGGTCAGCGTGTTCATGCTTGGCAAAGGCGTTTGTTTCGAACGGGCCGGCAGTGAAGATTTCGATGTCATGGGACAGATCAATCAGTTCCAGGGCGACTTCTATGTCTGAGGGGTCTGCATGAAGGCCCACGGTCTTGTGGGATCAGGAACATGCCCCATCGGCTGGATGGATGATTTATACGGAATCGCCATGGAGGCCGACAAGATTTTCAATTTTTGACCCTACGATCTGTTGCTTGGGTGGATCGATTCGAAATGGAAATTGAAACCATCATTCGCTTCGGCGCCTTTCTCGGCGTTTTCGCCATTCTGGCGGTAGCAGAGATTTATGTCCCTCGAAGGCGGCTGACGACCTCCAATCCCGACTATATACGGTCACAATGGTAGGTTTGGCCTGCCAATATACGGTCAAACGGTCCGCATTGCCAATTTTCCACCAGGCCGCATCTTATGTTCAAATGAGACGCAAGCACCAAACCTACAACCCATAAAAAATAAACCAGAGAGGTGACATCATGGCCGACAATAGAATTCAAGACTACTTTGACGACAGGAACGAGGGACACGTGGATACCCGTGAAGCCAATTTCAACTGCGACAATCCCGATGAACATCTGGGCTGTGACCTGGGAATCGATGTTCAGGGGTAAACCGAAGGAAGGTGCCTTATGATCGGAATCATGCTGACGCTGATGGTACTGGGCTACTTCGTCAATCGATGCATCAACGGCCGAACGGCCATGGCATCTTGCAAGCTGTAGCCGAGAAGAATAGAACGGCAGAGCTTCATCCAATAGGCAATTAAATCCACTCCGCCGATAGGGCGGTTGATATAGGGCAGGGCCTCGATTGAGGCTCTGCCTTTTTTATGGGTGGTCATTTTACTGACGATGTATTGATTTGTGTCTGCAAACCCCATAAAAGAGTTAACGTCAACCGTATCAAGAGGCCAAATGCCATGCGACTCGTACAACGCCGATGAATCCCATCCGCTATCCCATACGATTCAAGATCTTTCTGGTCAGCCTGGTGCCTACGCTGGCCTTGTTCGGGGCTGTGCTCATCAACAACCAATATTTGAATTCGCTGGGCGAAAGCGCCGAGAAGATCCTTTCCAAAAACTACAAGAGCATCCGGGCCGCCCAGGAAGCCCGGAAAGCACTCGAAGAGATTCGTCATCCGTTGCTGATTCATATTTCCCGGCGCCAGCAGGCCATCGTAGTGTCTCAGGAAACCCTGATGACATTGGGCGACAATCTGAACGTTTGCCGGGAGAACATCACCGAGCCGGGCGAACGTGAATTGATCGATCGCCTGTTGGACGGTTACGCCCGGTATGAACCGCTGGTCGATTCGCTCGAACAAAGCCGACCGGATGCGCCATGGCCCGATGATCGGTTCACCAATTTTCTGGCGCTCACCGCACAGATGGTCTTTCTCCTCGACGATCTGGTGGCCATCAACGAAAGCGCCATGGAGCGGGCCGAGCAGGAGACCCGCACGCTGGCGAGCCAGGCGCAACGGAATACGGCGATTCTTTTCGGGGTCATCATCGTCGCCATCCTGGTGTTGAGCTACTTCTTTTCGTATCGCATCGCCAGGCCCATCATGACGCTTGCCGGCCAACTGCTGAGCATCCAGGAGGGCAGCGGACCCTATCCTGTGGTCCAATCCCGAACCGACGATGAAATCGGATACTTGACCGATACGTTCAACCGCCTGTTCAATCGCCTGAAACAGTACGATCAGCACCGGGATGAGATCATCGCCACCGAAAGAGAGAAGGTGCGGCGAAGCGAGGAGGCCAAGGGGCGATTCATCGCAGACATTTCCCATCAGCTCAAAACCCCCATGACCTCACTGGCCATGGGGATCGGGATGCTCCAGAGCAGGGGCGACCATCTTTCCGCTGAAAAGCGGGCCAGGCTCATCGCCACCGCCAACGACGACTGTGCCCGACTGACGGCCCTGATCAATGAACTGGTGGACTTGTCCCGACTCGAAGCCATGTCGCCACCGCGTCCCAAGGAGACATTGGACATGGCCACGGTGATTCAGGAATGCACCGCGCCGTTGATCAAACAAGCGGAAAAGAGGGGGGTTGTGATCGATATCGACATTCCTGCCGGCCTGCCGCCGGTGACCATCGACTCTTTTCGTTTCCCCTGGGTCATTACCAATCTGGTGGGCAATGCGTTGCGGTACACAGATCGGGGCGGTCGGGTCGTCATTAAAGCATACCGGCAGGGGTCCCGTTTCTATTTTCAGTGCATCGATACCGGCAGTGGCATCAACCCGCAGTTCCTGCCGCATATCTTCGACCGCTTCACCCAGTTTTCAGAACGCGGCAAGGCGGGCACGATCGGCCTGGGCCTGGCCATCGTCAAGGATATCATCGAGCAACACGGCGGTGACATCGAGGTGGAAAGCACGGTGGGCGCCGGCACCTGCTTCACCTTCTGGATCCCCGATGAAATGGAGGGCAGGCGTGACCAAAGCGCTGATCATTGATGATGATGTCAACATATTGACCACACTGGAAATGTATCTCGAAGACAAGGGCTTCGACGTGGTCAAAGCGACCTCCGGCGAAGAGGGCCTGCGGCAGTTGCGCAGCACATCGCCGGAATTGGTCTTGCTCGACATGAAGCTGCCGGATCGCAATGGCCTCGATGTGCTCAAAGAGATCATGGCCAGCGGCATCAAGACCCAGGTGTTGATGATCACCGCCTACGCCACCATCGATACAGCGGTCAGTGCCGTGAAAATGGGGGCCTTCGATTACCTGCCCAAACCCTTTGTTCCCGGCCAGCTCGATCTGGTGCTGGAACGGCTGAAACGATTTCATCGCATGGAAGTGGAAATCGCGACGCTCAAGGGGATCTTTTCCGAAGGCGGTATTTTGACCCGAAACCACCGCATGCGAAAGATATTGCAAACCGCCCGTCAGGCGGCAGATTCCGAAGCAATCGTCTTAATCAGCGGCGAGAGTGGGACCGGCAAGGGATTGCTGGCTCGCTTGATTCATGACTGGAGTCCCAGGGCCGACCACTTTTTGGTGACCGTCGATTGCGCCGCACTTCAGGAGAACCTGTTGGAAAGCGACCTGTTCGGGCATGTCAAAGGGGCCTTTACGGGCGCGCTTAGGGACAAGGAGGGCAAGCTCAAGCGGGCCGAAGGCGGCACCGTTTTCCTCGATGAAGTGTCTGAAATCCCGCTCGCGGTTCAGGGCAAACTGCTTCGATTCATTCAGCACCGGGAGTTCGAACGTGTTGGCGACCCCAAGCCGCATAGCGTGGATGTGCGTATCATTGCCGCCACCAACAAAGACCTTGAGGAGATGGTCCGCGACGGGCTTTTCAGAGAAGACCTCTATTTCAGATTGAACGTGCTCGAGCTTTTCCTGCCGCCTTTGCGGGAAAGACCCGAGGATGTCACGCTCCTGGCCGACCATTATCTCAAGCAATCCGCGCGCTTGAACGGAAAAGCGGTCCAACGCTTTTCAGAAGAGGTGACTGTTCGGCTGCAAAACTATACCTGGCCGGGAAATGTTCGGGAATTGATCAACACCGTCGAACGATCCGTGATCATGGCGACGGCGCCAGAGCTCAACATCGGCGACCTGCCGCCCCACATTGCAAACTTCAACCCTTCCGCTTCCAGCGGAACCGGTTTCAAGAGCTTGGCAGAAATCGAACGGGACCACATCCAGCAGGTGATCTCCCATGCCCGCTCACTCGATGAAGCGGCCAGAGTCCTGGGAATCGACCCGGCCACCTTATGGCGCAAGCGTAAAAAATACCAGTTGGATTGACCTTGCATGTTGCAAGGTCGATTTCTTGCAGAATTCAATGTTTTTCGCGCCATCGGCGCATCACAAGTCCCACCTTAAACAAATTTCATTGTTATATTAAACCGTTAAAATCAGAGGCATCCATATTGCTAAGGCCGTGTGCAACACTGCACCGATACACCGGCGTTATCGTGTGTATCTAAGGCGATAGGAGACCGGATGTCCCGCGCACCGCTAAAGCCCTTGATCCTGGTTTGCCAGTTGCGTTCGAACATTGAGGACGTCAGCGGGGGTGAAGTGTGCACCACCTCAAACGCGCTATCCTGTTTAAGCGAAGCGACCCAAAGGAATTTCAGCCTGGTTGTTATCGACTTGCTCGTGTCCATGATTCAAAAACGAGGCGAGGTAATTGAATTGTGCCGTTGTCTGAGGACTCATCCTTTGACAAAACAGATGCCGGTTATCGTTTCACTGGACGCCTTCCAGCGCGATATGGCCGTAAAATTGAACGATATCGGCCTGAAATTTATGGATGTACGCAAAATCGGCGGTATGATTGATCCCGGGCACTTGCTGCGTCTCGTTCATCTGGACGACCCATCGATCTACATAAATCCCATCCTGGACAATCTCTGCCCGTTTCTCCATTACAGCCCCATCGACGAAAAATGTGAACTGACCACTTGCAATGCGTGTGGCAACCGAATGGTGCTCGGGGGAAGACGCCTGCATGGAGTCTGCGAGACCTCTGACCATGAGTATTGCGACTATTTCCTCCATCCGAGGGTAGCGTCATGACGGTTCGCGGTCGAGTTCTCAAGATGCATCCGGCAGCGCTGGTTCTGGGTAGTTTTCTGCTGGTGATATGGATCGGGGCGCTTCTGCTGAAACTGTCGTTTTCGACGAACACCGGTCATATCTCGTGGATCGATGCCCTTTTTACGGCCACCTCCGCCGTTTGCGTGACCGGTCTTGTGGTCGTTGACACCGGCGGCTTTTTCTCCGTTTTCGGACAATGTGTCATCTTGATGTTGATTCAAATCGGTGGATTGGGGGTGATGACCATCTCCGTGATGCTTTTCCAATGGATCGGCCGAAGTATCTCCATCCGCCATCGGATGGCCATGCAGGATCTGTTTTCGCACACCCCCCGCGCCGATATATTCCAGATGGTCAAGAGCATCATCCTTCTGACGGCCGGTGCGGAACTCATCGGCGGCGTGATCCTGACCCTTCACTGGAGCCGGGAATTGCCCCTGGGGCAAGCCGCTTACACGGGCATGTTTCATTCCATCTCGGCCTTCTGCAACGCCGGTTTCGCCTTGTTTTCCGACAGCATGATGCGATACAGCGGCGACATGCTGCTCAATGCAACCCTGTGCGGGTTGATCGTCGTCGGCGGAATCGGCTTTCCGGTGCTTTACGATCTTCAGTGCTGGTTCAAAATGCGCAAACGGCAGCGATGCCGGCTCTCGATTCAAACCAAGACGGTGTTGTTGACCACCTTGTCGTTGATCGTTGCCGGCGCCCTGATGTTCGCCTTTCTGGAGCAATTCAGCCCAAACGAAGGCGCATCGATTGGGCATAACATTCTGACGCCGCTGTTTCAGTCTATCACTTGCCGTACCGCCGGCTTCAATACGGTGGACATCACTTCCCTGAAAAGCGCCACCCTGGCCATGATGATCTTTCTCATGTTTTTCGGTGCATCCCCCGGTTCCTGCGGCGGCGGCGTAAAGACCACCACCCTGGCGTTGCTGGCTGTTTTTACCGTGAGCCGCTTGCGGCGACAGCGGCGGGTCAACCTTTTCAAGAAAAGCATCCCCCGCGAGACCGTGACACGCAGTGTATCGCTGGTCCTGGTGTCCACCGGCATCATTGGTTTCGTTCTGTTTATGATCCTCGTCGGCAACGCCGTGGACCCGTCTTCACTCAACGATGGGCAGGGGGATTTCCTCAAGTTTCTCTTCGAGACAGTCTCGGCCTTCGGCACCGTGGGGTTGTCCATGGGTGTGACCCCGGCGCTCAGCACGTGGGGAAAATGCTGGATCATCGTGATGATGATCGTCGGACGCGTCGGGGTGCTCACCTTCTCCTACATTCTCGTGGGCACCGGTTCGGCCAATGGCATCGAACACGCCGAAGAGAATCTGATGATCGGGTAAAAGGAGCACGCGTATGAAGCGATTTGCGGTGATCGGATTGGGCAATTTTGGATTCCATGCGGCCAAGGCCTTGTATGAAGACAATAACGAAGTGTTGGCCATCGACACCGACAAAGGCCGGGTGCAGGCCATCGATGCCTATTGTACGGAGGCGGTATTGATCGATGCGACGGACAAGGAGGCACTCAAGTCCCTTGGCTTGGAAAATATGGACGGCGTGATCGTGTCCACGGGCACCAAAATCAGCATCAGCATTCTGATCTGCCTCTATTTGCATGAAATCGGGGTCAAAAACATCCTGGCCAAGGCATTGGACGAAGATCATGAGAAAATTTTAAAGCGTGTGGGCGCCACGCAAATCATCCATCCGGAACGGGATATGGCCATACGCATCTCCAGAGGTCTGTCGAGGCCCAATATCCTGGATTTCATTCCCTTGTCAGAGGATTACGATCTGATTCAGGTCGGCCCGCCCCGGGATTTTATCGGGAAGAATCTAAAGGAGCTGAATTTGAGGGCCAAATACAATGTCCATATCATTGCCATCAAAGAGCTCGTGCCGGAAAATTTCGTATTGGTCCCGCCGGCGTCCTTCGTCATCAAAGACAGCGACATCCTCATCATTCTGGGAAAATCCGAGGATATTCGAAAAATCAAGGCCTTGAAATAAGATCCGGTTCAGTACAGCGGCCATGATCGGCTGGCGGCTCGTTTCCCCGCCAGGCGCATGGATTTGGATTTTATCAGATTGGAAGTGTTGCGCTGAAGATATCGAAGTTCTTTTCCAACAGGTCGATGAGCGATGCATTCAAATCGAGGAATTGGCACCCGAACCCATTCTTCTCGGTTCGAACAACCTTGGCCTTGAGGATCGTACTCGCTTTTTCATGGGGAAATCTCAATGCGAGGCGGATCTGCTGCCCCTCTTGAACCTGTCCGGCGGCATCCATTTGAATGAAAAAACCGTTGAGACTGAAATCGACGACCTTTGCCGTTTGGTTCATGCCCATCACGCTAACGGGAACATGAAATGCAATGCGAGGATTTTTGCGCCGATCCGGGCGATCTTTGTTGAATTTGTCATTAACGGTTGACATGATAGAATAAATTCACTTTCCATACGGCCCATGGGAATCGTCTGAAAGTATCATGGGCGCCGGTGTTGATTCGGGAAATGCCATTATTTGACCGTTCGTCCTCCCAACAAAGCATCCAGCGCTTCAATGACCACACCGGTGATGGTGTTGCCATGTTCATCCCCATATCGTTTCACCCGTTCGACCAGCCGACAGGGGAGATTGATGACGATTTGCTCGGTATCGTCTGAACATTTGATCGGATCAGATTTATCGGTCAAAGTGGGTCCCTTTCCATTGCAGATTTAGCCCGTGTGGCTCACGGAGATGACACATTCAGACTTTGTCATTTTTCGCTGACAAGCGCAAGGCCGGATGATCGCCCGAGGCCAGGGATCGAGTTGTCCTGGCGGCGGTTGCACCGAGGTCACCCCACCAGATACCGGCCGGCAAAGATTCCCAGTGCCAGAAGCGTCGGTGTGACGAGGGTGATGATCACGTTTCGGGTCATGTAGGGTAAAAGGGCCTCTATTTCTGCGTGGCTGTTCTTGGACACGCCCGCATAGGTTTTCAACGCGAGGGGTATGGTGGCCAGGCAGATGAGCGCCGCCGCCGGAAAGAGCCCTGCCAGCCAGGCGACGATCACCGACAGGTAGGCGCCAACGAGAAACGCCCCGTAAACGATGACGCCGGCGCTTTTTCCGTGTACGATCATCAGGTGGCGTCGTCCCACGGACGCATCCGGTTCAAGGTCCGGGAACTGGTTGATCACCAGCAGGTTGCTCACCAGGAAGAATGGGGCCAGGGAGGCGGCCAAGGCCACCAGGCCGTATGTACCTGTCAGAACAAAATCGACGCCCATGACCATGCACGGGCCGAATCCGATTCCCGGTGCCAGCAGGCACAACAGCGGGTCGCGCGTCAGCCAACGGGTGTAAAGATAGATGGCCAGCACCCCGGGAATGCCGACCAGCAGCAATCCGGCCCCCCTCGCCAGCAGAAAGTAGAACCCGACCGCGACGGTAAGGGCCAGCGTGATAATGCCCATGGCCGCCGCCCACCCGGCTTTGCCAGGGTTCGCCGGCAGGGTCCCACTGCCTCCCGAAAAGGGCGTTCGGGTCGTTTGCAAGTCGAGGCCGGACTTGAAATCCTCGTATTCGTTGAGGGCGTTGACGCTGATATGCGCGAAGAGGCCGCCGGCCAGGGCCATCAGGAACCACTCCACACGGAAAGCGCCTTGGGTGTAATACGCGGTCGCCGCACCCAGGATCACGCAGACCGGTGTCAGCAGCAAGAAAGGGACTTTCATGGGCCCGAACAGGATGGATAAGGTCTTCATGGTCTCCGTTTTCCAGGAATGAACTCGATTTTACCGAGCGGAGACTATGCCAAAACGCGTGCTGTGCGTCAATGCCGGAACGATCAGATCTCTAATTGAATGCTATTCATTAAACCCGGCGTGTGTGGCACAGGTGGCCGATGCCACACGCCAAGCGGTCAAGAGCCAGTAACATGCACGGCGGGCGGCCCAGAAACTCCCCCGGCCTGCGCCGGGGTCAAATGGAAGGCGCGCCCTTCAAGGTGAATCACCCTCAGATAGAACTGCTGCCTGAACGATCCGGGGGGGGCGGTCGCTGCCGGCCGAATCAGGGAGTGGAGGGCTACGAAAAATAAAGACCTTGAAATAAGGTCCGGTCCAATTCAAATATGATATATTCATTATTCATCTCCATATTGCACCCCTATTTTCGTCACACGTTGTTTTGATCATTTGCAGGACATTGGTGGACATGAAAGAGAGCCTTTATATCGTAATCGTCGGTTGTGGTCGCCTGGGGTCCTACATTGCCAACCACCTGAGCCGTGCAGGGCATTCGGTCGTGGTGATCGACTCGAACGAAGAGACGTTTGACGACCTGTCATCCGATTTCAGTGGTTTTCGCGTCGTAGGGGACGCGACCGAATTGGCGGTGCTTCGAGAGGCCAAGCTGGACGAGGCCAATGTCTTGCTGGCCACGGCGCGCGAGGACAATGTCAACCTGATGGTAGCCCAGATCGCCGGTAAGCTGTTCCACGTCGCCCATGTGTTGGCCAGGGTTTTCGATCCCCGGCGGGAGCAGATTTACAAACAGCATGGCATTGAAACCGTCTGCCCGACATCGTTGGTCGCCGAGGCCTTGATCGACAGTGTGGCCGGCGGTCCGGCAGTGCCGGAAGAAGGGCTGCCATGAAGGTCCTCATCGTCGGTGCCGGCAAGACGCTTTATTTTCTCTGTCGCCATTTCAAGGTTAAGGGGTATGAGGTGGTTGTCATTAACCGGAACCCGACGGAGTGCGTCCAATTGGCCCGGAAGCTTTCCGCGCTGGTGATTTGCGGTGACGGCAGCGATGCAATGATCCTCAAGGAGGCCGGCGCCAGGGAAGCCGACGTGGTGTTCGCCATTACCCCCTATGATCAAGACAATCTGGTGATTTGCCAATTGGCCGCCTTGCAGTTCGGCGTGCCGCGGGCCATCGCCCTGGCCAATGACCCTGATAACGAGCCGATTTTCGAGAAGTTGGGGGTTTCCGCTTTTTCGACTACCCATATTGTCAGCCGCTTGATCGAAGAGCGGGCGTCTCTCGAGCAGATCATCAATCTGCTGCCGGTCGGCCAAGGCCGAGTCAATGTGACGGAGATGGTACTCGACCTCGATGCCCCAGCGGCTGGCAAGTTTTTGAAGGACATCGTCTTGCCGGAAAATGCCCTGGTCGCTGTCGCGATTCGGGACGATCGGCCGATCGTCCCGCGGGGCGGCACCCAGTTACTGGCCGGCGACCGCCTGGTGCTGATCACCCTGCCTGAAAACCATGACACCGTGATCGAGGTGCTCATGGGGAATCGCAAATAGGGGAAAGGCGTTGCGGGAAAAAGCATATCTCAAAGGTCAATACGCGGCGATTCTTTCATCCGTGGGAGTGATCCTTCTGATGGCCGGAGCGTTGATGTTGACTCCGCTTCTGGTCCTGGCGGCGCAACCGGATCAGGCCGCCCAGGCGCCGGCATTCCTTTTCCCTGCCGCCGGATGCGCCCTTTTGGGGGCTGGGCTATGGCGCCTCTTCCGACCGCCGGCAGATGTCTCCCTTTCGATTCAAGAGGGCGGTATCATCGTTCTACTGAGCTGGATGACCGTCATTGGCTTCTCGGCGTGGCCATTTGTCATGCTTTCGGAGCTGACCTTCTCCAGGGCCCTTTTCGAGTCGATGAGCGGATGGACCACCACGGGGCTGACGGTCGTGGACGTGACCCGCGCCGGCCCCATGATCCTGCTGTGGCGCAGCGTGATGCAATGGGCCGGCGGTGCGGGACTGGCTATCATCATGATGTCGGCCATCGTGGGCCCCACAGGCGTGGGCCTGTCCAGCGCCGAAGGACGAAGCGCGCAACTCGTACCCGAAGTCCGCCGGTCCGCCCGCCTGGTCATGACCATCTATACGGTTTATGTCCTGGCCGGAATGCTGGCCTACCGGTGGGCCGGCATGTCGGCCTTCGATGCCCTCAACCATGCCTTTGCCGCAGTGTCGACGGGCGGGTTTTCGACGCGCGCGGAGAGCATCGGCCACTGGGATTCACCTGTCATAGAGGCGGTCAGCCTGCCGCTCATGCTGCTCGGAAACCTGAGCTTCGTGACTGCCTGGTTTCTCTGGCGCGGCAAGTTCGGTATCGTCGCGAAAAATGGTGAAGTCCGCCTGTTGGCGATCCTCATTCCCCTGGCGGCGGCCGTCCTGTTCCTGCTGACAAGCCAGGAGGTCTATTTTCAGCTTGGGGCCAAGCTTGGGCCTGAATTTGGAAAAGCGCTCCGGGTCGCTGTTTTCGAAACCGTGGCCGCCTTGACCACCACGGGATTTTCCACCGTGAGCGGCATGCATTGGAACGCCTTCGGCCTATTCCTGTTGATCCCGCTGATGCTGATCGGCGGTGGGACCTGCTCCACGGCCGGCGGCATCAAGCAGTTCCGGATCTATCTCTTTTGCAAGCTGTTCGTATGGGAAATCAGGCGCTCCCTTCTCCCGCGCACCGCCGTCATCGATTGTTCGATTCAGGAGGGCACCCATCGGGTGGCGGTGGACGACGCCAGGGTGCGACAGGTGGCGGTTTTTGTATTTCTCTACCTGGTCACCTACATGCTGGGCGTCATGGTCCTGTGTGCTTGCGGGCACGATCTGGGCGACGCGCTCTTCGAGTTCGCTTCGGCCCTCGGAACGGTGGGCCTTTCCGTGGGCGTGACGTCCGCTGGAATGCCGGACGCCGCCCTGTGGGCCGAAATTTTCGCCATGTTTCTCGGACGCCTCGAATTTACGGTGCTGATCGTCAGCCTGCTCAAATTGGGGCGGGACAGTCGGTCGATCTGGACAGGGGCCTGACCGATACAGCTCATGCGGACGGGCGATGGGCAGAATCCGAACGGTGACGGATCAACAATTGCCTGAATGGAAGCCATTTAAGCCTGGCTCGGGGTGATCAAAAACAGACTACCTAAATTCGTCCAAGCATCTTTGCAGAAAACGCGCCGCCTTGGAACGCACGGTGTTGTAGCGGATACCAATTCCCCATGTGTTTGCGTGAATGATGCGGGCATCCAATTTCAGATCAGAAGAACCGTCGATGTTCTTGAAGTCAACGGTGACCGAATCTCCGATTTTCACCGGAATGTAGCATTCCACGAATGCGCCCGTAAAGCTCAGGTTGGTAACGGTGGCGGGATGCGCTTCTCCGGCATAATGCAGTAGAATCGGCACGCAGCAATTTCTGCGGGTGGCCCGCAGTTTGGTTTTGATGCGCTCCGCCTCTGCGAGCAGCAGGCCGCGCTCATCCGGCGTCATTTTCATGATCAGATCAATGAGCCTGCGAATGGTAACATCATATCGTCCGGATCTATTCACGCGTCCTCGATTCAACCCATTTTCAGGGGATAGAAACGCCGGAGACGAAAAACTCTTTCGAACCATCGGAGCTCCCGGACGCAGGGCGCGCCGCATCCCGGGTCCCCGACCGGCCTGATTATCCGATGACCGCCGTAGCCTCGATTTCGAGCAGCATACCGTCGACAAAAAGCCTGTTGATCTCCACAAAAGTACTGGCCGGGCAGTAATCACCAAAGTACTTTTTAAAAATTTGGCCGCACTCCTTTCCTCTGGCGAAAAATGCATCCCGGTCGGTGCAATAGATCGTCATTCTCACAATGTCTGTCATCTGGGCGCCCCCAAGCGCCAGGACCTCTTGCACGTTTTTGAATATCTGGTCGTATTGCAGGCAGATATCACCCTCGCCGACCAGGTGGCCCTGGGCGTCGAACGCGCCCTGTCCCGCCGCAAACAGCGTCGTCCCGCCGGTGGTCTTGACCAGGTTGGCGTAGCCGCGTGGTTTTTTCCAGTCGGGTGGATTCAATACTTCCTTCGCAATTGATTTTTCCATAATTCTAAAACCTCCTTGATGTCGGTTTGATTGGACGAGTCAATGGATATGGCACGGTGTGCGTGCCAGCCTGTGTATCTTCTTTACCCTTCACGAGGGGGAGGCGGTGCCTGGCGCCGGAGATCCCGGAGCAGGTCGGGCGCCGGATAGCCGTCCGGCGGCAACCCATGGGCCCGTTGAAAGGCGCGGATGGCGGCGCGCGTCCGGGGCCCCGGCAGGCCGTCCGCCGCTCCGGCATCGAATCCGAGGCGGTTGAGAATCTGCTGTATCTCTTTGATCTCCTGGTATGCCAGCGGTGCGTGCGCCGCATCCCGGCCGGTCGAAAGCGGCGGCATTCCGACGATGCGGTCCGCCAGGTGGCCCACGGAGAGGGCGTAGTTGATGGATCGGTTCCACCGCAGCATGACCCGAAAGTTGTCGTAGACCAGAAAGGCCGGACCTTTGCGGCCCTGGGGCAGCACGATGGCACCGTCCATATCTCGCCTGGGCAAGGCGCCACCGTCGGCACGCCGCACACCCAAAGCCGACCATTCTTCCACGCCCTTTGTTTTTTCCATCGTTGCCAACGTCAGGTCGAAGTTCTCGGGGAGTCGCACCTGGCGGCCCCAGATCTGGCCCGGTCGCCAGCCCATATCGGAGAGATAGTTGGCTGCCGAGGCAAAGGCATCGGAAAGGCTGCCCCAGATGTCTATTCGGCCGTCGCCGTTACCATCCACGGCGTGTCGATTGAACGTGGCCGGCATGAATTGCATGTGCCCCATGGCACCTGCCCAGGAGCCGGTCATCGCATCGGGCAGGATGTGGCCTTGATCGATAATAAGCAGGGCATCCAGGAGTTGGGTCCGGAAAAATTGGCTGCGCCGCTGGTCATAGGCCAGGGTCGCCAGGGTTTGGATCACCGGGAAGCTGCCCATATTGGCGCCGAAGTTGGTCTCCAGGCCCCAGAAAGCCACCAGATAGCGCGATGGCACGCCATATTGGGCTTGGATTCGGTTCAGCAGGGCCCGATGTTCAGCCAGCAGCAGCCGCCCCCGTTTCGTACGCTCATCGCTGACTCGCAGATCCAGATAGTCCCAGAAGGTCTGGGTGAATTCCGGCTGACGGCGATCGAGTTCGATAACCTTGGCCAACGGCATGATATCCCGCAGTGCCGTGTTCAGCGTGGTTTCGGAGATGCCTTTCCCGCGCGCCTCCTGGCGGAGCGCCGCCAACCACGCCGCGAACGCCGCGTCGTTGATGACTTCATTCGTGTCCTTCAGGCCGGCGGCCTGTCCCTCCGGTGCGCTGGCCCGGCACAATGCCGGCGAAAGGAGAACGACGGCTGCCGCGACCAGGGCAAGTCCCTCGCACCTCATCCATTTTCTTGGTCTGTTCATTGACATGTAGTCCAATCGGCACTCGCTGAATTTTGACGGCACCGTAAAAAGCCCAATATCTGCGTTGCGCTCATCCCGCGCTCCTTGATCTTGACCTTTCTCGACCCCCTCCGGTAACGACTTTTTACATAGGCATCAATTTTCTTGGTGACATAATTTCCGGCAAATCGTTTCAGTGCCGGGATGTTGTAATCAGCTGTTGGATGTTGATGAATTTTTAGGATCATACTACAAACCATCTCAAAAATCCGATTTTTGAAATCACTTGTGATATTATTTGAATCGGCATTCGGTTGCGTCCATCCGACCAGGAGCTTGAGCCCGTCATGGCTTTCATCCACCAGGAGCCGCTTGATGACGTTTTTTGAACACGCGGATCATCGCGTCCGATTATCGCTCATATGTCATTTTCTCATATTGATTCTGGTTTGCCACGGGATGTCATCGGCCAAGGCCGACAACCCGGTGGTGACCGTCGGCGTTTATGAAAATGCACCGAAGGTGTTTGTTTCGGAATCCGGCGAACCCGCCGGCATTTTCATCGACATCATCGAGCATATCGCCGAGCGCGAAGACTGGACGCTTCGCTATGTGTTCGGTACATGGACCGAAGGATTGGACCTTCTGGCCAAAGGCGGCATCGATCTGATGCCCGATGTGGCCTATACCGCCGATCGAGCCCGGATATATGCGTTTCACAAGGAACCGGTCCTCTCCTCCTGGTTTCAGGTTTACGCCCCCAAGGGCAGCGGCATCCGATCGATCCTGGACCTCAATGGAAAACAAATCGCGGTTTTGGACCAATCGGTGCAGGAGGCCGCCTTCGTCCGACTCACTGAGGGATTCGGGATCCATGCGACCATCACCCCGGTGCCCGACTATAAAACCATATTCGCAATGGTCGCCGGGCGTCAATGCGATGCGGCCATTACCAACCGTTTTTATGGGCTGGTGCACGCACAAAAATATGGCTTGGAGGATACCACGGTGCTGTTTCACCCCTCCACCCTGTTTTACGCGGCATCACAATCCTGCCCCCAACACCTCCTGGACATCATTGACGATCATCTTGTGAACATGAAAAGCAACACCCAATCGGTCTATTATGGGTCGCTGAAGCGATGGATCGCCGAGGATGTCAAGTACGAGCTGCCGGCATGGGTGGCGACACTCGGGTGGGTCTTGGGCGCCATCCTCTTGATGAGCCTGGCCGGAGGTGTCCTTTTAAAACGGCAGGTGAATGCCCGCACCCGGGAATTGAGGCAGATTAACCGGGAGATGGAACAGCGAATCGTCCAGCGGACCGCCGAACTGGCCGCTGCGGTGGAAAAAGCCCAGGCCGCCGACCGGATCAAGTCCACCTTTCTGGCCACCATGTCCCACGAATTGCGCACGCCGCTCAACTCGATCATCGGCTTTACCGGCATTTTGCTGCAGGGGTTGGCAGGGGCCCTGAATCCCGAGCAGCAAAAACAGATGGGCATGGTACAGGGCAGTGCCAGGCACCTTTTGGCGCTGATCAACGACGTCCTGGATATTTCCAAGATCGAGGCGGGCCAGTTCGCGCTTTCCATCTCCACTTTCGAATTGAGGGATTCCATTGAAAAGACGGTTCGACTGGTCACGCCGGCGGCCGTTAAAAAGGGCATCGATTTGAACCAGACCAGCGCAGACGATGTGGCAACCGCAACCACGGACCAGCGTCGTCTGGAACAGGTCATCCTCAACCTGCTCAACAATGCCATCAAATTTACGGATAGAGGCAGCGTGGACGTGTCGTGCGGCATCGAACACGGGAGCTACCGCCTGTCGGTTTCCGATACGGGTATCGGTATCGCACCCGAACACCTGCAGCGCATTTTCGAGCCCTTCCACCAGATCGATGTCCGGCTGGGCCGCAAATACGAGGGCACCGGCCTGGGACTCTCTATCTCCAAGAAGATTGTCGAAATGATGGGCGGTGCCATCGAGGTGCAAAGCCGCTTGGGGCAAGGCAGCATGTTTACCGTTCACTTTCCTTTGAATTCAGGAGGAGGGTCATGAGCGAGGTGCTGCTGATCATCGAAGACAACGAGCAAAATTTATATCTGATGACTTTTTTGCTGGAAAAGAACGGCTTTGCGATTATCGGGTCGCGCAGCGGACTCGACGGCATTCAATTGGCGCTGCACCACAAACCCAGGGCCATACTGCTAGATATCCAGCTTCCTGAGATGGACGGTTATGCCGTAATGGCCGAGCTCAAGCGGCATCGGGAACTCGATGGCGTGCCCATTATCGCGGTGACTTCCTATGCCATGGTGGGGGACCGGGAGCGCATTTTGGCCGGCGGAGCCACGGGCTACATCGAAAAGCCGATCAACCCGGACACATTCGTCGAGGAGATCCGGCGATATTTTTGATCGGGGTTGGAGCGGACAGCGGAGAAGCTCAATGAATGTCCTTATTGTGGATGACAATGAACACAACCTCTATTTTTTGGATCAGTTGCTCAAGGGCAACGGTCATGAGGTGCGGCCGGCCGCAAACGGCGCCGAGGCCCTCCAAAAGCTCGCGGCCGGCCGGATCGATCTGATCATCAGCGACATCCTCATGCCGGTCATGGATGGCTTCCAGTTGTGCCGGCATATCAAGACCGACGAGGCCCTGCGCCACATTCCCATCATCATTTATACCGCCACCTACACCGGCGCGAAGGACGAGGCCCTTGCCTTCAAGCTCGGTGCGGATCGTTTCATCATAAAACCGTGCGAACCGGATGCCTTGATGGCGGAAATCCGCGATGTCATGGCCGTTGCCCAGCGCCGCGACAGGGCGTTGCCAGTAGAACCCCTCCAGGAAGAGGAGATGCTCAAGCTCTATAACGAACGGCTGGTGAATAAGCTCGAGCACAAAATGGTGCAATTGGGGAAGGAAGCCGAAGCACGCAATGCGGCTGAAAAAGAGCTCCGCAATGCCTTCAACACGATCAAGTCGTTAAAGGAGAAACTGGAGGCCGAGAACATCTACCTCCGTGGTGAGATCAAACTGAAAGAGGGACATGGAGAAATCATCGGCACGAGTGATCCTATTAAATACGCCATGCACCGGATCCGTCAGGTCGCACGTACGAGCACCACCGTGATTCTTGTGGGTGAGACGGGGACCGGCAAGGGGGTATTCGCTCACTTGCTGCACGCGGAGAGCGACCGCCGGCATAAGCCTTTCGTAAATGTGACCTGCGCCGGCCTGCCCGCGAACCTCATCGAAAGCGAACTCTTCGGCAGGGAAAAAGGCGCCTTCACCGGCGCCACCGCCAGGCAGATCGGCCGATTCGAACTGGCCCACGGCGGTACGATTTTTCTCGATGAGATCGGCGAATTACCCCTCGAACAGCAGACTAAGCTCCTCAGGATTCTCGAAGACGGAGAATTCGAGCGTTTGGGCAGCCCGCGAACCGTCAAGGTGGACGTCCGGGTGATCGCCGCCACCAATCGAAACCTCGAGGAAGAGGTCCATCAGGGCCGGTTCAGAAAGGACCTTTTATATCGACTCAACGCCTTTCCCGTGACCCTCCCGCCGCTCCGGCAGCGACGGGAGGATATCTCCTTGCTGGCCAAGTTTTTCACCGACAAATTCAGCAAGCGCTTTGGCAAGCGCATTGAAGATATTCCGCCGGATACCATGAAAGCCCTCGAAGCTTATGATTGGCCCGGCAATGTGCGCGAGTTGATCAATGTCATTGAAAGGGCGGTCATCGTGAGCAACGGCCCCGAGCTACGGCTGACCGAACCCCTCGACGTCACCACTATTGCCTCGGATGGCACCAACGCCTGCACAGAACCCGATTCCCCCCAGCTGAAGTCCCTTGTCGACGTGGAGCGGGATTTCATCGTTCAGACCCTGCAGGAGACGGGGTGGAGAATCGAGGGGCCGCGGGGCGCCGCCAGGGTCCTTGGCATCAATCCCAGCACCCTCCGGAGCCGCATGAGGAAACTCGGCATTCGACGGCCCTGAGTGCGGCTGCGTCAACGACGAGGGGCCCGCAGGCCAACCCATCCAAGGCATTATTGTTACATCCAGACGTAAACTAATTTTTTCTTGCGATCGTCTAAACGTTTCAAGTGAACTCACGAAGGGGGCAACTTGCCGGCGGTCGAACGTCAAGAACCCTTTTCATTTGACAAATGGGAATGTTAAAGGCTCGTTTCAGCGAATCACACAACCCGAATACCTGAGACTCATCCGTATGAATGCATTGCGTCCTCACCATCTGTTGATTCTGCTGGCCTGCATGCTCTTGACGGCGTGCATGACCGTCGGCCCGGATTACGTGCCCCCCGAACTCGAAGTGCCGGCCGTCTGGCAGCGGGTCGATCCGGCCGCCCATCCGGTGACGCATGCCGCCGGTACGGAGGCATTGAGCCACTGGTGGCAGGGGCTCAACGATCCCCTGCTGTCCGCCTTGGTGGATGAGGCCTTGCAGGCCGCACCCGATCTGCGCAACGCCCAGGCCCGCCTGCGTGAGTCCCGGGCCCGCCGTGCGGTGGCCGCATCGGACCAATATCCCAGCCTGACCGCTTCTGGCACCGCCCGGCGCAGCCGTTCGAGTGAGGAGACCGGCAGCGGCGACACGCGCAGTCTCTACAGCGCGGGCTTCGATGCCACCTGGGAATTGGATGTCTTCGGCGGGGTGCGCCGGGGCGTCGAGGCTGCCGATGCCGATTTGGCGGCATCCGTGGAGAACCTTCACGACGCCCGGGTTTCCCTGGCGGCGGAAACGGCCTTGAATTATGTGGAGGTTCGCGCCCTGCAGATCCGGCTCGGCATCGCCCGGGACAACCTGGCCAGCCAGAGCGAAACCCTGCAACTCACCTCGTGGCGTTATCAGGCCGGACTCGTTGGCCGCCAGGACGTCGAACAGGCGCGCACCAATCTTGAGCAGACGCGGTCCCAGATCCCCAGCCTGGAGATCAGCCTGGCCGAAGCCGAACACCGCCTGGATATTCTTTTGGGCTACCCCCCGGGAACCCTGCATGCGCGACTGGCCGGACCGGCACCGCTGCCTGCCGCCCCCGAGCGGATCGCCGTGGGCATCCCGGCCGACACCTTGCGTCAACGTCCCGATGTGCGCGCCGCCGAGCGCAAACTGGCGGGTGAAACGGCCCGCGTGGGCGTGGCCGAAGCCGCGCGCTATCCGGCGTTCAAAATCTCGGGATCCATCGGCGTCGAGGCGCTGGAACTCAGCGCGCTGGGCAATCGCGGGGCCGCCACGACTTCCCTGCTGGCCGGCATCACCGCCCCGGTATTCAACGCCGGGCGCCTGCGCAACCAGGTGCGCATCCAGGACGCCGTGCGCGAGCAGGCGCTGGTGGCTTATGAACAAGCGGTGCTCACGGCCCTGCAAGAGGTGGAAAACGCGCTGGTGGCCATGGCCCGCAATGACGAACGCACCCGGGCGCTGGCATCCGCCGTTGCATCCGCCGAAAATGCGGCCGAACTGGCGCGGCAGAACTACAGCGCCGGATTGATCGATTTCCAGTCCGTTCTCAACACCGAACGTACCGTGCTGTCCGTGTCGGACAGCCTCGCCAATACCCGCGCCGACGGCCTGCTGGCGCTGATCCGCTTATACAAGGCTCTGGGCGGCGGCTGGTCGCCGCCCGGCAATTCTCCTGAAGACGGCAAGGACATGCCATGAACGATTCCCATGCTTCTCCAAACAGACCGAACCCCGACCTGCAACACCTTGTCGATCGCCATGCCGCCGGGCGTACCAAGCGCCTCTGGTTCGGGCTGGCTGCCATTTTGATCCTGATCGCCGGCATCATTCTTTTCTTCTTGCGTTCCGGAGAGCAATCGATCGAAACGCGCTACAAGAGCGAGCCGGCCGCCATCGGCAACCTGGTGGTCAAGGTGTCGGCCACCGGCAACCTGCAGCCGACCAATCAGGTGGATGTGGGCAGCGAGCTGTCCGGCATCATCGAGCAGGTCTTCGTGGACGTCAATGACCAGGTGGCGAAGGAGCAGATATTGGCCCGCCTGGATCTGTCCAAGCTGCAGGATGCGGTCGCCAAATCGCGTGCCAATCTGAACGCGGCCGAGGCGCAGGTGCTGCAGGCCGAGGCCACGGTAGCCGAAACGGACGCTGCTCTGGCGCGTTTCCGTCAGGTTTCGGCGCTTTCGGGCGGTAAGGTGCCGTCCAAGAGCGAAATGGACACCGCCGAGGCCAATCTCAAACGGGCCCTGGCCAATGCGGCCAGCGCCCGGGCGAGCGTGTCCCAGGCACGGGCCAATCTGCAATCGGACGAAACCAATCTCCAGAAGGCCAGCATTCGCTCGCCCATCAACGGCGTGGTCCTGGCCCGGGAAGTGGAGCCGGGCCAGACCGTGGCCGCTTCGTTCCAGGCGCCGGTGCTCTTCACCCTGGCCGAGGACCTGGCGAAGATGGAACTGCAGGTGGATGTGGATGAGGCCGACGTCGGGCAGGTCCAGGCCGGTCAGAAGGCCGTTTTCACCGTCGATGCCTGGCCGGGGCGCAGCTTCGACGCGGTGATCACCCGGGTCAGTTACGGCTCCCAGGAAAAGGACGGCGTGATCTCCTATCTCACCGTCCTGTCGGTGGACAACGCCGATCTCTCGTTGCGGCCGGGCATGACAGGCACTGCCGAAATCACCACTTTGACGCGGGAAAACGTCTTGCTGGTACCCAACGCCGCATTGCGTTTCTCTCCGCCCGAAAGCGATGCGGGTGCGAAGAAATCGAGCCGCGGCGTGGTCGGCGCGCTGATGCCAAGGCCGCCGCGGCAGACACCCAAGGCCCAGACCAAGGCTCCCAACGGCAGGCCGCGGGTGTGGGTGCTCAAAGAGGGGCGGCCAGTGGCGATCGAGGTTCAGACCGGCGCCACCAACGGCCGGCTGACCGAGATCACGGGCGGATCGTTGCAGGCCGGCATGTCGGTGATCACCGAAACGCTGGGGAGTTCGAAATGAGTGCGGCTCCTCTGATCCGTCTATCCGGTATCACCAAGACCTACGGCCGCGGTCCGGCCGCCTTCAAGGCGCTCGAAGGGATCGATCTGGCCATCGAGGCCGGCGAATTCGTCGCCATCATGGGGCCCAGCGGTTCCGGAAAATCAACGGCTATGAACATTCTCGGCTGCCTCGACACCCCCACCAGCGGCAGTTATGAATTTCAGGGGGTGCACGTGGAACGACTGTCGCGCAATCAACGCGCCATTCTGCGGCGCTACTATCTCGGGTTCGTCTTCCAGGGGTTCAACCTGTTGTCGCGCACCACCGCGCTGGAGAACGTCGAGCTGCCGCTGATCTACCGCCGCGAGCCGGCCGCCGCCCGCCATGAGGCGGCGCGTCTCGCCCTTCAGCAGGTGGGGTTGCTGGGCTGGGAACACCACACCCAGGCCGAGTTGTCCGGCGGCCAGCAGCAGCGGGTGGCCATCGCCCGCGCCATTGTCACCCGGCCCGACGTGCTGCTGGCTGACGAGCCCACCGGCAATCTCGACACCCGCACCAGTCAGGAGATCATGGAGCTGATCACGGCATTCAACCGCGAGCACGGCATCACCGTGCTCATGGTCACCCATGAGCCCGACATTGCCGACTATGCCGAGCGCGTGATCCGCTTCGTCGACGGCCGGGTGGAGAGCGACCGGCGCAAGGGGGAGGACACCTGATGGTATGGAATACGCTGTTGCTGGCGCTGCGCGCCATCCGGCGCAACCTGATGCGTTCTTTTCTCACCATACTAGGCATCGTCATCGGTGTGGCCGCCGTGATAACCATGGTCACCCTGGGCAACGGCGCCACTAAATCTGTTTCCGACCAGATCTCCAGCATGGGCAGCAACCTGCTCATGGTGATCCCGGGCCAGCGTTTCGGGCCGGGCGGCTCGGGCGCCCCCAACTTCAAACGCTTGGACCTGGAGGCCATCCGCGAGCAGATCACCGCCGCCGAGCATGTCGCGCCCATGGTGACCAAGAGTGTGACCGCCGTGTACCAGGCCAACAACTGGTCCACCGTCGTGTACGGCACCAGCAACGACTATTTTCCGGCCGGTAACTGGGAACTGGCGGCGGGCCGGGACTTCAGTGAAACCGAGGAGCGGGCCGGCAAGGCGGTGTGCGTGATCGGCGAAACCGTGCGTGAAAAGCTGTTCGGCGGCCAGAATCCGGTGGGCAGCGACATCCGGATCAAACAATTCGCCTGCGAGGTGATCGGCCTGCTCAAAACCAAGGGGCAGTCGGCAATGGGCCAGGATCAGGACGATTGTGTGGTGATGCCCTTGCGCACCGTGCAGCGCCGCCTCAGCGGCAGCCAGGACATCAACCGGATCATGGTGTCGGTGCGGGACAATGCCGCCATCGACGCCGCCAAGGCTCAGCTGATCCTGTTGTTGCGCGAACGGCGCAACATCGGCGACATAGAGGAGGACGACTTCCGCGTGATGGACACCCGCCAGATCGCTGAAACCCTCACCAGCACCACCAGGATTCTCACCATGCTGCTCGGCGCGGTGGCCGCGGTGAGCCTGCTGGTGGGCGGCATCGGCATCATGAACATCATGCTGGTATCGGTCACTGAGCGCACCCGTGAAATCGGCATCCGCCTGGCCATCGGCGCCATGGAGAGGGAGGTGCTGCTGCAGTTTCTCATCGAGGCGGTGGTCCTGTCGAGTCTCGGTGGCCTGGTCGGCATCGTGCTCGCCACGGCCGCTTCCATTTTTCTATCAGGGCTGATGAACATCCCTTACCTGTTCAGTCCCGGGATCAACCTGCTCTCTTTTGCCTTCTCCGCCGCCATCGGGGTGCTTTTCGGCTACTTTCCGGCTCTGCGGGCTGCCAGCCTCAATCCCATCGACGCCCTGCGGCACGAGTGATAAGATCCATTCCAGCGCGTGTCCAACGCGACCAGGGGACGGACCGGCAGCGGTCATGCCGGCCATCTACATTGGGGCCAACGATGCATTGAAGGTGTGTAAATTATTTCCTCATGGGTAATAAATCACACGCGTCTGTTCGGCCATGTTGTGTGCGGCATCAATGAAAACAACAAGATGTGGGTGGCATACTTCTTGATTTGTTTCTTTTTGTCACGAAGACGGCCTGCGGCATCTCGCTTCCTTTTTTTTCATGGGGGAATGCCCCCGGGCGGCTCTGATATGGGTGCCGGGGGTTGAGCAGGTGAGCAGGCCGCTGCCATAAACGAGGATTGCCAAAGTTGGGATTGTCCCCATGCGATAGGACGCCGCCATGCCCGATGCCATCGAATCAATGCCTTTTGTGGAACGACGGTCGCGTACGGACCGACGCAGCTTCCAAAAACAATTCGCGGGCCTGAAATTCGGCCGGCGGCGCGAGTTGCGGCGTTCGGAGGATCGGCGCAAGGTGGTCCTGCTCGATCAATACCCCAAGCCCCTGTTGGTCGCGGCCGCCGTTATTCTGTTGCTGAGTCTCGGCGACGCGGTCATGACCCTTTTTTTGGTGTCCCATGGCGCCATCGAACTCAACCCGATCATGGACTATTTTCTCAAAGCCGGGTCGGTCTATTTCGTGGTGGTGAAATATTCGCTCACGGCGGCCGCTGTCACCATCGTGTTGCTGCTCAACTATTATCGGTTGCGCGGTTTGAATATCCGCGTGCGCTCGTTTCTGAGCCTGTTTACGGTGATTTTCTCGGCCGTCATCGCCTGGCAGGTCTATCTGGTGGCAAAATATGTGTTTTAAAGCCGAAGAAGTGTCCGTCCACAAATAGGTAAATTGGGTCGAGATCAAGGCGCGCGAAATATTTAACCGCAGGCATATGGTTGATATTCCGAGGATTAAATTTTTCGCGCAACGCCGATATTGGGCCAATTGGCCATTTGTGGATGGGCACGAAGAAAGATCAACGGTCTGATCGGCGTCCGGCAGCGGGTGGTTGAATTTCTAAACGGAGGATTTTCCGTCGGAGCGTGTTCTTATCGATGCCCAACTCTCGTGCCGTGGCCATTTTGCGCCACTGGTTGCGTTGGAGCGCCTGTTCGACGATCCGTTTTTCTGCTTCCCTGAGGGTCAAGCCGCTCAAGTCCCTGGCCTGCCGGTGCTGCAACGGCTGGGTCAAGTGGTCCGGCAGATGCTCCAATCCGATCATGTCTCCTGCGCACAAGACCATGGCGTGCTCCATGGCATTTTCCAGCTCCCGCACATTTCCCGGCCAGTCGTAGAGCATGAGGGCCGCCATGGCTTCTCGGGTGACCCCGGCAATGTTCTGGTTCTCCAGCACGTTGAAGTGGTTGATGAAGTGATACACCAGCAACGGAATATCTTCCTTACGCTCGCACAGGGGCGGCAGGCGCAATCGGATCACATTGATGCGGAAGAAGAGATCTTCCCGGAAGATGCCTTTCTCCACGAGCGTATCGATATTCTGGTTGGTCGCGGCGATGACGCGGGCATTGGTCGGTTGCGGTCCTGTGGCACCCAGTGGTTCGTAGGACTTGTCCTGAAGCACCCGCAGCAGACGGGTCTGGATCGCCATGGGAATGTCGCCGATTTCATCCAGGAAAATGGTGCCGTTCTGAGCAATGGCGAACCGCCCGGGCTTGTCCTTCTTGGCGTCCGTGAAGGCACCGGCGCAGTAGCCAAACAACTCGGATTCGCAGAGCGTTTCAGGCATGCCGCCGCAATTGACGGCCACAAAGGGCCCCCGCCGGTGGCGGCTGTGGGCATGAATGGCGCGAGCGATGAGTTCTTTGCCGGTGCCGCTGTCGCCTACGATCAGCACGGTGCTGTGGCTCGCCGCGATGCGCGGCAGGACGGAGAAAATCTGCTGCATTTTTTCATTTTTGCTGATGATGTCATCCAGCGACCGACGCCTGGACAGCGCTTTCCTCAGCCGCGTCACCTCCGACAAATCCCAGAACGTCTCGACCCCGCCAAATAGGTTCCCCTGCGAATCCTTCAGAAAGTTGGTTTGGACATGAATGGGGATGATCTTGTCGTCCGCCCGCCGAATATAGACGGGTGCGTTTTGAACCGGGGTTTGGGATTCGATGGCTTTTTGCAACACGCATCCATTGTGGCAGATGTTGGATTGCATCACCGTGTCACAACGTCGGCCCAGCGCTGACTCACGATGGAAGCCGGTGATTTTTTCCGCGGCCGAGTTAAAAAAGGTGATCCGGAAATCCAGGTCCACGGTGAAGACCCCGTCGGCGATGCTGTTGAGGATGATCTGCGAGTGCTTTTCGGGCGTAAAGCGCGGCGTTGCGGTCATAAGCCGGTTCCTCGTTGGGGTTAACGATGCGGACCGTCTTGATTCGAAAGGAAGATGTGCGATGACAATCCTTCTTAGCGAAAGACGGTGTGTTTTGCACCCATTTTTTTGCATCCGGGAGATTTGGTTCCCATTGACTCGATCCATGTCGGACCGCCAGCGGCCCTGCAATATCGACAGAAACCCTATATGCGCCAGTTCGTTCACCTCGGAATACATCACAGTGTCGCCTTGCCGGACGTGATCCGGAATCCATAAGCCATTGAAAATATAAGCCTGTAGATTTCGTCGGGGTGACGGTAAGAAAGGGTTCGAGCTGTTTTTCGAAACCGTCGATGTTTCAATCCATTAAAATTTCGCACCCGACCGCACGTCGGCACGATTGTTGATTGTCGCTTAAAATGATGTCTCATGAGTGGCCAATTCCTCTAAACATTCAGGGAGGCGATATGAAAAAGGTAGTCGTAATGGTTATGGTGGTTGCGGGCCTGGTGCTTGGCGTCTTTCTCATTTCCGGCGCCGCACAGGAAGCCGCGAAGGATGTCAAGGAGAAGGATTGTTTCTACCTCTCCAGCCTCCACTACACGGCCAAGGGAATGGAATATTGGTACAGCAAGGAGCAGGGCGGGTTGGAGCAGATCACCGGCGTGCCTTATAACGATCTGACCTGTAAAAATTGCCATGCCGGCGGCTGCGATCGTTGCCATAAGGCCGAGATATCCCAGAAGGAGTGCAAGTTGTACAAATACTCCACCGCCGCCGCCCGGAGCCAGAATCTCTGCCTCGAGTGCCATGGGCGGGAAAAGGCCATGATCGGCATCAACCACAAGGAGAAGCAGCCCGATGTCCACGTGGCTGCCGGCATGGTCTGCGCGGATTGCCACTCCGCCATGGAGATGCACGGCGATGGGACCGAATTCGTCTCGATGAAGCAGGAGGGCGCCATGGATACCCAGTGCGAGAATTGCCACGAGGACGTGACGCCCACCGAAGCCCACACCGTTCACCATGATAAACTCGACTGCAAGGCGTGCCATATCCGCCACGTGGTCAGCTGCACCAATTGCCACTTCGACCATATGGTCAAGACCGGAAAACGCAAAGCCATCCCGGCCTCGGGCTGGCTCTTCCTCATGAACTACAAGGGCAAGGTGACCTCGGCCAGCATGCAGACCTTTGTGGCCAAGGGGGACAAGACCTTCCTGATGTTCGCCCCCCATATGAGCCACGCCGTCACCGCGGAAGGAAAGAAGTGCGAGACGTGTCATGCCACCGACATCATGAAACAGGCGGCCAAGGGCAGCCTCCGCATGACCTGGTTTGAAGACAATAATCTGATGAATCTAAAGGGGGTCATTCCGGTGGTGGACAGCGTGGACTACGACTTCGTATACCAGGACCTGGTGGAGGGCAATTGGGTTCCCATCAAGCGTCCCGAAAAACCGGTGCGGCAGTATGTGGGCTTTGGATCGCCGCTGACCGAGGAGCAACTCGGTCACCTGGCTAAATCTCAGGAAGCGCCCCCTGTTCAAATGAAATTGAAATAGGCCGGTGTTGCCGCCGCAGCCGGATCTATTTTAGGAAAGCAAATTGCCGGCGTAAGCTTTGCCTGCTTTGAATCGGTCAATCCAATCCAACGATCCGGGCCGGAGATTTTTCTCCGGCCCGATATCCTTTCAACATCAGCTCCGTTTGGTGCTCAATTCTGGAAAATCCTTGTAGAAGAATTCGGTCTGCTTGGGCGTGGCGCCCTTGTTTTTGCGGATAATCTCATCCTCGCGCAGCTCGATGCGCCGGATTTTGCCTGAAATCGTCTTGGGCAGCGCCTCCACGAATTCGATGATGCGCGGCATCTTGAATTTGGCCAGGATGGTCATGGTGTGGCGGAACAGATCCAGAGCCAATTCCCGCGAGGGTTCATGGCCTTGGTTCAAAATGACAAAGGCCTTGACCAGCTGGTAGCGGTTGGGGTCCGGACTGCCCACCACAGCCGCTTCAAGCACCGCAGGGTGCTCCACCAGGGCGCTTTCCACCTCGAAGGGACCGACCCGGTAATCCGACGATTTGATTACGTCGTCCGCCCGGCCCACGAACCACCAATAGCCGTCGTCGTCGAAATAGGCCCGGTCGCCGGTATAGTAGTAATCCTCCCTGAATACGGCTGCCATCTTGTCCGGGTCGCCCATGTATTCGCCGAACAACCCCACAGCTCGCCAGCGGTCCAGGCGCACGGCAATGTGGCCGGTCTGTTCCGGACGTTCGATTTCCCGACCTTCATCGTCGAGCAGCACCACATCGTACATCCCCGACGGCCGGCCGAACGAACCGTAGCGCATGCGGCCCTCCATCCAGGGCGGATTGCCGATCATGGCCGTAGATTCGGTCTGGCCGTAAAAGTCGCGGATCTCCGTGCCGGTGTGGCGTTTCCACATCTCGATGATTTCCGCGTTGAGCGGTTCGCCGGCACTCACCGATGATTTCAGACGGCTGAAATCGAAGCCTTTCAGATCGAGACGCACGAACATGCGCCAGGCGGTGGGCGGTGCGCAAAAGGTGTTCACGCCCAGGCGGGTGACCGCATCGATGTAAGCCTTGCCGTCCAGTTGCTTGAAGGCGAAACCCGTGGCCGTGGCACCCACGTTCAGCGGACCGAAAAAGCTGCTCCAGGCCCACTTGGCCCAGCCGGGCGCGCTGAGGTTGTGGTGGACGTCGCCCGGTTGAAAGCCGATCATCAGAGCGGTGGACAGATGCCCCAAGGGATAGGAGACGGCCGTATGGGCCACCCGTTTGGGCTGGCCGGTTGTGCCGGAAGTAAAAAAGCAGAAGAGCATGTCGTCGCTGCGCGTATCCGCGGCCATGGCCTGTTCGTCCTCCGTCGCGATGGCCTCAAACGGGGTCCAGCCGGCCTTTTCACCGAGCACCAACTTGACCTTGGGTTTCTTTCCGGCCGCGGCCAGAGCTTCGTCCAGCACGGTCGTTGCCGCCTCGTCCGCCAGGATCACATCGGGCGCATAGGTTTTGAAGCGGTATTCGAGTTCCCGCACGGTCATGTTGGTGGCGGTGGGCACGGTCACCAGTCCACCCTTGACGGCCGCAAAACTGGCCAACCAGGTCTCCGGCACGATGGAGGCCATCATGTAGATGTTGCCATGGTGATCCACGCCGTGCTTGCGCAGGCAATTGAGCAGCTGGTTGCCTTTGGCGGCCAACTGGCCATAGGTGAAGCGCGCTTCGGCGCCCGTTTCCAGATCGGTCCAGATCAAGGCCGGCTGATCGCCGCGTTCGCGCACGTGCACGGCCTCGAAGATCTCCGCCGCCCAATTGAATTTTTCAGGGATTTTCACTTTCCGAATGGTTTCGAAAAACGCCTCTGCCCTGGACTGTCGTTGCGAATGATCCGAGATGCCGTTGATGGCCATGGCGTCACGGTACAAATCCACCAGATTCATTTGCAGATCGCTCCTTCCATTTATTCATGGACGTTCTCCGGACAGGCCAGGCATTCGCCTGCCCGGACAAAAATTCGGTCAGGGCCTTGACGAAGTCTGACCGCACCACTGCCTCCTTGCAAACATATCGTTTTCAATTTAGCCGCAATCCGCTGAGCCGTCAATTCTTGAACCGTGAATCATTCCCGCTGACAGGTACCCGCGGTGATTTTTTTATTGACTGAAGTGAATAATTGATATACTTTGAATACAATTCAATTTATATATTTCGATAAAATATAAAAATGAGAATAATAAACCAATTCAAATGGCTAGGCCATGGACTCAAATGCTTTTTGGCCCTGTCTATCATCTGGGCCACCACCATGTGGGCGGGCCACATACCTCCCCACCGACTGAATTCATCGCAGCCGCCTGCCTGCACCCGCGTCTGCGGCAGCCACACCGATCACATCCCGCATGCGTTCCGGAATCCGCACCCCAAAAGTCACTGCACGTTGGCGGACGACTTTTACATGGGACCTGAATTTTTCGAGTTCACGGAGGACAATGATTTTTACCATGCCCTGGCACGATCCCGCCGGTCGTCCGGTCTGGTGCGCTTTCAGTTCGAGCGGCATGGAAAACAACCGCCTGAGTTCTTATACCAGGCCCCCAAACTCTTCCTCTGGCAGCAATCCCTGCTGTGTTGAAAATCTTCTGAAAAGAGGCGCGCCTCCCCTTATCTCCGGTGCCGCCGAAAATCCGTGAAAACGCTCGCCAACGTTTTTCCGGTAACCCCACGAGGGTCGATCTGCCTTAAAAAAGTGTGCTTGGCGACCGATAGATTTTTCGCCGTCAGCGCCATCCACATGAATCGATAAAAACAAAAGGAGTAAACCCGCCATGAAAAGAAACCACCTTTATTGCCTGTTTTTGACAGCTTTTTTTACGGTTGGGCTTGTTTTGAGCGGATGTTCCGGCTCAGGCGACATCTTAAAGGAAGTCAGCGGCCGATGGGAGAACACCCAGGACAAAGCGACCATTGAAATCGATCTGGCGGGCGACGCCAAATCCATCAAGCTGGGCGATCGTGCCTATACCGTCAGCGTCGACAAGATCGTCATGGACAGATACCAGGTGAACTTGAAGGTCAATAACGGTAGCGGTCAGCCCGAGCTGTGGACGCTGAGGCAAATCTGGGACGACAATGGGAACGGTTTCAAACTCGCTTTCAAAAACGGCAGCGAAAGCAAGACGCTGCTTCCCAAGGGATAATCACGGAAAACCATCGCTCCGCGAGAAGATATCGGAAATGCTGCCCACCACGGGCAGCATTTTTTCATCCGGATGGCCCCCAAGGACGCCTGCGCGCGTCGAGCCGATCCCGTTGTAAATCAATTATTGACCGCGTGGAATAGCGATGCTTTATTGAGAACACTGTTCTCAATAGCGATCTTTAATCACCTGAAAAGAGGAAAATTCGCATACGCAAGGCGCCCTGGCCGGGATGGCGATCCACAACCCAAGGAGACGATATGAGCTACCCCAATGCTGAAAACCCATATGGCTTCGACGATTTTCTCGCCTGGCGGGAAAATTGCGATTACTACGCCGAGGATCCCTTCGCCCAAAAGGCGGTGCGCGTGTTCACCGGCGAGCGTGCCGACGAGGTGGAGGCCGCCGCCCGCGAGATTTCCAGCAAGGCCTCTTTCCGCTGGCGCGACATGGCCGAATCCATCGCATGGCCGGAGAAGCGGCCCTGGATGATGCACTATGACGGCCACGGCCGTCGCATCGACCGCATCGTGCGGCCTCACGAAACCGAGGTGATGGAGCAGGAAGTGTTCGGCGAGGCCCTATTTTCGGACAAGACCCATCCCTGGGTGCGCTTTATCAAGATGTATCTCATCTATCAGAACGGCGAGGCCTGCATCTCCTGCCCCCTGACCTGCACCGAAGGCCTGGTGGCGGTGCTCGAGCGCTTCGCCGATACACCCGAGATCCAGGCCATCCTGACCGACTGCAAGGAGGGCCGGGACGGCCGCTTCGGCATCGGCGCCCAATACCTGTCGGAAATCCAGGGCGGGTCGGACGTCCGGGCCAACCTGATCGAAGCGCGGCAGGAGAACGGACAGTGGCGGCTCTACGGCACCAAGTTCTTCTGCTCGGCCACCCATGCCGATTATGCCATGGTGACGGCCAAGCCCACGGGCTCGGAAAAGGTGGCCCTTTTCGTGATGCCCTCCTGGCTGCCGGGCGAAAAGGCGCGCGAGCGGCGCAATGGCTTTACCATTGACCGCATCAAGTGGAAGATGGGCACCAGCGAGCTGACCACCGCGGAACTGACCCTCGACGGCGCCCTGGCCTATCCGGTGGGCCCGTTGGAACGCGGCCTGGCCAACATGGTCGGCATCGTGCTCACCTACTCGCGGCTCACCGTCGGCCTTTCCGGCGCCGCCAGCATGATGCGCGCCTGGCGCGAAGCGGCCCGGTACTGCGACTTCCGGGAAGCGTTCGGCGTCTCCCTCGCCAAAATGCCCATGGTGGCCGGCCAACTGGCGACCATCGAAAAGGCGGCCAAACGCACCCTTGCCGGCGCTTTCCGGCTCTACGGCGACATCCTGGCCCTGCCCGGCGGTCTGACCGGCGCCTCACATGCACAGGAACCCGACGATTTAAAGCGGCGGCGCTTCGACATCCGCGAGCTGATCATGCTGCAGAAGATGGCCACCAGCTTCGATGCCCCCGACGCCCTGCGCCTGGCCATGAGCCTTTTCGGCGGCCACGGTGTAATGGAGGATTTTTCCGCCTTGCCCCGCCTCTATCGTGACGCCGCGGTCAACGAGCTGTGGGAAGGGCCGCGTAACGTGCTGCTGGCCCAGATCCATCGGGACCTGCTGAACGTTTCGGGCTGGTACACGCCGGACCGCTTCGTCTCCAGCATCCTTACCGGAGCGTCCGAGGAGGTCGTCAAGGATCTGCAACAGGAGATCACCGCGATTCTTTCGGGCCCCGGTCTGTTCGACATGAGCCCGGCCGGATTGGACGCCTGTGCCCGCTGGGATCGATGCTGCCACCGGCTCTACCACGCCTATCAGGACGTGGCGGCCGCCATGGTGGAAGAGCGGGGATAGACCGAGATGGCCACCGCAGCGACCACATTTGCCCTTCAGCGCAAAAAAGAGCGCCGGGAGCGCCAGATCGTCATCCTGGGCGCCGCCGAACGGGTCTACAGCCGCAAACCGTTCGAGACGGTGAGCATGCGCGACATCGCCAACGAAGCCGGCATCGCCGTCTCGTCGTTGTACCGATACTTTCCGGACCAGCAGAGCCTTTTCGTGGCGGCGTTCGTGGCCGGCACCCGGCAGATCATCGCGCGGGTGGACGCGCGCATCTCCAAAGGCGAGATCACCAGCCTCACGGCCTTCGGTCTCGAATTCATCTCTTTTCTCACCGAAAACGATCACTACTTTCGCATGATGACCCACTTCATGCTCGACGGCCGCCTGACCGGCCAACCGCTCGAAAAACTCAACGACGCCGCCCGCTCCGTCCTGGACCTGTTCGAACGCGTCCTCGACCACTGCGGCGCCGGCCGCCACAAACGGGGCCTGGCTCACGCCTGTTTCGCCGCACTGAACGGCGTCCTCATCACCTTCCGCAATTATCCCGGCCGCGACAGCGCCGAAGTGCGCCGCCACATGGAAAGCATCGCAAGAATTATGGCCGAGGCCCTTGAGGGGTATGGCCGGCTGCCGGCAGGAGTCGATTGATATGATTTAGAAGCCGGCGGCCGATGTGACGGCCAGTGACGTATCGCTGGAGCAGCAGTGCAAGGGATCCGGGCTCGTCGAGAACCCCATAAAAGATACTGGGTATTTGTAAACAGCTTTCCTGATCAAGACGATTCATCGCGTGACTATCAATATCAAACGGTTGTTTCCCTTGGTATGTGGGGCTCACTTCAACTGACTGTCCTTGCTGCCTCGCCGGTTGATGCCAGGCAGCGGCGCCTGCCGCTTTTCAAGCTCTGCCTGGCAGGCGACGCACAGGTGCACGCCGGGAACCGCCTTGCGGCGGGCTTCGGGGATGGCTTCCCCGCATAGCTCGCACTGCGTCAGGCTTTCACCCTCGGGCAGCCGGCTCCGGGCCTGCTTGACCGCATCCTGCACGCCGGCGTCGATCTGATCCTGTACCGAACCGTCCCGTGACCAACCCACGGCCATAATTTGCTCCTCGCAAGGGTTTAAAAACTGCTCAACCGATCGTAAATCCCGATCAGATTTTCCACCAGTCGGCCCCAGCTCAGGTGCTGCATGGCCGCGGCAATGCGCAGGCGATCCGCATTCACCATTGGCTTGTCCAAAATCGCCGCCATGCCCTCGGCCAGGCGCCGGGCGTAAGCTTCGCGATCCCCGGGATCGGCCTGACCGTCTAAGCCGAGCCGAATGGGATCGACCATCACGGCCAGGCCTTCTTCTGTGAGCTTCGGCGGCACAAAATCGGGCGGGCCGCCGGTGCGGGCGAAGACGCTGGGGGTGCCGCAGGCCAGGGCCTCCATGAGCACCAGGCCGTAGGGTTCCACATGGGAGGGCAGGATGTAAAGGTCCGCGCTACGGTAGATGTCGGGCAGATCGGTGCGCGCGACCTTGCCGGGCAGGCGCACGTGGTCGGTCAGGGCCTGGCCGTCGATGAAGGCCTGCAGGTCGATACGGCTCTGGGGGTCGCCTTCACCCACGATGAGGCAGGCGAGGTCGTGGCCCTGGCGGCGCAGGCGGCCCACGGCCAGGGTCAACTCCTTGAAGCCTTTCCAGTCCACGAATTTGCCCACGGAGACGGCGAGGCGGCTGCCGGGCGGCGGTTGGTAATTGAAGTGACGCCGGAGGACGTCGTCGCGGTCCACGGGTTGGAAGTAGAAGAGATCGGGTTCGAAGCCGTAGCCTTCGATGGTGATGCGCGCTTCGGGGACCTGAAAGGTCTTCACGCACTCGTCCACGGTCTGGGGGGAGATGGCGCAGACGTGGTCGGCGCTGGCCACGCAGGGCACGACCACTTCGCGGAAACGGGGCGCATCCGCGATGAGCTTGTAGGCCGTGCCGTGGCACGAGGCCACCAGGGGGATCCAGGGGGCGATGAGGCGGGCCAGGCCGTTGAGGAACCAGAGGTGGTCCACGTGCAGGATGTCGGGCTGCAGGCGGGCGATCAGCTCGGCCATGCGGCCGCCGAAGACGGTGAGCAGATCGGTTAATTCCTCCTCGCTGCGGTCGCGGTAGGCTTTAACCGGGTAGGGCATCACCACCGACATGCCCGAGATGGGGGTGCGCACTGCCCCGGGTTGGGGCGTCTGGCCCGGCGCAGTGAAGGGGCAGGTGAAGATGCGGCCGTCGGGCACGCCGGCGATGTCGGCCGAGGTGAGGGTGTGGTAGCCGGCCGACAGGACGTAGAGATCCAGGCCGCGGCGGATCGCTTCGGCGGCGATCTGTTGCAGGTAGACACCCGACCCGGTTTCGCCGGGCAGCTGGCCGTGGACGAAGAGAATCCGTCGGGAGCGTTCGGCGGCGCGGCGCTCGGCCACAGCCCGGGTCCAGGCATCGCGTTCGTTTTGGCGCGTCGCCGGGCCGGGTTCGAGGTCCGGCCAGCGGCGCAGGCGGTCGAGCAGCGAAGCGGCGGGGTGGTCGGGTGCCGCCTGCAACCAGGCGTCGGCGGAAGAAATGCTGCTGTCAGAGCGCATGGTCAAACGCTTCCCTTGGTCTTTGAAGTCGTGGGGCCACGGCTGGCCTCAATTGCCGGCCTTGAGGCCGGTCCAGCACTGGTCGTAGGCGCGGGCCGCTTCGCCCAGGTCCACCTCGAACTCGCCGCGGGCCAGGTCGGCCTCGCCGGGGTAGACGATGGGATTAGTGCGCACCTCTTCCGGCAGCAGGGCCATGGCCTTGAGGTTGGGCGAGGAGTAGCCCATCTCGATGCTGATTTCGGCGGCCACGTCGGGCTGCAGCAGGAAGTCGATGAAGCGGTGGGCCGCTTCGATGTTGGCCGCGCCTTTGGGGATGCAGAAGCTGTCGAGCCACAGGGCGAACCCTTCGGCCGGGTAGACGTAGCGCAGGGCCGGGTTTTCGCCGGCGGCGATATAGGCTTCGCCGTTCCACAGCACGGCGGCCTGCACTTCGTTGTTGAGCAGGGCCTGCTTGGGCGAGTCGGAGTCGAAGACGCGCACGCCGGCCATGAGCGGCTTGAGCAGGTCGCAGGCCTGCTGGATGTGGGCCGGGTCGGTGTCGTTGAGCGAGTAGCCCAGGCGCTTGAGTCCCATGCCCAGCACGCCGCGCATGTCGTTGGGCAGCAGCAGCTTGCCCTTGAGCTCGGGTTTCCACAGGTCGGCGAAGGCGGTCACGCCGGCCGCGGCCGGATCGGCCGTGTTGACGGCGATGCCTGTGGAGCCCCACATGTAGGGCACGCTGTAGACATTGCCCGGGTCGAAGGGCCGGTCGAGTAGTCGGGGCGCGAGATTGCCCAGGCCGGTCAGGCGGCTCTTGTCCAGGGGCAGCAGCAGCCCCTCGCGCCGCATGCGGGCCACGAAGTCGGTGGAGGGCACGATCAGGTCGTAGCCCTTTCCGGTCATTTTCACCTTGGCATACATGGCCTCGTTGCTGTCATAGGTGGAGAGGTGCACCTGGATGTCCGTCTTTTCGGTGAAGCGCTCGATGACCGCTTCGGGAATGTATTCGGACCAGCAATAGATGTAGAGATTCTTTTCGGCGGCCCCGGCGACGCAGGCCGTTCCCACGATCAAAATAACCGACAACAGCAGTGTCCATCGTTTCATTTTCGCTCCTTTAACAAGCCTTGGGTCGCCACCACGGCGACGGCGGTGATGAGAATCATGACGGCGCATAGCGCGTTGACTTCGGGTTTGAGCCCCAGGCGCACCATGGAGTAGATGCGCAGGGGCAGGACTTCGAATGTCGGTCCGGTAGTGAAGAAGGAGATGATCACGTCGTCCAGGGAGAGGGTGAAGCTCATGAACCAGCCGGCCAGCACGGCGGGCATGGTCATGGGGATGACGATGTGGCGCCACACCTCGGCCTCACCGGCGCCCAGGTCCCGGGCCGCTTCGATGAGGTGCGGGTCGAAGCCGTGAAGCCGGCTGTGCACGGTGATGGCTACGAAAGGCACGCAGAGGGTCATGTGGGCCATGAGCAGGGTCCAGAAGCCCAGGGGCAGGGCCAGGGCCATGAAGAGTACCAGCAGGGAGATGCCGATGACGATGTCCGGCGACATCATCATGACGAAGAGCGCGGCGTGGATGGTCTTGCGGCCGGTGAAACGCCATCGGTAGATGGCCAGGGCCGTGATGGTGCCCACCAGGCTGGCCGCGGTGGCCGCCAGGAAGGCGATGTATAGGGAGTGGGCCGCGGCCTGGAGCAGGGTGGCGTTGTGCAGCAGGTGGTCGTACCACTGCAGGGTGAAGCCCTTCCAGCGCATGGAAAAGCGCGAGGCGTTGAACGAGTAGATCACCATCACCACCAGGGGCAGGTAGAGAAAGAGGTAGACCAGGGCCGCGTAGGCGATCTTGACCGGGCGTTTCATGCCAGCTCCTTTCGGGCCAGGCGCACGTTGCTGCGCCAGTAGAGCAGCAGCATGAGACCCATCACCAGGGTGAGGGCCATGCTGGCCGCGGCGCCGAAGGGCCAGTCGCGGCTGGTGAGGAACTGGTCGCGGATGAAGTTGCCCAGCAGCATGGTGCGCGCGCCGCCCAGCACGTCGGCCACGTAGAACATGCCCACGGCCGGCAGGAAGACCAGCATGCAGCCCGAGACGATGCCCGGCAGGGTGAGGGGCAGAACGATGCGCACGAAGGTGCGCGCCGGGGTGGCGCCCAGGTCGCGAGCGGCCTCCACGTAGCGCGGGTCCAGGCGCTCCAGAGCCGCGTAGAGGGGCAGCACCATGAAGGGCAGCAGGGTGTAGACCAGGCCGGCCAGCACGGCGCCGGTGGTGTACATCAGGGGCAGGGGCGCGGCGATCAGACCCGTGGCCATCAACAGTCGGTTGACGATGCCGTTCGCGTTGAGGATGGCGATCATGGCGTAGGTGCGCACCAGGGAGTTGGTCCAGAAGGGGATCACCACCATGAGTAGCAGCCAAGCGCGCCAGGGCGGCCGGGTGCGGGCCACGATGGCGGCGAAGGGGTAGCCGCACACCAGGCAGATCAGGGTCACGCCGCCGGCCAGGTAGAGCGAGGAGAGCAGGATCTGGCCGTAGACAGGTTCGAGCAGGCGGCGGTAGGCGTCCAGGGAGAGGCCGGGGACCACGAAGGCCGTGTCGCCGATGCGACCCAGGCTGGCCAGCAGCACGAGCAGGTTGGGCGCAAAGGCGAAGATCGCCATCCAGACCAGCACGGCGGTGATCACCAGGCGTTTGAAGAAGCGGCTATCCTTCATGGGGCAGCACCACCTCCCACCCTTCGATCCAGCTCACGGCCACGCGATCGCCGGCGCGGAAGTAGACCGTGGCGTCCTCGGCGTTGAAAAACTCGGTGGCCCGGATCTGGCGGCCGTTGTCCAGCACGATGGCCACGTCGTAGGTGGCGCCCTTGTAAATGGTCTCCTCTACCGTTCCGGTGAAGTAGCCGCCGTCGGCGAAGCTGTTCTTCAGTGCCGGATTTTCGGCGAGGTCACGCAGGGTCTCCACGCGCAGGTCCTCGGGCCGCAGCAGCACGTGCACCCGGTCGCCCACGGCGAAGCTGCGGCCGGCGCGCACCTGCACCTTGAGGTGGTCGATTTGCAGCACGATGCGGTCTCCGTCGATGCGATCCACCACCCCGTCGAGCAGGTTGATTTCGCCCACGAAGCGCGCCACGTAGAGGTTGCGGGGCTGTTCGTACACCTCGCTGGGCGCGCCGATCTGCTCGATGCGACCCGCGTTGAGCACCACCACCCGGTCGGACATGGAAAAGGCCTCCTCCTGGTCGTGGGTGACCAGAACGAAGGTGATGCCCAGGCGGCGTTGGAGGTGCTTGAGGTCGAGCTGCATCTGCTTGCGCAGGCGGTAGTCCAGAGCCGAGAGGGGTTCGTCGAGCAGCAGCACCAAGGGCTGGTTGACGATGGCGCGGGCCACGGCCACGCGCTGCTGCTGGCCGCCGGAGAGCTGGTCGGGCCGGCGGCGCTCGAAGCCGTTGAGCTGCACCAGCTGCAGAGCCTCGCCCACGCGCCGGTCGATGTCGCCGGGCGGTTGCCGGTGCATGCGCAGGCCGAAGGCCACGTTGTCGAAGACCGACATGTGGGGAAAAAGGGCATAGCTCTGAAAGACGGTGTTGACCTCGCGCCCTTCGGGAGGCACGTTGGCCACGTCGCGGCCGTTGAGAAAAAGTCGGCCGGATGTGAGGGGCTCGAAGCCGGCGATGAGCCGCAGCAGGGTGGTCTTGCCGCAGCCCGAGGGGCCCAGGATGGTGAGGAATTCGCCGTTGTAGATGTCGAGGCTGATGTCGGTCAGGGCGGCCTGATCGCCGTAGTGTTTGCACACCTGCTGCAGGCGGATGAGGGCTGAACCGTTCATCGGCAGATGGCTAACCTCCCTGGGACGTAATTCCGGACCATGTGTGCGGAAGCGATGCGGCCATACCATGGCCTGGAACTGCCAGCCTTTATGAAGCAACGCCCGGTAAGTCAAGGGGATTTTTGGAGAGGCGGGGTGCTGTCCGGTTTGCCAAGTTGCCGCCGGAAGATTACAATAGGATCGAACTTCGCTCAATGAAAGGAGATTCATCATGAAGTGTGATATGTGTCAGGCCGAGATCCGGGCCGGCGACGAGCACGACCACCTGGGACGCATCTTGTGCGAGGATTGCTGCATGGACGCCCTGTCGCCCATGAAGACCTGCGACCCCTGGGCCGTGCACAGCGCCAAGTCCTTCGAACAGCATATGGGCGGCGACAACACCCTCAACCCGATCCAGAAGGAGATGGTTGCTATACTGGAGAAGACCGGCGGCCTGGCACCCCAGGATCTATTGGCCCGGCTGGACGGCAAATTGTCGGCCGAGGATCTTCAAAGGGAGTTTGCCGCCCTGCGGCACATGGAAAAGGCGCGTGCCGAAAAGCGCGGGGATCGCGTCTTCTGGCGGTTGTGGTAACCCCTTAGTGGTCGCGGGCAAAAATACGGTGACGCAACGAGATGGTCGAGGCACACGTCCCGCAAGGCGCGAGAAGCGAGAATAGCGGGCCTATTTGAGCGCCGAGCAACGCAGTCGGCACGGAATGCATCGGCCATCGAATGCCGCTGTATTTATGCCTGCGACCACTTAATAAAGGAGCGGATGTGGTGAACGACCCAATGGAAGCAGGGCAGACTGTATGCATCTCGCCGGTCACCGGCGAGGAGATCGGCCGGTCGGCGTTGAACACGGCGGCGGATGTGCGCCGGTCGGTGGAACGGGGCCGCACGGCCCAGGCGGCCTGGGCGGCCCTGACGGTGAAGGAGCGGGCCAAGCGCCTCAAGCCGCTGAGCGCCTGGTTGGCGGCCCATGCCGACGAGCTGGCCGGAATCATTTCCGAAGACAACGGCAAGACCCGCACAGACGCCCTGGCCGCTGAGGTGCTGCCGGCCGCATTGGCGGCGGATTTTTACTGCCGCAAGGCCAACCGATTTATAAAGGACCGCCGGCTCATGCCCGGCACCCTGTTCATGGCCAACAAGGCGGCCAAAATCGCCAGGGTGCCCTACGGCGTGATCGGCATCATTTCGCCGTGGAACTATCCCTTCGCCATCCCATTTTCCGAGGTGGTCATGGCCCTGCTGGCCGGCAATGCCGTGATCCTCAAGGCGGCCAGCGAAACCCAGCTGGTGGGGCGGGCCATCGAACGTTGTTTCAGCGCTCTGGCCTTGCCTGTGGGATTGTTCACCTACATCAACATGCCAGGCAGCGCGGCCGGCCCGGCCTTCCTGGAAGCGGGTGTGGACAAGCTCTTTTTCACCGGCAGCGTACCGGTGGGCAAGCGGCTCATGGCCTTGGCCGCGGAAACCTTGACGCCCCTGGTGCTGGAACTGGGCGGCAACGATCCCATGCTGGTCTGCCCGGATGCCGACTTGCAGCGCGCCGTGGCTGGAGCGGTGTGGGGCGGCCTGCAGAACTGCGGCCAGTCTTGCGGCGGGGTGGAGCGGATCTATGTCCACCGTTCGGTCTACGAACCCTTCGTGGCGGCCTTGGGCGATGCGGTACGGCGCCTTCGTATCGGCGTCGACACGGACCACCAGGTGGACCTGGGCGCCATGACCACCGTCAAACAGATTCGGGCGGTAGAGCAGCAGGTGGCGGCGGCCGTAGCGGCCGGCGCTGTGGTCGCGGCTCAGTCCGATCCGCAGGCTGGCAACCGGGGAAACTTCATGCCGGCCAGGGTGCTGACCGGCGTGGATCACACCATGGCGATCATGCGCGAGGAGACCTTCGGGCCGGTGTTGGGCGTCATGGCCGTGGAGGACATGGCCCAGGCCGTGGCCCTGGCCAACGACAGCGACCTGGGGCTGACGGCCAGCGTCTGGACCCGCGACGCCCGGGAGGGCGAGCGCCTGGCCCGGCAGATCCGGGCCGGGGTGGTGATGATCAACGACCACCTGATGAGCCACGGCCTGCCCGAAACCCCCTGGGGCGGTTTCAAACAGTCGGGCCTGGGGCGCACCCACGGCGCCGTCGGCATGGCCGAGATGACCCAGGTGCAGTGCCTGGTGCACGATTACCTGCCCGGCGTCCGGCGCAACCTCTGGTGGCACCCCCACGGGCCGGCCGTCTACCGCGGGCTGCGCGGTATCCTGGAGCTGCGCTACGGCCGGGGAGTGGGCAAGCGGCTGAAGGGATTGGCCAACCTGGCGTGGATCGTGCCGCGCATGTTCACGACCGAAATCCCGAAGGGATCTACCTCAACGGATAGAAAGTGACCGGACCACGGCGATGAACGCAACTCCCAAGGGCGGTTTTGCCATCCAACGGCTGCTGGATTATGCCGCACGCCTGCGCTTTCCCAAGTTGCTGGCCCTGACCGCGCTATTGTTTCTGGCCGACCTGGTGGTGCCGGACGCCATTCCCTTCATCGATGAGATTCTGCTTGGACTGGGCGCCAGCCTGCTGGCCATGCTGAAGAAGCGGCGGGGATGCAACCCCCCGAATAGAGAGCGGCCGCTTTGAGGAAAAGCGGCCGCTGGGTGGGCATTCGATTTGGCTGAAGCGTAAGCTCAGACTGCAGGCGTTGCAGGTACATCGTTTTCCGCTGCCGGTTGTCCGTGAATCACGGCATAATTGCGCATGATCCGTTTTTGATCGGCCTTGCGGTTTGCCTTGTGGGCGCGTTTCTTGTGCTTGCGGATCATTTTGAGCTGATTGGTCTTGGATGTCATATCTTTTTTTCTCCTTTGTAGCCCTTAGAAGAGCCCTTTGAATACAAGACCTTATCTTCCAATTCGGGCCTTGATGGGCCATATTTTTAATTATATTGGAAAGATAGGTTCTTCCCCATACCATGCTCGCTGGATGGGTTGCAAATGAAAACCATCGCTATTTCTCCAACTGCACCTTCACCGGCACGGCACGGGTGATCGTGTCGAAGACCGGCGAGTATTGGGGGCCCAGCGCCACGATCTCGGCCAGTTTCTCGGGGGGTGCGTCGGCATCGATGGTGACGTACATCCGGATCTCCTGGTACCCTCGGGGCACGTCGTCGCGCAGTCCCAGAAATCCCTGCAGGTCGATATCGCCCTCCAGCCGCGACTCCATGGAATGGATGGTCACCCCTTTGGCCGCTGCGTGGTAGACGATGGAGGTGGTGACGCACGCGGCCAGGGCGGTCAGGGCGTACTCCACGGGATTGGGCCCCATGTCCCGGCCCAGCAGAATCGGTGGTTCGTCGGCATCCAGCGAAAAGGGTTCCTGGTGCCGGTGATTTTGCTGCGTGCCGTAGAAGTGTTTGATGGTGGTGCGGTTGTGGCCCCCGCCCATCCATTGGTTGTCGGCTTTGAATTTGAACTTGGCGATCACCGGTGCGGATTTGACGGCATCGATGGTACCGAACAATTCATCGACATTGACCCCATTGACGACATTCGGCCTTTCGGCTTTGACGGCTGTATGTTTCATATTCTATTCCTCCCTTGTGAGGTTGCTCGTTGGGTTGATTTTATACCGCTTGACATGTTCCTGAGCATTCGCCGTGCCAGTTGGCCGATATATAATAAAAGTAAATTATATTGGATAGATGTCGTGAGGCCGAAATCGGTGGCCTATGTGACGGAATGTCGTGAGTGGCGAGATTTCGCGAATGGATTTGACGAGAAATCGTTAACCGTTGGGCCGCGACGGGCGTTGGATGCCCAGGGCTTTCATCCGTGATTGCAGGGTCGAGGCCGGCATGTCCAGGAGCCGGGCCGCACCGTCCCGACCGGATACCCGCCAGCGCGACTTTTCCATGGCCAGCAGGATGTTACCGCGCTCCAGCTCGCGCAGTTCGCGCACGGTCCTCACCCGACGATAGGCCCGGCCGTCGGCGGACGGCGCGGATTCCGGCGGCGGCGCTGGGCGTTGGGGCAGCAAAGGATCGGGCCGGAGATGCCCGTTGCGTGCGGTGATCACGCCGCGTTCGATGACGTTCTGCAGTTCGCGCACGTTGCCGGGCCAGTCGTAGCCTTTCAATTTTTCGATTACTTCGTTGCTCAACGGCGCGATGGTCCGTTTCATCCGCGCGGCGTATTTGGCGGTGAAGTGTTCGGCGAGCAGGCCGATGTCGGCCTCCCGCTCACGCAACGGGGGAACGCGAATGGGAAACACGTTGAGGCGGTAGAACAGGTCGGTGCGAAAGCGGCCCTCGCCGACGGCGCTGGAGAGGTCGCGGTTGGTGGCGGCGATGATGCGCACGTCCACCCGGCGGGTGCTCGATCCGCCCACGGGTGTGAATTCGCCCTCCTGCAAGACACGCAGCAGCTTGGCCTGCAGCTCGCGGTTCAGCTCACCCACCTCATCCAGGAAAAGCGTGCCGCGGTCGGCCAGGCCGAATCGACCCTCCCGGCGCTGGGTGGCACCGGTGAAGGCACCTTTTTCATGGCCGAAGAATTCGCTTTCCATGAGCATTTCCGGTATGGCGGCACAGTTGACCGTGATCAAAGGGCCCTCTTTGCGGGAACTGGCGGCATGGATGGCCCGGGCGATCAGCTCCTTGCCGGTACCGGTCTCCCCGATGATCAGGACCGTGGAATCGGTGGGCGCCACTTCGGCCACAAGTTCGAGGCTTTCCCGGAAGGGTTGGCTTTCGCCGATGATTTGACCGAAGTCGTAAATCTGCTGAATTTCACCCTTGAGGTAAGCGGTTTCGTCCCGGAGGGACTCGATCTGCCGGCGGGCCTCGAAACGTTCGTTCACGTCCCTGAGAATCAGGACATAACCGGGGCGACCGTGAATTTCGATTTGCGAGATGGTCGCTTCGGTGCGAATGGGAAGGCGATTCGGGCTCAGGGCCACCAGGCCATCGGGTACCCAGACGCTTCGTTTGCTTTCGCTGTGTGTATCGAGTTTGCGAACGATTTGCTGCAATCGTTGGAAGTCCTCTTTTGCGATCAATTGCCCGAAGGACCTTCCGGTGCATGAGTCCCGGCCGCAGCCGAACATGCGCTCGGCAGCCGGGTTGAGGATCAAGATGTGGAAGGTGTGGTCCAGTTCGACGATGGCGTCCATGGCCCCGTTGAATACGCCGGCGAGCGTCTCCTCCCGGGCACGCATCCCGGCCTCGGCCCGGAGGCGGAGCATTTCCGCCGTGGCCCGGGCCGCAAAGATGCGGAACAGGGCCAAGTTCCGATAGGACTCGGGCATACGTTTGGTATCCAGGACGGCGAGGTTGCCCAGGACCTGGTCGTCCGGGCCGATCAATGGAAAGCCCATGTAGCTGACCGCCTTGAACGTTGCAAGGTCGGGATCTCCTGGAAAGAGCCGGACCACGTTGTCCGGGATGTGCAGATAGGTCTTGTTTTTGATCGTGTTCTCACAGGGCGTACCGGCCGGATCATATTCGTAATGATCGATAAAACCCTTGCCCATCCAGAAGGCCAGCGCGTGCAGACGCCCGGTGTCCGGCCGGTATTCGGTGATCCAGGCCCCGTGGGTGCCGAGGGCGCGGCTGAGGTTTTTGACCGCGGCGCGGAAAAACGATGCGCCGATGGTCCCAGCCGTCCCTTGCATGATCTTCTGCAACAGATCGTTTTCGTTTGTGATCCCGGTATCGGTGAGCATGGGATCCCCTCACTTTCTCGGAAGGCACTGAAACATGCGGTGTTGTGAAGATGGCCACCGTGGCCCGCGTTGTCAATCAATGGCGGGCCGCGAGGACCTGATCGTGGCCGACGCCACACGCCAAGCGGTCAAGTGCCGGTAACATGCACGGCGGACGGCCCAGTAACTCCCCCGGCCTGCGCCGGGGCAAAAAGTCTGGGCCGCTTGTCCGCCGTTTGCACTAAAGCGACTCTAAACCGCATGGCTCACGTGGCCCTGGCCACCTGCTCTATCCTCGCCTGCAATTTCCTATTCCATACGAACTTTTTATCACACAACTTTTGGAAAGCATGCCCTTCTGGGTGAATCACATTCTGTGGAATCGTTCTGTTGGCGCATTTGGGCTTGACAAGCCGGATGTGGGTTCGTAGGTTGCCCGCATGAAGGCCGATGGTTTATAATTCATAAATCATTACAAATGGTTATATAAATGTCCCAAAAGGAGTTACCCACTGCCCGGCCGGTACCGGCGCCCGAAACACATCGCAAGCGCTTCTCGTTCAAAGACCTGGCCTATACACCGCTCTGGAATATCGTCCTGATTGTCACCGGTTCGGCGCTGTACGCCTTTGGTGCCAAGTCGGTGGTGTTGGCCCATGGCTTCATCACCGGCGGTATTTTCGGCGCCAGCCTGCTGTTGTATTACCTCACCGATTTTTTGAGTGCCGGCATATGGAGTTTGCTGCTGAACCTGCCCCTTTTTGCCGTGGCCTGGGTGTTTCTCAGCCGCAGATTTTTGCTCTACAGCCTGCTTTCCATCTTCACGGTGGCCCTCTGTTACGAGCTGATCGAATTTGATCTGGGGATCCACGAGCAGTTTTATGCCGCCCTGGCCGGCGGTGTGATCTGCGGCGGCGGTTCGGGCATCATTCTGCGATCCCTCGGATCCGGTGGCGGATTGGACGTGGTCGCGATCCTGCTCAATCGGAAATTCAACTTCAGCATCGGCAAGTTTTACATGATCTTCAATGTGGTGCTTTTTTCTTTTTCCCTGACCCACCTCTCCATCGACCTGTTTATCGCATCGGTCATCTTTGTCTTCGTCTCGTCGGTTTCACTCGACTACGTGCTCTCCATGTTCAGCCAGCGCAAGTTGACCTACATTATCAGCAAAGACAATCCCCGGATTGCCCAGGCTCTGCTCGAGCGCGGGTGGCAGGCGACGATCATCAAGGCCAAGGGGGCTTACAGCGGCAAGGATCAGGATATCCTGATGACCATCACCAACAACATCTACCTCAAGCAGTTGGAGGAGATGGTGTTCACCGTCGATCAGAACGCCATCTTCGTAGTGGAAAACACCTTCAATGTGCTGGGGTCGGTGTTCGGCCGACGCAAACAGTATTGACGGCGCCGTAAGAAGCCCAAGATCTGCGTAGCGCTCATCCCGCGCTCCTTGCGGCGTGCGACAAGTACCCTCAAGGACACGGAATTTCGCCTTTTCCGTCATCCCGGCGAAAGCCGGGATCAATCTTTTGTTGAACCGCGTTTTCCATCCGCGTATCGAACAGGTCGTCGAAGGGATCGATGCGGCGCGTCCAGGCAAATCGGCTCATGGACGACGACAGGTCCGCGCGCAGCCGTTCGAAGCGGTGGTACTCGGTCAGCAGTGCGATGAGTTTTTCATGCAGAGCGGCCGGGGAGTCGTAGAGCACCTGGGCGTGATGGGCGGCAGGGATGATTTCCGGATAGGAGAGACGCGCCGGTAACAGCGGGATGCAGCCGAAGCGAACGGCCTCGACCACGGCGATGCCGAAATTCTCCTGGATCGCCGTGCTGACCACGATGTGCCCCTGCCGGAGCCAATTCAAGTATTCTTCACGCGATGATAAATAGCCGTACTGCACGATGCGCTGGCCGTAGCGTTGTCGGGCCGCGGTAAAACAGGGCGGTGCCGCGCGGCCGCTCTCGCCGAGCAGGGCCAGCCGGAAGTCGTGTCCGTCAGCCAAAACGGCATCCACGGCCTGGAAAAACGATTCCGGATCCTTGTCGAATTCCCAGCGGTGGTTCCAGATAATCAGCGGCGGCTGGTGCGCATCGGGCGGCGTGAGGGCGACCGGGTCGGCGGGAATGCGGCAGCCGGGGTAAAGCACCCCACATTTGGCGCGGATTTCCTCGACGACCCATTTGGGCGCATGGTCCGGCATCATTTTCAAAAAAATTGGCAAGGCCTCCAGAAAGGTCTTATGGTGGGCGTGTGAGTTGAACAGCACGCGGTCAGCGGCCAGGGCCGTGGTGATATCCGTAAAACCGAACTGAAAGTCCATCTGTTCGCCCGGCGCCAGGGGGTAGCTGAGCTGGTTTTCGTGGAAATAGACCAGGGCCGGCGGGCAACCGGGACCGGCAAGGGCCTTGAAATCGGACAGGCTCATCAGATCGGTAGTGATCAGCCCGTCGTAGTCGGCCAGGTCCGGCACCCTGCGGATGAAGTGAAGCGCCGCCCCGCGCATGCGCCATTTCCAGAAGCTCGCCGGCAGGGTGAGCAGATCGATTTGATGCCGGGAGTGGGCGATCCAACCCTCTGCGAATTCGCGGTGCGATCCGCCGAAAAAGGGTTCCAGGAAGAGCAGCTTCAATCGAGTCGCCATGGCTTTTCTCGCCTTCGGGCTGTAAACGGTCCGTTATGAACGCAACAACACCATATCATCTTTCGTCGGTCCTGTTGTATGTTCCGGCAGCAATTCTAATTGAATGTGATTCACCTTGAAGGGCATGCATTACAGAAGGCGTTTGATAAAAAAAATCGCATGGCAACGGTTATGGCAGGCCCGGGTGGGGCAGGTGGCCCTGGCCACCTGCCCCACCCGGGCCGGATTTGATGAATGGCATTCAGTTGGAATCCTGATGTTCCGAGGTCAGGCTTTACGCTGGATAGGGAAGCATGTAAGATAGTTCCCATGATTTGCGGACCGGTCGGTCCGCCAGGGAGGTGCTGATGGATCCGAAGATCATCAACGAACTGCCTAAGTTTCTCGAACGCCTGGGGCTCGACGAAAACCCCATGGGACTTTTCTACACCGATGAAAAGCCGGCCGAGGGATTTGCGCCCAAGCCGGGCGATCTGCCCACCGTGGAAAAGGAGCGGGCCAATGACGTCGACTGGCCGGCCGTTTTCGGCAACTTCTCGTGCGCCCTGGGCCACATCTGGCGGGCGCGCAAGAAACAGACCGCCGCCTATTTTTCAGCCGAGCAGTTCGGCTGCCTCGGCGCGGCCTTCTGGCTGGGATTCAACAAACCCCAGGTGGAAACCATCATCCACTATGTGTCCTCGGGCATGCCCGGGCACATGGCCGGCGAGTATTACTGTGAGAGTCCGGATGCGCTGCGCCGGATCTTCGATTTTATCGATCCACGGCCCGCGCCGCACACATACTGCGTGGTCAAGCCGCTGCCCCTTTTCGGAGAAAAAGAAACGCCTGAAATGGTGCTTTTTTTCGCCCGGCCAGAGTCCATGTGCGGTCTGCATCAGCTGGCCGCCTTCGTCACCAACGATCCGGAGGTGGTGGTCTCTCCCTGGAGTGCGGCCTGCGGCAGCCTGGTGATCTGGCCGGCCCACTACCAGGCGCGCGGTCTGCGCAAGGCTGCCCTGGGAGGCTGGGATCCGTCGGCGCGCAAGTTCCTCAAGACCGACGAGCTGTCGTTTTCGGTGCCGTTCGACATGTTCGCCGACATGCTGCGGCGCTACGACGAATCGTTTCTGGGCACCGACACCTGGCAGGTCGTCCTGAAAAAGATCGCTCGAAGCAAAAAGGCCTGGGGAGAGGAGCCGTGATGAACCGGAACGTCATTCGCATCCATCCGCAAGACAATGTGGCCGTGGCCGTGGTGCCCATCGCCAGGGGTGAGTCAGTGACCGGTACCGATATGGAAGTTCTGCCCGCCGTGACCGACATTCCGCGCCACCACAAAGTGGCGCTGGCGGACATCGCGCCCGATGCGCCGATCGTCAAATACGGCGAAGCCATCGCCCGGGCCATGACGGCCATTCGGGCCGGCGAATGGGTGCACACGCACAATATCATCCCATAAGGACAAGGCACGCATGGATTTTTTGGGTTACAGACGAAAGAACGGTGCCGTCGGCACCCGCAACCATGTGCTGGTCATGAGCTCGGTGAGTTGCGCCAATGGCGTGGTTCAGGCCATCGGCCGCGAACTGCCGGAAGTCAAAATCATCACCCACACCGAAGGGTGCGGCCGGGCCACCGCAGATGTGCTTATCGCCAAGCGCACACTGGCCGGTTTGGGCCGCAATCCCAATGTGGCCGCGGTGCTGCTGGTGGGCCTGGGCTGCGAGTCGATCAAGGCCGACGGCCTGGCCGAAGCCATCGGAGAGGCGGACAAACCGGTAGAGACACTCTTGATCCAGGAGGCCGGCGGGTCGGTCAAGGCCACGGCCGCCGGCATCGGTATTGCCCGGCGCATGCTGGTCGAAGCAGGGCAACAGCGGCGCCAAGCGTGTCCTCTCTCCGAGCTGACCGTCGGCATGGAGTGCGGCGGATCGGATGCCTTGTCCGGCCTGACGGCCAACTGCCTGGTGGGCGCGGTGGCCGATTGGTTGGTGGCCGCAGGGGCCACCGTGATCCTTTCGGAAACCACGGAAATGATCGGCACCGAAAAGATCCTGGCCAAGCGGGCGGCTGATCCGCGTCTGGCATCGGAAATCGTCGATTTGATCCAAGGCCAGAGACGGCGTACAGAGGAACTGCTCGGAGAACGGGCCGGCATGGTGATATCGCCGGGCAACATGGATGGCGGACTCTCCACGATCACCGAAAAATCCATGGGGTGCATCGTCAAGGGCGGCACCACACCTATTCAGGAACTGGTGGCCTATGGCCAGACCCCATCCAAAAAGGGGCTCGTGCTCATGGATACCCCGGGATCGGATATCTTCTCCCTGACCGGCATGGCCGCCGGCGGGTCCCAGCTCATGCTTTTTACGACCGGGCGCGGCACCCCGGCCGGATTCCCAACGGTGCCGGTGGTCAAAATCGCCTCCAACAGCCGTCTCTACGCAAACATGACCGATGACATGGATTTCGACGCCGGGACGCTGATCGAAGGCAGGGCGCTGGGCGATGCCGGTGAGGAGCTGATCGGCCTCGTCCATGCCGTGGCCGCCGGGCAGGTCACCAAGGCCGAACGCAACGGTCAGGAGATGGTGGCCATTCATACCACCGGTCCGGCCTTTTGACCGCCAAGAGGACCGCATGCAGCAGTTTGTCGGCACCAGCCTGAAAAAGCGTCTCTATCTGCTGGTATTGGCCGCCTTTATTCCCATTGCTTTTTTGATCTTTTACATCACCGAAGAGCAGAAGGCGGTTGAGGAGGGCGTCATCTTACAAAAGGCAATGGTGCTTGCCAAAGCCATGGCCAACGAAGAGAACCAGCAGTTGGAATCCACAACCAATCTGCTGTCGGTATTGGCCGATCTTTTTTTAATGATTCAAGGAGAGGCCGAGCGGTTGTCTGGTGTGCTGGACAATCTGAGGAAACAATCGAACGGATATAAGGCGTTTGGGTTTCTTGACACGGACGGGCGTTTACTGGTCGGAAGCCATGCAGCCGGCCTCGATAAGAACTACCGGAACAAAGTGTGGTTCTCGGACGCCCTGAAGCATGAACAACTGGCCATGGGGCCTTATCATGGCGAGCATATCCATGACAAACCGGTGATTTACTTCGCACTACCGGTCCGGGATAACAGCTGTCATGCCTTGGCGGTGGTGTTTGCTGCAATGGATCTGGACTGGGTGAACCGCAACATCTTCAAGCAGCTGGCCGAGCTGCCCAAAGGGTCTCGGCTAACTTTGCTGGATGAGGCCCGCGGCATGCTAAGTTACGATGTGGATGACGGCCAATGGTCTATGGCGGATCAAATCAGTCCGGATTTGCGGCACAAGATCTTCGGTCGCCCATCGGGCATCTTAGTGGCCTCCGATGAAAACGGCGACGCTTGGATCTATGCCTTCGCTCTTTTGGACAGTCCCATCACGAACCGCCCGGTTTCCATCGTGCTCGAGGTGCCCAAAGCCATTGCGCTGGCTGCTCCCAAACGTATTTTTATCCGGAACGTGGTTCTGCTCGTGATATCGGTGAGCATCGCGCTGCTCTCCATCTGGTGGGCAGCCAACGCCTTCATTATCAGGCGGATTCGGGCAATGGTCCGCGCCAGTCGTGAAATCGCTGCGGGTGACTTCAGCGTGCGGATTGGGAAATTGGGCGTTCAGGACGAATTGAGTCATCTGGCCGGCGTTTTTGACGAGATGGCGGCCTCCCTGCAGAGACGTACAGCGCGCGAGTCGGAAGTCATGGCCTCTTTAGAACGCTCCAGGAAGCAATTACGTAATCTGGCCGCGTATCAGCAAGAGGTCCGAGAGAAGGAGCGGATCCGCATCGCTCGTGAAATTCATGACCAGTTTGGCCAATCTTTAACCATTTTGAAGATGGATCTTACCTTGATTAAAAAGCACTTGCCCGAATTTTCACCCGTAGTGGTTGAAAAGATGGCGAGCATGGCCCAAGTCATCGATGAGGCCATGAAAGGTCTCCACACCGTGACCGCCGAGCTGAGGCCGGTCATCCTGGATGATTTCGGTTTGGCGGCAGCGATTGAATGGCAGATTGACGAATTCCGTGAGCGCACCGGAATAGACTGTCGTGTATCGCAGTGCGATGCGGCGCCGGACCTTCCCATGGACCAGGCCACAGCCCTCTTTCGCATTTTCCAGGAAATTCTTACCAACATCATACGACATGCGCAGGCCGACGAAGTGATGGTCAGACTCGAAGCGCGCGATGACGAATTGATACTTCAGGTTCAGGATAATGGTCGCGGCATTACCGAGGATGAGATCAACGATTCGGCTTCGTACGGACTGCTTGGCATCCGCGAGCGGCTCTACCCCTGGAACGGCACCGCTGTGTTTGAGGGTCGCCCCGGGCAGGGCACCCGGGTGACCGCCCGACTTCCCTATTTTCCGAAAGGTGAAGGTCAATGATCAACGTTATCATCGCCGACGACCATCCCATCGTACGCGCCGGATTGAAACAAATTATCATGGAATACATCGACATTCAGGTCTCCGGCGAGGCTTCCAACGGTGCCGAGTTGATCCAATGCGTGCGGCGCCAGGCCTACGATGTCGTCTTGCTTGATCTGACCATGCCGGGAATGGACGGGTTGGACGTGCTCAAACAACTCAAAATCGAAAAGCCCAATTTGCCAGTCATTATCCTGACCGTTCATCCGGAATCGCAATATGCAGTGAGAATACTGAAGGCTGGCGCTTCCGGGTATCTCACCAAAGCGAGCGCTTCTGATGAACTGATCAAGGCCATTCGCAAAGTTCACCGCGGCGGCAAGTACATCAGCCCCACCCTTGCCGAGAAAATCGCTTTCGCCTTGGATGAGGAAAGCGGCAGGCTCCCCCATGAAACCTTGTCGGACCGTGAGTATCAGGTTTTCCGTCTGATTGGCGCCGGCAAAACGGTATCCCAGATCGCGGATGAACTGGCGTTGAGTGTCAAGACGGTCAGCACCTACCGGACACGCATTCTGGAAAAGATGCATGTGAAGAACAACGCGCAACTGATTCATTATGCCATTCAAAACGATTTGGTGGAATGATTCCCTCACGCACTCCCCACTGGAAGGATCTCCTGTCCAGGCGAACCCGGTGACAGACCATCGCGGGCACCTCGTATAAGCCGAGCCCACCCCCACCGCATTCAGAGGCTCTTCGCCGTATCTGGTCTACGCCTTCTGCCGACCGGCGCAACCGGGATAATTCCACGGCCGGAGCCGATATTCGATCCCCGTCGGACAAATCCTGACAACAGATGCCGTTTGAATCCTACAGAAAGATCGGACGGCCGCCGATTTTTCTCAGACGATGAGCGCCTTATGATTGACTACAAGGAACCAGGAGAAGATTAATGAAACGGGTGCTCATTGTGGATGATTCGGAACAGATTCGGAGACGGCTTGCGGCGATGTTGGTCGATTCGGGTCAAGTTCAGGTTGCAGGCCAGGCCGGTAATTGTCAGGACGCGCTGGAACTGGTCCGGCGCCTGAGACCCGACACGGCTCTCATCGACATTCGTATGCCGGGAAGGAGCGGCATTGAACTGCTCAGGGAAATCAAATTCAGATTTCCGGAGATATCGGTGATCATGCTGACCAACTACGACAATGCCCAATACCGGCGGCAGTGCGAACAACTGGGCGCCGATCATTTCCTGAACAAGACCCTGGATTTCGAAAGGGTTCTTCAAACAATTGCCGGCAATGCAGCGCATGAAAAGTGACGTGCCGCACAAGCCGGCGTAAGGAGTCTATCATGGCAACATTCAAGAACATATTAGTCGTCAGCCGATCCACCAGCCATTGCCTCAGGGTGCTGCGAACTGGCATATCCCTGGCCAGAAAGTACGACGCCAAACTGCAACTTCTTCACCTGATTCACGATCCTTTCAACCTGAACGGTTGGAACCTTCCGGTTCCTTCCCTTGAGAAAGAATATCAAGGAATGGTGCAAAAGGCGCGTGAAGAACTTGATCAAATGGTGCGGAACGAAAAAGCCGAGGGGCTGGTTATTAAAGAGTGGATTAAAGATGGAAACCCCGTAGATCAGATTCAGAATGTCGTCGAAAGCGAAGATGTAGATCTTATTCTCATGCTGGCTCACAAAGAGGGCCGCCTGGAACACTTTCTTTTCGGGAAGACCAACGATGCCATAATTCGAAGCCTGCCGGCAACGCTCATGCTGATCAAATGAGGAAGAGCGTGATGATCGATGTCCCAACCCTTGAGATCGTGGGGTCCGACGCGCAAGAGCAGATCTGCCCGGGCCCCTCCTCAGGAACCGATGCCCTGATCATCAACGAGGCTCGACTGATTATGGCCGAAAAGCGAACCTCACTATCGGCCATGCGCACCGGCATTGCCGTGTTTGCGCTGCCGTTGTCGATCCTGGGGCTGTTGATTGCCACTTCCCGATATTACGATTTGCTGCAAGTCCTGCCCATGGCCGTGGCCTTAAGCATTATTCTGCTGGCATTGATTGTTCTCGGCAGCTATTTGATCATACAGGCTCTAAAGCACATCCATCGCTGCGATCGCTTGAACGGGCAATTAAAAGCCTGCCACAGCAAATTTTTCGAATTGCTGAATTAATCCAGCGCAAGCGTGTAACTTTTCATTGCCAGGCGAAGCATCCGACCGCTGCCGGATCTGGAAGGAGCACATCCATGATTGAAACACAAATCTCCCCAAAGGAAAGCCAACAGAAAAACATCGAAGAACTCGTGGCGCAACTCGCTTCGAGTCCGCAAGGACTTTCCAGGGAGGACGCCCGCCGGCGTCTGGAGAAGTTCGGGCCCAACGAGATTTCCGAGAAAAACACGAGTGTCATCGTCAAATTTTTGAGCTTTCTCTGGGGGCCGATTCCCTGGATGATCGAAGCTGCGGCGATCCTCTCTCTTCTGGTCCGGCATTGGATCGACCTGGGTATTATCCTGACGTTGCTCTTGTTCAACGCTGTGGTCGGATTTTGGCAGGAATATCAAGCCGGCAACGCCATAGCGGCGTTGAAGAAGAAACTGGCCCTCAAAAGCCGGGTGCTCCGGGGTGGCGCCTGGCAGATGATCGATGCCCGGGAACTGGTGCCAGGTGACCTGATACGACTGCGCGCCGGGGATATCATACCGGCTGACGCCAAACTGCTCGAAGGCGATTACCTCAGCGTAGACCAGTCGGCACTGACCGGCGAGTCCTTGCCGGTCGACAAAAAGAAGAACGACCTCGTCTACTCGGGCGCAGTTGTCAGACAAGGCGAAATGACCGCTCTGGTCACCGCCACCGGCGCCAAGACCTATTTCGGCCGCACCGCCAGCCTGGTGGCCGGCGCCGGCAAAGCTTCCCATTTTCAAAAAGCCATCCTTCGGATCGGAGATTATCTGATCTACCTCAGCCTTGGTCTGGTCGTGGTGCTCTTTCTGGTCCAACTGTTCCGGGGAACCGATGTGACTGAGCTGCTTCAATTCGCCTTGATTCTCACGGTGGCGTCAATACCCGTCGCCATGCCGGCCGTGCTTTCGGTGACCATGGCGGCAGGTGCGAGGGTTCTGTCCAATATGAAAGCCATTGTATCGCGCCTGGAATCGGTCGAGGAGATGGCCGGCATGGACATTTTGTGCTCCGACAAGACCGGCACACTCACCCAAAACAAGCTGACATTGGGGAAACCACAGTTATTTGACGCATCCGACGAAAAGGAACTGATTTTGACGGCGGCGTTGGCTTCAAAGGCCGAGAACAACGACAGCATTGATTCTGCGATAATCAGGGCCGTCAAAGACCCCCGCGCGCTTGATCAATACGAGTCTTTGGCCTTCATCCCCTTCGACCCCATCAGCAAGCGCACCGAAGCGACCGTCAAAGAACGCATTGTTGGCCGCACCTTCAAGGTGTCCAAAGGGGCCCCTCAGGTGGTCATGGCATTGACTCGGCTCGATCAGGCCGAACAATCCAAAGCCCAGCGGTTGGTGGATCAATTGGCTGCCAAGGGGGAGCGTACGTTGGGTGTGGCCCGATCACGGGAAGACGGGGAATGGCAATTCATGGGAATTCTACCGCTTTTCGACCCGCCTCGGGAGGATTCGGTCGAAACCATTGACCAAGCCCATGCGCACGGTATTCGGGTCAAGATGGTCACCGGCGACAATGTGGCCATTGCCCGGGAAATCGCGGGCAAGCTGGGACTGGGGAAGAACATCCAAGCGGCGGACGAACTACTGCACGGGAATTCCGCCGCAACTGGTGAAGCCGCGGACTGGGCCGGGCGGGCCGCGTCGGCCGATGGATTCGCCCAGGTGTTTCCCGAGCACAAGTTCAACATCGTCAAGGCGTTCCAGGACAAAGGCCATATCGTCGGAATGACTGGGGACGGGGTCAACGATGCCCCAGCCCTGAAGCAAGCCGATGTGGGGATCGCGGTCAGCGGTGCGACTGATGCCGCTCGAGCCGCGGCCGATCTGGTACTGACGGCACCCGGGCTTTCGGTCCTGGTCAAGGCCGTGGAGGAGGCGCGCCGAATTTTCGAACGCATGCACAGTTATGCCGTCTACCGCATCACGGAGACGATCCGTATCATGATCTTCGTGGTGTTGGCGATGATCGTATTCAATTTTTATCCGCTCACCGCCATTATGATCATCCTGCTGGCCTTTCTCAATGACATACCGATCATGACGATCGCCTACGACCGCACCGGCCTGACACCCAAACCGGTGCGCTGGGATATGGATCGCATCATTCTCGTCTCCTCGGTCATGGGGTTGACCGGTGTGGCGGGCAGTTTCTTGATGCTGTACCTCGCCCTCGATGTGTTGCATTTGACCATACCGCAGGTGCAGACTTATATCTTCTTGAAAATGGCCGTGTCCGGGCATCTCACCTTGTTTGTGGCCCGAAGCAAAGGCTTTTTCCTAAAAAAACCGCACCCGGCGCCCGTCATGATCTGGTCGGCGCTTTTCACCAAACTCGTCGGGACCGCTCTGGCCTTTTACGGCTTCGGTTTGATTGCCCCCATCAGCGGGCGGGAAATTCTGCTGATCTGGTTTTACGCCATTACCTGGGCCTTTCTGACCGATTGGGCCAAGACAGAGGTTTATCGCCGTTATAAGATGCGATCCAAACGGCACGAGCGCTTCTTGAACACCGTTCAGCATCGAATAGTATCCCACCAGCAACCTCGCGGCGTTCACCCGTAAACACGACCTTAATCTGTTATATCAAAGACCTTCAGAACACCGGCGAACACCATACGATGAGGAGCTCGGCATCGACAATGAAAACCATCCCAGCGCTTAAGAAGTTAATCGTCATCTATATGTCCCTCTTGGCCATCTTATTGCTGTGTGTGATCGCCACGCCGCTGTTGATCCGAAACGGCACTTCCATCACCATCACCCTCATCCGTACCTTCATGATTGAAGAAGAAACCCTCGAAAGCATATTGATCGTCATTCTTTTTGCAGTTTCTTATCTCATTTGGAGGGGGTTCGCAAAGACCGTCACCCTATATCAGCGAGCTGCGGATCAGGCCGGAGAAGAGAAATCCATCATGGTCTCGCGTCTGGCCGAGGCATTCAATTATATCGGTACAGTGAATGTCGGCCTCCAGGAGATTCAGAACATATTTAGCAGCCCGGACGGTCTTCCCCAGAGCAAAAGAGAGCTCAAACGGATCCTTGATCGGCTGGCCGCCAAGGCCTTGGCCATTGCCGGCGCCCAATGGGTCGTCATCCGTGTCATCGATCGATCCACCGGCCGTACGATCAAGGAGCACGCCTTCGAAAAGGGTCAAGGGATCGTACCGACGGTGACCATGGGCAATCGAGCGCTCATAGAAGGCCGCCAAGTCAAAGAAATGAGAGCCATCGGTTCACGCCGGAAGAACCTTGATCTGATGACAGTCTGTATATTTCCGGCCATCACGATTTCAGAGCAAAAAGTAGCGCTGATCACGGCCATTGCGCACCAGATTGAAATGGTCATTCTGCTGTATCGAGCCACCTCTTTCCAACAACGCGGGATGTTCCATCAAATCCAAAAAGGGGAACTGTATTGATATCCATCGCTGAAATACATCCTATAGTGGTTCACTTCCCCATCGTGCTTTGGACCAGTGCCGAGGCATTTCCGTTGGGGTTCTATTAAAAGGCGGAGATCCAAGCGCCAGGCAATATTTTACCAAGACCGCCGTCTACTGCCTTGTCGGGGGCAGCCTGGCCGGCACCTTGGCGGCATGGTTCGGGGATATCGCCATGGACCAGGCATTAAGGGCCGGTTTTCAAGCTGGCCCAATTGAATTCCACGAAGCTTTTGCCATGATGACTTTGGGGCTTTTTATTCTGCACTCGACTTTGCGAATCGCCGCCTTCTGGTGTCGATACCCGCTGACCGGCATCCGCGGTGGGTTGTCTGAATTGCCCGGTTTGGCGGGCATTGCGCTGAAGTTGATGAGTGCCTACCTAAACGGGGAATTGGTTTACCATTTCGGGATCAACGTGGGGGCCGTGGGGAAGTGACCCAACTATCGGTTTTCGCTCCGACCGATTCGGGAGGCCGGTGCCCAGGGCGCATGGGGCGCATGAGCAGACTTTCGTGCAGCTGACGCACGCTGGGGGCACCGAGAGGGATGAGCCCCAAAGTTTAAGAGGTGATACTGGCATGGCTATCCGATCATGACTTGAACATAGCCGCTTTGCCCGGTGCGATGATCCAAGGCCTTCAACAGGGCCAGGTGGTGGGCGGGGACGGCTTTGATCAGCGATACAAATCCTTCGACGCCTTCAACCGGGACGTTGTTGACCTCTAGGATGGCGTCGTCTTTTTCGAATCCGGCCTTTCCCAAGGGACTGTCGCTGTTTAGAGAAGCAAGGGCCACGCCCTGGCCGTCTTCCACGCCGTATTGCCGGCTCTCTTCGGCCGTCAGGGGGCGCACGACGACACCGAGAAGATCCTCTAGAGAGGCGGCCATGCTGCGCATGGCGTCTTCAAGGTTTCCAATCTTGACGATAAAATCGATGATTTTTCCATTGCGCCGGACATTGAGATTGACTTTTTCGCCGATGGGTGTCTCGGCCACACGGTTCTGCAGAGCGGCAGCGTCCTCGATTTTCTGATCCTGATGACCTATCACCTGATAGCCGATCACCACATCGTTTTTCGCCAGACTGGCTTTCTGGGCCGGACTGTCCTTTACAACCTCTGTGATGAGGGCGCCCTTGGGGTCCGTCAGGTGCATGGATTGGACCAGGTCCGGTGTCAAATCACTTACACTGACGCCCAGCCAACCCCGGGTTACCTTGCCGTGGTCGATGAGCGCCTGCGCCACGTGGGCCGCAATTTTGCTGGGAATGGCAAATCCGATGCCTTCAAATCCGCCCGACTGCGAGGCTATGGCCGCATTGACCCCGATGACCTCTCCATCCATATTGATCAAGGGCCCTCCGCTGTTTCCCGGGTTGATGGCCGCATCAGTCTGCAGGTAATCCTGGTACGAGCTGGGATCGAGCACCGTGCGTCGGTGTTTTGCGCTGATGATCCCCTGGGTCACGGTTTGATCCAGGCCTCTCGGGTGTCCGATCGCGACAACCCAATCCCCGACCTCCACCTTGTCCGAATCGCCGAAGGTCACTGTCGGCAATTGGGTATCGGCGGATATGCGAATCACCGCCAAGTCGGTTTTGGGGTCCATGCCGACGAGTCTTGCCGGAAATTTTCTGCCGTCGGCCAGCAGGACGCTGATTTCGGTGGCGCCGGAAACCACATGGTTGTTGGTCAGGATATTTCCTCGAGCGTCGATCATCATGCCGGTGCCCAGACCTCTCAATTCCTGTTTGAACTTACGCGGCAACTGGGGACCGTTGAAAAAGAAATTAAAGAACGGGTCATTGGTGAATGGAAGCATGGGGTTCGAGATTTCCCGCCGTTCGGTCACATCGATGTGGACAACCGCCGGAATGTTTTTCTGGGCCACAGTGGCGATGGTCGTTTTCCAACTCGTGTCCGATGGAGTCGCTTTGGCAGGATCGGTCGACATACTCCCAAGGGATTTTTGGTGCGCTTCACCGCTATCTTCACGCGGTTGACACTGGGTCATCCCTAATGCCATGAGGATTGACAATACAATCAGCACATACCTTAATAGATGATATTCTCTTTTTAACATTGGTGATCTCCTTGTTTTCTCTTGTACTCATCTCGACAAACCGGGTTTGCCGATGAGCGAGACGGTCAGATGAATCAATCTTCAATTTTGCCTTCGTCGTTAATGTGAATATTAGATCCATCATACGCAGCTGGAAATGAGTGTATTTCCGATTTTGATGTAGGATACGACTACGACTTTTTGTCAGGGGATGTCCTACGGCAAGACGGCGACATACGCTCAAGACCAAAGCGATGAAGACGCTCCGACTGCTGCATGCCGATGCCCGTCAGTAAAAAATTTTGTTGCACTTCCCTTAAAAAAGTTGACGAAACATCTTTGCATCTCCATTTTTTGGACGATGATCCATGCAATAATGTTCGTGTGAAACGCATCACAGTGCCTCTGCTGGCCGTTCTTCCTCGATGCCGCACACATCTCACGGCTCTTTTCATCCCTTTTCTTTCTGCCCTTCGTCGAGAGCCGCAGCAGGCGTAGCGTCCTCCGTTCAAGGACATCCGTGTCCATTTCACGAGGGGGATTTATGATTTTGCAGAAGATAAAAAAAGGCGCCAGCCGCCGAAGAAACCCCGCCATGCTTGCCGAAGAGGTGGACGATCTGCGTCGTCACGATTGGACCGATCCTCTTTTTGACGAGTGGTGCGCTTCGGCAACCCAGGTATTGACATTCGATGCAGAGGCTGCCCGAGAGGGTGCCTACTGTCAATTGGTGTTCAGGATTTGCGTCTAGCCGGTCGTTACAATCGGGCATACAAGGTGCCTCTGGTTTGTTGCGCCGAATCAAAACCCCCTTCATATCTGCCGGTAATATGGCAATGAACATCGTTTAGTGAGAATCCCTGTTTGCCGGTTATAGTGGTTGCCTGGAACCGATCGACATATTATAGAAAGACGCATGGCTGATAATTTAGAAACAGGAAAACAACCACTGCCGGGGGTAACGATGAATGTGACTGAAGCGATTCGCAAAAGAAAAAGCATTCGCGGTTTTAAGCCGGATCCGGTCCCTGTGGGCGTGATCGAATCCATTCTCCAGACGGCGGCATATGCCCCGTCTGCCCTGAACTCCCAGCCATGGGAATTTACAGTCGTGTCAGGCCGGGTGTTGGATAAAATCCGCAGTGAAAATATCGAAAGCCTTCGGTCCGGGCAGTCGGGCAGTCCCGAACATATGACCGGCCAGTGGCCCAGGGACAGCGTCTTCCGGCAACGGCAGGTGGCCCTGGCAAAGCAGTTGTTCAGCCTGATGGGCATCGAGCGGCAGGACGCGGAAAAGCGGCAGCAGTGGGTGGAACGGGGGTTTCGGTTTTTCGATGCCCCGGCCGCCATCATCATCTGCACGGACCGAGTGCTGGGGGAAGCCGGCCCCTTGCTCGATATCGGGGCGGTCATGCAAAACATCTGTCTTCTCGCACTCGAGCACGGTTTGGGGACCTGCATCGAAGATCAGGGGATCTTTTATCCGGATGTCATCCGGCGGCACGCCAATATTGATCAAAATAAGACCATCGTCATCGCCATTGCCGTCGGCTATCCGGATCCGGAATACCCGGCCAACCAGGTTGAAACCCATCGGGCGGGTTTGTCTGACAACACCACCTGGTGCGGGTTGAGTTAGTGCCCATCCACAAATGACCCATTGGCCCGATATCGGCGTTGCACGAAAAATTTAATCCTCGGAATATCGAACATATGCCTGCGGCTAAATTTTTCGTATGCCTTGATCTCGACCCAATTTGCCTATATGTGAACGGGCACTAGTTGGTCCATCCACAAACAACCCATTGGCCCGATATCGGCGTTTTGATCCATTCATAGATACAGCGGAATTCACGCTGCCTTCCTCTTGGCTCCAGAAATGAGCAACTCTTCTGTAAAGACCTTTGAGTAGACAAATCTTGAAGACGGTTCGCAGGCGCATCGGGCGGGTGAGCCGCTCCTCAAGCAAATTCGTGTCAGTACCGGTAAAGTAAGAGGCCATTGATTTTTTCTTGACAATGGCAAGGATCGCTTCTAAGTACCAAATATGGTATTTTAAAAATCATATTTGGTAAAATGCAGCCAACAATGGGACACCCAATGGGCCAAAATGACAACCAGAACACTGTGCCGGCGATTCACCGCGCAATCGATGTGCTTGAATTCATTTCATCTTCCCAACGGGAGTTGTCGTTTTCCGAGATTATGGACAACGTCGATATCCCACGCCAATCCTTGATTCGCATTCTCAACACCCTGTGCAATCGGGGCTTTCTGGACAAGTCCAGCCAGAGGGGGCTCTACAGAATCGGACTGAAATTCCTATATCTGGGCCACGGGTTGCCCGACAAGTTCGAACTTCGCACCGCTGCGTGGAAATCGATGAAAGCGTTGTCGCAAAAAACGGGCAAGACCATCGAGTTGTCAAGCCTCGACCGGGATCAACTGATATTGCTCGAACAGATTCGCGGCAGCGAGGAAATCTCATTGTATTCCCGAGTTGGCAGCGTGATTCCTTATTTGCACGCGGTCAGCGTTGGAAAGGTTTACCTGGCGTTGATGGATCCGGACAAGAGGCGGCGTGTGCTGAAAAAAATCGGACTGCCGGCAATGACCAAACATACGATCACGGACATGGCGCGTCTTGAACAAGAGATCCAGGAAACGCAAGCGCGCGGCTATGGTTTCGAAGATCAGGAATTGCGGGAAGGCGTGCGCCGGGTTGCCGCCCCGGTTTTTAATTCAACTGGCATGCACGTGGGCTGTATCGGGCTGTCCGCAGCGGTTTTCAGTTTTGAACTCGACGACTTGGACAAATATGGCCGGATGGTGCGCGAGGCTGCGGAAAAGACTTCCGCGGAACTGGGATATGTATCCAACCCATGATTTTACAATAAGGAGGGGCAAATGTTCGAACTAAACAACAAAACAGCATTGGTTACCGGAGGCGCCCAGGGGATCGGGAAGGCCATTTCTGTTGCATTGGCCATGCAGGGCGCCAAGGTCGCAATCGTCGATATTGACGAAACCATTGCCATGCAGGCAGCAGATTTCATCAACACGAAAAATGGGAAGGCGATGGCCGTGCAAGCCGACATCATTGATATCGAAAAGGTCAAAAAAGCGGTTGCTGCTATCAAGGAACAGTTTGGTGCAGTGGATATCCTGGTTAACAACGCCGGCTGGGACCGCATGATCCCCTTTGTCAAAACAACGCCAGAGTTCTGGGATAAGGTGATCGACATCAATTACAAAGGGGTGCTCAATTGTGTCTATTCAGTGATCCCTGAAATGATCGAAAGGAATCATGGCAAAATCATCAACATCGGATCCGATGCCGCCCGGGTCGGGAGCAGCGGCGAAGCGGTGTATGCAGGTGCCAAGGGCGCCATCATTGCCTTCAGCAAGTCTTTGGCCAGGGAAGTCGCCAGGAATCAGATTACGGTCAACGTCATATGCCCCGGACCTACGGATACCCAGCTGACTCAGCAGATGAAGGATGAAAGTGAGTTCGCGGCGAAAATTTTATCCAAAATGGATAAGATCATTCCTTTAGGCCGGACCGGAACGCCGGAGGAGATTGGCGCCGCGGTGGTTTTTCTGGCTTCCAAAGAGGCGGATTTTATCACCGGTCAAACCTTGAGTGTCAGCGGCGGCTTGACCATGAGCTAATGTCCATCCAAGTATATAGAGGCCTGTCATGGATTTTGATTTCAGCAAAGAGCAAAAATTGATTCAAAAGGAGGTCCGGCGGTTTGCCCAGGAAGAACTTGCGCCAAGGTACAGCCAGTGGGACAGGGAGAGAAAATATCCCCGCGAACTGGTCAAGAAAATGGGTGAACTCGGATATATCGGCGTATCGGTCAGTCAAGAATTGGGGGGGCTCGGCGAATCCTACGTCACCGAGGGACTTGTTTGCGAAGAGCTTTCCCGGGGAGATTGCAGCCTTCCCATGTCGACTCAGGTGGCCGGCCACCTGTGCGCGGGTCTTCTGGAGCAAGGAAGCAGGTCAGTGCAAAAGAAGTTTCTCGAACCCTTTCTGGCCGGTGAGCAGATCTGCGCTTTCTGTTTGACCGAACCGGGAAGCGGTACAGATGCCGGCGCGCTTCAGACCAGCGCGGAAAGAAAAGGCGATGCCTATATTTTAAACGGGGAGAAATCCGGCATCACGGCGATTATCGATGCCGATTTCGCGCTGGTGTTTGCCCGGACCGCGCCCGGCCATGATGCCAGGGGGATCAGTTGTTTCGTCGTGCCCTGTAATCTCCCCGGCGTGTCCATGCAAGCCTACGAAGATCTCGGATGCAATGCCATCGTACGGGGGTCGCTATTCTTGCAAAATGTGGAGATACCGGAAAGTTATCGGATCGGCGAGGAGGGCAAGGGGTTTCGGCTGGCCATGCGCGGATTCGACATCAGCCGCATCTTTCTTTGTCTGGAAGCCATTGCGCCGGCCCTCGTATCGCTGCAGGAAACCATGGCGCATGTCAAGGGGCGTATCGCGTTCGGAAGACCCCTGGCCTCTTTCGAAGGGGTATCTTTCCCGATCATCGAGCACTTCAGCCTCCTGGAAGCGGTGCGACTGCTTTGTTACAAAGCATTATGGCTGCGGGATCAGGGACAATCGAGCACCAAGGAGGCCGGCATGGTCAAGTGGATGGCCCCGCGGTTTTCCACCAACGCCATTCGGGACTGCATCACGCTGCATGGGCATTACGGGTATACGAAGGAATATCCCCTCGAGCAGCGCCTGAGGGATGTGCTCGCCATCGAAATTGCGGACGGCACCTCGCAGGTTTCCAAGCTGGTGGTGCAGCGTGAGTTGATGGGCCGGGAATTTCTTCCCTACAATTACCGATAGCCCGGACGTTTGGCGCAAATCGAAAAACCCGGACCACTGGGATTCGACAAGGAGGACAACATGAATTTTGAAGAAGTCATTTATGAAAAAAAAGGCGGCGTGGCCAAGATCATGATCAATCGACCCCAAAAATACAATGCCTGTACTTCTCTTACACTCCTGGAGCTGAATCAGGCCCTCACGGATGCCTGGGTGGACAACACCGTGGGTGTGGTGGTGTTCACCGGCGCCGGCGAGAAGGCTTTTTGCACCGGCGGCGATCAGTCTATCCGGGACAAGAGCGGCTATGCGGGCACCTTGGCGGCATTGCCGGTGGAAGTCGGCTGGCAGACGGTTTCCAGCCTGATCCGGACCATCCCAAAGCCGGTCATTGCCAGGGTGAACGGATTTGCCATCGGAGGCGGACACGTCTTCCAGGTGGTTTGCGACCTTTCCATCGCGGCCGAAACAGCCAAGCTGGGCCAGGCCGGACCCAAAGTCGGCAGTTTCGACCCCGGTTACGGCACCGGCGATCTGGTCCGGTGTGTAGGGTTGAAGAAGGCAAAAGAGATTTGGTACATGTGCCGGCTGTACACGGCCAAAGAGGCGCTCGATATGGGTTTGGTCAATGCCGTGGTCCCTTATGAACAGCTGGACGAAGAGGTCGATAGATGGTGTGCGGACCTGCTTGAAAAAAGTCCCACGGCCCTCAAAATGCTCAAGTACGCTTTTCACGCGGAAACGGACGGTGTCGCAGGAATCACCCATCTGGGCGTTGGCGGCCTGAGCATGTTTTACGGCACCGACGAGTCGGTGGAAGGTAAAAACGCTTTCATGGAAAAACGGAAGCCGGATTATGCCAAGTACCGGAAATAAAAGTTTTATGGAAGATTTTCGGAAAGGATGCGCAACGCGGGAAAGCGTTTGAACTTCCTATTGCTTAAAAACAAGCGGCGCTCTGCCCGAAAGCAGTGCGCCGCTGTGTTTAATATGTAGGCTTCTAATGGGTCGGTGTTATTTCACACGACCTTCCCGCCAGGCTTGGATGAGTTTGTCGTAGTCGACCGTCTCGCCCTTGGGCTTCTCATTCACTTTGGCCTTGGGTGATCCGGGCTGGTTCAGCCAGTAGGCTTCGTCTTTTTCGGGGTTGAGTTGGGGGCCGCACTCGCCCTGGGTCTTGGAGCGGGCGATGCGCTCGAGCACGCGGTCCATCTCCTTGGCCAGGTTGTCCATGGCTGTATCCACCGTCACTTCACCGGAAACGGCCTCTCCGATGTTCTGCCACCACAGCTGGGCCAATTTCGGATAGTCGGGCACGTTGACGCCCGTCGGGCTCCACGCCACGCGGGCCGGGCTGCGGTAGAACTCCACCAGACCTCCGAGTTTGGGGGCGCGCTCGGTGAAGGAAGCATGACGAATGTCGCTGTCGCGGATGGGCGTCAAACCCACATGGGCCTTTTTAAGCGAGGTGGTCTTAGCCACGCAGAACTGGGCGAAAAGCCAGGCGGCCTTGCGGCGTTCCAGCGGCGTGCTCTTCATGAAGGTCCAGGAACCGCAGTCCTGATAACCCAGTTTCATGCCCTCTTCCCAGTAGGGGCCATGGGGCGACGGGGCCATGCGCCATTTGGGGGTGCCGTCCGCGTTGACCGTGGGACCCGGTTCGACCATGCTGGGAAGAAACGCGGTGTACCAGAAGATTTGCTGGGCCACGCTGCCGTTGGCCAGGAAGGGCAGGTAGGTGTAAAAATCCATGCCGAGACTGCCCGGAGGGGCGTATTTTCTCAGCCACTCCATGTATTTGCGCAGGGAGTACTTGGCCGCCGGGCCGTTGGCCGCACCGCCGCGGGCAACGGTGGCGCCCACCGGGCGGCAGCCTTCCATGCGGATGCCCCATTCGTCCACCGGCAATCCGTTGGGAATGCCCTTGTCGCCGGCGCCGGCCATGGAGAGCCAGGCGTCGGTGAAGCGCCAGCCCAGGTCCGGTGCTTTCTTGCCGTAGTCGTTGTGTCCGAAGACGGCCTTGCCGTCGATTTCGCGTACATGCTCGGTAAAGAATTCGGCGATGTCTTCATAGGCCGACCAGTTGACCGGCACGCCCAGGTCATAGCCGTAAATCTCCTTGAACTGCTTTCTGAAGTCGTCCCGTTTGAACCAGTCGTAGCGAAACCAGTAGAGGTTGGCGAATTGCTGGTCGGGAAGCTGGTAGAGTTTGCCGTCCGGTCCGGTGGTGAAGGATTTACCCATGAAGTCGTCCACGTCCAGGGTCGGCAGGGTCACATCCTTGCCTTCGCCTTTCATGAAGTCGGACAACGGCACCACGTAGCCATAGCGGGCGTGGGTCCCGATCAGATCGGAATCGTTGATCCACGCATCGTAGATGTTTTGTCCCGACGCCCACTGGGTCTGCAATTTTTCGATGACGTCGCCTTCCTGGATCAGATCGAACGAAACCTTGATGCCGGTGATCTCTTCGAAGGCCTTGGCCAGCGTCTTGGCTTCATACTCATGGGTGGGGATGGTTTCGGAGACGACCTTGATGTTCATGCCTTTGAACGGCTTGGACGCCTTTACGAACCACTCCATCTCCTTGAGCTGCTGCTCCTTGTTCAGGGTCGAGGGCTGGAACTCCGAATCAACCCACTTCTTGGCGGCGGCCATATCCGCGCAGGCCGGACCAACGGCCAGCGCGAGCATGACGGCCAATGCGACTCCTAATAGCATCGACTTTTTCAACATCTCTTTCATGAGCCTCCTCCTTTTAGCCTTCAGGGGTGGGATTGGGGGTCTGGACGACATCGCGGGCGTGAAGGCTTTGATCGCCCCGCGATAGAAAAACGTCCCGGTATGATCTTCACTAGTGTCCGTCCACAAATAGGCAAATTTGGTTGAAATCAAGGCGCACTAAAAATTTAACCGCAGGCATATGTTTGATATTCCGAGGATTAAATTTTTCGCGCAACGCCGATATCGGGCAAATTGGCCATTTGTGGATGGGCACTCACTAAAAACTTCCGGCGGTGCCGGATAGGTCAAAGGGTTATACCATATGGGCAATTTTTACCTGCTATCCCCAGCGCATCACGATAAAGACCCAGACGGCCGAGATGGGCAAGGCCAGCCACAAATCCCAGTCCGTCAGCCCAAGCCAGGCCAGGTGAACATAGGCGGTGCCCAGCAGACCGATGAAGAATCGCGTTCCCCTGGTCGTCGGTACCCTGAGAAAGCCTCTTCGTTCGATGGTCGGCGACACCAACTCCCAGACCAGCATGCCGGCGATCATCAAGAAGATGGTGGTGAAGAAGATTGCCGTCGGAACGGTCCAGTACATCCACTCGAGATTCATGATGCGCCTCCTCTACACGCGGCCCAGGGCGAAGCCTTTGGCCAGGTGGTTGCGCACGAACCAGATCACCAGGGCACCGGGCACGATGGTAAGGATGCCGTTGGCCGCCAGCAGGCCCCAGTCCAGGCCGGTGGCGCTGATGGTGCGGGTCATGGTCGCCACGATGGGTTTGGCCTCGGTCACCGTCAGGGTGCGCGCGAAAAGCAATTCGACCCAGCTGAACATGAAGCAGAAAAAGGCGGTCACGCCCACGCCGGCCCGGATCAACGGAATGAAGATGGTGATGAAAAAGCGCGGGAAGCTGTAGCCGTCGATGAAGGCCGTTTCGTCGATCTCCTTGGGAATGCCGGACATGAAGCCTTCCAGGATCCACACGGCCAGGGGTACGTTGAACAGGCAGTGGGCCAGGGCCACGGCGATGTGGGTGTCGATCAGATTGACCGTGGAGTAAAGTTGAAAGTAAGGCAGCAGGAAGACGGCCGGCGGCGCCATGCGGTTGGTCAGCAACCAGAAGAACATCTGGCCGTCGCCGAGGAACTTGAAACGCGAGAAGGCATAAGCGGCCGGTAGGGCGAAGGCCAGGGACATGACGGTATTCAGGGTGACGTAGATCATGGCGTTGATGTAGCCCGAATACCAGCTTTCGTCCGTGAAGATCTTGATGTAGTTCTCGAAGGTGATGTCGGCCGGATAGAGCGAGAAGGTGCTCAGGATGTCGGCGTTGCTGCGCAGGGACATGTTGAGCATCCAGTAGATGGGCACGACCAGCAGAACGAAATAGAAGATCAGGCCGAGCGTTCGCTTTTGGATTTTCATGCGATTTTTTCTCCTTTGCCGACGTTGAGCAGGGCCTGGTAGAAGATGAAGCTGAACAGCAGGACGATGAGAAAATAGATCAGGGAAAAGGCGGCCGCCGGTCCCAGGTCGAACTGGCCGGTGGCCAGCTTGACGAGATAGATCGACAAAAAGGTGGTCGAGTTGCCCGGGCCGCCGCCGGTCAGTGCGAACGGCTCGGCATAGATGAGAAAGCTGTCCATCCATCTGAGCAGCACGGCGATGGTGAGCACGCCGCGCATCTTGGGCAGCTGAATGTAGCGGAACACCGACCAGGCCGAGGCACCGTCGATCTTGGCGGCCTGGTAGTAGGCTTCGGGGATCGCGCGCAGGCCGGCATAGCAGAGCAGGGCCACCAGTGGGGTCCAGTGCCACACCTCCATGGCCATCAGGGTGATCCAGGCGAACGACGGCCGGGCCGTGTGATCGAAGGGCACGTCGAGAAGATTCAGACTGTTGATCCCCACCCCGAAGAGGCCGATATCCGGCCGGGTGAAGATGATCCAGATGGTACCGATGACGTTCCAGGGGATGAGCAGGGGGATGGCCAGGGTGATCAGGCTGGCCGATACGCCCCAGCCTTTCTTGGGCATGGCCAGGGCAATGAGAATGCCCAAGGGGATTTCGATGAGCAGCACCAGGCCGGAAAAGATGAACTGGCGCCCCAGGGCATCGTGCAGTCGGCTGTCGGTCAGCATCTCTTCGAACCACTCGGTGCCCACGAAGACCGCATTGCCGGGGCCGAAAATGTCCTGGATCGAGTAGTTGACCACGGTCATCAGGGGAATTATGGCGCTGAAGGCCACCACCACGAAGACCGGCAATACCAGAAACCAGGCCCGGTTGTTTTCCCACTTTTCCATCGAATGACTCCCTTGCCTATGCTACCAGCCGTTCATCGGCGAACAACCGGGTCCACTGGGGTGGAAAACGCAGCCAGGCCTTGTCGTCGGGCACGGTTTGCCCTTCGGGGATCCTGGCGCGCAGGGTCTGGCCGTCCAGGGCCAGGCTGACGATCCGGCAGTTGCCATGATCTTCAACAAAAGTGACTGCGGCCGGAACGGCATCGGCCATCGGGGTGCCGTGCACCTCCAGGTGCATGGGGCGGATGCCGATCTCGAGCTTTCCCGGGGCCTTGTGCGCCGCTTCGGCCACGGCCGGATCCAGGGCGATGGCGGCACCGTTGACGTGGGCGAGGGCGCCTTCCACCTTGCAGGCCATGAAATTCATGCCCGGGCTGCCGATGAAGTATCCGACGAACTTGTGCTGGGGTCGTTCGTAGAGGGCTTCGGGGCTCCCGATCTGGACCACTTCACCCTCGTACATCACCACGATCTGGTCGGCGAAGGTCATGGCCTCCACCTGGTCGTGGGTGACGTAGATCATGGTCATTCGGGCTCGTTCGTGAATCTCTTTGAGCTTGCGTCGCAGCTGCCATTTCAAGTGCGGGTCGATGACGGTCAAGGGCTCGTCGAACAGGATGGCAGCCACGTCGCTGCGAACCAGGCCGCGCCCGAGAGATATCTTCTGCTTGGCATCCGCGGTGAGGCCGGCCGCCTTTTTGTTCAAGACCGCACCGAGATCCAGCATGTCGGCCACTTCCAGCACCCGCTTCCGGACGGCATCGGGCGCCATGCCCCGATTACGAAGGGGAAAGGCGAGGTTGTCGGCCACGGTCATGGTGTCGTAGAGGACAGGAAACTGGAAGACCTGCGCGATGTTGCGCTTTTCCGGGGGCAGGGCGGTCACATCTTTACCATTGTATAGGACCGCTCCCTGACTCGGGGCAAGCAGTCCCGAGATGATGTTGAGCATGGTGGTTTTGCCGCATCCCGACGGCCCCAGAAGGGCATAGGCGCCGCCATCTTCCCAAGTCATGTGGATCCGTTTGAGGGCATAGTCTTCCAGGTTTTGACTATTGCCATGATAGCTATGGGCGACCTCCTGCATCTCGATGCGCGCCATGGCGGAAAGCTCCTGGCCCGGCTTCCCCGGGAGTTAAAGATTAGAGTGGCAGGCCTGATCAGGTGCGGCGGCCAGCCGTCCCTGTTCGTCGAAAACGAAAAAATGACAGGGATTGACGTAGACCGGAATCTCCCGGCCCAGCTTCAACTGGTGGATCCCATCGTCCTGGACCACCAACTTGTGATCGTCATAACTCACATGGATAAAGGTCTCCGAGCCGTTGATTTCACTCAACTCCACGACGGCCCTGATTTCAATGTCTTCCGGATTCGAAGTCTTGAGGAAAAGATGGTTACAGTGTACCCCGAAGGTGTATTCCCCTTCGGTCAGGCCGGCCAGGTGTCCGGCCAACGGCAGGGAGATCCCGCGGCCGAACCAGGCCTGGCGCCTGCGCACATGACCGTGCACGAAGTTGATCGGCGGGTCGGAAAAAATCTCCGCCACCCGGGCGCTGGATGGATGCCGATAGACTTGAGCCGTCGGGCCGGCCTGCAGAATTCGTCCTTCGTCCAAGATGACGATGTTGCCGCCCAGCATCAGTGCTTCGGCCGGCTCGGTGGTGGTGTATACCACGATGGCGTCGCGTTGTTTGAAAATCTGCTGCAGTTCGACCCGCAGCTCCTCGCGCAGTTTGTAGTCGAGATTCACCAGGGGTTCGTCGAGCAGAAGGAGTTGGGTCTCTTTCACCAGGGCGCGGGCGATGGCCGTGCGTTGCTGCTGACCGCCCGACAATTCGGCGGGCATTCGGTCGAGTAGGTTGTCGATATGCAGCATGGCTGCCGTGCGGCGTACGCGGGCGTCGATCTCTTTCTTGGAGATCCCGGCCAGATTGAGGGGTGAAGCGATATTGTCGAAGACCGTCAAGGACGGGTAGTTGATGAACTGCTGATAGACCATGGCCACGCTGCGTTTGCGGACCGATACCCCGGTGACGTCTTGGCCGTCTACCACGATGCGACCACGGGAGGGCTTATCCAGGCCTGCCAGAATGCGCAACAGCGTAGTTTTGCCGGCCAGGGTTCGGCCCAGGATCACGTGGCGTGAACCTGACGCCAGATCGAGCCGGATATCTTTCAGGTAAATTTCCCGGCCGACAAGTTTGTCGATGCTTTCAAGCTGCAGCCCCATTGCCAGCTCCAAGATATCTTTAGGTCCTCATCCGGTGCTTCCTTGTTTCTATGCTGACCCTACGCCACCGAAAAATGGCGATGATGATTGGGGTGGGATTTGAACTTTATAGCAATGGCGTTTGTGTTTCGCAAGTGAAAAAATTAGTTTTGCAATAGCAAATCATCAGGAATTTTATGATCATTTGCGAATATTGCCATGTTTTCCATCGAACCGGCCGGCCGTGCGCCCGGATTCGGCCGATTATGTCACAAACAGGCGCACTTCGCCCTGGTTCATGATTTCCACCAGGCTCTGGGGCGGTGCTTGATCGGTGAACAGGCTGTCGATTTCCGAAATATTGCCCAGGCGGACCATGGCATTACGACCGAACTTGGTGTGGTCCGTGGCCAGATAGACTTTTCGGGAATTGTCGATGATGGCGCGTGCCACGCGCACCTCGCGGTAATCGAAGTCGAGCAGGGTGCCGTCCAGGTCGATGCCGCTGATGCCGATGATGCCGAAATCTACTTTGAATTGTTGGATAAAATCGATGGTGGCCTCGCCGATCAGACCGCCGTCACGGTGGCGTACCAATCCACCGGTCACGATCACTTCGAAGTTTTCGTTCGACGACAGGATGGTGGCCACATTCAGGTTGTTGGTGATAATGCGCAGACGCTTGTGATGGATCAGTGCCTGGGCAACCGCCTCGGTGGTGGTGCCGATGTTGATGAAGAGTGAGGCGTGGTCCGGGATTTGCTCGGCGACCATGGCTGCGATTTTGCGCTTTTCTTGGAAACAGATGATCTTGCGTTCGTTGTAGGCCACGTTCTCGGTGCTCGAGGCGATGCCGGCGCCGCCATGAAAACGCTGAATTGCCCCGGATTTGCTCAGCACATTGATGTCACGGCGGATGGTCTGGGGTGTGACGCCGAATTCCCGGGCCAATTGCTCGATGGTGACAAAGCCCTTGGCCTGGACGATTTGTTTGATCTGGGCATGGCGGTCTCCCAGGTTCATGCGGTCGCCGCCGGCTTCCTCCAGCAGAGGATTTTCGGGCCTGAACGGCGATGTGCCTGCTTGGCGATCGTGGGGCGATGGTGCCATGGAACCTCCGGGAACAGGTGTGTGGCGGTGTTGGTGTCGTGCCCATCCACAAATGGCCAATTGGCCCGATATGGGCGTTGTGCGAAAAATTTAATCCTCGGAATATGAAGCATATGCCTGCGGCTAAATTTTTCGTGCGCCTTGATCTCGACCCAATTTGCCTGTTTGTGGACGGACCCTAGTGTAATAAAAAGAACAATATATTTTCAAAAACGAAAATTATGAGGTGACATTAAAAATTTTTTTTGTTAATTGTTCACCATCAGATGATCGACGGCGTATAATGTAAGACAATGAAAAAAACGTAACATTCGCTCAGGGCTTTCACAAGCAAAAACCTTGAGCATTATGGCCCGACCTCATTGCTTCAGACCTCAGGCGCCGGAAAGGCAGGCCTCTGATGCAAACCCAAGTTCTCATCATCGGTGCCGGTGTCACCGGAACCGGACTGGCCCGCGACCTGGCGTTGCGAGGCCTTTCTGTTGTCGTCGTCGAAAAGCGCGACGTCAATGCCGGCGCTTCAGGTGGCAACCACGGCCTGTTGCATAGCGGCGCGCGCTACATCGCTTCGGATCCGGCCGCGGCCGCCGAGTGCCATTTCGAAAATCAACGTCTCAAACAGTTGGCGCCGCATTGTATCGAAAATACCGGAGGCTTGTTCGTGGCCGTGGCCGGTGATGACGAGCGTTATATTGCCGATTTTCCGGAGATGTGCCGACGTTGCAGCATCTCGGTGCGCCAGGTCGATCCGAAAGAGGCCCGGGAGATGGAGCCCACGCTTTCGGATACGCTCATCGCGGCCTATCTGGTGGACGATGCCACTGTCGATCCATTCAGGCTCTCCCTGGACAACATGGCCGATGCGCGTCGACATGGAGCCGTATTGAGGCGCCACTGCCGGGTGACCCGCTTCCAGATGGCCCAGGGCCGCATCCTCAGGACGACGATGATAGATGAAGTGACGGGCAAATCCGAGACGATCGATGCCGATGTGGTGGTCAATGCCGCCGGGGCCTGGGCCGGTGTGGTGGCCGGTTTGGCCGGGGTCACCATCGAGATGCGTTATTCCAAGGGCAGCCTGCTCGTCACCCAGAGCCGATTGTGCGAGCGGGTCGTCAACCGGCTGCGCATGCCCACCGATGGGGATATTCTCGTGCCCGGCGGCACGGTTTCCATTTTGGGTACCACCTCGGTGCGGGTGGACTCGCCGGACGTGATCTATCCGGAAGTCCACGAAGTGGATACCATCATCGACCAGGGTGCGGCCATGATTCCCCAACTGGGCGTCACCCGCTATATCCGCGCCTATTGCGGCGTGCGTCCCCTGCTCGGCGCCGACGATCCCCAAACATCCGAAGATGACGACGACCGTGCGGTGAGCCGCGGTTTCGCCCTGATCGATCACGCCCGGGAACCCGGCGCTCCCTCCAATTTGATCACCATTTCCGGCGGCAAGCTGACCACCTATCGCCTCATGGCCGAAAAGACGGCCGATCTGGTGTGCGGCCGCCTGGGTATTAAGGCCGGATGTCGCACCGGCGTGACAGCGTTGCCCGATACCGTGGATGCCCGTTGGACGGAACCGGGATTGGCGCCCAATGTGTGGCTGCGCAAAAAAGCGCCCGACGACATGCTGCTGTGCGAGTGCGAGATGGTTTCCCAGAGTGTGGTGGATGAGATCGTGACCGGCCTGCAGGCGTTGGACGGGCGACCGGACCTAAAGGCTATCGGACTGCGCAGCCGCATCGGCAAAGGCCCCTGCCAGGGGACCTTTTGCAGCCAGCGGTTGGCGGCCTATCTTTACGACCGGGGGCATCTCCAGGGCGCGGATGGCCTTGCCCAGTTGCGTCTGTTTTTGCGAGAACGCTGGCGGGGCCAGCAACCCTTGCTGTGGGATATGAATCTGGCCCAGGCCGAGTTGCTCGAGGCCATGCATTGCGGGCTTTTCGGTTTGGAGTTGGAGAAATCCCAATGAACGTACCTGGGAAACAGCCCTCTTGCGATCTCTCCTGCGACCTGATGATCATCGGCACGGGCATGGCCGGGATGGCCGCGGCGTTTTTCGCCGCACGCCAGGGCCTCGATACGATTCAGGTGGGGCTTACCGGTGAGATCGGTTTCGCCAGTGGATTGATCGATCTGCTCGGGGTGCATCCGGTGGCCCAGGGTACGCTTGTGGACGATCCGTGGGAGGGCATTGCCCGGCTTTGCCGGGACGAACCGCACCACCCCTATGCCCGGCTCGATATCGAAACGATTCGTACGGCCGTTCAAACTCTGCTCACTTTTTTCGAGACCAGCGGTTACCCCCATGTGGTTTCCGAACGTGGCAACCAGAGGGTCGTGACGCCCGTCGGCACCTTGAAAACCACATATGCCGTGCCTCACACCATGCAGGCCGGGGCATGGGCCCTGGACCAACGGGCCTCTTGTCTGCTGGTGGACTTCGACGGCCTGAAGGGTTACAGTGCCCGCCAGATCGCAGCGGGCCTGGCCGACCGCTGGCCGGCACTCAAGCCGGTGCGGCTCGTTTTTCCCGGCGGCCGGGGCGAACTGTACGTGGAGCATATGGCGCGCGCCCTAGATGCGCCCACCGTCCGCCAACAGCTGGTCGATGTCATCCGCCCTCATCTCGGCGGCATGGCGGCGGTGGGGCTGCCGGCCGTTTTGGGCATGTACCGCACTCGGGAGGTCCAGGCGGAGCTGCAAAGCAACCTGGGGCTTTCGGTCTTCGAGATCCCCACCATGGTGCCGGGCGTCACCGGCCTTCGTCTTCGCGAGCTTTTCGAGCAGCGCCTGCCGGCCATGGGCGTCCGTCCGCTCTTTCAACACCGGGTCTTGGCAGTCCGGCGGTCCAAGGACGGCGGTATGACCTTTACCATCGCGCAGGAGGATGCACCTTGCCGGATCAAAGCGCGGGCCGCGGTCCTGTGCACCGGACGCTTTTTCGGCAAGGGATTGCAGGCCGACCGCGGCGGTATCCGTGAAACCCTCTTCGGCCTGCCGGTCGCCCAGCCCAAGGATCGCGCGAGCTGGCACCACAAAGACCTTCTCGATGTCCAGGGACATACGATCAACCGGGCCGGCGTCGAAGTGGACGAAGATTTCCGCCCAATGGATGCCCAGGGCCGGCCGGTGCACGACAACTTGTTCGCGGCCGGCTCGATTCTCGCCCACCAGGATTGGATCCGGCAGAAATGCGGCAGTGGGTTGGCCATCGCCACGGCCTACGGCGCCGTGAGGGCGGCTGCGCGTTTTCTATCGTGAACGGACGAGCCTCTTTTCGTTTGTCTGCTCCGGTGGCTCGATGCTCATTCTCGAGCAGCAATTCTAACCGAATGTGATTTACCTTGAGGGGCATGCTTTCCAAAAGGTGTTTGATAAAAAGATTCGCATCGCAACGGCACTTGGCCGCTTGGCGTTTGGCATCGGCCATCTGCTGCATCTGCGCCGGGTTTAATGAATGACATTCAGATAGAATAGCTGATTCTCGAGGGGGCGCCTGGACAATTTTGATCGGTTCAGGCTAAACTCGTTTGATCCGTAATCGTTCTCGACGGCGAAAGGAGAAAAACCATGGGCAAATATATCGGTGCATTGGATCTGGGGACCACCAGCAACCGTTTCATCATCTTCGACGAGCGCGGCCGGATCATGGGGCTGGACCAGAAGGAGCATGCCCAGATTTTTCCCCAGCCCGGCTGGGTCGAGCACGATCCCATGGAGATCTGGCACAACACCGGCGAGGTGATCCGAGGTGCCCTGGCCAAGACCGGGCTGACCGGCAAAGATATCGCTGCCATCGGCATCACCAACCAGCGCGAGACCACGGTGATGTGGGACCGGCGCAACGGCCAACCTTACATGAATGCCATCGTCTGGCAGTGCATGCGCACCGACGAAATCTGCCGGCGCCTCTCCCGGGAAGGCGGCCAGGACCGGTTCCGGGCCAAGACCGGCCTGCCCATCTCCACCTATTTTTCCGGCCCCAAAATCCGCTGGATCATGGATAACGTCGAGGCGGCGCGCAGGGGGGCTGCATCGGGTCATGCCATGGCGGGCACCATCGAGTCCTGGATCATCTGGTGGCTTACCGGCGGACCCGACGGCGGTGCCCATGTCACCGACGTCTCCAATGCCAGCCGCACCATGCTCATGGACCTGAAAACTTTGTCGTGGGACCCCGAGATCTTGAAGATCCTCGATATTCCGGAATCGATGTTGCCCAGAATCGTGCCCTCCATCGATTCACAAACCTGGGGCACCACCCGGGCCGACGGCCCCCTGGGCGCCGAGGTGCCGGTGTGCGGGGCGCTCGGCGACCAGCAGGCCGCCCTGGTCGGCCAGGCCTGCTTCGAGGTGGGGGAGGCCAAGAACACATACGGTACCGGCTGCTTTTTGTTGCTCAACACCGGTACCGAAGCCGTGGCCAGCCAGCACGGCATGCTCACCACGGTCGGCTACCAGATGCGGGGCAGGGATCCGATTTACTGCCTCGAGGGCTCCATCGCCATTGCGGGCGCGCTGGTGCAGTGGTTGCGCGACAATCTCAAGTTCATCGAGCATGCCGCCGAGATCGAACCCATGGCGCGCCAGGTGGAGGACACCGGCGGCGCTTACATCGTACCCGCTTTTTCCGGCTTGTACGCGCCCCACTGGCGCTCGGATGCGCGGGGCGTCATGGTGGGGCTGACCCGCTACATCAACCGTAACCACATCGCCCGGGCCGTGCTGGAAGCCGTGGCCTACCAGACCCTGGATGTGGCCGAAGCCATGCAGAAAGATTCGGGTGTGGCCCTGAGCAGTCTGCGGGTGGACGGCGGCATGGTGGTCAACGAACTGCTCATGCAGTTCCAGTCCGACATCCTGGGCGTGCCGGTGGTGCGGCCCAGGATCATCGAAACCACAGCCCTGGGGGCCGCCTCGGCCGCGGCGCTGGCCAGCGGGCTGGTGCGCGGATTCGACGAGCTCAGGCGCAACTGGGCCATGGACAAGACCTGGCAGCCGCGCATGGGTGCCGAGCAGCGGGCCAAGGGCATCGAAGGCTGGAAAAAGGCAATCGAACGGACCCTGAACTGGATCGAATAGCCATGCGATTCTCATTTGCCACGGCCGGCCGGATTCTTTTCGGGGCCGGTACTTTCGCCGAGGCGGGCGAGGCCGTGCCGCGCCTGGGACGCCGCGCCTTGCTGGTCACCGGCCGCCATCCCGAGCGGGCCGCCGCCCTGACCCGCCAATTGGAAGCCCGGGGTATCGCCTGGCAGGCCTTTACCGTGTCGGGGGAACCGGAAGTCGAACAGGTGGTCCAAGGGGGTGCTCTGGCGCGTGAGGCCCGCTGCGAACTGGTCATCGGGTTCGGCGGCGGCAGCGCCCTGGACGCGGCCAAGGCCATTGCCGCCCTGGCCACCAACACGGAACCGGTGGAAACCTATCTGGAAGTCATCGGCGCCGGGCGACCCCTTTCGCAACCGCCCCTGCCAACGATCGCCATTCCCACCACCTCCGGCACCGGGAGCGAGGTGACCCGCAATGCGGTGCTCAAGAGCCTCGCCCCCCGCGTCAAGGTGAGCCTGCGCAGTCCGGACATGCTGCCCGATCTGGCCATCGTCGACCCGGAACTGACCCTGTCCCTGCCGCCGGCGGTCACGGCCGCCACCGGCTGCGACGCCCTGACCCAGCTGCTCGAAGCCTTTGTGTCGGCCAAGGCTAATCCGTTGACCGACGGCCTCTGCCGGGAGGGGCTGGGGCGCGCGGCCAAGGCCCTGCCGCAGGTCGTGACCCGCGGCGACGATCTGGCGGCGCGCATCGATATGGCTCTGGCCAGCCTCTTCAGCGGCATGGCCCTGGCCAATGCCGGACTGGGCGCGGTGCACGGCATCGCCGGTCCGCTGGGCGGCATGATCGGTGCGCCCCACGGCGCCCTGTGCGCCCGACTGTTGCCGTTCGTGGTGGAAGCCAACCTGGCCGCCCTAGTTCGACGGAAGGCGAGGGACGACACGGTTGCACGTTACACCGAGGCCGCGCGCATGATGGTCTCGTCCCGGGCCACGACCGTGGAGCTGGTGGCCTGGCTGCACGATCTGGTGGCCCGGCTGGAGATTCCCGGTTTGTCGGCCTGGGGGTTGACGCGTGCCGAGCTGCCCGACCTGGTGACCAAGGCCAAGGCCGCCAGCAGCATGAAGGGCAATCCGGTCCAATTGAGCGACGGTGAACTGGCCGACATTCTCAACCGAGCGCTGTGACATCCACCATGGAACACATCCTCATCATCGGCGGCGGCGTGGGCGGCGCCCTGGCCCATGACCTGACCCTGCGCGGTTACCGGGTCACCCTGGTAGAACGGGGCGAGCTGCTCTCCGGCACCACCGGCCGACACCACGGTCTGCTGCACAGCGGCGGCCGCTATGTGTTCCACGATGCGGAGACCGCCCGGGAGTGTTACGAGGAGAACCGTATCCTGCGCCATATCGCGTCCGAGGCCATCGAGCCCAATGGCGGGCTGTTCATCGCCTTGACCGAAGAGGATCTTTCCCGCCGGGATCGTTTTCTGGAAGGTTGCACCGCGGCCGGTATTCCAACGGCGCCGCTTTCGCCTCGGCAAGCCCTGGCCCGCGAACCGGCGCTTAACCCGGCGTTGCTGGCGGCCGTTTGCGTGCCCGATGCCGCCATGGATGCCTGGCGTCTGGCCATGGCCTTTTTCGCCACGGCCCGGGCCAACGGCGCCACGATTCGAACGTTTTGTGAAGTGACGGACCTGAAGATGATCGGCAGACAGGTGGCCGGCGTCCGGGTGATCGACCACCGCAGCGGCCTTAGCGAGACCATCGGCGCGGATCTGGTGGTCAACGCCGCGGGCCCCTGGTCCGGCCGCATCGCGGCCATGGCCGGCATCGGCGTGCCCGTCCAGCCCGGTCCGGGCGTGATGGTGGCGGTGCGCGGCCGGGTCACCCAGGCCGTGGTCAATCGTCTGCATCCGGCCGGTGAGGGCGACATTATCGTGCCTCAGCGCCGTTTGAGCGTGCTGGGCACCACCGCCTGGCTGGCCGACGATCCGGATCAGGTCACGGCTCCGGCCGAACATGTCGCCCGCCTCTTCGCGCTCTGTGCCGAACTGGTGCCCGCTGTGGCCGCCATGACGGCCCATGCGGTCTGGAGCGCCAGCCGACCTCTGCTGCAATCCAGCCCGGATCAGGATCCCTTCGCCATCAGCCGGACCTTCGATTGCTTCGATCACGCCGCCCGGGACGGAATCGAGGGGCTGGTCACCCTGATCGGCGGCAAGGCCACCACCATGCGGGCCATGGCCGAGCAGACCGCAGACCTGATCGGCCGCAAGACCGGCCGCGACATTGCCTGCCGTACCCGGGACACGGTGCTGCTGCCTTATCGGCGCTATTGGCGGGGTGAAACATGACGACACCGTAAAACGTCCAATATCTGCGTTGCGCTCATCCCGTCGTCCTTGCGGCGGACGATAAGTACTTCTCAGGACACGGAATTTCGCGCGCCTTTATCTTGAACCTTTTACGGCGCCGTCTGGCAGCGACTTTTTAGGAATCCATCAAATATGAAAAGTGAGACGACCGAAAAAACAACATCGCGTGTAATCGAATTCAGGATCGAGCGCTACAAACCGGGTCGGATCGATCCGCCCCGCTTTCAAACCTTTCGCGTGGCGGTCGACGACCAGATGAGTGTGCTGGACGGTCTGGAGCAGATTCGACTGCGTCAGGATGCCGGCCTCATGTATCGCCACTCCTGTCACCACAGCGCCTGCGGGACTTGCGCCTGTCGCATCAACGGCGTCGAGCGGCTGGCCTGCACGACCCGGATTCTCGAGCTGGGTATCGGAACCGTGGTGCTCGAACCGTTGCGCGGCTTCCCGCGCCTGGGAGACCTGGCCGTGGAGATAACCGATTTTTTCCGGGATATCGATCCCGCCTGGTCGCTGCTCACACCGGCCGAACCCATCGAAAGAGCCGCCGATCCGGCCGAAGAGCCACCCCTGCGCCTGGAGGCCTGCATCGAATGCGGCTGCTGCGTCTCCTCCTGCCCGGCGGCCCATCGCCACGCCGAGTTCATGGGACCGGCCGCCCTGGCCGCCCTGCATCGCCAGATGGCCAAGGTGGATTCCGCCCGACAGCATGACCTGTTGGCTGCGGCCGCCTCGCCGCGCGGCGAGCGCCTGTGCGAGCGCGCCCTCAACTGCAGCCGGGTTTGCCCCACCGACGTCTACCCGGCGCTTCACATCGCCGGTCTGCGGCGCCGGGTGAGAGCATCTGGGACGGCGTCGTAATAAGCTCAATATCTGCGTTTTGCTCATCCCGATGTCCTTGCGGCCTGCGACCAGTACACCTCAGGACACGGCATTTCGTGCACTTTGATCTTGACCCTTTTTCGGCGCCGTCTCTCAGATAAAAAATGCCCGACCGATAGAACGGTGCGGGCATTTCAGGAATCAGGAAAGGCAAGCTCACCGACCCGGATGAGCCGGTTTACTCTTTCTGGGCAGCCGCCTGCTCGTGGGGATCGCGATCTTTGAACAGCAGCCCCTTGAGCCATTTGACGCCGAATTTGAACAGCGCCACGTCGTCGGTCTTGAGCTGTGCTTCGGTCTCCGGATCCACGGGCATGCGTTTGAGAAACGTGCTCCCGAAAACGAATTCCCGGAACTTGTCGATGTTGTAGCTGACCATGAAGAACATCTGTTTAGCCTGGTCGGTCAGCTTGATGTTGGCCGGAAACGATCGCTTACGCACCACCAGGTCGGTCCATTCGGCGTTGATCGCGTCGCGCTCGTCAACGGCCTGGTCCTTACGCCACTCGTCCACGGTCCAGTCGCAATCCTCCTCGAACCCTTTGCAGTGCGGCTCGTTGATGAAGAAAAAGAAACCGTCGTCGTCGGCGCCCTCCTTGTGCTGCAGGCTGGCCACGCCCAGGGGATAGTAGCGGCAGGCGGTGGGGCGGTCTTCATAGATGATGCAGCCATCCTCGCGCACAAACGGGCAAGAGTCGTGCTCGTCGTCCAAATGCTTGAGGGTCACCATGGGAAGGTCGGTCTTTTCCAGCAGGTGGGGTTCGGTGTAGATGGCCAGAAACTGGTCCGAGGGCAGATCCAGGCGCTGCTTGAGGCGAATCACGTCGTAGGGTGTCAGGATGATGTTGATGCCTCGGCAGCACTGGGTGAAACAAGAGATGCCGGGGTGGCATTTGAATTTGAATCGGCTATTGTAACCGAGCCGCATGGGGTTGATGCGTGCGTCGGTGGCTTGATTTTCGGTCATGTTCGTTGTTTCCTTTCTTAAACTGCCTGGGCTCTTTCACGAACGATGTCGTACACCCGGTCCAATTCGGCCAGGGTCAGGGCCGCAATGGGTTCGGGTGGGTTCAAAAAAGCGGAAGGCGTCATGTATTTCATCATCATGTGCTGAAAATGCTCGTGGTCACTGAAATCCGCCCGGGCATAGGTCTTGAGTCGCCGCAGCAGGCCTTTACGGCTCAATTGGAAAAAAACATACCCGTTGTCATCGATCAGGCAACCATGATAGCCCCGGGTGTGGTATTTGAGTGCAATGATCTCCATGTGCCATCTTTATGGCCTCTGCGGCCCGCCGTGCATAATTCAGGCATCCTACATCAGCTTGGCATTGATCCACAAGTGGCAAAAGATACAGGCCACATAGCCGAGGGCGATCACCGGGGTCCATTTCAGGTGCGCGCCGAAGGTATATTTGCCCCGGGCCGTTCCCATCAGGGCCACGCCGGCCGCCGATCCGATCGACAGCAGGCTGCCGCCCACCCCGGCAGTGAGCGTGACCAGCAACCACTGGCCGTGGGACATCTCCGGTGACATGGTCAGCACGGCGAACATCACGGGGATGTTGTCCACGATGGCCGATAGCACCCCCACCATGGCGTTGGCCATGGTGGCCCCCAGGTCGTGGTACATGAATTGGGAGATGACCGCCAGGTAGCCGAACTGGGCCAGGCCGCCCACGCAGAGAATGACCCCGTAGAAAAAGAGCAGGGTGTCCCATTCGGCCTGGGAGATGCGCTTCATGATGTCGAAGTGGGCCACGGCCTGTTTATGGGAGGTAAAATCCTGCAGCACCTCCACCGCGCCGATCACCCGGCCCTCTCTATCTTTCAAGGGCAAAGCCGAAAAGGTGATCCATTTGCCGCCGTTGCCCACCTCGGGAAAGAACGCGCTTGAATCGTAGGCGTCTTCCACATGGGGGTTTTTGCGAAAGCCTTGCTTGTAATGTTGTTCAATGGCTTTTTCAGGCTGGTAGTCGATGATCAGATCGGCCATGGAGGGCCGCTTGCGTGGGTAAAACGGCTGCCATTGGTTCTGGGTGCCGATCATCTTTTCGGCCTTGAGTCCGGTGAGTTCCTCCAGGGCCCGGTTCCAATGGGTGATCACGTGGTTTTTATCGATGGCGAAGGTGGGTTCTGGAATCCTTTCAATCATTTTGTCAAAGCTCACCTTGCGTTCCACCAGCCGCATGAGCGGCTGGTAGGAGAGGTCGCCCCGGGTGCCGAGGATGCCGTCGTAGGATTCGCTGCGGCCTTCATACCACTTTATATAGTAAGCAAACCCACCCAAGTAGGCCATGCCCAGCATCATGCCGGCGGCGGGCGGCAGATGCAGAAAGTTGTGGAACGACACGGCGGTGATGATGGTGGCCAGAAACAGGCCGATGATGACGAAGCCGCCGAATTTGACCCGGATCTTCTCCCTGAGCTGCTGGGGCGGCTCGTTGCCCACGGCCAAGCTCATGAAAATCGCCGGGATCAGCCAGTTGACCGCCGACGGCAGGAAAATGTCGAAGAATTCATGAAAGGCCACTTTGCCTTTTTGCCACACCATCAAGGTGGTGATGTCGCCGAAGGGCGAAAAAGCTCCGCCGGCATTGGCCGCCACCACCACGTTGATGCAGGCCAGGGCCACGAATTTGACATTGTCGCCTGCCACGGCCATGACCACCGCTCCCATGAGCAGGGCCGTGGTGAGGTTGTCGGCCACCGGTGAGATGAAAAAGGCCAACAGACCGGTGATCCAGAAGATCGACCGCAGGGAAAAACCACGGCTCACCAGCCAGGCGCGCAGGGCCTGGAACACGTTGCGTTCTTCCAGGGAGTTGATGTAGGTCATGGCCGCCAGCAGGAATAAGAACAACTCCGCATATTCGAGCAGATTGTGTTTAATCGCCGCGTGGGCGCTGTGGGTGTCGCCCTGTTGCAGATAGGCCACGGCCAGCAGCACCCAGATCACCCCGGCGGCCAGCAGTACCGGTTTGCTTTTGCGCAGGTGGATCTTGTTTTCCAGAGGCACCAGTGTGTAAGCGGCGACAAACATGAAGATCCCTAAATATCCATAGAAGGTGCCGGCCATGCCGGTCCCTGCGGCGCCATGCCCGTCCGCGGCAAGCGCCAGTGCGGGTGCCCCTATGGTCATTAAAATGATGATACTTATCATTGCATTTCCTTTGTCATGGTGCGCTGCCCGACCTCCCGGTACCGGGCGCTGCAACCCATCAGCAGATCGTTTGTCCGGAAGATGGGAGGCGCGCTGTGCGCTCCCCGAAGATTAAAAAAAACAATCAACCTATGTGGATCACTCCCCCAGGTCAAGGAAAATGTCCCAGAGGCAAGCCTCTCTCACCAAAGGTGATGGGTTAACCCGGAGAGGCCTGGTTGGGTGGTTACGATAAAAGGATTTGAATCAGACGGCTGGATTGACCGCTTGACTGGATGAGGATTCCGCCTTGAACTGGTTGTGGTAGTGCAGCACTTTTTTGATGTAACGCTTGGTGGCGCCGAAAGGCGGGATGCCGCCATATTTGTGCACATATCGGCTGCCGGCATTGTAGGCCGCCAGGGCGAGGCGAACATCCCCCGAAAAGCGGTTGAGGAGTTGCCTGAAATAGCGAACGCCCCCATCGATGTTCATGGCCGGATCAAAGCTGTTTTTCACGCCCAGCGCCTTTGCGGTTCGTGGCATGAGTTGCATGAGGCCTCTTGCGCCGCGATGGGATACGGCCTGGGGGTTGTAGTTTGATTCGGCAAAGATAATGGCCCGGATCAGGTCCGCGTCCACCTCATAGGTTTGCGATGCCTGCAAAATGTGCTCGTAAAATGGAGGCGCTTCTGAAGGTTCTTTTGGATCTTCGCCACCGGCGGTCAGAACGGCCGGTGGGGGAAGGGTTGCGGGTTGGAGGTTATCCTCGAATGCGTGCAGCGGCATGTTGCCGATCAGATCGATGGATAGACTCGGTTCGGATGGTGCCGTCGCTTCCGGTAAAAGAATGTCGATGACCGGAACAATGTGGTGGCCCTGGCTGCAGATGCCGGATGGGATGACCAGCAGGCCCAGCATGAGATAGAGCACCATGCCGTGTTTTAGAGTCCTTTTCAGGTCTTTTTGCTCCATATGACCCATCCATGTCATTCTGAAGAAAGTGTTCCTCCTGTCGGCGTGGCGATTACTATTGCGGATAGCGTGGCGATTACTATTGCGGATAGTATAATCAACAATCGTGCCAAGGTGGTTAAATGATAAAAAAATACAAGAAATCAGTTGCTTAAAGAATTTTGCGCAACGCGTTGTTGTGAAACGGAGGTTATGGTTTTTGAGAAACAGAGTTTTGAATTGTGAATTCCAGTTCATAGGGTTGCCTCCATGCGTGTGGTCTCTCCCCGCTGAGTGAGCAATGGATGTACCATCGTCGTTGTGGGTAGGCGTCGTTCATGGTTAACCCGTTGAAATTGAATTGAAATATGCGAATTGAGGTTGGGTGGCGATGGAAGCGGCGGACGTAGCCGACGATCAATCTGACAGTTTGACGGCTGCGAGGCACAAGCGGTCGCTTTCAATCTGATAGCCGCTATCGCGAATAGCGTCCCGGCATGGCATGATCCCCGGGTTCGAAGTCGAAATCGACAGCGTCGATGCCGGACAGGGAGGTGAGGGTGTATGTGACTGCCTGGATGTAACTTGTGGCACCGGTGGTGCCCATGGTCTGGGTCAGTTGCCGCTCCGGCGCGATACGGACATAGGCGACATTGTCCTCGACTTTGATCAAATCGGCGCGAGGCAGTTTGGACTGGCCGAACCTGCGGTTCAGTTCGGCCAAAAGGGTGGTGGGGTTGGCATGGTCATAGGACTTGACCGGCAACGGCTTTTCACCTTCCCCAAAATACCAGACGCTGGGGCCGAAGCGTTGGGCGAGTCTGCGGGACCATTGGGCGAGTTCTTCGTTTTGGGCCGTCAGATTATCCTGCTCCGCCCGCATGTCCGTCAGCTCGGATTCGAGTCTTTGGCAACGCTGTGCAATCCGTGCGCTTTGAGCCTCGAGGGATTGGATGATGCTTTCGCGTTGGTCGAGTTCATGTCGGAGCGAATCAACCGTCTGATTGTCACAGCCCGCCTGACAGGCCACGACGGCGAGACATGCTAAAAGTAGTCGCCATGATGATGTCATGGGCCATTTCGCTTGCTTCAAGGGTTGATGGTCGTGTCGGCCATCCGGTGGATGCGCCTGCGGGTTACCGGCCTGCGCCGATTCGCTGCAGATACAGTATGGCATCGGCGCTACCGAGATTGGCCGCTCGGGTCATTTCCGCCCTGGCCTCCTGTTGGCGGCCGGAGCGAACCATGATCCAGGCGCGCCCATAAAGGTAACGGCCGTTCGTCGGGTCGAGCCGGATGGCCTTTGACATGTTTTCCAGGGCACTTTGATCGTCGCCCATTTCGCCGTAGGCGACGCCCATGTCAAAATAGGCTTCGCTGTTATTGGGGGACAGGGCCAGCGATTTTTCAAAGGCACGAATGGCGGCCGGAAAATTTCCATAGGTGCTGTACAAGCCCCCCTTGTCCATCCAGTAGGCGGCCGTATCCTGACCCGGGACGGCGGGGTTGCGGTACTCGGCCTGGGTCTCCGGTGTCTGGATCAGCACGGCTATCAAGCCGATAAAGACGAATCTTGCCACTCTCTGATAGATCGTCGCGTTGGGCATGGCGAGAGACTCCTCTAAATAGGTATGGGCGTTTCGTTTGCCGATTTCATACATCTGTATGAACGGCATCATTTCAGCACAAAATCGGACCGTTTGACAACCCCGATTTTGGTTTCAGTGGAAATAGGGCGATGGACCGTATTCGACGCTGGTGAGGCGGTGTTGGACGAAGAGCCGGCGGAGAGGGAAAAAAGAAAAAGGGCGCAGGTTTTGCGCCCTTTGCACCGGGATGGGCCAGAGGTACCGGCAACGATATTTGCCGGCCGGTCCTCGGGTTATTTCAAGACCAGATCGGGGGATCGAAACCGACTGAGGCAACGGCGAACAAAAGATGTGGCCGCATAGGTAATGCCGATCGTTACAAATGAAAGGCAGAAAAACAACACAAACATCAATGCCAGGTAGAGCACTGCTGCGATGATAAAGTCGATCATGGCACGACACCTTTCCTTTTTGGGTTGCTTTGATCAACGATAAAGCAATTAGTTTGCCATAAGGTTGAAATGCGCAGGGGCGACATGAAAACACCTTGATATATTTATAGATAATTTTACGAAAGGCCTGGTTCGACACAGAGGCGGAGCATGACGGACACTTCACTTTGAGAGGAAAAGGCAATATAAAATGAGAAAATCATTTCATACTGAGAGGGTTGGCTGATCCGGTCGCAGACTTTCGTACAAGGCGATCCCCACGGCCGTTGATAGGTTGAGACAACGTATGTCCTTACAGATGGGAATAAAATAGGTGTGCCGTTCGAATCGAGATCGTATCGCTGCCGGAATTCCCAGGGTTTCGGATCCGAATACCAGAAACAATCGGGTCATCGCCGGCAGCTGCCAGTAGGGCTGTTGGCCGCCCTTGGTCAGCAGGACGATTTCACCCTCTTTGGGTGCCATACCGGCCATGAAGTGTTCAAAGTCGTCCCATACAGAAAGGGAGACCCTGGGCCAGTAATCGAGGCCGGCACGTTTGACCTGTTTGCTGTCAAGGGAAAAGCCCAGCGGACGCACCAGGTGCAACATGGCGCCGGCCCCCAGGCAGGTTCGACCGATATTGCCGGTGTTCCAATGCACCTCGGGGGCCACCAGGACCACGTGGCGCTGGCGACCGGTGACCTCCGCCATGGATCGACTTGGGTTCACGGGTTCGATTTCTCCTATAGTTTGCGGCGTTGGTCCAGCCTTTGCGATTCCCTTCTACCGTCTCGCGATTCAATTGACAATTATCAAATCAACCCGTTCCAAGCCGGCGAGATGCAGACGGACTCAAGTATTTTTCGCAGGGTGCGATAACATGAATGATCAGGATAAGCCTGAAAGGAATCGCATCATGGATCTATCACCTTTGAGTACCAATACGGCAATGGCGGGTATCGTGCGGCAGCTCGAGACCAATTCCACGATGCAAACGGCCATCCTCAAGCAGATGGCCGAAAGCCAGCAGCAGATGGCCGAAATGTTACAACAGCTCGGTCTTGGATTGAGCGTCGATTTGCACGGGTGATGCCCGAGGTGCCTGGGTTTAATAAAGTTTAGCGCACCGATGACGATAGTTGGCATAAGTCCGTGTGGCCGAGGGGGGCACCTATGCCGAGTTTGCAACGCCAGGACGAAATGTTCGGTGACATCGCAGTGAGAGAAAACCTGGTGACAAGGGAGAAGATCGAACGCGCCCTGGTGATCCAGCGCTGCATTTCGGGCCGAACCAAAGTCTATATGCCCCTTGGGTCCGTGCTGTATAAAATGGGGTTGTTGACCGAGGATCAGGTGGACCGGGTGCTGGCATTGAAAAACGGCGTCCTGCCTGAAGAGGCGGCGGCCAGGGAAGATGCGGCTATGGATGGCGACCCCCAGTATTGCGACCCGAACACCTGTTTGAACATCGCCGTCTCAGATGACAAGCTGACCGTTACCATTGCACCGGCGGGCAATAACTTTGTCGCACCCCCGATTCATGATGTCAAACGCCTCTTATCCGAGCGCGAGATTGTTTTTGGCCTGATCGGCGATCATTTACTCTCCGCCCACCTCGAAAAGAGCCCCATGCCCATCGACCCCTTCATCGTGGCGCGGGGCGAACCGCCTGTCCCAGGTCGTCCGGCCGAAGTGCGCTACTATTTCGACACTGATCCCATGCGCATCGGCACCCTGCTCGAAGATGGCACCATGGATTGGAAAAACCGTGGCGACATCCCCCAGGTCAAGGAGGGGGATCTGCTGGCGGAAAAAGAGGGCGGTGATCCAGGCCGGCCGGGTACCAATGTCTATGGTTTGGAAGTGCCGCCGCCACGGATCAAGGAACCGGCCCTGAAGTTTACCAAGGGTGCCGGACGGTCGGAAGACGGGCAGCAGATCGTGGCCAAATGCGACGGTATGCCCAAGCTCGGTGCCGACGGCCGCATCGGCGTGTTCAAGGTGCTGCCCATCGATGGGGATATTGGCGTAGAAACCGGCAATATCGAATTCGACGGCCATATAGAGGTCAATGGAGGCGTTACCAGTGGCTACAAGGTGGCTGGCGCCAGCTTGAGCGTCAAGGAGATTCAGAATGCCAGGATCGAACTGAGCGAGGATTTGGTGAGCGATGCCGGCATTTATGGGTCCAAGGTTATCGTCGGTGGGAACCTGAAGGCGAGCCATATCCACAATTCCACGGTGGAGGTGCTGGGGGACCTGGTGGTGCAAAAAGAGATTTTCGGTTGCACCATCGCCATCAACGGCCGTTGTCTGGTGGAGAGCGGCAAGATCATCGCCTCCACGATCACGGCGAAAAAAGGGGTCCAGGTCAAAGACATCGGCACCCAGGCGTCCAAGCCCAGCGAGCTGACCGTGGGGGTGGATTTCAAGTTCCAGCGAGACATGGCGTTGGCCGAGCAGCAGATAGAGCAGTTGGCCGAGTCGCGCGCGGCGGCTGAAGCGGAAGTGGCCCAACTCAGGGGCCGTATCGATGATCTGGATGCAGAGTTGGGCGCCGTGGCGCAGGATCAGGACGGTTGCATGGTGCAAAAGCGCCAGCTTGAAGCAAAGCTTGAGAAGCCGGCCATCGCTGCCAGCCCCGAAAAACGGAGCCTGATGGAGGAGTTGATCGACGATTTGGGGAAAAAGTACGATCAGCTCGATGAGCAGGTCAAAAGAATCATGTCCCAGGACGACCTGGTGCGCGCCAAAATGGCCGCCATGCAACAGCAGATCAAGGAGATGGAAGAGCAGAGCGACGCTGCGGCGGAACATATGGCGGTTTTGGAGGAGGCCGCCAAACTCGATTCCGGTATTCCGGTGGTCAAGGCCAGCGGCATGGTCTATTCCAAAACCACAGTGGCCGGTCCCCACAAAAAGATCATTATCCCCAGTGAGATGCAAAACGTTCGCATCGCCGAGTCCGAGGAAGATCCCAAACAATACGCCATGAAAATTTCAAGCCTCCGCTAGTCGCTTGACAGCTATCCCACCCTAGGCTAACTCTACCAACGAACTTTTCAGACCCCTGCTGCAGACCCGGTCCTATCCGTGTTGTGGCCGAAATCCATTCAAATTGAAGGAGAGTTTATGAAAGACGTCGTTATCGTTTCGGCATGCCGAACGGCCATCGGTGGTTTTGGTGGTTCCTTGCGCGATCAACACGCCGCCCACATTGCCAGTGTGTCGATGAAGGAGGCACTATCGCGTGCCAAACTCGACCCGGCCCTGATCGACGATGTGCGTTTCGGCTGCTGCATGGAGCCGGCCGACGCGCTGAACGTCACCCGCGTCGGCGCTCTGCTGGCCGGGATTCCCGACAGCGTGCCGGCTGTGACCATCAATCGGGTCTGTATTTCCGGCATGGAGGCGGTCATATCCGGCATGGCCATGATTCAAACCGGCATGGCGGACATTATCCTGGCCGGCGGCGTGGAGCACATGTCCGGTGTCGCCTACCAGGTGCCCAAGGCGCGCTGGGGCTGCCGCCTGCAGGACCAGACCTTTGTGGATGCCCTTATCTGGGCCCTGCACTGCGGTTCCCACATTATCCCCCATCCCGAAGACGGTCCGGTGGATGCGCGCCAGCCGCCGCTGAGCCTCTTCAAGGGCAAACCTTACATCATGGGGCACACGACCGAATTTATCGCCCAGCATCACGGTATTTCCCGCGAGGAGATGGACGAGGTGGCCCTGCGCAGCCACAACAATGCCGAGCGCGCCACCCGCGACGGCGACTTCAAACCCGAAATCGTTCCCATCGAAATCCCCCGCAAAAAGAAAGAGCCCTTGGTGTTCGACAAAGACGAGCATTTCAGGCCGGGGCTGACCATGGCCGATCTTCAAAAATTGCCCCCGGCCTTCATACCCAACACCGGCAAGGTGACCGCCGGCAACAGCAGCGGCATCAACGACGGCTCGGCCGCCATGGTGATCATGTCCGCCGAAAAGGCCAAGGAGCTCGGCTTGCAGCCCCTGGCACGCATCCGGGCGGTCGGCCGAGGGGCCTGCCATCCTTCGGTCATGGGACTTTCCCCGGTGCCGGCGGTGCGCCATCTGCTCGACCACAGCGATTTGAAGCTGTCCGACTTCGAACTGATCGAACTCAACGAGGCCTTTGCCGGTCAATACCTGGGCTGTGAACGCGAGTTGAACCTCAACCGCGAGATCACCAACGTCAACGGGTCGGGCATTGGGCTGGGCCATCCAGTGGGCGCCACCGGTTGCCGTATCATGGTCACCCTCCTGCATCTGTTGCGTAGCCGGGGCAAGAACCTGGGTCTGGCCACCCTGTGCGGCGGCGGCGGCGTTTCCATGGCCTGTGCCATCGAGACGCTATAGGAGTTTTTATGATCATCGGGGTGCTCAAAGAGATCAAGCCCGAAGAGAACCGGGTTGCCATGACACCGGCCGGCGTGGAGATGCTGCACCGCGCCGGCCATACGATTCTGGCGGAAAAGGGGGCCGGTCGGGGCAGTGGTTTTCCCGATGAGGCCTATTCCCAGGCCGGGGCCCAAATCACGACCAAGGCGGCCACCATCTATAAGAAGGCCGAGATGGTGATGCATGTCAAGGAACCCTTGCCCCAGGAGTATGGGCTGATCCGTTCCGGTCAGATCGTTTTCACCTATTTGCATCTGGCCGCCAACGAAACCCTGACCCGGGCCCTGATCGATGCCGGATCGGTCAACATCGCCTATGAGACCATCAAGAAGGCGGACGGGACCCTGCCACTGCTCACCCCCATGAGTGAGGTGGCCGGGCGCATGGCCATCCAGCAGGCCGCCAAGTACCTAGAAATGGCCCAGGGTGGCCGCGGCGTGCTGTTGGGCGGCGTACCAGGCGTCGATCCGGCCACGGTGGTGATTATCGGCGGCGGCGTGGTCGGCACCCATGCGGCCAGGATGGCCTGCGGCCTGGGGGCCAAGGTCTATCTGCTCGACAACAATCTTCAGCGCTTGAGGCATCTGGCCGAGTTCATGCCGGCCAACTGTTTTTTGCTCATGTCCAGTCCGGCCGTTCTGCGCGATCTGATCCAGAGGGCCGACGCGGTGATCGGTGCCGTGCTGATTCCCGGTGCCAAGGCGCCCCGCCTGGTGACCCGGGAGATGCTCAAGACCATGAAACCAGGGTCGGTGCTGGTGGATGTGGCCATCGATCAGGGGGGCTGCTTCGAGACATCGCGTCCCACGACCCATGCCGATCCTGTTTATGTGGTGGATGGCATCGTGCACTACACCGTGGCCAACATGCCGGGGGCCGTGGCCAAGACCTCCACCTGGGCCCTGACCAATGCCACCTTGCCGTATGCCCTGGAGATTGCCGACAAGGGATGGCGCCGGGCCATGCAGGAGAGCGCGGAAATGCGATCCGGCGCCAATGTCGTGCTGGGCAAGGTGACCCACCCGGCGGTGGCCGAAGCCTTCGGGATGACCTATTCACCCATGGAGCAGGTGCTTTAGATGACATCACCGGCATCTCCGCACCTCGTCTGGGCCGAGATCGATCTGGGCGCCATCGCCCACAACGTCCGCGAGCTGCGACGCATCGTCGATCCGAAGGCGCGCTTGCTGGTGGCGATCAAGGCCAACGCCTATGGTCACGGTGCCGAGCAGGTGGCGCTTACGGCCCTGGCAAACGGGGCCACCGACCTGGGCGTGGCCCGTATCGACGAGGGGCTGGCCCTGCGACGGGCCGGCATCGCGGCCCCCATCCTGATTTTTGGATTCACGCCATCCGACCGGGCGACCGAATTGATCACCCATGGTCTCGTGCCTGCAATCTATTCCCTGGAAAACGCCCGGGCCATGGCCGGCGCAGCCCGCGACCAGGGCCGGGCCCTGCCCATTCATATTAAAGTCGATACGGGTATGGGGCGACTGGGAATTCCTTGCGGGGCTGAAGACGGCTCGGGTATCGACGCGGCCGCCCAGACGGTCGAACGCATCTCCCGGATCGACGGCCTCATCGTCCAGGGGATCTTCACCCATTTCGCCACTGCCGATCAGGCCGACAAACGTTACGCCCGCCGGCAATTCGATCTTTTTTTGAGACTTCTCGATCGGTTGGGGTCCCACGGGGTAAAGGTGGGACTGCGTCACGCCGCCAACAGCGGCGCCATCATGGAGATGCCCGAGACCCATTTGGATATGGTGCGGGCCGGCATCTCCCTCTATGGTCTTTATCCCTCCGAAGAGGTCGATCGCCGCCGCATCGATTTGAAGCCGGCCCTTTCACTCAAAGCCAGGATCGTCCATGTCAAACCGGTGGCGTCCGGCACCTGCATCAGTTACGGATGCACCTTCCAGACACCCAAGCCCACCACCATCGCCACCGTGCCGGTCGGATACGCCGACGGTTACAGCCGGGGATTGTCCAACCGGGGCACCATGCTGGTACGCGGGCAACGGGTGCCCATCGTCGGCCGGGTCTGCATGGACCTGACCATGATCGACGTGGGCGGTGTGCCGGATGCGTCCGTGGATGACGAGGCGGTGTTGATTGGGCGGCAGGGTGGGACCGAAATCAGCGCCGACGAAGTGGCCGCGGCGCTGGGCACCATCAATTATGAAGTGGTGGCGGCCCTCACAGGTCGGGTGCCGAGGGTCTATTTTTCCTGACGCTGCCGGTTGTTTCACAGGTCCGGAATCGGCGTTTTCCGTAAAAGTCGTTGCAGGACGGCGCCGTAAAAGGTTCAATATCAAGGCGCGCGACATTCCGTGTCCTGAGGCGTTTGGGTCGTACGCCTCAGGGACGACGGAATGAGCGCAATGCAGATTTTGGGCTTTTTAGGGTGCCGTCAATTCTGAACAATCGGACTGATTTGAATGGTCACGCGCCGATTGGACGCCCGACCTTCGGGGGTGCTGTTCGAGGCGATGGGCTGGGTTTCACCCCGGCCGTCGATGAGCAGACGCTCGGGCAACACGTTATGGCCAGCCAGGTACTCGGCCACGCTGCGCGCCCGCCGTTCGGACAACTGCTGATTGTAGCTTTCCGCCCCCACATCATCGGTGTGGCCGATCACGTCGATGGTGGTCTTGTTATATTCGTTGAGCACGATGGCCACCGAGTTGAGCACCTCATAAAAATCGGCGCTGATGTCCGATGAGTCGGTCCGGAAGGTGACATTACCGGGCATGTTCAGCATAATCTGGTCCCCGACGCGGGTCACGCTGACGCCCGAGTTGCCCAGGCGCTGGCGCAATTTGGCTTCCTGGACATCCATGTAGTAGCCGACACCGCCGCCGGCCAGGGCGCCGACGCCTGCGCCGATCAGGGCATTGCGCTGCCGGTCTTTGCTCTTGGCGGTGATCAGGCCGATGGCCGCGCCACCCAAAGCACCCACACCGGCCCCGATGGCTGCCTTGCTCACCTGTTTTTCTTGGGTATAGGGATTGACGGTCGTACAGGCGAAAAGGGCAAATTGGGCACACAGTGCCAGAACGAACCAACGGGTAGTTGTTTTCTTCATTTTTTTCCTCCTCTTGGAGCCGTTGCGCCTGGTCAGCAGACGGCTATGGTCGCATATTGTTTTTGGAATTGCCGCCGCCATAGCGACAGGCCAGGTCACGATAAACCAACTGGCGGCCGCCGAAGATATCCAGCGCACTGCCCACCGTAAAGTCGATGCGGCCGTCGCCCAGGCGCTGGATAGTATCGAGGGCGGCGTAGGAATCGATCCCGCCGGCATAGGTGATCGGAATGCCCGCCCATTGGCCGAGCAGGGCCACCAGGTCGGTTTCAATACCCTGGCAGTGGCCCTCGACGTCCACGCCGTGCACCAGGTACTCATAACAGAAAGGCGCCAGACGGTCCAGAAGCCGGTGCGTAATGCATTCACGCGTAAACGTTTGCCAGCGGTCGGTAACGATAAAATAATCGTCGCCCCTGCGCCGGCAGCTCAAGTCGAGGACCAGGCGATCCGGACCCACGAGGCGGCTTAACTGCCGGAGCCGATCCATATCTAAGGTGCCGTCGTGAAACACCCAGGAGGTCACGATGACCGCTGCGGCGCCCGCATCGAGCCATCGGGCGGCATTTTCTATTGTCACTCCCCCGCCGAGTTGCAGACCGCCGGGCCAGGCGGCCAGGGCCGCTTCGGCCGCCTGCCGGTTGCCGGGTCCCAATTGAATGACATGGCCGCCGGTCAGGTCGTCCTGCCGGTACAGGCGGGCGAACCACTCGGGTGGTTGTCCGGCCTCGAAATTGGTCTGCACCCCTTCCGGATCGTCGTCCGACAGGGAGCCGCCCACGATTTGTTTGACTTTGCCTTGATGCAGGTCGATGCAGGGTCGAAAACGCATGCTGTCGATGGCCCTATTCTCGCGATAATCGAGCATTCGCCGAGCGAAAAACCTTTTCTTACCATCTTTTGCGGACGCTGAGAAGCCATGAATGGCCTTGGCAGCGATTCTAACTGAATGTCATTTATTAAACCCGGCCGGGGTAGCTCACGTGGCCATGGCCACCTGCTCGACCCAGGCCTGCCATGTCCGCTGACATACTTATTTTTTTTCAAATTTTGATGAACTCGTAAAAAGTGGCTTACCCCGCTTCGCGACGAAGCATTTCATCCCAGGAAACGGCCCACAAGCATGACGCTTCTGAGACTTTGTACGGTGTCGTCAAATTTTACCGTTGCACTGAGGCCGCTTCACTCTGTTCGATCAATTCCACCACGGTTTCCAGCATCGGTGATGGCAATGGCCGCCATTTGGGGTGCATGGCCTTGTCGTCGAACCAGGTGAACTCCACGGCATCAAATTTGGCGGGAATAACATGCTCATTGTTTACGCCATAATGGGAGGCGGGGTAATACTCCACGTAGGTCATACGCTGGGGTGCGATGTTGAATTGATGGGCAACGCAGGTGGCGATGTGGCTCGTACAGCTCCGCACCGACACCGATCTCAAACCGCTGCCGGTGTGGGGCAGGTCAGACACGACCACCACGATGGGCTTCAGAAGCGTGACGTTCCTGTGGTCGCCGCGGGACAGGTCGAAGATGCGCAGGCGGCATCGGCCGGCCGCCAGTTGATAGACGCCGCCGAACCCCTTCCAGGTGAAAATATCGTCATGGATCAGCATAGCCACTCCGTTTTTCGAGATGGCTGGTAAACTAATCATGCAAGACGGGTTCGTCGAGGCCGGGGAAAGTATGGCGCTTAAAATCGTTTGGTCAGGGTGCCGTAAAGCCTGACCAGTTTGTCGGGCAACTCGCGCACATCTCCGATGACGTGGTGGTGCTGGCGGCCGTAGAGATCGTCGAGGCGCGGATCGCTGCCGATGTTGACGGTGATGGCCTTGACATGAATGCTTTTGGCACGGGCCTCCTGCACCGCACGGCGGGTGTCGGCGATGGCGTAGTCGGCCTTGTAGCCCAGGTCGTTAGGAAAACCGTCGCTGACGATGATGACCAGTCTCACCCGCGACGCCACCGGCGCCAGGCAGGCGGTGGCGTGGCGAATGGCGGCGCCCATGCGGGTGCTGCGCTGGGGTGTGAGTGCCGACAATCGCGCCTGAACCTTTCCGGCAAAGGGGTCGTCGAACCCTTTGATGCGGAAATAGTCCACCGAGTGACGCCCGGTGCCTGAAAACCCGGCGATGGCGAAGGTGTCTCCCACCACCTGGAGGGCTTCGCAAAATAGCACCAGGGCCTCCTTGGCAACCTCCAGCACCGTGCCTCTTCCGCCGACGACCGGATTGGCCGTGGATCGGGATAGATCGACCAACAGCAGGACGGCCACGTCCCGTTCGTGTTTAAGCCGTTTGATAAAGAGGCGGTCCGATGGCGTGCGGCCGGAGCGAAGGTCCACCGCAAAGTCGATGAGAGCGCGGTGGTCGAAGGCGTCGCCGTCCGGCCACTGCCGCAGGATGGTCAAACCCTCGGGTTTGAGATACTCGAAAGCCCTGCGGATGTGCGCCACCAGACCACGGTAATGGTCCAGGGTACGACGGTAAAAATCACCGTTGCCGCCGGCGGGTACCAGCGACTCCTGCACGCGCACATGATCATGCAGATAGTCCTGGAGTTGATCGTTCCACTCCGGATAACGAAACCCGGTCGCATCGTCGCCGGACACCCACGCCGGTTGAACCCCGGCCTTTTCCAGCAGAAGATTCAGTTCAGCCTCGTTCAATTCGAGGGACATGGCGGCCTGGCGGCCTCTGATCCGTGCGCGCGACAATACGAGGCTGCGTACGTCCTCGGCGCATAGGCGGCCCTGCCCGTCGTTCAATTTGTCCTGCACGTCGGACAGATAGACGGCGAGCCCCTGCTCGGCCAGCCGGACCTTGATCCTTGCGGCTTGCATGTGCTGTTCGGCCGAAGCCCTGGCGACCAGATTCCAGTGCAGGCGGCGTCCGAAGGGGGTGGTCAACCGTTCATATCGCCGGCCCGAGGCGTGTAATTCCGCGATGCAGGCATCATAGGCCAGGCAGACCAGTCGGGCGCAGCATTCAATGGGGGCCTTCGGGTTCAGGTGGCCGCGCCATTCTGCGGCCAGTGTTTGAAAGAGAGGGGCATGATGCCGGCCAACGCCGGTGGGTCCGATCGGCATATCCAGCACCAGGTGATCGTAGAGGACCCCCAGAACAGATCGGCTGGATGAGGATCGTTTCAGCAGCAGCGCTTCGGCCTGCAGCAGGGGCAGGGCCTGTTTCATCAGGCCTGGATAATGGCCGGCCAGATGGACCATGGTTCGGGCCTGGGCGAAAAGATCGAAAAGATCCTCGGCCAGGGGGGGATGATCGAAGCCGTTGATAAACCGCAGGAGATCGTTGGCCGCCACGCCGTCGGCCTGCTCCCGCCGAGTGCTGTGTTCGGCCACCTCGGGATAGAGATCCGCAGCCCTTTCGAGATCGAAGGCAAAGGTGCCGTTTTCGAAATACCCGGCTTCCAGGCGGACCAGCATTTTGGCCAGTTTAAGGTTGTCCTCGCGGCGTCCGAAACGGTCGATCTCGTCGGCCAGATAGATCGTTTTGCCGTCCGAGGCGATCCATTGAATGCCCGTTCGAGGGCTCTCCGATTGGCCCGCCTGGGGCAGGCTCGAAATTGCTTTGACGATCACCGGCCGGCCGATGCGGGCATTGAGGTAGCGGTCGAGAGGGCCTTTGACTTGGGCAAGGGGCACCACCACGAGCAGTCGGTCGTAGGTTTCCTGTCCGGCCTTGGAGGACAACCCTATGAAAGCGAGACCTGCATCGACCGACCGGTGATATTTGGCCAGGGCCTGGTCGAGGTAATCGTTCAGGTCCCGGGGCGCCAGAAGCCCCAATCCGTTTTGCATCCCTTCCAGAAAGGCGTCCACCAGTTGCAGGTCGGTCTCCACCACCCGGACAAAAGCATCGATCTGGGCGGCCCGGCGGCGCGGCACAAAGCTGCGCACCGCCCTGGGAACCACATAGACCAGCCGGACGCTCATGTTGTAGCTGATCTGCTGTTTGAATAGTGTCGCCAGGAGATCCAGATAGGCTCGGGCCGATGCAGGCTCGCCCGTTTCGAGCAGCTCGTTCAGGACGGCCAAGGGCTCTTTGAGGGTATAGGTGCCCTTGGTGCGCATGATGGCCAGGGTCTGGGTAAAGGGTTCGAGCAGTGGAGGATCGGCTAAAAGGACCGCGGCCAAATGGTCGGACAGGATGCGCCCCAGCGCCGGACCGGTGCGCGCGGCCTCGCGGACCCGATCCATGTAAACGGTCGTTTTGGACGGATCGCCCCGTTCGACCAGGCGCATCAATCCGTCGCTGACCGAGCGGCCCAGGCCGGCCTCCTGGGTCAGCGCCCAGATCATGTCGTCGACCACCCGAGCGAGCCATTCGTCATCGGGCCGGTCGGCGAGCAATGCCAGTCGTCCCGTCACCCGGACATGGGTTTCCGGATCGGCGATACGCAGTTTTTCCAGTGGGGCCATTTCGTTCATGATGATGTGGGCTATATCCGGATTCGGTTGCAAAGACAAGGTGGGGTCAGGGATATGCGCCACTGGCCAAACCAGAGGTTTAGAGGGGTTGATGAGTTTGTTAAAACGGGCTGGTAGGGGATGACGAGGCGGTTAGTCGCCGGCTTCGATGTCAGGGCTGCCCTCTATGATAGCGCCCATGCCGCCGCAATGCCGGGTGATGTCGCCCATCCGGGCCGCGGGCCGGCCGTCGATATAAATCGAATGGCTCGCCCCGGCCACGGTCCAGACATTGGCGCCGCAGCACTGGGCGTGCTTTCCCTTGTCGCCCAATCGCAAAGCGGGTTTTCGATTGATCAGCAAGGTGTCGGACCCGGTCACAGCGGGGCCGATTACCGTATGGCTGCATTCCGGGCACCCGTGGCTGTCCTCTTCCGCGCGGGCCTTGTCTCCGTGCCGGGCCAAACCGGGCATGGGGTCCTCCTTAATCGTTCTGATCGTTTGGGATGCTGGTCAGCGACGCTGTGTGCCGGTCGTGCGCATGGAATCAAGGAGCGCATCCCACAGGGCCAGTTTTTCTTCCAGGCGTCCGTCCCTGGATTCCATTTCGACGACGACCCTGGGCCAATGGGCGGAATCCTTTTTCCCCAAATGCATCCAGGCGAAGGACAGTGTGCTGCGGCCGTTTTCCGTGAATCTTTCGATCAACTCTTCGCCCGGCAGGCCTGCGACCGTTCGTCGGCCGGAACGCAGCTTCTCGATCTTCAGATCTCCGACGAGCTTCATCATGAGGGAGTTGGCCGCCCGCTCCAACAGGCCGATCTTGTTTTCCTCGTGCACCACCCAGGTCATGATGTGAATTTTGAGCCGATCGTCCAACGCATGTTCTCGGAAGACGATATCCACGCTCTCTTTATATTCGAAGGGCAGATCGACGGCGCCGTAGCGCAGGTAAAAGGCATCGCGGCCGTCGATGACCTCGGCACGGTCGAAGCGTTTTTCCGGGGCGCGGTAGGCCCGGGCGATGTCGGTGGACTTTCGATACATAAAGTCCTTACCGGTCGCCTTCCCAAAGGCGGCAATCCAAAGGCCTGTGGTGTCCATGATCAGCAGGGCATCCAGATGAGCCCTTTTCGGTCGAAGCTCATTTTTGTGAGAAAACGCAAAACGAAGGCCGTTGCCGATGCCGTCGATTTGTTTGGTTTCCAAGAGGGCACTGGGGATACCTTCAGGAGGAGGCATTTTTTGAATTTCGGCAATTGTTTCATTCCAAAGGTTTTCCGCCTGCTCTACTGCAAGGTTCATATCCCAGACGGTTTCCTTCAAATCGAAAGTGCGCATGCTGTATCCGCCGGAAAAAGTCATGGCGGCGGGGATGTCGACGACAAAGCGGCCGACGCCGCAGGTGCGGGTGGGTTCGTTGAAACGGTGCATCGGTTGGTT